>Ga0181535_10000001_pt1 | contig 566781 bp, 531 predicted proteins | sample PEATcosm2014_Bin_44_FD_119774 | JGI IMG/M metagenome (GOLD analysis project Ga0181535, IMG submission 119774) | Peatland microbial communities from MTU Mesocosm Facility, Houghton, MI, USA - PEATcosm2014_Bin17_30_metaG | ecosystem: Environmental > Terrestrial > Soil > Wetlands > Peat | place... | reverse complement strand
GCGACCAGCGCGTTGGGGTCGAAGCCGTCCGCGGCCGCAGCGATGGCGAACAGCTCGCTGTCCGCGTAGCCGCCGCCCAGCTCCGGGATCGACCCGTCCGCCTGCTGCTGTCCCTGCAGGTAGGCGAGCGCGCGCGATGCAGGATCCTCCTGCGCTCGCACCACCCGGCCCGGCTGCAGACCGAGCAGCGCGCATGCCGAGACGAGGCCGAATGCCGCCACCACGCCGGTGCACCTGCGGGATACCTTCATCCCACGTTCCTCAGGCGGCGATGGTGCTCCACCTCGCCGAAGGCATCCTCGCCGCCATGAGGCCGTCCTCCCGTCACGCGCGGGGGTGGAGTCCCGCCTCGGGTCGGTCTCCTGACTTGCGGATCGTCGCCATCGGTCGCCTTCCCACGAGAGACGCGTCTCGCAGTGGCACGCTGGCCTCGGCTCCCCGCTCACAGTTGCGCGACAGTGCCGGATTCCCACCGGCTTCCCGTCACCCGGGGCGTTATTCAGGTGTGACCAGGATTATGGCCCGGCTGCGGCCGCGACCGCACACGCCCCACCGGGCCGCGCCGGCGGGGTCGCGTGGCAGCGCATCAATCCCAGCGAAACCTCCAGGTGGCAAGCGTGATGGCGCCCACCGCCCAGGCCGCCATGACCAGGCAGTCGGTGGTGATCGCGCTGAACCCGGCGCCGTTGTTCATGACCTGGTGGAGGGCGTCGCTGGCCCAGGCCAGGGGGAGGATGCGGGAGATCACCTGCACCACCTCGGGGAGTCCCGTCATCGGGAAGAAGATTCCGCTCAGGAACATCAGCGGGAAGGTGACCATCGCCGCCAGCGCCCGCGCCGCCTCGCTGGTCTTCGCGATGCTGGTGATCAGGAAGCCGATGCCGACGAAGGCGGCGGTCCCGAGCAGGACGGGCGGGATCAACAGCAGCCAGCTGCCGTAGTTCTTGGCCCCGAAGACGAACATGCCCAGCAGCACCAGGACGCAGATCTGGAGCAGCACGATGAGCATGCCGCCCGCCACCTGGGCGGCCAGGATGGTGCCGGGGCGCACCGGGGTGGCCCGGAAGCGGCGCAACACCTGCTTGACCCGCATCTCGACCAGGCCGATCGCCACGTAGTTGACGCCCGAGAACAGGATGATGTAGCCGATCATCGAGGGCAGCATGTAGTCCATCTCGGTGATCTGGTTGACGGCGGCGGCCTGGGGAGCGCCGAGGCTGATGCTCGGATGGCCCCGGCCGGCGAAGCCCGCGGTCACGTTGGCGACGACGGCGTCGACGATGGCGGTCGTCGACGTATCCCCGCCGGCCTGGTACAGCGCCACCTGTTGGGGCTGGCCCTGCCCGGCCGCCGCCAGCGCGAAGCCGCCGGGGATGACGAGCACGGCGTTGACGGAATCGTCCTTCAGATCGGAGAAGGCGCCGGCGTGGCTCTTGACGTGCACGGTCACCCCGTTGACGTCGCGCAGCTGCTGCACATAGGCGGCCGATGCCTGACTGTGGTCGTTGTCGACGATGTCCAGGGCGATCGAGGCCCCGTTGCCACCGAAGAGGAGGCCGAAGATGACCATGAACAGGACGGCGAGCCCGAGGGTGAAGATCAGCGAGGTCCGGTCGCGCACCGAGGCGCGCACGCGGTTGAGGGTGAGGGCGCGGAACGAGTTCATTCGCGGAGGCTCCTGCCGGTGAGGCTGAGGAAGACGTCTTCCAGGGTCCCGTGACGGACGACCAGGTCGCGGATCATCCCCTCCCCCTCGCCGTCGTCGCCGGCGGCAGGCCTCGCCCAGGGTGCCTGGGGGTCGAGCAGCGCGTGGAGCACGGTCTCGGGCGTGCGGGTGGTGACGCTGACCTGCCCGTCCACCACCACCCGATCCACGCCGGGGATCCTGCGCAGGATCTCGGCATCCAGGCCCGGCACCCGCGCGAACTCGACGGTCGTTCCCGCGGCATGCTGGGCGATCAGGTGGCGGGGCGAGTCGAGGGCGACGATGTGGCCCCTGTCGATGACCGCGACGCGGTCGCAGAGGCGCTCCGCCTCCTCCATGTAGTGGGTGGTGAGCACCACCGTCTTGCCCCGCTTGCGGATCCCCTCGATGACCGTCCAGATGTTGAGCCGGGCCTGGGGGTCGAGGCCGGTCGTCGGCTCGTCGAGGAAGACGAGGTCGGGGTCGTTGATCAGGGCCAGCGCGATGGTCAGCCGCTGCATCTGACCGCCGCTCAGCTTGTCGGTGTAGGCGTCCGCCTTCTCCTCGAGGTTGAACTCGGCCAGCAGCTCGGCGGTGGGACGCGCGTGCCGATAGAGGGAGGCGAACAGCTCGATGGCCTCGCGAACCTTGGTGAAGTCGGGAAGGGCGGTGGCCTGGAGCTGGACCCCGATCCGCTCCTTGACCGTCTCGGGGTGGGCGAGGACGTCGGTCCCGAGCACCGACACCGTCCCGGCATCCGGCCTGCGCAGACCCTCGATGATCTCCAAGGTGGTGGTCTTGCCCGCCCCGTTGGGGCCGAGCATGCCGAAGACCTCGCTCTTCTCGACGGCGAAACTCACGCCGTCGACGGCGGTGAGCGCCCCGTACCGCTTGACCAGGCCAGTGACGTCGATGTCTGCCATCTCTTCTCCCAGCCCCACTCCGGCGGGCATCGGCTCAGCGCGAATCATACGGACTCCCCCGCACCCGTCATGGCGACTGCGGCTCGTCTCGACCGGATCGCCTCGGACTGCTCGGCGGGGACCGGCTCGGCCGGGTCGTCGCCGGCGCTGGCGCCGATCCGGCGCGCCGCCGACTGCCCCCTCTCCGCGACGGGCGCGGGCGCGCTCGCCGCCGCCAGGCCGAACACCGGCATGTTGTTGTAGACGCACTCGTAGCCTCCGGCCGGGACCCGGAAGGTCTCGTGCCAGATGCCGACGTCACCGCCGGTGCCGACGGCTCGGTTGAAGCGCCGCCACGCCCCCCGGTGCGGCTCGTCGGGGTTCCTGGCGAAATCCGCCAGCTGGTCGAAGCTGCGCCAGTACTGGATGGCGGTGAGGACCCGCCCCCCCATGACCAGCCGGGAGCCGAGCATCCCCTTGGAGGGGTCGCGCCGGAGCGATCGGACCATGGGGCCCATCGCCCGCACCACGGGAAGCCACTTGTGGATCTTCCAGAGGCGGTTGATCCGCATCCCGACCAGGAAGACCACGAACTCGCCGTCCACATCGGCGGTGCAGCGGCCCGGGACGACGGTGGCCATGGGCATCCTCCTGACGGGGAAGTTTCAGAACATTGATTTGAAACGTTGTTATAGAACCACGTTCGGATACACTCTGTCAAGTGGCACGGCCTCGTACGCACGATGAGCAGCTCCGCCTCCGCCTCCTCGACGAGGGCGGCCGCCTCCTGGCGGAGGAGGGCCCCGAGGCCCTCACCGTCCGCCGCCTCGCCGAACGGGCGGGTACCTCCCCCTCCGCCGTTTACAGCCTCTTCGGGGACAAGTGGGGTCTGGTCGACGGGATGTTCCGCGAGGGCTTCCGGCGCTTCGCGGCGCGGATCGCGGCCGTGGAGCACAGCGGCGACCCGCTCGCCGACCTCAGCGCCCTGGGGGACGCCTTCCGGGCCAACGCCCGAGCCAACCCGCATCTCTACGACCTGATGTTCGGCAGCCCCTTCCCCCAGTTCGTCCCCGCCGAGGAGACACGGGTGTTCGCCATGGGCACCTTCGGAGCGCTGGTCGAGGCGATCGGGCGCTGCGTCGACGCCGGCCTGCTGGAGGGCGACCTGCTCACCCTCTCCTCCATCTTCTTCGGCCAGGTCCACGGGATGACGAGCCTCGAGCGGCTTGGCTGGATGCCCTCCGGGGAGCAGGCCGGCGCGGCCTGGAGGAGAGCCCAGGTCGCGCTCTACCGAGGGCTGAGGCCCGATCCGGTGGAGGGCTGATCCGCGCCACCGGGTGATCGCCGCGCGCGGGGCTCAGGCCCTCCGCGGCATCCAGCGGAAGAAGCGGAGCGCGATGAGCAGGGCGGCCGCGCCCCAGGCCAGGAGGATCAGCAGGTCCTCTCCGTCCCACCCGCCGGAGGACGGCTTGGCGCCGTAGGCGGTGAGCATCGCCTCCTTGAACCAGAAGATGGGGAAGACGTTGGCGATGTCGTTGAAGACGGCGTTGCGGAAGCTGAAGAAGAAGCCGGAGATGAACATCAGGGGCAGGTAGCTGATGTTGATCACGGCGATGGCGGCGTCGGCGTTGGGGATGACCACCGTGATCGCCATGCCCAGGGTGCAGAAGACGACGCCGCCCACCAGGACGGCGACCAGCGTCGGCACCCAGTCCACCGGCCATGGGGCGGCGTAGAGGAAGTGGCCGACCACCGAGGTCAGCGCGACCAGGAGGACGGCGGTGATGAGCGCCGAACCGATGACGCCGGCGATCATCGCCACCGGCGCCAGCGGGGTCCCGCGCGTCCGCTTGAGCAGCCCGGCGTCGCGGCGGATGCAGAGGGTGACGGCCACGTTGACGTAGCAGGCGGTGATCACGCCCCAGGCCGCCATCGCCGGGACGAAGAAGGTGTTGTAGGGGACCAGCGTGCCGCCCACACACTGGCCGTGCGTGCCGTAGTAGCCGTCGAGGCACTCCATGTCGCCCTTGAAGATGGTCCCGAAGATGAGCAGGAACATGATCGGGAACGCGAATCCGAAGAAGGCGGCGGTGGGGTTGCGCCAGAAGCCGCGCTGCTCGGCGCGCACCTGCCGGAGGCTGACGCTCACGTCACTCACCTCCGGTCAGCTCCAGGTAGACGTCCTCCAGCGACGGCTGGGTGACCTCCAGCCTCTGCAGCTCGATGCCGCGGGCGACGGCCCATGCGGTCAGCTCGTGGAGGGCCTGGGTCGGGGTGTCGGTGGTCACGGCGACCATCCCATCCTCCCCGCCCGCGGCCGGCTCGCCGACCCGGGGCACGGACACCCCCTCCGGCCGGACGAACTGGATCCGGGTTGACGCGCGCTCGGCGCGAAGGCTGGACGCGGTCCCGATCCTGACCACCTCCCCATGGCTGATGACGCAGACCCGGTCGGTGAGGTTCTGCGCCTCGTCCATGTAGTGGGTGGTGAGCAGGATGGTCTTGCCCAGCCTGCGCATCTCGCGCACGATCTCCCAGGCGTTGCGCCGGGCCGACGGGTCGAAGCCGGTGGTCGGCTCGTCGAGGAAGAGCAGCTCCGGGTCTCCGATCAGCGCCAGGGCGAGGTCGAGGCGCCGCTGCTGCCCGCCCGACAGGTTCTTGACCCGGACGGTGGCCTTCTCCTGCAGACCGACCAGCTCGATGACGTCGTCGGTGACGAGCCGCGTGGGGTAGTACCCGCCGTAGAGGTCGACCACCTCGCGCACGCTCAGGTACGGGTCGACCGCGCACTCCTGGAGGACCATGCCGACCCGGCGCTTGAGCCGGCGACCGCCCTTCTGCGGATCCTGGCCGAGCACCTCGACCGTCCCCGCATCGCGGTGGCGGTACCCCTCCAGGATCTCGACGATGGTGGTCTTGCCGGCCCCGTTGGGCCCGAGCAGGCCGAAGACCTCCCCCGGCTCCACCCGGAAGCTGACGCCGCGCACGGCGCGCAGCGGACCGTAGGACTTGTGCAGGTCACTGACGGCGATGGCCGCCGGCGGCGCCTCCTCTCCCATCAGCCGGGGACCCTCTCGGGCGTGGCGCCCGCCTCCGCCTCCGCCGCCGCGGACCGCTCCGCGGCCTCGACGCAGCCGTCGATGACCGCGGTCATCACCCGCCCCACGGCGTCGGCGTCGAGCCGGGGGACGCGGGCGGCGACGTGGGCGATCACCTCCTGCTCGCGAGCGCGGTCGCGGACGGCCAGGCCGGTCCGCCGCTTGTCCCGCTGCACGGCGTCCACCGCCGCCGAGCGGCTCTGGAGCACGGCGCCCAGCGCCTGGTCCAGGGAGTCGATGATCCGGCGGTGCTCGGCGAGCTCGGAGGCCTGGTGACCTCGCAGCATGGGCGCCAGCACCGCCGCCCCGGCGATGATCGCCTCGAGGGTCTCCGGGGTGATGGCCTGGGCCGCGTCGCTCCACGACTCGGCGGGCACGGGGTGCGATTCGATCAGGAGCCCGTCAGCCCCGGCGGCGACCGCCGCCAGAGCCAGGGCGGGGACCCAGTCGGCGCGGCCCGCGGCGTGGCTGGGATCGACGATCACGGGCAGCGGGGTGCGCTCACGCAGCACGGGCACGGCGGAGACGTCCAGGGTGTTGCGGGTCGCCGTCTCAAAGGTGCGGATGCCGCGCTCGCAGAGGATCACCTGGGGGTTGCCCTCGCCGAGCACGTACTCGGCGGCGGCCAGCCATTCGTCGTAGGTGGCGGCCATGCCCCGCTTGAGGACGACCGGCAGGCCGGAGCGGCCGGCGGCACGCAGCAGGGGGGTGTTCTGCATCGAGCGCGCGCCGATCATGAAGGCGTCGACGCGGCCGCTGAGCATCTCCACGTGCTCGACGGAGAGCGGCTCCACCAGGACCGGCCTGCCGGTGAGGGCGCGGGCCTTCTCGACCAGCAGCAGCCCCTCCTCCCCCATCCCCTGGAAGGCGTCGGGACGGGTGCGGGGCTTGAAGATGCTGGCCCGGAGCGCCGAGGCACCGGCGTCGCGCATGGCCAGCGCGTGGCCGATGTAACCGGGCTCCACCGCGCAGGGCCCTGCGATCACCGGGACGGCGGGCCCGCCGAACACCACGTCGCCGAGGACTACCCGTCGCCGGTCAGGCGACGACGTTATGGGTTTGAGCAGATCGGTGAGCATCGGTTCCTCCAGCTGTCTTGTGAGAACCGGCCCGGCTCGCTCAGATCCGGATCGGCCTCTCGGCCACCCGGATCTCGGCGCAGGTCTACTTGCTCAGCAGCACCCGCACCGGCCCTGGGGCCGATGTGGCGTACTCGAACCAAAAGTAGAAGGGCGACGCGATCGCGAACATCGAGAGGGATCGTACCAGGACGCGAGGGTTGAGGGGAGGTCAGCTCGCAGCCCCCGCATCGTCGTCGGCGGGCGACGGAGCGGGGTCGCGCCGCTCGACGGCGGGGCCGGGCGCAGGCGCCCACGAGGCCCCGGGCGCGGGGCCGGGTCGACCGCCGACCGCGGAGGCGATCAGGCCGATGGCTACGACGATGAGCACGATCGGAGCGACCCAGCTGAGCCGGGCGACCAGGTCCACCTGGTCGGTGAGCAGCAGCACGCCCACGCCGATGAACAGCAGGCCGGAGACGAGGCACGTCCAGCTGGTCTGATGAGTGGGCATCACCGTCCTCCGGCGTGGGCGCTGCTCAACCCGGCCGCGGAGATCGCGTGCTGCCCGCTGTCCCCGGCCGTGGTCTGCGCGTCCGGGCCGCCGGTCATGACGGTCAGCTGGCCGCAGCCGACGCTCACGGTCAGTCGCAGGATGCCCGCCGGCTCGGGCCCGGTCGCCGTGTCCAACTGGGAGGAGATCTGAAGGCCCGAGTCGGTCCGCCCGAAGAGGCTCTCCTCCCCCGCCCCGACACTGGCGGTCAGATCGACCGTGGTGTCCGCGGGGACCACGACCACGAGGTGGCCGAAGGCCACGGTGGAGGTGACGGTGACGCTCGGCCCACCCAGATCGACTGCGCTCAGATCCACGTACATCTGACCGGCGATCAGGTGGTAGGCGGGCTGCACCGTGGAGACGGTCTGGGGCGCAAAGCTGACGTTGCCGACCCCCCCGCTGAGCGGTTCGGAGACGAGCACGGCGACCGCCGCGAAGGGGAGGAGGCAGATACCGAGGGCCAGCAGCCCCCCGGCCCGGCCGAAGGGCGCTCCCACGACCATGGTCAGACCGAGCACCACGAAGACGATGCCGAAACCCATCGCGATGGTCAGGTGGATGACCCCCGAGCTCTGCAGCAGGAGGGCGACCCCGAGGGCAAGGACCGCGGCAGCCAGGCCCAGGGTCCCCAGATGGAGGCGGCGCTGGAGGTGCGCGCTCCCCGGCCAGGCCACCGGGGCCGCAGAGGCCGGCACCCCATAGCCGGGGTGGTAGGAGGGGGGCGAATAGGACGCGGTGGCGTAGGAGTAGGGAGCGTAGGTGGGCCCCGCCGCGTAGGGCTGATCTGCGGCAGCCGGGGTGTACGGGGCGGCCGCCGCCGCGTCCGGCGGGGGTCCGGGCGGGAACCCCGCCCGCGGGCCGGGCCCCGACGGCGTGGGGAGAGGTGCGGCAGCGTAACGCCACGGCCGCGACTCGCCCATCAGGAAGAGGAGGCCGATGGCGATCAGCAACGCACCCCAGACCAGGCCGGAGTCCTGGAAGGCGAAGTTGCTGGCCAGCACGATCACCGCGATGATCAGGAAGAAGGCCCCGGCGATGATGCGCAGATCGGCTCCAGCCCCGCGCCCGGCGGAGAACCCCGCTCCCCAGGACGGCGGCCCCCCCCCGGCGACCGGACCGGCCGGGGGAAGGCTGTCGACCGACGGCATCAGCACGCACCCGGCGATGTAGAGGAGGACCCCCAGGCCACCGAAGAACGTGAGGATGACGAAGGCGAGCCGGACCCAGGTGACGTCAACGTCCATCGCCGCGGCCAGCCCGGAGGCGACCCCGCACACCACCCGGTCGTTGCGCGGGCGGTAGAGGCGGCGCGCCGGCGGCACCGTCCCCGGGTAGGGGACGGCGTCGATGGGGGGCATCACCACCCAGGCGACGATGTAGACGAGAAACCCCAGCCCGCCGACGAAGGCGAGCACCACGAAGGCCAGCCGGACCCAGACCGGATCCAGCTCGAGGTGGGCCGCCAGCCCGGAGGCGACGCCTGCGACCACCCGGTCGTTGCGCAGCCGGTAGAGCCGGCGGACCGGCGGGGGCGGACCGCCGGGAGGAGGTGCGGCTCCCCAGGGGGGCGGCAGCGGACCGCTCGACGGAGGGACGGCTCCCCAGGGGGGCGGCAGGGGACCGCCCGAGGCGGATGCGCCACCTGACGGCACGTCTCCCGCCGATCCGGCGGAGGCGTCGGGATCCTGCTGGCCGGGGGTCTGCTCCATGGTTGATCTCCTGGATCTGGCGACCTCACGCGGCTCGGGGCCGGCGTCACTCTGCCGTTCCCTCTCGGTCGCCTGCCCAGCGTGGACCTCGCCGCGGCCGATCACCATCGGGGGAGTCCCTGGAAGGTCCCCGAGGCTCACCGGGATCTCTCAGGGGAGCGCCCGATGTCGCGACCATGCAGGGCGTGTCAGGCTTGACGCGGTGAGCGCAACCTCCACCACCGATGATCCCCGCGGTGTGAGCGGAGCCCGCGCAGGCGCCGGCGGGCAAGGGCCACACCGCTACCGGCTGGTGGTCCGGAGCCGGACCGACCGGGTCCTCACCGGCACCGCCGGTGGGCTGGCCGAGTCGCTGGGCGTCCAGCCGCTGCTGGTCCGCCTCAGCCTCGCGGTCCTGACTGCTGCGGGCGGGACCGGGATCGTCCTCTACCTCGTCCTCTGGGCGCTCAGCGCCGAACCGGATGCCGCCGGCGCGGCCGCGGCGGGCGCCCAGCGCCTCGTCACCCGCCAGATCGCCGCGCTCGCCTGCATCGTGGGCGGCTGCATGCTGGTGCTGAGCTCGATCGGTCTCGGGTTCGGCAACGGCTTCGCATGGCCGGTGGCCCTGGCGGCGGCGGGCTCGGCCCTGATCTGGGCCCGCAGCGACGCTCGCGACCGGGAACGCTGGGTGCGGATCAGCCAGCGTCTGCCCGGCAACCCGGTGGTGAGCGTCTTCGGGGGCAGGGTCTCCCCGCTGCGGATCGCCGGCGGAGGCCTGCTGATCGCCGCCGGGATGACCATCTTCCTGGTCGTCAACGGCAACCTCGCCTCGGTGCGCACCGCGCTTCTGGCCGTGCTGGTGACCGCGGCCGGGCTCGGCTTGATCCTCGGGCCGTGGATCCTCCGGCTCACCCACGACGCCGGCGAGGAGCGGCGTCAGCGCATCCGCTCCGAGGAGCGGGCCGAGATTGCCGCCCACCTCCACGACTCGGTGCTCCACACCCTGGCCCTGATCCAGCGCAGCGACGACCCCGCGGATGTCGCCGCGCTCGCCCGGCGGCAGGAGCGCGAGCTCCGCGCCTGGCTCGACCACCGGCCGGCGCCCTCGGCCCAGCAGGACCTGCGCGGGGCCGTGGACGCACTCGCCTCCCGGGTGGAGCAGCTCCACCACGTGTCCGTCGACACCGTCGTGGTGGGCGACGCTCCGGTGAGCGAGCATGTCGAGGCGCTGCTGCTCGCCTGCCAGGAGGCGGCGGTCAACGCCGCCCGCCACTCCGGCGCACCCCGCGTCTCCGTCTACGTGGAGGCCGACACCGACTCGATCAACGCCTACGTCCGCGACGAGGGCAGCGGCTTCGACCCCGATGCCGTGCCCGCCGACCGCCGCGGCATCGCCCACTCCGTGATCGGGCGGATGCGCCGGCACGGAGGCTCGGCGACGATCACCAGCCAGCCCGGCAAGGGCACCGAGGTCCACCTCGAGCTGCCCAGGAGCGCATCGTGAAAGCTGCCGACCCCCGGACCCGGCTCTTCCTCGTCGACGATCACCAGCTCTTCCGGAGCGGGCTTCGGGCCGAGCTGGAGGATGAGTTCGAGATCGTCGGCGAAGCCGGCGACGTGGACCAGGCGGTGGCGGGTATCGCGGCGCTCAACCCCGACGTGGTCCTGCTCGACGTCCACCTCCCCGGCGGCGGTGGGGCCACGGTGGCCGACGCCATCCTCCGCCGCGCCGGCGTCGAGACCCGCTTCCTCGGCATCTCCGTCTCCGACGCGCCCGAGGACGTCATCGGGGTGATCCGGGCCGGGGCCCGCGGCTACGTCACCAAGTCGATCTCCCCCGCCGACCTCGCCGACGCCATCCGCCGGGTTCGTGCGGGCGACGCCGTCTTCTCCCCTCGCCTGGCGGGTTTCGTCCTGGACGCGTTCCGCGGCGAGCTGCCCACCAGCATCGACCCCGAGCTGGATCAGCTCACCCCGCGCGAGCGCGAGGTGCTCCGGCACATCGCCCGCGGCTTCACCTACAAGGAGATCGGGGTGCGGCTCAATCTCTCCGCCAAGACGGTGGAGACCCACGTCTCGTCGGTGCTGCGCAAGCTGCAGCTGAGCAGCCGCTACGAGCTGACCCGCTGGGCCATGGACCGCCGAATGATCTGAGCCGATCAGCCGTGCAGCCGCGCCATGTAGCGCTCGACCTCGGCCTCGGTGATCGGGCGCCGGACGAACGCGGTCCAGAAGTGGATCACCAGGCCGCAGCCCCAGAAGAGGAGCACGAAGCCCGGCCAGAAGATCCCGTGCGACACCAGCGCCCAGACCAGGACCAGTCCGGCGTTGACGAGGACGTAGGCCAGCAGGTGGGGCATGAAATCGCGCCGCTCCTGGAGCTGCTTCAGAGCCACCTGGCGCAGGTCGTCGGGGGTCACGCTCATCGGATTCCCTTCGCTCGGTTGGGGGGCGGGCCCAAGCTCCTCTTCTATAGGGCGAGCGACCCGGAGACCGCCAGGGCCCTTGGTCGGCCGGCGGGGGTGACCAAGAGGGCAGACGACCGCGCGCCCCGTTCCCCAGCTGCGGCTGCGCGATCAGCCCGCCCGTGGGCCGGTGGCTCCCGCCCCCGCCGCGGTCACGCTCCTCAGCTCGTCGAGCGACTCCCGGATGACCCGGGGCAGGTCGCGCTGGCCACTGTCATTGATCCAGAGCTCGAAGGCGATCCTGAAGGCGGCGATCCCGGCCTCGGCCGCCAGCCCCGCAGCTGGGTCGGCGACACCACGCCGGCGCAGGGCGTCCGCCATCGCGGAGGCGAGCGATGCCAGCTTGATCAGCTCGCGCTCGCGCAGCTCGGGGTTGGCGGCGATGACGCTCTGGCGCAGGCGGGCCCTCTCCGGGCCCTCCTGCATCACGGCGCCGGCTCCCTCGAGGGCCGCGCCCACCGCGTCGATCGGCGCTGCGGAGTCCGGCGCTTCGGCGACGCGGCTGACCAGAAGCTCCTGGAGCGCGCCGGCGCCCCAGAAGAGGACCTCTCGCTTGTCGGCGAAGTGGCGGAAGAACGTGCGCTCGGTGAGCCCCGCCCGCCGGGCGATCTCCGCCACCGTGGTCTGGTCGAAGCCGCGCTCGACGTACAGCTCGAGCGACGCCTGCTCGAGCCGCCCCCGCGCATTCGGCTCCCATCTGCCCATGGGGTCATCCTACCTGACGTCAGTCGCTGACATCTGTGCTAGAGTGATGGCAGTAACTGACATCGGTGGATCGCCGACCCCTCCGGGGGCGCCCCACCACCTGGAGGCTCTCGCATGCGCGTATTCGTCACCGGCGCGTCCGGCTGGATCGGCTCCGCACTCGTCCCCGAGCTCATCGGCGCCGGCCATCAAGTCGTCGGGCTGGCCCGATCGGAGGCCTCGGCGACCGCCCTCACCGCCGCCGGTGCGGAGGTGCAGCGCGGCACCCTCGACGATCTCGATGCCCTGCGCAGCGCCGCCGCCGCGTCGGATGCCGTGATCCACCTCGCGTTCAAGCACGACATCTCCTTCGCGGGCGGCTTCGAGGAGGCCGCCAACACGGATCGCCGCGCCGCCGAGGCCTTCGGAGAGGTGCTGGCCGGATCCGACCGACCCTTCGTCCTCGCCTCGGGCACCCTGGGGCTCTCGCTGGGACGTACGGCCACCGAGCGAGACGGACATGACCTCGACTCGCCGGCGGCCGCCCACGCGGCGCCGGGCCCGCGGACCCGGTGGGCCACCTCCGAGCTGGTGCTCTCCATGGCGGATCGCGGCGTCCGCTCCTCCGTGGTGCGCCTCTCTCCGACCAATCACGGCGAGGGCGATCACGGCTTCGTCGCCTCCCTGGTCGGCATCGCCCGCGACAAGGGCGTCTCCGGCTACATCGGCGAGGGCGCCAACCGCTGGCCCGCCGTGCACCGGCTCGATTCCGCCCACCTCTTCCGCCTGGCGGTGGAGAGGGCCCCGGCGGGTTCGACGCTGCACGCGGTGGCGGACGAGGGCGTGCCGATCCGCGACATCGCCGAGGTCATCGGGCGGCATCTCGGCATCCCGGTGGTCTCCATCGCCCCGGAGGCGGCGGCCGAGCACTTCACCTGGATGGCCGGCTTCCTCGGGCTCGACAACCCGACCTCCAGCGCGCTGACCCGGGAGCACATGGGTTGGGAGCCGGCGCAGGTGGGGCTCATCGCCGACCTCGACCAGGGCCATTACTTCCGCGCCCCGGCCTCGTGACCGCGGACCGGCACGCCTCTGCGATCATCGGAGGCGTGCCGGCGCGAACAGGAGGTTGAGGATGGACGAGAGGGAGATCACCGTTCACACGGCGGAGGGGGAGATGACCACCTTCGTCGTCCATCCCGACGGCGCCGGGCCCCTACCGGTCGCGGTCCTCTACATGGACGGGGTCGGCTACCGCGAGCAGGTCAAGGAGAACGCGCGACGGTTCGCCGCCGGCGGCTACTTCTGCGTCGCCCCCGACCTCTTCTACCGCAGCGGTGCGCGGCTCAGCTTCGACATGGCCGGGCTGGCCGCCACGGGGTTCAGCGGTCCGGAGGCGGAGCGGATGATGGCTGCGGTGCGGGCGCTGTCGCCGGCGAAGATCGTCGCCGACACGGAGGCGGTGCTCGCGGCCATCGCAGCCGATCCGGCCGCCAGCCCGGGACCGAAGGTGTGCGTCGGCTACTGCATGGGTGGACGGTTTGCGCTCCACGCCGTCTCCGCGCTCGCCAACCAGTTCGTGGCGGCCGCCTGCATCCATCCCGGCGCGCTGATCACCGACCAGCAGGACTCACCTCACCACGACCTCGCCACCGTCCGGGGTGAGCTCTACGTCGGCTTCGCCGAGAACGACCGCACGGCCACCCCGGAGGTGGTCGACCGCTTTCGTGACGAGCTGGAGCGGCAGGGCGTCCGCGGCGTGGTGGAGAGGGTGCCCGGCACCGGGCACGGATATGCGATGGCGGACCTCCCCGTCTACGATCGCACCGCTGCGGAGAGACATTTCGAGCTGACCCTCGAGCTGTGGAGGCGCAACCTCACCGCTCAGCCGGTGGGCGTCTGATCCGGACCGGATGGCGGCGGCGCCGCCCGGATCAGTCCCGGTGACCTGAGCCAGGTTGCGCGCGGGCCGGCGCGGCCGGCCCGGTACCCTTGACTTCGAGCCCATGCCAGTGAGTGCCCCCGCCGGCGTCATCGCGCCCGCCAGCGGACCGCCCCAGCGTCCCCGCGAAGGCGGCTACAAGTGGGTGGCCCTGGCCAACACCACTCTCGGCGTGATGATGGCGACGATCGACGGGACGATCATGCTGATCGCCCTCCCCGACATCTTCAAGGGCATCCACCTGGACCCGCTGCAGCCGGGCAACAGCTTCTACCTGCTCTGGATGATCCTCAGCTTCCTGGTGGTGAGCAGCGTCCTGGTGGTCAGCCTGGGCCGGCTCGGCGACCTGCACGGGCGGGTCCGAATGTACAACCTCGGCTTCGTCATCTACACGGTGTCCTCGCTGCTGCTCACCGTCACCTGGCTGACCGGGCCGTCCGGAGCCCTCTACCTGGTGCTGATGCGGGTGGTGCAGGGGGTGGGTTCCGCCTTCCTGATCGCCAACTCGGCGGCCATCCTCACCGACGCCTTCCCCGCCAACCAGCGCGGCCTCGCCCTCGGGATCAACAACGTGGCCGGCATCAGCGGCTCCTTCATCGGCCTGGTGCTGGGCGGGATCCTGGGCCCGATCGACTGGCGCCTGGTCTTCCTGGTCTCGGTCCCCTTCGGGCTGGCCGGCACGCTCTGGGCGTACTACCGGCTGCGCGAGATCGGCGTCCACCACCGGGCCCGCATCGACTGGGCGGGAAACGTCACCTTCGCGGTGGGGCTGGTGCTGGTGATGATCGGCGTGACCTACGGCATCCAGCCGTACGGATCGAGCAGCATGGGCTGGACCAGCCCGTTCGTCGACGGTGAGCTCGCCGCCGGCTTGGCCCTGCTGGTGGCCTTCGGCGTCATCGAGGCGAGGGTCGCGGAGCCGATGTTCCGGCTCGCGCTCTTTCGGATCCGCGCCTTCACCGCCGGCGTGCTGTCGAGCTTCCTCTCCGCGGTGGCCCGCGGGGGGCTGATGTTCATGCTGATCATCTGGCTGCAGGGGATCTGGCTGCCCGAGCACGGCTACAGCTTCGCGTCCACGCCGCTCTGGGCGGGCATCTTCATGCTTCCACTCACCGCCGGCTTCCTGCTGGCGGGCCCGGTGTCCGGCATCCTCTCCGACCGCTTCGGCTCGCGCCCCTTCGCGACCGGGGGGATGCTCGCCGCCGCGGCCACCTTCGGCCTCCTCGAGCTGCTCCCGATCGACTTCCCGTACTGGGCCTTCGGCCTCATCCTTCTGATGAACGGCCTCTCGATGGGGGCGTTCGCCGCGCCCAACCGGGCCGGGGTGATGAACAGCCTGCCGCCCCAGGACCGGGGTGCCGGTGCGGGGATGAACGCCACGTTCCAGAGCTCGGCGCAGGTGCTCTCCATCGGCATCTTCTTCACCCTTGTGATCCTCGGGCTCTCGGCGAGCCTGCCCGCCGCCATGGACCACGGTCTGGTCGGCGCCGGGGTCCCGGCGGCGGCCGCCCTCCGTGCCGCTCAGCTGCCTCCGATCACCGCGCTCTTCGCCGCCTTTCTCGGCTACAACACCATGGGCCACCTCTACCGGTCAGGCGCCCTGGGGGTGCTTCACCCGGCGACCGTCGCGACCATCACCGGGCGCAGCTTCTTCTCCAACCTGATCATCGCGCCCTTCGGCTCCGGGCTCCACATCGCCTTCGCGTTCTCGATCGCCGCCTGCCTGGTCGCCGCGGCCGCCTCGTGGAGCCGGGGCGGCCGTCGCACCCATGCCGCCGCGGAGCGGGACCAGGAGCTCAGGGAACCGGTGACCGTACCGCTGGAGACGGCCGTCTGACCGTTAGCGGGGTGTGGAGGAGCCCCGCTAGGGCTGCTGGTTGATGCGGACCAGGTTGCCCGCGGGATCGCGGAAGGCGCAGTCGCGGACCCCGTACGGCTGCTGGACCGGCTCCTGGACGACCTCGGCGCCGCCGGCCTGCACCCGCTCGAAGGCACCGTCCAGATCGGCGGTGGACAGGATGATGCTGGCGAAGCTGCCCTTGGCCATCATCTCGGTGATGGTGCGGCGCTCCTCGTCGGTGATCGGACCGGGGCCGGCACCCGGCGGGTACAGCACGATGGACGTGCCCGGCTGATGGGGCGGGCCGACCGTGATCCAGCGCATCGCTCCGTGCCCGACATCGGCGCGGACCTCGAAGCCGAGGGCGTCACGATAGAAGGCCAGGGAGGCGTCCGGGTCGTCATGGGGGAGGAACGACGAGTGGATGGTGATGTCCATGCCGGTCATGCTAGCTGCAGCTCGGGGGCCGGGGCTTCTCGATTCCTGATCGGTCGGGTGACCTGTTTCGCCACGCACGCCGGCATCCCCGCCGTCGCGCCCGCCTGGTGGCGCCGGTAGCTGCTGGGCGGCATGCCCACCAGCTCGGTGAAGCGGCTGCTGAAGGTTCCCAGCGACGAGCAGCCGACCGCGAAGCAGACATCGGTGACGCTGAGGTCGCCACGGCGCAGCAGCGCCATCGCCCGCTCGATGCGCCGCGTCATCAGGTAGGCGTAGGGCGACTCGCCATAGGCGAGCTTGAACTCGCGGCTCAGGTGCCCGGCCGACATGTTTGCCCCGCGAGCGAGCGCCTCGACGTCCAGCGGCTGCGCGTACTCGCGGTCGATCCGGTCGCGGACGCGACGAAGCCGCACCAGGTCGCGCAGGCGCTGGCTCTCGGCGGGGCTGCGGGTCACCTGCAAGATCGTGCCACGCCGTCCCTGGGGTGTCCAGCGACTACGAGCGATCCCGTGCCGATCGCCTCCCCTCCTCCATGTGCAGCTCCAGCGCCTCGACGATCAGCTGGTGGTCCTCCGCCGAGGTCAGGCCGGACAGCGTGATGCTCCCGACGACGGGGCCGTCCGGCGCCAGCCGCACCGGAAAGGACCCTCCATGGGCCGCGTACAGGCCGGGGTCGAGCCGCGACGATTCCTCGAAGGAGGTGCCCCGCGCGCGAAAGCGTGCTCCCACCAGGTGGGAGCTGGCCCCATAGCGCTCGACGACGCGCCGTTTGCGGTCGATCCAGCCGTCGTTGTCGGCGCTCGAGCCCGGCAGCGCGGAGTGGAACAGCTGCTGCGCGCCGCAGCGGATGTCGATGGCGACGGGTGCCCGCCGCCGGCGGGCGAGCTCGACCAGGCGGGTGCCCAGGCGCCATGCCTCGTCGTAGCCGAAGCTGGGGAAGATGAGCCGGCGCTCCTGCTCCTCGAGATCGCGCAGCAGCTCGTCTGCGCTCTGGGACTCCGTCACCACGTTTCTCCGACCAATCATGTGACGCGAGTGGTCGAGGATAACGCATCCGAGCGGCTCACCCGGCTCCATTTGACTCGGTGGCTCGAGCAGCGCTGCCGGGTGTCGAGCCGGGGGGCCCGGCGGTCCGCCAAGGTTCACGCGAGAGCGGGAGGTTCCTCCCTCCTGACCGCGTCGAGCAGCAGCTCGGCGGCCACCGTCGCCCCATCGGCGTGGATCGTGCCAGCCACCCTGGTCGCTCGGGCGCGGGTCTCGGGGCTGAGGGCCGACCTGAGCGCGGCTGAAAGGGATTCCGCGGTCGGGGTCGGACCCTCGTGCGCCGCGCCGATGCCGAGAGCGGCCACCCGGCCGGCCCAGTACGGCTGATCCGCCATCTGCGGCACCACCACCTGGGGCGCGCCCGCCCGGGCCGCCGTCGTCGTCGTTCCCGCGCCGCCGTGATGCATGGCGGCGGCCACCCGGCCGAACAGGACCCGCTGGTTGACTTCGCCGACCACGAAGCGGTCGTCACGATCGTCGATGGCGACCAGGTCTGCCCAACCGGGGGCGACGAGCGCGCGGAGCCCCTGGGCGCGGATGGCCTCGATGGCCACCCGGCCGACGTCCTTGGGCACGGGCATGCTGCCGAAGCCCACGTACACCGGTGGTGCGCCGGCCTCCAGGAAGGCGACCAGCTCGGTCGAGAGAGGGCGCTCGTCCGGAACGATCCACGCTCCGGTTTGCACGACGTCGAGATCCGCCGGAAGGCGCCACGGGGCGAGGGTCTGGTCCGCGGCCAGCCAGGGGTGGTCGGTGAAGGCGAATGCGTAGACGCTGTCCACGGGCGGGAGCCCGATCGACTCGCGGTGGCTGTTGAGCGCCGCACCGAACAGCGCGTTGGCGCTCTGCGCGGTCAGGTCCCACAGCACCCGGTTGTCGGTCTCCTCCGGTGGCAGCGGCCGGCCAGGGAAAGACGACGGCCGGTGGTGCGGCGACGGCAGGAAGATCGGACAGTAGGCGGCGTAGACGTAGGGGATGCCAAGCTTCTCGGCGACCGAGCGGGCGCCGGCCGCGGGGGGCAGCAGGCCCGTCGCCAGCAGCACATCACATCCCTCGGCTGCCGCGAGGAGCGGCGCGTACTGCGCGGCGATCAGCTCGGCCGCCAGCCGGGGCAGGTCCGGCGGCGAGCGGCGAACCGGCCCGTGCAGCAGGGGGCGCACCGGCAGGCCGACCGGGATCGCCGGCACGCCGACCTCCGTCAGCCGCTCCAGTCGGTCCGGCGGCGCGCACACCTGCACCTCCGCGCCGAGTGCCTGCAAGCGCAGCGCCAGCGCGGCCAGGGGTTCGACGTCCCCACGCCCTCCGTACGTCGACAGCACCACGCGCATCTCGCAACTCCACCTCAACGGGCAGCGGTCTCGACCGGCAATGGTGGGGCACGACCCGGGGCTTGCCGCAAGCCACGAGTGCGCTGGTACGATTAGGTGGCGGGGTGAGCGCTTCTCGTTCGCCTTCCGCCCTGCGGTGGCTCAGGCCGGGGCGGCGACCGGCAGCCCGGCCACGGTAGGTGCCGCCGGCTACGACGGCGTGGCGGGCCGGCCGCCTGCCCGCTCACTCAGGGCCACGTTCTGCGCGTCGACGACCGCGATGGCGGCCACGTCGACGATATCGGGGACGTCGACCCCTCGGCTCAGCACGTGCACCGGTCGCGCCATCCCCATGAGGATGGGACCGATGGCCACCGCGCCGCCCAGGTGCTGAAGGAGCTTGTAGGCGGCGTTGGCGGACTCGAGGTTCGGGAAGATCAGCACATTGGCCTCGCCGACCAGCGTCGAGAAGGGGTAGTCGTCCTTGCGCATGTCGGAGGACACGGCAATGTCGGCCATCATCTCGCCGTCGACCATGAGATCGGGCCGTCGGGCTTTCACCAGAGCGGCGGCCGCGGCCATCTTGGCAGTGCGAGCGTCGGGAGTGGAGCCGAAGTTCGAGTAGGAAAGCAGCGCAATCCGGGGCTCGATGTCGAACTCGCGGGCACGCTCGGCCGCCATCACGGCGATATCGGCCACCTCCTCGGCGCTCGGATCGACGTTGACCGTGGGATCGGCGAGGAGCACGACCCGAGCGTCGCGGGTCACCATCAGGTAGAGGCCCGCAACCCGTGAGACGCCCCGGGCCGCACCGATGATCTGCAGAGCGGGACGGATGACATCGGGGTAGTGGTAGGTGAGACCGGCCACGAAGGCATCGGCATCGCCCGACCGGACCATCATGGCGCCGAACACGTTGGGGTGAAGCAGCTGCTCGCGTGCCTCGCGAAGAGTCACGCCCTTGCGGGCGCGGTGTTCGTGGAGAGCGGCCGCGTATGCCTCGAGCCGGGGAGAACCGGCCGGATCGATGACCTCGAAGGCGATATCGACTCGCAGCTCCTCCGTGATTCCACGCACGACAGCCTCACGCCCGATGAGGATCGGGGTGGCGATGCCCTCCTCACGCAGACGGATGGCGGCCCGGATGATCTTGCGCGCCTCGCCCTCGGAGAACACCACCCGCTTGGGTGAGGCCTGCGCCTTCTGGATCACGACGCCCATCACCACGCGCCCGGGCGTGAGCCGGTTGGCCAGCTCCTCGGCGTAGAGGGTGAGATCGACGGAGCGGCGGGCCACGCCCGAGGCCATGGCAGCACCCGCGACCGCCGGCGCGACGCGGAGTGGTACGCGGGGGTCGAGCGGCTTGGGGATCAGGTACTCGGGCCCGAAGTCGAGATGATCGACGCCGTAGGCTCGCAGCACCGAGTCGGGCACGTCCTCCTTGGCCAGCTCGGCCAGGGCGCGCGCGGCGGCGAACCTCATCCCCGGATCGATGGTCCGGGCCCGCACGTCCAGGGCCCCTCGGAAGATGAAGGGGAAACCCAGCACGTTGTTCACCTGATTGGGGTAGTCCGAGCGGCCCGTGGCCATGATCGCGTCGGGGCGCGCGGACTTGGCGTCCTCGTAGGTGATCTCCGGATCAGGGTTGGCAAGTGCGAAGACGATGGGGCGGTCGGCCATGGACCGGACCATCTCCTTGGAGACCACGTCGCCCACCGAGCAGCCCAGGAAGATGTCGGCTCCCTCCATGGCCTCGGCCAGCGTGCGCTTGGGGGTGTGGACGGCGAGCCGGGCCTTGTACGGGTTGATGCCCTCCGTGCGGCCGGCGTAGACCACACCCCTGGTGTCGACCAGCATCACGTTCTCACGGCGCATGCCCAGGCTGATGAAGAACTCGGTGCAGGCAATGGCCGACGCGCCCGCACCGCTGACGGTCATGTGCACGGCGTCGATGTCCTTGCCGGCCACCTCGAGGGCGTTGAGAAGGGCGGCCCCGGTGATGATGGCGGTGCCGTGCTGGTCATCGTGGAAGACCGGGATGTTCATGGCTTCCACCAGGCGCTGCTCGATCTCGAAGCAGTCGGGAGCGGCAATGTCCTCGAGGTTGATTCCGCCGAAGGTGGGCTCGAGCGCCGTGACGATCCGGACCACGTCGTCAGGGGTGGGGGCGTCGATCTCGATATCGAACACGTCGACATCCGCGAAGCGCTTGAAGAGGAGACCCTTGCCCTCCATCACCGGCTTGCCCGCCAGCGGGCCGACGTTGCCCAGCCCGAGCACCGCGGTCCCGTTGCTCACCACGGCCACCAGGTTGCCCCGGGCCGTGTAGAGGAAGGCATCGTCTGGGTTCTGCTGAATCTCGCGCACCGGCTCGGCCACCCCGGGCGTGTAGGCCAGGGCCAGGTCACGCTGGGTGGCACATGGCTTGGTGATCGACACGGCGATCTTCCCCGGACGTCCGGAGCTGTGGTACGCGAGCGCTTCCTCGCGCAGACGTGAATTCGACTGCATCCTCATGTCAGGCCTCCCAGGATGTCCCGGCCGCCGTGGCTTCTGGTGGGATGGCGGTGAGGCAGGGTCCTCTCCCGACACCGTCGATCACCGCGTACCCCGCGAGCCTAGCGGTCCCCGATCGATGGTGGTTAGCTCGCATCGATGGTGGCCACCAGGGCCTCCGCCTGACTCCGGAGCCGCTGCGCTTTCGCTCCCATCACCTCGACCAGCCCGGAGTCGGTCATGGACCGGAGGTTGACGGCGACGTTGGCGAGCGCGCCGGCGACCGCGGCGTGGAGCATGTGTGCCGCCGCGAGGGCGTCGGAGACGGCGTTGGCGTTGCCGGTGCGGACCAGCTCCTGGGCCAGCGGCAGAAGGCCGGCTGACCGCTCGGCCACCTCCATGGGAACCTCCGCCGCCGATGCGAGTGCTGCCTGCATGCTGGCCTTCCGCGCCGCCTTCTCCTCGTCGGTCTGGCGCGGGAGCTTGCCGGCCGCCATCACCAGGTCGAAGGCGGCGACATCGCGGTCGACCAGCGCGAGCAGGGCGGTCCGCTCACGCTCCGCCTGGGTGATGAGGTCGCCCATCCGCTCCGTGAGGGCCTCGTACCCCTTCCGTCCTGTGGTGAGCCGGGCCACCATGGTGACCAGCGCCGCACCGGTGGCACCGGCGAGCGCGGCCACGGCACCGCCCCCGGGGGTGGGCTGGGCGGAGGCGAGGACGTCCAGGAAGCTCCCCACCGCCATCGATCCGATGCCAGCGGCGGCGACGGCCTGCGCCTGAGATCCCGACCCGCCCTGGCGGGCCACCAGGGTCTCGATCACCTGCTCCTCCGGTTTGAACCCGCGCAGCTGCAGGTAGTGGGCCGCCGACTCGTCGAGCGCGGCCTGCGGGACGAGGCCGACGATCTCGGTGTCCAGCACGTGCATTCCGTACCGGGCGGCCTCGAGCCTGACCAGCTCGAGCGCCCGGTATGGCGGGGTGACCAGCGGGTCGAGCAGGTTCATGGAAACCTGAACGCAGCCCCGCTCGGCCACCACCAGGCCGATGGCGCGGACGTGGACGAGGCCGCCCGAGCGCTCCCGCACCCGCCTGGCCACCTCCTTGGCGGCTCGTTCCTCGCCGCTCAGGTAGACGTTGAAGGCCACCAGCGGCGGTCGGGCCCCCACCGCCGTGGCTCCAGCCCGGCCGAGGGCGTGGGGACCGAAGTCGGGCAGCCGGCGACCGGCCGCCACATCGGCCTTCAGCCCCTCGTACTCGCCCTTGCGGACGTCGGCCAGGCTGGCCCGCTCCGGGCTGGCGGCCGCCCGCTCATAGAGGTAGACGGGCAGGGAGAGGCTCTCGGCGAGCTCGCGCCCCACCTCCCTGGCCAGCTCGACGCAGTCGGCCATGGTCACGCCGCGGATGGGGATGAAGGGGATGACGTCAACCGCCCCCATCCGGGGGTGGCTGCCCCGCTGCACCTCCATGTCGATGAGCTCCACGGCCTTGGCGGCGCCGGCGCAGACGGCGGCGCGCGCCGCCTGAGGTGAGCCGATCAGGGTCGTGTCCAGCCGGTTGTGATCGGGATCCGACTGGCGGTTCAGGAGGGTCACCCCGGACACGGCCGTCATGGCGCCGACGATGGCGTCCATCACCTCGCCGCGGCGGCCCTCACTGAAGTTGGGAACCACCAGCACCAGCGGGTCCAGCGCCGGCACCGCCCCCGTCACCACGGCATCGAGGCGGACCCCTGATGCACCGCCTCCCGCGTCTGCATCATTCCACCTCGCTCCGACGCAACCGTGACATCTCCTGGATCGGCGGCCTGACCGTGGCCTCGGTGCTGTACTACGCTCCACCGCGATCGCGGCGGGGCCGGGTTCCGGCCGCGCAGGCGGGGTCGGCCGCCCCCGCAGGAGGATCAGTATGACCGCCACCCCCATCCACGGACCCCGCACCGTCCACGCCCCCCGCGGCAACCAGCTGAGCTGCCGCGGCTGGCCCCAGGAAGCGGCGATGCGCATGCTGATGAACAACCTCGATCCGGAGGTTGCCGAGCGGCCGGATGACCTGGTGGTCTACGGAGGCAGCGGCCGGGCGGTGCGAAGCTGGGCCGCCTTCGACGCGGTGGTGAGGACGCTGCAAACCCTGGGCGACGACGAGACGCTGCTGATCCAGTCGGGCAAGCCCGTCGGCGTCGTCCAGACCCACGAGTGGGCACCTCGGGTGCTGATCGCCAACAGCAACCTGGTCCCGGAGTGGGCCACCTGGGAGGTTTTCCGTCGCCTGGAGGAGGCGGGCCTCACCATGTACGGCCAGATGACCGCCGGCTCCTGGATCTACATCGGCACCCAGGGCATCCTGCAGGGGACCTTTGAGACCTTCGCCGCCATCGCCAGGAAGCGCTTCGACGGGAGCCTGGCCGGGACCATCACCCTGACCGCCGGCCTGGGTGGCATGGGCGGCGCCCAACCCATGGCGGTGACCATGAACGGCGGGGTGGTCATCTGCGTCGAATGCGACCCCGCCCGCATCGCCCGGCGGCTCCGGCACGGCTATCTCGACGTGCAGGCCGACGGCGTCGGGGATGCCCTGCGTCGCGCCACGGCCGCGCGCGACCGTCGCGAAGCCCTGAGCATCGGCCTCCTCGGCAACGCCGCCGAGGTGGTTCCAGAGCTCCTGTCACTGAGCGCCCCCATGGATATCGTCACCGATCAAACGTCGGCGCACGACCCGCTCACCTACCTCCCGGTGGGGATGCCGATCGACGAGATGGCAACCCAGGCCGCCGAGCTCCCCGAGGAGTTCATTCGACGGTCTCGCGCCTCCATGGCCCGTCACGTCGAGGCGATGGTGGGCTTCCAGGACCGGGGTGCGGAGGTCTTCGACTACGGCAACTCGCTGCGGGAGGAGGCGCGACTGGGCGGTTTCGAGAACGCCTTTGCCTACCCCGGCTTCGTGGCCGCCTACATCCGGCCCATGTTCTGCGAGGGCAGGGGGCCATTCCGGTGGGTGGCCCTGAGCGGCGAGCCTGACGACATCGCGGTCACCGACCAGGCGATCCTCGAGCTGTTCCCGGAGAACGAGTCCGTCACCCGCTGGATCCGCATGGCCGGCGAGCGGGTCAAATACCAGGGGCTGCCCGCGCGCATCTGCTGGTTGGGCCTCGGCGAGCGCGACCTCGCCGGGGTCCGCTTCAACGAACTGGTGGCGTCGGGCCGGATCCAAGCACCGATCGTGATCGGCCGTGACCATCTGGACTGCGGCTCGGTGGCATCTCCGTACCGTGAGACCGAGGCGATGCGCGATGGCTCCGACGCCATCGCGGACTGGCCGCTCCTCAACGCCATGGTCAACGTCTCCTCGGGCGCCTCGTGGGTATCGATCCATCACGGCGGCGGGGTCGGTATCGGCCGGTCCATTCACGCCGGCCAGGTGATGGTCGCGGACGGCAGCAAGCTCGCCGGGGAGAAACTCCACCGCGTGCTCACCAATGACCCCCTGACCGGGGTGGTGCGCCACGTGGACGCCGGCTACCCCGAGGCGTCCGCGACGGCCAGGCGGCTCCACGTCCGCGTCCCCATGGAGGAGGCCGGAGAGCAGCAGCGTCATTGAGCGGGGAAGCGCAGAGGGACACCCAGCCCCTCCGGAACGGCTACGCTCGGTGCAGCGTGCTCACTCTCGATGGCTCCCCGCTCGGGCTCGACGACCTGGCCGATGTCGCCCGGCGTGGAACGGAGGTCGAGGTCGGCGAGGCGGCGCGGCGCCGGATGGCGCCGGCCAGGGACCTGGTCCAGCGGCTGGATGCCGAGGGGGGGCCCGTCTACGGGGTCAACACCGGCTTCGGCGCCCTCGCCGAGATCGTCATCCCCGCCGAGCAGCGGGTCGAGCTGCAGCGCGCCATCCTCCGCAGCCATTCGGCCGGGATGGGGTCACCCCTGCCTGCCGAGCTGGTGCGCGGCATGCTCCTGCTCCGGGCCCGCAGTCTGACCGCCGGTCACTCCGGCGCGAGCGACGCCCTGCCGGCGTGCATCTGCGCCCTGCTGAACGCGGGCATCACCCCGTGGGTCCCGGAGCACGGGTCCGTGGGGGCGTCGGGCGACCTCGCCCCGCTTGCCCACGCCGCATCGGTGCTGGTCGGAGAGGGCTGGGTCGACGACGGGTCGGGCGGCCGCCGCGCGGCGGCGGACGCCCTCGCAGAGGCGGGGCTCGAGCCCATCGACCTCGGCCCCAAGGAGGGGCTGGCGCTGATCAACGGCACCGAGGGGATGAGCGCAATCCTCGGTCTGGCCGTCCTCGATGCAGAGGCGCTGCTGGTCGCTCTCGACTGCGCCTGCGCGATGACCGTCGAGGCCGTGCTCGGCACCCCTCGCGCCTTCGATGCCGAGGTGATCGCGCTGCGGCCGGCCCCGGGACAGCGGGCGAGCGCTGCCAACCTGCGCGGCCTGCTCGCGGGATCGCCGATCGTCGCCTCTCATCGCAGCTCGCACCACGCGGTCCAGGACGCGTACTCGCTGCGCTGCGCCCCCCAGGTGCATGGGGCGGCTCGCGACGTGCTCCGCTTCTGCCGGGAGACGGTGGAGCGGGAGATGGGCAGCGTGGTGGACAACCCGGTCGTCCTCGCGGAGCGCGGCGAGCTCTTCTCCGCCGGCAACTTCCACGGCCAGGCACTCGCCTACACCGCCGACCTGCTGGCAGCCGTGGCTGCCGACACCGCCGCGATCAGCGAGCGGCGGATCAACCGCCTCCTCGACCCCGCCAGGTCGCGCGGTCTCCCCGCCTTCCTCAGCCCCGAGCCCGGACTCAACAGTGGCCTGATGATGGCCCAGTACACGGCGGCGAGCTGCGTGACCCAGCTCCGCCAGGCCGCCACCCCCTACGCGGTGCAGAGCCTGGACACGAGCGCCGGCCAGGAGGACCACGTCTCCATGGGCTTCGCCGCCGCGCTGCGCAGCCGGCGGAGCCTCGAGCTGCTCCGTCAGGTGGTGGCCGTCGAGGTGGTCTGCGCCGCTCAGGCGCTGGAGCTCCGGGCACCCCTCCACCCCGGGCCCGCGACCGGGGCGCTCCTCCGCTCGCTGCGGCGCCGGGTCGCCCACCTCGAGGCCGACCGCCCCCTGGCTCCCGACCTGGAGGCGGCGGAGCAGTGGCTGAGCGGCGGGGAGTGGCGCGCGGCGGCGGAGCTGGCGGGCACCGCCCTGGAATGACCGGCTGCTCCCCCGGTTTCACCGGGGCGCGGGCGGGGCGGCCGCGACCGGCCGGTCCAGGACCCGCTGCCATGAGTGCTAGGTTGGCGGCGTGACCGCGCCGCAGCGCCCACCCGCCACCCTGATGGTGACGAACATCGGCCAGCTGGTCACCGGCGACCCGCAACTCCCGGCTCCCGGGGTCATCGAGAACGCGGTGCTGCTGGCGGACGGGGATCGCGTCGTCTACGCCGGGCCCGCGGCAGGCCTCGACCTCCGCACCGGGCCGGACACCGTCGAGGTCGACGCGCATGGCGCGGCCGTGATCCCGGGGTTCATCGACGCCCACACCCACCTGATCTGGCTGGGCGAGAGGTCGGAGGAGTACGCGGCCCGCGCCGGAGGCGCTTCCTACGAGGAGGTGGCGGCGCGGGGTGGTGGGATCCGGAGCACCGTCGCCGCGACCGCCGCCGGCACCCTCGGCGACCTGGTGGACGCCGCCCGCGAGCGCGCCCGGCGGATGCTCCTGCTCGGCACCACCACGGTCGAGGTCAAGAGCGGCTACGGCAATGGCCTCGCCGCCGAGCTGCGCCAGCTCGAGGCCGCCCGAACCCTGGCCGGGGAGCCCGGCCTGCCCGATGTGATCCCGACCTATCTCCCCCTCCACGGGCCGGCGGACGGCGACCGCGCCGGGTACCTGGAGTCCGTCCTGCGCGACGGGCTTCCCGCCGCCGCCGGGCGGGCCCGCTTCGTCGACTGCTTCTGCGAGATCGGAGCCTGGACTGTCGAGGACTGTGAGCGCCTGCTCCTCGCCGGCCGGGGCGTCGGGCTCAGCGCCAAGGTCCACGCCGAGCAGCGCAGCCACTCCGGCGGGGCGGCGCTGGCCGCCCGGGTGGGGGCCGTCTCCGCCGACCACCTCGAGCGGGCCAGCGACGACGACCTGCGCGCCCTGGCGGCCGCGGGGGTCACCGGGGTGCTCCTCCCCGGGGCCGCGCTGGTCCTCGGCGGGCCGCCGCCGCCGGGCCGCCGCCTGATGGATGCCGGGGCTCGGGTCGCCCTGGCGACCGACTGCAACCCGGGCACCTGCTGGTGCGAGTCGATGCCCCTGATGGTGTCGCTGGGCGTCTCGACCGCCGGACTGACCCCGGCCGAGGCGCTGCTGGCCGCCACCTCCGGGGGCGCTGCCGCCCTCGGGCTCACCGACCGGGGGCGGCTCCTGCCCGGGCTGCGCTGTGACGCCCTGCTCCTCGACACTCCCAGGTGGCTGGACGTCGGCTACCACCTGGGTGCCAACCCGGTGGCGCAGGTGATCCGCGGGGGTCAAATCGTCCCTGCAGCTTGAGGAGTGGCGACCTCAGGCGTCACCCTGAAGCGTCTGCGCTCACCCTGGCCGGAGCGAGATCCAGAGATCCGGCTTGATGAGCGCCGCCACGACATACGGCGGGCCGTAGCGGGGGCCGTGGCAGCGGTAGCTCACGACCTCGTCCTCAGCGACCTCGAGGGCACGGAGCGGGCTTCGGTTCCGGCCCCCGCCCAGCAGACGCAACGAGTGCCGACCCGGGGTGACCGACACCTCGACGGTCTCCCCCGCGGCGATGGCGCCCACCACCCCGCCATCGATGGAGATCTTGTAGGTCTCCATCCCCAGCAGGGGGCTGTAGCTCACTGCCCGTGAGAGACGGATTGTCGCCTCGCCCATTCTCGAGCCTCCTTACGCCTGTATTCGCCGCACCACGCCCAGCCCGGCGCTGCCGCCGGTGCCCAAGCCCGTCCCATGCACCGCACGGGAGCCGGTGATCAAACGCTCCCGGTCGAACATGGCGGCCACCACCCGCCACATGGCGACGTCGATGACCAGCAAACCGAGCCCGAACCCCACCGCCGTCCACACCCCCAGGGGCACGATCTGGAACGACACGAGGGCAGTCACCGCGAGCGGCGGCAGGCTGGCCAGCGTTCCCAACTGCTGCGCGACCCGCACGTCGCTGGATCGCGTCGAGATCGCGGTGCCGACCCCGATCGACCACACCGCGAGCAGGGGCGCGAACAGCGCCTGGGCGAGGATGTGCGAGCCGTCGCTCAGGTTCGCTGCGACAGCGGGGTTCTGGGCGAAGAAGTGGGCGAGGATCACGACCAGGGCGAAGAGGAGGTAGGCGATCCCGACCGAGGGGATGACCGGGGCCAGCGCCTTGCCGATCAGGATCTCTCCGCGTCGCACCGGCGTGGTCAGCAGCGGCTCCAGGGTTCCCTGGTCCCGCTCTCCCACCACCGAGTAGGCGGCGATGGTGGCGGGGATGACGGCCGGCACGATCAGGAGGACAAGGAACGTCGAGCCCACCTCCTTGGCGACCGCCGCGGGCTTAACCGCGGCACTGAGCACGAAGATGACGATCGCCGGGTTGATCAGGAAGATGAAGGGCAGCACCAGCATGGCGCCGACGATGAATGGCGTGCGGCGGTAGTCGCGCAGCTCCTTTCGGGCCACCGCGGCCACCCGCCTCCCATCGAGTCCCATCATCGTGGTGCCTCCGGGTCCGCCTCGACCAGCTCGAGATAGACGTCCTCCCGCGAGTCGCGCGCGACCGCGATCGACATCCCGTCGGCCCCGGCGGCCACGTGCGCGCGAGTCACGCTCGGCGTATCACCGGACGCCTGCTGCTCCGCAACGGAGGGCGCAAGGTCGTTAGGCAAAGCTAAGCCCCGGCGCCGATCGGTACCCGCCTCGCGTCTTCACCACGAGCGACCCTATCACCGCCAACACGCCCTCGGAAGGGCGGCCTGGCTTCGCGGCCAGATGAGTGACCGCAGAGGTCCTTGGCACGGTTCGGAACCATGACCGAGTCGGCGTCGCCACTCAGGACCGCCCGTCAGGTTCGACGGATCGAAACTCGCCAGGCGAATGCACCGTTGGGGAGATTGTTGGTCACGAGCGTGGAGGCTTCGATCGACTCCACCTGCCACCCATCACGGAAGCTGGCCTCGATCTCGTCCTGGGTGACCCGCCGGGGGCCCCAGTCGCCCGGCTGGCGGTCACTGAAGCACAGCATGTGAAAGCGACCTCCCAGCGGAAGGACGGCCCGGAGGCTGTCGACGTACGGGAGGCGGTCATCGTCGCGAAGGACATGGAATAGTCCGCAGTCGAGCACGTCGTCGAACTGTTCGCCGAGTTCGGCCGCCTGAAGCGCGTCCCAGACGAGGAAACGGGCACTCAGGCCGCGATCGCGGGCCTTGCCCTGAGCGATGGCGATCGCTGACTGGGCCGTGTCGATGCCGGTGGCGGCGTGGCCGAGGCGAGCGGCCATGAGGGCGTGCTCTCCCGTCCCACAACCGATGTCGAGCACCCGACCGCGCAGCGCACCGCCCTCCGCAAGCTCCAGGAAGGCCGGCTGAGGTCGGCCGATGTCCCAGGCGGGGGTGCCGGTATAGGACGCGTCGAAGCCCCCGTGCCTCGGTGGAATGGGATCCGGCACGCCGTCGAGAGCCACCGTTTCACCGCTCATGCACCTTGTGTACCACGACATGGCCGGGTGCCACCTCGCAGCCATGGCGGACCGTCCCAAAGGGACTGAATGACCCGACCGTCACCGTGGTCTGCCAGAGGCGCCGCGCCGGTGGTGAGCCGGGCCACCCGGGTTGCGGCGGTGGAGCGTCCTCTGTCCGAGCTGCCCTCGAAGGCCGTCATGCACGGGGTGGATCTGTCGAGCTACCCTCCGAGGCTCGAGCTCTGACGAGGTCGTCGACGTCAGGATCTCTCTGATCCTCGAAGGGAGGCTGATGGTGGAGCGTAACTCGGCACCCTCGCCGCGAACCGCGGCGAGGGCTACCGGTGCTGTCTACTTGCTGTACTTCCTGACGTCGATACTGGGCGCCGTGGCCTACGGGGGACTGGCGCCATCCGCCAGCACCATCCTGGCGAATGAAACCGCATTCCGTTGGGGATTCGCGCTCGGCCTGGTCTCGAGCGTGTGCTATGTCGCAGTGGTGGGCCTCCTCTACCGGCTCCTCCGGCACGTGGGCCGGACCCCGGCCTTCCTCGCCGTGTTGTTCGGTCTGATGGGAAGCGCCATCACGGCGGTCGCCAGCCTCCTTCAACTGGGCCCTCTGGTCATCGCGGGAAGGACCGCCTTCACGGCAGACCAGCTGCACGCCCTGTCGAAGATATTCGTCGACATGGGCGCTCAGGCCGGCTACATCGCACTTGTCTTCTTCGGAATGTTTCAGCTCCTGCTCGGCTACCTCATCGTCAGGTCGACCTTCCTGCCCCGCATCCTCGGTTGGTTGATCGCGCTTGCCGGTCTGGGCTGGCTCACCTTCCTCTCCCCGCCCCTGGCAATGCATGTGAAGAACTACCTGTACGTCTTCGGCTTCGTGGCGGAGCTGGCCTTGATGCTCTGGCTCCTCATCGCCGGCGTGAACGTCGAGCGGTGGAACGCGCTGGCTCACCCGGCGGAGGTGTCGACCGGTGCATGAGCCCAGAGCCGGTTCTGACCGTCGAGGCGCGTCGTTGGAGAACGCCGCGGTGATCGTCTCCGGAGTAGCTGCCAACGAGCTCGGCCACCCGACACCGTGAGCCCGCTGCGGTCTGTTCACCTGCCTACTGCACGTGCCGACTCGGAGCATCAGCCGGTGCGCTTGGTTCGCTCTAATGTCAGCGAGAGCACCCTGGGGTGACGAGGTATCCGGCGAATCACGCCTGACGGCCCGCAGACAGTCAGCGCGGTTTCCCACCGGTGAGCGTCGCCCGCGAGGACGGGCTCTCACCACCAACGCGGAGTCGTCGTGAACACCGTACAATCCCCACAGCCCGCGAATGGGTCAACGGGCGGAGGGAGGACAGTTGTGCTGCGCTTGATGCGGTCGAGGATCACGGTCGGCTCCGGCGTTGTGGCGATCGCCGCCGGGGCGCTGTGGCTGGCCGGACCGGTGAAGGTCGCCGCCGTCGACGACGTGGCCAGCTTCACCACCCAGGGGTGCAGCACCTGGTCGGTGCCCTCCGGAGTCACCTCGCTGGACATCGTGGCCGTGGGCGCCGCCGGCGAGGCCGGTGCCGGGGCTGTGGCGGGCGGCTATGGCGACGGGATCTCGGGGACCGTGACCGGTCTCACCGCCGGGCAGAAGCTCGACGTCTGCGTCGACTACGGCGGGGGCGGCGGCCGCTTCGGCACGTCGTCGTCGGGGGGGAACGGGGGCGGGGCGTCCGGGGTGAGCTCGGGATCCGACTTCTCCTCACCGCTGCTGGTGGCCGGTGGCGGTGGTGGCGGCGGGGGAGGGACGGGTGGTGACACCGGCGGGTCGGCACAGCTGTACTACGGACTGCCGCAAACGCCCACCGGGATCGATGGCCAGGGCGGCCAGTACACCGCCGCGGGGGCCGGGGGCGGGAACGGCGGTACGGGTACCGCGTCGAGTTCCAGCGGACCGGGGACCGGCGGGGGCGGTGGGGGCGGTGGCTCCGACGCCAACGGGGGTGGCGGTGGAGGCGCGGGCTACTACGGCGGCGGCGGCGGCGGCGGCGCCGTCAGTTCGGCGGCCGGCGCCGGCGGCGGCGGGGAAAGCTTCTGTGCCGCCGCCATCGCCGCCTGCATCGACAACTACGAGGCGGGGACTGAGACCACCGCCGGCTCCGCGACCGGCTATGCCCAGGTCATCCTCACCTATGCGACCACCACCACGCTGACCACCGCCGGGTGCAGCACCTGGACGGTGCCCTCCGGCGTGAGCAGCGTGCAGATCTTCGCCATGGGCGCCAATGGTGAAGCGACGACCGAGGCCAACGGCGGATACGCCAACCCGCAGACGGGGACCGTGGGCGGCCTCTCCGCCGGACAGACCCTCGACATCTGCGTGGACTACGGGGGAGGTAGCGCGGGTGATGCCTCCGCAGGGGCGGGGGGCGGGGCGTCCGGGGTGAGCCTGGGATCGAACTTCAGTGACCCGCTCCTGATATCCGCCGGGGGCGGGGGGGCGGCCTTCGACTCGGGCGGTGGTGACGGCGGATCCGAGGACGGGAGCCCCGGCGAGCTCCCGGGCGGTGGCTACGGCGCGGGCGAGGCGGGAGGCGGGGCCCTCGACTGCACGTCGTGCACCCCCCATTCCGGTGGGGGGGCCGGCGGGACCGCGGGGACCGATGCCGCAGATGGCAGCGCGGGCCAGGAATTCACGGCCAGCGGGCCGGGTGTCGGCGGGGCTGGCGCAGCCCCCCCCACGGAAACCGAGGACCTGGGTGGCGGGGGAGGCGGAGCGGGCTACTACGGCGGCGGCGGGGGCAGCGCCGCCCTGTTCGGTGGTAGTGGCGGCGGCGGCGGGGTGAACTACTGTGCCTCGTCCCTCACCGGGTGCGCTGATAACGGCGGGAGCACAGCCGAGGTCGTGCTGATCTACGCGTACGAGGGGCCGGCGACGACCGTCCCTGTCCCGGAGAGCGGCGCGGCGGGTGCATCGCCCGGCTGGCCGGTCGGGTTGTTCCTCCTCCTCGTCGGCGCGGCGCTGCTCGGGGGTGGCCGGTGCTGGTGGGGGCGGCGCGCAGCCGGGGCCTGACCAGACAAGCCGGCACCGCCGGGACGACCCATCCCCCGCAAGGTGCATTGGTTGACCTCGGGTGGTTGGGGATCACGGGGCAAATGACCAGGGACTTTCGCCCAGACGCGGAGCCGAGTGGTCCCTGGTCGGCGCTAGATATTGAATGCCTCGACGACGTCGCCCTCCTGGTCTTGGGGGGACACCAGGGCGAGGCCCTCGCTCACCTCGAGAACAGCCGGAGGGCCCGCCAGGCAGACGCCGATGCCATCGGGGTCATCGTAGGCGGGCAGGGGAATGCGCGAGATTTGAGCCCCCGAGGCCAGATCGAGCGCGGTCAGATCGAAGAGGCCGGCGCGCGGTGGCAAGGTCTCGGGGTTGTCGTAGGCGGGCGCTGCATCGGTGGCGAGGGCGACGTAAAGGTTGCCATCAGCGGTGATCACGCAGGGTTGGGAGATGGCCGATAGGTCGATGCATTCGAGGGCGGGGATGGCTGCGCTCGCTCCCTTGCCTGGCCAGTTGAGTGACCAGCGCGGTGCCCCGTTGCTCGGCGTGCGGCAGTCGGCGCCGATGTCGGTGAGGATGCAGAGGCTACCCGCTCCGCCGACCACCTCCACCGCCTGCCCGGCCACGCCCTGGAGGTCCCAGAGCGGTTGGCCGGTCGCCGGGTCGAGCACGACCACATCATTGGTCTGAGAGTAGCCATAGGGGTTGCCGATCACCGTGGACACCACCGGGGTGGGGGCAGGGGCGGTCACCGGCGGTGCGTTGGCAGGCGGAACCCGGCTGATCGGCACCACCGCCACCTCGCCGGTCGGCGATCCGGTGCTCACGGTCGTCAGCATCTGGGGGTCCGGGCTCCAGCCCTCGGGGGCGGACCAGTTCCACATCGTGGAACCGTCCGTCGGGTTGAGCGCCTCCACGCCGCCGGAGGTCACACATCCATAGCCGACCACGGCCACGGTCTCCCCTGTGCTCGAGAGGGTGAGAGGCCCGACCGGGGCGGCTCCTGGGTTCAACGGTCCCAGCCATTCGGAGCACTTGGGATGGGCGGAGTCCTTCCAGAGTTGATGCCCGTCGCTCTCGTCAAGGCCCACCACCGTGCCGTCTGCTTCCGTGACGGCGACTACACCGCCAGCGAGCACAGCGGGAACTGCTTGACTGTCCTCGGGAAGGCTGACAGCCCATCGCGGGTCGCCGGTGGCGGGGTCGTAGGCGACCAGGCCGGTGACGGCCCCGTAGACCATTGCCGGCGCCTGACCGAACTGGTTCCCGACGGCGGCGAGGACCGTGGTCGAGTCGGCGATGACCCCGAGGAGTTCTGGGTGTTCGGCGGGGGGCCTGGTTGCCCATTCGATCTGCCCGCTCGCGACGTCGGTGGCGACGACGCAGGCTGTGCCCGAGTTGTCCTCGTAGGCGATGCCGAAGCTTCGATTCCCCTCGACGGCCCGAGGGGGTCCTATCCGTGCCGACCAGACCGGAGCCGTGGCCCCCCGGGCGTCGAGGCCGAGAGCCGCGGGCGCACCGCTGTAGGGCGACGAGCCGGGGAGGGTGCAGCCGCTGGAGGAGAGCGAGGCGGCCGGCGAGGAGGCTGAGGGCAAGGAGGTGGCTGGGGGCAATGTGGTCTCGGGCGACGCGCATCCGGCTGCCGCCAGCGCCCCCAGCCCGACCACGGCCACCCGGGCCATGCGTCTCCTCACACTGGAGGCAACGCCAGATTCCGCTGCAGGTTCCACCCCAGCGGCCATTGTGCAGCAGGGAGATGGCCCCAGTTAGCGCCAAATGGCGTCATCAAGGCGAATCCGTCGCCGATCCCGAAGCTACGCCGAGTGCGTGGCGCATCGCTCCCGTGAGAAGGGAGGGCACCCTGGCCTGGCCGAGTGTTGGGGAATGTCCCTTGAGCGGGAGCTGGCGGCGACGGGCCGCTGGCCGCCAGGTTGACACCGCTGTGAGCGATCTGTAATCTTGTCTTATGACAATAGATAAAGATATCAGGCGGGCGGAAGATGGGGGTGGCAGCGCCCCGCCTGGCGCGGGAGTCGCGGACGGTCCTGCGACTGCACGCGGACCGGTGTCGCCCATCGATTTCCGCCTCGACCCCGGTTCGGGGGTGCCGACCTACCTGCAGCTGGTCCAGCAGGTGGAGCACGCGCTGCGGCTCGGCTACCTCAAACCCGGCGACCAGCTGCCCAAGGTCAGAGATGTGGTCGCCTCGCTGGCCATCAACCCCAACACGGTCCTCAAGGCCTATCGCGAGCTGGAGACCAAGGGCCTGGCGAGCGGACGGCCCGGCCAGGGAACGTTCATCGAGGCCACTCTCAACCAGGTTGCCCTGCCCGAGCTGACCGAGCTACGCCGCTCCCTGCTCGGCTGGCTGGCCACCGCCGACGCGACCGGGCTCGACGAGGACGGGATGGTTGCCCTGTTCACCAGCGCGCTTCGGGATCTTCGCGAACACCGCGGCGCACCGAGCGGTGAGACGGAGAGCGTCGCATGAACGTCATCGAGGCCATTGGTCTGGGCAAGCGCTACGGCAGCACGTGGGCGCTGCGGGGGTGCGCGCTGGCGATTCCCGCCGGGCACGTGGCCGCTCTGGTGGGCCCGAACGGCGCCGGCAAGACCACCCTGCTGAACCTCGCAGTCGGCCTAACGGCGCCATCGGAGGGCACGGTCACGGTGCTCGGCGGCTGGCCCGCCGGGTCGCCGGCCGCGCTGGACGGCATCGCATTCGTGGCTCAGGACGCGCCGGTCTACAGGAACCTGTCCGTGGCCGACATGCTGCATTTGACCCGCAACCTGAACCGCAGCTTCGACCAGACCTACGCCGAGGCGCGCCTGGGTCAACTGGGCATCCCGCTGAGGCGCAGGGCCGGCAACCTCTCCGGGGGCCAGCAGGCGCAGCTCGCACTGACCCTTGCACTGGCCCGGCGGCCGCGCCTTCTCGTGCTGGATGAGCCGATGGCGATGCTCGACCCGCTGGCCCGGCACGACTTCATGGCGGCGGTGATGGCCGCGGTGGCCGACGGGGACGTGTCGGTGGTGCTCTCATCGCACGTGCTGGCCGAGCTGGAGCGTGTAGCCGACTATCTCGTCCTCATAACGAGCGGGAGCGTCCAGGTGGCCGGCGAGGTCGACGATCTGCTCGCCTGCCACCGCGTGCTGACCGGTCCGGCCTCCGAAGCTGACACCTGCGCGCAACGGCTGGACGTGGTGAACGCGCGGCGCGGAGGGGCGCAGACCCACCTGCTGGTCAGGATCGACGGGAGGTCCGGCCCGGAGCCACCTGGCTGGGAGGAGCATCCGGTCAGTCTGGAGGAGCTGGCCCTGGCCTACCTGCGCGAGCCCGGCGTCTCGGCGCTCCCCGGCCCGACGCGCGACAGGGAAGCCGAAGCGGTGGAGGTGACGAATTGGCAGCGCTGACCGCTGCGCGGCCGGGACAGGACGCCGGTCTGCGGCCGATGCCGTGGCGGAGGATGACCTGGGTCACCTGGCGGCAGCACCGACTCGCCGTGGCCGGTGTCATCGCGCTGCTCGGCGTGGCAGCCGCGTACCTGGTCATCACGGGCCTCCAAATGCGTCAGGCCTACGGCGCTGTGAGCGCATGCCGCCCGGCCGGTTCGGGTGTCTGCCAGCAAGCAGCCAACGATTTCTTGGGCAGCTACGCGCCCGGTGTCGGGGTCACCCTCGGCGTGTTACAGGTGATCCCGGCTCTCATCGGAGCGTTCGTCGGCGCACCGCTGCTGGCCAGGGAGTTCGAGACGGGCACCTTCCGCTACACCTGGACCCAGAGCTTTGGGCGGGTGCGGTGGGCCATCGCCAAGCTGGCGCCACTCGCGGTCGCGGTTGCGCTTGCGGGCGGAGCGTTCACAGTGCTCGTCTCCTGGTACCTCCAACCGTTATTTGGCGCGGGAGACGACGACGGTGCACTGTATCCCACGCGCTTCGACTTCCTCGGGGTTGCGCTCGCCGCCTGGATCCTCGCTGCCTTCGCCATTGGCGTCCTGGCCGGTGCCCTGGTCCGCCGGGTCATTCCCGCGATGTTCGCCACCCTCGCCGCGTGGACTGGACTCGCGTGCGTGACCGGATTCTTCCTCCGCCAGCACTACGAGGCGCCGTTGGTCACCAGCAACCCCGCCATTCCTGCCGGCTCATGGGTGATCAGCCAGGGGTGGTTCCGGGGCGGCAATCCGGCGAGTCTGGAGATGATCAACCAGACCCTTCGCCCAGTCGACGTCCAGGCGGTGACGCCCGACCTGTTCCAGCCCGGGCCTGCGACCCCGGCCAACTTCGGCGACCCCGTGCGCTACCTCATCCAGCACGGCTACACGCAGTTGACGACCTACCAGCCAGCCAGCCGATTCTGGCCGTTCCAGTTGATCGAGGGCGGCTGGATGCTCGCGCTCTCCCTGCTACTCATCGCCGCGACGGTCTGGCTGGTGCGCCGCCGGGCAACCTAGAGGGCACCGGCAACCGTTGTCGGCTGATCCAGGCGGCTCTGGACGCCGGGTGATCACCGACCTGAGGTGGGAGGCGGCCCGCTTGGCATCTCCGGCCGATTCAGTCGACGGCGAGGCACGGATTGCGATTGGAGCACTCGCTCCAGCCACGGTGAGGACACACTCCGCTGGCCCAGTGTCGGGGAATGTACCTTGAGCGGAACCGGAGGCGTGGCTGCAGAAACGGGATGACCCAGGCCACGAGCGCGTCACCACCCCAGGGGACGGACCTCGGGCAGCTGCAGGGTCGTCCCGTCGGGCCGGACGATGATCGGCGTCGTATATGGCTGGCGCGTGCCCTGCGAGCCTGGGACAGGCCCCCAGCTGGAGTAGGGCTCCACCACAACGTCCCCGGTGTTGGGCTGGGTCAGGAAGCCGCCCGGGGCAAGGTGGTCGCTCCAGAGCACCGCTCCCGTGCGCCAGTCGACCAGCCGGTAGATGCCGCCCTGGTTGGTGCTGTTGAACTCCTGCACGGTCAGCACCCGGCTGTCGTCGTCGCTGAAGGTGACGATGTCGTTGGGGACGGTGGCCAACGCCGCTCCGGTGCTGCTGTCGTAGACCGTGAACTGGTTGGCCTGGTTGGCGCTGGGCCCGGTCCCATTGGTGGATCCTTCCGCGACGAGCGTGCCGTCGGCTGAGGCCCCTGCTCCCAGTGGGGCTTGGGCGGAAGGAGGAGGGTGTGGGGTGAACGCCGCACTGGCGCCGGTGCCCAGGGTCACGACGTGCAGCGAGCTGACATTTGCCACGAAGCTCTCGCCTACGACTGCGCGGTCATCGGGGACGCTGCAGGAGAGGACGGTCGGACCGCCCAAGGGGTCCTCAGTCCCGAAGCGCACGACTCGGCGCGAGGCTCCGGTCGCGGGGTCGTCGACGAAGAGGGCTCCTGGCTCGGACGTGCTGCTCTGCTCGACGAAGTCCGCGCCGTTCGGCTGGCGGAAGGAGCAGAGGTGGCTACTGTCGCGAGCCCAGGTCGCCTGGCCATCGGCGCGGCCGATGAGTTTCGCCCCGGACACCGGTTGGGCGTACACCAGGACGAGGGCCGACCCGTCCGGGGACTGCAGAGCGCCGAATGGCTGCGAGTAGCTGAGCCGGATGCTCCCCACCTGGTCTCCCTCCCAGTTGTAGGCAACCAGCAGGTGGTCATCCGTGCGGTCCAGGAACCAGATCGCCGGATTCTCGGCGGAGGCGACGGTGCTCGGGACCCCGACGACCCACTGATCCTGGAATGAAGACGAGGAGCCGGCAGAGGCGCCGCTGCCGCCGCAGCCGACGAGGGCAGCGGCGGCGGCGATCACTGCCGCCATCACCAGGCCCAAACGGGAAGGCCTCGAGTAGCTGGCCGGCATAGATTCGTTCATCGTTCCCGTGGCGGAGCAGGCGGTGGGAGCGCCCTCGGGCGAGACGGTGTTCCGCATGCCCCAATGGCGCTCTCACTGTGAGCGCTCAGTTCATCCGCTCAGTTTGCTCCAGTGTGAGCAAGCGCATCCTCGGCTGGCCCAGTATCTGGCAATGTCACCTGACGCCCAACGTGGCGATCCCAGCGACGATGGCCCATAGTAGCCGTGCGTGACCTCCGAATCTGACGTCGACCACCCGAGTTTGGAACTGGCCCGCCGTCTGCTCACCCACGAACCCTTCGGCCCGAAAGTCGAACTCTTCGTGGGAGGCTTGCCGTTGAATCTCATCGAGGACCTACCGCCGCCGGCCAGTGCCCGGCTTCTGGGCAGTGTCCTAATCTCCCCGGACACGCAGGGCTCGGTCCTGAGGGCGATCTTTGACGCAGACGGCGATCCCGCCTTTGTGTTGGCCGCCTACCAGCGGCAGCTAAAGGAACTGGGATGGGATACGTTCGAGGGTGGCCGCTTTCCCCCGCATGGCGGGTTCGTCACGCGCCAGAACGCCGAGAACTTCATGATGTGGCGCGGAGGACACGGGCCTATCCTCCGCGCGGCGGTGGGGGCAAGCGGCCAGCAGAGCGTCGACCTGCGCGTCACGCTCGACTGGGAAACTCCACGCCATACCGAAGAGCGGCAGAGCCCTGCCTTTCGCGGCCAGGAGCGGATGCCGACCCTGTGTGCACCGGCCGGCGTCACCGTGCGGCCCCGAGGCGGAGGAGGCGGCGGCGGCCGATGGCGCCAGGAAGCCGTCGCCGAGACGGACCTCGCCGCCGGAGTGCTCGAGGCTCACTTCGCGGACCAGCTTGCCAAAGGCGCCTGGATGAGGGTGGATGGTCGTGCAGAGGACGTGGTGGCCTGGAGTTCGTGGCAGCTGCCGGGTGACGACAACTGGCGGGGTCTGCTCCTCGTCCTGGCCCTCTTTGGCACGACACGGCGGTCCCTCTGGCTGGGGATCGAGTCCGACGCGTCGGGCGACGAGGGCGGCTCGTCGAGCTCGCTCCTTCGGGCCTGACCTCCCCCGGGTAGAGGGACACCACCCTTGGCTGGCCCAGTGTTGGGGAATCACACTTGAGGAAGCGGCCGGGCAGCGTGACGTCGGCTCTCATCGCGTGCAGGTGAATCCGGCCGACACGTGACTTGGGGTGGCCCGGCATCGAGCAATCGCCTCGACTGATCCTGGGGTCCAGTCAGGCCACGGTCACCAGGTTCGTGATTCAGTTGGGAGGCACGAGGCCTGCCTCTTCATGGCGTTACTGGAGCGAACGGAGCGTTGGCTTATCTGGAAGAGCGCCGTTATTGCGGCCCGGGTCCACCAGGTAGACTGGCTGAGTCGTGACGGGCAAGGATGTGGTGGCACTGCAGCTTGCGGGGTCTTTCAACCTCATTGCAGGGCGCCTCGACAGGGCGTCGACCGGCTGGACGCGTCGCGCATTCGAGACCGGCAATCCCCCCGGCTTTACGCTTTGGCACTGCGCTCGAATCATGGATTGGGGCGTTCAGTGTGGCATCCGGGGACTCGTCGAGGTGGCCCGGCGCGACCGGTGGCGCTCCCTCATGGCCCCTCGCTATGTTTGCGGCGCGGGTGTCTCAGCGGATACAGCTCATGAGATCGCCCAGGCTTTCGTCCCTGGGGCCGTGGCCGAGTACCTCGACGACGTGCGCGTGGAGGTGATGACATGGCTGGACACGCAGACCGACGCCACCCTGGACGCTGTGCCCGCGTTCCGCAACCACAACGAGAAGGTGGACGGCTACACGGAGCCGCAGGTCTGGAGCGAGATCGATAGCCTCGTCGGCATCCCCGCCTGGCAGATCCTGGCACGCCCCTGCATCTCGCACATCCGGGTCCATATCGGAGAGGTCGACGTCACCCTGCAGGCTCTCGGCGCTGCCCGGGAGTAGACGTCACCCGCAGCGCAGGCCGGTGCCCGGCGGATCGAGCAGAGGGCTCCAAGATCCGGTCGATTGGCAGACTCGCGCGCCTTGCTCGAGTGTGAGTAACAACACCCTGCGCTGGCCCAGCGTTGAGGAATGACACTTGAGTCGGCGGCTGGCCTCAGCCGCAGGTCGGCGGCCCGAGCGCCCGGGGAAGAGCGGCTCTCGCAGAGGCGGCCGGCACGAGGCCTCCTCGGTCGCCGGTCGTGGGCGAAGGTCGTCCTGTCGTCTTCGGCTGATTTGGATCTCGCGGTGGCGGAAGCTCCCCGCGACTCCATCGGTGAGGAGTGCTCGACTACCGCGCGCACCTCGCGGCTCGCCACCTTCAGGCCGGGGCAGTCACCGGAAGTCCCGCCTCGGCAGCCGCCATCGACATCCGCATGTCGTAGGTCACGACCCGATCCAGGTCAGCGCGCAGCAGTCTGGCGGTGGCCAGGTGAATGGCATCCAACGACCGCAGCGATTCGGGCCGCAGCAGGCCGGCGTCATGAAGGACGCGGTCGCTGATCCTGATCAGGTCGATCCTGGTCAGGACTTCCTCACCTCGCTCGACCGCTCTGCGGCCCAGGGGAAGCAGTGCCCGTGCCACCTCGGTGCGGGACAACGCGCTGCTCACCAGCGTCGGCCGGCGCCGGAGGTAGCGCCGAAGCGCCGATGATTCCGGCTCTCCCACCGCCAGCTTCACGATGGCGGAGGAGTCGAGGTAGGTGGCGCGCTCAGCGCTCATCCCGTCGGAGCCGGGCGAGGATGGCCGAGGGCGCCTCCTGGCCCGCTGTGAGGGGCAGGGGTTCGGGCAGCTCGCCGGGTGGGCCCTGGGCAGGGATCACCTCTCCCTGAGACCTGAGCTGGGCCAGGGGGCCGCCGGCGGGCAGCGGGGTCAACAACGCCACGGGGCGCCCGCGGTCGGTGACCTCGACCGTCTCGCCGGCCTCCACCTGGCGGAGCAATTGGCTCGCCCGCTGCCGCAACTCCCGCACGCCCACTGTAAGCATCGTGCTATTTGTAGCACATCTGAGGCTCCGTCACGAACGGGGAAGGGTGACAGGACAGGGTGCCCGCCACCTGAGGCGGGGCGCACACCACGGGCAGAGGCGTCTCCGCCTGCTTGTCCGCCCGCCGAGCGCCGCCTAGAGTGTCGGCATGACGACCGCGAAGCGGGGGCACGGTCGTCTCACGGCCGCCCCGGTTGCGCTGGCACTGCTCCTCGGGGCGGCGGTGCTGGGGCAACCGGCCGCGGCTCAGAGCCCCGCACCGGGGAGCCCGGTGCCGTTGGACGAGCTCAGCCTGGCCCAGCCCGGGGTCATCCAGTCGTTCGGCGCCTGGACGTCCAGCGACTCCTCGGTGTGCCATGCGACGGCCGGTACCTCACGCACCGGCTCGGCGGTGCTCGCCGGCGGCTCCTCCGGGGCGCTCCTCGACCTCACCTTCCCGGACCAGACCGCCACGCCAGAGCTGTCGGTCCTGCAGGCGGAGGCGGGTCAGCTGGAGCTGGAGTGGAGCGCCGACGTCGGCAGCGGCAGCTCCGCCAGCCATAACAGCTGGGAGATGAGCGGGATCGGATCCCAATTCGCCGGCACCGTGACGGTGACGTTCGCCGCCAACGGGTGCTCGGTGACCGAGGACGACACGCTCACGCTGGCCGGGAGCGGCCTCACCCTGGTGGCGGCGAGCCCGTCCACCACCGCCTCCCCCTCCCCCGCCTCCGGCCCGGCCATCCCCACCCCCGAGGCGGGCGCACCCGCCTGGTTCCTGCAGGGCTGCTACCAGGGCGAGACCGACGACCCCCAGAACGTCCAGAGCAGCGCCACCGACCTCCTGGGAGCGGGTCAGGCCACGGTCACCCTGGACGTTGGCCAGGCGGGAACGCTCGGCGGGACGCTGGCCTTCGACGGCAGCGGCAGCAACGGGAGCGCCATCGCCTACCGCCCGGGCGTCGTGCCGATCACGCTGCTCGATTCGGGCGATGGTCCGCCTGCCTACTCCTGCTCCGACCCCTGTGTGGTCGCCTTCGACGGGAGTGGCAGCAGCGGCAGCGCCATCGGCTACCACCCGGAGGACGGTCCCCCGGCGCTGCTGGCCGACTCGGGAACGGGGTGCGACCTCAGCTTCGACGGCGGTACCGGCTCGGGCAGCGCCATCGCCCACCGGCCGGGTGGCGTGCCAAGCGCATCCCTCGACGCGGAGCGGCTGCCAGCCGCCACCCTCACCGCGACCAGCCCCACGCCGGTCCCGGTGGGGACCGAGGTGGCGACCGGTCGGGCCTCCCACTCCTCCTCCGGCAACCACACCCTCGCCCTGCCCCTGACCGCGGCGGGCCGCTCCCTGCTGGAGCAGGTGAAGACCGAGGATGCCACCTACTGGGCGGCCAACCCGAGTGGCACCAGTCCGCCGTATGCGCTGATGACCCTGACCCTCACCTTCACTCGGGCGGTATCCGCGACGGGCGGGCTTTCCATCGCCGTCTGGCTGGTGCCGCTTGTCGTGATCGTCATCGCCGTCATCGCGGTGGTGCTGCGGCGGAGGCGCCGGAGCCGACTGGCGCCGGTCTGATCTGACCTCGGCCACCCCCTCTCCGGGGCCAGCTGCCGACCTCGGGTGACAGGACACAGCACACTGGGCTGGCCCAGTGTTGGGGAATGTCCCTTGACCGGCTCGCCCGATGCACGGCTCCCGGCCCGGGTGGGGGCGCTGTGGTCAGCCTTTCGTCACCGCCCCCCGCCGCGTCGCGCGCCGGGTGCCGGGAGCATGCGTGCCGCGTTGCGCCAGCGCGAGCAGATCGCCGCTCCCGCTGACGGTGAAGGAGATCTTCTCCGATCCGAGCGGCTATCCTCCGGGGGCGTCACACTCCTGCCAGGCGCCCCGTACTACCGGTGGCCCCGGAAGGCAGGCCAGCGGCGCCGCCGCGGTCCGCCAGGTGCAGGGATCAGGAGACAGCGTTGATGCCGACGACGGCGGCTCGGTCGGTCGCACTGGGGCTGGCAGTCCTGAGTGCAGGGTGGCTGCTGGCGGCATGCTCGCCCGCACCCGCTGGGGTTGGTTCCAGCGCGAAACCGAGCTCAAATGCCAGCCCGACCTCGACCGCGACCGACACCCCATTCCCAACCAAACCGCCGGCCCCCTCCCTCAACGTCACCCCGCTGCCTGCTGGGACGTTCTCGGTGTCGTCTGTGACCTTCGTATCGCCGCAGGTGGGGTGGGTCCTCGGGGGCCAACACTGCAACGGCTCGCTCCTCTGCCTCGGGCTCATGCGCACCGAGAACGACGGGACCACCTGGACCAGCGTCACTCCTCCGCCGACACATCTCAACTACATCGAGCAGCCAAGCGGCGGGGTTTCGCAGATCCGCTTCGCGAACAGCCAGGATGGGTGGGCCTTCGATCCTGACCTATGGGCCACCCACGACGGCGGTGCGACGTGGACCCAGATCCTGCTGCCCGGCCCGTCTTCCACCACGTACGTGGTCTCCCCCTACGACACCATCTTCAGCCTCGAGACCGCGGATGGGCTCGTCCAGGCGGTGGTGAGCAACGGGAACGCCGAGATGGAGATTGAGACCAGCCCGATCGGGGTGGACGACTGGACGGCGTCGCCGACGACGGTCGAATTCGGTGCGGGCCCGGCACCCATGCCTCAGCTCGTGCTGCAGGGGAGTCTGGGGTGGCTCCTCGAAGACGACCGGACAGTCATCGGAGGCGCTCGGCTGATCAACGGACAGTGGCAGCCGTGGCAGCCGCCCTGCCTGAACGTGAATGGCCCGGCCCTGCTCGCAGCCTCGAGCGCCCAGTACCTCGTCGCCATCTGCGACCAGGGGCTCTGGGGACCGGCTAGCCCCGCGGGCGTGCGTGCCTACGTCTCGACGAATGGAGGGGCGAGCTTCGGGCTCCTCACTACGCCGGTGCCGTCCTATGGCAGCGTCGCAAGTCCGGCCCCCGGAGTGATTGTGCTTCCGGGCGAGGCCACGTTCGATGGCGGCGCGACCTGGACCACCGTCTCCGCTCCGACCGATGTGAAGTACGTGGGCTTCGAGACGAGCACGCAGGGGGTCGCCATCGCGGTCAACGGCGCAGGTGTCATCCCGGTCGGAAGCCTGCTGATGACGTTCGATGGCGGCCACATCTGGATCACCGTCACGTTCTGACTCGGGCCAGCGAGAGCTGCCGGCCCTGTTTGGCCGCTAAGCCGCCGCCTCGGCGGCGGTATCTCAACCCGAGGATCTTTGCTCCAGCCCCGCCACTTGCTCAATCGATGCGCGTGTCAAGTGCGCATCCGGTGCTCCAGTTTAAGTAACAGCACCCTCGCCTGGCCCAGGCTGACCTCGCTGGACCTCGCGCTGGATCAGACGGGGGCCGGCTCCGCGACGGCAGGACGGGTGACAGCACCCTGGCTCGCTGAGGCAACGGTGGCCGCGTACTTGGCGAAAGCACCGGTGCGATAGTGGGGCTCCGGCCGTTTCCACTCCCGCAGGCGGGTGGCGATCTCCCCCTCCGGCAGCTCGACGGACATCTCGCGCGCCGCGACGTCGATGTTCACCATGTCGCCGTCGCGCAGCGCGGCCAGCGGCCCGCCGAGGGCGGCCTCCGGCACGACGTGGGCGACCATGAAGCCATGGGTCGCGCCCGAGAAGCGGCCGTCGGTGATGAGGGCCACGGAGTCGTCGAGGCCTGCGCCGGCGAGCGCGCCGGTGACCGAGAGCATCTCCTGCATCCCCGGACCGCCTACCGGTCCCTCGTAGCGAATGACCACGACGTCGCCGGCCTGGACACGGCCCTCGCGCACCCCGGCGAAGGCCTCGTTCTCCGAGTCGAAGACGCGCGCCGGCCCGCGGTGCGACGTCTTGTCGTGGCCGGCCAGCTTGATGACGCAGCCTCCTGGGGCCAGGTTGCCGCGCAGGATGGCGATCCCGCCGTGGGATCGGACCGGGTTGTCGGCGGGCCGGAACACCTCCTGGCCCGGGGTCTCGTGGGCGGCGGCGGCGACCTCCGCGAGGGTGCGACCCTCGACGTTGCGGGCGTCGGCGTGGAGCAGGCCGAGGCTGATCAGGCGCTGCATCAGCACCGCCAGCCCCCCGGCGCGGTGGATGTCGGTGGCGACGAAGCGCCCGCCCGGACGGAGGTCGGCGAGGATCGGGGTCCGGGCGCAGATCGCCTGGAAGTCGTCGATCTCCAGCGGCACCTCGGCCTCGGCGGCGATGGCGAGAAGGTGGAGCACCGCGTTGGTCGAGCCGCCGGTGGCGGAGAAGTAGGCGATGGCGTTCTCCAGCGCCTCGCGGGTGACGATGGAGCGGGGCCTGACATCCTCGTTGACCAGCTTCACCGCCAGACGCCCCGCGGCCTCGGCGGCCGCGGCCTTGTCGACGTGGAGGGCGGGAACGCCGTTGGCTCCCGCCGGGCTGAGGCCGAGGAACTCGAGGGCGCCGCTCATGGTGTTGGCGGTGTACTGGCCTCCGCAGGCACCGGCGCCGGGGCAGGCCGCCTCCTCCACCGCACGCAGCTCGGCGTCGTCGATCCGCCCCGCGTTGAAGGCCCCGATGGCCTCGAAGACGTCCTGGACGGTGAGGTCGTCGCGCTCGCGGAGCCGCCCCGGGGCGATGGTGCCGCCGTAGAGGACGAGCCCGGGAAGGTCCATCCGGCAGAGCGCCATCGCGGCCGCCGGGATGGTCTTGTCGCAGCCGGCGATGAGGACCAGGCCGTCGAAGCTGTGGCCGCGGGCCACCAGCTCGATGGAGTCCGTGATCACCTCCCGCGAGACCAGCGACGCCTTCATCCCCTCGGTGCCCATGGAGACGCCGTCGCTGACGGCGATGGTGTTGAACTCCATCGGAGTGCCACCGGCGGCGCGGATGCCGGCCTTGACCTGCTCGGCCAGCACCCGGTGGTTCCAGTTGCAGGGCATGGTCTCGATCCAGGCGTGGCCCACGCCGATGATCGGCCGCTCCAGGTCCTCGCGGCTGAAGCCGATGGCGTGGAGCATCGCCCGGGCGGCGGCGCGGTCGGGGCCGTGCAGCATCACGGCGCTCTTGCGGGGGTGGCCGTTCTGGGTCATGGCCCGCAAGGATACAGGGCTCAACCGCCGCGCTCCAGTGCCGTCGATGCGGCCTGGCCTCCTCGGGCGGGAGCGCCCGCCCTCGCCGCCCTCCCCCGCTGTTAACGCGATCGTCACCCGGGATCGGTTGACGCGGCAACCGCCCCCACGATATGCTCCGGGGCCACGATGACCTACGCCGCCGCCCTGGTACTGCTGCTGGGCCTGCTCCTGATTAGGAGCGGGGCTTCCAGGCTTCAGGCCGGGTTCGTGCGCTCGTAGGCCACAACCAGACCGGAACAAGCCAAGGGGCCCCCTCCCAGGAGGGGGCCCCTTCTTTTGTGTCCGGGCCGAGCAGGAGGCAGGATCATGGCGAGCAACGGACAGGGACCGAGCCCACGCCCAGGGGGCGGTGAGCGACGCCGGCACGGCCGGGGAGCAGACGTGCGCCGGCACGACGCCGGCTCCCAGTGGGGCCTGCTCGTCGCCGCCTCCCGCCGCGACCGGGGCACGGCTCCGGCCCGCGCTCGGTCGTGGCGGGCGCGAGCGCGCCGCGACGACCCCGGTGCCGACTTCGTCCTCCAGGCGATGCAGAGGGCCTTCCAGTGATCGATACGCGTACCCAACCCGCTCCGACAGCGGCAGCGCCGGACGGCGGAACGCCGAGCGCCACGCCCCGCCGCATGACCGGCGCTGAGATCTGCCTGGAGTCGCTGATCCGCGAGGGCGTCGACACCATCTTCGGCTACCCGGGCGGGGCCAACCTCTGGATCTACCGCCGCCTTCCCCAGTACCCGCAGCTCCGCCACGTCCTGGTCCGGCACGAGCAGGGTGCCGCCCACGCCGCCGACGGCTACGCCCGCAGCCGGCCGGGAGCGGTCGGCGTCTGCTTTGCCACCAGCGGACCGGGCGCCCTCAACCTCGTCACCGGCCTGGGCACGGCCTACGCGGACTCGGTCCCGGTCATCGCCATCACGGGCCAGGTGGCCGTCGGCGCCATCGGCACCGACAGCTTCCAGGAATCCGACGTCATCGGCTCGACGATGTCGGTGGTCAAGCACTCGTACCTCGTGACCCGGGTCGAGGACATCGCCCCGACCATCAAGGAGGCCTTTCACGTGGCCCGCTCGGGCCGTCCCGGCCCGGTGGTCATCGACTTCCCCAAGGACCTCCAGGCCGCCCTCAGCGAGTTCAACTACCCGGAGGAGCCGGTCCGGCTGCGCTCCTACCCGGCTCCGCCGGCGCCCGACCCCGCCAAGCTTGCCCGCATCGCCGAGCTCATCAAGGGCGCGAAGCGCCCGGTGATGCTGATCGGCCGCGGTGTCCTCATCTCCCAGGCCGAGGAGGAGGTGATGGAGCTCGCCCACAAGGCCCACATCCCGGTCGGCTGGACCCTGCTGGGCACCGGGGCGTTCCCGGTCCAGGACCCGATGGCACTCCAGATGGTCGGCTTCATGGGCGCCGGCTACACCAACAAGGCGGTCTGCGACGCCGACGTCCTGATGATGGTGGGGATGCGCTGCGACGACCGGGTCACCACCCGGCTGGACTCCTTCGCACCGCGTGTCGAGCACCTCATCCACATCGACATCGACCCCGCCGAGATCGGCAAGAGCGTCGTCCCCCACGTCTCGGTGGTGTCCGACGCCAGGACCGCACTCCGCCAGCTGATCCCCCTGGTGGAGCCCAAGCGCGAGCACGCGTGGCTCACCCAGATCGACCAGTGGAAGGAGGAGCACCCGGTCCACTACGTCCGCCGCGAGGGCTTCCTCCAGCCCCAGGAGGTGCTGGAGGAGATGTACGCGCGCTGCCACGACGAAGCGATCGTGCTCGCCGACGTCGGCAACAACCAGATCTGGTCGGCCCTCTGGTTCAACTACGCCAAGCCCGGCCGCTTCCTCAACTCCGGCGGGATGGGCACCATGGGCTACGCCTTCCCCGCCTCCATGGGTGCCAAGTTCTCCAACCCCGAGCGCACCGTCTTCTGCGTCACGGGCGACGGCGGCTTCCTGATGAACATGCAGGAGATGGCGACCATGGTCGAGAACAACATCGACGTCAAGGTCATAATCCTCAACAACAACTCGCTGGGCATGGTCCGCCAGTTCCAGGACGACTTCTACGATGGGGTGCAGAGCGCCGTCCAGCTCACCTGCACCCCCGACTTCGTCAAGCTCGGCGAGGCCTTCGGGATGAAGGCGTTCCGGACCGACCGGCGCGAGGAGGTCGGGCCCCTGCTCGACCAGGCGCTGGCCCACAAGGGGCCGGTGCTGCTCGCCTTCGACATCGACCCCCGCGCCAACGTCTACCCCATCGTCCCGCTGGGCAAGGGGATGCTCGACTTCGTGGAGGCGAGCTGATGAACCCCAGCCGCCTCCTCTCCGTCCTGGTGGAGAACCGGCCCGGCGTGCTCAACCGGGTCGCCTCCATGATCCGGCGCCGCGGCTTCAACATCGACTCCCTCTCGGTCGGACCTACCGAGGACGAATCGGTGTCGCGGATGACGATCGCCGTCCACGTCGGCCGCCAGCAGGCGGAGCAGGCCACCAAGCAGCTGACCAAGCTGATCGACGTGATCAGCATCGACGACATCACCGAGCTGCGCGGGGTCTCCCATGAGCTGCTCCTGATCCGGATGAACGCGCCGGTGGGGCAGCGCACCGAGCTCCTTCAGGTGGTCAACGTCTTCCTGGGGCGGATCGTCGACATCGCCACCAGCTCGCTGATCGTCGAGGTGACCGGGACCACCGAGAAGATCGACAACTTCGTCGAGCTGATGCGCCCCTTCGGGATCAAGGAGGTGGCCCGCAGCGGCGCGGTCGCCCTGGTCCGGGGCGATCAGGCTCGGCTTAGCCTGGTCGACCTCGGGATCGACGCCGAGCCCGATGGACGGCCGGCCCTGGTCCGGGCGGCCGGTGACCAGACCACCGGAGACATCTAGGTGCGAGGCAGAATCCACGCCGTGATCAGATCCACCGGCGGTCACCGGACCCCGGCCACCGCGCCCCAGGTACCCGGAGGAACACCCCCGCTATGACCGCCCGCATGTACTACGACGCCGACGCCGATCCGGCGGCCCTCCAGGGTCAGCCGATCGCGATCCTGGGCTACGGCTCCCAGGGCCACGCCCACGCCCTCAACCTGCGCGACACCGGGTTCGACGTCAGGGTGGGGCTGCCCGAGACCAGCAAGAGCCGGGTGGCGGCCGAGGCCGAGGGGCTGCGGGTGCTCACCCCCGAGGCCGCCTGCGCCGAGAGCGACGTGATCATGGTGCTGATCCCGGACACCCGCCAGCGCGCCCTCTACGACAGCGCCATCGCACCCAGCCTCAAGCCCGGCGACATGCTGATGTTCGCCCATGGTTTCAACATCCGCTACGAGCTGATCAAGCCCCCCCAGGGCGTCGACGTCAGCATGGTCGCCCCCAAGGGTCCCGGCCACCTGGTCCGGCGCACCTACGTGGACGGCCAGGGGGTGCCCTGCCTCTTCGCGGTGCACCAGGACGCGACCGGCACCGCCCGGGCCCGCACCCTCGCCTACGCCCGTGGCATCGGCGGCACCCGGGCCGGCGTGCTCGAGACCACCTTCGCCGAGGAGACCGAGACCGATCTCTTCGGTGAGCAGGCCGTGCTCTGCGGCGGAGTTTCCTCGCTGGTCAAGGCCGGCTTCGAGACCCTGGTGGAGGCGGGGTACCAGCCCGAGCTCGCCTACTTCGAGGTGATGCACGAGCTCAAGCTCATCGTCGACCTCATGTACCAGGGCGGGCTCTCCTACATGCGCTACTCGGTGAGCGACACGGCCGAGTACGGCGACTACGTGAGCGGCCCCAAGGTCGTCAACGAGACCAGCCGGCAGGCGATGAAGGCGCTGCTCAAGGACATCCAGGACGGCAGCTTCGCCCGGCGCTGGATCGAGGAGAACGAGCTGGGGCTGCCCAACTTCACCGAGTACCGTGACGAGGACCGCCACCACCCCGTGGAGAGGGTCGGCGCCGAGCTGCGCTCCAAGATGAGCTGGCTGGGGGCCAAGACCGCGCCGGGGATGGAGGAGGTGCTCGCCGCCGAGGCAGAGGGCAGCGCACCGAGGGCAGGGGCATGAGCGCACACACGAGCGGATCCGCCAAAGGAGGCGGTGGCGTACCCGCAGGGGGGGGCGCGCAGGGGGCCGGGGCTGGTGATTCCATCAGCCTGGGCAACCCTCTCGTCCATCGCCAGGCGCCGGAGAACCCGGAGCCCCTGGTCATCCTCGACACCACCCTTCGCGACGGCGAGCAGTCGCCGGGGGTGACCCTCACCGCCGAGGACAAGATGGCCATCGCCCGCCAGCTGGCACGGCTGCGGGTCGACATCATCGAGGCCGGCTTCCCCTACAGCTCCCCCGGTGATTTCGCCGCCGTCAAGGCAATCGCCGAGCAGGTGGAGGGCCCGGTGATCGCGGGCCTTGCCCGCTGCTTCGAGAACGACGTCCGGGCCTGCGCCGAGGCGCTGGCCCCGGCCAAGCGGGCGCGGATCCACGTCTTCATCGGCACCTCGCCGATCCACCGCGAGGGTCAGCTGCGGATGACCCAGGCCGAGGTCTACGAGCGCTCGGTGAGCATGGTCCGGCTGGCCAAGTCGTTCCAGCAGGACGTCGAGTACTCGCCCATGGACGCGAGCCGGACCGAGCCCGAGTACCTCGCCGACATCGTCAACGGCTGCATCGAGGCGGGCGCGACCACCATCAACCTGCCCGACAGCGTCGGCTATGCCACCCCCGACGAGTGGCGCCAGCTCCTCGAGTGGCTCTACCAGCGGGTCCCGACGATGCGGAGCATCACCCTCTCGGTGCACTGCCACAACGATCTGGGCCTGGCCACCGCCAACTCCCTGGTCAGCGTGCTCGCGGGCGCCCGCCAGATCGAGACCTGCGTCAACGGCATCGGCGAGCGCGCCGGCAACGCCAGCCTGGAGGAGGTGGCGATGTCGCTCCGGCTCCACCCCGAGGTCTACGGCGTTGCCACCGGGCTCGACCACTCCCAGCTCTACCGCAGCTCGCAGATGGTCTCGCAGCTGACCGGGATGCTGGTCCAGCCCAACAAGGCGGTGGTGGGGGCCAACGCCTTCGCCCACCAGTCGGGCATCCACCAGGACGGGATGCTCAAGGACCGGCGCACCTTCGAGATCATGGAGCCGGGCGAGGTCGGAGCCGGCTCCAGCCTGGTGCTGGGCAAGCTGAGTGGCCGCCACGCGCTGCGCGAGCGGCTCGCCCAGCTCGGTTACGAGCTGGACGACGAGGAGCTGAAGCGCGCCTTCGTCCGCTTCAAGGAGCTGGCTGACCGCAAGCGTGAGGTCACCGATCGCGACCTCGAGGCGATCGTCGCCGACGAGCGCCCGGGGACCGCCGAGACCTTCCGCCTCGAGCACGTCCAGGTGAGCTGCGGCACCAACCTGCGGCCGACCGCCACGGTGCGGATGCTGCTGCCCAACGGCGAGAGCCGGGAGACGGTGGCGCTGGGCGACGGCCCCATCGACGCCACCTACCGGGCCATCGACGCGCTGGTCCAGGTCGAGGGCGAGCTGCACGACTTCGTCATCCAGGCCATCACCGCGGGGATGGACGCCGTCGGCGAGGTGACCGTTCGGCTCCGCCACGAGGGCAGGCTGAGCAGCGGGCACGGGGCCGACACCGACATCATCGTGGCCGCGGCCAAGGCCTACGTCCACGCCCTCAACCGGGTGGTCGCCACCAGGGCCAGCGGCCCGCGGACGACCCCGGAGCGGATGGGCGCCGAGCGGGCCACCAGCGAGGCCGGGCGGTGACCGGGAGCAGGCGATGAGCGCCCGGACCCTCTTCGACAAGATCTGGGACTCCCACGTGGTCGCGGAGGAGCCGGACGCGCCCGCGCTCCTCTACGTCGACCTCCACCTGGTGCACGAGGTGACCTCGCCACAGGCCTTCGAGGGGCTGCGCGCCGAGGGTCGCAGTGTGCGCCGTCCCCGTCAGGTGGTCGCCACCATGGACCACAACGTCCCCACCACCGAGGACGTGCTCGGCGGCGCCGACGAGATCAGCCGGACCCAGATGGAGACGCTCCGGCGCAACTGCGACGAGAGTGGGATCACCTGCTTCGGCATCGGCCACCGCTGGCAGGGGATCGTCCATGTCATCGGCCCCGAGCTGGGTCTGACCCTGCCCGGTACGGTGATCGTCTGCGGTGACTCCCACACCGCCACCCACGGGGCCTTCGGCGCCTTCGCCCTGGGGATCGGCACCTCCGAGGTCGAGCACGTGCTGGCCACCCAGTGCCTGCGCCAGTTCCGGCCGCGCACCCTGGAGGTGAGGATCGACGGCTCACTGCCGCCTGGCGTCACCGCCAAGGACGTCGCCCTCGGGGTGCTTCGCACCATCGGCACCGCCGGCGCCGCCGGCCATGTCGTCGAGTACACGGGCGAGGTTGTCCGCGGCCTCTCCATGGAGCAGCGGATGACCCTCTGCAACCTCACGATCGAGGGCGGCGGTCGGGCGGGGATGATCGCCCCCGACGCGACCACGATCGCCTATGTCGAGGGCCGTCCCTACGCGCCGCGGGGCGCCGACTGGGAGGCGGCCGTGGCCGCCTGGAGCGAGCTGCGCAGCGATCCCGGCGCCACCTACGACCGCACAGTGGTCATCGACGCCGGCTCGCTGGAGCCCACCGTCACCTGGGGGACGACGCCCGCCCAGTCGGTCCCGGTCACGGGCCGGATCCCCGACCCCGAGACGTTCCCGGACCCCGCCGCACGCGAGTCCGGCCGGCGGGCGCTCGCCTACATGGACCTGGTCCCGGGGACCGCCATCGAGGAGATCCCGGTGGACGCCGTCTTCATCGGCTCGTGCACCAACGGGAGGATCGAGGACCTCCGGATCGCCGCCTCGGTGCTCGACGGCCGCCGGGTCCGCGACGGTCTCCGCATGCTGGTGGTGCCGGGCTCCGCCCAGGTCCGTGCCCAGGCCGAGGCCGAGGGCCTCGACCGTGTCTTCCGCGCCGCAGGCGCGGAATGGCGCAACACCGGCTGCTCGATGTGCCTGGGCATGAACCCCGACATCCTGGCGCCCGGGGAGCGCTGCGCCAGCACCAGCAACCGCAACTTCGAGGGCCGCCAGGGCCGTGGCGGTCGCACCCACCTGGTCTCCCCGGCCATGGCCGCGGCCGCCGCCGTCGCCGGCCATTTCGTCGACGTGCGCCGGCTCGGACCCATCGCGGAGGAGCAGCGTTGAGACCCTTTCATTGCGAGCACGGGGTGGTCGTCCCGCTGGACCGCTCCGACGTCGACACCGATCAGATCATCCCCAAGCAGTTCCTCAAGCGGGTGGAGCGCGCCGGCTACGGGGAGTTCCTCTTCAACGACTGGCGCTACGACGAGCAGGGAGCCGAGCGACCCGACTTCGTGCTCAACCGGCCCCCGTACCGGAACGGCACGCTGCTGGTGGCGGGGCGCAACTTCGCCTGCGCCTCGTCCCGCGAGCACGCCGTCTGGGCGCTCAACGACCAGGGCTTCCGGGCCGTGATCGCGCCCTCCTTCGCTGACATCTTCCGCAACAACGCCTTGAAGAGCGGGCTGCTCCCGGTGGTCCTGCCCGAGGAGCAGGTCCGGCAGATCCTCGACCTCGCCACCGAGGAGCCCGGGGTGGTGGGCATAGTCGACCTGGAGGAGCAGACGGTCGCGGTCGGGGACCTGACCTTCCGCTTCGAGATGGACGGCTTCGAGCGCCGCTGCCTGCTCGATGGCCTCGACGACATCGGCCTCACCCTCATCCACGAGCGCGAGATCAGCGCCTTCGAGACTGAGCGTCCTGCGTGGATGCCCGACCTCGCCCGCGTCGCGGAGGCCGGCTGATGGGGGCACACGTCGTCTCACTGCCCGGCGACGGGGTCGGACCCGAGGTCACCGCGGTCGCGCTCACGGTGCTCACCGCGGTCTGCGCCGAGGGCGGTCTCGACGTGGAGGTCGAGGAGCAGCTGATCGGGGGCCGGGCCATCGACGCGACCGGCATGCCCCTCCCCGAGGCGACGCTCACCGCCTGCCGGACTGCCGACGCGGTCCTGCTCGGCGCCGTTGGCGGTCCTCAGTGGGACCACCTGCGCGGCGCGCAGCGCTGCGAGGCGGGCCTGCTCGGGCTGCGCCGCGGCATGGGCGTCTTCGCCAACCTCCGGCCGGTGCGGGTCCATCCCCGCCTCCTTGACCGGACCACGGTCCGGGCCGACGTCGTGCGTGGCACCGACATGGTCATCGTCCGCGAGCTGACCGGCGGCGCCTACTTCGGTGAGCCGCGCGAGCGCTACGGGAGCGGACCCGAGGAGACCGCTCGTGACAGCACCGTCTACACCGCCGCCGAGATCGAGCGGGTGGCCCGGGTCGCCTTCGCCCTGGCCGCCGGCCGGCGCGGGCGGCTCACCTCGGTCGACAAGGCCAACGTGCTCATCACCAGCCAGCTCTGGAGGGACACCGTCAGCCGTATGGCAGATGAATTCCCCCGGGTGACGCTGGAGCACCAGCTCGTGGACTCCTTCGCCATGCGACTGGTGCAGCGGCCCGCCGACGTCGACGTGGTGGTCACCGAGAACCTCTTCGGCGACATCCTGAGCGACGAGGCGGGGGTGCTCGCCGGCTCGCTGGGGATGTTGCCCTCGGCGTCACTGGGAGAGGCGGGTGCCGGCCTCTACGAGCCGATCCACGGCAGCGCGCCCGACATCGCCGGGCGTGGCATCGCCAACCCCTACGGGGCGATCCTGTCGACCGCTCTCCTGCTCCGCCACTCGCTGGGCCGCGAGGACCTCGCGGCGGCGGTCGAGGCGGCGGTCGACGAGTGCATCGACGACGGCGTCCTCTCCGCCGACCTCGGAGGCTCGGCGGGCACTGACGTCATCGGCGCCGCCGTGCGCGAGCGCGTGGCACGGCGTCTGGCGGCCACCGGAGCCGCGCGATGAGCGGGCTGCAGCTCTACGACACGACGCTGCGCGACGGCGCCCAGGGGGTCGGCATCAACTTCTCGGTCTCCGACAAGCTCCGCATCGCCGAACAGCTCGACCAGCTCGGGGTGGCGGTGGTGGAGGGCGGCTGGCCGGGGTCCAACCCCACCGACACCGAGTTCTTCGCCGAGATGCGCGGCCACCAGATGAGCCACGCGGTGCTGGCGGCATTCGGGGCCACCCGCCGCGCCCACGTCCGGCCCGGCGACGACCCCCAGCTCCGCGCCCTCCTCGACGCCGGCACGCCGATGGTCACCCTGGTGGGCAAGAGCTGGGACCGGCAGGTCGCCGACGTGCTGCGCACCACCAAGCCGGAGAACCTGCTGATGATCTCCGACTCGGTGCGCTGGCTCGTCGAGCAGGGCCGCCGGGTGGTCTTCGACGCCGAGCATTTCTTCGACGGCCAGGTGAGCGACCCCGACTACGCGCTGCGCTGCCTGGAGGTCGCGCTCACCGCCGGCGCCGAGGCCGTCGGCCTCTGCGACACCCGCGGCGGGATGCTGCCCGACCACGTGCAGCGCGTGGTCGCCGACGTCGTTGCCCGCTTCGGCCCGGTGGCGGGCATTCATTGCCACGACGACTCGGGCTGCGCCGTGGCCAACACCCTGGCGGCGGTCCGGGCCGGCGCCACCCAGGTCCAGGGCTGTGTCAACGGCTACGGCGAGCGCACCGGCAACGCCAACCTCTGCACGCTCATCCCCGACCTCCAGCTCAAGATGGGCATGCCGGTGGTGAGCGATGAGCAGCTCCGCCGGCTCACGATCATCGCCCGCGATGTCGCCGAGATCGCCAACGTGGCCCCGCCCCACTCGGCCCCCTACATAGGGACCTCGGCCTTCACCCACAAGGGCGGCCAGCACGTGGACGCGATGGCCAAGGCCGGCTACACGTACCAGCACATCGATCCCGAGGTGGTCGGCAACCACCGCCAGACGGTGGTCAGCGAGCTGTCCGGACGGGCGACCGTGCTCACCAAGGCGGCCGACTTCGGCGTCGACCTGGGCGACGACCAGGCCCTGGTCCGGCGGGTCGCCGAGGAGGTGAAGCAGCTGGAGCACCGCGGCTACTCGTTCGAGGGCGCGGAGGCGTCCTTCGAGCTGCTGGTGCACCGCGCCCGGGGTCACCGGCCGCCCTTCACCCTCATCGACTACATCACCCTCATCGAGCAGCGCGAGGGGCGGGCGCTGGTCTGCGAGGCGACCGTCAAGGTGCAGATCAACGGCGGGGCGGTGCACACCGCAGCCGAGGGCAACGGCCCCGTCAACGCCCTCGACGCCGCCCTGCGCAAGGCCCTCACCCCGGCCTTCCCCGAGATCGGCGGCACCCAGCTCTTCGACTACAAGGTGCGCGTCCTGGACGGCCAGGACGGGACCGCCGCTGGCGTGCGCGTGCTGGTCGAGAGCGGCGACCACCGGCGGCGCTGGAGCACGGTCGGCTGCAGCACCAACGTCATCGAGGCGTCCTGGATCGCCCTCGCCGACGCCTTCGAGTACGCCATCGTGGAGTGCCGCCGCCGCGCCGAGGCGACCGCTGTGGCGGAGCCGGAGGCCGCCGTCAGCCAGTAGGCCGCGATCACGGGTCGGAGGCGCGCCCGCCGGGCGAGCGCGCCTCCGGCGTCAGATCACTCCGCAGTGTTCAGAACGGCCGGCCACCGCCCAGAAGGCCGCCCATCATCCCGCCGGCCGCGCCGCCCGCGACGCCCGCCTCGGCGGTCTGACCCTTGAGGTACTCGCCGATGGCGTGGGCGAGGACCGGCATGGTCATCGACTGCAGCCAGACCCGGCCCGGGCCCTGGAGCTGCGCGAGGAAGAAGCCGTCGCCGCCGAAGAGCTTGTTCTTGATGCCGGGGACGGTCGTGATGCCGAACTGCACGGTGTCCTGGAAGAGGCCGACATGGCCGGGGTGCACCCGCATGACCTCGCCCTGCTGCAGGTCGAAGGTGACGATCTCCCCGGAGAGCTCGATCCAGGCACGGCCCTGCCCGTGGATCTTCTGCAGGATGAAGCCGTCTCCACCGAAGATCCCGGCGCCGAGGCCCTGCTGGAACCCGATCCCCAGCTCCACCCCCTGAATGCCGCACAGGAAGCCGTGGCGGTGGGCCATGAAGGTCATGCCCGGCTGGGGCGCGACGTCGACGGGGAAGATCGTCCCGGGCAGCTTGGCGGCGAAGGCCACCATGCCCGGCGCACCCGCGGCGGTGTACTCGCTCATGAAGATCGACCCACCCGCGATGGCACGCTTGAAGACGCCACCGATGCCCCCGCCACCGCCGGCCTGGGTGGAGGTCTTCATCTGGATCGACGCGGTCATCCAGGACAGCTCCCCGGATTCGGAGAAGACCGTCTCCCCCGGGTTGAGGGCGACCTCGAGGACGGGCATGGTGGTGCCGACGATCTGAGCATCCATCTGGCTTTCTCCTGACCGGCAATCGCGGACGCGGCCCGGTGCCGGGACCGGCCATCCGATGCCCACCCCGGTGCGCCCGCCTCGAGGGGACGCGACCCCCGGTCCGTCGATGGTACCCGGGATGGCTGCCGGGTGCGGAGCTACGCTGCCGGCGGGGCCGGCAGCCGCTCGATCTGGGTCACGACCCAGCCGCGGTGGGCGACCAGCCAGCCCTCGTCACCGAACCTGAGGGTGTGGCTGAGGTCGCTCCGGGAGCTGTCCACGGAGGGATCGCGCTCGAAGCGCCAGCGCTCCGACCAGTGCCGAACGGTGGTGTCGCCGGCGACGACGGCGGTCGTCGCGTCGTCACGCTCCAGCTCCTCGCCGGCGACGTCGAGACGGACGTCGACGACCTCGCGACCCCCGGCCACGGTGGCGGCAACGATGGTCGCAGCGTCCACCTCGAGGCCGGGCAGGAGGTGGTGGCGGTGGGCGGCGACGTCCCCACTCACCTCCTGGCGCACCTCGGCCTCCATGGCCGGGCTGAGCAGGGCGTCGGCGTCGTCCAGCCGCTCGGTGCTGCGCGCCTCGCGGACCTTGTTGAAGGTCTCCCGGGCAATGGCGCGGAAGGTGACGTCGTCGAACTGCGGATCGACGGCCCGGATCGTGCTCAGGTCGACGCCGGCGTCTTCGGCCGGGGGCTGATCGTGGAACTCCCTGCCCAGGTCGACCTCCATCTGCGCGGTGCGGCGGTCGTCCTCGCCGAGGTCGGCGGCCACCTGGTTCATCTCGCGGACCATCGAGGAGCCGAACGGCACCAGGTGGTCGGCCTCGCGCACGACCGCGGTCCGACTGAGCCGGGTTTCGCGATCGTTCTCGCCCGCCTGGGCGTCGACGGCGTCGGGCATCTGCGTCTCCTGAACAGCCGAAGGAAAGCCAGGGTGAGGATAGGAGGAGCGCTGGTGACCCACGGCGCCGCGTCAGGGAACTGCGACAGGACCGATGCCGCGACGGCCGGCGCCGAGCCAGGGCTGCGCTCGGCCGGCATGCGGATCTCCATGCCGGGCGCCTAACCTGTGGGCACCATGCGGATCGCGATCACCGGCGGGAGCGGCTTCGTCGGCTCGCACCTGGCCGCCCACCTGGCGGCGCAGGGCCACGAGGTCGTCCTGGTCTCCCGCGGCAGGCGCCGGGCCCGGGGCGCCCCGTCCGGAGCCGGGGTGGTGACTGCGATCGCCGACGTGGTCACGGGCACCGGCCTGGTCGAGGCCTTCACCGGCTGCGCGGCCGTGGTCAACCTGGTGGCGGTGATCGTGGAGCGGCGGCGGCAGAGCTTTGAGACCGTCAACCACCGGGGTTCCGCCCACGTCGCGCAGGCGGCGGTCGCCGCCGGCGTCGGGCACCTGGTGCAGCTCAGCGCGCTGGGCGCCGACCCGGACCCGCGCTTCGCCTACCTCGCCAGCAAGTGGGGTGGGGAGCAGGCCGTGGCGATGAGCGGCGTCCCCCACACCATCCTGCGCTCGAGCCTCGTCTTCGGCCCCGGCGACGGGTTCTTCGTCAAGCTCGCCAAGCTGATCCGGCGGACCCCGCCGTACTGCCCGCTGCCCATCGCCGGCACCGGCCGCACCGTCTTCCAACCGATCGCCGTCGACGACGTCGCCCGCTGCATCGGCATCTGCCTGGAGCGGGGGCCGGAAGATCGCACCATCGCGATCGGCGGCCCCGACCACCTGAGCTACGAGGAGATCATCGACATCATCCAGCGCACGGTGGTGTCGCTGCCGCGGATCAAGGTGCACGTGCCGGTGTTCGCGATCCGCCCGGTCGCGGCGCTGATGACGGCGGTGATGCGCGACCCGCTGGTGACTCCCGCCCAGCTCGACCTCCTCAGCCGGAACAACATCACCCAGCCCGGCGCGGTGAGGGTCGCATTCGGCTTCGATGCGGAGCGGTTCGCCGACCATTGCGCCTACCTGCGGAGGAGGAGACCGTGACCGTGAGCCAGCGCCTCGCCGACCTGGGCATCGCCCTGCCGCCTCCCACCGCGCCGATCGCCAGCTACGCGGCGGCCCGACGGAGCGGCGGCCTCCTCTACGTCTCCGGCCACCTCGCCAAGCGGGACGGCCGGGTGGTCACCGGACGGGTGGGCGCCGACGTCGACGTCGACACCGCCCGCGCGCTCGCCCGGCAGGTCGCCCTCGACCTCATCGCGACGGCGGCCGAGGCGGTGGGCGGGGTGGACGGCCTGGCGGGGGTGGTCAAGCTGCTCGGACTGGTCCGGAGCGCCCCCGACTTCGATCAGCAGCCGGCGGTGATGAACGGCGCCTCGGAGCTGCTGGTCGAGATCTTCGGCGACGCCGGACGCCACGCCCGGAGCGCCATCGGGGTGAGCGAGCTCCCGCTCCGTGCGGCCCTCGAGATCGAGGCGATCTTCGAGCTGGGGTGATCTCCGCGGGCGGCTCCGCTCCCGCAGTTCTGCGTCATTGATTGGAAAGACACAGGCGGTAGAGTGGGCTCACCGTGATGAACGACGACACGACCCCACCCCCCGACCCTGACCAGACAGGCTCTGAGAACCCGTCGCCGGCACCCGGTCCGTCCGCTGAGAGCCCCACGCCACCGAGCCAGCCCGCCGCCGCGGGAGGCTGGGGATGGGGCACCCAGCAGTGGGGACCCGGGACCGGCACAGCCCCCGGCTGGGGCCCGCCGCCCAGCGGCTATGGCCCGCCGCCCAGCGCGTATGGCTCACCGCCCAGCGGCTATGGCTCCCCGCCCAGTGGCTATGGCTCCCCGTACGGGTGGTCCGCTGACCCGTGGGCCGGCTATTCCGGCTATCCGCCGCCGCCTCCAGCCCCCACCGACTACCCGCCCTCCGCACCCAGGGGGAGCCGCACCGGCCTGATCGTGCTCTCCGTGGCACTGGCGGTGGCGCTCGCGTCCGGCGTGACCGGCGCTCTCGTCGGCGTCGCCCTCCGGCCCTCCTCCACCACCTCGTCCTCCTCCGGCCCGGGCGGCTCGTCGACCGGCGGCAGCACGTCGGGCGGCAGCACGTCGGGCGGCAGCACATCGGGCGGCAGCTCGGCGACCGGCACCCTCAACGCCTCCGCCATCGCCTCGGCGATCGACCCCTCGGTGGTGGACATCATCAACACCCTCGCCGGCAACTCCGGCCTCGCCGAGGGCACCGGGATCGTCATCAGCTCGTCGGGCGAGATACTGACCAACAACCACGTCATCGATGGCGCATCGAGCGTGACTGTCCAGATCGACGGCCAGGGGCCGCAGCTGGCGGCCACCGTGCTCGGCTACGACCCGGTTGACGACGTCGCCCTCATCAAGATCAACAACACCTCCGGTCTGAGCCTCAAGGTGGCCCCGCTCGGCAACTCCGACACCGTCAATGTCGGGGACGAGATCGTCGCCCTCGGCAACGCCGAGGGACGCGGTGGCGCTCCCGCCGAGGCGACCGGCACGATCACCGGCCTCGACCAGTCGATCACCGCGAGCGACCCCGGCGGGGCCTCGGAGAACCTGACCGGCATGATCCAGATGAACGCCGACATCGTCCCCGGTGACTCCGGTGGCCCGCTGGTCGATGCCGCCGGCCAGATCATCGGCATGGACACCGCCGGATCGACCAACGGCACCGGCTTCGGCACCAGCGGCACCGCCACCCAGGGCTTCGCGATCCCCATCAACACCGCGGACCAGATCGCCAAGCAGATCGCCTCCGGCCAGGCCAGCGGCAGCATCCAGATCGGCGGTGGCCCCTACCTGGGCATCGAGGTGCAGGACAGCAGCTCGGTGTCGGGTGCCGTCATCAGCCAGGTCGAGCCCAACACCCCGGCGTCCAGCGCGGGGCTGCAGGCGGGCGACGTCATCGTCTCCGTCAACGGCAACCAGATCACCGACAGCGGCGACCTGAGCGGCGCGCTCGAGGACCTGCACCCCGGCGACACCATCCAGCTCGGCTGGGTCGACGCCTCCGGACAGCAGCACACGAGCTCGATCACTCTCGGCTCCGGCCCGCCCCGCTGACGGGGCGATCAGGGGCCGGCTCGCTCACGGGCGGAGCCGACCCCGGTCGGGCGACCGGGAAGGTCGTCCCACACACGTCGCGTGCGGCCCTCAGGCCTGGATCGGTCAGACCGCGGTCCGTCTCCCGGCCCTCAGGCCGGCGCCCGACAGGCGGGGACGCGAGCCCATCCGGAGCCTCCGGATCGCGGCGACGCGGTGCGCACGCCGTTCTGCGCCGGCCGCTGACGACAGCTCGCAGGCGATCAGCCGGAGGGCCCTGGCGTCGGGCGACCAGGCGCCGCGGCGCCCCGGCGTCCGCTCACTCTCATCCCACATGCCGGCAGGGTAGGCGCAGGCGGGGAATCGGGCACGGGATGCAGCCGAGCCTGCCGACGCTCGTTACGAGAACGCCGCCGGGTCACGCATTCCGCCACCGCACATCGGCAAAGTCGTTACCGCGCAGGGCGCCGGGCGCCGGCCGAGGGACCCCGCTCAACCCCCGGTGGGCAGCTCGGCGTGACCCCCGAACTCGCGTCGCATCGCCGACAGCAGGCGGTCGGCGAAGTCGGCCTCGCCCCGCGAGCTGAAGCGGTCGTAGAGGGCGGCGCTCAGGAGGTGGGCGGGCACGCCCTCGTCGACGGCGGCGAGCACCGTCCAGCGGCCCTCCCCGGAGTCCGATACCCGGCCGGCGAGGTCGCCCAGGTCGGGGGAGCGCTGCAGCGCGCCGGCGGTGAGGTCGAGCAGCCACGACGCGATCACGCTGCCCCTGCGCCACACCTCGGCCACGTCGGGCAGGGGGAGCTCGTACCGGTAGTAGCGGGGCTCGCGGAGCGGCGTGCTCTCCGCGCTCGCCTCCTGGACGTGGTTACCGGCATCGGCGTGGCGGAGGATGTTGAGACCCTCGGCGTAGGCGGCCATCAGGCCGTACTCGATGCCGTTGTGGACCATCTTGACAAAATGTCCGGCACCGTGGGGGCCGCAGTGGAGGTACCCCTGCTCGGCCGGGGAGGGCTCCCCCGAGCGGCCGGGGGTGCGCCCGGCGGCGGCGACGCCCGGCGCGATGCTGCGGAAGATGGGATCGAGCCGTTCCACGACCGGGGCCTCGCCGCCGATCATGAGGCAGAATCCCCGCTCCAACCCGAACACCCCACCGCTGGTGCCGACATCGACGTAGTGGACGCCCTGCGGCGCCAGGCGCTCGGCGCGCTCGATGTCGTCCCGGTAGTAGCTGTTACCGCCGTCGATGATCACGTCCCCCTCCGCCATCCGGGCGGCGAGGGCGTCGACGGTGTCCCCGGTCAGGGCGGCCGGCACCATCACCCAGGCCGCCCGGGGCGCGGTCAGTGCCGCCACGAACTCGTCGAGCGAGCCGGTGCCGGTGGCGCCCTCGGAGGCCAGGAGGGCGACCACCTGTGCATTGACGTCGTAGACGACGCAGTCGTGCCCATCTCGCATCAGGCGGCGGACGAGGTTTGCCCCCATGCGCCCCAGACCGACCATTCCCAACTGCATGTTCGGCTCCTTTCGCGCTGCTCTCCGATCCCGGCTCCCACCGCCACCGGGCCTCCGAACAGTATCGTTGAGTGGCGACATCTGACGGCGGCGGCGTGGCGGGAGTGAGGATGGCGACGAGCCCGGCGCGTGACATCCGGACCCTCCGTGGTGGGCTGGACCTCGGGGGTACCAAGATCCAGGCGGTTGTGGTCTCGCGGTCCAACCGCGTGGTGGGCGAGGCGCGCATCCCGACGCCGCTCGACGGAGGCCCCGAGGCCGTGACCGAGGCGCTCGCGGAGGCCATCGCGGTGGCCGCGGACACCGCGGGGGTCGCCATGAAGTCCCTCATCGGGGTGGGGGTCGGATCACCGGGAAGCATCGATGCGGTGGCCGGGACCGTCTCCCAGGCGGGGAACCTTCCGGGCTGGGACGGCGTCTACCCGCTCGGCGATCGGCTCGGCAAGCTCCTCGGCTGCCCGGTCCGGCTGGGCAACGATGTCCAGGTCGCCAACCGCGCGGAGATGCGCCTAGGCGCCGGGAGGGGGCGCGGCTCCTTCCTCGGCGTCTCGTGGGGGACGGGGGTCGGCGGCAGCGTGGTCCTCGACGGCCGGCTCTGGCTGGGCCGGGGAGCGGCGGGCGAGATCGGCCACACGCTGGTGGCCCGTGACGGCGCTCCCTGCAGCTGCGGCCGTCGCGGTTGCCTCGAGGCCTACGCGGGACGCGCCGCGATGGAGCTGACAGCCCGGAAGCGCGCCGACCGAGGCGAGAAGACGGTGCTCTTCCGGCTGATGAAGCAATTCGGCCGCAGCCGGCTGACCAGCGGCGTCTGGTCCAGGGCCCTCGACGAGGACGACCCCATGGCCCACGAGCTGATCGACCGCGCCGTCGCCGCGCTGGGCATCGGCATTGCCAACGCCGTCAACCTGCTGGACATTGGCACCGTCATCGTCGAGGGCGGGCTGGGCGTGCGGCTCGGCCAACCCTACGCGGACCTGATCGCCGCGGCGATGAACCCCTACCTCTTCGTCCCCAGCCGGGCGCCCGAGGTCCAGGTGGCGGCCCTCGGCGATCTCGGCGGGGCGATCGGAGCGGCGCTCCTGATCAGCGCGGGCTGACGCCCGCGGGGCCGGATCGGTCCCCGGGCTCGGCCCCGGGGCGACCCCCCGCGCCAACCACCCTCCGGGTCAGATGGTCACGACGGCCCAGCTGCTGCCTCCGTTGTGAGTCATCAGCAGCAAGCCCGTGGAGCTCGCGAGCGAGGCTTCGATGGCCACCCCCTGGCTCGTGTTCTCGAATCCGACGAAGCTGATGCTGGTGTTGGAGGAACCCGTGAAGACGGTGGCCCAGCTGCCGCCCGAGTTGGACGTGGCCACGATCTGCGCACCGCACCCCGCAGCCGCGATCGCCGTGCTGGGACTCCCGACCGTGTCGCTGCCCTGGCAGACGGCGGGCAGGGCGGTCGAGAGCTGGGTGAATCCGGTGCCTCCGTTGCCGGAGGTGAAGGCGTTCTCCACCGGCGGGCCGGAGGTCCACGCGCCGACGTCACAGATCGCGAGGAGGTTCGTGGTGGAGGAGGCGGCCAGGGCGGCGGACCCCCCGACCGTGCTGCAGGCCGGGGTCCACGAGCTCCAGGCGCCGGACTGGTAGCGGGCGCCGCCGACCACGGTCCGGTCGTTCTCCAGCACCCAGGCCGACGAGCCCTGGACGACCAGCTGGGCGGTGGGGATGGGCCCGGCCCCGAAGCTGATGCCGGTGGACGAGGTCACCCAGGAGTTGCTCGCCGTCGGGCTGCTGGCGAGGGAGAACCCGGAGGAGCCGAAGTACACGGCGTAGACCTCGCCGGCCGCCGTCTCCACATCCTGGATGGGGGTCATCCCTCCTCCCGAACCGAGGCCCGGAAGGGTGACCTGGGTCCAGCTCGTGCCACCGTTGTGGGTGGCCCAGAGCTGGCTGCCGAACGCCCAGCCGTCCTGCTGATCCGCGAAGCGGATGCCGGAGACGCCGCTTGTCGACGACCCGCTGTAGAAGCCGGTGGGGGGCGGGGTGATGCTGGTCCACTGGGCGCCGCCGTCCTGGGTGCGGGCAACGGCGAGGCTGCTTCCCACGGTGCCGAGGACCCAGCCATCGTTGGACGAGACGAAGGTGACCGAGGCCGCCATGAAGCCGGCGATGGGGGTCGGCGCGGGGGCGGCGGGCGAGCTGGTCGCGGACGAGGAGGCGGAGGTGCTCGGCGAGGCCGTCGGCGCCGAGATCATGGTGCCACCCGATCGGCTGGGGCTCGGCTTGGCCGAGGTGGTGCCGCAGGCGACCAGCAGCGCCCCCACGGCGAGCGGGGCGAGGGCTCCGCCCCGGCGCAGACGGGTGCGTCGTGTCATCTCCCGGATCTCCTCTCGAGCGGCGTGGGCTCTCGCGGGGCCGGCACCGGGGCCGGCAGGCGCTGCCGCTGCCGTACACCGTACATCCAAAGGGGCGCTCGGGCACACCCCAGCCCACATCACCCGGCGTCCGCACCTCGCTCCGTCGCGCCTGGTAGCCTTGCGCGGTGCGGCCCTATATGCGGTTGGGTGAGCTGCCCAGGAAGCGTCACATGCGCTTCGACCTCGATGGCGCTCCCCTCTACGAGGAGCTGTTCAGCCGCGGCGGCTACCTCGGCCCATCGTCTCTCCTCTATCACCGGCACATGCCGGAGGCGGTCCAGGACGTCGTCGAAGGGGAGGGGGACGACATCTCGATGGAGAACGAGAAGGTCCACGAGCACGCCCTCCTCCAGGGGTTCCGGCTCCCGGCCCATGGGGACGCGGTCACCGGCCGGCAGTGGCTGCTGGTCAACGACGACATCCGGATCGGCCTCGTGGTCCCGCAGCGACAGCAGGCCGCCTTCTTCACCGACGCCTCGGCGGACGACGTGCTCTTCGTCCACAACGGCTCAGGGACCCTCCACACGCAGTTCGGCCGGCTCCCCTTCGCCCACCACGACTACGTCGTGATCCCGCGCGGGACGGTGTACCGCGTGGAGTTCGACCACCTGGAGGACACCCGGGTGCTGGTCCTGGAGATCGCCGGGGCGGTCGACTCCCCGGACCGCTACCGGGCACCCAACGGCCAGCTGAGCGAGCTGGCGCCGTACAGCGAGCGGGACTTCCGGGCTCCCGAGGCCCTGGAGCAGGGCGAGGGCTCTGCCCAGGTCTGGCTCAAGCGGGCCGGCCAGATGTCCTGCTACTCGCTGGATCACCACCCCTTCGACGTGGTCGGCTGGGACGGCACCGTCTACCCGGTCGCCTTCAACATCCACGACTTCGAGGCGCGGGCGGGGAGCTTCCATCTGCCGCCCTCGATCCACCAGACATTCCAGGCCGACAACTGCATGATCTACTCCTTCGTGCCGCGCAAGCTGGGCTGGGACCCGGAGGCGGTCATCCTCCCGTACCACCATTCGAACCTCGACTGCGACTCCGTCCTGTACTACGTGGAGGGGAATTACGCGTCCCGGCGGGGGGTGCAACAGGGTTCCTTGACCCATCATGTGAGTGGGCTTGCGCACGGGCCGCAGCCGGGGGCGATGGAGGCGGCGCAGCAGCGGCCACCCGAGACCGATGAGCTGGCCGTGATGATCGACACCTTCCGCCCCCTCCACCGCACCCAGGTGGCGCGCCAGGTGGTGGACACCGCGTACCCCTTCTCGTGGCACGAGGGGGGCGGCAAGGGAGCGGGATCCAAGCGGTGAGCCGGGCCACGCGGGCGTCCCCGTCGTGACGCCACCGACGAGCGCGCAGGACACCGGCCACGCGCTGACCGGGTGGGTCCGCGGCGAGGTCGAGGCCGGTGGCTGGGTCCGCGCCGGGGCCGCGACCGCCCAACGGTTGCGAGACGTTCACGGCGCCGACGCGGTCGCCGACCTCTCCCTCGGCCAGCCCCTGGAGGCTCCGGAGACGGTGCGCCAGGCGTTCCAGCGGGCGGCCGCAGCGATCCGGCCGCGGCGCTTCGGCTACATGCCCAACCTCGGCTACCCGGAGCTGCGCGAGCGGATCGCCGAGGACGTCGAGGTGGCGGGGATGACGGCGCAGTCGGTGGCGGTGACGGTGGGCGCGGCCGGGGCCATCTCGCTGGCGCTGCGGGCATTCGTCGAGACGGGCAGCGAGGTCCTGGTGACCGCCCCCTACTTCTCCGAGTTCCGGCTCTACAGCGAGGTCTGCGGGCACCGGCTGCGAGTGGTGCCGGCGGCGCCCGGCGGCGGGCTCGACCTCGAGGCCGTCGCCAGCACGCTCACCGCCACGACCGGGGCACTCATCCTCAACACGCCCTGCAACCCCAGCGGGCACGTCACCACCGACGCCGAGCTGCGCGACCTGGGTGCGCTGCTCGACGCCCACCACCGGGGTGGCGGCCGCCGGGTGCTGTTGGTCGTCGACGAGGTCTACCGGCGGCTCATCTACCCCCCACACCAGCGCGCCGAGCCCTTCCACCACTACGAGCACAGCGTGCTCTGCCGTTCGTTCTCCAAGGACCTGGGCGTGGCCGGTGAGCGGATCGGGTACCTGGCTCTCCATCCGTCGCTCACCGGCGCGGAGAGTGAGGCCGGTCTGGCCCTCTGCCAGCGCGCGCTCGGCTTCGTCAACGCGCCGGCGACGCCGCAGCTGGCCCTGTTGGAGCTGTCGAGCTGGGAGGCGGACGCGACCCCCTACCGGAAGCGCCGCGACCTGATCGCCGACGCCGTGGCCGCGGCCGGGCTGGAGGCCGAGGAGTGCCAGGGTGGCCTCTACCTCTGGGTGCGCAGCCCCTGGGCCGACACCATGGCCTTCGTGGCGGCGCTCGCGGAGCGGCGAACGGTGGTCGTGTCCGGGGTGGCCTTCGGGGTCCCCGACCACTTCCGCATCTGCTTCAGCGTGGACCGGCCGGCGCTCGCCATCGCGGCGGAGGCCCTGTCCGATGCGGCCGCGGCGGAGCCCGGCTGAGCAACCCACCAGAGCCCCGCACCCGGGAGGAACCGACATGAGCGAGCCTGGCGACAACCTGGCCCGGCTGGTCGCCGCCTGGACCGCGATGCTCCGGTCCGGGGAGAGCTCCGCGCTGGCCGGCCTCCTCGACGAGGGGGTCGTCTGGCAGGGGCTGCTGCCGGAGATGGTGTGCAGCGACCGGCAGCAGGTGCTCCGCATCCTGGGCCGGCGTGGCAGCCGTCCGCTGCGCATCACCCGTGTCGAGGCGGAGGAGTTCGGCGAGCGGGTTGCGATCAGCGTCGAGGGTCCTGACTTCGCCGCCCTGGCCGGCGAGGCCGAGGCTCCGCTTCTGGCGGCGGGCGCTGCGCGCTCTCTGGTCTTCACCTTCCGCGACGGCCGGGTGGTGAGGATGGAGAGCCTGCCCAGCCGAGAAGCCGCCTTTGCGCTGGCGGCCGGCTGAACGGGCTCGACCGTTCAGCGGGCTGGCTCCAGGGGTTTCCCCAGAAGGCGCGTGCTCAGAAGTCGGAGCGCTTCCTGCGTCGCAGCCCGAGCAGGGTGACGGCTCCCAGCACGACGAGCAGCATCCCGGCGCCGAGGCTCGTCCCGAGCTGGCCCGGGCCCATGCCCGTCGTCGGGGTGGGGACGGTGGTCGGGGGGTCCGCGGCCGGGGCGACCGAGATGCTGACCGTGCCGACGCCGAGCACGCCACCCGCGTCCTCCGCGGTGTAGGTGAAGCTGTCGGGGCCAGAGTATCCCGGTTCCGGCGTGTACGTGAACGACCCGTCAGGTCCGGCGCTCACGCTGCCGTGAGCGGGCTGGGTGTACGAGACCACGGTGACGTCCGAGCCGGTTACCCAGCCGAGAAGACCGGTGCCCGTGGGCACCGCGAGGCTTGCGTTCTCGGTCGTCGAGTAGGAGAGATCGAGGGTCGAGGCGGGCGGTCCGACCGCGAAGGTCACCATCGCCGACGCGCCGAGGTCGTCCGCGTCAGTGATCGTGTAGTCCAGACCTCCCGATGAGGCACAGCTCCCAGCGGCGGGCGTGAAGGTGAACGCTCCATCCACCTGCCAGTTCACGCTCCCCAACGAGGCGTCGCTGCTCACCGCCGACACTCCGAGGGAGGTCCCCAGGTCGGAGCTCAGCAGCCCGCCCGCAGCCGAGACGTTCAGCACCGCACCGCAGGGGGTGGAGTAGTCGATGTCGTTGGCCACCGGATCGACGGTGATGGTCGCCTCGGCAGAGCTGGTCTGGTCAAACGGATCGGTGATCGTGAAACCGAAGGAATCCGACCCGGAGAAGCCGGCCTCGGGGAAGTACTCGAAGCTGCCGTCCGCATTGACGGAGAGGCTGCCGTGCGACGGTGTCGTGGTGGTCGCCACCTGGACGGAGTATCCCGTCGAGCCGCTGAGCAGCCCCGCAGCGCCGACCTCCAGGGTCTGCCCGGCGGCTGTCGTGTAGCTGGAGTCGGCCGCGGTGGGGGCGGCGGGCTCACCCACGTCGATGGTCACACTGCCGTTCGTCGACTGTCCCGAGCCGTCCTCGAAAGCGTACGTGAACATGGCCGGGCCGGCGAACCCGGCGCCCGGCGTGTAGGAGAGGGTGCCGGACTCGTCAAGGCTCCAGGTGCATTGGCTGGGCGCGCTGAGGTCGCCCTGGACCCACAGACCGGATCCGATGTCAGCGGTGAGGACGTCGACGCTGGTCCCGGTCTCGAAGGGGGTGTCGAAGGTCTGGTCGACGGCCACCGGGGCCACGTCGATGGTCACCTTCCCCGTGGCGGTCTGATCGAACTCATCGGTGATGGTGTAGGTGAAGGAGTCGCTCCCGGAGAAGCCGGTGTCAGGGACGTAGGTGAAGGCTCCGTCGGCCGCCACGGTCGCCGATCCGTCGGAGGGATGGGAGCTGGTGGTCACGCTGATGGACAGACCCGAATCGTCGGAGAGGACGCCCTCGGCGCTGCTCTCGACCAGGCTCGAGTCGGCCCCGGTCGTGAAACCGTAGCTGGAGGCCTCCGGGGTCGGGGGCGCGCCGACGCCCACGGAGAAGGTCCCATCGACAGTCTGCGAGTCACCATCCTCGGCGACGAAGGTGAACGAGTCGGTGCCGCTGTGGAAGCTGGAGTTGGGGGTGTAGGTGAACGACCCGTCGGGGCTCACGGTCACCGAGCCATGGAGGGGCTGCCCATACGAGGAGACCGTGAGCCCGGACCCCACCGCACCGGTGAGGACCCCAGGGGCCGACTCGGTCAGCTGCGTGTCATAGGCGGTGGTCGCGCTGCCGCTCTCCACCGTCGGCGTCACCGCGATGGTCACGTCGGCCGTGGCCGTCTGGCCGACGGCGTCCTCGATGGTGTAGCTGAAGCTCTCCGAGCCCGAGCTGCCGGCGGCTGGAGCGTAGCTGAAGGAGCCATCGGAGAGCAGGCTGAGGCTCCCCGCCGCAGGGGATGTGTGCGACGTCACGGCGATGCCGGCTCCCGTGTCATTGGCCAGCAGGCCGTCGACGGCCGGCTCGGCCAGAGTGGACCCAGCCGGGGTCGTATAGCTGTCGGCGTTGGCCTGCGGTGTGGGGGGATCGCCCACGTCGAAGATCACCGTCCCTGTCGCCGACTGGTCGCTGCTGTCCATCATGTCGTAGGTGAACTCCGCCGGCCCGGCGAAACCCGCCGGGGGCGCGAAGTTGACGCTCCCGAAACCTGAGATGGACCACACCCCCACGCTGGGGGCGGTGATGTCGTACTGGATCGACAGGCCCGACCCGATGTCGTCGGTGAGCACGTTCTTGCCGATGGACGTCTCGTAGGGGGTGTCGTATGTCTGGGTGACGGCCACCGGGGTCACGTCGATGCTCACCGTCCCGCTGGCCGTCTGGCCCACCGCGTCGGTGATGGTGTAGCTGAACGAGTCATGTCCCGAGAAGCCGCTGTTCGGGGTGTAGGTGAAGGCGCCGCCCGCGCTGACGCTGACCGAGCCGTCAGCCGGGCTGGTGTGAGAGCTGACGGTGATCGACGCGCCGGAGTCGGCAGAGAGCAGGCCGGTGGTGCTGGTCTTCTGCAGGCTCGAGTCGGCGGCCACCGTGAAGCTGTACCCGGAGGCATCCGGAGCGGCCGGTGCCCCGACCCCCACCGAGAAGGTCCCGTCGACAGTCTGCCCGTCGCCGTCCTTGGCCACGAAGGTGAACGAGTCGGTGGCGTCGAACGCCAAGTCGGGCGTGTAGGTGAAGGAGCCGTTAGACGCCACCGTGACGGAGCCGTGGAGGGGTTGTCCGTATGAGGACACCGCCAGCCCCGACCCCACCGCGCCAGCGAGCACACCGGGGGCCGAATCCGTGAGCGGCGTGTCATAGGGGGTTGTCGCACTGCCGTTCTCGACGGTGGGCGTGACCGCGATGGTGACGTCGGCCGAGGAGGTTCGGCTGAACGCGTCGTCGATGGTGTAGCCGAACGTTGCGGTGCCGGAGCTGTTGGCCACCGGCGTGTAGGTGAAGGAGCCGTTGGAGTTGAGGGCGAGGCTGCCGTGAGTCGGTGTCGTGTTCGACGTGACGGTGATGCCCGTCCCGGTGTCATTGGCGAGAACCCCGCCGGCCGCCGTCTCGGTCAGTGTGGTGTTGACCGGCGTCGTGAAGGTGTCGTTGTTGGCGACGGGCGCCGCGGGAAGGTCGACGTTGATGGTGACTGTCGCCGAGCCGGCACTGTCCCGGCTGTACTGGTCCTGCACGTCGTAGGTGAACGAGTCGGTGCCGTGGAATCCCGAGTCCGGCGCGTAGGTGAAGGAGCCGTCGCCGTTGAGCGTGAGGGTGCCATCGGAAGGGTTGGTGTGGGAGAGCACGGTGAGGCCGGCCCCGGAATCGTTGGCCAGGACGCCGTCCGCCGCGTCCACCGAGAGGGTGACATCGGTGGTCGCCGTGTAGGTGTCGGCGTTGGCCACGGGGAGGACGAACGGGCTGGCCGCCTGCTTGCAGGCCGCGCCGTCGTTGTCGCTCGTCTCGTCGCCGGTCGCCACCTGGGTCGCCGAGGGGCTGCTCCCTGCGAAGCCGGTGATCTGATAGATGTCCCCGTCGGCGTTGTTGGAGATGAACATGTCACTGGGCTTGTCCGACCAGGCGGCTCCGTAGCTGGCGCTGCTGGGAAGCCCGCTCACCGTCGTCGAGGTCTCTTGATCGGTGGTCAGGTCGATGGCGTAGAGGGTGTCCCCACTGGCGAAGTAGAGGTAGCCGTCGATCCATACCGTGTCATTGCCACTGCCGGCGTCCCCCGTCACCGTGAAGGAGGTGGCCGTGTTGGCGCTGACGTCGATCGCGTACCAGGTGGTTCCCGTGTACTGGACCAGGAGGTTGCCGCTCGCGTCCATATCGCCGCTGATGTAGTCGTGGAGGGGCAGATCGGTCGGTTGGCCGAGATCGGTCACCGAGCCGTCAGCCGCGATCTTGAGCAGGTGCGCCTCGACGGCGCCGCTGCTCCCCATCGCATACAGGTAGTTGTCCAGGACGTTGTAGCCCATGGCGTTGTAGCTGGTCGAGTAGGCAGACCCGATCTTGGTGTAGACATCGGTGACCGGGTTCAGCTCATAGAGCTGCCCCGACATCACCTGGTAGAAGCCCGGCTGGCACTGGAACGGGCCCGCGGTGGCGTCGACCGCCGCCGGCGCCAGGCCTCCCCTTCCCAACGCGCCGCCCACCACCAAGGCGATGCTGAACAGAAGAGCCCCACGGGCGAACGACGAGCGGTTCATTCGACCTTCCAGTTCAGATTCCGTGCCGGGGGCTCCATGGGAACGGTAGGGCGACTCGGAAGCGCGCTTTGTCGCAATCGGTGCGTTTCCGGTGACGCTGTGCTGAAAAAGCAGTGGCGACCGCCGGAGGCGCCGCCCAGCCCGGATCCCGACCTGTCGCAGCTCCGGTCCGGCCGGCCGCACTCTGCAGGTGGCGGCGGCGCCGGTTTCCCGGCAGGGCCCTCCACCTCCGCGCGCGGCCGCTCACCGAGGCAGCGGCCGCTGGCGGGAAGGGAGGGATTCGAACCCTCGGAGGAGCTTAACACCCCTCACCCGCTTAGCAGGCGGGCGCCTTCAGCCGCTCGGCCACCTCCCCGGGTCCGGTCAGTATACGGGCCGCATCCGCGCCATCAGCGGGCGATCGTGCAGAATCCACACACTCGCGACCGCCTCGCCGGCCCCGCGATCCCGCACCCTGATCCCGCGCCACCGAGCACCCCCGGACCCCCGTGAACTCCACCTCCCCCGACCCCGAAGCCGAGTTCCAGCGCCGCCTGGCCGCGGTGGAGGTGCGCCTCCGGGACCTCTCCCAGAGACGGCTGGAAGGCCTGGCGGACCCCGACCCGACCACCGGCGAGCGCTGGGAGGCGGGCCAGATCTGGGCCCACCTGGCAGAGTTCATCCCCTATTGGATCGCCGAGGCGGAGAGGGTGCTCGCCGAGGACTCCGCCGATCCGGTCCCCTTCGGCCGTACGCGGTCCAACCCGGAGCGGAGCGCGGCCATCGAACGCGACCGCCACCGGGGCACGACCGCGCTCTGGCACGACATCCGGGAGGACCTCAACGACCTGCGCGCCTTCCTGGGTGAGATCAGCGAGCGAGGCTGGCGGGCGCGGGGGCTTCACCCACTCCAGGGCGCCATGCCCGTCTCCCAGATCGTCGAGGAGATGCTGGTCGGCCACCTGGAGGAACACGCGAGCCAATTGGAGCGCATGCGCCGGAGCTGAGCGCCGCCTCGGGCGGCCGGTCGCGGGGCGGCGTGGGACACTAGGTGCCGCCCACGGAGGGATGCCGGAGTGGTTGATCGGAGCGGTCTTGAAAACCGCAAGGGCCGCCAAGCCCTCGGGGGTTCGAATCCCTCTCCCTCCGCCAAGGGTCCTCGGCACCGGGGACTCGTCGTCTCCAGCACCCAGGATCGCCTCGGCGCTGCGGATGGCTCGACGCGTTAATCCATCAACCGATTCAAATCGAACCTGCGCGGCAGGTCAGGGGCCACACGGGCTTCTCCCCACGAGATCAGGGCGAATCCGCACGGGGGCAGCGGGAAGCGACCCGATGGCCAAATGGCGGACCTCATCCCAGGTGCCTCTCACCGCGTCGCAGGTGTAGGAGCTCGCCAGGACCTCCACCATGCTGTCGTGAAAGGTGACGACGAAATGGCGGGGACGATGGGCCACCGGTAGGGCATCACCAACCTTCGCGTTCCTGTTCCAGGTGACGGCGGCCCAGCGGGAGTTGAAGACCTCGTGCGCCGAGTAGTGATGCAATCCGCACCCGTAAAGGCGGTGCATCTGCAGCGCCTCGTCGTTTGGTCCCGAGAAATGGACGCGCGCGCCGCGGCGGAATCGCAGCAGGCCAAACAGCTGAGGGGCGTTCACCTCGAGTTGCTGAGCGATCTCATCTGGGCGGTGCGGATCCTTCAGCGGCGGCTCACTCGCCAGGTACATGATCGTCACGCCACCATCGTCAGCAACGATCCACGGCATGGGGGCGCCCGTGTCGGAAGCTGTTACATCGCTCAGCTGAACTGCGTACTCGTCCCCACGCAGGCGGGCGAGTTGCACGCGGGCGCTCTCCGCGGCCAGCCGCGCATTCTCCCAGCCAGACCGCGCCTTGCGGATCTCTTTGAATGCCGCCGCGGAGGCAGCCTCCGCTTTCACGAGAGCTTCCTCGGCGCTCTGGACTTCGGCACTCGTTCCGTGGGGCCACTCGTCGGAGGTGAATGGCGCGATGAGCACCCAGCGTCGCTGCATCAGTCGACCTCCTCAGGGCGCCATGTGCAGACGAACATCGCGCGAGCCGCAGTGACCCAGGGCTTGCGGTCCACCGTCTCTGCTACCGCTCTCGAGTCCTCGGCTTAGCTGCTGGAGCTCGGGCATTGCGCGGGACAGTCCGTGTCGCGGCAGCGGCGCGCCGCTCTAGGCCAGAAACCGACTCCTCCAACATGCGCTTCATCAGGCGCTGATAAGGCACACGCCGCCTCGACGCGATCCTCTGGATGCGATTCAGGAGGTCTTCCGGCATTCGGATGGTGATTGACCGTGTAGGCCCCTGCGAGTCGCTGAAGAGCCGGTCGACGTAGGAGCCGAACTCCTCGTCGTTCATCGCGTCGTAGGGATCCTGGAAAGAGTCGCCAGAGAAGATCTGCTCATCCTTCGTCTTCTGTCGTGCTGTCATCTCTGCACCCTCGTGTCACTGATATGTCCGCGGCGGGCGTGAACCGGGAACGCGTCCCCATCGGCGAGCTCGACGAAGGCCACCACGAACGCCTCACCCCCGCGGTTGTGGCCTGCCGCCACGACGGTCCCATGGGCAAGGTCATCCGCTTCCCGCCGGGCCGGATCTGCGAGCACCTCTTCCACGTCCTCCTTGGTGACCCGTCGCTCGGGGTGATCCTCGGTGAGATGCCGCAGGTTGTGTTCCCTCCAGACCACTCGGCGCGGCAACACCTCCTAAGTATGAGGTTTCGTACATACGTCAGTCAATAACCACACCCGGAGCGACAGCTCATCCACGGTCCTGTTAGGCGCCCGCAACTACCCCCAGCAGTACCCCCACGGCGGCAGCACGAGGCGGTACAAGGTGGCACTCAACCACCCCAGACCTGCCGTGATTTACATTCGCGGCAGCACCCAGCGGCACAGGACAACACGCCAAACGGGGCACTTGAAAACCGCAAGGGCCGCCAAGCCCTCGGGGGTTCGAATCCCTCTCCCTCCGCACACCTCTCCCTCCACCATGGCCCTCTGCGTCGACCGGACCCGCTCGGGTACCGTTGAAGGCGTGGAGATCGTCGAGCCAGCAAGAGTGGAGGAACGTGCGGAAATCCCCTACGTGGGGATTCGTGTCGTAACGCCCTTCCGTGGGATGCTCGCCGCCCGGGACCAACTTCTGACCGAGGTGCGGGCCGGGATCAAGGAGGCGGGGATCGAGACCGTCGGCTATGGCTTTCTCCGGCTGCACGTTATCGATATGGACGGGCCGATGGACCTCGAGGCGGGTTACTTCACGCCTGAGCCCCTGAAGATGGAGCATCTTAGAATCCGGCCTGGTTCGATGGCCGCCGGGCGTTATGCAACGATGAGATACCGAGACCACGCCCGCAGAGCGAATCAGGCCTTGCAGGACTGGGTGCGGGACAGCGGCTTGGTGCTCGCCCGCTGGACGGTCCTCGAGGGCGATGCATTTGCGTGTCGCTACGAGGCCTTCTGGACCGATCCGGCGGTCGAGCCGCGCAAGACCAGATGGACGGTCGAGTTGTCGATGCTTCTGGCTGAGTAGTTTCAGGCGGGCGCGAAGCGCGCCTGGAAGAAGCGCAGCTCCGTGGGCTCGTAGGTGAAGACGAGGCCGCCGATCTGCTCACGCGTCTCGTACACCGCCTCCACCGACTCGGCGACGACGTCCATATGGGCCTGCGTGTACACGCGCCGCGGGATGGCGAGACGAACCAGCTCGAGCTGAGGGTGGCGGTTCTCCCCGGTTGCCGGGTCGCGGCCCGCCGAGACCACCCCGCGCTCCATGCTCCGCACTCCGGACTCGACATAGAGCGCGGCAGCCAGCGACTGCGCCGGCAGCTGATCCTGGGCAAGGTGGGGGAGGATCCTGCGGGCGTCGAGGAAGACGCCATGCCCGCCGATGGGGAGGACGACCGGGACGCCGGCATCGATGAGCTTGTTCCCGAGGTACTCCACCTGGCCGACGCGAGCCCGGACGTGGTCGTCCGTCTGGACCATCTCGCGGATGCCGAAAGCCAACGCCTCCATGTCGCGACCGGACATCCCCCCGTAGGTGTGCAGGCCCTCGAAGGCGACCAGGAGCGCTCGGGCGCGCTGGGCCAGGTCGGGATCGCGCAGGGCGAGGAAGCCCCCTATGTTGACCAGGTTGTCCTTCTTCGACGAGACCGTCGCGCCGTCGCTGAGGTCACAGATCTCGCGCAGGATCTCGGCCACGCTCAGGTCGGTGTACCCGGGTTCCCGCTGCTTGATGAACCAGGCGTTCTCCAGGGCACGGGTCGCGTCCAGCATCAGCAGGATGCCGTGCTCGCGGCACAGCTCGTAGGTGGCGCGGAGGTTGGCCAGGGAGAGGGGCTGCCCGCCCGCCATGTTGACGTTGGTCTCCACGGAGATATACGGGATCCGCTCCGCCCCTACCTCGGCGATCACGCGGCGCAGCTTGTCGAGGTCCACGTTGCCCTTGAACGGGTGGGCACTGGTAGGGTCGTGGGCCTCGTCGATGATGACGTCGGCAAAGGAACCACCCGCATATTCCTGATGGAATCGGGTGGTGGTGAAGTACATGTTTCCGGGGATGACATCGCCCTTGTGGATGAGGATCTGGCTCAGGATGTGCTCAGCGCCGCGGCCCTGGTGGGTGGGGATGAGCTCGGGATAGCCGTAGACGTCGTGCACGGCGTCCACCAGGTGGTAGAAGCTCCGGCTGCCGGCGTACGCCTCGTCGCCGATCATCATTGCCGCCCACTGGCTGTCCGACATCGCCGAGGTACCCGAATCGGTGAGCAGGTCGATGTACACGTCGTCTGACGCCAGCAGGAAGGTGTTGTACCCGGCCTCGCGGATGGCCGCTTCCCGATGCGTCTGAGTGGTCAGATGGATCGGCTCCACGACCTTGATCCGGAACGGCTCGGCCCAGCTGCGACGCTGCTCGCTCATCAACGATCCTCCGACTCCAGCCCGGAACCGTCATCCACAACCGCCGACCAGGACTGGTCGATTTCAGATGCCCAACGTGGCGAGACGCAGAATTCGGGGCAGCCCTTACGCCTCCCCGCCGACGAGGGCGCGCAGGCTGGCCATGGCGGCGTCGTCGGTGTCGTCCGGAAGCGAGCACCCGGGGGCGACCACGAACCGCGGCCCCAGATGCTCCACCAGAGCGGCAATGCGCGCCACCGTCGCTGCATCGGCGGGGCCGGACCTGATCTCGGCGATTCCACCCATCACGATCTTGCCGGCCAGCTCCCTCGCGCCCGCCTCGAGAGTGATCGAGCTCTCCACCTCGCTCCAGCCCACCACCTGGACCGGGTAGCGCGCGTAGCGGTCGAGGCCGCCGTCGACCGCGCCGTGGAGGTGGAGGAGGCGGAACTCCGCGCCTGCCGCACCGCGCAGACCGGCCAGGTCGTAGGGGACACCGAGCTCTGCGTATTCGCTCGCATTCAGCACGTCCTGTCCCCAGCAGGAGTAGTAGACACCATCGGCCCCGGCGTTCACGCACGCGTCGGCGAGGTCGTGGACCACCCCGGCGAGGGCCCAGAGCACGGCGTGAGCGACCGGCCGCTCCCCATCCGCCATCTCGCGCAGCCCAGCCGGGCCGCACCAAAGGCCGATCAGCGCGAGGGGAGAGAAGAGGGTGACCAGCAGCACGTCGTCGCTGCCCAGCTCCCCTCTCGCCAGCTTGACCGCACGCACGTACTCCGCCGCACGACCCACGCTCATCACCGGCCCGAATCGACGCAGCTGGGCGACCTGCGAGAAGGACGAGAGCGCGCCGTCCGCGAAGAGGAGCGGGATGTCGGGCATGAGCTTGGCCGCCGCCAGGCGGTGGTCGCGGTAGAAGCGCACCGTCCGGCGCGCCAACTCGCGCGGCTCGTCGATCCGGAAGTGCTTCCAGAGCAGGATCGGCGGCTGGTCCAGATGCTCGGACCGGATCAGCGAGCGCAGGGGGCTGGTTCCACCAGAGAGGGTCACCATTCTTCTCCTGCGTCAGGCCGGCGCCCGCCGCAGCGCCCGGCCGATCGATGGTTCCGACCAGAAGGTACTCCCCTCCCGGGCCGGCGGGCGGAGCCCCGCTTCGGCCCACCGGCGACGGGGGGCGCGGATCCGAGGCGAGATTCTGGTCTCGCTGCCCGGCCCCGGGCCGCGCCATGGGCTGCGACCATACGCGGCATGCTCATGTTCCTCGACGACTACTCGGAAGGTGCCCATCCTGCGGTGCTCGAGGCGCTCGTGGCGCACAACGGCGGCCAGGAGCTCGGCTATGGGGAGGATCGGTACTCGCGGCTCGCGGCTGAGCGGATCGCCGCCCAGGTCGGGCGCGACTGCGAGGTCCACCTGCTGGTGGGCGGCACCCAGAGCAACCTCACCTGCCTGGGAGCATTCCTGCGCTCCCACGAGGGCGTGGTGGCCGCGCAGACGGCGCACATCAACGTCCACGAGACGGGTGCCATCGAGGCCACCGGCCACCGCATCGTGCAGGTACCCACTCCCACCGGCAAGCTCGACCCCGGCCTCGTCGACGCGGCGCTGGCCCAGCACGCCGACGAGCACAGCGTGCGCCCGGCCGGGATCTTCCTCGCCCAGGCCACCGAGGAGGGCGGCGTCTACAGCGCTGACGAGCTCGGGGCGATCTGCGCCCACGCCCACGCCCACGGCCTCTGGGTGTACGTGGACGGCGCCCGGCTCGCACCGGCGCTGGCCGTGCAGGGAGCCCGGCTGGACCTGATCGCGGCCTGCGGGGTCGATGCGTTCTTCGCCGGGGGCACCAAGAACGGGGCCCTGTGCGGAGAGGCCGTGGTCCTGGTCAACCCTGAGCTGCGGCGCGACTTCCGTTACCACATGAAGCAGCGTGGCGCGCTGCTCGCCAAGGGGCGGCTTCTGGGCATCCAGTTTGCCCGCCTCTTCGACGGCGACGATCTCTGGTACCGGCTGGGGGCCCACGCCAACGCCGCCGCGGCGCGTCTCGCCCGCGGGCTCAGCGAGTGCGGGGTGCCCCCCCGCGCGGCCGAGGCCAACCAGGTCTTCGTCGAGCTTCCCGGCGACGCGGCCACCCGGCTGGCCGCGGCCGTGCGCTTTCATCTCTGGTCGCGCGGCGGGCACGGCACGGTGATCCGGCTGGTCTGCTCCTGGGCCACCGACGACGCGACGGTCGACCAGCTGATCGACGAGGTCCGGGTGGCGCTGGCAGCGTCCGACGCCACCGAGGTTCCGCCGGGCGCGGTGCGAGGCGCTGCCGGCATCGAGGGCTAGGATTCCGACATGAGCGACATCGCCTGGGAACCACTGCGCCGACTCCCTCAGGGCAGCACCGGGTTGGAGCGCGCCGCCCAGGTCATCCGCGAAGCCTCCTCGCGCCACACCTCCGTCTATCTGTACGGCCTGGACGGTGACACCCTGGTGCTCCGCACCTTCAGTGGGCGGCCGACCGAGCACAGCCGGATCCGGGTTGGCGAGGGCGTCTGCGGGCGCGCGGTGGCCCGCGGTGTGGCTGAGATCGTCGCCGACGTCACCGCCGACCCCGACTACATCTCCTGCAGCCTGGAGACCCGCTCCGAGTGCGTCGTCCTGGTCCGGCGCGAGGGGGAGGTCGTGGGTCAGATCGACATCGACAGCGACGCCCCCGCCGCCTTCACCGAGGCCGACATCAGCAGCCTCGAGGAGGCGGCACGGCTGATCGCCCCGCTCTTCTGATCCAGGGAGGAGCGCGCTCGCGCCGCGGCCGGCTGCCCGGGAGGGGGAGGTCCGGGGCGGCTCGATCTGTCACCGGCCGCTCGTGGGTGAGGCGATAGAGTCCGGTGGTGCCACTCGCGCAGTCCGCCGCTCGTGCAAACGCACGGCGCCTGGTCGTGGTCCTCGGCCTCTCGCTGGCGGTGCTGGCCATCGAGATTGCCGGCGGCGTCGCCTCCCACAGCCTCGCCCTGGTGGCCGACGCCGCGCACGTGTTCACCGACGCGGCGGGCATCGGCCTCGCGCTGCTGGCCATCTGGGTCGGCTCTCGTCCCGCCAACGCCCAGCGCACCTATGGCTACCTGCGCCTCGAGATCCTTGCCGCCGTCGTCAATGCGGTCCTCCTGCTCGGAGTGGCGGCTTTCATCGTGTACGAGGGGTGGCACCGTCTCTCCGCACCACCCCAGGTCGCCTCCCCGCTCATGCTCGGCGTCGCCCTGGTCGGGCTGGCGATCAATGGCTTCTCGATGGGGCTGCTGCACCGCGCTCAGGCGCACAGCCTCAACATGCGGGCCGCGTACCTCGAGGTCATGGGCGACCTCGCCGGCTCGGCGGCCGTCATCGTCGCCGCGGTGGTCATCCTGGCCACGGGCTGGGCCCGCGCCGACGCCGTGGCCTCGATGGCCATCGCCGTGCTCATCCTGCCGCGAACCTGGGTGCTTCTGCGCGATGCCACCGATGTGCTCCTCGAGGCGACTCCCAAGGGGGTGAGCATGGACGAGATCCGAGCCCACATCCTTGCAGCCCCGGGCGTGGTTGGCGTCCACGACCTGCACGCGTGGACCATCACCTCGGGCGTGAACGTGCTGTCGGCACACGTCGTCCTCGAGGCGGAGGCGGATGGGCCCGCCGCCCTCGATTTCCTCTGCGGCTGCCTGGCGGGGCACTTCGACATCGAGCACTCGACGTTCCAGCTGGAGTCCCCCGACCGCCGCCGGCTGGAGGGTGCCGCGCACGGCTGAGGACGGCCACGGCGCCTGCCCCGCGGACCGGCGGCCGCGGGCCGCGGCGTATAACGGCTGGCAGAGCCCACCGCCTCGCGAGGAGTGCCCGGGTATGAAGGATTACCCGCTCGACATCGCCCCCGTCAACCACGTCGAGCCCGTGCCGCGCCGTATCCGGGCGACGCTCGCCGGCCAGGTCGTGCTCGACACCACGCGCGCCCGCTACGTCTGGGAGTGGCCCGCCTACCCGCAGTACTACATCCCCGTGGACGACGTCAGCGCCGGCCTGCTCGTCCCCGAGGGGCACACCCAGCAGAGCTCGCGCGGAGCCGTCGAGGTCCACGGCCTGCAGCGAGGCGAGGTGCACCGGCCCGGCGCCGCCAAGGTGCTGGCGTCATCCTCCATCGAGGCCCTGAGCGGCACCGTCCGCTTCGACTGGGCCGCTCTCGATGCCTGGTACGAGGAGGACGAAGAGGTCTTCGTCCATCCCCGCAACCCCTACGTGCGGGTCGATGCGCTGCGATCCACCCGGACGGTCCGCGTGGAGCTGGAGGGCACCGTCCTGGCCGAGACGCCGTCGCCCATCATGGTCTTCGAGACCGGCCTGCCCACCCGCTACTACATCAACCCCACCGAGGTCGATTTCGAGCATCTCGTGCCCACCGACACGGTGAGCGCGTGCCCCTACAAGGGGAGGACGACGGGGTACTGGTCGGTCCGGCTCGGCGACACGGTCCACCGCGACCTGGCGTGGTGCTATGGCTTCCCGACACGGCAGCTGCTGCCCATCGCCGGGATGATCGCTTTCTACAACGAGCACCTCGACATCACTCTCGACGGCGAGCGTCTCGAGCGCCCCGTGACCCACTTCTCCGGGTCAGCTCACTGAGCCGAGGGAGCGGCGATCCGCCACCCCGAGGGCTCGACGGGTGACGACGCACCAGCCGCCGATTCGCGGACGGAACCCGCGCCGCGCGGTGCGTCGTGGGTCATCACCTCGCGCCCCGTCTCATGACGGGGAGATGACCACGTCCGCGGCCAGCACCCCCACGCCCGCGGAGGGCTCGACCTGCCACGTGCCGGCGCCAGCGCCGGATGCCGCGGCCATCGCCGCAGCACAGTCGCGGGCGGCGGTGCGGTCAACGATCGCCAGGGCACTGCCCCCGAAGCCGGCGCCCACCAGCCGGGCACCGTAGCAGCCGGGAACCCGGCGCGCCGCGGCCGTCATGGCGTCCAGCCGCGCCGTACTGACGCGGAAGTCCGCGCGCAGCGATTCGTGGCTCTGGTTGACGAGGGCCCCGAGCCGGGGGGCGTCGGCCGCTTCCAGGGCGGCGACGGCGGCGTCCGTGCGCCGCGTCTCGGTCGCGATGTGCCGGCCGGCGGCGCGCAGCTCGGCGGGAAGAGCGCTCCAGCGGTCCGCGATCTCCTGGCAGCCGGCCGCCCCGAGCGCAGCGCAGGAGCGCTCCGCCAGGTCGCGGCGGGCGCGGTACCCGGCTCCCTGCACGTCGTGCGTCTCGCCGCTGCTCGCGACCAGGAGGCCGACCTCGGGCCAGGGCCAGGGCCGATACTCGCGGGAGCCGGTGGCGCAGTCGAGGACCAGCACCGAGCCCGCCTGACCGTGGACGACGGCCAGCGGATCGAGGTCGCCGCAGGGGACGCCCACGATCTCCCGCTCACCGATCAGCGCGGCGGCGACCAGGTCGTCGGCGCTGAGCTGAGCGCCGCTGAGGCGGAGCATGGCCACCAGGCTGGCAGCCGCCAGCGCGGCAGACGAGCTCAGGCCGGAGGAGCGGGGGATCCGGCTCGCGACTCCGATTTCGAGTGCGGACAGGTTGACGCCGAACCTGCGGAGCGCTACGGCGGCCGCGAAGACGCGGTCGCCGATGTCGCCCGCCATGGAGGGCCGGTCGCGCTCCACACGTTGCCGCTCGCTCGCCACCCGCCAGCGCCCGTCCGCCGACGGCCGCACGCTGACCGCCAGGTGGAGGTCGATCGCCATGCAGGCGACCCGGCCACCGACATAATCGACGTGTTCGCCCAGGAGCGTGACCCGACCCGGAGCGACACCGCTCGCGGCTGGGGGACCAGACCCGAAGGCAGCCTCCAACTGGTCCGCGGCATCCCACTCCGCGTCGGTCATCTCAGCAATCGGGCGATGGGTCAGGCCGGCTCGAGGATGACCACGGGGATCTGCCGGGTGGTCTTGGCCTCGTAGCCGGCGAACCCTGGGTAGTCGTGTTTCTGCCGGGTCCAGATCGGCTCTCGTTCGTCGGCGGTGGCGGTGCGGGCTCGGAAGCCTCGGGTGTCGGTGCCGATCTCCGCGGAGACATCGGGATTGGCGACCAGGTTGTGGTACCAGCCGGGATGGGTGGGGGCGCCGGCTTTGGATGCGAAGACCGCGACCCGGCCGCCGCCGAGATCCTGGTACATGATCGGGGTGACCCGCTCCTCACCGGTGCGAGCGCCGACGGTGTGGAGGAGCAGCAGCGGGGCACCGGTGAAGTTACCTCCGACCTTCCCGCCGTTGGAGCGAAATTCCTCGATGGTCCTGCGGTTCCAATCGTCCATGAGCGAACTCCTCCCTGTCTCCTCGCGTCTGCCTCTGAGCCGGCGCGCCCGGGCCATCGTACGGGGTCGTCGGGCTCACTCCGCCGCCACCGGGACCGGAGCTGGTGTCGCCTCCGTCGCGGAGCGGCCCAGGTCCCGCTCCAGCTGCCACAGCGCGTCCAGGTGCTGGCTGGCCCAGAGCAGGTCCAGCGCCGGGCGCAGCTGGGCCCTCTCGCCGCCGGCCAGGGCGTCACTCACGCACTCGAGCAGGCGCTGCCGGCCGGCGGCATCGCGGGTGTGAGGGGGCGGGACCACGGTGTCGTCGACGAGGGCGTTGCCGAGAGCCGCGTACCAGGAACGCAACGCGTGCACCTCGGTGTCCAGGTTGCCCCCGCAGTGCTCGATCGCGGCCCCGCCACCGGCCCTGCCGGAGAGCGCCACCAGCGACTCGGCGGCCCGGCGGACACGGGCCGCGCCGGCCACCAGGCGGGCGATCCGGTCGGAGGCCGCGGGCCCCGCCGAGCGCTCGGAGAGGTACTGGCGGTAGGCCTCGTCGAGACGATGCTCGGCGGCCGCGGCGTCGTGTTCGGCAGAGTCGGCCGAGACCGCGCCGGCCCGGCCCACCAGCCGCTGCTCGGCGGCAACCACGTAGTCGGCGTTGGCGGCGAGGGTGGCGCCGAGATTCCGCAGCAGCAGCGTGGCCACTCCGCGCGGCCAGAAGAGGAGGCCCACCCCGAGGCTGATCGCGAAGCCGATGGCCACATCCTCGATGCGCACGATCCCCACGCCCCAGCCCACCGGCCGGATGATGTTGAAGAGCACGATCAGGACCACGGTGAAGCCCGCCTGTCCGGCGGCAAACGAGATCGCACGCGGCGCGTAGGAGGCGAGCAGGACCGCCAGCGGCAGGGCGGCCCAGAGCAGCGGCTGATGCGTCCCGAGGGGGATGACCAGCGCCGTCCCGATGAGGATGCCGACGGCGGTGCCGCCCAGGGCGGAGACGATCGACCAGCCGGTTCCCAGCGCGTTCGAGCGCAGCACCGACAGCGTCCCGAGCACCACCCAGAATGCGTCCTGAACGCCCAGCAGCTGGGCGATGAGGACGGCCAGGGAGACCCCGACCGCGCCCCGGACGCTGTTGCGGAACCACACGGAGCGCGGGGTGGCGTGCTCGGCGGTGAGGTGCTCGGTCAGGTGCAGGGCGGAGCCCAGGGGCCGGGTCGCCGCCCTCCACCGCCCCGGAGCGCCGTCGAGGCCGGGGGAGGGCCGGCCACTCGCCGCCCTCGCGTAGCCGGCGACCGCCTCGGCTCCGTACGAGAGGACCCGGATCCGGAAAGCCGGCTCCACCTCCGCCACCAGCTCCTGATGGCCGGGGAGGGTGGGCAGGGTGGGCAGCCGCTGCGCCAGCGCCTCGGCCACCGCAGCCCGCGTCCTGCGGAGCCGTGCCAGGTCGGGGTCGCCGGCGCCGCCGGCCAGGCAGGTGGCGGACGCGCGAAGGACGGCGATCGCCGCTCCGAGGGCCAGTGCGTTCTCCTCCTCGCAGAGACGCAGCGCGGGCCCCGGATACGGCGGGGTGAGCCACGAGAGGAGCCACTCCAGCTCCTCGACCAGGGAGTTGAGCGCAGCCTGCCTGCCCGTCGCCACCGCGGGTCGGTGGGGCAGGGCGAGGAAGCGCCGCCGCAGCGTGCGGACCGCCCCACCCGCCTCGCGCCGGCCGGCCTCGATCGCACCGGCATCCTGCCGGAGCACGGCGGAGGCGAGATCGGCGAGCGAACCGCACGCCCGTGCCGCCTCGCTGCGCATCGATGCCTGGGTGCGCGACGGCCAGAGCAGCAGCTGCGCCGCCGTCCCGGCCGCGACCGCCAGCGCCCATCCTTCGAGGCGAGGGCCCAGGGCCGACAGGGGCGCTGGAATCATCACCGCCAGGACGAAGGGGAGCATCGCCGCCGTCCCCGCGACGGCGAAGTAGCCGTTGATCAGCCCGGAGAAGAGGATCGCGAACGCCACCGGGGCCATGACCCCGGCGGCCAGCCAGGGGTTGCCCGAGCAGAGGGTACCGAGCACGATGTCGGCGGCACCGGCGCCGGCCAGGGCCAGGTAGGCGACCAGGCGGCTGCGCATCGGACCGGTGAACTCGGCCAGGACCAGCGTCGCGAAGGATCCGAAGGCCGCGAACGTCGCGAGAGCGGGATCACCGATGACCCTCTCCGCGATCGCGAAGACCGCGGGCATCACCACCGCGGCCCTGGCCGCGTTGCGCAGCGAGGTCAGCCCGGGGTCGTGGATGGAGAGCCGAGCCACCCTCGCCGACACCGGTCGATCATAGAGGCGGGCCGAGCCCGGACAACCCGGATCGGCCGGAGGCGGTTCGCCGTCCCCCGGCGGCCCCTCCTCGCGGCGGCACAATGCGCCCATGGCAACCCTGATCGTGCACGGCGGAGCCGGGCGCTGGGACCAGCGGATTCCGCGGGTGGAGATCGACGCCGGCCTGGACCGTGCGCTCGAGGCCGGCTGGCGCGCTCTCCAAGATGGAGCGCTCTCCGCCGTGGAGGCGGCGGTCAACGTGCTCGAGGACGACCCCCATTTCAACGCCGGCATCGGAGCGGTTCGCAACGCTGACGGCGAGGTCGAGCTGGACGCCGGGGTGATGACCGCCGAAGGGCTGCGGACGGGTGCCGTTGCCGGCATCACCGACTCGGCGAGGCCGGTGAGCGTGGCGCGGGCCGTCCTGGAGGACGGCCGCCATGTCCTGCTGGCGGGCTCCGGCGCCTCCCGCTTCGCCGCCGAGCAGGGCCTGCCCCTCGCCGGGCGTGAACGCCTCCGGGACGCGGCGAGGGCGCTCCCGGGCAGCGCGGGAGGGACTGTCGGAGCCGTCTGCAGGGACGACCGCGGCGGCCTCGCGGTCGCGGTCTCCACCGGCGGCCTGAGCGGGAAGTTCCCCGGGCGGGTCGGCGACAGCGCCGTCTGCGGAGCCGGTTTCTACGCCGACGCCCCGGGCGCGGCCTGCGCCACCGGGCAGGGCGAGGCCTTCATCCGTCTGGCCGGCTGCCGGCGGGCGATCGACCTGCTGGCCGCCGGGCTGGACGCCCCCACCTGCGCCGCCCGGCTCATCGAGGAGCTCGCCGAGCGGGCGGGCGGTGAGGGCGGGATCATTGTCGTCGACGCGACCGGCCGTCCCGGCGTGGCTCGCAACACTCGGGAGATGCCCTGGGCCTGGCGCACTGACGCCGGGATCGAGCGCTGGAGCCCGGAGTAACCGCGCGTCATCGGCCCCGGCGGCTCCTCAGGAGATCACGGTCACCGGATCGGTGCTGATGTCCGCGTTGTAGTTCTGCATGGCAGCCCAGAGCGCGGCCAGCGAGATGGTCTCCACATCGGGGCCGTTGTACCCCGCGACGGAGCCCGCGCTCTCCGCGTAGGTGACAGTGTCGCCGGCAGGCGTGCCAGCCGCGAAGTCGTAGCCGAAGACCGCGATCATGTGGTGGGCCTGATACCCGCCCCACCCCGGCAGGGTGGCGGTCATGACGTGGACCAGGACCGGGCTCCCGTGACCCGCGGTCATCAAGCGTCCCAGCCCCGAGAGGTCGCTCTCCAGCTCGGACTCGAATGTCGGCAGTGACGTGACGTGGGTCCCGATGTACGCGTACGCGCCCGTCCCCGTGAACTGCTCCAGGTATCCGTTGATCGCCTGCACCGCGTTGACTCCGATCGTCCCGTAGGACTCGACGACGTCCGCCGCGACGCCGATGGCATCGATCGAGGGCACGGCCGTGGTCCACATCGAGAGGAGGGCCGCGATCGCACCCTCGGCGCAGTAGTTCCGGTGCGCATAGTTGTTCGGTTCAGGCTCGACCTGGACGGAGAGCTGGACGGCCGTGCTCGGCGTCGGTGCCGGAGTCGGCGTCGGGTTGGAAGTCGGTGTGGTCTGGCTGCTCTGCGCGCTCGATGTCGCCAACGGTGTGTCCGCGGGTGTGCCCAGGGCTGACCCCTGGCCGCAGGACGCGAGGAGCAGGACGAGGACCGGGAGCGCGAGCAGGATCCGGCTGCTGGGCCGGCGGCTCGCCGACCGCGCCCTGGCGCGGCCGCTCACGGGCTCCGGCCGCGGCGACCTCGGGTGGACGCGGGAATCGTTCAACCCCCCCATGTTCCGCTCAGCGTCCCCTCCGAGAGCCGGTCAGAATACGAGCGATGACGCCAGGCGCAGGGACCCCGACGCCCGGCCCTCGCTCTCCCGCGCCGGGACGCGGCCACTACGGCATCGACGGCGGATACATGGGCGTGCCCTTCTTCGTGGTCGTCGAGGGGGCGCTGGTGGGCGTGATCGGCTGGGCGCTGCGGCGTCGCCGTCCCCTCGTGGCGAGCCTGGCGGGAGTGGCCGGCCTCGGCCTGTCGGTGGTCGGGGCGGGCTACCTGTACTCCTCGGGGAGGGGCAAGCTGTCGGCATGGGCGGAGATCCTCGACGAGCTCGATCTGTCGGGGAGCGAGCACATCCTGGATGTGGGCTGCGGGCGCGGGGCCGTGCTGATGCTCGCCGCCCATCGCGTGCCGGCGGGCAGGGCGGTGGGAGCGGACATCTGGCGCCTGCGGGACCAGAGCGGCAACAGCCGCGCGGCCGCCGAGCGCAATGCGGTCCTCGAGGGGGTGGAGGACCGGGTCAGCATCGTGGAGGCGGACGCCCGCTCCCTGCCCTTCGCTCCGGAGACGTTCGACGTCCTGGTCAGCAATGTCGCCATCAGCAACATCCCCACCGCGGTGGGCCGCGAGCAGGCGCTGTCCGCGTCCGTGAGAGTGCTGAAACCCGGCGGCCGCATCCGCATCGTCGATGAGGGAGCCCGGCGCTATGTGGACGTCCTCAACCGGTTGGGCTGCACCGAGGTCACCCTCCGCCGGCTCGATTGGCGCACGGCCTACGGCATCCCCGGCAACCAGATGCACATGGTGTCGGCGCGAAAGCCCACGCCACCGCGCACCTGACCGTCGCACCCTGACGTGACCCGAGCGCCCGCCTGGCGGGTTCCGGCTCTGCTCCTCGCCCTCTACCTCGGGCTGGCCCTGGCCCTGCTCGGCGGCGCCCTTCTCGGCGGCCGGGGCAGCTTTCCGGGGGCGGGCACGGACCCCGCGATCTTCATGTGGGACCTGGAGTGGGTGCCCTTCGCGCTCGGCCATCATCTCGACCCGCTGGTCACCAGCTACATCCAGTACCCGGCCGGCGCCAACCTGATGTGGAACACCTCCATCCTCTTCCCCGCCCTGCTCATGGCGCCGGTCACCGCCCTCCCCGGCCCGGTCACCAGCTACGGCATCCTGACCATCCTCGCCGTCGGTCTCAGCGCCTGGTGCGGCGCGCTGGCGATCCGCCGCCACACGGCGCGCTGGCTGCCGGCCGCGATCGGCGGCCTGCTCTACGGCTTCAGCCCCTACATGATGTCGCAGGCGCTGCGCCATCCCCAGCTGGACATCGCCGTCTACCCGCCACTGGTGCTGCTCCTCGCCGACGAGATCCTGGTGCGACGGCGCCGGTCACCGCTGCTCCTCGGCACGCTGCTGGGCGCGGCGACGGCGGCGCAGCTGCTCACCGGCGAAGAGGTGCTCGGCCTCACCGCGCTGATGGCGGTGATCGTGCTCGTCGCCCTGGCCCTCACGCGACGGCACGAGGTCGCCACCGCGCTCCAACGAGCCCTCCCGGCGGCGGCCGCGGCGTTCGCCAGCTTCGCCGTTCTCGCCGGCTGCCCGATCTACGTGCAGCTCCTCGGCCCCCAGCGGATCAGCGGCCTCTCCCGGGTGCTCGACATCTACGCGGCGAGCCCGGGACAGCTGATCGATCCCTCGGCCATGCAGGAGATCGCACCCTTCGGGCACAGCGGCTTCATCGACACCAGCGTCTACGTCGGCGTCCCCCTGATCCTCCTCGCGCTCACCGCGGTGGTCGTGCTGCGCCGTCGCACCGTGATCCAGCTGGCGGCGGTGGCGCTGGGCGCCGCGATCGTGCTCTGCCTCGGCACCGCGCTCCGGGTCGGCGGCCTTCACATCCCGCTTCCGTGGACGCTGATCACCCACCTGCCGATGCTCAGCGACGCCGTCCCCCTCCGGATCATGCTGTTCGGCTACCTCGCCCTCTCCCTCCTCGTCGCCGTCTCCCTCGACGCCGCGCTCGGTCACGCCGACGTGCGGCTGCGCCGGGCGGGGGCGGTCGCCGTGGTGGTCGCGCTGCTCCCGCTGTTCCCCAGCCTCCCCTACCCCACCGGCCGCTTCGCCATCCCCGCGTTCTTCACCGACGGATCCACAGCACAGATCGGGGGCCCGGGGTCGGTGCTGATGACCCCCTACCTGGGGGTCGAACCCCTGGTCTGGCAGGCGGCCAGCGGGATGGCCTTCCGCACCGAGCAGGGTCTGGTCTTCGTCCCCGGCTCCGGCCTGCCCCACTGGAGCGCCCCCGACGATGCCCTGGGGACCGAGCTCACCGCCCTCGGCACGGGCGCGCAGAGCGCCCCGGCAACCCTCAGCCCCTCGATGCGAGAGACGTACCTGGCCGACCTGCGTGCCCACGGGGTCACCAGCATCGTGGTCGGCCCCTCGGCCGGCGAGGCCGGCGTGGTGCGCTTCGTCACCGAGCTCACCGGCCGCTCCGGCCAGAGCAGTGGAGGCGTCGTGGTCTGGTCGCAGCTGCCGTGAGCTGTCGTGAGGACAGCACCTGGCTGCGGAGGAGGCCCACCCGGACGGTGAACGTCATGCGTGGCCGTCACCACTCACCCACTCCGCTCAGCCGCCGTCGCGGAGGTGGCTACTCCGCGGGGAACATGCTCATCGCCGTGCGGAACGATCTGCTCGCCTGCTCCTCGAGCGGGAGGTGCCGGAACTCCTCGGAGAGGATCTCCACGCCCCACGGTCCCGCGTACCCGGCGGCTTGGAGGGAGTCGACGAAGCCCGTGACGTTCTGATCTCCCTCACCGCACAGCCGCCGGAAGTCGAGCGTGTCCTCCCACAGGGTCGCGCCGTGGATCTCGTTGTCGGCGTCGTCCAGCTCGACCGCGAAGATGTAGCGGGCGGGGAGATCTCGGATCTCGGCGAGGTCCACGCCACCGCGGGCCACGTGCCACAGGTCCAGCATCAGACCACCGTTGGGCTGTCCCGCATCATCGACCAGGCGCCGGCCGGCGGCCGGATCCCGGATCTGTCCGAAGGGCATCGGCTCGAGCGCGATGCGCGTGCCCACCTCGGCCGCCTGACGGCAGAGCTCGCCGAAGTCCTCCACCAGCTGATCCCATGGCCACTCGTGACCGTCGATCTCGCCGCCGACCTTGATCTGCCGGGGATGAAGGTGTTCGGCGGCACGGAGCAGATCGCGCCGGACCCGGTCGCTCGCCTGGCGCCGGGCACCGATCGCGAACCAGTCGCCCAGCATCTCCAGCTCGAGATGAACGATGCCATTCGATTCGAGCATCGCCGTGATTGCGGGGAAGCCGAAATCGACCTCGGCTGCGGCCAGGTCCGCATGCACGATCCCGAAGCCACGGTAACCGGCACGGGCGGCCGCCTCGATGCGCGAGGGCAGCGCGAACGGGCTGCGCTCGCTGCCGCGCGACGGGCCCGCATCGCCCGCGGTCGTCCAGCAGGAGGCGAGCAGCTCGACGGGGTGGGTCGATGGCATGGTCACTCGTCCTCTTCAGTGAGACAGAAGGCTGTCGTAGCGCTGCAGGGTTGCCGGGTCGAAGGCGACCAGCACGATCCTCTCCCATACGGAGACATCGGCCGCGCTCACGGTGTCGACGGCGATGCGGGCGGCCCGTGCCTCGGGGAACCCGTAGGCCCCGGTGGAGATGGCCGGGAAGGCGATCGAACGAGCCCCGGCGCCCTCCGCCACCTCGAGTGAGCGGCGGTAGCAGGATGCGAGCGCCGCGTCCTCGCCCTGCTCGCCCCCCCACCAGACCGGTCCGACGGTGTGGATGATCCAGCGTGCCGGCAGCCCGTGTCCCCGGGTCAGCTTGGCGTCGCCCGTCGCGCAGCCGCCGAGCCGGCGGCATTCGTCGCGGAGAGCGGAACCGGCCGCGCGATGGATCGCGCCATCCACCCCGCCGCCTCCGAGCAGGGAGGAGTTGGCCGCGTTCACGATGGCGTCCACCTCCAGGGTGGTGATGTCGCCCCGCCAGGTCTCGACTCTCACGGTGCGGCTGCGCATCCTCCATCGCCTGCCGGCGGTGTGCCCGGCCGGGGTACGACCCGGGCCGCCTGTCGCCTTCCGGCCTGGCCGACGGTATACCTTCTCATCAGGGGAAGACGGAGCGGATCAAGGGAGATCAGCGCCACGGGATTCTGCAGATCCAGGTCGCGGGCGGGGGCTGGGCTGGTGGGCGTCGCGTGCCTCGCCATCTCGGCGGCCGGCTGCGCGTCGGATGCCCCCGGATCACCACGGAGCAGCGGCGCTCCGACCGCGGCCGCTTCCACCCCCGTCGCCGTCACCAGCCCGGCCGCTCCGCCGTGCACCAATCTCGGCGTGATCGCGTCGTGGAGCGTCAGCCGGCTCGCCGCCCAGCTGGTCGTGGTGCCGGCCGCGGAGACCGACGTCGCCGCCGTCGCCCCGTCGGTGGCGGCGGGCGCGGGCGGGGTCATCCTCTACGGCAGCTCCGCCCCCGCCGACCTCGGCGCGCAGCTGCAGGCGCTGGACGCCCAGGCGCAGGGAGGTCTCATCCCGGTGGTCATGTCCGACGAGGAGGGCGGGGGCATCCAGCGCATGGCCAACCTGGTCGGGAACATGCCGTGGCCGGCCACCATGAGCGCGACCATGACCCCGACGGCCGTGTACCAGCTCGCCGAGCAGACGGCCAGGGCGATGGTCGCCAACGGGGTCACGATGGACCTGGCGCCGGTGCTCGACCTGGCATCCGGACCGGGGCCCGACGCCACCCACATCGACGGCCCCCGCTCCTTCGGCCTGTCGCCCACCAGCGCCACCACGTACGGGCTGCAGTTCGCCTTCGGGCTCGAGGCCGGCGGGGTCACACCGGTCGTCAAGCACTTCCCCGGTGAGGGCACGGCAAGCGCCAACACCGACGACGCGCCGGCGACGACCGCTCCCCTCGCCAGCCTGGAGAAGGCCGACCTGCTGCCCTTCGAAGCGGCCATCGACACCGGCATCCCCGCGGTGATGGTGGGCAACGCCGCGGTTCCGGGCCTGAGCCCGGGACCGGCCAGCCTCTCGTACGCCGCCGTCACCGGGCTGCTCCGGCAGCAGCTCGGCTTCACGGGTCTGGTGCTCACCGACTCGCTCTCCGCAGACGCCGTCAGCGACATCGGCCTGAGCGTCCCCCAGGCGGCCGTGGAGGCGGTGGCCGCCGGCATCGACATGATCCTCTACGACACCGCGAGCCCGAACACCACCTTTCAGCAGACGGTCACGCAGCTGGTCGCGGCGGTCTCGGATGGCCAGATCTCCACCGCGACCCTGGATGCGGCGGTGATCGAGGTGCTGTCCGCCAAGAGGGTGGATCTCTGCGCGGTGGCAGGCCCGAGCCCCGCGCCCGGCTGAGGCCGCGGGGCGCCCTCTGACGTGAGCCCTCAGCGAGCCGCCAGCACCGCGGCGCGCTGCTCGTCCGAGAGCGGCTTCACCGCCTCACGGATGGTCACCCCCGAGGCCCGCCGCGCTCGGAGCAGCAGCCACTCGCAGACCAGGTCCGGGCGCTTCCTTGCCGTGTCGCGCAGCACCCAGCCGATCGCCTTGCGGATGAAGGGCTCGGTCTCCTCCAGCATGGCATCCGCGTAGCACGAGAAGCGGGCGAAATCACCGTCGCCTCGCCGGAGCGGCACCAGCAGGGCGAGCAGCGCGGACCTGCGGATCCAGTGGTCCTCATCCCCCGCCCAGCGGTCGAGCACCGTCGCCAGGTCGGGATGACGCTCCACCAGGGTGCCGGTGACCACCGCGGCCAGCTCGTCGCTGAGCGCCCAGGTGTGGGCCTCGCGGATCAGTCGCTCGACCAGCCCGATGTCGACCGGTTGGAGCAGCGCGCCGCGCAGCTCGAGGAGCTCGACGGCGACCCGCCGCCGCTCGTAGACGGGCCCGGCCCACAGCGCCTCGACGAGCTCGAGCAGCTCCTCCCGTGGGAGCGGAGGGCGCCGCTGGGCGAACTCCCGGGCCAGCGCGCGCAGCGCGGGGACCCCCACCCCGTAATGCTCGAGCTCACTCCTCAGGTACGCCCTCTCGGCGGCACCTCGCTCCGGCGAGGCCTGCCCGCGCAGCCGCCCGTCGACCTCGGCCACGAGCTGCCGGGCCAGCACCGCGCTCACACCCGCCGCTCCGCCAGGCAGCAGTGCTTGTACTTGCGGCCGCTGCCGCAGGGGCAGGGGTCGTTGCGCGAGGCCGCGCGCCAGCGCCGCCTCTCCTCGTGCTCGTCGGCCTCGAGCGCGCCCATGATCGCGGCGACACCCTGGCCGGACCGGCCCAGGCTGACCATCCGCTCGAGGTGGGGCAGCATGTGCTCGTAGGATCGCCGGTAACCGGCGCAGAGGTGGTTCAGTCCGGGCTCCTCACCGGGGGCGGTGGCGAAGCGGTCCTTGGGGCAGCCGCCGTTGCAGAGGAAGAGCACCGGGCAGGATCGGCACACCGAGGGCAGGGCGGTGCGCTTGGCGGCGCCGAAGGCGACCTGCGCGGGGGCTTCGAGGAGCGCACCCAAACCGGAGTCGTTGATGCTGCCCAGGCGGTGGTCCGCATCCACGAAGTGGTCGCACGCGTAGACGCCACCATCGTGCTCGAGGGCGAGGACGCGGCCGCAGGTCTCCGACATGACGCAAAGGTTGGCGGGGGTTCCGCCCACCACCAGAAGAGCCTCGGCGAAGTTCTGCACGGCGATCCGGCCGACGTCGTGGCGCACCCACTCGTCGAAGACCGTGCAGAGGAAGCGGGCCATCGCCTCGGGGGTCACCGAGTGCTCGGTCACCGAACCGCCGGCTGCCCGCTCGACCACGGGGAGGAACTGCACCCAGCGCACCCGCTCGTCGAGGAAGAAGCGGTACACCTCGAGCGGAGCCGCCGCGGTGCGCGCGTTCAGCGTGCAGAGGACGTCGGGCTCGATGCCGTGGGCGCGCAGGCGGGTCAGCCCGCGCATGGTGCGGGCATGGCTGGGCCGGCCGTGGCGGTCGGGACGGCTGCGGTCGTGCAGCCGGCCGGGTCCGTCGATGCTGATGCCGACCGCGAAGTGGTTCTCGGCGAGGAACGTGCACCACGGGTCATCGAGGCGGGTCCCGTTGGTCTGAAGGTTGTTGACACAGCTCCAGCCCGCGGGCTGGTAGCGCTGCTGCAGCTCGACAACGCGCCGGTAGAAGTCGATGCCGGCGAGCGTCGGCTCCCCGCCGTGCCAGGCGAAGACCACGGTCGGCCCGGGGCTGGCCGCGAAGACGGCGCGCACGTGGGCCTCCAGCACGGCGTCGCTCATCCGGTACCGCTCACCGTCCGGGAAGAGGCCGGTCTTGCCCAGGTAGTAGCAGTAGTCGCAGGCCAGGTTGCAGATCGGCCCGACCGGCTTGGCCATGACCACGAAGGGCTCGGCCACGCTCTCCGCGAGCGCCATCGTCAGCGGAGCGCCACGACTACCGCCCCACGGCCTCGGCCAGGCCCTCCGGCGCGTCAGACCTCGCCTGCTCCTCGTTCTTCTTGGCCTCGGCCACCTCGATGAGCAGGCTCCAAGCGGTCTGCGCGCTCGACCCGAGGAGGACGAAGACGGCCGTCATCAGCCAGAGCTGCGCCCCTCCGTTGCGGGTGAGGAAGAGCACCCCCACGAAGATCAGGAGGGCCAGTCCCGCGAAGCGGAGGCCCATCTTCTGGACCGCCCGGCGGGCGCCCAGAAGGAGGTCGCTGCCGAACATCCGCCGGGCCGCGCCACTGGCCCCGACGATCCCGGCGCTGCCCAGTCCCACCAGGGTCCAGCCCAGGCTCTGCCCGTCGATCTGCGGCACGAGCGCCACCAGCGAGACGATGAGGACGGCGATCAGGGACTGGAAGGCGCCCCGGGCGGTCGCCCGCACGTCGAGCCGGGTCACCACGGCGTCGAGGTGCATCGAGACCCCCACGAAGAGCAGCCCGACCAGCGCGGCGGAGGCCCCGCCGGCGGTGGCGTAGAAGTCGTGCCAGATGTCCATGGCTCGCGCTGGTGGCTCCTCGCTGTGGTGCGCCGCCCGGCCGCACCGCCTGCCAATCCTAGTCAACCGCCATCCCGGCGGCGGGTCGGGGAGCGCGCCGGCTAGGCGGCCGCCGCCGGCGTGCGACCCACGCAGGCGCGGAGGCGCAGCGTCTGCCGCCCCTCGCGCCGCTCCACCCAGCGACGCATCTCGCGCTCGGCATCGGCCCGCTCGGTCTCGGTGAGGACGCCGTCGGCAACCAGCTGGTGGCCCCGGGTCGCGGCCACGTCGCACCAGAGCGCCGCATGCGCGGGGTAGGCGGGGTCCGACGGGTCGGTGGACTCGCTCTCGTCGGAGTCGGAGACGTCGAGCAGGCCGCACTCCCGGAACATCGCGGGGAGCCGCTCCGCGATGGCGTTGTCCATGCCGGCGTCCGACCGCCAGGCGAGGAAGGCCGCATAGAAGCGGGCGAAGGCGGGCGGAGGCGCAGGCTCCCACTCCGCCTTGAGGTGGTCGTAGTCGAGCACGACCACCCAGCCACCGGGCCTCGCCAGGCTGACCATGGCCCGCAGCGCGGCCAGCGGGTGGGCAAGCCACTGGAGGACGCGGGCCGCCGTGACGACGTCGAACTCGGCGCCGTACGGGGCATCCAGGACGCTCCCCACCTCGAAGCGGAGGTTGGGCTGCCCGGTGGAGAGCTCAGCCGCACGCTCCACCAGGTGAGGGCTCAGATCCAGGCCGACGACCTCGCCGGCCGGCCCGACGGCCGCCGCGATCCCCCGGGTGATGGCGCCTGATCCGCAGCCGACGTCGAGCACGCGCATCCCGGGGCGGAGCAGTTCCGCGAGCCGGCGGTGGCTTGCCGCCAGCGTCCGCGTCTCCAGCAGCACCTCCGTGCCCACCGGCATGGTGGCGCGGCTCAGGGCGACGGGATCGCCGGCAGGCGGGGATGGGTCCGGCATGGGCAGGCCCATCTTGGCGAATCGGGGTCGGGACTCGACCGCCAAGATTCTGATAGTCGCTGCCTCTTGACATGCACATGCTTGGAAGTTACTCTCTGATGGAAGTCGATAGCAAAAGGAGGAAGCGGCCATGAACGCACCGGCTCCCGTCCTGGCAGGCGGCGCCCAGCGGTGGTGGGCGCTGGGCGGCGTCATGCTGGCCGTGCTCGCCGTGGGCCTCGACGCGACCGTCCTCAGCGTCGCGCTCCCCACCCTGGCCATCCAGCTGCATGCCTCGGAGTCGGACCTGCAGTGGTTCTCTTCGGGCTATCTTCTGGTCCTCGCCGCGCTCATGCTTCCCGCCGGCCTGCTCGGCGACCGTTTCGGCCGCAAGCGGGTCATGGTGGGTGCGCTGCTCCTCTTCGGCGTGGCCTCGGCCGCCTGCGCCCTCTCCAAGACCCCTGCCGAGTTCATCGCGGCCCGGGTCCTGCTGGGCTGCGCGGGTGCGCCCCTCATCGTGATGGCCATCTCGGCGCTCGCCGTTCTCTTCACCCCCGAGGAGCGGCCCAAGGCCGTGGGCATCTGGGCGGCGATCAACTTCATCTCCTTCCCGATCGGCCCCATCCTGGGCGGCTACATCCTCAGCCACGCCTGGTGGGGATGGGTCTTCCTGATGAACGTGCCCGTCGCCCTGCTCGGTCTGATCGCGGTGGTGGCGCTGGTCCCGGAGTCCAAGTCATCGAAGACCCCGGGGCTCGACCCGCTGGGCGTCGGCCTCTCCACCGCCGGCCTGGTGGGCCTCACCTACGGGCTGATCCAGGCCGGGCAGAGCGGGTGGGGCAGCGCCATGGCCATCGGCCCCATGGTGGCCGGGGTCGCGCTGCTGGTGGCCTTCCTGGTTTGGGAGGCACGGCTCAGCCGGCGCCCCGGCGGTCAGCCGCTGGTCGACCTTGGGCTCTTCCGCTCGCGCACGTTCACCTGGGGGACGCTGCTCCTCGCCGTCTCCGGAGTCGTGATGATCGGCGTCATCTTCACCCTCCCCCAGTACTTCCAGGGCATCACCGGAGTGGACCCGATGGGCAGCGGCGTCCGGCTCCTCCCCCTGCTCGGCGGTCTGCTGCTGGGCGCCCTGCCCTCGGCCCGCCTCATTCGGTGGGTGGGCGCCAAGGTGGTGATCAGCGTCGGGTTCGTGATCCTGGGGATCACCGGCCTCATCGCCGCCTCCACCACGCTCAGCTCGGGGGAGGGCTTCACCGCGTCGTGGATGGTGATCGGCGGCCTGGGCATGGGCCTGGTCTTCGCCCCGGCGGCGTCGGCGGCCCTGGCCCAGATCGACGCCGAGCGCAGCGGGGTGGCGAGCGGCGTGCTCCAGGCCCTCAACAAGGTGGGCGGTCCGCTGGGCGCGGCGGTCTTCGGGAGCGCGCTGAGCTCCGTCTACCGGTCGCAGCTCTCCCTGACCGGCATCCCCGGCGCCACCCTCGCCACCATGAAGGAGGGGCTGAGCCAGGGCCTGGCCGTCGCCCGCCTGCTCGGCTCCCCGGCGCTGACCCACGACGTCCAGGGGGCTTTCGTCCGGGGCATGGACGCGGCCTTCGTGGTCTCGGCCGGCATCGCCGGGCTCGGCCTGGTGCTCACGCTCCTCTTCATGTTCATGCCGCTGCGCACCCCCGCACTGGCACCCCCGTCTGCGGCGGGCGCCGCCGACCCGGCCGGGGGAGCCGTGCCGTCGATGGCCGGCCCGGCGACGGCCACACCAACGGCCCTCTGAGCGTCTAGGATCGTGGCCGGATGGACCCAGCGCGCCGCATGAGGATCGGGTAGAGATGACGTCATCAGAGCCGGCCGACGAGCGCCAGCCCGGGCTCCGCGAGCGCAAGAAGGCGAAGACCCGGGCGGCCATCCAGCAGGAGGCGATGCGCCTCTTCCGTGAGCGCGGTTACGACGGCACCACGGTGGAGGACATCGCCGAGGCCGCCGAGGTCTCGCCCAGCACCTTCTTCCGCTACTTCCCGACCAAGGAGGACGTGGTCCTCCGCGACGACTACGACGAGCTGATGGTGGAGGCATTCCTGGGCCAGCCGCCAGAGCTGACGCCGCTGCAGGCGGTCCGCGCGGCGATGCGGAGCGTGGCCACCATCGCCGAGGGGCTCTCGGCGGAGGAGCGGGAGCTGGAGCAGGTGCGGATGGCTCTGACGTTCTCGGAGCCCGACGTGCGCTCGCGCTGGATCGACGAGCTGACCCGCTCCACGCGCGGTTTCACCGAGATGGTGGCCGCGCGGACCGGCCTTGCCGCTGATGACGTCCGGGTGCGCACCTTCGTCGGCGCCACGCTCGGCGTGATGCTGGTGGTGATGGAGCCGGTGGTGACGGATCCGACGCGGGCCTGGACCGAGTTCCTGCCCGCCATCGACGAGGCGCTGACGTACCTGGAGCAGGGCCTCCCCCTGTAGGACGCCCGCCGGCACCGGCGCGGGACCGGCACAGAGCTCCCACCCCCGGGGCTGGCTCAGCTCCCGGCCAGCTTCCCGGCGAGGAAGTCGTCGTAGGCCTGCAGGTCGAGCAGACCGTGCCCGGAGTAGCCGAAGAGGATCACCTTCTCCTTTCCCTCCTCCCGGGCCTGGATGGCGGCGTCGATGGTCGCCCGGATGGCGTGGGCGGTCTCGGGCGCCGGGATGGGCCCCTGGGTGCGCGCCCACTGGAGGGCGGCCTCGAAGACCGAGGTCTGGGTGCAGGCGGTGGCGCGCATCCGGCCGGTGCGCACCAGGTTGCTGATGATCGGGGCGTCGCCGTGGTAGCGGAGCCCTCCGGCGTGGATCGAGGGGGGCACGAAGTCGTGGCCCAGCGTGTACATGGAGAGGAGCGGGGTGAGCCCGGCGGTGTCGCCGAAGTCGTACTCGAACTTCCCCGTGGTCAGGGTGGCGCAGCTGCTGGGCTCGACAGCCAGCAGCTCGACGCCCTCGTCGGGGACGAAGGGCAGGGCGAGGCCGCCGAGGTTGGAGCCGCCCCCGCAGCAGCCGATCACGAGGTCCGGCTTCTCCTCGCCGGCCAGCTGGAGCTGCTGCTTGGCCTCGAGGCCGATCACGGTCTGGTGGAGGAGGACGTGGTTGAGCACCGATCCCAGCGAGTAGTGGGTGTCCTCGCGGCCGGCGGCGTCGCGGACGGCGTCGCTGATCGCCATGCCCAGCGAGCCGGGGCTGTCCGGCTGGTCCACCGGCGAGGGCACGACCTCGCCGCCCCAGGTCTCCATCATCACCCGCCGGTACGGCTTCTGCAGGTAGGAGGCCCGCACCATGTAGACCTTGCAGGTGAGCCCGAAGAAGGAGCAGGCGAGGGCGAGGGCGCTCCCCCACTGGCCGGCGCCGGTCTCGGTGGCGATCCGCTTGACCCCCTCCTTCTGGTTGAAGAACGCCTGGGGGATGGCGGTGTTGGGCTTGTGGGAGCCGGCCGGGGAGACCGACTCGTCCTTGTAGTAGATCCGGGCGGGGGTGTCGAGAGCCTTCTCCAGGCGGCGAGCCCGGACCAGGGGGGTGGGGCGCCAGAGCCGGAGGATGTCCAGGACCTCACCGGGGATGTCGATCCAGGGGTCGGTCGACACCTCCTGGAGGATCAGGGCCATGGGGAAGAGGGGCGCCAGGTCCTGGGGACCCGCCGGCTGGCGGGTGCCGGGGTGGAGCGGCGGCTCGATGGGCTCCGCAAGGCGCGGCACGACGTTGAACCAGGCTTCGGGCACGCTCTCGGGCGGCATTGTCCAGCGCATGGAACTTCCCCAACGTTCGGGCGGACGGTAGCCTGGAACTCTAGCGAAGTGTCCGGGGCCGTGTGGGCACGGGGATCGCGAGACGCTGCCCCGCCGGGCGCTGATCGGGTCGCCCTATCCGGCCGGGACCCCCGCTAGGTCCCCTCCTCGATCAGCGCCGGGCCCGACCCGGGCTTGCTTGCCGTCTCCGATCCGACCCCCCAGCAGAGGCTGGCACTCACGCAGCTGATCGCGGAGAGCTGGTTGGAGGTGCTCCCCGGGCCTGCGGGGCCGGCCTGGATGACCCAGCCGGCACCGCTGTCCCGCTCGATCAGCGGGCGCCCGGCGCCGCTCGCCGTCAGCGCCTCGCCGACCGCCCAGCACTCGGTCGCCGTGAGGCAGGTCAACGCGGAGAGCTGGCCCCCGGTGGCTCCCGAGGGCAGCGGGCTGGAGACGATGCTCCAGCCACTCCCCCCCTCGTGCTCCAGCAGCGGCTGGGCGGTGCCGGTGGCGTCGTCGAACTCGCCTGCGGCCCAGCAGTCGCCGTGGCTCACGCACGTCACCGTCCCCAGGCTGCTCGGCTCGTCGTCGCTCGCCGACGGGCTGGTCACGACCGTCCACCCGCTCCCCGTGTCCTCCAGGGTGAGCACCTGGACGGCCCCGCTCGCGTCGACGAGATCGCCGGAGGCCCAGCAGTAAGCGGGATCGGCACAGCTCACCGCATCGAGCTCACTGGTCACGCCCGAGGGCGCAACCGGGGTCGGGACGATGCTCCAGCCACCGCCGGTCTCCTCCTCGACGAGCGTGCCGCTGTTCCCGTCGCTGCCGTCGACGGAGCCGGCCGCCCAGCAGTCGCCGGCCGCGTCGCAGGTCACGGCGTTGAGGAATCCAGCCTCGCCGGCGGGCTGGGCGGGGCTGGCGACGATGGTCCAGCCGCTCCCCGTCTGCTCCTCGATGAGGGTGGTGGCAGTCCCCTCGGAGCCCACGTCGTAGCCGGCCGCCCAGCAGGTGCCGGCGGCGGTGCAGCTCACCCCCTCCAGCACCGAGAAGCTGCTGCCGGGGGGTGTGGGGCCGGTGACCAGGCTCCAGCCGGCGACGGTCAGCTGCTCGATCACGGCCTGGCTGTTGCCGCTCGCGTCCTGGCCGCTGCCGACCGCCCAGCAGTCGGTGGCGGAGTCGCAGGCCACCCCGTCCAGCGAGAGCCCGGTCAGCCCCGCGGGTGCCGGCGGGCTGGTGGCCAGGCTCCAGGTGAGCGGCGGGGGCGGCGACGTCGTGGGGGGACCCGAGGGCGAGCCGCAGCCGGCGGCGGCGCCCAGCGCCATCGCGATGACAGCGATCGACAGCTCCCCCGCAGCGCGCACGGCGTCAGCACCTCCACGCCCGTGATGGCGGGGCGGTGACCCGGTCAACGCCCCGATGAGACCCAGTGTTGCAAGTCGGGGACCGGATCCGTCCGCACCCGCGGCGGACGGCCCGGCACGGGATTCAGAGCGTTTGACAGGAGAGCAACGATCCTGATACCGTTTGTCATATCCCACGAAGGGGTGTGCCCGGGGGGGCAGACGCTGATCAGGGGGAACTTTCGAGTGTCGCTGCTCAGGCGCCGAACCGCCGACGAGACCGAGCTCGTGGGGGTCCCCGCCTCGCTTGGACAGCCGACCACACAGCCCTGCTCGGAACCCGGATGCGACGGTCCGGACCGGGTGATCTGCGAGTACCGCGACCGTCGCGGGACCCCCTGCCCGACGGCCTGGTGCCCCCAGCACATCGTCACGGTGGGCACCTCGCACGTCTGCCGCCGCCACGCCCGGGTGGTTCAGGTCCTCACCCCGGTGGAGTTCCGGCCCGAGTTCCCACCACCTGACCTCAACAACCGCGCACCCTCGCTGGCCTCCTTCCTCGGCGATGGCCTCGACCAGCGCATGCGCGGGTTGCTCGACGAGCTGTGCCATCCGGCCAACGGTGAGCACGTGGGAACCGAGGCGCTCAACCTGGTCACCTCCCTCAACCTCGGCCGCCGCTGGGCCCAGGGCTGGAAGCTCTTCGACAACACCGGCCCCCTGATCCGCATCGACGTCGAGGTGGACGAGAGGGACGATCCGGAGTGCGCCATCCGGCTCAACAGCCGGGTCGTCCTTCGCTGCGTCCCCCCCTGGATCGAGGAGCGCCTGGCGGGCGCGCCGGCGCGTGCCGCGGACGACATGGAGCAGCGGCGTCAGGCCTTCTACGACACCCTGATGGAGCAGTACATCCGGCCTGCGGTCATCGCCGAGGAGCACTGGGTCCGGCGCTGGGAGCGGTCGCCCACACTCGCCACCCGGTCCTGAGCCGCCCCGCGGCCGGAGCGTCGCTCCCCCTCCCCTGACCGCCGCCGAAGGACGGACCCGCGGCTCACCGCCCCAGGTCAGAGGTCGGCGATCTCACCGACCTGATGGCCCAGGGCCTGCAGCGCGCGGCGGTACTTGGAGGTGCTCTCCGGCGGCCCCGCGCCTGCCTCGCGCAGCCGCGCCGCCACCCGGTCGGCGAGGGCGTCGGCACCGTCCTCCATCTCGACCTCGAGCTCTCGAAAGCGGTCGGCGACCGACCCGTCCGGACCCTGGACCTCGACGGTGTCGTCCATGACCTGAACGGCCGGCCTCGGCCCCGCGCTCGGCGAGGTGTCGTGCAGGGTGAGGACCCGCCGGGTGGCCCGCAGCAGCGCCACCGGGTGCAGCGCGGCCACGCCGGTCCCCGCCGGGAGCCGCTCCAGCAGCGCCGCGGGCGGCGCCGTGCCCGGAGCCTCCAGCTCGTGCTCGCCCCGCACCATCCGGTCGCCCTCCAACCGGCCCGGCGTCTTGAGCGTCCAGACCCCGGGGGCGCCCGGCCGGTCGAGGCGGCGGCGATGGCGGAGCCCGAAACCCTGGCGGACCAGCGCGAGCGTGGCCGTGTCCCAATACGTCGACTCCTGTGGCTCGGGGCCCGAGTCGTGCACGGCGCCGTCACCGAGGTCGGTGAGGCCGGGCAGCACCAGGTCCTCGGCCGCGCTCAGCTTGATCTCGCGCTCGACCCCCTCGGGCACGGTCAGCCCTCCTCCGGGACCAGGCGGGTCGTCCCCGCCATGTAGGGCCAGAGGGTGTCGGGCAGCTCGACGCTCCCGTCCTCCTTCTGGTAGGTCTCGAGGATCGCGTCGAGGACCCGGGGCACGGCCAGGCCGCTGCCGTTGAGGGTGTGGACGAAGCGCGGGCGCTCACCCGGCGCCGGCCGGTAGCGGATGTTCGCCCGGCGCGCCTGGAAGTCGCCGAAGGCGCTGCACGAGGAGACCTCCAGCCACCGCTGCATCCCCGGTGCCCAGGCCTCGATGTCGTACTTCTTCCACTGGGCGAAGCCCATGTCGCCGGTGCACATCGACAGCACCCGGTAGTGGATGCCGAGGCGCTGGAGAAGTGATTCGGCGTGACCTGTCAACAACTCCAGCTCCTCGAGGGACGACTCGGGGGTGGTGAAGCGGACCATCTCGACCTTGTCGAACTGGTGCAGGCGGATGTAGCCGCGGGTGTCCTTGCCGGCCGCCCCGGCTTCGCGGCGGAAGCAGGCGCTGTAGGCGACGTGGCAGATGGGCAGGCTGGCGCCGTCGAGGATCTCCTCGCGGTACATGTTGGTGACCGGGACCTCGGCGGTGGGTACCAGGTAGAGATCGTCGTTGGTCTGGTAGGCCATGCCCTCCTTGTCGGGGAGGTTGGCGGTGCCCACCATGCACTCGGTGCGGACCAGGTAGGGGGGCAGCACCTCGGTGTAGCCGTGCTCGCGCACGCCCACGTCCAGCATCCAGGTGATCAGCGCGCGCTGCAGCCGGGCGCCGTCGCCGCGCAGGATCGCGAAGCGCGCGCCGCTGATCTTGGCCGCGCGCTCGAAGTCGAAGATCGCGAGCCGCTCGCCCAGCTCGTAGTGGGGCAGCGGCACGAAGTCGAACCTCGCCTCCTCCCCCCAGGTGCGCACGGTGACGTTGTCGTTCTCGTCGCCGCCGACCGGCACCGACTCGTGCGGCGGGTTGGGCACGTAGAGGAGCAGGTCGCGCAGCCGCGTCTCGATCTCCGCCAGCTCGGCCTCCCCCGACTGGACCTGGGCGCGCAGCTCGTTGAGGCGCGAGCGCTCGTCGTCGGTGGGCGCGCCGCGACCTCCGGAGGATGCCCGGCGGCGTTCCGCCTGGGCGGACTCGACCTGGGCCCGGAGGGTCCGGGCGCGGGTGTCCAGCTCCAGGATCTCGTCGATGGGGGCCGACTCATGCTTCAGCTCGGCACCGCGGCGGTAGCGGTCGGGATCCTCGCGCAGCTCCTGGAGAGGGATCACTCGTCGACCTCCGCGCCACCCGCCGGGCGCATGGTGGGAAACAGCAGCACGTCGCGGATCCCGGGGCTGTCGGTGAGCAGCATGCTCAGCCGGTCGATGCCCAGGCCGAGGCCCCCCGCTGGGGGCATCCCCGCCTCGATCGCCTCCAGGAAGTCCTCGTCCAGGGGGTGGGCCTCCGCCTCCCCCAGCTCGCGCTGGCGCGCCTGCTCCTCGAAGCGCGCGCGCTGGTCGATGGGGTCGTTGAGCTCCGAGAAGGCATTGGCAAGCTCCCGTCCGGCGACCACCAGCTCGAAGCGCTCCACGAACCTCGGATCATCGCGCCGGCGGCGGGCCAGCGGGCTGACCTCGGCGGGGTAGTCGAGGACGAAGGTGGGGTCGAAGAGGGTGCGTTCGACCCTCTGCTCGTAGACCTCGTTGAAGACGGTGCCGCTGCCCATGCCCGGCTGCAGCTCCACGCCGGCCTGGCGCGCGCGGTCGCCGAGGCTGCCGTCGTCCCAGGCCCGGACCGGGTCGAAGCCGCAGACGTCCTCGATGAGGTGGGCCATGGTGACGGCCGGGAAGGGAGGGGTGAGGTCGAGGGCGCGACCGCCGTAGCTGCGATGGAGCGGGTCGGCGCCCGCCGGCTCCGCGCCCTCGGCCGGGGGCAGGGGGACGGCGCGCGCCGCATCGACCACGATCGCCTCGGTGAGCGCGCGCATGTCCGAGTAGTCTGCGTAGGCCTCGTACGCCTCGAGCATGGTGAACTCCGGATTGTGGCGCGGGGAGAGGCCCTCGTTGCGGAAGACGCGGCCGATCTCGTAGACCCGGCGGTAGCCGCCGACCAGCAGGCGCTTGAGATGCAGCTCGATGGCGATCCGCAGATAGACGTCGGTGTGCAGTGCGTTCCAATGCGTCCGGAATGGCACCGCATGGCCGCCGCCCGGGATGACCTGGAGGATCGGCGTCTCGACCTCCAGGAACCCCCGCTCCTCCAGGGTGCGCCGGACGCTGCGCAGCAGGTCGGCCCGGGTCCGGAAGTGGCGCCGCTGGGCGACGCTCGACATCAGGTCGTAGTAGCGCTTGCGGTAGCGGGTCTCCTGGTCCTGGAGCCCGTGGAACTTCTCCGGGGGCTGGCGGAGCGCCTTGACCAGGGGGGTGAGCGAGCTGGCGAGGACGGTCGGCTCTCCCCGGCGGGTCCGCATCAGGGTGCCCTGCACCCCGACGATGTCGCCGAGGTCGAGCAGCTTCACGGCCTCGAACGCCGGCTCACCGAGCTGATCCTGCCGAAACCACACCTGCAGGCGTCCGCTCTCGTCCTCCAGGTGGGAGAAGACGCTTCTCCCCTGGAGCCGGTGGAGCATCAGCCGCCCGGCCACCACGACGGGGGGCCCGAGGCTCTCCGGGGCGGGACCGCCGGCCTCCCAGGCGAGGAGCGCCTCGACCGCCTCGCCCATGCTGTGGTCGGGGCGGAAGTCCACGTTGTAGACGGGGAGGCCCAGGGTGGCGAGGGCCTCGGCCTTGCGGCGGCGTTCGGCCATCAGGGAGTCGTCGGGCATGCGCGCGTACATGGTGCCGGAGCGGAAGCCGTTTCCGCGCAGACTGGGCCCGTTCGACGCGATCCCGGGCGCCGTTGTCAGCGGAGCGCGACCACCTGGACCTGACGGGTCCCGCCTGGGCTCTGCACCTCGATGCGGTCGCCGATCCGGCGGCCGAGAAGCGCCTTGCCCACCGGCGACTCCATCGAGATGCGGCCGGAGGCGACGTCAACCTCGGCCGGTCCCACGATGGTGAAGGCCTGGGTCCCGTACTCGTCCTTGACCTCGACCGTCGATCCGACCTGGACGACTCCGCCCTGCTCGGCCTGCTCGATGATCACGGCATTGCGGACCATCATCTCCAGGGTGAGGATCCGCCCCTCCAGCATCCCCTGCTCGTTCTTGGCGTCCTCGTACTCGGCGTTCTCGGTGATGTCGCCGAAGTCCTTTGCGTACTTGATCCGCTCGGCGATCTCGGGGCGCCGGACAGTCCGGAGCTCGTCCAGCTCGGACTGGAGCTTCTCGAGGCCTTCCTTGGTGAGCAAGACCGGCTTGTCCATGGCTATGGGTGACCTTCGTGGCGTGGGTGAGGGACCCGCCGAGCGCCGGGAGACGGCGCATCAGGGGGGAAGCCGGGAGTATAGGTGCTCTGAGTGAAACGATGGTGGCCACGTTGGAGTAACAAACTGGCCTCACCTGGTTGACCCCGATCTGATAACCTACCTATCATCCAGACCAGCGGTCGGGGACCGCACCCAATAGCCCCCCCTCTCGGGGCGTCTCTGGTCTTCCAGGGGCGCCCTCTTTTTTTGTCCCGACAAGGAAGGCGGCGGTCCGCCGGTCAGCCGTCGCCGCTGCTGAAAACCGGCTGGAACCATCCGCCCGGACCCAGTCCGGCGGCCAGCGCCTGCCCCAGGAGGGCGTCGAGGTCGGCCCGTGTGGTCAGGCCCTGAACCATCGCCCGGAGCCGGGCCGCCCCATTGCAGCCCTTGATCGTCCAGGAGACGTACTTGCGGCCGACCACCAGGGCCCGGGCCTCGCCGTAGTGCTCGATGAGCAGGTCGAGGTGGCGGCGAGTGAGCTCGATGCGCTCGGCGAAGCCCAGATCGGGGAGCAGCTCCCCGGTGGCGACGTGGTGGACCGCCTGGCGGATGAACCAAAGGTTGCCCAGCGCTCCCCGGGCGATCACCACCCCGTCCACCTGGCCATTCAGGATCCGGCACCGGATCTGGGCGGCATCGGAGACGTCGCCGCTCCCCACCACCGGGATCCGGACCGCCTCCTTGACCCGGGCGATCTCCTCCCAGTCGGCCCGGCCCAGGTAGCGCTGGGCGCGGGTGCGGCCGTGGACGGTGACCATGGCGCAGCCCACGTCCTGGAGGGCCCGGGCCAGCTCGGGGGCGTTGATCTGGTCGCGGTCCCAGCCCAGGCGCATCTTGGCGGTGACCGGGACGCCGGCCGCCTCGACCATCGCCCCGAGCACCCTTGCGGTCGCCGCGGGGTCGCGGGCCAGGGCGGCGCCGCCACCCCGCCCGGTGACCCGGGGCACCGGGCAGCCGAGGTTGACGTCCACCACCGTGGCCCCGCGCTCGGCGCAGATCACCGCGGCCTCGGCCATCACGGCCGGATCGCTGCCGACGAGCTGGGCGGCCACCGGCCACACCGCCGGGTCGAAGCTGATCTGCTCGAGGGTCCGGGGGATGAGCCGGACCACCGCCTCGGCGGCGGTCATCTCGGCGGAGACCAGCCCCGCCCCCAGCTCGCGGGCGAGCCGCCGGAAGGGGGGGTCGGTGATCCCGACCATGGGGGCGATCAGCACCGGGGAGTCCAGCTCCAGCGGGCCGAAGCGGAGCCGGGGCGCAGCTGCGAGTGCCACCGCGGGCACGGCGGTGGCCGTGGACGCGATCGGGACTGCGGGCGCGATCGGAGCGGGCGCGGCGCGGGCCAGGGTCATGCCGGCCATGGTAGGGGTCAGGTGGCGTTCAGCTCGTGGATGAGGCGGAGCCCGACCAGGGTGAGCCGCTCGTCGGTGATGTGGACGCTGGAGATCAGCTCGCTCATGAGAGGGGCCAGCCCGCCGGTGAGGATGAGCTTGGGGTCACCGTCCATCTCCTGGCGCATCCGGGCCACCAGCCCCTCGGCCAGGCTGGCGTAGCCGAGCACCAGCCCCGCCTGCATCGAGGCGCGCGGATTGCGCCCCAGGACGCTCCCCGGCGCGGCGAGGTCGATGTGGGAGAGGCGGGCGGCACGCTCCACCAGGGCGTCGTGGCTGACCATGAGGCCCGGGGCGACCGCCCCGCCCAGGTAGTCGCCGGCGGCGTCGATGGCGTCGACCGTGGTCGCGGTGCCGAAGTCGCAGATGATCGCGGGGCCGCCGTAGAGGTGCTGGGCGGCGATGGCGTTGGCGATCCGGTCCGCGCCGACCAGCGACGGATCCTCGTAGTGGATGCGGATCCCGGTCCGCACCCCCGGCCCGACCACCAGCGGGGCCTGGCCGAATCGCCGCCGGGCCATCTCGTCGAGGCTGCGGGAGAGCTCGGGGACGACGTTGCTGATCGCGACCGCCGAGATCGCCTCCGGCTCCAGGGCAGCGGAGCGGAGCAGGGAGGTGAACAGCAGCCCCACCTCGGCCCCGGTGGCCCGGGGCTCCGTGTGGATCCGGAAGTCGACCACCAGCCGGTCCCCGTCGAAGACCCCCAGCACGGTGTCGGTGTTGCCGACGTCGATGGCGAGCAGCATGGACGGCGATTGTGACGCGCCGCAGTTGGCCCGCGCGGCCGACGACAGCGGTGGAGCGGGCGGGTAGGATCGGTGCCGCAGTGAAACCCGTCCACCTCGTCTGCGACAGCACCGCCGACCTCGGCCCGGCGTACTACCCGGCCCACGACGTGGAGATGGTGCCGCTCCACATCATCTTCGGGGAGGAGGAGTTCCGCGACCAGCTGGATCTGTCGACGACCGACTTCTACCGGCGGATGCGCGCCGGGGGCCCCCACCCCCGCACCTCCCAACCTTCACCCGAGGACTTCGCCGAGGTCTTCCGACGGCTCGGGGGTGACGGGGGCACCGTCATCTGCACCACCATCTCGTCGGACCTGAGCGGGACCGCCGGGTCGGCGATGCAGGCGCGCCAGGCGCTGCCCGACCTCGACATCCGGGTGGTCGAGACCAAGTCCTGCGGCCCTGCCCACGGCGCCTCGGTGGCCATGGCCGTGGCCATCCGCGACCGGGGAGGCGACGCGGACGAGATCGTCGCCGCCGTCGGGCGCCTGCGCGAGACGCAGCGCCTGGTCTTCACCGTGGAGAACCTCGAGTATCTCCGCCGCGGCGGGCGCATCGGCGCCGCCCGGGCGCTGGTCGGCACCGTCCTCAGCATCAAGCCGATCCTCGGCTTCGACGGCGGCAAGGTCCACGTGATCGACCAGGTCCGCACCTACACCCGGGCGCTGGAACGCCTGGTCCAGGAGCTGGCCTCCGCGGTCCATCTCTGGGGTCCCACCGTGGCCACCGTCGCCCACGCCGACGACGCCGAGGGCGCCGAGGCCCTGGCTGTGAAGGTGGCGGCCGTCACCGGAGCCCCTCCCGAGATCGTCCAGGTGGGCGCCGTCCTCGGCTGCCACGTGGGTCCGGGCGCGTTCGGCTTCTTCTTTCACCCGGTCGCAGCCGTGGGGGCGTGAACCGCCTGGAGGGATCGCCGCGCTTGTGGAGCTGGACTCGGGGCGCGGACGGTTAGGATCACTGCCTCAGTGAACCTGATCCACGTCGTGTGCGACAGCACCGCCGATCTCGACACCGAGTACGCGACCGCCCACGACGTCGCCATCGTCCCCCTCCGGGTCATCTTCGGCGAGACCGAGTTCCTGGACGGGGTCGACATGTCGACGGCCGAGTTCTACCGGAGGATGGAGGTAGATCCCCACCATCCCCGCACCTCCCAACCGACCCCGGCCGAGTTCGAGGCGGTCTTCCGCCGGGTGGGGGGCGACGGGGCGGCCATCGTCTGCACCACCATCTCGGCGGAGCTGAGCGGGACCTACGGGGCGGCGCTGCAGGCCCGTGCGGCCGTGCCCGAGCTGGACATCCGGATCGTCGACAGCCGCACCGTGGGGCCGACCCACACCGCCGCGGTCGAGGTGGCCGTGGCCCTGAGGGACAAGGGCGCCGATGCGGACGCGGTGGTGGCCGGGCTGGCCAGGCTCCGCGACGCGCAGCGGCTGATCTTCAGCCTCGAGACCCTCGAGTACCTGCGCAGCGGCGGGCGGATCGGGGGCGCCCAGGCCTTCGTCGGTACCGTCCTCAGCATCAAACCCATCCTCACCGTGGTCGACGGCAAGATCGAGCCCCTGGACCGGGTGCGCACCTACCCGCGGGCGCTCAACCGCCTCGTCGAGGAGGTGGCGACGGCAGCGCGCACCTGGGGCCCGACCAAGGTCATCGCGGCCCACGCCGCCCGACCCGAGCAGGCCAAGTTCGTGGCCGAGCGGGTTGCCGAGATCACCGGGGAGCTGCCGCGGGTCGTCGAGATCGGGGGCGTGCTCGGCTGCCATGCCGGCCCCGGCGGCTTCGGCATCGGCATGCACCCCGCCTCCGCGGTCGAGGTCTGAACCCTCCGTCCGTCAGGTGCTAGCATGTTGGTCGGACGCCCAACCAGCAGCCGGAGAGAGCCGGAGATGAGGCACGCCGTGATCGACGAGGTGGCGCCCGCCACCGGCGGACGGGCCGAGGAGAGCCGGCGGCGGCGGAGCGCGATCGTCGCGGCCGCGGCCACCGTGCTCGGCCGCCAGGGCTCTGCCGAGACCTCCATGAAGGAGATCGCCCGCGAGGCGGGGGTGGCCCCCGGCCTCCTCCACTACTACTTCGAGTCCAAGGACGATCTGCTGGTCGCCGTGGTCACCGAGCTGGACCGTCGGCTGAGCGACGCCTGGGCCTCCTCGCTCCACGGGATGAACGACCCCCTGGAGCGGCTGGTGGCGGGGCTGGACGCCGTCGCCTCGCACTGCGCCCGCCATCCCGAGACCTGGCGCGCCCTCTCCGACCTCGGTCTGCTCAGCCTCTCCGCGCCCGCCCTCGTGGAGCCCTGCCGGGCCCTGCGCGCGCGCCTCGCCGCCGCCATCGAGGCGGAGGTGCGCGGCGCCCTGGGGCAGCTCCCCGCCTACACGCTGGTGGCGCCGCGGGATCTCTCCCGGGCCATCGCCGCGACGATCGAGGGGGCGGCGACGTCGGCGCTGGTCGAGGGGCGAGAGAGCAGCGCCGAGTTCCGGGCGCTCAAGGTGATGCTCCTCTCCCTGGTCGTCACCGCCCACGTCACCGCCGGGCAGGAGCCGCCGATCGCCCGGCTCGCCGAGCTGCTCCGAGGTCACTGAGGTGGCCAGCCGCGACCTCCGCTGCCCCGCCGGCTGCACGGGCGGACGCTTCGAGGCGCTCAACGCCCCCCTCTACGTGGACTCGCGGGGCCGCTATCTGGAGCACGACGAGAGCCTCGCCACCTTCGTCTGCGCCGAATGCCAGGCGGTCGCGATCGACCTCGCCGCCGCCCGGGAGGCGATGCGCCGCGATGCCGAGATCGAGCCCCAGGTGCTGGTCTGCCCCCAGTGCGGGACCCAGATGCTCCCTCCCCTGGACGACGAGCTGGCCCCCTACGTGGAGTGCCCGATGTGCGAGACGCGCTTCGCCGTCGAGGAGGAGATGCCCCATCTGCACGGCACTCCCTTCGACGGCGGAGAGGACGGCTAGGACGCCCCCCGGATCAGAGAAGGAGTCCGACATGTCGGTGATCGACGAGATCGTGGACGAGAACCTGATCCTGGCCTCACGCTTCGCAGAGCCCGCCCTCCCCCTCGCCCACATCCCCGCCCGTCACCTCGCCGTGGTCGGCTGCATGGATGGCCGGATCGACCTCCTCGCGATCCTCGGGCTGCGCACCGGTGACGCCCACCTCATCCGCAACGCGGGCGGGGTCGCCACCGACGACGTGATCCGCTCCCTGGCCGTCTCCCAGCGCCTGCTCGGGACCCGCGCCGTGATGCTGGTGCACCACACCGAATGCGGCATGCTGACCTTCACCGACGACGCGCTCCGCGCTCAGATCGAGCGGGAGACCGGGATCCGCCCGCCCTTCGCGTTCGAGGCGTTCTCGGATCTCGACGTCGAGGTGCGCCAGTCGGTGGCGCGGCTCCGGATGAGCCCCTTCCTGCCCCACCGCGACGAGGTGCGCGGGTTCGTGTACGACCTGCGCAGCGGCCGGCTCCGCGAGGTGAGGACCGGCGCCTAGCCCGACCCCCCCCGCAGGACGCGCTCTTTGCCGCGCAGGAGTCTGCGCCTGCAGCCGCGTGCGCGTCAGCGCGCGGCGATCACGCGAGCCCCGGCGGCAGCGGCGGGAGGAGCGCGACGGTGGCGCCCACCGGACCGGCGTCCTCGCCGGGAGCACGACCCCAATAGCGGGAGAATCGGCCGTCGTAGCCGATCACCCGTCCGCCCTGGCGCACATCGGGCGTGCTCTTCCAGTGTGGGGTGTGGCCGTGCACCACCCGGCGGGCACCGAACCGGCGCAGGTGCACCTCCAGCCGCTTCCGGTCGTCGAAGGCGTGCCGTCCGATGATGTGCCGCAACAGGCGGACCACCCCTCCCGGCTCCTCGCCCAGCAGGGCGGCGGCCGCCCGGTTCACCTCCGCCACGCTCTCGCCGAGGGCGGCGTAGTCGTCGTCGTCGGTGTGCTGGACCAGGGTGCCGTCGTCGAGGAGGAGCATCACCGGCAGGTGGCGGAGCCAGTCCTCCAGTCCAGGGTCTTCCGCCAGCGCCTCGAGGTCGGCCGGGTCGCCCCGCCGGCGTCGCCAGATCGTCTCCAGCAGCTCGCCATCCCGCGCCCGCAGCCGCTCCCCGCCGTGGCGCCGCTCCTCGACCAGCGCCATCAGGAGCAGGTCGTGGTTGCCGAGGATCGCCCGGCTGTGGCGCCGCTCCATGGCGATCCGCGCCGCCCGGTGGCCGCCGGCGGCGCCGAGCCTGCCGCCGGTGAAGAAGTCGCCGAGGAAGACCGTCTCCACGCCGTCATCCGGGTAGGCGGCGAGCGCTCCCGCCAGCCGCTCGTGGTCGCCCTGGACGTCTCCGACGATGAGCACCGGCGGGGTCATCGGCCCAGAGTAACGGGCCGCGCCGGGCCTGGCCGCGTCCGGAGCGGCGTCGGGGAGAGGGCGAGATTCGTGGGGGAGGGGCGATATTTCGTCACGAACTGTTCGTGACGAACTACCTGGCAATCCCGGAAAACGTGCGGGGCACCGGCGAGGGCGTGATCGTCGAGCCCCCGCCGCAGCCCTCACCGCGCGAGGGTGGCGGCCAGCTTGCGGGTGCGGGCGACCTGGGCCCTGGCCCGAGTCAGCGCGCGGGCGACCGTCCGGGGGCCGGGCCCGCCGGGCAGCTCGCGGCGGCGCAGCGCGCCGTCGACGTCGAAGAGGGCGAGCACCTGCTCGTCGAAGAGGTCGGAGAGCTCGCGCCACTCCTCCAGGCGCAGGTCGGCGAGGGTCCTGCCCGCGGCGACGCAGCGACGCACCGCGCCCCCGACCAGGATGTGCGCTTCGCGGAAGGGCATCCCCCGCGCCACCAGGTGCTCGGCCACGTCGGTGGCCAGCAGCATCGGGTCGGAGGCGGCCCGCCGCATCGCGGCGGTGTCGAAGCCCAGCCGGGCGACCACGTCGGCCACGACCCCCAGCGTCGCGAGGCAGGTGTCGACCGCGTCGAAGAGCGGCTCCTTGTCCTCCTGCAGGTCGCGGTTGTAGGCGAGCGGCAGCCCCTTGAGGACGGTGAGCAGCGCCACCAGGTCGCCGATCACCCGTCCGGACCGGGCCCGGGCCAGCTCCAGCACGTCGGGGTTCTTCTTCTGGGGCATCAGCGAGGAGCCGGTGGCGTGGGTGTCGGGCAGCTCGGCGAAACCGTACTCGGCCGTCGTCCAGAGCACGATCTCCTCGGCGAGCCGGGAGAGGTGGACCATCAGCAGGGCGCAGGCCGCGACCAGCTCGACGGCGAAGTCGCGGTCGGAGACGGCGTCCAGGCTGTTCGCGCTCAGCTCGGCGAAGCCGAGCGCGCGCTGGGTGCTCGCCCGGTCGATGGGCAGCGTGGTGCCGGCCAGGGCGCCGCTCCCCAGCGGCATCACGTCGCAGCGCCGGTAGCCGTCGTGGAACCGCTCGACGTCGCGCTGGAGCATCTCGACGTGGGCCAGCAGGTGGTGGGCGAGGGAGACGACCTGGGCGCGCTGCGTGTGCGTGTAGCCGGGCAGCGGTGTGCCGCGGTGCTCGGCGGCGCGGCCCAGCAGCGCCTCCTGCAGCCCGGCGCAGCCGAGCATGAGGTCGACGATCCGGCGGCGGCACCAGAGGCGAAGATCGGTGGCCACCTGGTCGTTGCGACTGCGAGCGGTGTGCAGCCGGCCCGCGGCGGCACCGATCAGCTCGTGCAGGCGCCGCTCCACCGCGGTGTGCACGTCCTCGTCGGCCGGGTCGGGGGTGAAGTCGCCCCGCTCCAGCTCGTCACGGACGGTGAGCAGGCCGACCTCGATGACGCGGTGGTCGGCGGCCGAGAGCAGCCCCACCTCGCGGAGCATCCCCGCGTGGGCCAGAGACCCCTCGATGTCCTCGACGAAGAGCCGGCGGTCGTATCCGAGGCTGCCCGTGTACTCCTCGACCCGGCGGTCGGTGTGCGCACCCAGGCGCCCCTCCCAGACCTTGGCCGGGTGCTTCCCCGCTGCCATCAGCGCCGCTTGACCCTGCGCTCGAGGCTGAGGGGGGCGCTGTCCTCCAGCGCCCCCTGGATGCGGGCCTGGGTCCGCAGCGGCAGCCCGAACAGCTCGATGAACCCCCGGGCCGCGGTGTGGTCGAAGGTGTCCTGGCGCCGGTCATAGGTGGCCAGCTCCTCGCGGTAGAGGGAGCCGGGCGCCCGCCGGCCGGCGATGCCGATGGTGCCGCGGCGAAGCCGGAGCTTCACCTCCCCGCTCACCGGCTCCTGGGTGACGGCGACGAACGCCGCCAGGGCGCTGCGCAGCTGGCCGAACCAGAGCCCGTCGTAAACGAGCCGGGCCCACTCGTCGCCGAGGCGGCGCTTGAGGTGGAAGACGTCCCGGCCCAGGGTCAGCGTCTCCAGGGCGGTGTGGGCGGCGTGGAGTACCACCGCCGCCGGGGCCTCGTAGATCTCGCGTGACTTGATCCCCACCAGGCGGTTCTCGACGTGGTCGATCCTGCCCACCCCCTGGGCGCCGGCGATGGCGTTGAGGCGGGTGACCAGCACGTCGCCGGTGAGCCGCTGCCCGTCGAGCGTGACCGGGATGCCGTGCTCGAAGCCGAGGTCGATCACCACCCCGTCGGCGGGCGCCTCGGCGGGGTCCGCCGTCCAGGCGAAGACGTCGGCGTGGGGCTCCTGCCAGGGATCCTCGAGCTCGCCGGCCTCGATGCTGCGTCCCCAGATGTTGGCATCGACGGAGTAGGGGGACTCCTGGGTCACGGGGATCTCGATCCCGTGCTCGCGAGCGAACTCGATCTCCTGGGGACGTCCCATCTCCCAGTCGCGCACCGGGGCCACCACCTCCAGCTCCGGCGCCAGGGCGGCGGTGGCGACGTCGAAGCGGACCTGGTCGTTGCCCTTGCCGGTGCAGCCGTGGGCGATCGCCTCGGCACCCTCGTCGCGGGCGACGTCGACGAGGATCTTGGCGATCAGCGGCCGGGCCAGGGCGGTCGCCAGCGGGTAGGCGCCCTCGTACATCGCCGAGGCGGCCAGGCTCGGGAAGCAGAACTCCTCGACGAAGAGCCGGCGGGCATCGACCGCGTAGGCGGCCAGCGCGCCGGTGCGCAGGGCCCGGTCGGTGACCGCCTCGATGTCCTTGGCCTCGCCGATGTCGGCGGTGCAGGTGATCACCTCGTAGCCGAGCTTCTCCTGCAGCCAGCGGATCGAGACCGAGGTGTCGAGGCCGCCCGAGTAGGCGAGGACGCAGCGCTTGGACCGGGTCACCGTGGACCTCCGTGCCCGCTGGTCGGAGTGGCGGCGGGGGTGCGGGCGGCTCCCCCGGTCATCGCCTCACGGAGGCGGTCGGCGAGGCGGCGCGCGCTCGGACGGGAGCGGACCACCACCAGGACGGTGTCATCGCCGGCAACGGTTCCCGCCACCTCCTCGAAGTGGCAGGAGTCGAGGACCGAGGCCACCAGCGGGGCGCTGCTGGGGCGGGTGTGGACGACGCCGATGTTCTCCACGAACTCCATGGAGCGGACATGCTCGCGCATCACCGCGCGCAGCCGGGTGCTCACCGGTGAGGCCTCGTCGCCGTCGCCGCCGGCGACGTAGCGCGGGCCGTCGGGGTCGTGGACGCGCACCAGGCCCAGCTCGCGGATGTCGCGGGAGACGGTCGCCTGGGTGGCATCGAGCCCGCGGCTGTGGAGGGCGGCGACCATCTCCTCCTGGGTGCGCACCTTGCGGCCGCGGACCAGGTCGAGGATGGCCTGCTGCCGCTCCGTCTTGACCACGGGAAGCGGGGCGGAGGTGACGTTCACCGCGCCACCTCACGGGCAGCAGCGTCCCCACCGGCGGCGCAGCAGGCGATACCGCTGACGCCCCCCCTCATCCCTGACCCGCCTCGTCGAGCGCCCGCTCGAAGGCGACCGCCAGCCGCTCCACGGCCAGGTCCGCCTGCTCCTCGGTGAGGATGAGCGGGGGGATCAGGCGCAGCGCCGACGCGCCTGTCGCGTTGACCAGGAGGCCCGTCTCCAGGGCGGCCCGGACCACATCGTGTGCCACCGGCTCCCCGAGGATGACGCCCAGCATCAGTCCCCGGCCGCGCACCCCGGTGATCGGGGCTCCGCGCTCGCCCAGCTGGAGCAGACCGCGGCGCAGGCGCTCCCCCACCCGCGCGGCGGAGGCGACCAGGCCCTCCGCGTCGATGGCCTGCAGGACGGCGGCCGCGACCGCGGTGGCCAGCGGGCTGCCGCCGAAGGTGGAGCCGTGATCGCCGGGCTCGAAGACATCGGCGCGGGGGCCGGCCAGCACCGCGCCGATGGGCAGTCCGCCCGCCAGCCCCTTGGCCACCGCCATCACGTCGGGGACGATCCCCGCGTGCTGGTGCGCCCACCACCTGCCGGTCCGGCCCATCCCGCTCTGAATCTCGTCGAGGATGAGCAGCAGGTCGTGCTCGTCGCAGAGGCGGCGCAGGCCGCGAAGGGTCTCGTCGCGCATCGGGACCACCCCGGACTGGCCCTCGATGGGCTCCATCAGCACCGCCACGGTGCGCTCGTCGATGGCGGCCTCGACCGCGCCCAGGTCGTCGTAGGCGACGTGGGCGAAGCCACGGGGCAGCGGCTCGAAGGGCTCACGGTAATGGCGGTTGGCGGTCGCCGCCAGCGCTCCCAGGGTGCGGCCGTGGAAGGCGCCGCGGGCGCAGATGATGCTGGAGGCACCGCCCCGGTTGAGCTTGCCCCACTTGCGGGCGATCTTGATCGCCGTCTCGATCGCCTCCGCGCCGCTGTTGCAGAAGAAGGCCCGGCTGGGAAAGGCGGTGGCCACCAGCCGCTCCGCGGCGTCCAGCTGAGGCTCGGAGAAGTAGAGGTTGCTCAGGTGCACGACCCGCGACGCCTGCTCAGTGATGGTGCGCAGGACGGCGGGGTGGGCGTGGCCCAGCACGTTGACCGCGATCCCCGCGACCATGTCGAGGTACTCGCGCCCGTCGACGTCGGTGACGATGCAGCCCCTCCCCTCCCGGATGGCAACGGGCAGCGGGACGTAGGTGGACATCAGCACAGTGGCCGCCCGCTCCTCGATGGCGGAGAGCGCCGCGCTGGCCTCGCGCGTGGGAGCGCTCACCGCGTCACCATGGTGCCGACACCGCTCTCGGTGAGCAGCTCGAGCAGGAGCGAGTGGGGAACCCGCCCGTCGATGATGTGCGAGGCGGTCACCGCCTCCAGGGCGTGGAGCGCCGCGCGCACCTTGGGGATCATCCCGCCGCTGATGGCACCGCTCGCGATCAGGCGATCGGCGCCGGCCGCGTCGAGGACGCTGACCAGCTCGCCGTCGGGGCCGTGCACGCCCTCGACGTCGGTGAGCAGGACCAGCTTGGTGGCCTTGAGCGCCACCGCCAGCTCGGCGGCCACGGTGTCGGCGTTGACGTTGTAGGCGTCGCCGTCGACGCCCAGGCCGATGGAGGCGATCACCGGGATCCGCCCCTGGTCCAGCACCGCCTCGACGGGCTCGGCGTTGACCTGGTCGACCTCGCCGACGAAGCCCAGGTCCTGACCATCCTCGGGGCCGCGGGGCCGGACCATCAGGGTGGGACCGTCCTCGCCGCTCATCCCCACCGCCTGACCGCCGAGCCGGTGGATCCGGGCCACCAGGTCGGGACCGATCTTGCCGGTGAGCACCATCTTCACCACCTCCATGGTGGGAGCGTCGGTGATCCGCAGCCCGTTGACGAAGCGGGGCTCGATGCCCAACCGCTTCTGCCACGAGGAGATCTCCGGGCCGCCGCCGTGCACCAGCACCGGGCGCATGCCGACGAAGCGGAGCAGGACCACGTCCTGGAGGAAGGCGTCGACGTCCTCGCCCAGCGCCGACCCACCCAGCTTGATCACCAGCGTGTGCCCGAAGAAGCGCCGGATGTAGGGGAGCGCCTCGACCAGGATCTCGGCCCGGCGGATGCGCTCGTCCATGGTCTCGACCCGTGTGCTCATGTGGTGTACTCCGCATTGATCCGCACGTATCCGGCGGTGAGGTCGCATCCCCAGGCATGCCCATGGCCGTCGCCGGCGCCGAGATCGATGTCGATCTCGCTGCGCGGCTGGCGCAGCGCCTCGACGACGGCATCCAGGTCGGTGTCGACGGGGGCGCCGCGCTCGAAGACGGTGGTCCCGGCGATGGTCACCCGGACCCGGTCGAGGCTGAACTGGGCGCCGCTGCGCCCCAGCGCCATGACGATCCGCCCCCAGTTGGGGTCGGCGCCGTGCACCGCAGTCTTGACCAGCGGCGAGACCGCCACGGTGCGGGCGGCGAGGCGTGCTTCGGCGTCGTCGCGACCGCCGCTCACGGCGACCCGGAAGTGCTTGGTGGCCCCCTCGGCGTCGGCGACGATCTGCTCCGCCAGCGACTCGCAGACGCCGAGGACGGCCTGGCGCAGCGCCCCGTAGCCGGCCTCCCCGGGCTGCAGCGCGGGCCCGCCGGCCGCGCCGTTGGCCAGCACGAGGAGGGTGTCGTTGGTGGAGGTGTCACCGTCGACGGTGATCGAGTTGAAGCTGGAGGAGGCGACCTCGCCGAGCAGCGCCTGCAGGTCGGGCGCGGCGACGGCGGCGTCGGTGGTGACGACCGCGAGCAGGGTCGCCATGTCGGGGTGGATCATCCCCGCCCCCTTGGCCATCCCGCCCACCCGGTGTTCGACGCCGTCCACGCTGAAGGTCGCGCTCGCCGTCTTGGGCACGGTGTCGGTGGTCATGATCGCCCGGGCCGCGGCCTCGCCGGCGTCCGGGCTCAGGTCGTGAGCGGCGGCCCGCAGACCCTCGCTGACCCGCTCCATGGGCAGCGGCCGGCCGATCACCCCGGTGCTGCACACCAGCACCTCGACGGGGTCGCGCCCCAGAGCCCCCGCGGCCAGCGCGCACATCCGAAGCGCGTCGCGCAGCCCCTGGGCGCCGGTGCAGGCGTTGGCGTTGCCGGCGTTCAGGATCACCGCGTGGATCGGCGTCCCGCGGCGCAGGGTGAGCTGGGAGATGACGACCGGCGCGGCCTTGACCCGGTTCTGGGTGAAGACGCCGGCGGCGGCGCAGGGGCGGTCGCTGGCGACCACGGCGATGTCGTCGCGGCTCATGTCGCCGTCACCGCGGATGCCGGCGGCCGCCGTCCCGGCGCTGAAGCCGCGCGGCGCGCAGACGCCGGTGCCCGCCTCCACGTCCGTCTGCGAGGCGCCGGCCTCGCTCACGGCCACGGGGACGCGTCCAGGAGACCGGCGGTCTCGTCCAGCCCGAAGCGGACGTTGGCGGCCTGCACCGCCTGCCCCGCCCCGCCCTTGACCAGGTTGTCCTCGGCGACGGTCACCACCGCCACGCCGTCCTGGCCGGTGACGTTGAGGGCGGCGACGTTGCTGCCGGTCACCGACTTGGTGGCGGGGGGAGCCTCCTCGTAGCGGAGGAAGGGGTTGGCGGCGCAGAGGCCGCGCATCAGCTCGGCGACATCGGCGACGGATCGCCCCGCGACCGGGTGCAGGTAGGCGGTGGCGAGGATCCCCCGGGTCATCGGGATCAGGTGGGGGACGAAGGTGAGCCGCACCTCCCGGCCCACGGCCGCGCTCAGCTCCTGAAGCATCTCGGCCTTGTGGCGGTGCCCGTCCACCCCGTAGGCGCGCACCGATTCGTTCACCTCGCTGAAGTGGTAGGCGAGCGAGGGCGACCGGCCGCCGCCGCTCACCCCGCTCTTGGCATCGACCACCACCTCGGGCTCGACCAGCCCCTCGCGGAGCGCCGGCAGCGTGCCCAGCAGCGTGGCCGTCGGGTAGCAGCCCGGGATCGCCAGCAGGTCGGCGGTGGCGATGGCGTCGCGGTGGAATTCGACCAATGAGTACACCGCCTCCCCGCAGAGGTCGGGCGCGGGGTGCTCGACCCCGTACCAGCGCCGGTAGGCGAGGGGGTCGAGGAGGCGGAAGTCGGCGCTCATGTCGACCACGACCCGGCCCTCGCTCAGCCACTCCCGCGCGTGGCTGGCGGCCACCGTGTGGGGCAGGGCGGCGAAGACCACCTGGGCGTCGCCGGGATCCAGCCCGTCCTCGACCTGGAGGGTCACGCGGCTCCCCGGGACCGCGGCGGCGAAGGGCCGGCCGGCCGAGCTCCGGCCGTGGAGGCTCACCAGCTCGACGCCGGGGTGGCGGTCGAGGATCTCGACGCACTGGACGCCGAGGTAGCCGGTCGCCCCACAGACGGCCGCGCGCAGGGGAGCGGGGGTCATGGCTGCGGGATTATACGAGCCTAATGCATGTTTATGCAAGGATCCCGCGCCGGCCGCAGCCCCTGGCGGAGGGCTTGCAGGCCGGGGCGCGTGGTCACTCCGGCGACCCCGGTACGCCGAGTCGCCGGTGCCAGGCACGTTCGATGTTGACGGCGGCGCCGATCAGGGCCAGATGGGTGAACGCCTGCGGGTAGTTGCCGAGCAGCTCCCCCGTGCTGAGGTCCGCCTCCTCGGCCATCAGCCCGAGCGGCGAGGCGAAGGGCAGCAGGCGCTCGAAGCGCCGCTGCGCCGCCTCGACCTCTCCGATGTGGGCCAGGGCGTCGACCAGCCAGAAGGAGCACATGAGGAACGCACCCTCCTCGCCGTGCCGGAAACCATCGTCGGTCTCGTCGGGCCGGTAGCGCCGGACCAGGTCCCCGCTGCCGAGGTGACGGGCGACCGCCCGCACCGTGCCGACCAGGCGCGGATCGCGGGGGGCGATGAAGCGCACCTGACCGGCGCGCAGCAGGGCGGCGTCCACGCTCCGCCCCCCCAGCGTCTGGGTGAACGAGCGCAGGCCGCGGTCGTATCCCTCCGCGGTGACCTGGCGGTGGATGGCGCGGCGCGCCGCTTCCCACCTCTCCCGGTCACAGCGGAAGCGGAAGCGGTCGGCCAGGCGCAGCCCGCGGTCGACGGCCACCCAGCACATCATCTTGCTGTACGTGTAGTGCAGCTCCTGACCGCGGCTCTCCCAGATCGATGCGTCGGGCAGCCGCCAGCGAGCGATGGTCAGGTCGACGACGGCGTGCAGCTCGCTCCAGAGCTGCTGGCCGATCTCGCCCCCGAAACGGGCGTAGAGGTAGGCGCTGTCGAGCAGCTCGCCGTAGACGTCGAGCTGGAGCTGATCGACGGCTCCGTTGCCGATCCGCACCGGCCGCGAGCCGCGGTACCCGCTCCAGTGGCCGAGCACCTGCTCGGTGGCGTCCCGGCCTCCATCCACCCGGTAGAGGTTCTGGACCCTCTCGCCCTCGCCGATCCCGGTCCGGCGCAGCCAGTCGAAGAAACCGTGGGCCTCGTCGTGCAGGCCCAGCTGGAAGAGACCGAAGAGCGTGAACGACGCGTCCCGCAACCAGGTGAAGCGGTAGTCCCAGTTGCGCTTGCCGCCGAGCGCCTCCGGCAGCGACGTCGTGGGCGCGGCGATGATGGCCCCGGTGGGGGCGTAGATCATCAGCTTGAGGGCGAGCGCCGACCGCCACACCGTCTCCGGGAAGGCGCCGGCGTAGCGGACGAGTCCGATCCAGCGCCACCAGAAATCCTGGGTCTGGCGGAGCAGGCGGTGTGCCCGCTCCACCGTCCAGGCGGCCTCCGAGGTGGAGCAGCCGCTGGTCGCGTGCTGGCAGCTGATCGAGAGGGCGACGGAGTCGCCCGCCTCCAGGTTCAGGGTCGCGTGCGGGCCTTCGATCTCCCGGGTGGAGACGACGCAGAGATGCACGCCGGAGGCGTCCCCGTGGAAGCGCCGCCCCTCGGCGGTGAAGGTGTCGGGCGCACGGCCGTAGTCGGGGCGCATCTGCACGTGGTGCTCCATGGCGACACTGCCGGCGAGGCAGTCCACGATGCGCACCAGGCGGGCACGGCGGTGGGGCCGGGCGTGGTGGTCCACGGTGGCCGCGTCGATGGGCATGAAGTCGCTGACCCGGACCAGGCCGCCGGGCGTCGTGAAGATGGTGCGCAGGATGTTGCTGCGGTCGCTGTAGCGCTGCTCGGCGCGGTACGGACCGTGCGGGCAGAGCTGCCAGTAGCCGCCCTGGTCGGCATCGAGGATGCGGCCGAAGACCGACGGCGAGTCGAAGCGCGGCAGGCAGCACCAGTCGATGCTGCCGTCGACACCGACCAGGGCGGCGCTGCGGCAGTCGCCGATCAGCCCGTAGGCGCTGATGGGGAGGAAGCCGCGGGTCCGGTGCACCCCTTCGATCATCGGGCCGGCACCGTTCCACCGGCGACGTCCCGAGGCGGGGTGAGGCGGGCGCGGCCAGGTCGCTCCTCGCGGCGGCGGCGAGCCCCTCTCACGATGGGGGCGCCTCGAAGCACGAGCGCGCCCCGGTGTGGCAGGCGGGACCGGCCGGCTCGACCCGGAGCAGCACGGCGTCGCCGTCGCAGTCGACGCGCACCTCCACCACCCGCATGGTGTTGCCGCTGGTCTCCCCCTTCTCCCAGAGGCGCCCCCGGCTGCGGCTCCAGAACGTCGCCCGCCCGGTGGCGAGCGTCGTCGCGTAGGCGGCGCGGTTCATGTGGGCGACCATCAGCACCTGGCCGGTGGCGGCGTCCTGGACCACCGCGGTGACCAGGTCGCGGGAGAAGTCGGCCTCGCGCCCCGCCGGCGCCACGATGAGCGGCAGCGCGGGCTCGAGCGCCGGGCCGCTCGCGCCACCCGGCTCGAGATCGGCGCGGCTCACATCCGGACCTCGACGCCGTGTCCGCGCAGATACGCCTTGGTCTCCGGGATGGAGTGCACCCCGTCGTGGAAGATCGACGCTGCCAGGGCGGCGTCCGCGCCCCCCTCGTCGAGCACGGCGCGGAGGTGCTCGGGTTGGCCGGCGCCGCCGCTGGCGATCACCGGGATGGTCAGCCGGTCGCTGACGGCCCGGGTGAGCGGGAGGTCGTAGCCATCCTGGGTGCCGTCCCGGTCCATGCTGGTGAGCAGGATCTCACCGGCGCCCCGCTCCGCGGCCTCCTGGGCCCAGGCGAGCGCGTCCCGCCCGGTGTCACGGCGGCCGCCGTGGGAGAAGACGTGCCAGCCGCCGTCCTCGCGGCGGGCGTCGATGGCGACCACGATGCACTGCACGCCGAAGCGCTGGGCGCCCTCGGTGATGAGCGCCGGGCGGTCCAGGGCGGCGGTGTTGAGCGAGACCTTGTCGGCGCCGCTGCGCAGCATCCGGTCGATGTCGCCGAGGCCGCGCAGCCCTCCTCCCACGGTGAGCGGGATGAAGACGGAGTCGGCGGTGCGGCGCACCGCGTCGAGCAGGATCCCGCGGTCCTCGCTGCTGGCGGTGATGTCCAGGAACACCAGCTCGTCGGCGGACTCGCGGTCGTAGCCGGCGGCGAGCTCGGCCGGGTCACCGGCGTCGCGCAGATTGACGAAGTGGACGCCCTTGACCACCCGGCCGTGGTCCACGTCCAGGCAGGGGATGATCCGCTTGGCCAGGCTCACGAGGCGAACCGCAGGAGAGCGGCGCGCAGGTCGAACGCGCCCTCGTAGATGGCCCGGCCCACGATCGCCCCGGCCGCGCCGGCCCCGGCGCAGCGGACGATGTCGTCGACGCTGCGGATGCCGCCACTGGCGATCACCGGCCCCGGGAACGCCCGCACCGTCTCCTCCAGGCCGGCGAGGTCGGGGCCGCTCATCATCCCGTCGGCCAGGACGTTGGTGCGCACCAGGCCGGCGAGCGGCCAGCCCGACCAGCGCTCGAGGTGGGCGGCGGCGCTGCCCGCGCCCTCTGTCCAGCCCTGCGCCTGGGCCGAGTCGCCGCGGACGTCGAGCGAGATCAGGCAGCGTCCGGGCAGGGCGGCGCAGATGGCGGCGGCCGCCTCGGGCTCCTGGACCGCCACGCTGCCCAGGACGACCAGGGTCGCCCCGGCGGCGAGCCAGCTCTGGGCATCGGCCAGGGTGCGCACCCCGCCGCCGACCTCGATCTCGACCCGAGCCGCGCCCGCCACCTCCATGACCCGGCGCGCCGCGACCGCCGAGGCGGCGTCGGCCCGCCCCCGGGCCGCGTCCAGGTCGACCAGGTGGAGCCGCGGGGCGCCGCTCTCCACCAGGCGGTGGGCGACCACGGCCGGGTCGTCCTCGTAGACCTGCTCGCGGCCGTAGTCACCCTGGATCAGGCGCACGCAGCGGCCACCCCGGATGTCGATGGCGGGGATGACGATCACGGCAGGGACGGCTCTGCCGGTCTCCGCTCGCCCACACAGGCGGCCACCAGGTTGGCGTAGATGCGCAGCCCGGCGGGGCCGCTCTTCTCGGGGTGGAACTGGGTGCCGCTGACCGTGCCGCGCTCGCAGACGGCGACGATCTCACCGCCGTAGTCGGCGGTGGCGACGATGTCGGCAGCGTCGGCGGCGGCGGCATAGGAATGGACGAAATAGCACCACGCGCCGTCCTCGAGCCCGGCGGTGATCATCGCGGGCCGCCGCAGCCGGAGCCGGTTCCAGCCCATGTGGGGCACCTTGAGCGGGGCGGCCTCGATGCGGCGGACGCGGCCGGGGAGCAGACCGAGCCCGGCCCCTCCCTCGCCCTCCTCGCTCTCGTCGAAGAGGAGCTGGAAGCCGAGACAGACCCCGAGCACGGGGCGGCCGCGCCCCGCCGCCTCGCGGACGGCGTCGCCGAGGCCGGAGCCGAGCAGGAGCTCCGCCGCCGGGGCGAAGGCGCCGACACCGGGGAGCACCACCCCGTCGCAGCCGGCGACGGTGGCGGGGTCGGGGGTGATCACGACCTCGGCCCCGGCGCGGGCCAGGGCACGCTCCACGCTGCGCAGGTTGCCGACCCCGTAGTCGACGATCGCCACCCGGGGCATCAGAGCACGCCCTTGGTGGAGGGCACGCCGCCGCCGATGACCGAGAGCGCCTCGCGGCTGGCCAGCCCGATCGCCTTGAAGGCGGCCTCGGCGACGTGGTGGAGGTTGACCCCCCGGATGAGGTCGACATGCATGCTGATCCCGGCTGATTGGGACAGAGCCTGCACGAACTCATGGAGGACGCTCACGTCGAAGTCGTTGATGCGGCCCTGGAGCGCTTTCATCTCCCACTCCAGGTGAGGACGCTTCGAGTAGTCGAGGGCGCAGCGGACCAGGGACTCGTCGAGGGGGGCGTAGGCGTGGCCGAAACGGCGGATCCCGGAGCGATCGCCGAGGGCCCGGCCGATCGCCGTCCCCAGGGCCAGGCCGCAGTCCTCGACCAGGTGGTGGGCGTCGACGTCGACGTCGCCCGCGCCCTGGAGGCGGACGTCCATGCCGCTGTACTTGACCAGCGATTCGAGCATGTGGCGGAAGAAGGGCAGCGGCACCTCGATGGCGGCGCTGCCGCTGCCGTCCAGATCCACCTCGACCTGGATGCGCGTCTCCTTGGTCACCCGCTCCAGGGTGGCGGTCCTTCGCGGCGCGTCGCCGGGGCGCTCGCCGGCGGGGGTGGCGGGGCTCTCACTCATGGGCGTGACGATCATCCATCCTGAGCCGGATGGCGCGCTCGTGCCCGAGCAGACCCTCGGCGGCGGCCAGGGTGCAGGCGACCGGGGCCAGGGTGTCGAACTCCTCGCCGGTCAGATCGACCACCGACTGCCAGCGCTGGAAGTCCATGACCGAGAGCGGCCCGCGGTGGCGGGCCGCGCCGCCCGTGGGCAGGGTGTGGTTGGGGCCGGCGACGTAGTCGCCCATCGACACCGGCGAGCGCCGCCCCACGAAGACGGCGGAGGCGGTGTGGGGCGCGTCGCGGAGGGCCTCGGCAGCCCGGCCCTGCAGCGAGAGGTGCTCGGCGGCGAACTCGTCGGCGAGAAGGCGGGCCTCCTCCAGGCCGGCGGTGACGACGACGGCGCCGTGCCGCCCGCTGGCCGCGGCGATGATCCCGCTCCGCGCGGCCTCCGCCGCCTGCTCGGAGAACGCCGCGCGCACCCCCTGCGCCAGTGACGCCGAGTCGGTGAGGCAGACGGCCCAGGCCAGGGGGTCGTGCTCCAGCTGGGAGACCAGGTCGGCGGCCACCAGCACCGGATCGGCGCCGTCCGAGGCGATGACCACGATCTCGCTCGGTCCGGCCACGCCGTCGATGCCGACCTCGCCGAAGATGGCGCGCTTGGCCAGGGTCACGAAGAGGTTCCCCGGGCCGGTGATCTTGTCCACCTGGGCGATGCTCGCCGTGCCGTAGGCGAGGGCGCCGACCGCCTGGGCCCCTCCCACCGCGTGCACCTCGGAGACCCCCAGGTGGTGGGCGCTGGCGAGCACCAGGGGGTGGACCGAGCCGTCCGGACCGGGCGGTGAGACCAGGGCGATCTCGGAGACCCCCGCGATCTGGGCGGGGATCACGTTCATCAGCACCGTGCTCGGGTAGGCGGCCCGGCCGCCGGGGACGTAGCAGCCGGCCCGGCGGAGCGGCAGCGGCCGGAGGTGGGCGCTGGCGATGCCCCGGAGCGCGATGTCGCGCTGCCGCTCGTGGATCTCCCGGATGCGGGCGGCCGCGGCCGCGATCGCCCCGCGGACGCCCGGGTCGGTGCTCTCCCAGGCGCGGGCCAGGGCGCCGGCGGGGACGCGGGTCACCGCGACGTCCACCCCGTCCAGCCGCTGCGTCCAGAGCCGGACCGCCGCATCGCCGTCACGCAGGACGTCGTCCAGGATCGTGCTGACCACCGTGGCGGCGCTCACGGGCAGCTCGAACCATGCCCCCAGCGGGCCGGCGCTCGCGCCGTCCAGGAGCGGCACCGGGCTGCGCCGCTCGGCACGCACCTGCTCCCGCCACTCCTCCGGGGTGGGCGACCGCAGCTCGGGGATCACCCCGGGCCTTCCCCTGCCGCCGCAGCCGCCGGGGCCGGCGCCGCCGTCACGGTACGGCGGAGCGCCGCGGCGAGCTGGTTCACGGCGGTGCTGCGGGTCTTGAGCGATGCCTGGTTGGCGATCAGGCGCGCGCTGGAGCGGCCCGCCTCGGCGATCTCGACCAGGTGGTTGGCGGTGAGGGTGCGGCCGGTCGCGGTGATGTCGACCACGCAGTCGGCGAGGCCCATGGCCGGGGCCAGCTCGACCGAGCCGTGGAGCCTGATCAGCTCCACCGCCAGCCCCAGCGAGTCGAAGAAGCGGCGGGCGGCCACCGGGTACTTGGTGGCGGCGCGCAGCGACCGGGGGAAGCGTCCCGCGGCGAGGGGCGAGCCCTCGGGAGCCGCCAGCACCAGGCGGCAGGCGCCGAAGCGCAGGTCGACCAGCTCGTAGCAGTCGAGGGGCTGCTCCCAGAGGATGTCCTTGCCGACGATGCCCGCATCGCAGGCGCCCATCTCCACGTAGACGGGCACGTCCGTGGGCCGCATCTTGGCCATGGTCACCGGCCCGGCGGAGACGCTGAGCCGGCGCTCGAACTGCCCCGGGTCCACATCCGCCACCCCGGCCTCCCCGAGGAGGCGGCAGGCGTCTTCGAAGAGCGCTCCGGCGGGGAGCGCGAGGCGCAGCCCGACGCTCATGGGGCGACCACGGTGGGAGGAACGGGACAGAGTCCGCCGGGCACAGGACGCAGCCCGCCGGTCATCGGACCGCCTGGGTGCGGGCGGCGACCAGGGCATCGACGCCGGTGCCGTCGCGCCCCGCGCAGCGCCAGCGCAGTCCGCCATCCTCGAGGCGGGCGGCGCCGTCCGCGACCGGCTGATCGCCGTCTCCGCTCGGCTCCAGATCGAGGGCAACGGCGACTCCCGCCGCACGCAGGCGGACGGCCAGGGCCGCGGCCTGCCGCGCGCTCCCGGCCGGATAGCCGAGACGGAGAGCCTGCGCACCCTCCTGCTCCCCGGCGCCACGCAGCAGCGCGTCGCAGCAGCGGTCGACGTGGAGGACGAAGCCGGTCGCCGGGGCCGGGGCGCCGAAGGCCGCCAGCAGGCGGTCGTAGCGACCCCCGGAGCCCAGCGGCCAGCCCAGGTCGGCGCTGAAGAGCTCAAAGGTGGGGCCGGTGTAGTAGTCCCAGTCGCGGACGGCGCCCAGGTCGAGGTGGACGCTCCCCGTGATCCCGTGGTGGTCGAGCACCTCCCAGAGATCGGCGAGGTCGGCGAGCACCTGGCGCGGCCGCCCCTCCCGGATGCGCTCACCGGCTGTGTCCAGGATCTCGCGGCCGCCGCGCAGGGTGGGGAAGGCGAGCAGCAGCTCGCGCTCGGCCTCGCCCGCCTCGCTGCCGCCGAGCGCCTCCTCGACCGCCACCAGGTCGCGGTCGCGGAGCGCCGCGGCCACGCGCGAGCGGGCCTCGGGGTCGAGGCCGGCCGAGTCGAGCAGAGCGGGGACGAAGTCGGCGTGACCGACGTCGATCTGGACGCCGGAGATGCCCGCGCGCTCGAGCGCCGCGGCGGCGAGCGCGATGCACTCGGCGTCGGCGGCGAGACCGGGGTGCCCGATCAGCTCACAGCCCGCCTGCATCGCCTCCCGGCGCCGCCCGCCCAGCGGGGGACGGTTGAAGAGCACCGGGCCGGCGTAGCAGAGGCGCAGCGGCGGCCGGGCGCCCTGGAGCTGGGTGGCCACCACCCGCGCCACGCTGACGGTGCGCTCCCCGACCAGGGCGAGCAGGCTGCCGTCGGCGTCCATGAAGCGGAAGAGCTGGGTCTGCAGTCCGCCCCCGACCCCGGCGGCGACCGTCTCCAGCGGCTCCACCAGGGGGGTCGAGAGGTACTCGTAGCCCCAGGCCGCGAAGGTGTCGACGAAGGCCTCGGTGACGGCCCGGCGCCGTCGCGCCGCAGCGCCGATCCAATCCGCGAAGCCGCCCGCGCGGCCGCGCGCCGGTGACTGCTGGGCGCTCATAGGGGCGAAGTCTAGACAGGCTTCGCCCCGGTGAGGCCCGAAGGCCGCCATCCCACCGGGGACGGCGACCCTCGTGGCCTCCAGCCTCTAGGGCTGGGTCACTGCTGTGGGTGGGTTACTGCCCGGCCGGGGGCGGGGTCTGGCCCTGGTTGAAGTTCATCGGTGCGGTCGCGGGCTGAGCGTCGGTCTTGGTCAGGTAGCCACCGACCGCGATCGCGGCGGCCGTGATCAGCCCGATGAAGAAGCCGATGGAGATCCCCTCGGAGTAGCCGGGGCCGGAGACGCCCGCTCCGCCGGCGTAGGTGATGAAGAGGATGACCATGAGCAGGATGAAGACACCGCCAACGGTGTAGATCATCCAGTCGGTGAACGGGAGGGCGGGCAGCGCCTGGGGGGCGAAGGTGCGGACCGCGAAGAGGACGATCAGGATGAGCAGGGCGATGAAGCCGAGCCAGCCTGACCACGAGCCGAGGCCGCCGATGCCGCCGCTCGCGCTGTAGCCGGCGAAGCCGGCCTCACCGGAGTAGCTGAAGCTGTAGGCCCACCACCACGGGATGAACCAGTTGATGAGGGCGAGGATCAGTCCAGCGCCCAGGATCAGCTGGCCGTTGGAGTAGGTCTTTCCACCTATTGCTGTAGGCATTTGAGGTACTTCACTCCTTGCTAGTCGGATGTTGAAATGGACGACCAACGGGGGCCGCCGCGGCGGCCCGGGCGACGAAGTTCACATACGCGGATGTCGCAACCCCTGGACGGCAGGCGGCTCCCACCCCCCGCGGGAGCGCCTCCCGTCATCGACTCCAGCGCCGGCGGCGAGGAGCACCCTCCCGGAGCGTCCACCCCCCCCTCTCGGAGCGGCTCCGCCGTCCGGCCTTGGCATCTCAGTCCACCTCCCCCGCGGGGAGCGCAAGCAGGGTGTCGAGCTTGGCCTGGGCAAGCTCCAGCAGGTTGGGCACCGCCTCCACCGGAAGCGCCAGCTGGCGGGCGATGGTGGCATGGTCGGCGCCCTCGTCCCGCAACCGTAGGGCCTCCGCGTATGCCGGGGTCAGCGTTGCGAGCGCCGTTTCCCGGTTCATCGGGCTCAGGCTAGGAAGCCCGGGGGGCACTGTCATGAGTACCGCTGTACCCAGGAGGGGGGGGGTTCCGGTCCCCGGTACTCAGTGCCGCCTGGCGGTACTCAGCTCCTGATCGCGCTCCGAAATCCCGCCCAGGAGCACCGCCAGCTCCGCCCGGGAGCCGACCCCGAGCTTGGAGTAGGCCTGCTGGAGGTGGTTCTCGACGGTGCGCACCGAGAGCCCGAGCTGGGCCGCGATGTCGGCGCTGCTCGTGCCCGCCGACGCGACGCGGGCCACCTGCAGCTCGCGGTGGGTCAGGCTGCCGCCGGTGGAGACGCGCTCCAGGGCGGGGGAGCGGCTCTTCTCACACAGCGAGGCGAGCGCCGCGCTGCGCAGCATCGGGACCCGGGCCCGGTTGGGATTCCCCGCCCGCCGGTGGGCCTCGGCCGCCACCGCCGCCGCCTCGGCGGCCAGCAGGGTCAGCCCCAGGCGCTCGAACTCCGCGGAGGAGCGCTCCAGGCCGGGGGCGTCGCCATCCAGAAGGGCCCGGGCGTCGGCGGCGAGGGCGGGGACCAGCGAACCCTCGCCGGCGGCGGCGAGCACCTCGAGCCGGGCCACCCCGGAGAGGTCGCCGAGGCGGGCGGCGTCGTGGAGGGCCCACGCCTCGGTGGGGGCGAAGCCGACCTGGCGCCAGCCGTCGGCGGCGCGCAGCGCGGCCGCGGCCGCCTCCGCGGTGTGGCCGTGGCCCCAGAGCACCCACGCCTCGGAGAGGTCCACCCAGGGCACCTCCGTCACCGGCGCGGCCACCGCGGCCCGGGCCGTGGCCAGCGCCGACTCGGCGCGGCGGAGGTCGCCACTGAGGACGGCGGCCTGGACCAGCACCCCCTCGAGGGCCGCCAGGTGCCCGCCCGCGGCCATGTAGCGCTGGCAGATCGCGACCCCCTCCTCGAGCCAGGAGCGGGCGGTGCGCGTCCTCCCCGAGAGGAACGCCGCCCAGCCCACCAGCCCGGTCCAGTAACCGCGGAGGGGCTCGAGGCTGTCCTCGACCAGGCGGTCGTGGACCTCCTCGGCGAGCCGCCCGGCCTCCGGGACCAGGCCGGCGAACCAGAGCGCGTACCAGCGGCCGGTCAGCAGGTTGGACCGGGTGGTGAGCAGCTCCGGGGTGTCGCGGAGCAGCTTCATGCCGTCGTCCAGGACGGCGACCGCCTGCAGGGGGCGTCCCGAGAAGGCGAGGGCGAGGCCGCGGACCCCGATGCCGCCGATCCGCGCCTCGAGCGGCGCCCGCTCGTCGTCGCTCACGACCTGACTCAGAGCATCCGCCACGTCGAGACGGCCCGCGGAGAACTCGAAGAGGGCCTGGGTCACGGCCAGCTCGTGGGCCGGCTGATCCTCGGGAAGGATGCGCGCCGCCTCGCGGAGGACCTCCAGGGCCCTCTCCGCGCGACCCAGGCCGAAGTGCAGGTTCTGGGCGCTGGCCAGGGCCAGCTCCGCCCCCTGATGGGGGCCCTCGGGGTGGGCGGAGTCGAGGGTCGCCTGGGCCTCCTCCGGGCGTCGCAGCCCGGTCAGGGCCCGCGAGAGGGCGATCTCGGCCGGGAAGCCCGCGCCCGAGTCGATGGCGGCTCGGGCCAGCGCCTCGGCGGTGTCGAAGCGGCCCGAGCCCAGCATCCAGCGGGCGGCCGCCAGCGCCGTCTCGAGGGGGATCGGCTGGCCCGCCTCCAGCCGGATCATGGCCAGCCGGCTGGGGTCGTCGCCCCGGCGCAGCGGGGTGGCCTCCAGGGCGTCGCCCAGCCGCCCCAGCAGCTCCCGCCGGCGCAGCGGCGTCAGACCGCCGCGCAGCGCCTCGGCGTAGAGGGGATGGGCGAGGCGCACCTGCCAGCGGCGGTGGTACTTCTCGATCGCCGTGCCGGTGGTGATCACGGCGGCCGCCTCCAGGTCCCGGATCACGGCCGGCGCCACCAGCCGCTCCAGCACGTCGAGGGGGAGCGGCTCGGCCAGCGCGAGCGCCTCGGCCGCCTCACGCTGAGGGAGCGAGAGCGGTCGCAGCCGCTGTTCGATAGCCTCCAGGGGGCCGCCGGCCACCACCTGCTCCCCCTCCCAGCGCCAGACGCCGTCCCGCGAGGCCAGGGCCCCGGAGCTCAGCCCGATCTCCACCAGCTCGTGGAGGAAGAGGACGTTCCCCTGGCTCAGCCGGCTCAGCTGGTGGCGGGTGCCGGCGTCCAGGTGACCGTCCAGGACCTGGCCCAGCAGCGCCTCCATCTCGGTGGCGGAGAGCGGCTGCAGCTCGATCCAGCCGATCGCCCCCTCCTTGCGCAGCCCCATGATCGGGTCGGGCAGGACCATCCCCGAACGCGCGGTGAGCAGCAGCGCGGCGGTCTGGGTGCTCGCCAGTTGATGCAGAAGGGCGGAGGAGGCGGCGTCGAGAAACTGGGCGTCGTCCACGGACACCACCAGCCGCCCGTTGCCGCGCTCCTGACGCAGCTCGCGGAGGCTGTGGCGGAGGACGTCGAGGGGGGCGAGTGAGAGCGCCTCGGGGAGAAGCGGAGCCAGCGGCCCGAAAGGGATGGTCGCCGCGGCGACCGTGGCCGTGACCTCGCGCACCAGCCAGCCGTCCCGGCGCAGGCGGCTCAGGGCCTCGGCACGCAGCCGGGTCTTGCCCACTCCCGGGGCGCCCGCGATGATCACGCCGCACGAGGCAGGACGCTCCATCTCGCGGGCGAGAAGGGCGAGCTCCTCGTGCCGTCCGACGAGTGGCCAGGGTGACCGGCTGGCTGTGGGCGGCATAGGGGTGGGGACGATTGTGCCAGCCATCGGGGACCGATGGGGTGACGAGCCGGTCAGTACTGATCCTCGGGGCGGGCATCCTCGTCGACGTCGTCGGCCTCCTCGGTCTCCTCCAGGGGCGCCGGCTCCTCGAAGTCCTCGCCGGCGGCGAGCTGCTCCAGCTCGTCTCCGGGCTCGGCGACGTCGGGCGGCTCCCCCTCCTCGTCGCCGTCCCCCAGGTCGGCGTCGTCGACCCCGCGCTGGGCGAGCAGCGACTCCTTGGCGTAGGGGCGGAACTCCTCGCGCTTCTGGCGGCTCACCGGGAAGGACGACTTGCGGGCGTTCTCGGCCGACTGGAACGCCTCGCGGACGATGATCTCGATCTGGCTCTCCTCGACCCGGGCCACCACCGCGGTGTAGCGGTTGCCGCTGCCGATCAGCGGCACCAGCCGGCGGGCGATCTTGCTGTCGACGTCGCCGAGCACCACGCCGCGCGCGGTCTGGGCCTGGAGGCCCCCGTCCTGGAGGTGGAGCTCGACGACCTCGCCGGGAGCGACCGCGATCACCACCCCGGACTTGGGTGGGTTGAGGACGGTCAGCGCGCTCTTTCCCGGCTCCTCGGCGAAGAGGTCGACGTCGATCGCCCCCTTGGCGCCGCCGAGCTTCTCGCGGCTGTCGAGGAGGAGCTGGAGCTTGCGCACGTTCTTCTGCGCGATGACGTTGAGCGGGTTGAGCTGGAGGGCCTGGGTGTAGGCGTCGAGCGCCTCCTGGTGCTCGCCCAGCTCGGTCAGCGCCTTGCCGATGCGGTTGCAGGTCTCGTCGTCTGCGCCATGGCGCTCGACCAGGGCGCGGTTGATGGCCACGGCATCATTCCATCGGCTCTCCAGGGCGGCCTGGATGGCCTCCTCCACGTAGATGCTGCGCGGCTTGACACGTTCGGCTTCGGCCACCGGCGAACTCCCTCAGCTACGAGTCATGCGCGGAGCAGGCTGCCCATCCAGCTTTGGCAGCGTGCGGGGTCCGCTATGATACCGGCTCAGTGCGGCGCATCTGTTCGACGGGCCCTTCGACCCCAGCCCCGGACCTCGACAGCCTGTGACGCGGGTCATCTCGATCGCCAACCAGAAGGGTGGCGTCGGCAAGACCACCACCGCCGTCAACCTCGCCGCCGCGCTCGCCGAGGCCGGCTCGCGGGTGCTCGCCATCGACCTGGACCCCCAGGGGCACCTGACCATCAACATGGGGGTGCGCCGCCCCGACGAGCTCGAGGTCACCGTCTACAACATCCTCACCGAGCCGACCACCGCGGCAGCCGAGGCCCGGCTCCGCTCCGAGCCGATCGGGGTCGACTTCCTGCCCGCCAACATCGAGCTCTCCGGTGCCGAGCTGCAGCTGGTGACCGAGTTCGGACGCGAGTCCGTCCTCCAGGAGAAGCTTGCGCCGCTGCTCCCGGAGTTCGACTTCGCTGTGATCGACTGCCCGCCGTCGCTGGGCCTGCTCTGCGTCAACGCCCTGGTGGCCTCCACCGAGGTGATCATCCCCCTCCAGTGCGAGTACTTCGGGATGAAGGGGATGCAGCAGCTGCAGCGGACCATCGACCGGGTCCAGGCCAAGCTCAATCCGGGGCTGCGCATCGCCGGCATCTTGCCGACCATCTACAAGCCGCGCACCCTGCACAGCCAGGAGGTGCTGGAGCTGGTCCGGGAGCGCTACGCGGACGAGGTCTACGACATCCGGGTCGACGCCTCGATCCGCTTTGCGGAGACGCCGCTGGCCGGCCTCTCCATCCTCCAGTACGCCCCCGAATCGCCGGGCGCCCGGGCCTACCGCGACCTCGCCCAGGCCGTGATGGGGCAGGCCCACGGGGAATCCGCGGCCACGGGGAGGGCGGCGCCGGTGCGCTCCGGGGCTCGCGCCGCACACCCGTGATGCCCGGGTTCCGCCGCGCCCAGCTGCGCGGCTCGGACGAGCTGTTCCGTCCCACGGAGGAGCCGGTCGCGGCCGTCCCGGACCCCGCCCAGCCTCAGCCGGCGGTCCACCCGGTGCCCACCGCCCCCACCCACGACCTGCGCTCGCTCCGCCTCACCGAGGAGGAGATCGGGATCCTGGCCGAGGCGGTCCAGCACCTCAAGTTCCCGGGCAAGACGACGGCCCGGCCCTCGATCGGGGACTTCGAAGCCCTGGAGGCGCTCCGCCAGAAGCTGCTCCGGATCCTCTAGCGGCGGAAGCCACGGCCGGGCGCCCCTCCCGCGAGGGGGCCGTTGGTCACGGCCACCCCTTCCCACGCGCGGTCCCGTCTGCTACGTTTGCCCGCAGTCCGGCGCCCGATGCGAAGGGTGGCGGGGCATGGGAGGAAGAAGGATGAGACCAAGGCGTGGATCCGCGCTCGCCCAGATGGTGGCCGCGGGCGCTATGACACTGCTGGGAGGAGGGGCGGCGGCAGCGGCTGTACCAGCCGCGGTGGCCGCCGTCCGGCTCCTGCCCGACTCGACCGGGCACGTGCTGTTCGCCAGCAACCTGGCCCAGCCGCCGACCACGGCCGAGTGCGAGTCGAGCTACGGGATCGCCTGCTACCAGCCCTTCCAGCTGCGCAGCGCCTACGATCTGCGGCCGCTCTACGACCAGGGCATCAACGGCCGTGGCGAGACCATCGTCATCGTCGACGCCTTCGGCTCGCCGACGATCCAGAGCGACCTCGCGACCTTCGACCAGGCCTTCGGCCTGCCCGCTCCGCCCTCCTTCCGGGTGATCCAGCCGGAGGGGGCGGTGCCCTCGTGCACCGCCGATCCCTTCGGCGCCAGCGACTGCTACGGGTGGGGCACCGAGACCAGCCTGGACGTGGAGTGGGCGCACACCATCGCCCCGGAGGCCAACCTCCTCCTGGTCGAGACGCCCACCTCCGAGACCGAGGGGCTGCAGGGCTTCCCTGACATCATCGCCGCCGAGAACTACGTGGTCGACCACCACCTCGGACAGGTGATCACCCAGAGCTTCGGCGCCACCGAGCAGACCTTCAGCCCGGGTCAGCTCACGCCGTACAGCCAGCTGCGCAGCGCCTACGAGAACGCGGAGGAGAACGGGATCACCGTGCTCGCCGCGAGCGGTGACCAGGGATCCACCGACTACCTGGGCAGCTCCACCTGCTGCTACTCCACCCGCGCCATCGACTGGCCGAGCTCCGACCCGCTGGTCACCGCCGTGGGCGGCACCCAGCTCCACATCAACGGCAACGGCTACGTGACCTCCCCGGCGAGCGTCTGGAACGACTCCAGCACGACCGTCGGCGTCCCGGGCCCCGCCTACACCTGGGGTGCCGGCGGCGGCGGGCTCTCGACCGTCTTCTCGCGTCCGGACTTCCAGGACGGGGTCGCCCGCATCGTCGGCAACAGCCGCGGAACCCCTGACATCGTGATGAGCGCCGCGGTCAACGGGGCGGTCGACTTCTACCAGTCCACGGCGGTCTACGGAGGCGTGACCTTCACCGGAGGCTGGGGCATCGTGGGCGGCACCAGCGAGGCGTCGCCGCTCTTCTCCGGCATCGTCGCCCTCGCCGACCAGTACGCGGGCCACAGCCTCGGCTACATCAACCCCGAGCTGTACAACCTCGCCGAGCAGGGCGGCTACGGCAACGGGATCGTGCCGATCACCCAGGGGAACAACACATACACGTTCTGCATTGCCGCCGACGTCGACCCCAACACGGGTGCGTGCGCCAGCAGCAGTGACCTGGTGACCGTCCCCGGCTTCAACGCCGACGGCTACTACAGCGACGCCACCGGCTGGGGCACGGTGGACGCGGCCCAATTCGTCCCAGCACTGGCCCGGGGCGCGGGGCCACCCAACATCTGACCTCAACGTTGACAGGGGCTGAGGCGGCCGTCCTCGGGGCGGCCGCCTCTCGCCCCCTCCCCGGGTCGGCGGGCCGGGCGCTGCAGAACCCCTCGCCGGGCCGGCGGAGCAGGGGCCGGGAGGCTCAGAGCGGGTGCCGGTCTGCTAGCTTGCCGGGGATGGTCATCGGAACCCTGGTGCTGCGCCTCCAGGTCCCCGAGAGCGGCTCGCTCAAGGAGAAGCGGCAGGTGGTCCGCTCCCTGGTCGCCCGGGTGCGCAACACCTTCAACGTCGCGATCGCCGAGGTCGGCGACCAGGACCTCTGGCAGGCGGTGGAGCTGGGGGTGGCCTGCGTCTCCGGCGACGCCCGCCACGCCGACGAGGTCTGCCAGAAGGTGCTCAATTTCGTCGGCGACTACGGCGAGGCCCTGCTCACCGACTCGAGGTTCGAGCTGCTGCGCCTGTGAGCCTTCCGTGAACTGCCTGTGATGGCGGAGCTCGCCCCCGCCCGGCGGCTGACCCTCGGAGACGCGGCGGGCCGCTGGGTGCTCGCCGCCACCATCCTCGGGTCCGGGATGGCCCTCCTCGACACCACCATGGTGACCGTCGCCCTGCCCGCCATCGGACGCGCCCTGGGCGGCCACTTCTCGACCCTCCAGTGGGTCCTCGAGGCCTATCTGATCAGCCTGGCCGGGCTGGTGCTGCTGGGCGGCGCCATCGGCGAGGCGGCCGGTCACGGCCGGATCTTCGTCATCGGGACGCTCGGCTTCGGCGCGACCTCTCTCCTCTGCGGGGTGGCCCCCAGCGCAGCGTTCCTGGTGGCCGCCCGGCTGCTCCAGGGAGTGGCCGCCAGCCTCCTCGTCCCCGGGTCGCTGGCGATCGTGTCGACGAGCTTCTCGGCGGGCGACCGGGGACGGGCGATCGCCATCTGGTCGAGCGTCGCCGGTGTTGCGACCGTGGGGGGCCCGCTCCTGGGCGGCTTCCTGGTCGACCACGCGAGCTGGCGATGGGTCTTCCTGATCAACGTCCCGCTGGCCGTCCTGGCGGTGCTCGCCTGCATCAGCCACCTGCCGGCTCGCGAAGCGAGCACCCGCGACCTCGGCGAGGACGTCGACTGGGGGGGCGCGCTCACCGCGACGCTGGGGCTGGGGCTGGTCGCCTTCGGGCTCATCGAGGGACCGCTCCGGGGTGGGCTGGTCGGAGTGGGCACGGTGCTGGTCGGCGTGGGCGTCCTGGTCGGCTTCTTCGTCATGGAGTCGCGGCGGGAGCGGCCCATGCTCCCGCTCGGGCTGCTCGCCATCCGCGGCGTCGCGGTCGCCAACCTCACCACCCTCTTCGTCTACGCCGCGCTCAGCGCCTCGCTCCTCCTGATCGTCCTCGAGCTGCAGTGGGAGGGCGGCTACAGCCCGCTGGCATCGGGGGCCGCGATCTTCCCCATCACCCTGCTCCTGCTCGTGCTCTCGTCGCGGCTGGGGGGGCTGGTGAGCCGTTACGGTCCCCGTCGGCTGATGAGCCTGGGACCGCTGATCGCGGCCGTCGGGCTGCTGCTCTTCCTGCGCGTGCCCGGCGCCACCTCGTATCTGACCGCGGTGCTGCCCGCGGGCCTGATCTTCGGCGCGGGACTGGCGATCACGGTGGCCCCGATCACGACCACCGCGCTCGAGGCCGTGCCCTCGACGCGGATAGCGATCGCCTCGGGGGTCAACAACGCGGTCACCCGCGTGGCCGGCCTGCTGGGGATCGCCCTGGTGCCGCTGCTGGCGGGACTGGGAGGGAGCCTGGACGACGCCTCCACGTTCAGCGACGGCTTCCACCAGGGACTGGTCGTGGCGGCGCTCCTCTGCGTCGTGGCCACCGTGGTCGCCCTCGTCGGCCTGCCCCGGCGGCAGCCCGCGGGCGAGGCCGGCGCGGACAGCGGGTGAACGCCCGGCCGCGGCCGCCGGCGGCGTTCCGGCCCGGCCCGGGGGCGCCGAGCCCCGAGCTGCTGGCCGCCGCCTTCAGCGCCCACGTCGGGCTGACCCTGGACCCCTTCCAGCTGGAGGCGATCGACAAGCTGGAGCGCTCCCGGGGCGTGCTGGTGAGCGCCCCCACCTCGAGCGGCAAGACGCTGATCGCCGAGTACGCCATCTGGCGCTGCCTGGCCGCGCCCGCAGAGCTGCGCGTGGAGCCGGAGCGCGCGCGCCGGGTCATCTACACGACCCCGCTGAAAGCGCTCAGCAACCAGAAGTTCCGTGACCTCGGCGGACGCTACGGGCGGGAGAACGTGGGCCTGGTCACCGGCGAGCACACCCTCAACGAGGACGCCCCGGTGGTCGTGATGACCACCGAGATCCTGCGCAACATCCTCTACGACGAGCCCGGGCGGGTCGATACGGTGGGCGACCTCATCCTCGACGAGGTCCACTACATCGACGACTATCCGCGGGGCACGGTGTGGGAGGAGGTCATCATCGAGGCCCCCCGGCACATCCGCATCACCGGGCTGTCGGCGACCATCAGCAACGTCGACGAGGTGGCGGCCTGGATGAGCGGGCTGCGCGGCGGGATCGAGGTGGTGACCCAGACCGAGCGACCGGTCGCCCTCGAGCTCTGGCTCTGCCTCGACAACCAGCTCTGGCCGCTCTTCGACGAGCGCGGCCAGGTGGCCCGCCGCACCCTGGAGCGGGCCCAGAACCTCTCGGTCGGCGACCTCCGCCTGCGCTACGCGCGGCGCGCCCCCGAGAACGACCTGCTCCAGGTCGTGGAGCGGCTGCGCGCCGGCGGCATGCTGCCGGCGATCTACTTCATCTTCTCCCGGCGAGGCTGCCGCGAGGCGCTCTCCCGCTGCGCCGTGCACGGGCTGGACCTCACCACGGCGGACGAGAAGCGCGAGGTCGATCAGGAGATGGAGCAGCGGTTCCAGGGGATCGCCGACGACGACGAGCGCCAGGTCTTCCTCGATGCGGTCGACACCCGTCTGCTCCGCCGCGGGGTGGCCATGCACCACGCCGGCATGCTCCCCTACGCCAAGGAGACCGTGGAGGTGCTCTTCCAGCGCGGTCTGGTCAAGGTCGTGTTCGCCACCGAGACCCTCTCCCTGGGGCTGAACATGCCGGCGCGCGCCTGCGTCGTCTCCTCCTTCACCAAGTTCGACGGCACCGGGTTCCACGCCCTCACCCCGGCCGAGCTCACCCAGCTGATGGGCCGGGCGGGCCGTCGCGGCATCGACACCCTCGGCCACGGCATCATCCTCAAGGAGTCGGACGTCGACGTCCGCGACATCTACGACGCCGCCATCGGCGGCGAGATGAGCGTCGAGTCGAAGTTCGCGCCCACCTACACGATGGTGCTCGCCCTGCTCAAGACGCGCAGCCTGGAGCGGGCCGAGGAGCTGCTCGACCGCTCCTTCGGGCAGTACCAGGCGCTGATGCGCAGCGACCACTGGGTGCACCGCAAGGCCAACCTCGAGGAGCTGCGCACTGACCTTGCCCGGCGCGTCTTTCGCCACCCGCGCCAGGCCTGCACCGAGGCGACGCTCACCCGGCACCTGCGCCTGGCCGCTCAGGTCGAGAGCCTGGACACCGAGGTGCGCCGGGCGCAGCGCCAGCACTGGCGGGACAGCCATGCGGGCCGCTACGGCGGTCGCGGCGCGGACCCGGGGGGCCGGTTCGAGACGATGCGACGCTCGCTGAAGGCGTCGCGCGCGCGCCTCCAGGAGAGCCCGTGCACCGGCTGCCCCTACCTCAGCGAGCACCGCGCCCACCGCCACGAGACCGAGGAGGTGGCGGAGACGCTCCGTCACGGCGAGGAGGAGCTGCGCTCGGCGCGGGGTCGCTACCGCCGCGAGTTCCGGGCCCTGCGCGGCGTGCTCCGGGAGGCGGGCTTCCTGGAGAACGACCAGCCGACCTCGCTCGGCCTGCTCGCCGAGTCGCTCTTCGGGGAGAGCGCGCTGCTGGTCGCCGACGCCATCGAGGCCGGCTGGCTGGAGGAGCTGTCCCCGCCCGAGCTGGTGGGGGTGCTGACCATGCTGGTGGCCGAGGACCGCGGCCGGGAGCGGCCGCAGCCGGCCCGCCGGCAGTGGCCGAGCCGGGGGGTGGAGCGGGGCCACCGGATGCTCCGCGCCGACCTCCAGCGCCTCGCCGCGATCGAGGAGCACCACGGCGTCGCCACGCTGCGGCCGCTCTCCTTCGACTTCGTGGCGCCCGCCCACCAGTGGGCCGCGGGGGTGCCGCTCGCCGAGATCGAGATCCCCCCCGGCTCCGACGTCGGAGACCTGGTCAAGGCGGTCAAGAGCCTCTACTCCCTGCTCCGCCAGATGGAGCAGGCGCTGCGCGAGCACCCCCTGGCTCCGCTGGTGCGGCATGCGCGTCAGGCCATCGAGCGGGAGATGATCCGCCGCATCTGAGGGAGGCGGCGCCACAGAGAGGGCTGCCACCACGGGCTGAACCCGGATCGGCATCCGCCGGCCCGCCGCGGCGTACCGTTGGGCCACGGACGCGATGCGATGAGCGACATCGACCTGACCGGCAGCGAGGGAGAGCCCCCAGCACCCCTCTCCGACCGAGCCGCACCCGGCGGCCCGGACGACGACGCGCGCCACCCGGCGCAGCGGCTGCGCCGGGCCCTCTCCGCGGCTCCCGGCGACCCCGCCGGGCTGTCCGCCCCGGGCAGGATGGCCGAACCCGGCCTCGATGACGGCGACCCCGGGGACTTCGAGGCGGACCCGCCCGCCCAGCGATCGCGGCGCATCCCCCGGCGCACGGCGGTCATCGGCGCCGCCCTGGCGCTCCTGGTCGCGGCGGCGACCACCACGCTCGCGCTCTCGCCGGTCTCCCGCGGTTCGGTGGCGACCGCCCCGACGCCGGCGCCGCTCGCGGTCGCCCTCCCCTCCGCGCCCCCCGTCCGCCCGTCCGCGCGCGATGACGCGGCCATGGCCTACGACCCCGCCAGCGGGGACGTGATCCTCTACGGCGGGCTGCTCCTCAGCAATCAGGGGCCGGCCGCGCTCGCCGGCACCTGGAGCTGGAACGGCGCGCAGTGGACCGAGCTGCAGCCCGCGGTCTCGCCGCCCCCGCTGGCCGGGGCGCTGCTCGGCTACGACCCGTCCACCCAGCGCCTGGTGCTAACCGGCGGCGACACCTCCCACGCCGGCGGACCGCTCATCGGGTCGGACGACAGCTGGACGTGGGACGGGTCGTCCTGGAGCCCGGTGCCGGCGGGCGGTCTGCCCGCCGCAGACCAGCCCAACGCCCTGGCGACCGACGACTCGACCGGGCAGCTCATCCTGGTAACCACCACGGCGGGGTGCACGGGCACCGACACCTGGCGGTGGGGGAGCACCGGCTGGGTGCTGCTCCATCCCGCCGCATCCCCGCCTCCGGCGGATTCGGACGGCCTCGCCTACGACCCCGGCTCCGCGAGCCTGGACCTGTTCACCACCCCCGGCGGCTGTGACGGCGCCCAGGAGGCGGCCGCCACCACCCCTCCCGTGTGGTCGTGGAACGGCACGACCTGGAGCCCCGGCGCGATCCCGCTCGCGTCGGTGCTGAGCGGCGCCTGGGAGCTGGCCACCTCGAGCCGGGGCGACCTGCTGGTCACGTCCCAGGCCACCTACCTCTGGAGTGGCGGGCAGGACGCCACCTGGACCCAGGTCTCGTCGAGCCCGGTGGTCGGGGACTCCGCGATCGCCTACGACCAGGGCGACGGCCAGGTGGTGCTCTTCGGGGGGATGTGCTCGGGCTGCGGCGGGGATCCGGTCCCCGACACCTGGACGTGGACCGGGAGCTGGGCGCTGCGCGACACGACGGTGGCGTCGACCCCGCGGCCCTCGCCGTAGGGCGGGGCCACAGGGAGGATGAGGGGAAGATGGCGGAGATCGACGTGCACGGCGAGGGCGGTGCCGCCTACAGCGTCTCGGTCAGCGGGCGGCACTTCGCGGTGACCGCGGCGCAGACGCTCAGCGCGGAGCTGGGCGCTCCCGACGCGGCAGCGCTGATCCGTGCCTCGTTCGGATTCCTCCTCCAGCGAGAGCCGGTGGGATCGATCCTGCCGCGATTCGACCTCTCGGTGATCGAGCGCTACTTCCCCGAGTGGCCCGAGGTGATGCGGCAGCGCTTTCGCTAGCAGGTTGTGGAGCGTACCCTCAGCCAGCTGCCCACCAAGAGCATGGCCGACCTGATCACCCTGGTGATCGCCCCGGCCACGTGGGTCGGGGCCTTGCCCAGCATGTGCGTCATGCCCGGCACATGCACGGGCACACGACGCCGGGTTTCTCGGGTCGACATGGCTAGGCTGGCTGGCCGGATACCATGACCAGCATGGATCCCGCGGTTGCTCGGGACTTCGCCGAGAGGTGGGCCAACGCTTGGAATGCTCACGACCTCGAGGAGCTCCTGCGCTACTTCGCGAACGACATCGTCTTCACGTCGCCGATGGCGGCCCAGCTACTCGTCGGTAGCGACGGGGTCGTTCAAGGCAAGGCGGCCCTGCGCAAGTACTACACCGAGGGTCTTCGGCGTTTGCCCGATCTGCACTTCGAGGTAGTGAGCATCTACCTCGGGGTGAGCACGCTGGTCATCAACTACCGCAATCAGAAGGGCGGCCTGGTTAACGAGGTCCTGATCTTCGAGGGCGCGGTGGTCACCCAAGGACACGCAACTTACCTCGTCAGCTGAACCTGCCCGCCACTACCGTTTGGATTCAGGGGACGGCGTCGAAGGCCTGCCAGACCCAGCGCGCCAGCACCTCGCGCCGCGCCGGATCGGTCCGCCGCAGCCACGCCTGGGCGTCGTCGGGGAGGCGGAGGCGCCGGGACCAGTCGTGGAGGAGGCGGGCGTCGACCTCCACATGGAACTGGAAGCCGTACGCCCGGCCCAGCCGGAATCCCTGGTTCGGGTAGGTGCCGCTGCCGGCCAGATGGGAGGCGCCGCGCGGCAGGTCGAAGGTGTCGGCGTGCCAGTGGAGCACCGGGAGGATCGGGCCACAACCTGCGAAGACGGGGTCGTCGCGCCCGGACGGGGTGAGGGCGACCGACCCCAGGCCGATCTCCTCGCCCCGATCCCCGGCTCTCACCTCGGCGCCACAGGCGGCGGCGAGGAGCTGGGCGCCCAGGCACACGCCGAGGGTTGGCAGGGAGCGGGTCACCGCCTCGTGGAGCAGTGCCACCTCGTCGAGCAGGCGCTGGTCCGGCGCGTGCACGGACTGGGGCCCGCCCATCACGACCAGCGCCACGACCTGGTCGAGGTCGGGCAGCCGCTCGGCCGGACCGATCCGCCTCACCTCGGCGCCGAGGGCGGTGGCGATGGCGCCGATCAGACCCGGGCCCTCATCGTCGGTGTGCTCGATGACGGCCAGCACGGGAGGCCCCGAGGCCTCCGCCCCAAGGGTCATTCCTCGCGGACCATCGCCTCGGACACCGAGACCACCCGGTAGGGGAGATCGTTGATGTCGTAGTAGCGGACCGGCTTGTGCAGCCGCTTGGCGATCCCCACCTGCACCTTCACACCCAGCGAGATGGTGCCGAAGACCCACATCTCGTCGGACTTGACGATCAGGTTGTTGAAGGCCTCCCGCACGGTCTCCTTGGGGACGGTGTGGAGCAGGTAGTAGTCAAACAGCATGAAGGGGACGATCGGCACCGCTCCCTCATCGAGGACGAACTTGCTGATGTGCTGGCGCCAGTAGAAGTTGCGATTGCTGATCGCGCAGTAGACGACGCGCCGCGGCCGGCGCAGGACCCGCTCGGCCTGCTCCGCGGGGCTCGCCTTGGGGCGCGGCGTGAAGATCCGTTCGAGGATGTCGTCAGCGTTCTTGACGTCTCCGCTCACCGTCGGGGTCGGCGTGGATTCGCTGTCGGGCACGGAGGCGCGCTGTCTCTCACCATGCGGCTGCACAAACAGCGACCGATCATAACATCGCCCGCTCATCCGGATTCCGCCCAGCGGATCAGATCGGGAAGTCGGGAGAGGGCGCGCTCCAGGCGGACCGCGTGGGCGGGGTCATTGAGCCAGCGGCTCTGTCCCGAGGGATGCGGCAGGGGGAGCAGCGCAGGGGCGTCACCGGCTGTCTCGATCTCCCTGCCGGCGCCATCGAAGAGGCGGCCGATCGCCTCCTCCATGCCCCGGCCGGGGAGGAAGCGCGCCAGGGCGAGGCCCCCGATCGGGATCACCAGCCGGGGCGCCAGCAGCTCCAGCACCTGGTCCAGCCACCCGGAGCAGAGGGCGACCTCACGGGCGCTGGGCCGGCGGTCACCGCGGCCGTCGGGGGTGCGCCCGGGGAAGCAGGTGGTCATCGAGGTCATGTACACCCGCCGGCGCACGTCCTCCTCGCCATCGAAGCCCGCGCGCGTGAACCAGCGCATGAGCTGGCGGCCGGCACGCCCGGCGAAGGGCCGGGTGCGATCACGCTCGACCGGTCCGGGCGCCTGACCGACGAGCAGCATGCGCTGTCCCGGCCGGCCGCTGAAGACGGGGTGGGCGGCGGCCAGGAGGCCGGCCTCGACGCAGCGCGTGCAGGCGCGCTGGGCCCGCTGAAGGGCCTCGAGCCCGGCGCCCGGCTCGGCCCCGTCGCTCTGGCCCCGCGGGCTCCCCCGGGGTATCATCGAAACGGCTCCGCCATTTGTCTCCTAGTCCACGCCGGCGGACTGGATGTCGTGCGCAGTGGGACGTGATGCCTGACGACAAATACCATCCGACCCACGGACTCCCCCCGGAATCCCGCCCGACCAACGTGCCTCCGGAGTGGTGGTCCCAGCTGGAGCGCCGCGACCTCCCCGAGGGCGGCGGCGAGCCGGGGGCGCGGCATCCCCGCTTCTCCAGGAAGCGCGATCACGAGGTCCCGCGGGTGCCGAGCCCACGCCCCGCTTTCCAGTGGCAGCGCTGGGTCTCCACCCTCGCCCTGATCGTGATCGCAGCCCTCCTGCTGACCGCCGGCCTGGGGGGGACGGCACCCGAGGGGATCGCCCCCGTCCTCTTCCTGCTGGGAATCCTGACACTGGTCGCCGTGGTGGTCATCCAGGTGTCGGGCAGCACCCGTCACCGCCCCTAGCCACGCCGTCGGCCCCCGACGCGCCTGAGGCCGCCATCGGGCGGGGGGCGCCGCGGGGCGAGCCGGACTAGCATCGTCGGCATGGACGCGGAGCCGGAGCCCATGGACGCCGAGGCGGAGCTGCGCCGGTATCGACGCCACCTCGACCCCGGGGCGGGACGGCGAGGGCGTCTGGCCGCCGACGTCAGCGCCGAGTCGCTGCTGCGACGCTTCCGCCTGGCGGCCGAGGACACGGCCGCGCTGGCGACCCCGGCCGAGGCCGCGATCCTCGAGCAGCTGGCCACGGCGCCGGTGCACGCGGTGGGCCGGGTCGTCGACTCCAGCAACGCCGTCTTCCTCCTCGAGCTCGACGCGCCGGATCCCAACATCGAGGGTCAGCCGCTGCGCGCCATCTACAAGCCGGCGCGCGGGGAGCGCCCGCTCCATGACTTCACCCGCCACACGCTCCACCTGCGCGAGCGCGCCGCCTACCTGCTCAGCGCCGCGGCGGGCATGGGCGTGGTCCCGCCCACCGGCCTTCGCGACGGGCCGCTGGGACCGGGGAGCGTCCAGCTCTACGTCCATCCCGCCGAGGAGCCCCTTCCCGAGGCCGAGGCGGAGGGCATCGAGCTCCAGCTGCACCGGCTGGCCGCGTTCGACGTCCTGGCCAACAACGCCGATCGCAAGCAGGCCCACCTCCTGCTCGACACGCGGTCACACCTCTGGGGGATCGACAACGCCCTCACCTTCCTCCCCTACCCGCGCCAGCGGACGGTGCTGCTCGGCCTGGGCGGCGACGACCTGGACGCCGCGGACGCCGAGCTGGTCCGCCGGCTCCGTGACGGCGACGCCCGCCCGGCGCTCCGCGAGGCGCTCGGCAAGCTCCTGAGCGCCGCCGAGGTCGACGCCTTCGAGGGCCGGCTCGAGGAGCTGGCCGAGCACCCCTGGTACCCGCGCCTCGACGAGTGGGACGGCCGCCCCTTCGAGTGGTGGTGACGCCGGCCGGATCCCTCCCTGCGGCGTCCTGACGCACGGGGCCTCATCGTCCCTGCCGAGAAGGTCATACATTACAACAGCGTTATAATGAGTTATGATATCGCTGATGCCGAAAGCGTCCCAGAGAGGGGCAGGCACCGGAGGTTCACAGCGATGATCATGCAGGGATCGCGCGAGATGCGAGGAACGACCGACAAGGAGGGGGAGCCGGCGCCGGAGCGCCTGGAGTCCCCCGCACCGGCGGCCGTCCGCCAGCCGGCTCGGGAGACCCAGCAGCCCGTCAGGGAGGTGCAGGGCGCGCCCCAGCGGACACGGATCCTGCTGGCGCGAACGATGGCGGAGCAGCGCATCCGCCAGGGGATCTACCTCCTCGTGGGGCTGATCGACGCCGTCGTCGGCCTCGACTTCCTCTTCCGCCTCATCGCCGCGGCCAACACCGGGTTTGCGCACCTCATCTTCGTCGCGGGCTCGTGGCTGTCCGGGCCCTTCGACGGGATCTTCGCCTCGGTCCCGCGAATCTCGGGGCTGACCCTCCGCTGGAGCGACCTCCTGGTCATGGTCCTGGCCACGATCATCGGGTGGCAGGTGGTGAGGGTCTTCGGGCTGTCGGGGAGCGGCCGGCGCCAGCGCGTCGTGGAGCGCGTCCTGGTCTGAGGCCATCCCCCATCGGAGCCGCACGCGCCGGGGAGATCACCCGGCGCGTGCGTGCGACCGAGGGCCGGCACGCACCGACCGTGTGATCGGATCCGTGGCTCTGCTGTGCGGTGGTACGCCCGGAGGGACTTGAACCCCCGCACCCGGCTCCGGAGGCCGGCGCTCTATCCAACTGAGCTACGGGCGCACGCTGCAATCGAGTATACGGCCGCAGTGCCAATCCCCCCTGGAGGGCGTCCGGGCGACAACCCCGCCGACTGTGCAGACTTGGCGGCAATCCCATGAGCGACCAGGCCCCGCCGCCGCCACCTCCGTCGGACCCCCCGCCCCTTTCGAAACCGCCTCCCGCTCCTGCGGAGTCGCCTCCCCCACCTCTGGAGCCGCCTCCCCCACCTGTGGAACCGCAACCGCCTCCCTCAGGGCCGGCTATCCCTCCCTCCCCGCCGCCCGGCTGGACGACGTGGAGCCCACCCCCCAGCCCTCCGGAGCCTTTCGGCGGGATGCCGTTCCCCCCCGAGGGCGAGCCTCCTCCGTCCGGCGGGGAGCCGGACAGACCGGCGCGGAGGCCGGCGGGGTGGAGGATCGGGCTCGCAATCCTCGGCGGGGTGGTGATCGCCGGCGCGGCCGGCGTCGGCGCCTACCTGCTGGTCAGCGGCGGGGCGAGCCGCCCGACCGCCGCCACACCCACACCCGCCCCCGCGACCGCCACGCCCCTGCCTCTCCCCGACATCTCGGCGCCCGCCATCTCGGGGGAGCCGCCCATCCAGCCCGCCGACTGCAGCGGCGGCAGCCCACCGGACGCCTACACGGCGGCCGCATTCGCCGACATCTGCCAGGTTCTCACCCCCCTTGCGGAGATGGACCCGGCCTGCGCCACCGCCTCGGGGCTGAGCTGCGAGAGCGCGGCGCGCGCCCTGGCCCTGGCCGCGGAGGCATCGCTGACCGACATCCGCGCGCAGACGCCGGTGACCGCGGCCGAGAAGGCGGCGGACCCGGAGCTGCGCACGGCCTTCCGCGATGACGCGACCGCCGGCGCCGATCTCGCCGAGGGCATCGCCGATGGAGACGCGGCGCTCGCGGCCAAGGGGCTGACCGTCCTGGCCTCGGGGACCGACGCGCTCTCTGCCGCCGGGGTCGACCTGGCCGGTTGAGGGCCGGGCGGGCGGACCGGGTGCCGGCCGCGAACGGCTAGCGGGACAGCCGTCCCGAGACGACCCGGGTGATCCCGCCGGGGTCGGACGAGACGGTCACCTCGAGATCGGCGCGGCGCATCAGCGCCTGGATCGGGCGGCTGAGAAAGGGGGCGACCTCGACCAGGACCCGGCCGCCGGGTTGGAGCCATTCGGGAGCCTGGTCGACCAGATCCCGAACCATGCCCAGCCCGTCGGGCGACCCGTCGGTCAGGGTGTGGCGGGGCTCGAAGCCGCGGATCTCCCGGGGCAGGCTGCGGATGTCCGCCCGGGCCACGTAGGGTGGGTGCATCGTGAAGACGCCGACCCCACGGCGAAGGCGCCGAGGCAGCCCGTCGAGAAGGTCGGAGACCGCGAAATGGGCGTTGGCGAGGTGATGGCGGCGCGCATTGGCCCGGCTCAGGGCGACCGCGGCCGGGTCGATGTCCAGCCCCCAGACCTCAGCCGTGGGCAGGGCGTGAGCGACCGTGCAGGCTACCGGCCCCGCCCCGCAGGCGACGTCGACCGCCACCTTGACCGAGCGGCGGCGCAGGGCGGCGACCGCGGTCTCGGCCATCAGCTCGCTGGTCCGGCGGGGCACGAAGACACCCGGGCGCACCTGGAGGGTGAGGCCGGCGAAGTCCACGACGCCCCGGATCAGGGCCACCGGCTCGCCCCCCGCTCGACGCTCCACGTAGTCGCGGTAACGGCGCTCCACGCGCGCTGGAACCGACGCCTTCGGGTCGAGATCGTCGACGTCGACTCCGATGGCCAGGGCGAGGAGATCCGCGGCGTCCTCGCGCGCGATTGCCCCTCGCCAGTGGTCGATTGCCTTCGAGGCCCTAAGACGAGTTCGCCCTTCGGTTAACAGGTGGCTCACTCTGGGCGCGGCGAGGGTCATTCGTGCTTGCATGGGGCGGGATGGTAGCCGTGGAACCCCGACCCTGGCGGATCGCAGCGTTTTTCGACGTCGATCGGACCGTCGTTCGGGGCTCGTCGATGATGGCGCTGGCGGGTCCGCTGTGGCGGGCGGGGCTGATCTCGAGCGGCTCCCTTTTCCACGCCGCGGTCCAGGGCCTGCAGTTCAGCGCCCGGGGCTTCAGCGAGCAGGAGGTCCAGCAATCGGTCCGGGCCATCGGTGACGCGGTCCGCGGCATGGAGGTGGCCGAGCTGCGCCGGGTGGCGGAGCGGACCATCCCCCGGGTGCTCGGCCCCCGCCTCTACGCCGAAGCCCTGGACCTGATCGCCTGGCACCGCGAGCGCGGCCACCTGATCTTCCTGGTCTCGGCCTCCACCCACGAGCTGATCGACAGGCTGGGTGGGATCGTCGGCGCGGATGGCGTGGTGGCCTCCGAGGCGGAGATCGTCTCCGGCCGCTACACGGGCTTGGTCTCCCTCTGCCACGGCAACGCCAAGGTGGACGCGGTCCGCCGCCTCGCGGCGGCCCACCGCGTCGACCTCGAGGGCTCCTACGCCTATGGCGACGGGGTGGGGGACATCCCGATGCTCCAGGCGGTGGGCCACCCGACGACGGTGAACGCCGACCGGCGGCTCAGCAGGACCGCGGTGCGCCACGGCTGGCGGCAGCTCCGCTTCCGCTCGCCGGACCGCTGGTCGTGGCTCACGGGCCCGCCCTGGCCGGCCACCTCCCGGTGGATGACGTCCCCGCCGCGCGGGCGCGAGGTGAGCTGGCTGGGTGCATCCTCCCGGCGCGGCGAGGGCAAGGAATCCCTGATCGGTACCGAGGGGCAGGGTCAGGCGGAGAGCGCGGGCACCGTCGCGTACTGACCGGCAGGGGCGGAGGCCCGGGCCGGGAGCCGTTTACAATCCGCCGGCACCTCCGCTCTCCACGGACGAGGTCCCATGGACCAGTCTCCCCCACCTGCGCCCCCGCCTCCGCCCTCGGGCTGGAGCCTTCCGGCGGCCGCGGCTCCCCCTCCCCCGGCGTGGCAACCGCCCGCGGGGCCGCCACCCACATGGCCGCCGCCTCCGGGACAACCGCCCGCGGCACCGCCACCCGCATGGCCGCCACCCCCGGGACAGCCACCGGCATGGCCGCCCGCTCTGCAGGGGGCACTCCCTCCGCCGCCCCCGAGGGGCGCACCTGCCAGCGGGTTCGGGATCCGGGAGCTCCAGCTCGCCGGATTCGGGCGGCGCCTGGGCGCCTTCGCCCTGGACTGGGTCTTCATCGCCATCCTCGTGGTGATCGGGGTGGTGGCCGGGGGCAGCATCGTGGAGGCGGCCATCGCCCCGGCCACGGTCGCGACCACGGCGGATGCGAACCTGCCCGGCTTCCTGATCGGGGAGCTGATCGCCCTGCTCAGCCTGATCGCCATCCCCTTCGTCTACCCGGCGCTCGGCTGGCACTCGGGGGCCACCCCGGGGATGCGCGCCCTCGGCCTGCGCGTGGTCGACGCGAGGAGCGGCGAGCGGCTCACCTGGGGGCAGACGATGCTCCGCACCGCCGGCTGGTGGTGGAGCCTGCTCACGGTCGGCATCGGCTTCATCCCGGGGCTGGCCGACCCCTGGCGGCGCGCGCTCGGCGACCGGATGGCCAGCAGCCTGGTGCTCGCGGTGCGGCCGATGCCGATGGTCTGGGCCCCCGGCCCCTACGGCTGGACGGTGGTCCCCACCCGACCGCCGGCAGCCGCCCCGCTCCTCCCCTCGGCGCGCTCGGCGGCGGAGGGGCCGCCCCCCCGGACGTCGTGGACCTGGACCGACGTGGCCCCGGTGCTGGTCACGCTGCTGCCCATCATCCTGGCCGCCAATTGGGTCGCGGGGGTGACGGCCCAGGGATTGGGGATCACCGCCGGAAGCGGAGGCGCCGTCGCGCTCTCCTACGCGGACGAGATCGCGGTGTATGGCGGCAGCCTGCTGCTGATCGCGCTCCTGGTCGGGCTGCGCCGCCACACCTCGCTGCTGGCGCTGGGCCTCCGCCTGCCGTCGTGGCCGTGGCTGGCGGCGGGGATCCCGCTGGGCTTCGCCGCGCTGGTCCTCCAGGACGGCGGCGGGCTGCTGAGCAGGGTCATCTTCCCCGGCGCCAACTCCACCAACCAGTGCGTCGGCATCCGGGGCGAGTTCGGCAGCTCGATCGCCCTGGCCCTGCTCGCGGTCGCGGTCATCGCGCCGATCTCGGAGGAGATCATCTTCCGCGGCTTCACCTTCGGCTGGCTGCAGGGACGGCTGCCGCTGTGGGGCGCGGTCCTCATCAGTGCGGCGATCTTCTCGGCCGCCCACGTGGGCTGGGCGGAGCCGACGCTCTTCCTCCCCGTCTTCCTGAGTGGAATCCTGCTCGCCTACGTCTACGCCAAGTCGAGGTCGGTGTGGCCGGGGGCGATCATCCACATGACCATCAACATCGTCGGGGTCCTCCTCATCCTCACCGCTCCGGGCTGCTGAGGGAGAGATCCGCCCGCACTCCTGCCCACGCCGCTAGACCACCCAGATCGTCTTGACTTTGACGAACTCGCGGATGCCGAAGGCGTGCAGCTCGCGGCCGTAGCCGCTGCGCTTGACACCGCCGAACGGCAGCCGCGGGTCGGAGTGGGTCATGCCGTTGACGAAGACGCCTCCCGTCTCCATGCGGCGGGCGAATCGCACTCCTCGCCCCACGTCCCCGTCCACACGTTGCCGCCCAGACCGTACGCGGAGTGGTTGGCGGCGCGCCGCGCCTCCTCGGAAGCGCTCAGGTCAGACGCGAGGATCCGGGGCGGCCCGCGGCGGCCACCGCGTCGGCCACCGCCTCCGCCTCGACGGGGTCGAGACCGGCGCAGGTGATCCGGATCGCGGGCCCGGTGGCGATCCGGAAGCGCTCACCGGGAAGGGCCGCGTAGCCCGCGTCGGCGAGGGCGTCGAGCACGGGGGCCTCGGCCTCCACCGGGACCCAGACGTTGAAGCCGGTGGCGCCGTGGGCGGCGATGCCACGCGTCTCGAGGGCCTCGAGGAGACCCTCGCGTCGCTGGCGGTAGATGTCCGCGGCGTGGGCGAGGAGGAGGTCGAGTCCGGGGCGCGACCAGAGGCTGATCACCAGACGCTGGAGCAGGTGACTGACCCAACCGGCGCCCACCGACAGCCGTCCCTCGACGCGCGCCACCGTCCCTTCGTCGCCGCAGATGACGGCGAGGCGGAGGTCGGGGCCGAGGGTCTTGGAGACCGACCGCACCACCGCCCAGGCCGGGGCATCCGGGAGCGACACGCCGACCACGCTCCCCCCGCCGACCGCCTCGGCGTGATCGTCCTCGACCACCAGCGCCTCGGGATGGCGGGCGAGGACGCGGCGCAGCTCGGTGCGGCGCAGGTCGTCGAGGGCTCCGCCGAACGGGTTCTGGCTGCGCGGGGTCATGACCACCGCCCGGGCGCCCCGCCGCAGGGCGCCGTCCAGGTCGTCGGCGAGCATGCCGCGCGAGTCGACCCGAACCGCCAGGCTGCGCAGGGACATGGCCCGGAGCAGGTCGATGATCGGAGGGTAGATGGGATCCTCGACGGCGACGCCGTCGCCGGGGCGCAGGTGGGCCCCGAGGATCCGCTCGATGCCGTCGACAGCCCCGCTCACCACGGTGAGGTGGGTGGCGTCGAGGCCGTCGGCCCGGAGCCGGTCCCGGGCCAGGTCGGCCAGCTCGGGGTCGACCATCGGGGCGCCGTAGAGGAGGGAACGCCGGGGCAGCGTGGCGAGCGCCCGGCTCCAGTCGGGGAGCAGCTCGCGGTCGGGCTGGCCCTGTGCCAGGTCGCGGAGCCCGGGACGGAGCCGGGGCCGGACCGAGGCGTGGAGCGGAGGCCGGGGGGATACCGAGGTCCCGGAGCGGCCGGCCCCGACCGCCAGCCCGCGGCGGCCCAGCTCCCGGTAGGCGGCGGCGACCGTCGCCGGGCTCACCTCCAGCTCGGCCGCCACGGTCCGGACGGTGGGCAGACGCTCCCCCGGCTGGAGCCGGCCGTCCCGGACCGCGGCCTCGACCGCGACGGCCAGGTCGGCGGCACGCCGCCCGCTCATGTAGAATAGTTCGGTAACGTTCATCAGTTTGTATTATAACATATAGAGGGCAGAGGCATGGCCGCTGATGTGGCGCGGGATCAGGGGGAGGCGGCGGAGATCGCAGGTCCGGCGAGCCCCCGCGTCCAGGTCCGGCGCCACGCGGATCGCGCCCGCTACGACCGGGCGACCATCCACGCCATCCTCGACGCGGCCCTGATCTGCCACGTGGGGGTGATCGTGGACGGGGAGCCGCTGGTGCTGCCGACCGGCTTCGGCCGGGACGGCGACACCCTCTACCTCCACGGGGCGGCCGCCAACCGCAGCCTCCAGGCCGCCCTCCAGGGTGTCTGCGTGACCGTCACCCACCTGGACGGGCTGGTGCTCGCCCGCTCCGCCTTCGGCCACTCCATGAACTACCGCAGCGTGGTGGTGAGGGGACGGGCCCGCCCGGTCACCGACCCCGAGGAGCGCGGGAGGGCCCTGCGGGCGGTCGTGGAGCATCTCGTGCCGGGACGGTGGGCGGAGGTTCGCCAGCCCAGCCCGAAGGAGCTGGAGGCGACCGCCGTGATCGCGGTGGACCTGGCCGAGTGCTCTGCCAAGGTCCGCACCGGCCCGCCGCTCGACCCCGCCTCCGACCGGGCCCTGCCGGTCTGGGCCGGCGAGATCCCGCTCCGGACGGTGGCCGAGCCACCGCTCCCCGACGTCGACCTGGGCGCCGGCATCGGCCAGCCCCCGAGCGTCACCGCCATCCGCAGGAGGTTCCCGGCTCTCGTCAGCGGGGACGGAGCCGGGGGGTGATGACGCGGGCACGGCCGGCGGTCCCCCTCGTGGTCGCCGCCTTCGCGGCCGTGTACGTGATCTGGGGCTCCACCTACCTGGGGATACGGGTCGCCATCGAGACCATCCCGCCGCTCGCCATGGCGGGGGTCCGCTTCCTGGTCGCGGGCGCGATCCTCTTCCCGGCCGCCTACCTGAGCGGTGACCGCAGGGGGGACCCGATCACCCCCGTCCACTGGCGCTCGGCCCTCGTCATCGGCGGCCTCCTCCTGTTCTGCGGCAACGGCGGGGTGACCTTCGCCGAGCAGCACGTGCCCTCGGGGGTGACCGCACTCCTGGTGGGGACCGTGCCGCTGTGGATGGCGGTCTTTGCCCACCTGCGCGGGGCCCAGCGGCTGAGCCGGCTGGCCTCGCTGGGCCTGGTCGCCGGCTTCGCGGGCGTGGCCCTGCTGCTGCGCACCGGTGGCGGGGGAACGGCCTCGCCGGGCTTCTACGCCGTCGCCCTGCTCTCCCCGGTCTGCTGGGCGGCGGGCTCGATCTACGCGCGCGGGGCGCGGGTGCCCCGGCGCCCGCTGGTGGGCGTTGCGATGGAGATGCTCTGCGCCGGCGTCCTCCTCTGCGCCTTCGCCGGGATCCTGGGTGAATGGGGTCAGATCCATCCCGGGAGGATCTCGGCGGTCTCGCTGTTCTGGTTCGCCTACCTGGTGGTGTTCGGATCCCTGGTCGCCTACACCGCCTACGTCTACCTGCTCGGCAAGGTCTCGCCCCGGGCGGTGTCCAGCTACGCGTACGTCAACCCGCTGGTGGCGGTGCTGCTGGGCTGGGCGTTCCTCGGCGAGACGGTCACCGCCGGCACCCTGGTGGCCGCCGGGCTGATCGTGGTCGCGGTGGCGGTGATGCTGGCGGGAGGGCGCCGCCCGGCGAGGAGCGTGGCCGGAGACGCCGCGGTCACGGAGGGAGACGCCCCACCCCACGCGGCGGCCGCGGAGGCGGAGACCGCCTGACCTCGGCCGGTGAGGACAATGGCCGGGTGAGCTCCGAGCCGGCCGCCCCGGCCCGCGACCCGGACCCGGCCCGCGACGCCGAGGGCCTCCGGCCGTCGCCGGATCTGACGGCGCCCGCGGCGGTGCCCTCCGGCGCGCCGGCCAGCCTCGAGGCACCTGCTCCCCTCCACCCCGGCGAGCGCCTGCTCCGGGGACGCTGGGGCTGGCTGGACTTCCTGATCGTGGGCCCGGTGCTGGCCGCCTCCATCTGGTACTACGTGGGCACCCCGATCGCGACCTGGATGATCCTGCACCGGCAGGTCATCCAGGCATCGGCCATCCGGGCGGCGGCGGCGGCGGAGATCGTGAGCGGAGCCGAGGTGCGCACCGGCCAGGTGGCCATCTGGATTGCGCTGCTCGCCCCCCTGCCGATCAGCTGGTGCACCGACCCCTGCTACTACTTCGGAGGCCGCCGCTACGGGCGGGTGCTGATCGACTTCCTCTGCCGGACCGACCCCAGCTGGACCCGGCGGGTGGCCAGGGGCGAGCGGATATTTGCCCGCTTCTCGGTGTGGGCGGTCCTGCTCTCGCCGACGCTCTGGCTGCCCGGCGGCGTCTTCTACTTCCTGGCCGGCGAGACGCGGATGCCGTTCTGGAAGTTCATCACCCTGGACGGCCTGGGCGAGCTGCTCTGCATCGGCGAGATGGTGGCGATCGGCTACTTCATCGGCAAGCCGGCAGAGACCTTCGTCAACAACCTCTCCGACTACTCGCTCTGGATCATCCTGGGGGTGGTGGCGCTGCTCCTGGTGCTCTCCGCCCGGCGAGGACCCCGGAGCCGCAGGGCTGAGCCGGGAGCGGTGGTGTGACCGTCGCGGCCGGTTCGGCGACAATCACGGGCGTGGCTGTGAGCCCGCGTGAGTTCGTGCTCGGCGTGGACCTCGACGGCGTCTGCGCCGACTACTACCCCTTCATGCGCCGGGTGGTCGCCGAGTGGCTGGGGCGCGACCTGGAATCGCTCCCCCCCGACGTCGGCTGGGAGATGGCCGAATGGGGCATCCGGCCCGGCGAGTTCCCCAAGGTCCACCGCTTCGCGGTGGTGGAGCGGAAGCTCTTCCTGGAGATGGACATGATCGCCGGCGCCGGCCCGGCGCTCCGCCGCCTCTCCAACCTGGGGCTGCGGATCCGCATCATCACCCACCGCCTGGTCATCGAGCACTTCCACCAGATCGCGGTGGCGCAGACGGTGCAGTGGCTGGACAAGCACGGCATCCCCTACTGGGATCTGTGCTTCATGGGTGAGAAGGGCGCCGTCAACGCCGACCTCTACATCGAGGACTCACCGCACAACGTGGAGGCGCTGCTCGCCGACGGACGCGACGTGATCGTCTTCAGCCACGCCGCCAACACCCACATCGAGGTGGGGCCCGAGCAGCGCGCCCGTGGCTGGGCCGAGGCCGAGCCGCTCATCCTCCAGCGCTTCCATGCCTGGCAGGAGCGGGGCGGAGAGGAGGGTGAGCCGGCGGCGGAGAACCGCGCGAGGTGACCGGGGAGAGCATCGAGGTCGATGGCCACGACCTCGCCATCAGCAACGGTGACAAGGTCTTCTTCGCAGAGCGCGGGATCACGAAGCGCCGGCTCATCGACTACTACATCGCCGCCGGTGAGGGGGCGCTCACGGGCTGCTTCGACCGTCCCAGCGTCCTCAAGCGCTACCCCAACGGGGCGGCGGGCCCCTTCTTCTTCCAGAAGCGGGCACCGGTCGGCGACACCGGGTACCTGCGCACCACCACGGTCCACTTCCCCAGCGGCCGCTCCGCCGACCTGCTGGTCATCGACTCGCTGGCGGCGCTGATCTGGTCGGTGAACCTGGGCTGCATCGACATCAATCCGTGGCCGGTGCGCAGCGGGGACACCGACCATCCCGACGAGCTGCGCATCGACCTCGACCCCCAGCCCGACATCCCCTTCGACGACATTCGCAGGGTGGCGCTGGTGGTGCGCGAGGTGCTGGACGACATGGGGCTGCACGGCTTCCCCAAGACCTCGGGGTCGCGGGGCATCCACATCAACGTCCGGATCGTCCCCGAGTGGGGCTTCACCGCCGTCCGCCGGGCGGCGCTGGCGCTCGCCCGTGAGGTCGAGAGGCGCGCGCCCACGCTCGCCACCAGCAAGTGGTGGAAGGAGGAGCGGCACGGCGTCTTCATCGACTACAACCAGAACGCCCGCGACCGCACCGTCGCCAGCGCCTACTCGGTGCGCCCGGTGCCGGACGCGCGGGTCTCCTGCCCGCTGGAATGGGACGAGGTGACTGACGTCGAGCCCGCGGAGCTGACCGTGGAGACGGTGCCGCGCCGGCTGAGCCAGAGAGGGGATCCGGGTGCCGGCATCGACAGGGTCGCCCACCGGCTGGACACGCTGCTGGAGCTGGCCGACCGTGACGAGCGCGAGGGGCTCGGCGACGCGCCCTGGCCGCCCCACTTCCCCAAGGGCGACGACGAGCCGCGCCGGGTGGCCCCGTCCCGCGCCCGCAAGGGCTGAGGGCCGACGAGCTCCGCGTCGCACGCCTCGATCCGCCCGATCGCGCGGACGGGGCAGGGACCACCCTCTCACGGCTCGCTCCGCCCGATCGCTCGGCGGGGCAGGCACCGCCCTCTCACAACCGGTTTCGGACACGAAAGTCCGAAACCACCCGGTGAGGCATGCAGGGGCCTCCGGGCGCGCTCATGGGCAGCGCGTGACCGGCCCCCGGATACCGCCGGGCCCTCGAGCCGGGGCGGGCGCGGAGCGCGCGCGAGCGCCGCGGGATCTCAGCGACGCGCGGGGCGCTTCGCGACCACCTCCTCGTCGAGGCACTCCTCCCACGTCCGGCGGCCCAGGGTGGCCCCCTCGGGGGCGAGGTTGCCGCCGCCCCGGATCGCGCGGGCTGCACCGCCGGGCATGTGGACCGGGAGGAGCGCGCGATGGCGGTGGCTGGCCCGCAGGTAGCCGCGGAGCAGATCGCCCATGGCGTACACGCGCGGCCCCGCCATCTCGGGAACCAGGCCGGCCGGCTCGCCGAGGGCGATCTCCGCGACCCGTGCCGCGACCTCCCGGTGTCCACCGGCTGGAAGCGAACCCCGGCCGCGACCGGGATCACCGGCAGCGGTGACATCGCCCGGCACAGCCAGACGAAGGCGTCCTGGAACTGGCTGGCGCGCAGCGTCGTCCAGGGCAGGCCGGAGCCGGAGATCACCCGCTCCGCGCCCAGCTTGGCGGCGAAGTAGCCGAACATGGCGCGGTCGACGCGGCTCCGCACCGGCACCCGGCCGGCGCCGACCACGGAGATGTTCACCAGGTGGGTGGTCCCCGCCCGCGCCGCCGCCCGCACCAGGATCTCGGCCATCCCCTGATCGCCCTTGGGACTGCCGGCGCAGTTGACGACGGTCGCGACCCCCGCCAGGGCTTGCTCGAGGCCCTCGCCGGTGCGAAGGTCGCCCACCGTGTGCTCGATGCCGTCCTCGGGGCGACCCTCGTGGCGGGTGAGCACGCGCACCGCGCACCCGGCGTCGCGGAGCAGCGCGACCACGGGACGCCCCAGCCGCCCGGTGCCGCCGATGACCAGAATCGTTGCTGTCATGGCTCCTCCTGCTGGGCGGGCTGATCCGCCGCCCGTCACGTCTCCTCGATCTCGCGGGTCTACCCCTCAGACACGCCAGGAAGGAGCTGTGTGACCGGTGGCTGATCAGGAGTGGCTGGCGGACCGTTTCGAAGAGCACCGCACCCATCTGCGGGCGGTGGCGCACCGGATGCTGGGATCGCTCACCGAGGCCGACGACGCGGTCCAGGAGGCCTGGCTGCGGCTCAGCCGGGCAGGGGCGAGCGAGGTGGAGAACCTCCAGGCGTGGCTGACGACGGTGGTCGCCCGCGTCTGTCTCAACACGCTGCGCTCCCGCAACGTCCGGCGCGAGGAGTCGCTCCCCGTGCACGTGCCCGACCCGGTGGTCGCCTCACCGGAGGAGCAGGCGCTGCTCGCCGACTCGGTGGGCCTGGCCCTGCTCGTCGTGCTCGACACCCTGGCCCCGGCGGAGCGCCTCGCCTTCGTGCTCCACGACATGTTCCAGCTTCCCTTCGAGCAGATCGCTCCGGTGGTGGGGCGCACGCCCGTGGCGGCGCGGCAGCTCGCCAGCCGCGCGAGGCGGCGGATCAGGGGCGCCGAGGTGCCGGCTCCCGATGCCGATCTCGCCCGCCAGCGGCGGGTGGTCGACGCCTTCTTCCAGGCGGCGCGCGACGGTGACTTCGAGGCCCTGGTCGCGCTGCTCGACCCCGAGGTCGTCCTCCGTCTCGACGCCGGTGCAGGTGCCTTCGCCCCGTCCATGGAGCGCCGCGGCGCGGCGGTCGTCGCCCGTCAGGCTCTGCGCGGGCTGCGCTCCGCGCTCCCGGGTTCGCAGGTGCGCCCCGCGCTCGTGAACGGCGCGGCCGGGGTGATCGTCGCCGTGGACGGGCGCGCGGCGACCGTCATGGGCTTCACCGTCAGCGACGGCAGGATCGTCGAGATCGATGCCATCGCCGATGCCGAGCGCGTCGCGAGGATCGCCGCCGCCCTGCTCCCGATCGAGTAGGCGGGCGCCGGTCGCTACGCGCGGCTGTTCAGGATCACCCCCAGGTCGAAGGGGTGGGGCGGCAGGAGCTGGTCGTACCCGCACTGGTCCGGGGCGCGGTCGGGGCGCCAGCGCAGGAAGCGGGAGGCGTGGCGGAAGCGGTTGCCCTGCAGATGGTCGAAGGCCACCTCGCAGACCAGCTCGGGGCGCACCGCCACCCAGTCCGTCTCCCGCCCCCTCGTCCATCGCGACGGGCCTCCGGGTGTGCGCCCCTGCCCGAACGAGGTGCCGCCCTCCAGCGGGCGGAGCCGCTGCAGCAGCTCGCGGCGCTCGGCGGCCGAGAACGACGCGGTGTGGCCGACGTGGTGGAGGACGCCGTCGGTGTCGTACAGGCCGAGCAGCAGCGACGCCACCGCCTCGATCTTGAGGTCCCTGCGGTAGCCGCCGACCACGCAGTCGACGGTGCGGAGATGCTTGACCTTGATCCAGCCGCGATCGCCGCTGCGATACGTTGAGGTGAGCGGCTTGGCGACCACCCCGTCACAGCCGGCGCCCTCGTAGCGGTCGAACCAGGAGGCCGCCTCCTGCGGGTCCGTGGTCTGCGGGGTGAGCGCGACCTGGGGGTTTGGGACGAGCACCGCGCGCAGACGTGAGGCGCGGTCGCGGAGCGGCAGTTCTCGGAGGTCCTCGTCGCCGGCCGCGAGCAGGTCGAAGGCGATGAACGTCGCCGGGCTCTCGGCGGCGAGCATCCGCACCCGGGATTCGGCGGGATGGAGGCGGAGCTGGAGGGCGTCGAAGTCGAGGCCGCGCGGCCCGGCGATCACGATCTCGCCGTCGACCACCGCCTGCTCGGGCAGCGCCGCGCGGAGCGGGTCGAGCAGCTCGGGGAAGTAGCGCTGGAGGGGCAGGCTGTTGCGGCTCTCGAGGTGGATCGAATCGCCGTCGCGGAAGACGATGCAGCGGAAGCCGTCCCACTTGGGCTCGTAGACCAGGCCCGAGGCGGCCGGGATCTCGGTCGCCGAGGCACAGAGCATGGGCTGGAGGGGTGGATGGAGGGTGGGCATGGGCCCGATGCTACGTCCGATGCCGTGGGGAGCGGACCACCCGCAGCGCAGGCCGTTCGACCGCCGACGGCTGCGTTCCGCCGGGTGACGCGGAGGTCAGCACTCCGCCAGGAGGCTTCGGGTTCCGGCGGCCGCAGCGGGCAGAAAGCCGGCCACCAGCCGAAGGACCGTGCAGCCCTGGTCACTCCGGGCGGGCAGCCGGGTGGCTCCGACGGTCACGTCCACCGCCCGCCCGCAGGTCCCGCCCACCGCCACATCGGTCGGGCCGGAGCCCGATGCGGGGTGGAAGGTGATCGTGTAGAGCGCGGATGCTTCCATGCACCCCATCGCTGCCGCCAGCGGGAGCGTGTTGATGGCGTTGGCGAGCCGGGCGCTGTCCGTCTCACCGAGGTCGACCGTCAGGGATCCGCTCGGTGGGCCTGCCATCGAGATCGTGGTGTACCCGGTGAGCACCGCGCTGCCCGGCGGCGGGAGGGCGTCGGACGGCGCCGCATCGGGCACCCACACCACCTGGGCGTCGATGCGCAGGACGTAGCTGCCGTCCGCGAGCTGGGTGGTGGCGTAGAGGAGCTGGGCCTCACTCTCGTTGGGCCCGGAGGTGGGCAGGGAGACCACGAACCCGATCCAGGATCCTGCCGGCCCGAACCCGTTCCCGGCCGTTCCGACCGTGGATCCCTGGGGCAGGCCGGCCAGAACGTAGCTCTGCAGGGCCTGGCCGGCCTGCTCGTTCACCTGGTACAGCGCGTCGAGGTCGGTCAGACCGCTGACACCGATGCTCACGAACGGGGCCGTCAGAGCCGCGGGCGCGGCGGCCGTCCAGAGCTGGGCGCCGGGCGGGATCGGAGCCTCGCTCAGCACCTGGGTGGCGAACTGCACAGCTGCCGAGTCCGAGTCCGGTGAAGCGCTGACCACGGGGCCCGGTGCGGGGCTGACCACGGGGCCCGGTGCGGTGCTGAAGTCGGAGCCCGGCGGGGCGTACGGCAGCGGGGTGGCGGCCTGGGACCCGGAGCTGGGCAGGGCCGCGGCCATGGTGGCGAGCACCATCACCAGACCGACGATGGCCACCGCGATCCTGCGCATCCGCACCATGATGGAACGCGGCGGCTGGGGCCGGGGTTCCTCAGCCGGCGACGGCTCCCCCCGCGGCCGGCGTCCGCAGCCGGATCAGGTTCACCACGTCGGCGTCGCCACGGGCGCGCTCGACCACCTCGCTGGCGCGGCGGATCAGGTCGAGCGAGGCCACCTCACCGCGGACGATGACGCTCTGGTCCTCGCCGGGGATCACCCGGAGCGCGAACCCGTCAGCACCGAGTGCCTCCAGCAGCGCACCCTCGATCCGCTCCCTGGCCTCGACCGTGCCGCTCAGCGCGCGCCGGCGGCGGCTGCCGGTCAGCGAGGTGACGCCCGCACCCTGGCGGAGCAGCTTCTCGCCACCGCGGCGGACCGCCTGCCGGCGCTCGCGCCCCTTGTGCGGGTGGAGGAAGAAGGCGGCGATGGCGGCGAGCAGGGCGCCGAGGCCGACCAGACGCATGCGCTTCTTCATTGACTCACCTCAGGTTGAGGAGAGGGCCGGTGACGGCGAAGGGGACGTGGCCCGCCGCCCCGAACAGTGCGAAGAGGGCGAGCCCGGCTCCGAGCAGGGTCACGTTGCGATAGAAGGCGCCCTCCTGGGTGCGCCGCGCCGCCGGGTCCGAGACCGTCCAGAAGCGGTGGAAGAGGAAGCCCGCGGGCAGGACGAACGCGGCGATCATCAGCGACCCGATGTCCGGCCAGATGCCGGCGATGACCGAGACGGACGCCGCCAGCAGGTAGAGGCCGGTGGGGATGCCGGCCAGGAAGGGGAGCGGGAGCTTGCCCCTGGCGACCCCGGCGTACTGGGCGTGACGCTGAAGATGCCCCCGCGCCGAGAAGAGGAAGAGGGCGACGAAGAGCACGCGGCCGGCCAGAAGGAATGCCCCACCAACTGCTGTCATGGATCGATTGTTGCGCGATCGGAGCCGTTGACCGTGTAGATCATCGCGTTCTACCATGCGGGAATGGAGCGACGGGTATCTGTCCGGCAGCTGAATCAGCAGACGAGCGCGGTGCTGGCCGAGGTCGCGCGGGGAGGCGCGGTCACCATCACCAGCGGGGGCCGCGACGTCGCCCGGCTCGTCCCCGCGGTGGAGGCTCCGGCAACCCTCGCCCGGCTCATCGAGAGGGGGGCGGTGCGAGCTCCCACGCTGGGGGGAGCCGTCCCCCTGCCCCCGCCACCGGGTGATGCGGAGCGCGACGTGGCAGCCCGGCTGGTTGCGGATCGCGACGCCGAGCGCTGGTGATCTATCTCGACACGTCGGCGCTGGTCAAGCTGGTCCACCGGGAGGCGGGGTCGGTCGAGCTGGTGGCCTGGCTGGCCGAGAGGCCCGACCAGGCCCTGGTGACCTCGGCCCTCGCCGAGGTGGAGCTGGTCCGGGCGCTCCGCCGTCACGCGCCGGATGCCCTGGCCGGCGTCCCCGGGCTGCTGGCACGTCTCTACGTCGTCGAGATCGACGCCCCGGTGAGGGCCACCGCCGCCGCCTTCGAGGATCCCCACCTGCGCAGCCTTGACGCCATCCACCTCGCCACCGCACGCCTCGCCGGCTCTGAGGCCGACCCCGTCGAGGCGCTGGTCGCCTACGACGAGCGCCTGCTGTCCGGCGCCGGGGCCACCGGTCTCCCCGTGGCGAGCCCGGGAGCGCGGTGAGTCAGCCGTCCTCCACCAGATCCTTGGCGAAGAAGAGGCAGGGGAAGCCGAGGACCTCACCGCGACCGGTCTCGATGAAGCCCGCGGATCGGTAGAGGCGCAGGGCCGCGACCTGCCGTTCGGTGGTGTCGAGCACCAGGCGCCGGTAGCCGAGCTGGGCGGCGCGCTCCTCGAGGCGGCGCAGGATCGCCCGGCCGTAGCCGCGCCGCTGCAGCTCGGGATGGACCCGCATGCGCTTCAGCTCCGCCACCTCCCCCTCCCCCGGGCGCAGCGCGCCCATGGCCACCACCCGGCCGGCCAGCGTGCCGACCAGGAACTCCCCACGGCCGGCCAGGTAGACATCGGGGATGTGATGCAGGTCGTCGTCCCAGACGCCGTTGCCGGCGTGCGCCCCGACCTGGTGCAGGGCGAGGTTGTGCAGCTCCCAGACGGCGTCGCGGTCGGCGTCCTGGTAGCGGCGGATCTCGAGGTAGGGATCCGCCCTCGCCGGATGCTGCGGGACGAGGTCGTCGATGACGCGGATGCTAGGGGCCGGAGGCGTCCCGGTGGCGCCGGCCGCGGAGCCTCAGTTCTGGTGGGCGGGGCCGGCAGACAGTTCGCGGGCGATCTCCTCGCCCCAGGCGTCGATCGCCGGCCAGTCCCGGAAGTCGCCCTCCGGCAGCAGCGGGCGCCCGGCCGGCGTGGCGCGGAGCATCCGCTCGCCACCCCTCAGCCGGCTGGGGTCCAGCCCGCCGAAGAAGACGCGCAGGTCGCGCGGCTTGACCAGATCCCGGAACTCGGCGAACTGCCGCGGCTCGGCGGCCTTCAGGACATCGCGACCCTTGGCGTCCGTCTTCGCCGTGCCCAGCGGACCGCTGCTGAACAGCCAGAGGGGGCGGGCGGAGAGCGCGTCCCTGTGGAGCTTGACGAATTCAGTCGCAGGCGGGAGCCACTGGCCCATGTAGGCAGCGCTGCCGATGACGCAGGCGTCGTAGCCGGAGAGGTCGTGGACCGAGGCCAGCGGGCGCTCGTCCACGGTCCGCCCCGAGGCCCGCAGCGTCGCGGCGAGCCGGTCGGCGATCCCCTGGGTGAAGCCGTGCCGGCTGGCGTAGGCGACCAGCACATCCGCACTCCCCCGCTCGCCGGGTCCCGCGGCGGCGGCGGACGCCGCCGCCCGAGCGGTGGCGGTCGCCGACACCACCATGTGGTGGATCGCGGAGAGCAGCCACATGAGCGCCGTCCCGATCATCAGCGCCGCCAGCACCCCCCAGCCATCGGTGACCAGGGTGGCGATGCCCAAGGCCAGGGTGGCGGCGCCGAGCATGCCGATGAACCCGGTCCAGAGACCCGGCCGGCCGTAGTTCGCGGACATCGGACAGAGGAAGACGGTGCTGATCAGCACGATGGAGGCCATCGCGCGCGGGTCCTTGATGAAGCCGACGCTGCCGTTGTGGAGCAGCGCCGCATAGACCGCCAGATCGGCGAGCACCACGATGAGGGCCACGCCGTCCCGCCCGCGCTGCCCGGCTGCGTTGTTGCTCATCACTGTCACCTCACACCCACGGAAGGGCCCATCCTCGGTGTTGACGATGGACCATCGGGGGAGCGCCTGCCAGGGACGGTGGTCGGGTTGCGGACGTGCTCTCCAGCACCGGGGGGTGGGGCCCACGGCCCCGGGCGGCGAGAGGGGCCCGGCTCAGCGCATGACCACCTCGAAGTCGAGCGCGACGCAGGGCTCGTCGCCGATCACCCAGGCGTCGTGGCCGGGGCCGGCCGAGAACGCCTCCCCGGGACCGACCGTGACCTCCCGCCCGTCGGCGCCGCGCACCGCCATCTGACCCGCCTCCACGTACCCGGTGTGGGCCTCCGAGGGCACGCCGGTCTGGGGGCCGGCGTGCAGCGACCATCGCCACCCCGGCCGGTACACGCCGCGACCGATGCGCAGCGACGGGAGCTGGGCCGTCCAGCGCCGGCTCCCATCAAGGAACTCCCGGGAGGAGCCCGCCCCGCCGAGGGCGACCGTGATCACGCCGTCCATGGAACCCTCCCCTGAGATCGCACCCTCCGCCACGTGGCGGCAGGATGCCCATCATCCTCGGGGCCGCGGGGTCTCGCCCGATCCATCAGCTCCCGAGGACGATCTCCGCGACCTGACGCAGCGCGGTCGGGTCGGGCGGGAGGTGCACCAGCAGCGTGGTGAGCAGCGACGCCCGCCAGGCGGGCAGCTCCTCGCGGATCTTGGCGGGGGGCCCGACGAGGGCGAGCTGCTCGATCACCGCCGTGGGGATCGCCGCCGCCGCATCGGCCGTCCGCCCCACCACCCAGAGGTCGCGAACCCGGGTGGCGACCTCCTCGAAGCCCATGCGCGCCCACGCGTTGTAGTGGAAGTTGCGGCCCACTGGGCCCATCCCCCCGATGAAGCGCGCGAAGAGCCCGCGCAGCTGATCGGCGGCGGCCTCGACGTCGTCGTCGAGGATGACGGGCACGGTGGCGACCACCTCGAAGCTCCCGTCATCCGAGCGAGCCCCGGGGCGGGCGGCGCCCTCGGCCAGCGCCGCCCGGTGGTGAGCGTCGTGGTGGGGGGAGTAGTAGGTGGCGATCCAGCCGTCGGCGATCTCGCGGGCCAGGGCGACGTTGCGCGGTCCCTCGGCCGCCAGCAGGATGGGGAGGTCGGGACGCAGCGGCCGGACCATGGAGCGGAAGGGCCTCCCCAGCCCGGAGCCACCGGGAAACGGGAGGACGTAGTGCTGACCCCGGTACTCCAGGGGCTCCTCGCGGGCCAGCACCCGGCGGACGATCTCGACGTACTCGCGCGTGCGCGCGAGCGGAGGGTCGAAGGGCTGGCCGTACCAGCCCTCGACCAGCTCCGGCCCCGAGACCCCGAGCCCCAGGACGAAGCGGCCGCCCGAGAGGTGGTCGAGGCTGAGCGCCGCCATCGCGGTCGCCGCCGGTGCCCGCGCGGCCATGTGCAGGATGCAGGTCCCCAACCGCGTCGTGACGGTGTGGGCCCCGACCCAGGCGAGCGGCGTGAGGCCGTCCGACCCCGAGGCCTCGGAGGTCCACACCGAGGTGTAGCCGAGGGATTCGGCCTCGAGCACGGTCTCCAGAAGCCGGGGCGGTGGACCGTTCTCGCCCCAGAAGCCCAGCAGCAGCCCGAGATTCATGCGCCGTCGAAGCTACTCCCGCGTTGCATCGTCGCGCACCGCGCCGGGCGGGAGGCGTTCGAAAGTGCGCGTGACCCATTGTCGCGAAGCACATGCGACTGTGGTCGATGTGTCCGGATGGGGGTCATAATCCGGGCGCCGGCAGTCAAGGAGGAGCCCCCAGCAGTGACCAACGATTCTGGCTTAGCGAAGGTGGGAAAGGCCTCCGGGGAGATCCCCGAGGTCACCACCGTGCTCCTCCTCGACGATCACTGGGTGATGCTCGAGGCGGTCCGCTCCCTCATCGAGTCCGACGACAGCCTGGCGGTGGTCGGCACCGCCAGCCGGGTTCCCGACGCCATCCAGCTGGCCAGAAAGCTGCAGCCCCAGGTGGCGGTGATCGACGTCCGCATGCCGGATGGCGGTGGCTGGGCCGCGGCGCGCGGCCTGCGCGAGATCTGCCCCGAGATGCGGCTGGTCGCCTACTCGGCGGTCGAGGACGCCCTGGTGACCCGCTCCATCGCGGCCTCGGGCATCGACGCATTCGTCCCCAAGGGGTCGGACATCCAGCTCCTGCTGGCGGCGATCCACGGGGAGAACGTCATGCCGTCGCCCGAGCACCCGAGGCCACCGGTTCGGCGGATGGCGGCTCCGACTCCCTGACCTCGCCCCGGCGCCGGAGGCGCCGCCACGAGGTGCTCCCCTTGCCGTGGCCGCTCGCCGCCGTCGTCTCGACCGTGAACCAGGGGGCGAATCGGGTCTCGACGTCGGAGGTGCCCGCGCCGTTGGCGCCGATCAGGCGCCAGCTGGAGGGCACGGCGGTGAAGCCGAAGAGGAGGTAGGTCGCCCCCGGGGCGGCGGCCTCCGCGACCGCGGCGGCATACCGGCACCGCCCCGCCTCCGAGAGCCCGTGGTAGCAACCGAGGTCGAGGATGAGGTCGAAGGGGCGGCCGTCGAGCTGGCTGTCCAGCCGCGTGACGTCGCCGACGCGGAAGTCGGCGCTGACCCCGGCCTGCCCGGCGCGCCGCCGCGCCCTCTCGATGGCGGAGGGCACGTAGTCGATGCCGACGACCTCCCAGCCGAGGCCGGCGAGGTGGACCGACGTGGCCCCGGTGCCGCAGCCGAGATCCAGGAAGCGCCCCGGCGGCAGGTCGCGGACGGCCTCCAGGACGGTCTCGGGGGGGACGCCCGTGTCCCAGTTCGGCTTCCCGTGCAGGTAGCTCAGCCAGTAGAAGAGCCGGCCCATTCGCTCGCCCATGGTCTTCCGAACCTCCATCGGTACACTAGTGACTGACGGTCAGTCATAGAGTATCGCGCCTTGGGCGCGGAGGTCAACCCCTCAGCCCGCCTGGCGAATCTCAGCTAGACTGACCGTCAGTCAGATGCCAGCAGAAGCCCGACGCAGGGGACCCGCCCGCCGGGTGCGTCTCGACCCCGAGGCGCGGCGGGAGGCCATCCTCGCCGGCGCCCGGCGGGCGCTCCTGCGCGGCGGCCTCGAACGGACGACCATGGACGAGGTCGCGGCCGCCGCCGGCGTCGCCAAAGGCACCCCGTACCTGTACTTCAGCTCCAGGGCGGACCTGGTCGCCGCCGTCCGGCGCCAGTATGGCGACGGCATAGTCCGGCACGCCGGGGGCCTGCTGGAGGCCAACCCGCCCGCCGGGGAGCCCGCCGCCGTCAGGCTGGAGCGCTTCGCCGCCTCGATGTTCGACTTCGCGGTCGAGAACCGCGAGCTCCACCACCTGCTCTTCCACGATACCGGCGCCTCGGAGAGCGAGCAGCTGGAGCCGGTCGTCGGCATCGTCGCGAGGTACCTGGAGACCGCCATGGCCGCAGGGGAGCTCCGGTCCGGGGATCCCCAGTTCCTGGCGAGGGTGCTTGTCGCCGGAGCCCACGCGGCCATGCTCCCCGCCATGCACGGGGGCAGCCCCGATCGCGATGCCTATCTCGCGCTCACCCGCGACCTGATCGACCGGCTCTTCGGCTGATGTCGGCGCCAATGGCGGCCGGCGGCGAGCTCAGCCGCGGGAGGTGGGCAGCTCGGAGGGGTCGAGAACCAGACCGGTGCGATCTGCGCCGTGGCGCAGCCGGCCGTCGGCGGTGAGAACCTGGGCATCCTCGAGCCGTGCGAGGGCCAGGAACTCCGCGTCGTAGGTCTTGGCCCAACCGAGCTCGGTGGCGAGCCGGTAGGCCTCGGCGTGGAGCCGGGCGGGATTGCGGCGCCGAATGCCGAGCTCCCCCAGGGCGCGGAGGACGGCCTCAGCTTCGGCGTCGTCGATCTCGCGGCGCCACACCGCCTCGTGCACCGCGGAGCAAGTCTCCGACCACATCAGAGGCGGAGCCAGGAGCTCATGGTCCACGATCTGCGCGCGCGCTTCCTCGGACATGCTCGCTCGCAGCGCGGCGGAAGAATCCAGGACGAGACGCATTCGTATCGTCAGTGCGCGTCGCGCCCGTCGCGCACCAACTGCTCCCAAGCGGGCATCGCGCGCCCCCCGTCGGCCCGGCGCCACGCGTCCGGCAGCTCGATGGCATCCGGGGCCGCGAGCGCGTCCACGGAGGCCTCGTCGACCAGATGCTGGGTTCCGATCTTCTCGGACCGCAGACGTCCACTGCGAATCCATCGCCGGATCGTCTCAGGGTTACGACCGCTCCGGCGGGCGGCCTCGGGGACGGTAATCATAGTTGTATACTACAACACTTGGTGGTATCAGGGGCGGGGCCATCCCCGACCCACACGCCGGAGAGCGCGCCGCCTTCAGCCGGTCAGTGACCGACCTCCTCGGGGGTCTCGTACCAGCGGACGCGCTCGCCGACCCGGCTGCGCATCTTCCAGGCCACGGTCTTGGGGGCCGCCTCGATGGCAGCGCGAAGCGTGGCGATCTGGGCGCCGACGTTGAAGGGCGCCGCCGGGAGCGGCTCCTCCCCCCACAGGTCGTCCAGCCTCTCCAGGTTGCGCTCGGTGGTGTGGCAGAAGCCCCAGTCTGTCGCCAGCACCTTGCGCAGGCGGGGCAGGCTCACCGAGTCGGCGTCGCGGTCGTCCTCGCTGATGCCGTGGTCGGCGAGCAGGCAGAGCGCGTCGCCCAGGTCCTTGCGGTTGATCTCCCAGACCTGCAGCTTGCTGAGCAGCAGGTCGGCGAGGCTGATGGTGGGGGCCGGGCCGTCGAGGCGGCCGCGGAGGTCGAGCTTGTGTGACATCACCAGCTCGTCGATGACGACGTCGATCGACCAGCGGCTGTCGGGGGCCTGGTAGTAGAGGCGGGTGTCACCGTGGAGGCCGTTGAAGAACTGGTCGCCGACGTAGCCCTCGGCGACGAGGAACGCCTTGAACCCTGAGCCGGCGCCCTTGGCGATCGCGAAGTCCAGGTCCGCGTAGCTGCGAGCGAAGTGGCTGGTGCGCACGCTGGGGCAGCGCAGCCAGACGGCCAGGCCGCCCAGCAGGCGAGCGTGCAGCCCGGCTTGCAGAACTGCCGTGGTGAGGCGCGTCGCCTCGTCGTGGATGTCGGGGAGGATGCGGGTTCCGTTCTCGGGCATCGGATCCGGGCCGGGGGTGGGGGTTCCGTTCTGGGTCATGGGAGCAATGCTGGGGGTTGGGCTTGCGTCTCTGCAACGCGAGCAGGACCGCGGGCCGGGTCTCCGTTCTCCGACATCTGCGGGGCTGGATGGTAACGCGATGGGCCAGGGCGGCCGGTGGCTAGCCGGCCGTCCTGACCCGGGAGTGGGGGCCGCCCCGACCTACTCGGGCGGCAGTTCCTTGTAAACGAAGCTGACGTTGATGCCCTGCCGGGCGCGGATGAACTTCGGCACGTAGTAGAGCAGGCACCCACCGACGATGAGGCCGCCGAACCAGGCCGGAATCCACCACCAGTCCGCAGAGTTCCCGTTCATCACCAGCGCCGGGTAGTGGGTGGAGACGATCGCCAGCACCACGAAGACGATGATGGAGAGCGGGGCGACGATCCAGAGCACCGGGATCCCCAGGAAGTTCACGTTGGCCGGGGAGGCCTTGTACAGCTCGGGACGCCGGAACGGCAGCGCGATCGCCGCCACGGCGACGATCACCACCGCCAGGCAGCCGGCCAGGACGATAAGTCCCAGCACGAGCTGGAAGACGTTGGAGTACACGCTCCAGATGGTGAGCGCCGCGATGATCGCGTTGGCCACCAGGATCGCGTTGATCGGGGAGTGGGTGCGCTCGTTGACCGTGGCCAGCCCCTCCGGCATCAGCCGGTCGAACGACCAGGCGAAGAACGACCGGATGGGCATGAAGGTGTTGGCGATCATCGACGGCAGGCTCCAGAAGAGGAAGCAGCCCAGGATGATGATCGTGAGCACCGGGGTGTTGAAGGCCAGCGCCGCCAGGAAGGAGTAGAAGGGCCCCGAGGGGATCGCGTAGTTGTGGGGGGCGGCGTTGAGCGCGTAGACGAAGTTGTAGCCGGCGGTGTGGAAGAGGACGAAGGCGCCCAGGATGAGGAGCACGACGTCGAAGACCAGCGCGCCGAACATGACGGTCAGCTGGCGGGTGCGGTTGGAGGCGCTCTTCAGCTCCCCCGACATGTACACCGACCAGAAGTTCCACATCATGAAACCTTCGACCGAGAAGAGCGCGGGCAGGGTGGCGTTCAGGTTGCCCAGGTTGGGAGCCGCGTGCTGAGCGCCCGCGGCCGCGATCACCTGCTGGACGGTCCCGCCGCCGAAGCTCTTGTTCAGGGTGTCGAAGTTGGAGAAGAAGGTGTGCTGGCTGACCACGCCCAGGCAGATGAAGGCCACCACCATCCCGATCATGCCGATCAGGAAGGCCCAGTTCTGCGCGCGGAAGGTCGCCTTCGTCCCCCGGATGAGGATGGCGGTCACCAGCACGACCATGAAGAGCGACGCACCCAGGATCCAGCTGGTGTTGGTCTCGAAGGAGGAGCCCCAGCTGATCAGGGTGCTGTTGGTGAACAGGGTGCCGAACGCCACCAGCGCCGGCCCCGCCGCAAAGACCGCGAAGAACTTCGCGAAGTAGGCGGCTCCCAGCAGCCCGCCCATGATCATGCAGAGGTTGGAGATCAGGGCCAACGGTGGGGTGAGAACGCGGCTCACCCAGACGTAGTCACCTCCGACCCTGGGCATGCTCGCTCCCAGCAGGGCGAACATGATCAACACCGGGATGTTGATGATCAGGGTGATGAGCAGCACGCCGATCGGGTCAGCCCCCGGGAAGGCGACCAGGGTGAAGAAGATCGACCAGGCCAGGGTGGACCCGATGGGTGCCGAGATGACCGCGTTGAAGATGGTCGCGTCGAGCGCCGAGGCGGAGCGCACCAACCCCGTGCTGTTGCGAACGAACAGCCGGCTACCCGGCCGGGCCTCTGTCGCCATGGCATCCCTCCATCAACCGTGCCGCAACTCCCCCGCTTGACAGCTGCGCTGGGGCGGGCTAAAGTCGAACACAACCGAACACGAATGTCAAGTGTGAGAACATCACCTCACATCGAAGGGCCGCTCCGGGACATCCCGACGGACAGGACCGAACATCGGCTCGGCACAGACACGGAAAGGCGCTCAGAATCGGACACGTCGGAGAATGGCAGGTTGAGGAGGAACGGGTGCTGGCGGTCGAGCGGCGCCTGAAGCTGCTGGAGCGGGTGGCGGCGGACCAGGCGGTCGAGGTGAGCAGCCTCGCCCGTGACTTCCAGGTCTCCGAGATGACCATCCGCCGCGACCTCGGCCGGCTGGAGCGCGACGGCTTCGTCCGCCGGACCTATGGCGGCGCCACCACCCGGGTGGTGCGCGCGGTGGGGGCCTTCGAGGTCGGCCAGAACGCCCGGATGCTCCACCACGCCCAGGCCAAGGTGCAGATCGCCCGCCGGGCCGCCCAGCTCACCGCCGGGGTCCGGGTGATGTTCGTGGGGGTGGGCTCGACCGTGGAGCAGTTCGCCCGGGCCATGCCCCCCGCCGAGGACCTGGTCGTGGTCACCCCCTCGCTGGCGGTGGCCAGCATGCTGGGCACGCGCCGGGTGCGGGTGATCATCGCCGGCGGCCTGGTCCGCCAGGACGAGCTGAGCTGCGTCGGCGCCTCGGCGGTCGAGGGCGTGCAGCGGTACAACACCGACATCGCCGTGATCGGGGCCGCGGGGGTGACCGCCCATCGCGGCATCACCGACCTGGACGACCGCGAGGCCGAGGTCATCCGGGCCGCCCTGGAGCACACCGAGCGGATCATGGTGGTCGCCGACGGGTCCAAGTTCGGCGACGTGGCCATGAGCACGGTCTCCCCCATCGAGCGGGTCGCGGTGATCGTCACCGACCCCAGCGCCGATGCCAACGAGGTGGAGCGGATCGAGCGGGCGGGGGTCGAGATCGTCACGGTGGTGCCCGAGGCCCACGCGGTGGCAACCGACACCGCCGGAGAGAACGGCTCTTCGGCACACGAGCTCGAATGAGCTCTGAGGAGCTGGGATGACGTCTGGGGCCGGGATGGGCGCCGCGGCTGCACGGGGCTCCGAGGAGCCGGCATGAGCCCACTGCTGCGCGACCTCTTCGGGGTCGACAGGCCGATCGTGGCGATGGTCCACCTCGCCGCCCTGCCGGGCCGCCCCGGCCACGACCGGGTGGCGGGGATGCCTCCCATCGCCGAGGCCGTCGCCCGTGACGTGGAGACCCTCCAGGCCGCCGGCGTCGACGGCCTCCTCTTCTGCAATGAGGCCGACCTCCCCTACCAGCTGCGGGTCGGTCCCGAGGCGGTGGCGGCGATGGCGGCGACGATCGGCGAGCTGCGCAGCGTGCTGCGGCTGCCCTTCGGGGTCGACCTGGTCTGGGACCCGATCGCAAGCCTGGCGGTCGCCCGGGCGACGGGGGCGTCCTTCATCCGCGAGGTGGCGACCGGCGTCTACGAGAGTGACCTCGGCCTGATGCGGCCTGACATGGGCGCGGTCGGCGACCACCGCGCCCACATCGGCGCCGCCGGGGTGGCCGTCTTCAGCAACATCACCCCGGAGTTCGCCAGTCCGCTGGGCCACCGCACCGTCGCGCAGCGGGCCCGGAGCGCCGTCTATCTGGGGATCGACGCGCTCCTCATCAGCGGGCAGATCACGGGGACCGAAACCGACATCGAGGATCTGCGCGCCGCCAAGCATGCGGTGCCCCAGGTCCCCGTCCTCGCCAACACCGGGGTGACTGCGGAGACGGTGGCGGGGATCCTCGCCGTCGCCGACGGCGCCATCGTCGGCACCCACCTGAAGCGCGACGGCATCACCTGGAACGAGGTGGATCCGGAGCGCGCGGGCAGGTTCATGGAGGCGGTGGGCAGGGTCCGCGAGCCCGCCGGAGCGCGCTGATGGGCATCGCGACGGGTCCGACCCGGACCGCGCCGCCGACGGACAGCAAGCTCGTCCACGGAGCGCGCTGATGGCCAGGAAGACGCTCATCTACTTCGTCAGCGACCTGCACGGCTCCAGCCTCTGCTTCCGCAAGTTCATCAACGCGGCGAAGGTGTACGAGCCCAGCGTCATGATCCTGGGTGGCGACCTCGCCGGCAAGGCGATCCAATCCATCGTCAAGGGCCCGGGCGGCATCTGGGAGTGCAACTTCGTCGGCACCCCCTACAGGGTGCAGGAGGGCCCCGAGCTGGAGGAGCTGGAGCGGCTCATCAGCGACCACGGCTACTACCCGTACCGCGCCGAGCCCGGCGAGCTGGAGGCGATGGAGAAGGCGGGCACGCTGGACGCGCTCTTCCTGCGGCTCATGAAGGAGCGGCTCACCGACTGGCTCAACCTCGCCGACCAGCGGCTCCGCCCCCTCGAGCTCCCCCTCTACATGATGCTGGGCAACGACGACCCGGTGGAGCTGGGCGAGCTGGTCGACACGGCGCCGTGGGGCGTCCACGCCGAGGGCAAGGTGGTCTGGATCGACGACCAGCACGAGATGATCAGCTGGGGTTACGCCAACACCACCCCTTGGCACACCTTCCGCGAGCAGGACGAGCAGCAGCTCGCCTCCGTCTACAAGTCGATGGCCGACCAGCTGCAGAACCCGGAGCGGGCCGTCTTCAACCTGCATGCGCCGCCCTTCGACACCCAGCTCGACGAGGCGCCCGAGCTGGACGCCAACCTGCAGGTGCAGGCGACCATGGGCCAGGTGAACATGAAGGCGGTGGGGAGCACCGCGGTGCGCGACATCGAGCTGGAGCGCAGGCCGCTGCTCGGCCTGCACGGGCACATCCACGAGGCCTCCGGCATCCGCAAGCTGGGGGATCGCAAGACCGTGATCCTCAACCCGGGCAGCGACTACACGACCGGCGCGCTCCTGGGTGCGCTGATCACCCTTGACCGCGACAAGGCGAGCGCGCAGCTGGTCCGCGGATAGGCGAGCCGCGCGCCATGCCCATCCCCCGCGCGCAGACGACCGGCGCGGCCACGCCGGGCCGTGAGGTGCTGGTCGCCGTCGACGTCGGGACGTCCGGGGCCCGGGCCTCCGCCTTCGACGTCGCCGGGGCTCCGCTCGGCGAGGTGCGCCGCGCCTACCCGACCGACCTGCCCGCCGAGGGATGGGCCGAGCAGGACGCCCGCCGCTGGCAGACCGCATCGGTCTCCGCGCTCTGCGGCCTGGTGCGCGAGCTGGGCCCCGGCTGCCGCGTCCTGGCCATCGGCCTGACCGGCCAGTGCCCCAGCGTCGTGCCGATGGACGGTCACGACCTCCCCCTGCGTCCCGGGATCATCTACAGGGACAATCGGGCGACCGCGGAGGCCGCCTGGATCTGCGAGCGGGTGGGGACGTCCGCGCTGCACGCCCTCACCGGCCACGTGCCCGCCGCCTTCCACGTCGCCGCCAAGGTGCTGTGGATCCGGGCCCACGAGCCGGAGGTCTTCCGCCGGACGCGCCACTTCCTGCAGCCGAGCGACTGCGTGATCCTGGCGCTCACCGGGGAGACGGCGACCGACTGGACCATGGCGGCGGCGACCGCGCTGCTCGACCAGAGGGGGCGGCGCTGGGCCACCGGCCTGCTCGCCGACCTCGACCTCGACGCCTCGCTCCTGCCCCCGATCCATCCCTCCTGGGGTGTGGTCGGTCATCTGCGTCCCGCGCTGACGCGCCGCCTGGGGCTCGCCGGCGAGGTCCCCGTCGTCGCCGGCGCGGGGGACAGCATCGCCTGCGCGGTGGGCGCGGGGGTCACCGCGCCGGGGCCGCTCAGCGAGATGGCGGGCAGCTCCACCTGCCTCAACTCGGTGGTCGCCGAGCCGCTCGAGGACCCCGAGGTCACCCACTACCCGAGCGCGGTCGCCGACCACGGCTACATGACCGAGGTGGGGATCAACACCACCGGGGAGGCGCTCGACTGGGTCGCCCAGCTCCTCTACGCCGGGCCCGACCGGCGGCCGCGCGCCGCCGACTACGTCCGCATGGACCGGGACGCCGCCGCCGAGCCGGCGGGTGCCCACGGCCTCCTCTTCGCGCCGGTGCTGGGCGACGGGGAGCGCGACGACCCGGCGCTGCGCGGCGCGGTGACCGGGCTCTCGCTGCGCCACGAGCAGCCCGCCTGGGCCCGCGCGGTGATGGAGGGGCTCGCCTTCGGGATCAGGGCCCGCGTTGAGACCCTGGAGCGCGCCTCGTCGCCGTCCACCGAGCTGCGCGTCTCCGGCGGCGGGGCGCTGCTCGACGCGTGGAACCAGATCAAGGCCGACGTCCTCGGCATCCCCGTGGTGCGCGTGCTTGGCGACGCCACCGCCGCCGGCGCGGCGCTGCTGGCCGGGATCGGCACCGGTGTCTACCGCGACGCCGCCGAGGCGACCGCGGCCGGCTACCGCCCCGGTGTGCGGATGGAGCCCATCCGAGAGAACCGCGAGCGATACCAGCAGATCTACGCCCGCTACCGCACGCTCCTCGCTTCGCCGGTGGTGCGCGTCGAACCCACAGGAGAGGTCTGAGATGCGTGCGCGGCTCGGCATCAACAACTGCTTTGCCCTCAAGCGCTGGCCCCGGCCCGAGGACTGGGCGCGGGTGGTGAGGGACGATCTCGGGCTGCTGCTCGTCGAATTGTCCCTGGACCTCGTCGAGGGATTCGACGACCCGGTGGAGCGCCATCGCTCGGTGGAGCTGACCCGGGCGGCCCTCAGCCATCACGGCCTGCGCGCCGAGACGACCTTCACCGGGCTGGCCGCGTACGGCACCAACCTGCTCATGCACCCCGACCCCGAGCGGCGCCGGGCCGCGCTGCGCTGGTTCCGGAGCGTGGTGGACGTGACCGCGGAGCTGGGGGCCACCGCCACCGGCGGGCACGTCGGCACCATGAGCGTCCCCGACTGGTCGGACCCGACCCTCCGCTTGGAGCGCTGGTCCGACCTGAGAAGGGACCTCATCGAGCTGGCCGGCCACGCCCGCGACGCGGGCCTCGACCACCTGCTCATCGAGAACCTGGTGGCGGTGCGGGAGCCGTCCACGATGGACGTGGTCGAGGGGCTGCTCAGCGAGGGGGACCTGGCCCACGTGCCGGTCCGGCTCTGCCTCGACGTCGGCCACCAGTGCGTGCCGGGGACGAGCGGCGACGAGCGCGACCCGTACGCGTGGCTGCGCCACTTCGGCCGCGGGCTCGTCGAGGTCCAGCTCCAGCAGTCCGACGCGCTGGGGGACCACCACTGGCCCTTCACCCCCGAGCGCAACGCCCAGGGGCGCATCGACCCCGGGCGGGTGCTCGACACCCTGGCGGAGGCGGGCGCCGGCGACCTGCTGCTCATCCTCGAGATCATCCCCGGCTGGGAGGACGACGACGGGGCGGTGCTCGACGGGCTGCTGGAGTCCGTCGAGCTGTGGAAGGATGCGATGCAGGAGCGAGGTCTCGGATGATCGAGGGCTCCATCCACACCGGCGCGCTGCACCTCCACTACCGGATCCATGGCGACGGCACCGAGACGCTGGTCCTGGTCAACGGGGTGGGCGACGACCTGGAGGCATGGGCCAACCAGGTCGATGCCTTCGTCTCCAGTGGCCTGCGCGTGGTGAGCTTCGACAACCGCGGGGTGGGGCTCTCCAGCCAGCCCCCCGGTCCGTACACCAGCGCCGAGATGGCGGAGGACCTGCACGCCATCGCCCGTGAGCTGGGGCTGGCGCCGTTCCACCTCGCCGGCGTCTCCATGGGCGGCGTGATCGCCCAGGAGTACGCGATCGCCCACCCCGGCGACCTGCGCTCCCTGGTGCTCGCCAACACCTACGCGACACCGGATCCCTTCACCCGCGCCGCGTTCCTCGGCTGGGCGGAGGTCGCGGAGGCGGCGGGGATGGCGATGATGGTGCGGCTGCAGGCGCCCTGGATCTACAGCCCCGCCTTCTACGCCGCCCATCCGCAGCGGGTCGAGGAGCTGATCGCCGAGGCGCAGAAGAGCACCCAGCCCGCCGCCACCTTCGCCGCCCAGACGGCCGCGCTCGTCGACCACGACGCCATCGGCCGGGTGGCGGCGATCACCGTGCCGGCGTTGGTGATGGCCGCGAGCGACGACATCATCATCCGGGAGGAGCTCTCCCGCCGCCTCTGCGAGGCGTTGCCCCACGCCACCTGGAGCAGCGTGCCGGGAGGGCACGCCGCCTTCTGGGAGGATCCCGGGCCGTGGAACCGGGCGGTCATCGAGTTCGTGAGAGCGCACAGCGCACTCTGATTCAGGAAGGAGTCCGTCATGACCATGTCGCTCGAGCAGAGGTTCGGTGTCTCCAAGCCGGTGATCGCGATGCTGCACTTCCCCGGACTGCCGGGCCGGCCGCGGCATGATCGAGAGGCGGGGCGCCAGCACCTCGTCGACGTGGTCGGCAAGGACCTCCTGGTGCTCCAGGAGGCGGGCGTCGACGCGGTGCTCTTCTGCAACGAGGCCGACATCCCCTACCAGCTCGCGGTCGGTCCGGAGATCCCGGCGGCGATGGCGGCCGTGATCGGCGAGCTGCGCTCCTCGATCCGGGTCCCCTTCGGGGTCAACATCCTCTGGGACGCGCGGGCGAGCCTGGCCCTGGCCCGGGCGACGGGGGCGACCTTTGTCCGCGAGGTCTTCACCGGCGTATACGAGAGCGACATGGGCCTCTTCGCCCCGGCGCTGGGCGACCTCGCCGCCTACCGGGAGAACATCGGCGCGGGGGACGTCGCCCTCTTCGACAACATCACCCCGGAGTTCAGCAGCACGATCGGCACCCGCACCGTCGCCGAGAGGGCCAAGAGCGCCGCCTTCCTGGGCGTCGACGCCATCCTCATCAGCGGCCCGGAGGCGGGGGTCCCCTTCGCCATGAGCGACCTGCGCCAGGCCAAGGAGGCGGTCCCGCAGACGCCCGTCTTCGCCAACACCGGGGTCCAGGCCGACCGGCTCACCGAGATCCTCTCGATCGCCGACGGGGTGATCGTGGGCACCAGCCTCAAGGTGGACGGGATCACCTGGAACCCGGTGGACCCGGCCCGGGCCGAGAAGCTGGTGGAGAAGGCGCACAAGATCCGCGCCCTTTGAGTCGGCCCCCGATCGAGGCGGTCATCCTCGACATGGACGGCCTGCTCATCGACACCGAGCCGGTGTGGCGGGTGGCGGAGGAGCGGGTCTTCCGCGAGCTGGGGGTCGAGCTGACCGAGGAGGAGTGCCTCGGCTCGATAGGGCAGACCATCGATTCCGTGATCCCGGTGTGGCGGCAGCGCGAGCCGGCCACGCCCGACGGGGTGCGCCGGCCGAGCGACGCAGAGGTCGCGGAGCGGATCATCGACCTGGTGGCGGCCGAGGTGCGGGCCACCGGGGTGGCCATGCCCGGGGTGGCCGAGGCGCTCGCGCTGTTCCGGCGGCTGGGGCTGCCCGTCGCCATCGCCTCCGGGTCACCGCCGCGGATGATCGAGGTGGTCTGCGAGCGTCTCGGCCTGGAGTCGATCGAGGTGCGCTGCTCGGCGATGGAGGAGGTGCGGAGCAAGCCCGCCCCGGACGTCTACCTCACCGCCGCCCGGCGCCTGGGGGTGCCGCCCGAGCGCTGCCTGGCGATCGAGGACTCGCCGAGCGGGGTGGCCTCGGCCAAGGCGGCGGGGATGCGCTGCATCGCGGTGCCCGACCCGCTGGTGGCGGGGGACCCACGGTATGCGGAGGCGGACGTGGTGCTGGGGTCGCTGACGGACCTGGATGAGGGAATGCTCGGGTTCGTTGGAGTGCGCGGCGGGTAGAAGCGCATCGCCGCTTCGTCGGCTGCGGGCACCTCCGTCGGCAGCGGCGCCCGACGCCGCCGGCTGGCGGAATCCGGCAGTAGTGGGCGCGCAGCGGGACTGTCTCGCGCTGCCGCTAATCAGCCGCCAGTCCGCGAGGTGGACGCGGTCGCTGCCTCACTCTGGCTTGTCCCGGTCGGACTGGCGTGCGTTACGACTGTGTAGCGGGGTCGAAGCACCGGTGCGGAAGGCCTAACGTACTGGTCGTGACGATGGGATTCTCGCCTTCCAACTACACATGGCACGGAAGCGCGCCTAAGCAGCCAGACCGGCCGAGCCGCTGCCGAGGCAGCCCGATTTCTGCTCCTGTGGTGACATGAGCCAGGAGCCCGACAAGAGCCGCCGAACCAATCCCGTCGTGCTCCGAGTCCGGCTCGGGACTTCCCTGGAACGGCTGGAGCAGACAGAGATCGCGGCCAGACGCCGACGGCGGCTCCGCGAGTTTATGGTGCTGCTCGCCATGCTCTCGATCACCATCGCCGTGGAGAGTTACGTCCTCCCAGTGCCACGCCGTGTGCTAGGCCTTGGGACCCCACCGACGTGGGGGACCAGTTGGCAGATCGCCAGCGTCGGAGCCGGCTTCCTCGGGGCGCTGCTCCTGATGGTCGAATACTACGAGCAAGCGCTCAGAGGGCTCCTTGAAGTGCTGGCGCCCCTACTAATCGTCGCAGTGGAGGTCGGTGCAGCGATGACTGCTAGTCAACAACCGGTGATCGCGGTGGCGGTCTCTCTGGCCCTCTCCGTGGCCGTCCTCCAGTACGCCTCGGTGCTCGCCGATTCGGACGGCGCGCCGATGGCCTGGCAACGAGGAATCCACACCCGCCGGAGAACGACAACCCGTCCACATGCTGCGCCCTCAACTGTCCAACTCGCAGCCGCAGGCCACTGGATCTTGATAGTGTTCGGCGCCGTGGCTGCGCTTCTCTTCGCCAAGGGATGGTGGGTCTACCTGGCTGCCACACGCGGTTTCTCTCGCCCGGTCCTCATTTCTTGGACTGTCTCTCTCACCGTCATTACCCTTATCGCGGGCATCCTAATCCACGCAATGCAAGACAGGCGGTCCGGCCACTAACAGCAGTAGAGGAACCTGTTACCCAACTCCCCCGTGGCTGAATCCTGATCATAATCGCGGAGCTCCTCTCGTCCTGCCTCGCACCGCCTACTCTTGCAATACGTGAGCGACGCGATCAGACCAGCTTGCTTGCGAGTCACGGCCTCTAACCTACGCGCGGATCCCGAGCACGCTCCCCATGGCATCGCTCGAGTTATCGGACTGGAGAGGGTACGGAGATCCTCCGCCGACAAGCCCAAGCGCTCGCTTAGCCGTTCCTTGAGCGCCTCTTGCCACACGTCAACGAACGACTCAAACCCGTGATAGGTCAGAGGTGAGCGTTCAATCGCGGCATGTCTAAGAGTATTGTCCTCGACATCCCGGAAGAACTTGTTCGGATCCTTCGCGCTCATGTTGCAGTTCGTCCCTCGCGCCAGAATCCAGAGATTCGCAATCTGGTCCACCTCCCCGGGGTTTCTGGAGAGCTCCAGATCTGCAGGAAGGCAAGTCACGGCGAGGTCGCGTGACGGAATCCAACCTCCTCTCGGAAGATTGACTCACTCAACACCTCCGCCTCTGCAGGCAGGTACTCCAAGAACGGTACCACGCTCCCATCCTGCAGCACGCGAATTACCCCGCGTGAGTCGTTCGGAAAAACCACCGATCCGAAAAGATGCTTGAAATCTACTAACTTGAACCGGTGGAATACCTTTCCCCCCCCTCCCGTTTGTCGATCCAGCACGTAATCCCCACTCGTGTAAAGAAACCCGCGGTCAATTGCCGCAAGCATGCGCGCGAAGCTCATGCAGTAGATCTCGTCAAAGAGCACCTGGAAGAATACCACTGGCAAGCCAGTCTCTCTCTCCCAGTGCTCGAAGTCTGCAAGTTCCTCCTCTTTAGCAGTGACCGCAAGTGGCGATCCTCCCGCTTCTCGTCTCTTTGCGTAATGCCATGTGCTGCACTTAACCTCAGCCCCACACATCCCCCGTCTCACTATCGCCATGTCCTCTTCAACAAGAAGCCGTTCCGGCCAACTCTCCGTTCGCCGGATGTCGCCCGGGGCGAGGCCGCTCCACACAGCCCCATCGAAGGCCAGAAGGTCGGGTCGCTTCCCCTCCACCAGCACGATCTCTCGATAAGCGGCCGTTAATTCGCGGTATCGGTCATCGCCTGGCATCGCCGCGCTCGAAGGGCCGAACGGAACGAAGACGATGTCATCGAGCCGCCGCGTCAGCGACAGAACCACACGCTCAGCCCACTGACCCCTCAGCTGGTTGTTCAGGAAGTCACCCGCTCTCGGTGAGGCCACCTTCAGCGCGGCCCTTGCCCCATACCGAACGAATGCGATAACGAGTTTGTAGTCGGCTAGGGCAGGGAGGTTAAACCGCCGGCGCCGGCGCGAACCGTCCGAGTACAACATGGAGTCAAGGCCCTGTTGCGCTAAGTCCTGGAGACGCCGGAGTCGCTTGCTTTCTCCTCGATCGAGGCCTTCGCACGCGCGGAGCGTCTCTAGGGCTTTGGACTCTCGCTTCATCCTAGCCGTGAAGTCTTTCGCGGTCCCCTTAAGAGCTTCAGCAAGAGCGCCCCAGTTCTTGGGGTCCGTAGCTGAGTCGGTTGCCGTAGCTTCAAGGAACGCCCCCTCGCCCGCGCCCTCTTCTGGTTCCTCGGAATCTAATTCGTCAACCATCATGCCTCGAGGTCATCACCGTTCCCGAGGGTGATCGCCTCTTCCTTGACGACAACACTGTCAGCGCTTGGGATCCGAAACTCACATCTCCGACGACCACAAGGGGAGGGTAACCGAGGCTTCGCGGTGACGGTGGCCGTCCTGCGCGCCAAGTCCCTTGATGTCCGTCACGGCGTGGCCAACACGCGTCAACTCTCTGACGCGGTCCCGACTCGCCTTGTTGGCCCGGTGCTCGCGAATTGTGTAGTTGATGGACTCCGTGAACGCGGCCGGAAACGGCCTTGACACGGGGGCCTCAACCGGCTGGGGGCGATTCAGCGTGCTCAAAATCGCCTCGCCCAAGACACGACCAAAAGCCACCGGCACAGCGTTTCCCACCTGCCGGAATCGGCTCGCGCTGCCTCCAACAAACTCCCACTGACTGGGAAAGCCTTGAAGGCCGGCCACCTCTCGAAGCGAAAGCCTCCTCAGCGAGCTATCTGGCATGCGGATCCAGTCCTGGCTGGTTGCGGCTGTGACCGTTCTGGCGGGCAGTTGGGGGTCCGCAACGAACGTACCCTGCTTGTAGCCCCAGTGGCCACCCGGACGAGTTGCCTCCCGAGCTCCGGCGCTCTTGATCCCCGAACCAGGGGGAAGCGACGCGAGCTGCTCAGCTAGGCTAGGCGACGGCCGAGCTATCTCAGAGTCCTCGACCACAGGAAAGCGAGCGAGAAACTTGTGGAGAGTGACGTGTGGCTTGAGGCCTGCTCGATCGGCTCGGAGAGGCGCAGCCGTATGCGTCGGCCGTGGGAAGTCGGGTAGATGTCCGGCTCTCGTCCCGAGCATGAAACAGCGGACGCGTCGCTGCGGGACGCCGTAATCGGCTGCGTTTAGCAGAGCGAAAGTCGTGGCGTAGCCAATGTCTTCGAATGCCTCACGGACAAGAGCGATCGCCTCTCCGGGGATACCTTTCGGACCTATCGCTGTGACCAGCCCGCGGACATTCTCGAAGAGAATATACCGTGGTCGCAAGGCGTCCGCGATGCGAACGAAGTGCTCGAAGAGTCGGCCTCGAGGATCACTCAGTGCTTTCATGTTTCCAGCTGAACTGAAAGGCTGACAGGGTGGGCCGCCACACAAGAGATCAGGAGCCCAGAACAGATCGGCGTCGTTCGCGAGTAGCTCGGACGGATGCACAGTGCGGATGTCCGCCTCGATGATCTTTGTGCCGTGTAGGTACTTGCGCCCTCGTTGTCCAGGAATCGAAATGGAGGAGAGCTGGTTGTGGCGAAGTGTGTGGATGCAGTCGCGATCACAGTCTGTCGCTGCGACAATGCGGAACCCGGCCTGCTCCAAACCGATGTCAAGCCCGCCAGCGCCGGTGAACAGTGACACCACGGAAGGTCGTCGCAGCGGAGCTGGGCGTTGGGTGCAGGCCTGCCTGAGCATCGGCCACCATCTTATCAGCGCCTGAACGGATGTGCGACCCCACGGGAGGGCGTCGGCTCGAGTGGCTTGGGATGTGGAGTAAGCAGCGTGAGAAATACATGATTGGTCAAGCGCCGTCAGACCGCATAGACCGCACCACGGAGCGCTGCAAACGTGCTAAGTCAGCCAAGTGTGAGGGCCTTGGGTCGGTGGCGCCGCCCCGCAGTTGACCGAAATGGGCGGGACCCGATCGACCTCGACGAAATACAGAGCGTCCCGTGGCGGCAGGGGGAGAGGCCGGTTCAGATGGCCCCGAAGCCGCGCGACGAGTGATTGTCATCGGCACGCCGCCGGCCGCAAACTGGGTGGCGATGACCCCGAATGGTTCACGGCCCACACCTTCGACCGTTCACGACCGCAGCGGGTCCTGAACGCGCGGCCAGCCCCGTGAACGACGACGATGACCCCAACAGTCTTGCCGCTCCGCGAGGCGCGGTTCCGCGGAGCCCGCGCCTCCCCGCGTTCGTAACCCGTGGTAGGTCGTGGGCAAAGTCCGAGTCAACCCGGCGGTCGATGCGCGCCTGTGTGTCTTCCGGGACGGCGCCCGAGAGAGCTCTGCGGTCGGAGCTCCATCGACTTGGCTTGCGGTATCGGGTGAACGCGCGCCCCTTGCCCGAACTCAGACGCACCGCCGACATTGTATTTCCTAGATTGCGCATCGCAGTGTTCCTTGACGGTTGCTTCTTTCACGGGTGTCCCCGACATTTCGTGCCACCAAGAACTAACCGCGAATACTGGCTTGCCAAGATCGAGTACAACCGAAGAAGAGACAAGGAGCTTGACGACCTACTGGCGCAGCGTGGATGGCTCTCACTGCGCGTCTGGGAACACGAGGACACCGAGTCGGCTGCATTGCGCGTTCGCGACGCTGTGGGTCAGTCCCGGAGAACTTGAGTCCAAGTTCCCGATCTGGCACGTATGCGCCCGGTCGGTGCGCTGCGGGGTAGCCGTAACCGCCTCGCTCAGGTACCCTTCCGCGGGGTATGCGACTAAGCGCTGCGGCGAATTCGTCCATCTCGCGGCCGGATCGGCGGGCTGGGAGGCCGCCTAGATCGCGGGAATCTTGCCTTGAACGAAGTCCATAGTAGAGTGCCACTTGCTCGCTGTGGGTTCTGAGTGAAGGTAATCTCCACCCCACATCGGTCGGCCACAAGCTGCGAGAGGGCTAGTCCAAAGCCCGTGCCTTCGCCGGTACCAACGGTAGCGTTTCTTCCTCGATAGAACGGCTCGAAGATGCGCTGGCGCTCGTCATCGTCAATCCGCGGTCCGAACGAGCTGACCACGAACTCGATCCAGTGCTCGTCCTCGTGGAAACTAAGCTCAACGCGCTCTCCCCTCGGCGAGTACTTATAGGCGTTATCAATGAACGTCTGCGGAATTACACCAAGGGCGTCCCCATTTCCCCACATCCCTCCGAGGCTCTCACCGGTCTCGATTATCCGGAGTCCCTTAGCATCGAAGGCATGAGAGTAGATCTTCCGGTACTTGATGACTAGTCCGTGAATCCGGATATTCTCGCTATCGGCAGGGTCATTGATCTTCTCCGGGTGCACGAAGAACAGCGCTGCTTGAAGCTTCTGCTCCATGAGGCGCGCCGCCTGGTAGATCGCCATCTCCTCATGGCCGATTAGCGGCAGCGACTCGTCCACTGGCATACTAGGATGCGCTCGTTCAGCGATGACGTTCATGTTCTGGATGATCTGTGTGACGAGCTGACGGTAGTCGTGAACTTGGCCCAGGGCAGTTTGTATCTCGCTCTTGAGGTGCCCACACAGCAACTCGACGTATCCCCGCGAACCACGGAGGGCTTCGAGCTCCTCCATTAGCCGCGCAGATGCGTCGTGCTTCACTTGCACATCGACCGCTGGCCAGTGCTCAATGATTGACAACACATGAACCCGGCGCAAGTGTTTGACGCCCGGAGCCCGTAGCATTCTTCTGCGAGCGTCAGAAACGCTAGCCTCTGAGAGGTCCGTAACCACGAAGCCTAAGGCAAGGAGGTCGGAAGACAACCTAATGTAGTTGACGCCGAACCTGCATGTGCTGAGCGCACCAACTGCCCCGCGCTCGCACTCTCGATCCCGACATTCAAGGCACTTCCGTGGCCATGGTGCGTCAAGTCCATCGCCCCTCCGCCCTTGATAGACGTGAGGGAGGGGAAAGAAGGGAATCCCTACTTCCACACAGATGCCGCGAAGCGCGCGGCCTCAATGATAATCAGGATGCGACGGATGGTCTTGTCGTCGATCTTGTCTTTGAGAAAGGCCCTGAGCTTCGCTGGTCTGCCGGAGATGATTGCACGCTGAGCCAGGTCGGCCAAACGAGCATTCTCTCTGCCGGCCAGGCCGGCCTCCACGGCGATTCGCCCAACGTAAAACCCGACAGAGAATCGTGATTGAAGCAGCTCATCAACCTTCTCCTTGAACGCAATGTAGTCAGCACTCTTCTGAAGGACTCCGTCGGCGAGGCGGAAGAAGGGCTGCGCTTTCAAACCGAATGTTGCCTCAGAGTAAGCAATGACCATCTGCGCTGGACGAACTTCTCGCAGGTGCCTGAGAACTCCGAGTCCTTCATCAGATGACTCCTTCGAGCCGACACCTTGAAGATCCAGAAGAATTAGGTCGTAGTCTCCGTCCTCGAGATCGGACAGGCTAGATACGTCGTCCTCCTTCGTTAGGCTATAGCCATCACGTGCGAAGAGCGCCTCGTATGGAAAGGCCTGATCGTCGATAACGAGGATCCGTGCCCGTTTGCGGATCTGCTCGAAGGAGGGTGTTGGCCATGCGCCACGTCTGCGTAACATGTGGCTACCTACCTGCGCGTGGAGGTTGATCGGAGGCACTCGCAAGGTCGCCTCAACCCCGACCATGGAGCCCCGGGCGAGCCTTTTGACGTGGTTACTGAGGGTACTCCGCACTCGAGGCATTGGGGGAGGGCTACCGGAAATCGGCGGCCGACTCCCACCAGCGGGCTGAGCGACGGCAAGGAGGTCGCCAGGCGCTCGATATCACCACGGCCCCTCAGCCAGCAGCGAACGCATGAGCGCGCCGCGCGTCGCGGGCGCCGGTGGGGGTGAGGTGAGGCTAGGACCTGGTCGATCACGGCTAGGCTGCTGTGCCACGGTCCCGGCCACGTCACTGGTCTTGCGAGAGGCACCGCCCGCCCGTTTGTCGTCAAACAAGACGATGATCCGGGCTCGAGGGGGGACGGCTCCGGCACCACGGTCAGACCGCTTACCTTGGACGCCTAGATGCTCCGAACGAGCGCGCTCATGGAGCGTCTGCTCATAGTTCAGGGGTACGAAGGTCGGAGCGTCTGCTTGAGCGGCCCCGATATCAGGCAGACGTGGCGTCTGAACTCAGAATCAGACGTCTTGTCGAGGCGCTCTCAAACTCGACCTGAGATCTCCTCCTACCAAAGCAAGCGCGCCGTCGGGCACACCCAGCCTTATGGCGCAGTGGAACGACACACCAGCCGCCCTGACGGCCCGCGTCCACCAACCGGACGAAGGCCAGCGATTGGCGCGCCCAAGAGGATTTGAACCCCTGGCCTTCTGATCCGTAGTCAGACGCTCTATCCGGACTGAGCTATGGGCGCGGACCCTTGATGGTAGCAGCCGGGCCGTCCCCCAACTCGCGGAACCTCCCGGGGGAGGCTCCCCGGCCCCGCCGACCGAGAGCTGCTTAGGCATAGCCTCGCTCGGGCCGGGAGCCGACGCCGATCGGTTCCACAGGCCGGTGGGCCCCCTCCCAGTCGTGGCACTCGTGACCGGCGCCCAGTTCGGACCACCACATCCAAGGCAGGCGGACCCGCGGGGCACGGGCTGTGCGCTGCTGTGACAACGTCGATCCCGAGCCGGGGGTCTCCCATCGAGCCATCTGCCCCTTCACGCCCGGGAGGCATGGCAACCCAGATGAAGTGACTATGCGGCCGGTCCGCCTCACGACGACCGCGGCCGCGAGCTGCGAGTGGGGTGGGAGGAGCCAGTCCGATGATCGTGGCGGCACCCTGCTGAGCCGGCCGCGATTCCGGGGCCGAACCGGGGCGCCTCGAGCCTCCTCTCGCCGTTACGGCGAGATCCAGGGGAGCGGAGACTTGTCCACGGTGGTCTGCGGGCCCGCTCCGCCGGATGCCGGGGCCGCGAACCGCCCTCCCCCACCCCGAGCGGTGCCTTGGCCCTGAGAGCCGGAGAGAGCCGGCGCGCCCTGGCCGCTACGGAACCGTGACCGGGGCACTCGCGGCGCTCTGCCCGCCCGACCAGCTGTCCTGGACCGGCGTGTCGGTGTAGACCCAGGTGCCCGCGGGGACGTTGGCCTCCGTGCAGATCGTCGTCGTCACCACACCACTGCAGCCGGGGCCCACCGTCGCCTCGGCGCCGCCCGTCGCTGCGAACCGGTGGATGACGTAACCGGCGACGCCCTCGTTGCCGGGGAGGAGTGCGGCCGTCCACCTGAGCGACACGCTGGTGCCGGTTGGGCTCGCGCTCGGCTGGCTGCCCGAGGGCATCGTGTCAGCGAGGGCGCTCGCGGTCCCCGCCCCGGTGGCGCTCCACGCCGCCTCAGTCAGCGGCGCCAGGACGACGCCGAGCAGCAGCGTGAGGCAGAGCGACGCCAACATGCCCTGAAGAAGGGAGATCCGTCTCATCTCACGGTCTCCATCCGACGCCGCTGTAGACGAGCGGGAAGGTGGCCCCGATGCAGGCGTTGGGGGCGTCCGCCACCAACCTCACGGGGACCGATGTCGTGGCGGAGCCGCGGGCCGGAACCAAGAGCTGCCCCTCGAACGAGCCCACCGAGAGGTCGGATGCCGGGCAGCTGCCGCTGGCAGCGTGCACCGTCGTCGTCACCGAGCTCACGACGATCGCGAACGCCTGCGGGTTGGTCACCGTCAGCACCAGGGTGGTGGAGAGCCCGGGGTACAGGCCGCTCCTGTCACCGGCGATGCGAAACGATCCCTCGCCGCCGGCCGGCGGGGCGGGCGCGAAGCTCGAGCCGCCGGCGATCGACACGGGGCCCGAGCTCCCGGAGCCCAGGAACACCAGCCGGTCAGTGTGGAGATCGGCTGAGCACCCGCAGAGCCCGATCATCACCACACCGAGAAGAGCCGCCGGACCCATCCGGCCGGCGCGCAGGGCCCCTCGCCAGGAGCCCCGCGCGCCACGTGTCGCGAACATGAGGTCGCTCCGCGCCAGCAGGCTCAGGGGAGCTGCTGACCGCTGATGGTGATCGGCACGGTGAACGAGTTGCCCTGGCATGCGTCGGTCGCCGACGAGGACAGGTCGAGGACGCCGCTGACCTCGAGCAGCCCGGAGGTCCCACTGGCCGGTATCGTCAACGAGAGGCCGCTCGTCGGAGCGCTCGCGTCGATGCTGATCACCGAGCTCGGGCAGGCGCTGGGGTTCCCCGAGACGGGCGTCCCCCAGGCGATGTTGGTGCCCTTGATCGCGTACGGGTTGGGGTTGGTGACCGTGAAGTAGACGTTGCCCGCGGGGCCGCCCGGGTAGAGCGACGCCGACGACGAGGTGAGCGCCACCGCGTTGACCGTCACGGTCTGCTCCGTGTCGGCGATGGCCGAGCCGCTCCCGGACCCTGAGGCGGACCACGCTGCGAAGGCGATCGCGCCGCCGGCAAGCACCGCGGCGGCCGCCGCTGCTCCGGAAAAGATGAGCTTTCTGCGTGTCATGACTGTTCTCCTTGAGATGGTCTTTCGAAATGAGGTTTGGGAATCACGGGAGGTCACGCCGGTGCCTCCCGCTGCTCGAGGTGAGCCCGTCGACGGAGGGGGACGTCTCCCCGGGGCGGAGGGCGACGCCGGCCGTCGGCCGTCACCTCGGCCACGTGCTCGAATCGCAATCCCGCCCGTGTCGCGGTCTCGCGAACGGCATCACCGGTGTGCGCCCGGAAGAGGTAGAGGCATGTCTCGTCCTCGGGAACAAGGATGGAGCGGACCAGGCGAACCGGCCTCCCCTCACGGGTGATCTGGGCCGCAACCCTGGAGACGTCCCGCGTGGGTGATGCCGCCGTTAGCGCATCCGCCCGCGAGACGTACACCTCGACCATGAACTCGGGCATGCTCACGACGGTAGGGGCGGCCACCCGCGAGCACAATTAGGGATACCTGTAGACTTTGGCCGTCCTGGAGGAGCGCGAGGCCACAGGGGTCGGGGGTTATGGGGTCGCACCAGCAGGAGGCAGCATCAGAGCGGCAGCACCTGGTCGGCCGTGCGGCCGATCTGCTCGCCCTGCGACAGTTCCTCGACAGTGGCAGCCCGGCTCGATGCCTCGTCATCTCCGGCGAGGCGGGGATCGGCAAGACGACCCTGTGGGAGGCCGGCGTCGAGACTGCCGCGGCCGAGGGGTACCTCGTCCTCTCGACCCGATCCACTCAGGCGGAGGTTGAGCTCTCGTTCGCGGCGCTGGCGGACCTCGTCGACGATGTCGACCCGGGCGTGCTCGCTGGGCTGCCCTCTCTCCAGCTCCAGGCGCTCGAGGCCGCGCTGCGGAGGGGGGAACCCCTCGCGGCACCGCCCGACCCCTATGCGATCTCCGCCGCGCTGCTCTCCACCCTTCGGGCCCTGGAGAAGCGCGGTCCGCTGCTCGTCGCCATCGACGACGTCGCCTGGTTGGACCGCTCCTCCGCGGATTCGTTGGTTTTCGCTGCGCGCCGGCTCGCCCGCGGCGGTACGCGGTTCCTGGTCACGCGACGCTCCGGCCGGCGATCCGATCTCGAGCGAGCGATGCAGCCCGACGACCTTCGCCATATCGAGGTCGCCGCTCTGAGCTTCGGCGCCATGCGCGATCTGGTGTCCGAGCGGAGCGGCCTGACGCTGACGCGGCACGTACTTCGCCAGATCCATGAGACCACCCAGGGCAACCCACTCTTTGTGCTCGAGCTCTGCCGCCTGCTCGCCGCTCAGGGGGTCCCTGAGCTCGGCGCCGAGCTCCCCGTTCCCGAGGTCGTGGACGACATCTTCGACAGCCGGATCCGCGGACTCCCCGCGCCCGAGCGCCGCGCGCTGCTGGCCGTGGCCCTGAGCGGCAGCCTGACCCGGGCCGAGCTCTCGGCTCTGGTGGATCCGCTGGCGCTCGAGGATGCCATCTCATCCGGGCTCCTGGTCATCGAGCGCTCGCATGTGCACGTGGCACATCCCATGCTCGCCGTGGCGGCGAGGCGGCACTCCTCCGCGCGGGAGCGGAGGGACCTCCACCTGGAGCTGGCATCTGCCGTCGGTGACGCGACGCTGCGCGCTCGGCACCTGGCCATCGCCACCGTCGCCCCGGATGCGGACGTGGCCGGTGCCATCGCGGCGGCAGCTGAGCTGGCAGCCAAGCGCGGCGCGGTCCGGGACGCTCAGGAGCTTGGCACGCACGCACTCCGGCTGACGCCACGGGATGCCCCAGGGCACACCGATCGCGTGCTGGCACTCGCTCGATTCCACGTCAGAGCGGATGACATGCCGCGCGTCACGGAGCTGCTCACCGCGGAGATGAGCGAGCTGCCGCCCGGCCGAGCTCGCGCCATCGCGCATCTTGTCCTGGGCGAGGCTGCAGATGTTGTCGGAGACCAGGCCCATGTCGAGTTTGCCCTCACCGAGGCCCCTCGAGACCCCGAGGTGCGGGCTCTCGCCCTGGCCAAGAGGTCACGGTTCCTGACGGTCGGCGCGGTCGAGCGCATCGACAGAGCGGAGACATGGGCGCTCGAGGCCGTGTCCGCCGCTCAACACGCCGGCTCCGATGTTGGGGATCGCGTCCGCACCGCGCTCGCCTGGGCCCGCATCCTGCGTGGTCGCCCCATCGACGACCTCAGCCCGTCGCAGCTCCTGTCCGACCGACCCCAGAGCCTTCCCGAGAGCTCGATGGATCGGATGCGCGCCATACGCCTCGTCTTCAGGGGCGAGCTCGGCGATGCCCGGATGATCCTGCGGCAACTCCTGGCGCTCGCCGACGAACGCGGCGACCTCCAGGGAAGCAGGATCGAGCAGCAGCTGCTCTGCGACCTCGAGCTGCGGGCTGGCAACCTGCAGGAGGCGGGTGGGCTGCTGAACGAGATCTCCCACGACCAGCCGTGGACGGACAAGGTGCAGGCCCGCCTGCGTGCGCGGGAGGCAGCGGTGACGGGTGCGCCGTCCGACGCCAGACGATGGGCCGCGGCGATCCTCGACACGGGTTCGGGTTATGTGCAGGGGTGGGATCGGTTGGAGGCCCGGCAGGCGATCGGCGTGGCCGCGCTGTTCGAGAACGCTCTCAGCCGAGCCGTGGAGAGCCTGCAGGCCGTGTGGGCGCACACGCTCCGCGAGCAGGTGGACGATCCCGGTGCGTTCCCGGTGGCGGCCGATCTCGTCGAGGCGCTGGTGCAGTCGGGCGACATCGACTCGGCCGCCGGCGTGACCAACCGGCTTCGCCGCTCCGCCGTCCGGCAGCAGCACCCCTGGGGACTCGCGTCGGCCAGACGCTGTGCGGCCGTGGTGCGGCTCGCCGGGGGCTACACCGATGCAGCCGCATCGGCGCTGGGGCAGGCCGCTGCCGACTACGGCGCGCTCGGGTTGCACTTCGACCGGGCGCGAACGCTGCTCATGCTCGGCGTGATCCAGCGGCGGTTCCAGAAGCGTGCGGGCGCGCGCCAATCGCTCGAGGACGCGTCGGCCCAGTTCGACGAGTGCGGCTGCACCGGGTGGGCCACCCGAGCGCGCTCCGAGCTCAGCCGGGTGAGCGGCCGGCGATCGGGGGCAGAGGGACAGCTGACACCGAGCGAGCGCAGCGTGGTCGAGCTCGCGGCGAGAGGCATGTCGAACAAGGAGATTGCCAGCCACCTGTCCGTCACGGTGTTCACGGTCGAGGCCCACCTCTCGCACACCTATGCCAAGCTCGGGATCCGCTCGCGCAGCCAGCTCGTCCGCAGCTTCGGCGGCTCGGCGCCGGAGTGAGCGGCAGGAACGCGGAATCACAACCGGGACGCGACGAGCTCCCCGGGCCTCGGTCGCCGGAGGTCACTCCGCTAACGCGCCCGCCGGGGTGGGGACGGCCGTGGGGAACCCGGTGGCCAGCTCGCTGAAGATCGGGCTCCCCCAGCCCGCCGGGACGTTGAATCCCGGCCCCGCGCTGTATCCCTCGGTCCCCGCCGGGTAGGCGTTGTTCCCCTGGGTGACGTTGGAGAAGCCGCGACCGGCGTGGCCCAGGGCGTAGGCGGGGTCCTGGATCCGCCCCAGGCGGCGGCCGAGGACGGCCGAGATCGCGACAAAGCCGGCGGTGAGCAGCGGCGCGACGGCGCTGGTCCCGCCGACGGTGGTCGTGGTCGGGTTGCCGGACGAGTCGATGCCGGTGACCACCGCGTAGCCGGTGACCGGGTCGGCGTCGGCGGCCATGTCCGGCTCCGACCTGCCGGTCGCCCCGTTGTTGAGCGACTTCTCCGCGATGCCGTTGGCCGACTGGTAGGCGGGGACGGGGAAGTACATGGAGACGCCGCCGCCGCCGGCCCCCTCCTTGAGGGTGGCCTCGTTCCACACCACCTGGCTGCTGATCTGGTCGCCGCTCACCGTCAGCCTGGTGCCGCCGGCGCCCAGCACGTTGGGGCAGGAGGCGGGGCAGTCGGCGTAGACCTTCCCGTCGGTGGCCCCGTCGGCGGCGCCGTTGTCACCGCTCGCGGTGATCTGGAAGATCCCGACGGCCAGGCAGGCCTGGGCCGCCGCGTCCATCGCCGACGCCCCCTTCTCCGTCCACTGGTCCTCGGCCTCGCCCCAGCTGGTGGAGACGCCCACGAAGTCGTAGGTGGTGTCGCTGGCGAAGGAGTTCCAGAGGTCGGCGAAGCCCTGCTCGGTGTTGGGCCCGTAGCGGAGGACCAGCCGCAGCGTGGCCTGGGGCGCCGCCACCAGCAGCGCCTGGGCGATCACCTGCCAGTCGAGGGCGACCTCGACGTCGGAGCCGCCCGGGTCGGGCTGGGGCAGGGGCCCGTCGACGGAATCCTCGATGACCTGGACGTTGGGGTGGGCGGCCGTGAACCAGCTCACCACCGCCGGGTCCACCCGCCCGCCCAGCTCGGCGATGCCGACGTCGATGGTCAGGCCGGCCCCGCCATTGGCGACTGCCGGGAACCGGTAGACGGCGGCGAGCTGCTCCGGGGTGAAAGTCTCCTCGACCGTCGCCATGTCGGCGATCCAATACTGGGCGCGGGCCACCGGACGGTCGCTGAGGCCGCCGGCGTGCTCGACGATCCCCTGCAGCTCGGCGGGGACGGAGACCGGGCCGCGGTGGCCGCGATAGGTGAGGGGGGCACCGCCGGGGAGGGTGGTCTCGAAACGCTCGAACTCCACCCCGAACGCGGCCGCCAGCAGCTCGCAGGTGCCCCAGAGCCTGACCCGCCGGGTGGCCGTGTCGACCGCGGTGGGGTGGAGCCCGGCGCTCCGCAGCCAGGCGCTGACCCGCGCGACGTCCTCGGCGGTGCTGCCGTGGGCCGCGGCCAACTCGGCGTGGGTGAGGTGGCGCCGGCGGCCCACCGGCTGGGCGCTGATCGCCTCGATCGTCTCGGCGAGCGCCGGCCCGTCGGGGTTCTCGCGGAGGAGGAGGGTCACCTCCACGGTCTCAGCCGCCTGCTCCGCGGAGAGCGGCCCGAGAGAGCGGGTGTGTTCCAACTCCCTCGCCGTCAGCTCATGAGCGGTTCCCGGCAGCTGCACAGAGTCCGCCATGGCCGGCCCTCCGTCCGTGGGGTGATCGGTCGTCGGTGCGGCCCATTCTCCCAGAGAGTCCCGAGAGGGTTCGGGCGCGGTCTCCGGCGGTGCGGTGGGAGCGCGTGGGTCCCGGCGAGGCACCCCCCACCTCGGTCATCATGAGAGGGGAGGGGCTGGCCCGCGCGCGGGCATTCGACCGGGCTCTGAGCAGGAGGACCTCCAGATGGCGGCGACCGGACAGGCAGCGGGTCTCGTGGACCTGGACACCCTCCACGAGGTGGCTCAGCAGATCCGGATCGACGCGATCCGGTGCAGCACCCGGGCCGGGTCGGGACACCCGACCTCCAGCATGTCCGCGGCCGACCTGCTCGCGGTCCTCGGCGGGCGCCACCTCCACTACGACTTCACCCGCCCCGAGCTGCCGACCAACGACCACCTCATCTTCTCCAAGGGCCACGCCTCCCCCCTCCTCTACGCCTTCTACAAGGCCTGCGGGGTGATCGACGACGCCGAGCTGATGACCTACCGGACCTTCGGCTCCAAGTTCCAGGGCCACCCCACCCCGGTCATCCCCTGGGTGGACGTCGCCACCGGCTCGCTGGGCCAGGGGCTCCCCATCGCGGTGGGGGTGGCGCTCGCCGGCATGTATCTGGACAAGCTCCCCTACCGGGTCTGGGTGCTCTGCGGCGACAGCGAGCTGGCCGAGGGCTCGATCTGGGAGGCGCTGGACAAGGCGAGCCACTACCGGCTGGACAACCTCACGATCATGGCCGACATCAACCGGCTCGGCCAGCGGGGCGAGACCGAGTTCGGCTGGAACCTGGAGGCCTACCGCCGCCGGGTGGAGGCCTTCGGCTGCCGGGCGCTGGTGATCGACGGCCACAACCTGGAGGAGATCGACGGCGCCTTCGTCGACGCCCGGGAGACGGTGGGCCGGCCGACGGTCATCCTCGCCCGGACGATCAAGGGCAAGGGCTTCTCCGAGATCGAGAACAAGGAGGGCTGGCACGGCGTGGCCCTCTCCCCGGAGATGGCGGCGCGGGCGATCGCCGAGCTGGGCGGCGAGCGCGACGTCCTCCTCGACGTCCACAAGCCGGAGCGGGGCACCCCGGCCATCAGCCCCGAGCGCGTCGAGGTCACCCTCCCCACCTACACCCTGGGCGACAAGGTCGCCACCCGCAAGGCGTACGGGGACGCCATCACCGCCCTGGGCGCCCGCCCCGAGGTGGTGGCCCTGGACGGCGAGGTGAGCAACTCCACCCACGCCGACGAGTTCAAGAAGGCGCACCCCGAGCGCTTCTTCGAGATGTTCATCGCCGAGCAGCAGCTGGTCTCGGCCGCGATCGGCCTCCAGGTGCGCGGCTACATCCCCTTCGCCTCCACCTTCGCGGCCTTCGTCTCCCGTGCATACGACTTCATCCGCATGGCGGCGATCTCCCAGGCCGACATCCGTCTCTCCGGCTCCCACGCCGGCAGCGAGATCGGCGCCGACGGCCCCTCGCAGATGGCGCTGGAGGACATCGCCTCGCTGCGCGCGGTCCACGGCTCGACCGTCCTCTACCCGAGCGACGCAGTGAGCTGCGCCAAGCTGGTCGCCCAGATGGCCGACCGGCCGGGGATCTCCTACATCCGGACCACCCGCAACGCCTACCCCGTGCTCTACGACAACGGCGACGCCTTCCCCATCGGCGGTGCCCGGGTGGTGCGGCGCAGCGACGCCGACCGGGCCGCGGTGGTCGCCGCCGGGGTAACCGTGCACCAGGCGCTTGCCGCCGCCGACAAGCTGGCCGGCGAGGGCATCCCCGTCCGGGTCATCGACTGCTACTCGATCAAGCCGATCAATGCCGAGGTGCTCCGCCAGGCCGCCCGCGACTGCGGCGGGATCCTCGTCGTGGTCGAGGACCACTACCCCGAGGGGGGCCTGGCCGCCGCGGTGATGGAGGCGCTCGCCGGGGACGACCATCCGCCGCGGATCTTCCACCTCGCCGTGCGCAGCGTCCCGGGGAGCGGCAAGACCAGCGACCTGCTGGCCGCCGAGGGCATCGACGCCGAGGGGATCGCCAAGGCCGCGCGCCACGCCGCCAAGACCACCGCAGGGGGGCACTGACACCGATGCCGGCTCTCAACCCGCTCCAGCGGCTCGCGGACCACGGCCAGTCCGTGTGGCTCGACTACATCAGCCGCGACCTGGTCACCGGGCCCGAGCTGGCCCGGCTGATCGCCGAGGACAACGTCACCGGCATGACCAGCAACCCGACCATCTTCGAGAAGGCGATCGCCGACGGCACCCACTACGACGAGCAGATCCACGAGCTGCTCGGCCAGGGCGTGACCGACCCCCAGGAGGTCTTCCTCCGCCTCGCCATCAGCGACATCCGGCACGCCTGCGACACTCTCCGCCCGGTCTACGACCGCACCCAGGGCGCGGACGGCTACGTGAGCCTGGAGCTGCCCCCTCCGCTCTCCCACGACACCGAGGGGAGCGTCGCCCTCGCCCAGGAGTACTGGAAGCGGGTGGAGCGGCCCAACCTCATGGTGAAGGTGCCGGCGACCCCCGAGGGCATCCCCGCCGTCGAGGAGCTGATCGCGGCCGGGGTCAACATCAACGTGACCCTCATCTTTGCCCTGGATGCGTACGAGCGCGTGATCGCCGCCTACCTCCACGGGTTGCAGCGGCGCCTGGATGCGCATCAATCCCTGGCGGTCCACTCGGTGGCCTCGTTCTTCGTGAGCCGGGTCGACACCGCCGTGGACGCCCTCCTCGACGAGAGGATCAAGGCGGGCGGTGACGCCACCCGCCTGGAGGCGCTGCTCGGCAAGGCGGCGATCGCCAATGCCCGCCTCGCCTACGAGGCCTTTGAGAAGCACTTCCGGGGCGACTCCTTCAAGCGCCTGCGCGACGCCGGCGCCCCCGTGCAGCGGCCGCTGTGGGCGAGCACCAGCGCCAAGAACCCCAAGTACCGCGACGTGGTCTACGCCGAGGCGCTGATCGGGCCGGACACCGTCGACACCATGCCGCCGGCCACGGTCGAGGCCTTCCGCGACCACGGCATCGTCGCCGGCGACACCGTCCGCGAGGACGTCGACGCCGCCGAGCAGACAGTCTTCGACCTGGAGGCGGCCGGGATCAGCGTGGCCAAGGTCACCCAGGACCTGCTCACCGCCGGCGTCAAGTCCTTCGCCGATTCGTACGACCAGCTGATCAGCGGGATCGCCGGCAAGCTGGACTCCTTCCGGGGCGGGTACGGCAAGCGCGTGACCTTCCACCTGGCGCTGGGCGGGGAGAGCATCGAGGACGCCGTCGCCCAGGCGGGCCGCGACCGGATCGCCGAGCGGATCTGGGCGCGCGACCCCGACCTCTGGAAGCCGGGCGACCCTGCCGCAGCGGCGGTGATCGGCAACCGGCTGGGCTGGCTCGACGTCCCCGTCACCATGCGCCAGCGCGTCGGAGAGCTGACCGCCTTCGCCACCGAGGTGCGCCAGGCCGGCTACACCGACTGCGTGCTGCTCGGCATGGGCGGCTCCAGCCTCTGCCCCGAGGTGCTGCGCACCTCCTTCGGCAGCGCCGCCGGCTTCCCCGTCCTCCACGTCCTGGACACCACCGACCCCGAGGCGATCACCCAGCTGGAGAGCCGCCTGGAGCTGGAGCAAACCCTCTTCCTGGTCGCCAGCAAGTCGGGCACGACCCTGGAGACCTCCTCCCACCTGGCCCACTTCTGGGAGGCGGTGACCGCCACCGGCGCCGCCCACCCCGGTGAGCACTTCGCCGCCATCACCGACCACGCCACGCCGCTCGCCAACATCGCGGCCGAGCGTGGCTTCCGCCACCTCTTCGAGAACCCGGGCGACATCGGCGGGCGCTACTCGGCGCTCAGCTTCTTTGGCCTGGTGCCGGCGGCGGTGATGGGGCTGGACGTCGGGCTGCTCCTCGACCGCGCCATCGCCATGCGCGCCACCTGCGCCGCGGCGACGCTCCCCGAGCTCAACTGCGGGCTGGAGCTGGGCGCGGCGCTCAGCCTGGCCCACGCCGCCGGTCACGACAAGGTCACCATCCTGGCGCCGCCGCAGATCGCCTCCTTCTCCCTGTGGGCGGAGCAGCTGATCGCCGAGTCCACCGGCAAGGAGGGGAAGGGCTACATCCCCATCGGCAAGGAGCCGGTGGGCAAGCCCGAGGACTACGGGGACGACCGCCTGGTGGTCGGGCTGTGCCTGGGCGGCGAGCCCTGCCACGTCGACGGGCAGGTGGAGACGCTGATCGCGGCCGGCCAGCCCGCGGTGGTCCTCGAGCTGCGCGACGCCTACGACCTGGGCGCCGAGTTCTTCCGCTGGGAGTTCGCCACCGCGGTGGCCGCCGTCTCGCTCCAGATCGACCCCTTCGACGAGCCCAACGTCAAGGAGTCCAAGGACAACACCCAGGCCGTGCTCGCCGCCTACGAGAAGAGCGGCAGCCTGCCCGAGGAGGAGCCCGCGGCGAACGCCGGCGGGGTGCGCGTCTACGGGGGCGGTCCGGCGGCATCCGCGGAGGCGGCGCTGCTCGCCCACCTCGCCCTGGTCAAGCCCGGCGACTACGTCGCGATCATGGCCTACGTCAATCCCTTCACCGCCGAGGAGGGCCCGCTCGACGAGCTGCGGACCGCGATCCGCGACCGGTACCGGGTGGCCACCACGCTCGGCTTCGGGCCGCGCTTCCTCCACTCCACGGGACAGCTCCACAAGGGCGGGCCCAACACCGGGGTCTTCATCCAGGTGACGGCCAACGACTCCGTCGATGTCACCATCCCCGGACAGCCGTTCACCTTCTCGGTGCTCAAGCAGGCCCAGGTTCAGGGCGACCTGCAGTCGCTGCGCAACCATGGACGGCGAGTGATCCGGATCCACGTCGACGACGACCTGGACCAGACCCTGGAGGCCCTGGCCCGCAGCGTCCGCGAGACCGCCGGAGCCCCCGCGGGCTGAGCGGAGCGCACCGGGCGGTGGAGCCGCACCCATGACCCCGACCGCCACCGGCAGCGTGGACCGGCTCCCGTGAGCGTGACCATCGCCGGCACCGGGACCGAGGAGGTCTCCCCGGAGCGGGAGGTGGAGCCCGGCGGGTCCGGCGACGGCGACGAGGAGGTCCCGGCGCCGCCACCGAACGCGCTGGTCATCTTCGGGGCGACCGGCGACCTGACCAAGCGCAAGCTGATCCCCGCCCTCTACGCGCTGGCGGTGGACGGGCTCCTCCCCGCCGGCTTCGCGGTCATCGGTGCCGGCCGCCACCCCATCGGCGACGAGCAGTTCCGGGCCGGCATGCGCGACGCGGTGTCGCGGTTCGCCCGGCTGCGCCTCGACGAGGAGGTCTGGGAGGGCTTCGCCGCCGGCCTGAGCTACGCGCAGTTCTCCGACCAGGACGGCGGGCTCGAGGCTGTCAAGGAGGCGCTCGACCGCGCCGACCGGGAGCGGGGAACCGCGGGCAACCGCATCTACTACTTCGCGATCCCGCCCAGCGGCTTCGCGCCGCTCGCCGAGCGCCTGCGCCGCGAGGGGATGAGCCGGGAGACGGACCGCACCTGGTTCCGCCGGCTGGTGGTGGAGAAGCCCTTTGGCCGCAACCTCGCCACCGCCCGCGGGCTCAACACCGCCCTGCATGGCGCCTTCGAGGAGCCGCAGATCTACCGCATCGACCACTACCTGGGAAAGGAGACGGTCCAGAACGTCCTGGTCTTCCGCTTTGCCAACGGCATCTTCGAGCCGATCTGGAACCGGCGCTACATCGACCACATCCAGATCACCGTCGCCGAGGAGCTCGGGGTGGAGGGGCGCGGTCCCTTCTACGAGGAGACCGGGGCGCTGCGCGACATCATCCAGAACCACGTCATGCAGCTCGCCGCCATCGTCGGCATGGAACCCCCCAGCAACTTCGAGACCGAGACGGTCCGCGACGAGAAGGTCAAGCTGCTCCGTGCCATCCGCCCCATCCACCCCGAGGACGCGCTGCTCCACACCGTGCGCGGCCAGTACGGGCCGGGGACGGTGAACGGCGAGCGCGTCCCCGGCTACCGCGAGGAGCCCGGCGTCCTTCCCGAGTCGCTGCGCGAGACCTACGTCGCCATGAAGCTCGACATCGACAACTGGCGGTGGGCGGGCACCCCCTTCTACCTGCGCACCGGCAAGCGCCTGCCCAGCCGGGCGACCGAGATCGCGGTCCAATTCCGCCGCGTCCCCCACTCCCCCTTCGGCGGCCACCAGGCGATGCCGGGAGGCGCGCCGCCGCCCGACGCCATCGAGCCCAACCTGCTGCTGCTGCGCATCCAGCCCGACGAGGGCATCCAGCTCCGCTTCGGCGCCAAGGTCCCCGGCCAGTCGATGAAGATCCGCAGCGTGGCCATGGACTTCTCCTACGGCTCCAGCTTCCAGCGCGCCTCGCCCGACGCCTACGAGCGGCTGCTGCTGGAGGCGATGCTCGGCGACGCCACCCTCTTCGCCCGCGAGGACGAGGTCGAGGAGGCGTGGCGGGTGTGCACCGCCATCCTCGACGGCTGGCGCTCGCACCCGCCGGATCGCCTCAACTGTCCCAACTACGAGGCCGGCAGCTGGGGGCCTCCCGAGGCCGACGCCTTCATGCGCCGGGACGGCCGGGAGTGGCGCCGTCCGTGAGCGATGCGCGGAGGGAGACGGGCGGTGCGCGGAGGGATGTGAGCCGTGGATGAGCACCTCATGAGTGGGACCGCCGAGCTGCCCGGCACGGTGAGCGTCGCCGCCGACCCGGCGGGGGTCGCCGCGGCCGCCGCGGACTGGCTCCTGGACCTGGCGGGCGACGCGATCACCCGGAGCGGCCGCTTCGCGATCGCGCTCGCGGGGGGCAGCACCCCGCGCAGCCTCTACTCGCTGCTGGCCACGGCGCCCCGCCGGGAGCGCACCGACTGGGCGCGCTGGGAGTTCTTCTTCGGCGACGAGCGCGCCTGTCCCCCCGACGACCCGGGCAGCAACTACCGGATGGCCCGCGAGGCGCTGCTCGACCACGTGCCGGTCGCCGCCGGGCGCGTCCACCGGATGGAGGGGGAGCGCGAGGACCTGGACCTGGCCGCCGCCGACTACGCCGCTGTCCTCGCCGCCACCTGCGCCTCCGGCGCGGCGGGCGACGCGCCCCGTCTCGACGCCGTCCTGCTCGGCCTCGGCGAGAACGGCCACACCGCGTCGCTGTTCCCGGGTGACCCCGTGCTCGAGGTCACCGACCGCTGGGCGGCGCGAGCCCGCGCTGACTACGCCCCCTTCGACCGCATCACGCTCACCTTCCCGGTGCTGAACGCCGCCCGCAACGTCGCCTTCCTGGTCACCGGCGCTGCCAAGGGGGATGCGCTCCGCGGCGTGGCGGCGGGCACGGTCCCGGCCGCCCGGGTGCGGCCGGCGGAGGGTGACCTGCGCTGGTTCCTGGACACCGCGGCGGCGGCGAGCATCTGAGCGCGAGCGTGCGGCTCCGCTGGGGAGCGGCGACGGTGGAGCTGGGCCTGCCGATATTGACCGTATCTACTTGACGCGATTGCGGCTCCTGGCTGTCGAGTGGTAGTAGACGGTGACCGATGGCCAGGCCCCGTCGGGTGTGATCTCCGTATGCATGACGAGATCTTGAACCTCAATCTCACCCAGGATCGCAAGCGTGTTGGCGACACGCCGGAGAAGCCGGGGAACGTTGCCCTGTCCGCGGCCGCGCGGGTTGGCTTGTGAGAAGTGTTTCGCGTTCCAGTTGGGGTTCGGGACGTGGTTCTTTGGCATCAGCCAATTCTGGTGGACGCGCCGGTCGCCGCCGTTGCGACTAGGGGTGACGAGCGTCCCCAGTACAAGACAGCCCTAGAGAGAATCTCGGCCTGCCGAGGTCGCCCGTCGCCAGCGGCCCGATGAGCGAGTGGGCGCCGGTGTAGGCTCTGAGGTCTTGACTCGCGAGGTGCCCGAGCGGGCATTGACCGCCACTGAGCTTGAGGTGCTCACCGAGCTCCTCGGCATGGAGTTCACGGGCGCCCAGGACCTGCGATCGCAACTACCTCACGCCACCGTGGTCGGTAGGTGCGAGTGCGGCTGCGCGACGGTCGACCTCCACGTGGACCCGCAAGGGGCGCCACCAGCTCCGGCCTCCAAATCGCCCATCCCCGCAGAAGCCAGGGTGACCGACGACCGGGGCGGGGAGATTGGTGGGATTCTCGTCTTCCTGGATCACGGCTACCTCAGCAGCCTGGAGATCTACTCGGCCGCGGACCCGATCGCAGCCTGGCCTGACGCGGCTCACCGCCACCTCATGGTGGTGTCTCGGTGAGACCAAGTTGAGATCAGGGCAGCGCCTACATAGAGAAGCTCGGCCTACCGGCGCACGCCATCGCCCCGCCGATCAGGCGACAGCGTGGGCCTGCGCTCGGTGGTAGGGTGCTTTCGAGATGGCCACGACGCCCGCCGTCAGCTATGCCATCGGTGGGCACCCGACAACTCCCATCGAGGCGACCGGAGACTCCTTCGCGGTGCGTGAGTGGACCGGGAGCGGGCCCAGGGAGCTCCACGTCCACCTCGCGGACGATGAGGCGTGGCACGTACTGGCCGGAGCTTTGAGGTTCCGCCTCGCCGATCGCGAGCTGGAAGCACCGGCGGGGTCGACGGTCTTCGTTCCGGCCGGCGTGGCTCACACCTTCGTGGCGCTGACTCCGGACACGCGGTACTTGATCATTCTGACCAAGCGTCTCCTCTCATTGATCGAGACCCTGGACAGCGGGCAGAGGCGCGAAGCCAAGAGTGAGGTGTATCGAGCCCATGCCTCGAGGCTCGTGGAGTGATCGATCCTACGGGCGATGCCAGGGCTGCCTTTGCAGCCGGCCCGGGGTCGTTCTAGTCTTATTCGGAATGTGGGGGGTGCTTCTTTCAATTGGCATGGCCCTCAGAGCCCACCCCGACGCTGCGCGACCTTCCGATTCAAACTGAACCGTCACCGCATTGGCGCTGCCCTGAAGAAGGGTGCCTGGCAGGTGGCCGAAGCTAAGCTCCCAAGCCGTGGCCACTGACCTGCCTGAGCTGATCGTCGAGAACGCTGACGCGTGGCGATCCTGGCTCCGCCGCCATCAGGCCGAGGCCGCCGGCGTCTGGCTCGTGCTCGCCAAGAAAGGCACGAAGGAGCCCACCCGACTGAACTACGACGAGGCCCTGGAGGAGGCCCTCTGCCACGGCTGGATCGACGGCCAGCTCAGAAGGCGCGACGAGGTGACCTACTGCCAGCGCTTCACCCCACGTGGTGCCCGCAGCCGCTGGTCGAAACGGAATGTGACAATCGCCGAGTGGCTCATCGTGGAGGGGCGGATGCAGGAAGCGGGCCTCGCCGCCATTGAGCAGGCCAGGGGCGACGGCCGCTGGGAGTCGGCGTACGCGGGCAGCCGGGATATCGAGATCCCCGACGACCTGGCGGCAGCGCTGCGTGCGAACCGGGCGGCCCAGGCGATGTTCGATCGCCTCACATCGCGAAACCGCTATGCGATTCTCTACCGGATCGGAAGCGCCCAGCGCCCCGAGACGCGTGCCCGCCGCGTGGCACAGTTCGTGGAGATGCTCGTCCGCGGCGAGACCGTCTATCCGCAGGGGCCACCCGCGAAGGCAGGATAGCGTTCGCACCGGCCACATCGGACGACGCCTTCAGCGCACCGCTTTCTTCACAAGCGCGGTGATCTTGGCCTCTTCCTTGGCAGTCAGGTTGCTGAGTGCGTACTGAATCGGCCACATGGCACCGTCGTCGATCTTCGCCTTGTCGCTGAAGCCGATCGTTTGGTATCTGACCTTGAACTTCCCCGCGTTTTGGAAGAAGCAGATCACATTGCCGTCCTTGGCGTATGCGGGCATTCCGTACCACGTTTTCGGTGTGAGAGCCGGGGCTGCGGCAGTGATCAGTTCGTGGACCCTCTCGGCAATCGTGCGATCCGGCTCCTGCATCCTGGCGATGGCGGCAAGCAGCTCTGTCTCCCCATCCGCCTTGGCCGCCTCGGCCTTGAGCTCCCGGACACGCTCGCGGGCGGCCGCCTTCTCCTCAGCGCTGAATCCCGCGGATGCCGTGCCGCTCGCGCTGGTGCGAGTCGCACGCTTCTGTGTGCTCTTGCTCGCCTTATTGGTTGGGGCCACCCTTCGCCCTCCTGTCCAAGTGTTGACGGGTCAGTCCCGAGTCTATTGCCTGGCAGAGCCGTGCTGAAGAGGTTGTGGCCGGGCACGGGATCAATCTGACGGACCCACGGAGAATCTCGGCTGCCCAGCCGCACGATGCCCGGAGGCGCGGTCCGCTCGGGCTACGTCACCGTCGAGCGGCCCTCGCCTCGCGTCAATCTGTCGTGTCTGCGGAGGGCCTGGAGCCCCCTACATCGACATTCGAGCTGTGGTCGCCGAGGCCTGCGGTACTCGTGCTCCTCACCCCGACGATGAGAAGGTAGCCGACCATCCACGTCTCCGCGACCGCCGGCACGATACTGGCGAGGGTATGAATCGACTTGTCAAAACCGGGGACGAGGAACGCCGCGAGCATATCGAACAGGTAGGAGACACTCGCCGCGACGAGCAGGATGGCCAATGCCTTGGGGAACCGCCCCGACTTGTAAGCGAGGTACCCCAGCGGCGCCAGCCACAGTCCAAAGAAGATCTGAGCGATGAGCAACCCATAGTGCTGGGAGTCCAACAGGAGCAGCACCAGAGCATTCGAACCGGCAGTACCCAAGGCGGCCACGTTGACGGCTCCGGTTGCGACCCGCAGCCCTTCGAACTCGAAGAGTGCGCTGAGGCAGGTGATGCCGGCGGCCAGGGCGACGAGGATCAGCATCCCTCTCGCCACGCTCTTGTGCACGTCCTTCAGCAGGATGTAGAGGGCCATCGCGAGGATTACGAAGACCGTCCCATCCAATAGGTCTGCCACCACACCGATGCGCATCAGGCCGGCATTCGCGACCACGTTGCCCGCGGTGGCCGCCGCGTGGCCGGCAACGTACATCTTGGGTTCCACGTACCCCTCGGCAAACCCGCCGAGGATGCCGACCAGCAGGTAGAGGACCCCGGCCACTCTCGCGAGACGCTTGGACGAGGCGACCCGATTCTCTCCCCACACGACGTCTCCCGAGCTGGAGTCGAGCCGGGAATCCACCTGGACGGCGCCTCGCCCCTGGAACGTCCGCGCTACTGTCGACATGGTTCTCCTCGGAGGCGGGGTCCCGAGGAGCACCCTAGCCGAACGTGCGTAGGGTACTTGGGCCCTTTGGTCCTAGGTCATTGAGCCTCCTCTACAGGACGCAACAATCTCAGCAACAACACCCTCGTGTCGCGATTGCTGTGCGCGTACCCGGATCACCAGCGAACACCCGCAGAGAGAATCTCGATCTGCCCAGGTCCACGCCTCACCCCCGGACCGCCTCATCCCCGACCGTCGGAGGCTGTGCGCGACCGCCAGCGTGATGACCACAGCTACGACCTCCCGCAGAAGGCGCCGCTCCCTCGAGGCTCAGGTCAGGAGCGCCGCGGTGAGGGTGTTGGCCACCTGCGGGATCGTCGGGACGTAGGCGCTCCCCAACACCTGCACGCTCACCAGGTTGGTTCCCTGGATCGCGATCGTCCCCTCCTCGTAACTGACGCTGTTGGTCGCAGTGGGGGTGATGCTGTAGCTGTAGGCGACCGCCTGGTCTCCCAGGCCGCTCTGCGGGATGAAGGTCTGGGTGCCGGTGGGGGTGCCAAAGCCCTCGGGATGGGTGACGTCCTGCTCGGCGGTGCTGAAGTCCGCGGCCGGGAAGCCGGTGGCCAGGACGATGATGATGATGATGTTGTCCGCGTTGGTGTAGGAGCACGAGCCGACCGCGAGGTCACTGGGTAGCGGGGCAGCAGGCGGGGGGCCGTTCGGCTCCAACTCGTTGGCGTTGCCTCCCGCGCCCTGGAGAATGAACGAGGGTCCCCCGGCGTCGGTGCTGACCTCGCTCGCCGAGGGGCAGGAGAGGCTGATGGGGGCGGTGGTGGGTGTCGCCGTCGGTGGGGGCGATGGTGTCGGCGTCGGCATCGCGGTGCCGGTCGCGGTGGCAGCGGAGCTGGGTGTCCCCGTTGGGGTCTGCCCCGTCGAGGTCCCGCATGCGACCAGCAGCAGGGCCGCCGCTCCGGCGGATGCCACGTGAGTGAAGCGCACCATGACCTTCCCCCCTTGACGGGCCACGGGCTTGGGCCAGCCCTCTGCCCCGCTCGGAAGGCATTCTAATCCGCTGTGAGCTCCTCGTTTGGAGCGGTCCTCCGCAGCGGCGGCGAGCATCTGACTGGTGAGGTCCTGGCCCCGCGTGAGCGGCGAGCGCCGGAGATGCGTGGCGGAGGCCGCTACTGCATGGAGATCAGCGGGCGCAGGGCGGACCACGTCTGGCCGCCATCACCGGTCTCCAGCAGGTAGCTGCGACCTCCGTCGGACTGGTCGACGCCGGTTGACACCCACCCCACCGCGGGGGTGAGGAAGTCGAGCTGCAGCCCCATGTACACGTTCCACCCGATGTCGGGGAGGGCGTGCAGCACCGACCAGCTTCTGCCCCCATCGCCGGTGACGTCCAGGTCGGGCGCTGTGGCACCACTTTCAGGAGAGGAGATGGCCAGCCAGCCGTGATCGGTGTCGACGAAGTCGGAGCCGAAGGGCGTCCCCGCGCTGGAGTGGCGGAGCGACCAGGTCCGCCCACCGTCGGTGGTGGCGAACAGGCCGGCGCTCACCGGCGTCGCACCGACGTCCTCGGTGATCAGGGTGCCGTCCTCGGTCGACGTGAAGCTGGGAGGCGAGGACTGCTCTCCGTACAGGCTGCCGGGAACGGGTGCCAGCGGCTGGTCCGCCCAGCTGAGGCCCCCGTCGTGGCTGACATAGAGGGGCGGCGGGCCCGTCGAGCAGCTCCCGCTCAGCCAGCCGGTGCCGGGGCTGACGAAGGCCGCGATGAGCGCGACGCACCCGGTCGGGGCCTGCGTGCTGGGCGCGGCGCCGGCAGGTCCGCCCGTGCCCACGAACGCGATCTGGGTCCAGTCGGCGCCACCGTCCGTGGTGCGGTAGAGCTCGGTCCCGGTCACCCCGGGGTCGTCCTGGAGTTGGGAGAACCATCCGTGGAGGGGATCCACGAAGTCGAGCGTGCCGATCAGCGTCGGTGAGAAGCCCACTACCGAGAAGCTGCCCTCGCGATTCCAGGTGGCTCCCCCGTCACCGGTGGCCCACGACTCCACGGTGGTCGCGCCCTGGGCGCTGGCCGGGACGGTGAGCGCCCGTGCCGTCCGCACGTCAACGTACGAGACGGCGATGACCGTCTCGAGCGTGGGCGGTGAGGCGACGGTCCAGCGCAGCACGCCCCGGGTGGTGTGGAGGATGGCCCCGTCGCTCTGGCGCTCGGCCCACCCCGTGCTCTGGCTGAACATGCGGAGGTTCCCGATGGCGTCGGCGGGAACCTGGGACGCGATGGAGGTGGGCGGAGCCGGCTGCTCCCCGTGCAGGGTGGCTGCGCTCCAGGCGGCCGAGACCGCCAGCGTCAGGGCCACGCCGGCGGTCAGGCGCAGCCGCGTGCGCCCCCTGCGGGGCGGGGCGTGCGGGGTCACCGGTGGCGGCGGGACCTCGGGGGGGATCCGGCCGCCGGCGGGGGGCGCAGTGACGCCGCTCAGCGCTCGCCGGAGGTGCCGGACCGGATGCAGCGCATCGTCATGGCCGGCCGGCGGATCGCCCTCCATCTCACCATCCTAGCCCCGGCCGCCCGCAGGCGACGAGCGATGCACGCGCATCTCCGGGCGGGATCCTGAGAGTGCCGGGAGACTGCCGGCGCACACCATCGCCGGTTGGAGGACTCGTGACAGATTCGGCTTGACTGACGTGTCCGTATCGTTTCGCGGCGCATCCGGGCATCGCGCATCGATGCCTGGCTGATCGACGAGAACGTCGCCCCCACCGGGCCGCTCTGCCCTTGCATCTCGCCGAGGTTCCGCGCAGAGTCTGCTCGCTGAGCCGGGGCTTCACCGAGTTCGCAGGTCGAGCGGCGGGGAGGGACGCGGCCAGGGACGTGGCACCCGCACCGCCCCTCGACAGTCCCGGCACGATGGGGGAAACGCGATGACAAGCGAGCACATGACCACGCGCGGATCCGCTGACCCGGGAAAGCCATCCGTCCCCGCACCCGGCGGCGGGGGACCGCCTGTGCGATCCGACGAGGCGGCAGGCGCCCCGTCGCATTCGACAGTGACCATCGCACCCGCCGACGGGGGCCTCACCACGGACGGCACCTGCTGGTGGGACGGCAAGAGATGGCAGCGGATCGACGGTGCCATCACCGGCGACGGCAACTCCTGGTGGAACGGCGAGAAGAAGCAGTGGCAACGGATGCACAACAAGGTGGGCGACCACGGTGTCTACGTGGCGGTGGTCGCGGCACTGATTGGGGTTGCCGCCGTGGTGCTGGCCGGTTCCATTGCGGCGGTCTTCCTCAACAAGACAGTTCCCACCGCGGTGATCGCCATCGGCGCGTCGGCCATCTCCGGTCTGGTCGGACTGCTGGCTCCGTCGCCGCTGAGCAGGGGTGGGGCGACGGGTACATCCCAAGCCAACTCCGGCGCGCCACCGTCATGAGCAATGCGGCCGATTCGCGGCCTCCGGCACGCGTCGTGCGAGCGGTCACCTGGCGGTGATCACCGGTCCCGCGTGATCACGGGCTGAGGGCGTGGGCCTCCCGGCCGCCTACCCGCTCGCGCTCGGCGTCGCCGTCGGTGTGGGGGTCGCGGTCGCCGTTGCCGCCGCCGAAGCCGAGGGCGTCTCCCCGCTGCCGTAGCCGTCCGGAGGCGGCGACGTGGTGAGCGTCGACCAGGCAACCGCCGTCGCCGGCACGTTGACGGATGGCGCCGTCCCCCAGTTGGTGAAGGTGGTGGTGTTCACGGTGCCGTCGCTGTAGGTGATGACCTCTGAGGTGGGGAGGTCGGTGCTCGGTGAGACGTCCATCACCACCGTCGCGCCCTCGGAATCCGAACTGGATGCGATGGTGCCGTCGATCTCGGTGAGAGTGGCCCCGCCGCTGGTGACCGTCTCGCTCGAGGTCGCGGTGAAGTCGCCGAGTCCCGCCTCGGTGGAGACGGTCAGCCCGCTCTCCTCGATGCTGTACGGCCCGTCGCTGGTCGAGAGCGAGATCCACTTTCCGGCGAGCGCCGGTGCCGCACTCGCCGACACGCCCAATTCGTCCTCCAGGGCCGCGACGTTTCCCTCCAGGTAGAGGGTCTGGTTGGAGGCGAGGAGGACGTCGAACTGCTCGTTGCCGAAGTCGGTCGGATCGGTGGCGGTCTGGGTGCCGTCGTTCTGCCCGGCCACGCCGGAGTAGGTGGCAGTCGGCTCCCCGCCTCCCGTCCAGGTAGACACGTAGTCGACACCGGAGGAGTTGCCGGCCGCCGTCATCGAGTTGTTGAAGAGGTTGGTGGCCTGCGATGACCCGCTGGAGCCGCTCACGATCACGAACACGATGACGATGACGATGACGATCAGGGCCAGGACGGAGCCCCCCACCACCCCTCGGCCCCGGCGTCCCGACCCCCAGCCATACGAGCCGGAGAAACCGGACCAGCCGCCCGGCGTTCCGGGCGGTGGGTAACCCGGAGGGATCTGCCCGCCGCCCGGGGGACCGGGCGGTCCGTAGCCGGGAGGGAGCTGCCCCCCGCCGCCGGGGGTCCCCGGCGGTGTGTAGCCCGGTGCGTCGTAGCCGGAGGGGCCGCCCTCCCACCCCGGGGGCAGCCAGCCGGAGGAGGGGTCGCTGTAGCCCGGAGGGACCGCATTCGGGTCCGGCGGCGCGCCCGGGTCCGGTTCACCGGAGGACGCGCCCGGACCCGGTGCTCCGGGGGGCGGGTAGTAGCCCATCGTCCAGACCCTTCAGGTCACGCCGGGTACGGACCCGTGTGGCCCGGGCGCTGCGCTCCCCGGGCCGGCCGGAGCCGCCTTCTCTGGGGCGATGGTAACGCCGCCACAGCCGGACCCGTTCCACGTGGGGATCCCCTCTCCACAGCCTGTTGACGGGGTAGCTGCGCTGTGCTCGTGCTCAAGGGCGTCCGGGAGCCGGAGTCTCCCGACGACCGCGGACATGCCTGGGCGACGCGTTCGGAAGTCCGGCGAGGCGGGCGCTCTCGGGTGCCGATGGTCACCGTGACGGCCGCCCTGCTCGTGGCCGACCTGGCCATGGCCGTGTGCGTTGGCACCGGTACGCCCCGCGGCGCGCCTCGGCTCGCGGCGATTCCGCATGGGGTTGCCCTGGTGCGCGTTGGCGGCCCAGCGGGGCCGGTGACCCCACCGCCTGCGCCGTCCGATTCGACGCTCGACCCCATCGGCGGGGCGGTGGTCCTCGACAACGATCGCACCGTCGTCGTCGACAGCGCATGGGGAGACAACCCCCACCGCCCCTGGCTGGTCATGACAACCCAGAGCTCGCAGGTCACGCTGGCAGTGGTCCAGCCGCCCATGCCACCCGGACCGGGGAATCTGGTCGGCTACTGGGGCCCGCTGGAGGGGACCGTCGATGCCCCGGTGGGTGCCAGGCCACTGGTGAACGCGAGCACCGGCCAGCCGGTCCCCACCGTCCACGAGCAGGCGATGGCCCGGGTGACCGTGCTCCCGACCGGCTACCGGTTCTCTGCCATCGCCCCCGGAACCATGATCGGACTGGTGAATGGGGAGCCGGCGGCAGCAGGCGTGCGCATCTACCTTGACGCCGAGGGCGGCGGCGCACCGTTGCAGGTGGCCCAGTTCGCGGGCACCGCGGCCGCCGAAGGCGTCACATACCTGGGCCCGGAGCAGCCGGCCGAGGTCGACGGCTCGGCGGCCATCTTCCAGGCGCAGGAGAACGCCGGAACTGCCTTGGTGACATCGCTGAGCTGGTCGGAGGACGGCTGGGTCTTCGTGCTGTCGAGCTGGCCGTCCTCCGGAGGTCAGCTGCCGCTCGGCGAGGGCGAGCTGGTGACCGTCGCGGACGGGATGCACCCCTTCGAATGGGGGCCAACGGACCCGACCTCGAGCTGGTAGCAGACCGGCGCCCCCCACCTCCGGCGCGGGTTCGCGTACGCTGCGGGCCATGCCCCGCACCTGGCCGCGATGCCTCCACGGCGTGGTCATCGCCCCCTCGCTGCTCGCCGCCGACTTCGGCCGGCTGGCCGAGGCGGTCCATGCCCTGGAGGGGAGCGGCGCCGACCGGCTCCACATCGACGTCATGGACGGCTCCTTCGTCCCCAACTTCACCTTCGGCACCGACACCCTGCGGGCGCTGCGGGACGAGACCGACCTCCCCTTCGAGGTCCACCTCATGGTCGACGAGCCCGACCGGCACCTGCGCACCTTCGCCGAGGCGGGGGCCGACGCCATGACCGTGCACTGGGAGGCGTGCCCGCACCTGCACCGGACCCTCGGGAGCATCCGGGCGCTCGGCTGCCGCGCCGGCGGCGCCATCAACGTCAGCACCCCGGCCGAGTGCCTGTACGACGTCCTCGACGTCATGGACCTGGCCCTGGTGATGACCGTGGACCCCGGCTTCGGCGGCCAGTCGCTGGTCCCCCGTGCCCTCGCCAAGGTCGCCGAGCTGCGCCACGAGATCGACGCCCAGGGCGTGGAGGTGGAGCTCGAGGTGGACGGCGGGGTCGAGGCCCACAATGTCGCCATCTGCGCCGGCGCCGGGGCCACCGTCATGGTCGCGGGCACGTCGGTCTTCCACGATCCCGGGGGACCGGCAAGGGGGGTCGGGCGTCTGCTCGAGGTGGCGGCACCGTCCGGCTGACCGGAGCTGGAGAACCTCGGCGAGCCCAGAATCGCGGCATACGCTTCCAAAGACGCGATCGGTAGTCATGGACATGACTCAAATCGTTCACGGCGCCTGCCGCCCCAGGCCCCATCGTGAATCTTGCCATGGGTTTGTCTGCACTGGTGCGATTGCCGGAGCCCCTGCAGGCACGGTTCCGCGTCGCCACCCTCCTCATCGTTCTCCCCCTCGTCACGGTGGTGCTGGTGGCCGCCGCGGGCTCGGTGATCAGCACGAGTGCAGGCTTGGCACTTTCCGCGCAGAGCGACGATTCAGCCCAGATCGAGGCGCTGCAGGTGCGGGTTCAGGACGTCGCACTGGACGGGCTGGCCGTCATCACCACGGCGCAGGTCGATGAGCTCACCGCCATGCAAGCGGACGCCGCGGCGGTCGCGAGCGCACTGGTGCGCGTGGCCGCCCTGCCGACCCTGAATGCAGCAGAGCGCACGGGACTGGCCGACGCCAAGCAGGCCTGGGGCAGCTCCATACTCGTTCAGAACGAGATCGAGTCGCTGTCCCCCATCTGGGGCAGCACCCTCGACACCGGCTCGCTCGCCTTCTACTTCAGCTCCGCCATGTCGGCCGTCGCCTCGCCCCTGGGGAGCGCGCTCCAGTCCAGCCGCGCCGCGGTGACCGCTGACCAGCAGACGCAGCAGAATGCCCAGACGGCCTGGGAGATCAACGTGATGGCCGTGTTCCTCGTCGGCGTGGCGTGGGCGCTCTGGACCTCCCGCCGCCTGACCCGGTCGATCGTCCCGCCGCTGCGCCTCCTGCGCGAGGCATCCGAGCGCCTCGCCGGCGGTGACCTCGCTCATCGCGTGGACATCGACCTGAACGACGAGATCGGGGAGGTGGCGCGGGGCTTCAACGTCATGGCCGACCAGCTGGCCGAGCAGCGCGACGCAATCCTCCACCGGGAGGAGCGGTTGATGGCGCTGGTGGAGAAGTCCAGCGACAGCATCGTGATCGTCGACGCCGACAGGCAGGTGGTCTTCTCCACCCCGCGCTTCGGCAGCGAATACCTGAACATCCCCGGCTCCGACGCCAGCGCGATGCTGGACACGGTCACCCACCCCGAGGATCGCGAGGCGGTCCGCCGCTGCTGGATCCGGGTCATCAGCGGCGACACGGGCACCACCTCCGCGGTGGAGGTGCGCTTGCAGCGCCGGGACGGCGAGTGGCGCCACATCCGGATGCGGCTGACCAACCACCTGCGCGACCCGGCGGTGGGCGGGGTGGTCGCCAACCTGAACGACGTCAGTGAGCGCCACGAGTACGAGGAGCGCCTGAACCACCAGGCTCTCCACGACGGCCTCACCTCGCTGGCCAACCGAGCCATGTTCATCGGCCGTCTGGAGGGCGCGGCATCGGACGGGCGAGGTCGAGGTTCGCGCAGCGTCCTCTACCTCGACCTCGACGACTTCAAGAGGGTCAACGACAGCCTCGGCCACCAGGCCGGTGACGCGCTCCTGCGCGCGGTGGCCCAGCGCCTGGTCGCGGCCGTCCGTCCGGAGGACACCGTCGCCCGCGTCGGCGGCGACGAGTTCGCCATTCTCCTGGAGCAGACGGGACCGCGCGAGGCGGTCACCACCGCCCAGCGCGTCCTGGCGGCGCTGGCCCGTCCGCTCGTCCTCGAGGGGCGGGAGGTGCAGCCGAAAGCGAGCGTCGGGGTGGCATCGTCCAGCAATGGGAAGGCCGGCACGCTGATGGTCGACGCCGACCTTGCCATGTACTTCGCAAAGCACGACGGCAAGAACCTCTACCGGGTCTTCGAGCCCGCCATGCGCACCGAGCTTCTGGAGCGGATGCAGCTCGGCCAGGACCTCCGCGCCGCGCTCAGGGAGGGCGACGTGAGGGTTCATTACCAGCCGGTCGTCGATCTCCGCACCGATGCCGTCGTCGGGGTCGAGGCGCTGGCCCGCTGGCTGCACCCCTCCCGAGGCCTGCTCGAGCCGGCTGTCTTCGTTCCCCTGGCCCAGGAGATCGGCGTGGCCATGGAACTGGATCTGTACGTCGTGGAGCGCGCCTGCCGGCAGGTCAAGATGTGGAACGACGCCGGGATCCCCCTCCTCCGCCTCGCGGTCAACCTCTCGGGGAATGACCTCACCTCACGGGACCTGGTCCCCGGCGTCGCGCACATCCTGGCGGCGACCGGGCTTCCGCCGGATCAGCTGGAGCTGGAGGTCACCGAGAGCGCCGCCGTCGCCGAGACGCCCGGCGTCCAGGAGATGCTCGCGCAGCTGAGGGAACTCGGGGTGCACCTGTCGATCGACGACTTCGGCACCGGCTACTCGGCGCTGGGCCGCCTGCGCAACCTCCCCTTCGAGCGGCTAAAGATCGACCGGTCGCTCATCAGGGAGTTGCGCAGTGCCGCCGGCAAGACCTCGCTGGTCGACACCATCCTCGAGCTGGCCCACGTCATGGGACTTCAGGTCGTGGCGGAGGGGGTGGAGTCCTCCAGCCAGCTGGACCAGCTTCGCGACTGGCGGTGCGACCTGGCCCAGGGGAACCTCTTTGGCGAGCCGGTCGAGGCGGCGGCGCTCGAGTCGCGGCTGCTCCAAGGGGTGGTCGCGGGCCTCAGCGCCTAGCCAGGGGACGCCGGGGATCCGGCATCCGGGTGCCGGCCCCGGCCGCCGGCGCCACCGCTCAGGCGTCGGGCAGCGCGCCCGGGTTCACCTGATACCACACCACCACCCCGCCGACCGAATCGCCGGGGGTGCCGAACAGCAGGGCGAAGAACTGCGCCACCTGGGCCTGGTGGCTCTCCGGGCCGACGACGACGCTGCGCACCCCGTGGTGCGCCAGCGCGTCCAGGTAGACCTGGCGGGCGGCGGGGACGAGCTCGGCGGGGACCGGGGCACCCAGACGCACCTGGGCGAGCTCGAGGCCGAGGGCGCCCAGGTTGGTGCCCCACTGCCAGCCCCCCGGACCGGGGGTGAACACGGGGCCGGTGGCGCTCCTGTAGGGGAAGTCCGCCTCCGCCTGCCAGACGCTGCTCGGATAGCCGGGGTACGACGTCACCAGCACCGAGCCGGCGCTGGACAGACGGTCGACGTCGGTGCTGGTGAAGAACGGCGGCGTGCTCCAGCGCTCGGAGGGGAACGGCATGACCGGGAGCAGCGGAACCAGGGCGATCACGACGGCCACGGCGCCCGCCACCCTCCAGCGGGCGCGCGGACTGCGCAGCACCCGGTCGAGGAAGACCGCCACCAGGATGCCCAGGGCGAGGTAGCCGAAGAGCATCACGCGGATGGGCAGGATGTCGTTGAAGAAGGGAGTGGCGTCGAGGATCTGCCAGGGCAGCGGGACCTGGGTCGCACCGCCGGCATCGGTGACGTGGAGGTACCCGCCCAGGGAGAAGATCATGGCGCAGACGAGCGTCACCGCCGCCACCACCACGACGCTGCGCCGGCGCAGCCAGACCACGGTGGCGACCACCAGCAGGAGCAGGGGGATGCCGATGTACACGCTGGAGTCGCCGAGCTCGGCGCGGTGCCCGATGACCAGCAGCTGCACGGGGGAGGGGACGACGAAGCGCTCCAGGGTGCCGACGTAATAGTCGAGGAACCAGAACGGACCATGCACACGGCGGGGCCCGAAGAAGAGGACGTACAGCGGGTAGCCGGCGAGCACCAGGAAGCTGGCCAGTGCGGCTCCCCCCACCCCCAGCGCGTAGTCGAGACGTCCGCGGATCAGGTCATGGCGGACGATGGCGACGGCGACGAGCGCCGGCACCGCCATCACCAGGGTCATGGCCAGGATCTCCGTCGAGGTCATGAACTGCACGGCGGTGGCGACCCCGAGGAGCAGGCCCAGCACCCAGGCCCGGCGGCGCTCGCGCACCAGGATCTCGTCGGCCAGGACGACCATCAGCGCCGGGTAGAAGGCGGGGGTGAGCATGGCGTGTCCCAGGCTCTGGGAGATCATGTAGGGGCTGAAGCCGTAGAGGAGGCCGCCCACTGCGGCCGCCACCCAGCTCTGGGTGAAGCGGCGCGCGGCCAGGTAGCCGCACCACGCCGACGTGCCCACCGCCAGGACGCAGAGCACGTTGTAGGCGGTGATCGGGCCGAAGGCCAGCGTGACCGGCGCCAGCAGCAGGGCGGGAAAGACGATCGAGGTGTTCCACATCAGGTTGGCGCCGCGCGGATAGTGGAGGTAGGTGGTCAGCAGCGGGTTGAGGTGGTGGCCGAGGGCGAACGGGAGCCACTGCAGGTACCAGATGAAGAGCGGCGGGTCGCCGTGGTTGCCGACGATGGTCCCGCCACCCGTGAAGAGGCCCCTGTTGAAGAGCGCCACCGCGAGCAGGAGGTAGACGGCGAGGAGCGCGGCCCCCAGGGCAGGGGCGGAGCGCCGGGTGGGCGCGGCCTGCTGGGCGGGTCCCTCCATCGGCGCCGATGCTAACAGCGCCTCTGCAGTGACTTCCGACGAGATCGAGGCGATCCGCGGGCGGCGGAGAGGCGCCCGAGAGCGGCCTCCGCCCCTTCTCGTGTGCCGGCGGCGGGGCCGCGGACCGGCGACCCGACCGGGTGTGCGATGCTCGACTCCGACCGGCTGCACTCAGAGGGAAGGAGAAGCGAGATGGGACGGGTCGTGCACTTCGAGATCACCGCGGACGACGTCGCCCGGGCCAGGGCCTTCTACGAGATCTTCGACTGGAAGATCACCGACTCCGGCACGCCCGGCATGGACTACTGGCTGGCCCACACCGGGGAGGAGGGGGAGATGGGCACCAGCGGGGCGATCATGCCGCGCAGCTACAACTCGCAGCCGGCGATCCTCTGGATCGGTGTGGACGACCTGGATGCCGCCACCCACAGGGTGGTCGCCGCCGGCGGGAGCATCGTCGGTGAGCGGCAGACCGTTCCCGGCACCGGCGACACCATCTACGCGAAGGACACCGAGGGCAACACCTTCGGGATGATCCAGCCCCTGCCCCGCAGCTGATCCGGAGACCAGGAGCCGGAGATGACGACCAGCGCGCTGACCGCGGACGGGCGGTCCCGGGTGCTCGCCGACGGCAACCAGATCCCGCTGCTGGGCCTCGGGGTCTGGCAGATCCCCGACGGGCCGGAGTGCGTGGACGCGGTGCACTGGGCCCTCGAGCTCGGCTACCGGCACATCGACACCGCCCAGGCGTACGGCAACGAGGAGAGCGTGGGAGCGGCCCTGGCGTCGAGCGGGGTGCGGCGCGAGGACGTCTTCCTCACCACCAAGTTCTATCCCGGCCAGCGCGACCCGGTCGCCGCGATCGAGAAGAGCCTCGAGCGGCTGGGGGTGGAGCAGGTCGACCTCTACCTCATCCACTGGCCCCAGGGCGGACCCACCTGGGCCTGGCCGGGCATGGAGAGGGCCCGCGAGCTGGGCCACGCCCGCTCGATCGGGGTGTCCAACTTCAACGTGACCCAGCTCGGCGAGGTGATCGCCACCGGCACCAGCCCGCCGGTGGTCGACCAGGTGGAGTTCAGCTCCCTCAGCTACCGGCGCGCCCTGCTCGACGCCTGCACGGCGCAGGGCATCGCCCTCGAGGCCTACAGCCCGCTGGGGACCGGTCGCCACCTCCGCAACACGAGGGTCGCAGAGGTGGCGGAGAAGGTCGGGCGCACCCCGGCCCAGGTGCTGCTCCGCTGGTGCGTCCAGCGGGGCATCCCGGTGATCCCCAAGTCCACCCACCGCGAGCGGATCGCCGAGAACGCCGACATCTTCAGCTTCGAGCTGTCGGAGGCGGAGATGGCCGAGCTGGACGTTCTGGACAGGACCTCGGGCACCGACCGGGCACTCGAACACGCCTGGTGGTGAGGGCGGGCAGCTGATTCCACTCGGGTAGGCCGGCCGGGCTGACTCCGGAAGAACGGCCATGCAAGGCTGTAACCTCTGGTTGCGCTGGCGCGTTGACCAGCCGATGGCAGCCACCCCGCAGCGGAGGCAACCCGTGCCAGTCAGGGCACCCGCCCATCGTGGCCCTCAGCGGAGCCGGCCGCGCCTGCGCGCCCTGGCGATCCTCGCGGCCGCGATCGCCATCCTGGCCACCGGTTGTGGAACGGCGACCCTCCGCCCCAGCGCCTCACCGAGCGCGACCAGCCGGTCGAGCGCCCCCCCGTCGAGTGCCACCCCGACCTCGCAGTCCTCCGACCTGCTGGCGGGCGTCACCGTCAGTGCGTCCGACGTCCAGGCGTCCGCCGATGGCGGCAACGCCCTCACGATCGACCTGCTGCAACAGCTCGCCGCGAGCCAGCCCGACGCCAACTTCGTCGATTCCGCCTACAGCCTCGCGACCGTCCTGGCGATGCTGGAGCTGGGCGCCACGGGCGACACGGAGACCCAGATCGCGGCGGTGCTGGGCAGCGCCGGGGTCAGCCCGGAGGTGCAGGCGGCCGCCTGGAAGCAGCTGGACGCCTCGCTGCTGGCGACGGCCCAGGGCGACGGCATCACCCTGGATGACGCCAACGCCATCTGGCTGCAGCAGGGCAAGCCCTTCAACCAGACGTTCCTCAACACCCTGGTCCAGGAGTTCGCCGCACCCTCCAGCCAGGTCGACTTCAGCGGCGACCCGCAGAATGCCGCCGACCTCATCAATCAATGGGTCAGCAACGCCACCGACGGGATGATCCCCACGGTGGTCTCCCCCGCCGACCTCCAGTCCTGCCTGATGGTGCTGGCCGACGCCATCTACTTCAACGCGGATTGGCAGACTCAATTCCTCGGCGGAGGCACGATCCCTGGACCCTTCACCCTGGCCGACGGCAGTCAGGTCACGGCCCAGATGATGCAGTACGCCGATCCTGTGCCCCTGTCCACATACGTTGACAGCTCAGTGACCGCGGTCGAGCTGCCGTACGTCGGAGGGCATTACGTCGCCGACGTGATCATGCCCACCTCGGAATCCCTCGGTGCCTTCATCGCCGGCATGACCCCGGCGAAGCTCACGGCCATCGAGCAGGAGCTCACCTCAACCCCCGCAGTGTTCCTCCAACTGCCGAAGTTCGACATCTCGTCCGACGAGTCGTTGATACCGCTGCTCCAATCCCTGGGGATGACGGACGCGTTCGACGGTGAGGCGGACTTCAGCGGCATCGATGGCGGCAGAGACCTCCAGGTCGGCGCTCTGAAGCAGGACGCCGTCATTCACGTGGACGAGGTGGGCACCACCGCGGCGGCCGCGACCATCGCCGAGGGGCTGGGCGGCGGAGGCGGCCCGGTACCCACCTACATCACGATCAACCAGCCCTTCCTGTTCGTCATCCGCGACACCACGACCGGTGCCATCGTCTTCACCGCCCAGGTGGTCGATCCCACCGCCACCTCCTGATCGAGAGGCCTCCGCGATGTGGCCCACGGGCTGAGGCCGGCAAACGATGGGGGGGGCTCTCGCCTGGATCTACCTCAGGCGGTGGATGTCGCGGGCAGGGTTCGCCACGCTGCTCAGCGGTGTCCCCGTGGCGCTGGCGAACCGGCCCATCGGTTTCGGCGTCGCCCTGGTGGGGGGCCTGGTGATGCTCGTCCAGCCGACCCGCTCCGTCTTCCACGCCACCTCGACGGTGCACTCAGAGAGGCACCGATCCGAGGACGTGCTGACCGACTACCTGAGGTCGTAGGCCTCGTCGACGTAGTCGAACACCATCCGGGTCGCGCAGAACCGCGGCCCGATGGTCATCAGCGAGCGCTTGACCATGGCGATCCAGCCGTGGGGCACGCCGTCCGCGCCGCGGTCGTAGAAGAGCGGCACCACCTCGTGGAGCAGGACGTCGAAGAGGGCGGCGGCATCGCGCTGGTCCTGGACGTGCGCGTCGAAAGCGACGTCGCCGGACAGCGCCCAGCCGTTGCTGCGGTCGTAGCCCTCCACCCACCAGCCGTCCAGGACCGAGAGGTTGAGGCCGCCGTTCAGGGCGGCCTTCATCCCGCTGGTCCCGCTCGCCTCGAGCGGCGGGCGGGGGAGGTTGAGCCAGAGGTCGCACCCGGAGACCAATTGGAGCGCGATGCCCAGGTCGTAGTTGTCGAGGAAGGAGATCCTCTCGGCGGAGCGGGGGTCGCTCTTCAGCTCGAAGAGGCCCTGCGGGGAGTGCTTGCCCTCCTCGTCGCTGGGGTGGGCCTTGCCCCCCACCAGGAGCTGGACCGGATGGTCGGCGCCGTCCAGCAGCTCGCGGATCCTCGGGGGGTCGTTGTAGAGCAGGTACAGCCGCTTGTAGGTGGCCAGGCGCCGGGCGAAGCCGATGGTGAGCGCGCCCTCGGTGAGGCCGCGCTCAGCCGCCTCCACGTACTCGCGGGGGTCATTGCGGTCGAGGCGGTTGGCGACGGTCCGATCCCGGGCCGCCGCAACCAGGGTCGCGCGCTGCCGGTTGCGGACCTCCCAGAGCTCGGCGTCGGGGATCCCCTCCACCGCCGCCCAGGTGTCCGGCTCGGACGCCCGCTCGGTCCAGCCCTCGCCGAGGTGGCGGTCGAGGAGGCGGCGCATCGGGATGGCCATCCAGGTGGGCAGGTGCACGCCGTTGGTGACGTGGCTGATGGGGACGGTGTCGGCGGGGCGCTCGGGGAAGAGTGGCTGCCACATCTGGCGGGCCACCTCGCCGTGGCGCTTGCTCACCCCGTTGGCGAAGCGGCTCATCTTGATCCCCAGCGGGGTCATGACGAAGGGCTCGTGGGGGTTGTCGGGATGGGTGCGCCCCAGCTGCAGGAAGCCGCCGTCCTGGAGACCCACCTGGGCGGGGAAGTCGCCGAGGACGGATTCGACCTCGGCGACGTCGTACCCCTCGTTGCCGGCCGCGACCGGCGTGTGGGTGGTGAAGACGGTCCTTTCGCGGGCCAGCGAGAAGGCGGTCGAACGGTCGTGCCCGCCGAGGATCTCGGTGCGGGCCAGCTCGAGCGGGGCCAGCCCGCCGTGGCCCTCGTTGAGGTGGACGATGCAGGGATCGATGCCCATCGCCCGCAGCGCGCGCAGCGAGCCGATCCCGAGCAGCGCGTACTGGGCGAGCCGGATGGTCCGGTCGGCGACGTAGAGACGGCCGGTGATCCAGCGGTCGACCCGGCTGTTCTCGGGCCGCTCGGCGTCGAGCAGGTAGAGCGGGGTCCGGCCCACATTGACACGCCACACCTGGACGACCAGCTCGCGGCCCCGCAGCGGCACGCACACGGTGAGCGGCTCGCCGTCCTCGCCGGTGACCAGTGCGGCGGGGAGACGCTGGGGGTCCAGCGGCCGCCAGTACTCGTGCTGATACCCACTCTGGTCGACGCGCTGAAAGAAGTAGCCCTCGCGGTAGACGAGCCCCATGCCGACCATCGGGATGGCGCGATCCGACGCCTCCTTGAGGATGTCGCCGGCGAGCACCCCCAGGCCGCCGGCGTAGATCGGCATCGAGCGGTGGATGCCGAACTCGGCGCAGAGGAAGGCGACCGGATGCTGCGCCGAGGCCCGGCCGGGCATCAGGGGCCGCTCCATCTCGGCGGTGATCCGGGCCAGCATCGCGTCGGCGCGGCGGAGCAGCTCCGGGTCGTCGACGACCCGCTGCAGCGCGGCGGCCGAGGTCTCGGTGAGCAGCCGGACCGGGTTCCCGTTGCAGAGCTCCCAGCGCTGGGGGTCGATGACCTTGAAGAGGTCCTGGGCATCCTCGTCCCACGACCAGCGGTAGTTGAAGGCGATCTCGGCGAAGGGGGCGAGGCGCTCGGGAAGCCGCTCGGCCAGGGCGCTGACGGCGGCCTGGATGTCCGCGCTGCCGTCGCGCAGGGTGGGCGCAGCGCGAACAGCCGACTCCATCTGCGGGGATGGTACCGACTCCCCGGTGGCTCCCGGGTGAGGCCCCGGGACGGGGGGCTGGTGACGCTTCGGTGCTGGTTTGGGCGTGGAATTGACGGGCTGTGCGCAGCCGCGCGACAGCCGATCACAGGCGGGTGATGCTGGTGCGCCTGCTCCATGTAGTGCGATTAGCCTACGAGGGTGAGCCGTTCCCCGTCCGCCCTGCGCCGCCACCCACCGCTGACCCTGGTCGGCGAGGTGGACCCCGGCTGCCCGCCCGAGAGCGCCCAGGTGCGGGGCGACGCCCTGGCCCAGGCGTCGCTCCGGCTCGCCCGCTCGGCGGAGGAGGGAGAGGTGGTCGCCGCGATCCGCACCGCCGCCGAGGCGCTCGTCCCCGGGAGCGCGGTCCGGGTCGCATCCTCGGCTCCCGGCGGCCGGCACCTCATCCTGGACGAGGACACCCAGGAGGAGGCCGTCCTGCGCATGCCTCTCCGGGCCGGGGCGATGCTCCTCGGCGAGCTGACGGTGCTGGGGGCGACGCCCCTGCCCGCCGCCCAGGCCGCCGCGGTCGCCGAGCTCGCCTCCCACGCCGCCCTGGCCCTGGCCCGCCTCGAATACGGCCAGCTGATCAGCGGGGTGACCCCCGCCGTGGACCCCGACGCCTTCGGCTCCACCTCGTTCCGCGACCCGCTCACCAACCTGCCCAGCCCGATGCTCTTCCACGACCGGGTCGAGCACGCCCTGCACCGGCGCTCCCGGCATCTCCACCCGGTGGCGGTCCTGGTCATCGACCTGGCCGGGTCGATCACCGCCGTGAAGGAGGGGATGGGCGAGCCGGCGAGCGACCGGCTCCTCGTCCAGGTCGCCAAGCGGCTCCAGCGTCTGGTCCGCTCGGCGGACACCCTGGCCCGCTTCCGCGACGACCAGCTGGGCGCCCTCCTCGACGACCTCGACAGCGCCGAGGACGCCGAGCTGGTCGCCGAGAGGCTGCTGGCGGCGCTCACCGAGCCCTTCGTCCTGGAGGAAGGCCTGCCCGTCTCGCTGCAGGCCCACGTCGGACTCGCGGTCAACAGCGGCGCCGCCGAGTCCGCCGTGGAGCTGCTCCACAAGGCGGGCAGGATGGCCGAGGCGGCTCGCTCCCACGGCGTCGGCTTCGACGCCAACCGGGGCCGGCCCCGGCTCCGCATGGGGGCCCAGCCGATCGGAGCCTGAGGGGGGCCGCGGAGTGGCCTCCGCTGCGGCGAGTCGAGTAGGCTCTGCGGCGGCGCGTGTTCGATTGCACCACCCCGCAGCGAGGACCGATGACCTTCGACGCCTTTCTCCAACAGCTCCCCGACGCCGATCCCGACGAGACCGGGGAGTGGCTCGAATCGCTCGACAACCTGATCGCCAGCGAGGGGGCGAGCCGGGCCCGGTACGTGATCGGCAAGATGCTGGCGCACGCCAAGCATCTCCAGGTCGGCATCCCGGCGATGGTCCAGAGCGACTACATCAACACCATCCCGCCCGAGGACGAGCCGTGGTTCCCCGGGGACGAGGAGATGGAGCGCCGGATCCGCCGGATCGTCCGCTGGAATGCGGCGGTCATGGTCGCCCGGGCCAATAAGAAGTACGACGGCATCGGCGGCCACCTCTCCACCTACGCCGCATCGGCCTCCCTCTACGAGGTCGGGTTCAATCATTTCTTCCGGGGCAAGGACGACGGCCGCCCCGGTGACCAGATCTACTACCAGGGCCACGCCGCGCCGGGGATCTATTCGCGCGCCTACCTGGAGGGGCGGCTGACCAAGGAGCAGCTCGACCACTTCCGCCGTGAGACGGCCGGGCGAGGGTTGAGCTCCTACCCGCATCCCCGCCTGCTCCCCGAGTTCTGGGAGTACCCCACGGTATCCATGGGGATCGGACCGCTCAACGCCATCTACCAGGCGCGATTCAATCGCTACCTCTACAACCGCCAGCTGGTCGACACCTCCGAGTCGCATGTCTGGTCGTTCCTCGGAGACGGCGAGTGCGACGAGCCGGAGGCCATCGGCGCGCTGTCGCTGGCGGCGCGCGAGGGGCTGGACAATCTCACCTTCGTCATCTCCTGCAACCTGCAGCGCCTGGACGGACCGGTGCGGGGCAACAGCAAGGTGATCCAGGAGCTGGAGTCGATCTTCCGCGGCGCCGGCTGGAACGTCGTCAAGGTGATCTGGGGCAGGGAGTGGGACCCGCTGCTCGCCCGGGACGTCGACGGGGTGCTGGTGAACCAGATGAACACCACCAACGACGGCCAGTTCCAGAAGTACGCGGTGGAGTCCGGGGCCTACATTCGAGAGCATTTCTTCGGGCCCGACCCGCGGCTCCGCAAGCTGGTAGACCACCTGAGCGACGACGATCTGCGCCACCTGCGCCGCGGCGGCCACGACTATCGCAAGCTCTACTCCGCCTACAAGCTGGCGCTGGAGCAGAGGGACACGCCCACGGTCATCCTCGCCCACACCATCAAGGGGTGGACCCTCGGCCAGCAGTTCGAGGGGCGCAACGCCACCCACCAGCTCAAGAAGTTCACGGAGGCCGAGCTGCGCGCCTTCCGGGACCGCATCCAGCTGCCGATCACCGACAAGCAGCTCTCCGAGGGTCTGCCGCCCTACTACCACCCCGGGCCCAAGTCGCCCGAGGTCGAGTACCTCATGACCCGGCGCCGCGCCCTGGGCGGGCCGGTGCCGCGCCGCAACACCCAGGTCCACCATCTCGAGCCCCCGGCGGAGGCCGCCTACGCCGAGGCGTTCGCGGGTTCCGGAGGCCGTCCCGCCTCGACCACCGCCGCCTTCACGGCACTGCTCCGCCACCTGCTCCGCGACCAGAGCGTCGGCGGCAGGATCGTCCCCATCATCCCCGACGAGGCCCGCACCTTCGGGATGGACGCGCTCTTCCGCGAGGTCAAGATCTACGCCGCCCACGGCCAGCAGTACGAGCCGGTGGACGCGGAGATGGTGCTCAGCTACAAGGAGGCCCGCGACGGCCAGATCCTCGAGGAGGGGATCACCGAGTCGGGCTCGATGGGATCGTTCACCGCCGCCGGCACCGCCTACTCGACGTTCGGCGAGCCGATGATCCCCTTCTACATCTACTACTCGATGTTCGGCTATCAGCGGACCGGCGACCTGATCTGGGCCTTCGGGGACTCGCGCGGCCGCGGCTTCATGCTGGGCGGCACAGCGGGGCGGACCACCCTGAACGGGGAGGGCCTGCAGCACCAGGACGGACACTCGCCGCTGCTCTTCTCCGCCCTGCCCCACGTGCGCATCTACGACCCGGCCTACGCCTACGAGCTGGCGGTGGTCGTCCGCGACGGCATCCGCAAGATGTGCGTCGAGGACGGGGACGCCTTCTACTACCTCACCCTCTACAACGAGAACTACGCCCAGCCGCCCAAGCCGGACGGCGTGGACGAGGCCATCCTGCGCGGCCTCTACCTCTGCCACCCGTCGGCCAACGGGCGCAAGCACCGGGCGACCATCCTGGCCAGCGGCACCGCCATGGGAGCGGCGCTCGCCGCCCAGCAGCGGCTCGCCGAGAACCATGACGTGGCCGCCGACATCTGGAGCGTGACCAGCTACCAGCAGCTGCGCAACGACGCCCTCGAGGTGGAGCGCTGGAACCGGCTGCACCCCGAGCTGGAGCAGCGCACCTCGTACCTCGCCGAACAGCTCAAGGACGCGCCGGGCCCGGTGGTCGCGGTCACCGACTACCTCAAGGCGGTGTCCGACCAGGTGGCCCGCTTCGTGCTCCAGGACTTCATCCCGCTGGGGACCGACGGCTTCGGCCGGAGCGACACCCGGGAGGCGCTGCGGCGCCACTTCGAGACCGACAAGGAGCACGTCATCGTGGCGGTGCTGGATGGCCTGGCCCGTGCCGGTGAGATCCCGCGCCACGAGGTGGCCGCCGCCCTGGAGCAGTACGAGATCGACACGGAGTCGATCGACCCGCGCCTGCGCTAGGGATCGAATCCGGGGCCGGGCCGGGCCGGGGCGGGGCGGCCGGAGCTGCCCACCGGGGAGGTCCCCACCCCTCACAACCCCTTTCGGACTTTTCTGTCTGAAACCACCTTGCCGCGCCAAGTCAAGAGCAGCGGCGTGGTCAGAGCGGGCGCGTCATCTCCAGCTCGAGCCGAGTGGGGTCGTCGTCGCGCATCGGCTGGGTGGCCCCGGTACGGGTGAAGCCGAGGCGTGCGTAGAGGGCCTCGGCGGCGTGGTTGCCCACCGCGACCCAGAGGTCCAGCGCCCGGTAGGGGGCCGTCGCCGCCCACTCGATCACCGCCGAGACCAGCCGACCGCCGACGCCCTGGCGCCGCCAGTCGGGATGCACCCACATCCCGACCAGCTCGGCGTGGCCCGGCACGTCCCCGGGGATGCCGGCGGCCGTTCCCACCAGCCCGTGCGGAGCGCGTGCGGCGAAGGTCGAGCGGCGCTGCAGCCGCGTCCGCCAGTCCGAGGGCGTCATCGCCTCCTCGCGGGCGATGTCCGTGCCGAAGGCACCGGGAGCGTCGGCGAGCGCGGTCAGGCGGATCTCCCGGTACTCGGTCCAGTCGTCGGGCCAGAGGCGGACGACGGTGATGGCGGTCACTCTGCCGAGTCTAAGGTCGCGAGGGGTTGCGCCCTCGCCGATCGGCGCCCACCGGCGATCCACGCGGCAGCGGTAGACTCCGCCGTCCATGGACGGCCCCGCCCCCCTCACCCCCACCGAGATCGCTAGCCTGCTGCGATCGAGTGGCGGCGCCATCGAGAGCGAGGTGCGTGCGGCCTCTCTCGACCTGCTGAGCTGGCGCCCCTCCCCGGAGGCGTGGTGCATCAAGGAGGTTCTCGGCCACGTCATCGAGGCCGACCGCCGCGGTTTCTCCGGGCGCGTTCGTGAGCTCCTCGAGCGGGATGGGCGCGAGCTCGCGGCCTGGGACCAGGACGAGGTGGAGCGGGCGCGCCACGACAGGGACCGCGACGCCAGGGAGCTGCTCGAGGAGTTCCGCTCCGTGCGCGAGCCGGGGCTTCAGATCCTCGAGCGCCTCAGCGCGGCCGACCTCTCACGCAGCGGCCGGCATCCCAAGGTGGGCGACCTGAGCATCGGCGACGTCATCAACGAGTGGATGCACCACGATCGCAACCACCTCAAGCAGATCCTCTCCAACAGCCAGACGTACGTGTGGCCCCACATGGGAGCGGCCCAGGGCTTCAGCGGCTCGTAGCCGGGGCAAGCGCTCGCGACAGCAAGCACCTGGCGTCTGAGCGGACTGGGAGCGCCCCTACGGACGGGCGATCGGGGGGCACTCCGGTGTGGCGTCCGCTGTGTCAGCTCAGATTGACAAATCAACGATGTCAGTCTAAACTGACAGACATGGACATCGAGAAACTCAGCGTGAACCTCTCGTCGGATGACCCGGCAATTGGGCTTCGCGCCTCGCTGGCGCTTCATCGCCTGGCTGAGAGGGTCGAAGCGAACCAGGTCGCGTCGGCCCGGGAGAAGGGCTGGTCGTGGCAGCAGATCGGAGACGCCCTGGGCGTGACCCGCCAATCCGTGCACACCAAATACAACAGGGAGTCATCATGACCACGGAAGCCGTTGTGCCGGAGATGCTCCACGTCTGGGCCGTCTCTTTGCGGGCCGGTGAAGAGGCTCGCCGCCGAGGTGATCGCCGAACGGGCACCGATCACATCCTGCTCGCCCTGTTGGAGGATCCCTCGATCGAGGTCATGCTGGGCGTGAGCCTCCCGCGAGCTCGCCAGGCCCTTGAGTCGCTCGATCAGGAAGCCCTGGCCGCCCTGGGCATGGGGCCCGGCACCGATGCTCCCCCACTGCCAGTGCGCGCGGTGTCGAAGAAGCCGAGGATCAGAGACATCATGCAGAGAGATCGCCTCCGCATGGCGCCCGCCGCCAAGAGGGTGCTCGAGGAAGCATCCAAGCCCAATCGCCGGAGGCTCTATGTCACGGCCCAGCAGGTCCTGGTTCAGATCCTCGCTCTCCAATCACCGAATCCTGCAGCGGTGCTGCTCGGCGCTCTCGGCGTGAACGCGTCGGAGGTTCGACGCCGATTGGATCTGGGCACGCCCGAGAGCTGAGCCCCAACGTCATCGGCGCTCTCAGGCCGCAAGCCGGGCCAGCGTCAGCACGGTGATCCCCGGGATCGTCACCGCACCGCCATGCGCCACGATCACGTCGCGCACGGCCTCGAAGAGATCGTCCCGCTCCGCCGCGGGGAGAAGCCGGTGGTTCGACTGGGTGGCCAGCCGCTCCAGAAACCCGCCGGAGGTGAGGTGCTCCGACCACGGGTACGTCCGAACGGTCGCGTCACGGAAGCGGCCCGGCTGGGCGATGTCGACCGCCACCTCAGCGTCACCGCTGTCGGGGTGCAGCCCCGGGAACCCCGGATGGCGCGCGAGCAGCTCGGGTGCAACGCGGCTGTAGACATCCTCCAGCTCGTCGCGAAGCGGCTCCCCCTGCCAATGGACGTGATGTCCCATGAGTGCGAGCGTGGCTCCGGCCTGCAGCACCTGGGCGGCCTTGACCCAGCGCACCTCCGGATCCACCCAGTGCCAGGACTGGGCGGCGAGGAGCAGATCGAAGCGGCCCTCCTCCACCGGCCAGTCCTCGAACGTCGAGCGCACGATCCGCACCCCGGGGAAGCGCTGGCAGTTGCGCAGTGCGACGGCCCCCATCGCCGGGTCGGGCTCGAGGGCGAGGATCTCGAGACCGCGGGCGGCAAACGCCACCGTGGCCTTGCCGGTGCCGGCGCCGACCTCGAGGACGCGCAGCCGGTCGGCATCCCGTCCCACGAAGCTCAGCACGTCGTCGACCAGCTCCGCCGGGTAGCCGGCACGGGCGCGGTCGTACAGCTCGGCGACCTCGCCGAAGACGAAGCGCTGCTCTCTGGCCTCAGGCTCCACCTGTCAGCCCCTGCTGGGAGTGCGAGGCGCGCCGGCAGCGGCCAGCAGGTTGCTGCCATCCGGCCCGACGCCGAGGATCCACCCCTCCTCCTCCGATCCGGGAGGCGCCGCAGCGAAGATGCGGAGGAGCAGGTCTGCGCGATCGAGCTCGCGAAGGCGCTCGGCGAGGCGGATCACCTGAACCCTGTCCTTCACCTCGTGGTCCGGGACGTGGAGGGGGACCAGGCTGGGCCAGACCTCAGCGTGGATCACGGCGGGCATTCGCTCCCGCAGTCTAGGTTCCAGGACCTCGAACGGCCAGACGCGGCTCGTCTCCGCCAGCGCCGGATGCCGGCGCAGACGTCGCACCACCGGGATTCCGGTGAGAGCCTGACCACCGACGGAACCGGCGCCCAGCAGCTGCCACGCGGAGTGGGGATGGAAGCCAACCTTTCGGAGCAGGCGCTCGACCTCGCGCCACTCCGCCAGCCCCGCCGTCTGCCCATCGGTCGGGCCCGTCCGTTCATCGGCCCGGTACTGAACACGGCCCTTGCGCGCGGAGAGATCCCTCCCCGCCCGCCGCGGCGGGCAGCCCCAGAACACGTGGTGACCCAACCTGGCGTTGATCGCCGCCGCAACCTCGAAACGAGTGTTCCCGTTGGTCGCGTCGTCGTCCCGGAGCGACGTCTCGAGGTACTCCGACACCGCGTTCCATGAGGTGCCGTCCCCACCCAGCGCGGTCGCAAGCCCCCGAGGAAAGGCGAGCGGGAAGTCGAAGCCGACGAGCACACGCTCCGCGCGCCGTGTCGCGTCCACCAGCTCGTCACCGAGCTCAAGCGCGGCCGCTCCGCGCGTCGGCGGATTGCGCGTCGCGGCGACACCCCGCGATCCGAGGCTCGCGATCCAGACGGAGTCCGGGCCGACCCGTGGCCGGCCTGCCGCACTCCAGTCCACGATCACGTACCGATCGAAGCTCGCCACACACCACCGTGATCAGGCAAGTCGGAGGCGTCGGGAGACGTCAACGACGGGTGTCTCGCTCGCGCCGGAGAAGCTCAGCGGCGTCGAAGGATCCGGCGGTGGCGAAGCGCTCCTCCGACCTCGCAACGGCGGCCGCGATCGCCTCGGGGTCGGGGCGATTGAGCTCGCGACGCGCCGCGACAGCGATCAGCGCGCCCCGGCTCAGAGACCGCCGCAGCGCATCGGCGTCCAGCTCCTTCACCAGCCCTTCAGGGAGGGACACCCTCACCTTTGCCATCTCTCCGCCCAAGCCCCCTTGCTCCTATCTTGGCAATGCAGGTCGTCGACAGGTGGTCGGTCACCGCCTGCCCGCGCTGCGAATCGTGGAGAGTATGCGGATGGAGACGGCCTTCCCGGTGGCGGGGAAGGGGGCAGGCCCCGGCTGGCTGCCCCCGGCGCTGAGGGTGCGGAGCTATCGCTGGTACTGGTCGGCCCAATGGCCGGTCCTCCTCGGCACCTGGATGCAGACCGTGGCGCTCGGCTACTTCGTCTACCAGCAGACCCACAGCGTCAACGCGGTGGCGTTCGTGGCCGCGGCATCCGGCCTCCCCGCCCTGGCACTCTCCGTGGTCGGTGGGGCGCTTGCCGATCGCTACCCGCGGCGCCGCATCCTCCTGGTCACCCAGTCGACCCTCGGCCTCGGGGCGGCGACGCTGGCGCTCCTCGCCTCGACCGGTCATTTCAGCCTCGTGGCCATCGTGGTGGTCGCGGTCGTCTTCGGGAGCAGCGCGGCGGTCGACCTCCCCACCAGCCAGGCGCTGGTCGCCGACCTGGTGCGCCGCGACCTGGTGCTGAACGCCATGGCGCTGGCCGCCTCGGCGATGAGCGTCTGCCGCATCGTGGGGCCGTCCGTTGCCGGGGTGCTCTACGCGGTCGCCGGACCCGGCGCCTGCTTCGCCTGCCTGGCCATCGCCTATCTCGCCCCCATCTCGGTGCTCCTGATGGTCGTCCCCGACATCGTCCCCGCGGGCCGGGCCGGATCACGGCGCCTGGTGGCAGACGTCGCTGCCGGTTTCGCCGCCGCCTGGCACGACCCCCTGCTCCGCGGGGTGATGGGGGCGGGGGGCATGCTCTCGCTGTTCGGCGTGTCCTACATGCCCTTCCTCCCCGTGCTGGCCTCGAGCCGGCTCCACGTCGGCTCCAGCGGGCTCGGCTTGATGTACAGCGTGGGCGGGGTGGGCGGTCTCACCGGCGCTCTGCTGCTCAGCGTCCTCGGCCGCGGGCGGGGGCGCCGCTGGTTCCTGGTCGGTGGGGGCGTGCTCTACGCGCTGAGCCTGGCGACAGTGGCGCGTTCTGCCTGGTTGGGCTGGACGTTGCCGGCGCTGGTGGGGGTGAGCCTCGCCTTCGTGGCCATCAACACGACGCTCATCACCGTGATCCAGACCGACGCCGACCCCGCCGTCCGAGGCCGGCTGCTGGGTCTCTACGCCACCCAGGCGGTCGGCCTGCAGCCCCTGGGCACGCTGCTCTACAGCGTCCTGGGATCCGCCCATCTCTTCGACGGCGTCACCGTCGGAGCGCTGCTGGTGGGCGGGTGCGCTGTCGCCGTGGGACTGGGCCGGGGCCTCGCGACGAGGGGACCCGGTGCGGTGTCGCCTCCGACGACAGGGGCCTCTCCCCGCCAGGGCCCCCCGGGGAGCAGCGGGGCGCGACCGGTGGTCGCCCCGCCCTCGCAATCAGCGGCGGGGCCGGTGGACCGAGCTGAGCGTCAGACGGACGCTGATCCCAGCGGCTTCCCGACGTAGTCGGCGTAGCTGACGTCAATCCACTCAGGCTCACCCTCGAGATACTCCAACTGCCGCCGGTGGTCGGTGTCGGTCTCGGGGCGGTTGGCATTGGCCAGGTAGCTCTCGTGATCCTTGAAGTGGATGATCAGCACGATTCGGTCGGGATCCTTGTCCTCCCAGGCGATCTCGTACGAGCACGCCGCCGCGGCCCGGGGCGGATGGGCTCCCCAGTCGGACCAGCGATGAGCACCCTCCTCACTGGTTGAGAACCGCCCCGCTCAACCTACCTGCGCGACCGCCGCTCGCATCCGGTCGACGATCTCGGCGAGGATGTCGGGATGGGTGGCGAGGGTCAGCCGCGCCCAGCCGGTCCCCAGCGTGCCGAAGTCGGGGCCGCGGCGGAGGGCGACCCGGCCCTTCTGCAGGAACACCTTGGCCGGCTCTGCGGAGAGGCCCAGCCGGGTGCAGTCGAGCCAGGCCAGATAGGTGCCCTGAGGCGGAGCGTATCCGACCTCGGGGAGCCGCTCGGCGAGCAGGCCGGCCAGCAGCCGCCGGTTCACGTCCAGGAGGGCGAGCAGCTGGTCCAGCCAGGGTCCGCCCTCCCGGTAGGCGGCGATGGAGGCGATGACGCCCAGGTGACCGGCGCCGAAGCCGAGCTCGGTGGGTAGCAGCCTGGCCAGCTCGCGCATCGGCGCCGACGCGATCACGAGCTGGGCGCACTTGAGCCCGGGGAGGTTCCAGGCCTTGCTGGCCGAGACCAGGGAGATGCCGTGGGCTCTCGCCTCGGGCAGCGAGAGGTAGGGGACGTGGCGCGCTCCGACCAGCGTGAGCGGTGCATGAATCTCGTCGGTGATCACCAGGGCATGGAAGCGCTCGGCGAGCTCGGCCACCCCCTGCAGCTCCGCCGTGCTGAGCACCAGCCCGGTCGGGTTGTGCGGGTTGCAGAGGAGGTAGGCCGGGGCTCCGGCGGCAAACGCCGCCTCGACCGCGTCGAGGTCGAGCACGTGGCCGGCGCCGGCGCGGGCCAGGGGCGCCTCGACCACCCGGCAGCCGGCCTCCGCGATGTGGTCGAAGAAGGGCGGGTAGACGGGAGTGTTGATGATCACGCCGCTCCCCGCGGGCACGGCCCGGCGGAGGATCTCGGTGACACCCGTCATGACGTCGGGGATGAGGTTGACCGCGGCCGGATCGATCTCCCATCCGAAGCGCTGGAGGTGGAAGCCGGCGACCGCGGCAGACAGCTCGGGGTCCGGGGTCGCGTACCCGGTGTCCCCGGCCGCGACCGCCTCCTGCAGGGCGCGCGTCACCGGGTCGGCGAGCGTCACGTCCATCTCGGCGACGAAGGTGGGGAGGACGTCGGGCGGATAGGCGTGCCACTTGTAGCTGCGCCGGCGGCGCAGCTCGTTCAGGGGAAGCCAGCGGGGTGGGGAGTGATTCAACCTGCAATGGTCCCCGCAGAGGTCGCCCGGCTGTCCGCGGCGATGCCGAGGGGGAGGCGCTCACGCACGTGATGCCCGCCGCGGGACTCGTAGAGGACGACCTGCTGAGCGGTGAAGGCGGGGATGTCGAAGGGCGTGGCCAGCTCGTCCCGCCACGCACCCAGGTCGAAGCGTGGCCCGGGGCGGCCCAGGGTGACGTGGGGACGGAAGGGGCGGGGATCGAGGGCGAAGCCGCAGCCCGCCATCGCCGCCTGCACCCCCGCCGCCAGGTCCGCGAGCGCCGGGGAATCCGCGATCAGCCCCACCCACAGCACTCGCGCGCGCGCACCGCCGGGGAAGCTGCCCAGGCCGCCGAGCTGGAGCGTGAACGGCGCCTGCCGGATGGCGACCGCGCTCACCGCCTCGACCACGGCGCCCGTGCGCTCCGCGGGCAGCTCCTCGAAGAAGTGGAGGGTGAAATGGATGCTGCGGCTGTCCACCCAGCGCACGCCTCCCACCCGCTGGCGCAGCGCGTCGATGCGGGCGGCCAGCACCGGGTGTGCCGGGACTTCGACGGGGACGGCGAGGAAGGCTCTCAGGACGGCTTCCCGGGGCGGAGACGGCTCATCGAAACGCGGAGGCGGCTGATGCCAACGCGGAGACGGCTCATCGGAGCGCGAAGATGGCTCATCCAGACGCAGTCTACCGGCCCTCGGAGGATGGCTCCCCGCCCCCGCGGCGGCCGTTCCAGGCGTGTAGACTGCGCCCCGCCGGGCCGGCCGATCCCGGGAAGGGCGGCGCGGCCGGGCTGGAGGGAAGGCGATGTCCGAGCCCATCCGGCTCCAGCGCATCCGGTTCATCTGCGTGGCGGCCGGTGCCGCCACCGTTGCCCTGCTGGCATCCGCTTGCGGTGGCAGCACGGGCGCCACCGTCAGCTCGGTCGCCTCGGAGTCGCCCTCCCAGGTCCTCGCCGCCGCGGTGTCCGCCACCAAGGCCGCGACCAGCTACGAGGTCAGCGCCAGCGGCACCTTCAGCACCGGGATCACCAGCTTCGACCTCAAGGTCGTCGGCGCCGACATCAGCGGCTCGTACGTCCTGAACGGGGCGACGGTCGACCTGGTGGACAGCGCCGGCACCATCTACATCAAGGCGCCCGCGTCCTTCTACACCACCGAGGGTGCCAGCGCCGTCGAGGCCGCGCTGCTCGCCGTCGGTTGGGTCGAGATCCCGTCCAGCTCCTCGTACGCGGCCGATTTCTCGAGCCTGTCCAACTTCACCGACGTCGCCTCCCAGCTGGAGGCCGCCGGGACGGTCACGTCCGGTGGGACCGGCAGCGTCGACGGCCAGGCCGTCGACATCCTCAAGAACACGAGCGGCAGCACGCTGGACGTGGCCAGCTCGGGCACCGCCTACCCGGTGCAGGTCACCGAGACCGCCGGCACCGAGGCGGGGACTTACAAGTTCTCCGACTGGGACGGCGTACCCACGTTCACGGCTCCGCCCAGTGCCCTCCAACTGCCGAGCTGAGGTGACCGCCCATGCGTCGGCGTAGTGTGATCGCCCGATGAGCAGCCCCATTTACGACCTCTGCGACACGTACATCGAGCGCCTGGCGTCGCTCGACCCGACAATGGCCACGCAGCGCGGCCTGGTCGGCCACGACGACGAGCTCACCGACTACTCACCCGAGGGCATCGCCTACCGCACCGACCTGGACAGATCGACGCTCCGGGCGCTACCCGCCGTGCCGCTGCAGAGCGACCGCGACCGGGTGGCGGCGGCGCTGCTCTCCGAATGGCTCGCATCGCGGATCGCCAGCGATGAGACCGGGGAGACCGCGAGAACGCTGTGCGTCCTGGGAACGCCCTGGCAGTCGACCCGCCAGGTCTTCGACCTCATGCCCCACGAGAGCGCAGAGGACTGGGAGCGGGTGGCGGCGCGCCTGGAGCGGCTGCCCGCGAGCCTGGAGGGGCTGCGCACCTCGCTGGGCGAGTCGGCCCGCCGGGGGATGGGCCCGGCCCGCCGCCAGGTGCTCGCCTGCGCCGAGCAGGGCGCGACCTGGGCCGGGGAGCGGGGCCGGCCCTCGTACTTCACCGGCCTGGCGGCCGGGTACACCGGCGATGACAGCGGGCTGCGGCGCCGCCTGGAGGCGGCGGCGATCTCGGCGGCCGCGGCCTACGAGGTGGCCGGCGACTGGATGCGGGAGGAGCTGGCCCCCGTCGCCGTAGAGCGTGACGCGGTGGGCCCCGACCGCTACGCGCTCACCTCTCGCCAGCATCTGGGCGCGACGGTCGACCCCCAGGAGACGTACGGGTGGGGCTGGGCGGAGCTGCATCGCATCGAGGCCGAGATGGCGCAGGAGGCCGCCCGGATCAGGAGCGGCGCGACGCTCGACGAGGTGATCGATCTCCTCGAGACCGACCCGGAGCGCGCCATCGAGGGCGAGGATGCCCTGCGGGCGTTCCTCCAGGACCTGCTCGACGGGACCATCGCGGAGCTGGACGGGACCCACTTCGACATCCCCGCGCCGCTCCGGAGGGTGGAGGCGATGATTGCCCCGCCCGGAGGCGCCGCCGCCCAGTACTACACGGGGCCCTCGGAGGACCTTCAGCAGCCGGGCCGCACCTGGTACCCGACCCAGGGGAGAAGCGTCTTCCCCGTCTGGGGGGAGGTCTCGACCTGCTACCACGAGGGTGTGCCCGGCCATCACCTCCAGATCGGTCAGGTGCGCTACCTGAAGGAGCAGCTCAGCCGTTTCCAGCGTACGGTCTGGTTCGCCGGCCACGGCGAGGGATGGGCGCTGTATGCGGAGCGGCTGATGGACGAGCTCGGCTATCTCACCACGCCCGACCACCGGCTGGGTTTCCTGCGCGGCCAGCTGCTGCGGGCGGTGCGCGTCATCGTGGACATCGGCATGCATCTGGAGCTGCGGATCCCCGCCGGCGAGGGGGACCACGCGGGGGAGACGTGGACCCCCGAGCTGGGCCGTGAGTTCCTTTTCAGCCGGGCGCGCCACCCCCGGGACTTCCTGGCCAGCGAGCTCGACCGCTACCTGGGACGGCCCGGTCAGGCCATCGCCTACAAGGTGGGGGAACGGGCCTGGCTGGCGGCACGCGAGCAGGCCCGGCAGCGCCTCGGCGGGCACTTCGCCCTCAAGGAGTTCCACGCCGCCGCCCTCGATCTCGGCCCGCTGGGCCTCGACCAGCTCGCCAGCGAATGCGACCGCTGGTCGGCGCGCGCGAGGGGAGCGGAGGCGGAAACGGCCTGACCGCGGGCGGGGCCTGACCCGGATTCTCGCGGCCGGCAGAGACCCGCGGCTCAGGCGGCCGCCGTCCTCCCGGGCAGCGGCTGACCCTCGAGAAAGGCGTCGAGGATGTCGAGCTGGCGATGGATGAAACCCTCGTTCCAGCCGTGACCGGCGTCGCCGATCGAGGCGAAGCGGACCCGCGGCATCGCCTCGACCTCGCGGAGCAGGACGTCATGGCGAAGGAGCAGGTCGTCACCGGCGACGATGATCAGGCTCTCGCCGGCGCGGTCGGCCAGGAGGCGGGCGTCGTGGCGGTGCAGGCCGTCCTTCACCCACTCGCGCTGGGCGCGATGAGAGGCTCGGAACTGGTTGCGGAAGTTCATCTCGGCCTGGGCGGAGTCGACGTCGTCGCCCTCGACGACCACGCGCTTGTAGAGGTCGCTGACCCAGCGCCGGCGGGCCAGGAAACTGACCACGGGGAAGACCGGCGCGGAGAGCAGCACGGTCGCCTGGAAGTGAAAACGGGCGCCCACCACGGCGGGGTCGAGCAGCGGGGTGTGGAGGACCAGCCGGTCGACCCGCTGCGGGAAGCGGGCCAGGAGCTCGAAGGCAACCCCCGAGCCCAGGCAGAGGCCGCCGAGATCGAAGCGGTCCAGCTCCAGCTCGTCGAGGAGGGGCACCAGCGACCGGGCGAGCGCCGCGCAGGTGTGCCTGCCGGCGAGCGCCGGGCTCTGCCCGCATCCGGGCAGGTCGGGGACGATCAGGGTCCGGTGCCGGCCGACGCCCTCGAACCAGGTGGTGAAGTTCTCCGCCGACCCCAGCCAGCCGTGGCAGAGCAGGAGCGGGGGGCCGTCGCCGCCGATCAGGTAGCGCAGCGGCCGGGGTGCGTCGAGGAAGCGCTCCTCCATCACGCCGCCGATGAGGGAGTCGGGTTCCTGGACGAGGGCGGGCGCACCGGGCGCGGGCCGCGGCGAGACGGCGCCGGTCACGCCCCGGCCTCCCCCAGCGAGGCCTCGAGGATGTCCAGGCCCTTCTCCAGCTCCTCCTCGGCGATGGTGAGAGGGGGGATCAACCGGATCACGTTCTCGCTGACCCCGCAGGTCAGAAGCAGGAGGTCGTGCTCCAGGGCGGCGTCGAGCACCCGCTTGGCGATCTCGGGTGCGGGGTGCCGCCCCTCCATGAACTCGAGGCCGATCATCAGTCCCCGCCCGCGCACGTCGCCGAGCTCCGGGTGGTGGGCCTGCCAGCCGCGAGCGCGCTCCAGGACGTGCGCACCCAGCCGGGCGGCGCGCTCGGGAAGGTGCTCCCGGACCATGGTGTCGATCACGGCCACGGCGGCCGCGCAGGCAACGGCGTTGCCGCCGTAGGTGGTGCCGTGCTCACCGGGGTGCCACTGCGACCCGACCGAGGGCTTGGCGACCATGGCGGCGATCGGCAGGCCGTTGCCCAGCGCCTTGGCGACGCACATGATGTCGGGCACCACACCCGTGTGCTCGACCGCGAACATGCGGCCGCTGCGCCCGAAGCCGGTCTGCACCTCGTCGGCCACCAGCAGGATGCCGTGGGCATCGCAGATCTGGCGGAGCCGCGGCAGGAAGCCCTCGGGCGGCACCACGTAGCCGCCCTCGCCCTGGATCGGCTCCACCACGATCGCCGCGACCGAGTCCGGTGGCACCAGCATCTGGAAGAGCAGGTCGAGGTCCTCGCCCGAGGCGATCGGGCAGGGCTCGTACGGACCGTGGCTGCACATCCGGAAGCAGTACGGGTACCGGACGTGGTGGACCCCGGGGAGGAACGGGCCCATCTGGGCCTTGTACTTGGCCTTGCTGGAGGTGAGCGTCACCGCCCCGTAGGTCCGGCCGTGGAACGCCCCCAGGAAGGCGATGATCTCGCTCCGGCCGGTGGCCCGGCGGGCCAGCTTGAGCGCCGCCTCGACGGCCTCGGCCCCGCTGTTGCCGAAGAAGACCGAGCTGAGGCCGGCGGGGAGGACCCCCACCAGCGCCTCCGCGGCGGCGGTGAGCTGGGGGTGATGGGCGGTCCCCGAGACATGCCAGAGCCGGTCCACCTGCTCATGCACCGCGCGCACCACGGCGGGGTGGCGGTGACCCAGGTTGGTGACCCCGATCCCACAGGTGAAGTCGAGGACAGAGCGGCCGTCCAGCGTGTGCAGCCACGCGCCCTCGGCGCTGTCGACCACCAGCTCGCTGCTCCTCGAGAAGGCGGGCGAGATCAGCTCGCGATCCTTCTCCAGGAGGGTGGCGACGGACATGCGGCCATCGGCTGTCGAGGGGTTCAAGGGACCAGCTCCATGCGCGAGGGGGAAAGACGGCGGCTCAGGATGCGCCGACCCCCGCCCGAGGCAGGTTACTCCTCCCCGGGGATGGCAGGCCGACCCGGTCCAGGGAGAGGAAACCGGCGAACATGACCGCCATACCGATGGCCTCGTAGATGCCGAGGTGGTCGAGCGAGGTGGCGGCGCAGGTGCCGGTGGCGCTGCTGACCTTGGCGGCGCTGAAACCGACGGCGACGACCAGTGCGCCCGCCGTCAGCAGGACGTTGCAGACGATGCGGTCGAACGGGGCGCGCTCGCGGATGAAGCGCCACGCCGACCAGGCGGCGCCGCCCACGAAGACGAGCGTGCCGATGATGTTGAGGAACACCGCGGCCAGCGCCACCGGGGCCGCCGCGCTGTAGGCGCCACCGAAGAGACCGCAGGGGGTGGCCAGCTTGGCGCTGTCGACCGGGGCCAGGAAGGCGTCGATGGCGACCCCGGCCGTGAGCACGAGCAGCACCGCGGCGCAGACGTCGGCTGCCCGCCGGGGAGCCAGCAGGTAGACGGTGCCCAGGGCCAGGTAGATCACCCCGAGGGCTCCGCCCAGAAGGTAGAAGAGGCGGAAGAGCAGCACGTGCTGTTGGAAACCCTGGGTCTCCCCCAGCGATTGGGCCGCGGCGGCGGCGGCGAAGATGAGCAGGCCGAGCGCCCAGAAGGCGAAGTGGAGGCTTCGGCTGCCCACCCACCGGTAGCCCACCACCAGGGCGAAGACGAGGCTCAGGAGGCTGGCGAGACCGGCAACGTTGATCACAGGCGTGGCGTGCCCCCTGACGGCTGTTTGACCCCTCGGGGGGGGTCAGGCGACGGCTCGATAGCTTACTCGGGCGGCAGTGGTGACTCTGCCGCGGGGGCGGGAGTCCGAGAGGCGGCGCCGCCGCGTGGATCGATTCAATCCGGGGGAACTGTGGCATCATGAATGGTGCCAATGGAGGGATCGTGAGGGAGGTTCGGGGGGACATGCCTAGCAATCCGCCGCGGCGGAATGTCGTAGGAACTCCTCAGGCAGGATACGAGCACACGCGCTCCGCGACGCCCGAGGAGACGGGCGACCTGCCCGTCGACCTGGTGGGATGGGCGACCGGGCACCGCCTCGCGAGTGAGGAGCCGGTGAGCCCGGAGCTCGCCCGCGAGCTGCTCTCCACCGCGCTCGGCGTGCACCCCGACGACCTGGCGAGCCTCGAGGACGCGCAGGTCGCATCCGGGCTGGAGCGGCTGCGCGCGCTGGTGCGCCAGATCCAGCGGCTCTCCGCGGAGGCCGCCGTCGACGACCTGACCGGGGCCCTGCGCCGGGGCGCGGGCGTCTCGCAGATGACCAGGGAGATCGCCCGCTACCACCGCTTCGGGGGCAAGGGCGTGGTGGTCATCTTCATCGACGTCGACGGCCTCAAGCGCATCAATGACACCGAGGGTCACGCCGCCGGCGACGACCTGCTCGCCAACGTGGTGGCCGCCATCCGCGAGCGCATCCGCGCCTACGACCTCGTGATCCGCTGGGGCGGGGACGAGTTCGTCTGCGTGCTCCCGGACGCCAGCCGGACGGAGGCGGAGCGGACCCTCGCCGACATCGAGCAGCACGTCCGGGACCGCACGTCGGGGCACACCGTGAGCACCGGTCTGGCCGCTCTCGAGGAGGGCGACACCGCCGCCACCCTGGTCGGCCGCGCCGACGAGGCCCTCTACGCCCACCGCGAGGAGGCCCGCGCCCGGGCCTGAGGGAGGGCGCGCGACCGGGAACGCGACACCGGACCTGCGTGAGGGCGCGCGGCCGGGAGCGGGACCGGACCTGAGAAGGGCGCACGGCCAGGATCAGCGGGACCGGACCTGAGACGGGGGCGCGCGGCCGGGGTCAGCGGGGCTGCGGGGTGGACTCCGCGCCGTCCGGGCTGTGCGAGATCTGCTCGCGGAGCAGCGCGACCATGGTCTGGAAATCGGCCGGCTTGAGGAGCAGGGTGACCCGGGGCAGGGTCAGGGCCTCCTGGAGGCGCAGGTTGCGCGGGTCGATGGCGGTGTGCAGGATGACCGGGGTGTCGCTGCTCAGTGGATTGGCCCGCACCTTGCGGCAGAGGTCCAGCCCGTCCTCACCCCGCAGCCGGAAGTCGGCCAGGATCACATCGGGCTCGAACGTCTCCAGGGCCGCCTCCAGGCCGTTGGTGTCGGTTACGAGGCTCACCTCGAAGCCCCCCTGGGGGAGCACGTCGCGGAGCAGACCTCCGAGGTAGCGGTGGTCCTCGACCACGAGGACACGCGGCGCCCGACCCACCCGGGGGCGGGGGACGATCCCGGTGGCCACCTGACGACCTACCTCCTCACGCGTGCTGCTCCCGGCCTTATGCGAGAGTGCGCCGTGAGGGGGATCGCTGGGAACTCCCCGTTGTCCCGCATCAGAGGGACGTTTGCGTCTTGGCAGGAGGCTGGGCACTGTGATACAAACTTAGCCCCCTTTCCCCCAAACGCAAGCGCTTTTGCCCAAACGCAATGCGCGAGATGCCCCAATCGCAAGAGCATCTGTGCAAACGCAAGAGGCGGGCCCCCACATCGCAAGCGGCGGTCCCTCCGCGCGACAGGGCCGCCTCAGCGGGTGACCAGGTAGACCCCGCAGAGGGCGATGACGACCACCACCAGGTGCTCCAGCGCGCCGGAGAGCCGCCGGGGTGGGAAGACGGTGCTGCCGGCGACGCCGCGCGCGCCATACCAGATCACCAGCGTGACCGCGGCCACCACCCCCGGAGTGACCAGGGCCCGCGCTACCACGACCATCGCGCCGCTCACGATCACGGCGACGAGGACCGCCAGGGCGAGGGCCTGACCGCGGCGCATCTCCTCGGACTGGAGGCTGTCGAGGGTGACCAGGCCCACCCCCACCAGGGCCACCGCGATCCGGACGTCGAGGGGCAGGGCGGTGCTGGCGGCGGCGAGCAGGACCGGGACGAGCACGGCGATGGCGGCGGCATCGCGCAGGAAGCGTGCCCCCCACCCCTCGCGCCCGGCGGCCCGGAGGCCGCCCAGGTGGGGCAGGCCGCCGCAGACGGCCACCGTGATCGCGGCGGCGACCAGCCGCGGCGGCAGGGCGACGGTGGCGGCGAGGACCAGCGAGAAGGCGCCCAGGGCCGCCACCGGCAGGGCGATCGCCTCCAGGGTCGGCCGGTACGCGGGCGGGTAGACGAGCCGGTCGTAGAGGGCGAACGCGGCCCCGGTGACCGCGCAGAGGGCGGTGACCCCCACCACCGAGGCCTGCAGTCCCACCGCGCCGGGACGGAGCGCGACGGCTACCGCACAGGCGGCCACCCCGAGCGCGGCATGGATGATGGGGAAGGGGACCTCGGCCAGGCGGGGCTCGGAGAGGGAGATGCCGAGGGCGCGCCGGGCCTCGTCGGCGTAGAAGGCGTGTCCGCGGGAGGGGTGGCGGGCGGATCCCCCACTCTCCGGGGAGCCGGCCGGGCGGCGGCGGCGCGGCGGGGAAGGCCAGCCCCGCCGTGGACGGTCAGGGAGCGGAGGTCCCTTCGCGGCCATAGCGGTCCTCCACTCTGACGATGTCGTCCACCTCGGGAGAGGAGGCCTCCAGGACGTCGGTCTCCTCCACTCCCACGAAGCGATGACGCCTCCCGGGCCGGATGCGCGCGCTCATCCCCGGGGACAGCCGGTGGGTCTCCAGCTCCCCGCCGGGGCTCTCGAGCACCAGGTCGAGCAGGCCCGAGAGCACGAGGATGGATTCATCCTTCTGGACGTGATACTGGAGCGAGAGCGCGTGACCCTCGCGCACATGGATGACCTTGCCCAGGTAGCGTTCGGTCATGGCCCAGCGCAGCTCGTAACCCCAGGGCTTGTCGACGCGACCGTGCCCGGCGGGCGACACGTCGGCGGAGTGCGCCGCCTCGTCGCTCATGCCCCCGCTCCGGCGGGCGGCGCGATCCCGACCATCTCCTCCATGGCGGCGAGCAGCTGGTCGACCCGCTCGGGGCTGGCCGCCTCCGCGTAGACACGGATCAGCGGCTCGGTGCCGCTCATCCGGACCAGCACCCAGCTGGTGTCGGCGAGCAGGAACTTGAAGCCGTCGTCGGTGCGGGTCCCGACCACGGCGACTCCCGCGATCTCGGCGGGCTGCCGGCCGTGCATCCGCTCCTCCACCTCGCGCCGCTTCTCGTCGTACTCGGAGCGATCGAAGCGGATGTCGTGGCGGGCGTAGCTGTGCGGGCCGACCAGGTCGAAGAGGTGGTGGAGGCAGCCCGAGAGCGGCATCCCGTAGTCGACCACCATCTGGGCGATGGTCAGCCCGGCGACGATCCCGTCGCGCTCGGGGATGTGGCCGCGAAAGGCGAAGCCCCCCGACTCCTCGCCGGCGAGCAGGGCGTCGGTCTCGATCATCTTGGGGCCGATGTACTTGAAGCCGACCGGGGTCTCGATGACCGGCACGCCGAAGCGCTCCCCGAGGCGGTCGAGCATCACCCCGCTGGTGAGCGACCGGATCAGGTGGCCGCGAAGCCCGCGTTTCTCCAGCAGGTACATGGCGAGCAGCGCCATCACCTCGAGCTGGGTGATGAAGCGGCCGGTCTCGTCGATGATGCCGACGCGGTCGGAATCGCCGTCGTTGGCGATGCAGAGATCGAATCCGCCCGCCGCCATCCTGGCCATGGCCTCGGGCATGTACTTGCCGATCGGCTCGGGGTGCATGCCGCCGAATCCGGGGTTGCGCTCGGAGTGTAGCGCGGTGACGGTCGTCTTCCCACCCTCCACCGCCGCCTGGATGAGCCCCATCCCAGCGCCGTACATCGGCTCGTGGAGGATGCGCAGGCCGGCCTCGCGCAGACGGGGGAGATCGACGAGCTTCCCCACCTGGCGCAGGTAGTCGGGGACGGGGTCGAACACCTCGACCAGCCCGCTCGCGAGCGCCTCCTCGATGGGGATCGCCTTCACCCCCTCCTCGAGCGCTCGGGCGGTGAGCAGCTCCAGCTTGGCGACCACCTCCGGGGAGGCGGAGCCGCCGTAGTCGGGCTTGTACTTCAGACCGTTGAACTCGGCGGGGTTGTGGCTGGCGGTGACGGCCACGGCGCCGGCCCGCTTGCGCTCGACCACCGTCCAGGTGATGGTGGGCGTGGGCACGGGGTGGTCGAGGAGCAGGACGTGCTGGCCGTTGGCCGCCAGCACCCGTGCCACCTCGCGGGCGAAGAGCTCCGCCGAGAAGCGGGTGTCGTGACCGACCACGGCGCCGCGAGCGTCCCCCTCCAGGTACCAGGCCACCCCCTGGGCGACGGCGCGAACCCTCTCGTAGGTGAAGTCATCGGCGACGACGGCGCGCCATCCGTCCGTGCCGAAGTTGATGGGCGAGGTCATGGGCAGCCATTGTGCCCCGCGGGGGGGATGCTTCGCCCGCCCTGGCGTCCGGCTATGCCGCTGCCGGGCCGGCTTCCCCGCGGCGCTCCAACCACGCCGCAAACGCAGCGGCCACGGCCCCGCTCTGCCCGGGGGCGTGCTCCAGGAAGAGATGGGGCTCGATGCATTCCAGCTCGAGCAGGAGCAGCTCGCCGGCCTCCCCCCGAGCCACGTCGACGCGCGCGTAGAGGACCCGCCGGGGGCCGCCGGGGACCGCCCCGAGGACGGCCCGGGCGAAGGCGGCGTGCCCGTCAGGGATGGGGGCGGGCGCCGACCGCTGACCGCGCGCCAGCGAGAGGTCGGCCCGGGGCGGCACCCCCGGCCTCAGCACCCCGGTCTTGGTGATCGCATGGGTGATCTCTCCGCCGATGACATAGACGCCCACCTCGCCCTCCGCATCAATCGACGGCAGATGGGGCTGGACCATGGCGACCCCGCCTGCGCCGGCGATGGCCTCGACGTGGCGTCGGGCCGCACTCAGGGCGGCGGCCTCATAGCTGGCCGACGACCGGGCCCCGGCCGAGACCGCCGGCTTGACCACGAAGCGCGCCCAGGGAACGCTGTCCAGGCTCTCCCCGGGCCCGATCCAGAGGGTGGGGACGGTTGCCACCCCCGCCTCGGCCAGGTCGCGGAGGTAGCGCTTGTCGCTGTTCCAGGCCAGCACGGCCGGAGGGTTGGCCAGGGGGATCCGCCGCGCGGTCTCCTCGCACCAGGCCAGGAACGACCGCGGGTCATCGATGTAGTCCGTCGCGGTGCGAATGACCGCCCCGTCCCACGCCGCGGCGTCCAGCGGCGTCCCCCAGCTCACGGGAACGCCGGTCACCCCGGCACGCTCCAGCGCCGGCAGGAGGAGGTCGCCGTCCCCCGTGAGGTCGGTGGTCCCCCGGGCGGTGATCAGGGCAAGGCGGCGCCGCGGCCCCTCAGAGGAGATCGGAGCGACCCTCCGCGCGCAGCCGGTCGACCACCGCCTTGACCTGCTGGGTCTGGGCCAGGGGGACCACCAGGAGGGCGTCGCCGCTGTCCACCACCGCCAGCCCGTCCACCCCCACCACCGCGACCAGGCGGCCGCCGCGAGCGAGCACGAAGCTGTTGGTGGTGTCGAGGGCGACCACCTCCCCCTCCAGGACATTGCCCTGGGCGTCGGCGTCCCCGCCGGTCACGCGGGCGGCGTGGAGATCCGTGAAGGTCCCCAGGTCCGACCAGGAGAACCAGCCCCGGACCACGGTGAGGCGCCGGGTCCTTTCGAACACCAGGGTGTCGACGGGCACAGGCCGGATCTCGGCGTAGAGGGCGGTGGCCGCCTCCTCGTCGCCACGCCGCCGTGCCTCCGCCACCGCCTCGAGCCGCTCGGCGAGGACGGGGTCGGCGGCCGCCAGCTCCTCGGCGAAGACCCGCGCGGTCCAGGCGAAGAGCCCGCTGTTCCAGAGGTGGCGGCCGCCGGCCAGGTAGCCGCGCGCCACCTCCAGGGAGGGCTTCTCGACGAAGCCGGCCGCCCGGAAGGCGGGGACGGCGAACGCCGCCTCCCTCTCCGCGGCGCCGGCGCGGCTGCCCGGAGGCGGCCGCCAGCGCTCGTGGCGGAGTGGGGTGCGCCCCACCGCCACGTAGCCGAGCCCGGTGGACGGGTAGGTGGGAGTGACCCCGACGGTGGCGAGCCCCCGGGTGACCATCGCCCAGCCGGCGGCGGCCAGGATGGCGGCGCAGTAGCCCTCGCCGTCGTCGATGTGAGTGTCGGCGTGGACCGAGGAGATCACCGCGTCGGGGTCCTCGCCGGCGATCCAGGCGGTGGCCAGACCGAGGGCGGGGCCTGTCCCCTTCGGCTCCGGTTCGGCGATGACGGCGTCGTCGGGGAGTGCGAGGCCCTCAAGCGCCCGGCGGCAGGCGCCGGCCTGGGACCCGGTGGTCACCACCCTCACCGAGTCGGCGAGGGGCAGCACTCTCTCCACCGTGGTCCGGAGCAGGGTGCTCCCCTTCTCGTCGAGCTCCAGCAGGTGCTTGGGCACGCCGGCCCGGGAGAGCGGCCAGAGCCGGGTGCCACTCCCCCCCGCCAGGACCAGGATGTGGTAGCCCACGGTGGCGCCGCCTTCAGAGGGCGACGGCGTTCGGTCTGAGCGCCGTCATCCGGCCTGGGCGGCGACGGTGAGCAGCGGCTCGACGCCGGCCTCCGCCGCCAGCTCCTTGGCACGTCCCGTCTCCTCCCAGGGGAGGTTGAGGTCGCTGCGGCCGAAGTGGCCGAAGGCCGCGACCTGGCGGTAGATGGGGCGGCGGAGCTGGAGGGCGCTGATGATCCCCACCGGGGAGAGGTCGAAGTACTCGTCGACCAGCGCCTCGATCTGGGCCAGGGGGACGCGCTCGGTGCCGAAGGCCTCGATCATCACCGACACCGGCCGGGCCACCCCGATGGCGTAGGCGAGCTGGATCTCCAGCTTGGTGGCGAGCCCGGCGGCAACCAGGTTCTTGGCCACCCAGCGGGCGGCGTAGGCGGCGCTGCGGTCGACCTTGGTCGGATCCTTGCCACTGAAGGCGCCCCCGCCGTGGCGGGCGTAGCCGCCGTAGGTGTCGACGATGATCTTGCGGCCGGTGAGGCCGGCGTCCCCCTGGGGGCCTCCGACCACGAAACGGCCGGTGGGGTTGACGAAGCGCTTGGTGTCGGCGTCGAGCCACTCGGCGGGCACTGTCGTGTTGACCACGTGCTCCTGGATGTCCTGGAAGATCTGCTCGTTGCTGACCTCCTCGGAGTGCTGGACGCTGACCAGGACCGTGTCCACCCGGCGGGGCCGGCCCTCGAGGTCGTACTCCATCGTCACCTGGGTCTTGCCGTCAGGGCGGGCCCAGCGCAGGGTGCCGTCGCGCCGGGCGTTCGAGAGGCTCCGGGCGAGATGGTGTGCGAGCTGGATAGGGGCCGGCATCAGCTCCGGGGTCTCGTCGCAGGCGAAGCCGACCATCATCCCCTGGTCGCCGGCCCCGCCCGTGTTGACCCCCTGGGCGATGTCAGGGGACTGGGAGTCGATGGCCACCAGGACCCCGCAGGCCTCGTAGTCGAAGCCGAACTTGGCCCGGGTGTAGCCGATGTCGCGAATCGTCTGGCGGACGATGCCGGGGATGTCGACGTAGGCCTCGGTGCTGATCTCCCCGAAGACGAGGACCGAGCCGGTGCAGAGAGCGGTCTCGCAGGCCACCCGGCCCAGGGGATCCCTGGCCAGCACCGCGTCCAGAACCGCGTCGGAGATCTGGTCGGCCATCTTGTCGGGATGGCCTTCGGTGACCGATTCCGAGGTGAAGAGCCGCTTCTGGCGTCCGGGGACGTGGTGGGGGGCCACAGCAATTCCTCCAATCTCACCGGCGGCCACCGGCCCGCCTGTCGCGGTGCCGGCCCACTCCTGTCCGAGATGCGGTCGATCCTACCAGGCGCAGCCCGAAACCGCGCCGTCACTAGCCGGGACCGGGTCCAGCGTGTACTGTATCCAACACGTACAACCAACCCGGCGACGGTATCAGCGCCGGACTTTAGGAGCACAGGCGTTGGCCGTCGATCAGACATTGCGTTGCCGCGAATGCGGCGTGGACTTCATCTGGACCGAGGGGGAGCAGCAGTTCTTCGCGTCCAAGGGATTGACCAACCCCCCGTCGCGCTGCCCCTCGTGCCGGGCAGCCCGTAAGGCCGCCGGGATGGGCGGTGGCGGATACGGCGGTGGTGGCGGTGGGGGACGGTCCAGCGGTCCCCGCCAGATGTACGAGGTGACCTGCGCCGGCTGCGGCGGGATCGCCCGGGTGCCCTTCCAGCCCCGGGGTGACAAGCCCGTTTACTGCAGCGACTGCTTCCGTACCTCGTCCCGGTGACGGGAGTACCGAGCGACGCGATCGCCATCGGCGCGAGGGTGAGCTTCCCCTACGGGGGCAGCCGTCGCGTCGGGACGGTCTCGGATGTCTCGATGCTGCCCGACGGCTCCGGAGGCACCAGCGTCTCCTACCTGATCGACGTGGGCAATCGCAAGGTCTTCGTCCAGGGGGACGGGGTGACCAAGGCGAGCGCCGGCCCGCTGCCGGCCTTCGACGCCGTCGCCGAGGGAGCCGCCTACGGCCGCAAGCGCCCCCGCAACCCGCGGCGGAGGTAGTCCCGGCATCCGTGCGCGGTGGGATGGCCGCGACGGGCACGGTCGCGATCAGCGAGGCCGCGTCTCCGTAGACTGACGCCGTGCCCCGCTTCCGCCTCTCCGCCTACATCACCGCCACCTTCGGGGTGGAGGACTGGCGGGGCTTCCGGGTCTGCGGGATGGACGAGGTGGGCAGGGGCGCGTTCGCCGGTCCGCTGGTGGCCGCGGCGGTGGTGCTTCCCCGCGGCTTCCGCCACCCATGGCTGCGCGACTCCAAGAAGCTGACCGCCCACCAGCGGGAGGTCGTCGCCGAGGAGGTCCACCGCCGCGCCGTCGCCTGTGCGATCGCGGAGATCAGCGCCGACGACATCAACCGGCGAGGGCTGGGCTGGGCCAACGTGGAGGTCTTCCGCCGCCTGGTCGGGGAGGTCGAGGCCGACGGCTACTGCTGCGACGGCCGCCTGCGCATCGACGCCGTCCACCCGGTGCACTGCCTGGTCGGGGGGGACGATCTGGTGCCGGCGATCTCGGCCGCCTCGATCGTCGCCAAGGTCCATCGCGACGAGCTGATGCGCCACCTCCACCTGGAGGCGCCCGAATACGAGTGGGCGAGCAACAAGGGGTACGGAGCCCCGGCCCATCGCGCCGCCATCCTCGCCCAGGGCGTCCACCCGCAGCACCGGCGGGTGTTCATCGACAACCTGCTCCAGCTCGAGCTCGATCTGCTCGGCGAGGTCCAGCCGGCCACCCCGACCGGGGTGCTCTAGCAGGCGCCGAGGGAGCTCAGCCGGCTCCGCCGCAGCCGCAGGCGCCGCCGCAGGCGCAGCCACCCGAGGAGGTCGCCGGGCTGTCCAGGGCGCCCGGCCCGCCGCCGGCGAGCACCCCGATCCGGCTGATCAGCGGCATGCTCGCCCGGCTCTCGCAGCTGGGGCAGACGGCGGCCAGCTCGCGCTCGGCCATCGGGCGCATCACCTCGTAGACGGAGGCGCAGTCGTTGCAGCGGTATTCGTAGAAGGGCATGCACTCAGGGTAGCGGAGAGAGGGTCGTTTGACATACGAACATCGGTTCGGTACCATGAGGGCATGATCGCTGACCCCACGATCGAGCTGGAGCTGCCTCTCGGTGACGGGCCCACCGGCGAGCTGGCGAGTCGCCGGGTGGGGCACCTGCGCCAGATCGTCGGCGACGACGAGGACGCCCTGATCCGGCTGGCCGCGGCCTTCTCCAGCCTGGCCGCGATCTACGGGGCATCGGAGGACGAGCTGGCCCGGGTGGTCGGTCCGGTGACGGCGGCGCGGATACGCTGGTTCCTGGACGCGCCGCTGGCGACCAGCCTTGCACCCCGGCACCTCAGGGCACTCGCCCGCGCGGCCTGATCTGCGCGGCGCCGGTCGCCACCGGCTACCCCTGGCGTGCCCGCTGTGTCAGCATTGGCCCACGGATTGAACTCGGATGACAGCAGCGTCGCCCGCGGGGCGAGGGCGGCGCTGGTGGGCGATCTCCCATGACCGGAGTCGGTTGGCGCCCCCGCCGTTGACGAGCCGCCCATCGAGGAGAAGGACCATGCTGGGTCGACGCTCCAGGTCCGCTGTGATGGACAAGCCGGTCGAGGCCGGAAGCAAAGCCGTCGAGAGGGCTGCCGAGACCGTCACCGAGCTCGCCGAGCGGGCGCTGGTGGTGGCTCGCGGTGCCCAGCGCGCGGCGACCCCGGCGCTGCGCAGCGCCGCCCACAGCTCGGCGGAGACGCTGAGCCACGCCGCCGAGAGGGCCGCCACGGCCCTGGCGGAGGCCGCCGAGCACCTCTCCCGCGAGGTGGCCCAGCTGCCGCCGCCGCTGACCGCCAAGGAGAGGCGCGCCGCCGAGAAGGCGGCCAAGAAGGCCGCCAAGGCCGCCCGTCCGCACCGCTGGGGCCGGCGGGTCCGCCGGGTCGTGGTCATCACCGGCGTGGCCGGGGGCGTGTATCTGATCATCACCCGGACCCCGCTCAAGGCGAAGCTGTCCGAGCTCGTCTTCGGCCCCCCGCTCGACGAGGAGGACCCCGAGCCGATCACCCTGCCGGTGACCAGCGCCGCGTCGGCGGCGGACGCCGAGGGGGCCGAGACCGCGGAGGGGCCCGCTGCCGAGAAGCCCGCCCGCTCGCCGCGGGGCAAGGGGGCCGCATCGACCCCGACGGCGCACCAGGACGACGGTGCCTCAGCCTGAGACGACGCCCCGCGGATCACACGGTCGCAAGTGGGTGATGCTGCGCGATGACTGACCGGCCCTTCGTACCGCGCCGCCCGCCCGACGACCGCTCGTTCTCGAGACCGCCGTATCGGGGGCCGGCGCCCGCTCCGCGGCCCAGCCCCGAGCCGGCGGCGACGCCGTCGAGCGTCCGCCTCAAGGACGGGGAGCGCGAGATCGAGGTGAGCGGAACGCCCATCTTCGTCCGCCAGGTGCTGGACGACCTCCCGACGCTCCTCGCCCGGCTGCGCGGGGAGACGCCGCCCACGCCGGCCGCCATCCGCATGCCCGCTCCGACGAGCGCTGCGCCCGTGGAACCCCTGCCGCCCGTGGCGGCGCCTCCGGCGGCGGAGCCGCCGTTGCCCGGCGACGCCGACGGGGACGGCGACGGGTCGTCGCTGGAGGCGCAGGTGCTCGCCGCCCTGCGTGGTGCCCCCCACCCGCTGGCGGTGGTGGGGATCCGCGACCGTCTCGGTCCGGGGGTCAGCGGTCAGCAGGTGCGCCGCATCCTGGAGAGGGCCGGGGCCAAGGTGGTCGCGAGCGACGAGCGGCCGATCCGCTACCGGCTCCGCTGAGGGCGGAGGCCCGGGGCCGCATCCGGCATTCGGCGCCCTCCGGCCAGGCTAGCCCTACGTACCCCTCTCGCCCACTGCCTTGAAGAACGTGTAGCAGAAGACGCCATCCTCCTCGGCGGTGCGGTAGAGGTCGCGGATGCCGGCGTCGAAGCGCCCGGCGGTGATGCGCCCGCCCGAGACGGCGGGCTCGCGGACCCCCTCGATCATCGCCGTGAACGTCCTGCGGGTGAAACCCTCGACCACGCCCGGCCGGCTGGCGTCCGCGTAGACCATGCGCGGGGAGACGCGAACCCCCTCGAAGCCGGCCTCGACGAGAAGCGGGTAGAGCCGCCGGCCGATGAGCGCGTCGCCGCCGGCGTCGCGCTGGATGTCGACCAGGCACTGGATGGCGGCGTGAGCGTCGGCGCTGTCGGGGTGGAAGTACGCGGAGCCGTGGTCGCCCTCGATCACGGTGATCGTGCCGCCGGGGCGGAGCAGCCGGCGCAGGATGACCAGCGCCTCCGAGGGCTGGGCCAGGTGCTCGAGGACGAAGCAGACGAAGACGTGGTCGAAGCTCCCCGGCCCGAAGGGCAGGTCGCGGATGTCTGCCTGGCGCAGCTCGACATTCGCCAGTCCCGCCTCGCCGACCCGGCGGCGCGCCTCGGCGATCGAGTCGGCGGAGAGGTCGACGCAGATGAGCTGCGCGCCGGGGCTGTTGCGGGCCAGCGTGAGGGTCTGGGCGCCGACACCGCAGCCCGCCTCGAGCACCCGGCTGCCCGCGGGGTAGGTGGTGTCGGAGTGGAGCAGCTCGGAGAGGATGCCCGCCTGGTCGTGCAGACGCTCGTTCTCGCGCGGGTGGTAGCCGTGCACGTAGCTCTCGCTCATCCTCCCCGCTCCCGGTGATCGGCCGCCATCAAGCGGCGAGGATAGCCGACCCCCGACCGCTCACCTCGGAGCCGAACCCGGCGGGGTGTCGGACACGGCGCGCGGTGGGTCGGGAATCGCCGGCGCCGGGGCTCCATGGCCTGCGGCGGCCGCTGCGGGGACGGCGCCTCCGGCCGGCGCCCGGGTCGCCGCGCGCGCCCGCGCTCGCGCCGCGCGCTGCAGGGTGGAGCCGGCCTCGGCGTTGACGAACTTGGAGCCGCGCAGCGCCGACGCCACCGCCGCGACCAGGCTCATCACCGCCGCGAAGACCAGGATGGGGACGAGCGCGTCCTTGAAGGCGGGGCCGATCAGCTGGGGGAAGAACTGGCGGCTGGTGAGCAGCGCGGCCTGATGGACGGGCAGGCCGGCCAGGATCTTGGGGCCGAGCAGCATGGCGATCGGGTTGTAGCCGAGGAAGGCCGCGAAGAGGTAGCCGAGCGGGGGCACGTGCGACAGCTGGGTCGCGGCCGCGACCGGGACGCCGTGGCTGGTCAGGCCGGCGTACATGGCCGCGGGGACGCTGCCGTTCAGGCCCAGGACCATGATGGTGAAGAGCAGCCCCATGGAGATGGGCATCCCGGTGTTCGCGAAGGTGACCCGCATCCCCGACGCGGCTCCCCGGTCGCGCGCCGGCACCGAGTTCATGATCGAGGAGGTGTTGGGGGCGGCGAAGAGGCCCTGGGCGATCCCGCTCAGCAGCAGCACCAGGGCGAAGAGCTCGTAGTCGAAGTTGGCGGGGAAGGCCAGCATGAGCAGGAAGGTGCCGGCCGAGACCACCATGCCGACGGTGGCGAAGGGCCGGGCCCCGTAGCGGTCGGAGAGCCGGCCGGCGAGCGGCCCGGAGAGGACGAAGCCCGCCGTCCAGGGGATCATGTAGACGCCCGCCCAGAGCGGTGTCACGGTGAAGTCGTACCCGTGCAGGGGCAGCCAGATCCCCTGAAACCAGATGATCAGGATGAACTGGAAACCGCCCCTGCCGACGGCGGCGAGGAAGCCGGCGACGTTGCCGGCGGTGAAGGAGCGGATGCGGAAGAGGGCGAGGTTGAACATCGGCTCCCTGACCTTCAGCTCGATGACCACGAAGGCGGCCAGCACCGCCAGGCCGCCGAGGATCATGCCCAGCACGAAGGGGTTCCCCCAGCCGGTGAGCGAGTGCCCGTACGGCTGGATGGCGTAGGTCACACCCACCAGCACCATCCCCAGCCCGCCGGCGAAGGCGATGTTGCCCAGCCAGTCGATGCGCGCCCGGATGTGTACCCCGATCTCCTTGAGCTTGAGGAAGGCCCAGACGGTGCCGAAGAGGCCGAAGGGGACGTTGACCAGGAACACCCAGCGCCAGCCCAGCTGGGAGAGCAGCCCGCCGGCGAGGATCCCGAAGAAGGTGCCGAACATCATGGCGACCATGTTGGTTCCGAGGGCCAGGCCCAGCTGCTCGCTGGGGAACGCGTCGGTGATGATGGCCGCGGAGTTGGCCATCAGCAGCGCGCCGCCGACGGCCTGGACCATGCGCATGATCACCAGCTCCAGGGCGCCGTTGGTGCCCGTGCTCCAGACCAGTGAGAGCAGGACCGATGCGAAGGTGAAGACGGCGAAGCCGAGGTTGTACATGCGCACCCGGCCGAACATGTCGCCGATGCGGCCGACGGTCACGACGATGGCCGCCATGACCAGCATGTAACCCATCATGATCCAGAGCAGGAAGGGGAAACTCGAGGGCTGCAGCGGATTCAGATCGATGCCGCGGAAGATCACCGGCAGGGCGATCATCAGGCTGGTCGCGTTCATGCCCGAGAGCAGAACGCCCACCGTCGTGTTGGAGAGGACCAGCCACTTGTAGCGGGGGCCCACCGTCGAGGTGCGCGGCGCGGAGAGCGCGGAGCGGACGCTCATCGGGCCGGCGGCTCCGGCCCCGCCACCCCGGCGTGCGTCTCGCCCGGGACGGGATGGGCCGCGCCACCGGCCAGCACCACTCGCTCCAGCACGTCGAGACAGGCGGCCAGATTGGCCCGCTCGGCCTCGGTGAGGAGCGCCAGACGGTCGGCGAGCCACGCGCTCCCCAGACGGCGGCGCTCGTCCATCGTCCGTCGCCCGGCCTCGGTGATCGCGACCAGGACGCCGCGCCGGTCGCTCGGGTCGCGCATCCGGGTCACCAGCCCCTCCTCCTCGAGGCGGTCCACGAGCCGCGTGGCTGCGGAGGAGGGGAGGCGCTCCGCCTCGGCGAGGTCGCCGATCGCCATCTCGCCGCGCTTGGCGACGGTGGAGAGCGCCAGGTGGTGGGTGACGCTCAGGCCGGGAGGGTCCTGACGGCGGAGCTGGCGCCCGAGGTGGATCATCGCCGCCCGCAGCCGGGTGGCCAGCGGACCGGCACCGGTGCCGTCCCCCGGGGGGGCCGGATCGGGCGGGGCGCCGTGCTGGGAGACTCTCTCAACCATGCCTGTATATGAGTGATTCTATCATAGGTACATAACTACGAATCTGGGCCGGAATCCGTGGGCGGAGGGTGGGCGAGGCAGGATTCGAACCTGCGACCCGAGGGTTATGAGCCCCCTGCTCTAACCGGCTGAGCTACTCGCCCCAGAGGGAATTCCCGCGCATCGTAGCAACGCGCGTCATGCCGGAATCCCGCGGGAAATCGTCATGTGAGTGCGGGAGCGTCGCCGGTCGGTGCGGGTCGTGATCCGCGGGTCGCCCCGCCACCGGCTCGTCCCCGGTCGTGGAGGGACAACCACCCGGGGGGTCGACTACCCCCGCTCCGGGGGCGGATCCCCCTCCCGCACGTCGATCCCGCTGACAGTGAGGTAGAGGACGCCCACCACGATGAACGCCGTGAAGAAGAGGCTCACCGTGCCGTGTCCCCAGCCCAGGTCATGGGAGCTGGTGGGGAATCCCATCCAGTCAGCGAACGACGCCCCGAGTGGCCGCGTGATCACATACGCCCACCAGAAGACGAGGATGGAGTTGACCCGCGGCACCCCGTGGAGCACGGCGGGGACCGCGATCATCCCCAGGAAGAAGACCCCCGCCAAAAGGCCGCCCCAGCCCGCGCCGAACTCCATCAGATCGCCCCAGGCGGTCCCCAGGGCAAAGGTGGCGAGCACCGCCGCCCAGTAGAAGAGCTCCCGGCGCGGGGTGGTGATGCTGTGGATGGAGAGCGTGCCCTCGGTCAGGTACCAGAGGCCGAAGACGATCACGGTGATGGCCGCGAACCCGGCGCTGGTCACCGGGTAGGGGATGCCGAGCTGGATGTGGATGGCGTCAGCGACCATGGTGCCGAAGATCGCGACCATGGTCACCGTCAGCCAGTACACCACCGCGACGTAGCGCTGGACGCGGAGTTGCAGGGCCATGACCGCGACGAAGACCACCAGACCCCCGGCGACCGCCAGGTACGGGTTCACGGCATGCACGAAGAAGTCGGAGGTTGCCTCCCCCTGGGCGGTGGTGAGCACCTTGATGATCCAGAACCAGGCGGTGATCACCATCGGCACGCGCACGGCCCCGGGGCGGGTCAGCAGGCCGGCGCCGCGGGCGGCGGCGAGGGGCATCACGCTCCGGAAGGTAGCATCGCCGGCCCTCACCCCGGGCGCGGCGTGACCGGGGGACCCGCCGGCGGCGCGCTCTGACGCCTGCGTGCAGGGAGCCGTGCCGAGCAGCCCCCCCGAACTCGAGACGAGGCCCCTGGGAGTACGCTGGCCCGACCATGAGCGACGCTCCCGCCTCCTCTTCCCGCCCCGGGCGACCCGACAAGCAGCTCTACTTCCTGCTCCTCGCCATCGCGGCGCGCAGCCGGGCGGACTGCCTGGGGCGCCGGGTGGGGGCGGTGATCACCCGGGAGGACCGCGTCCTCAGCACCGGGTACAACGGGACGCCCTTCGGGATGCCCAACTGCACCGAGGGGGGGTGCCGGCGCTGCGCCCAGCGCGACCTGGACACCTCGCTGCGCGGGGGCGCGTACGACGTCTGCCTCTGCGTCCACGCCGAGCAGAACGCGCTCCTCACCGCCGCCCGCTTCGGCCAGCAGACCCTGGGCGCCTCGATCACCTCGACCATGCAGCCGTGCTTCGGCTGCCTCAAGGAGCTGCTCCAGGCGGGCATCGAGCAGGTGCGATTCCTCCACCCCTGGGACCCCGTCGAGGCGTACCACGACCCGGGGCTGGCCCAGCAGTACGCGACACTCCGCGCCCGCTTCCAGGTCTTCGACCAGGTGGGCGACCCGGGGATGGACAGCGACGACCTCTTCGCCGGCTTCACCCGGGCCTGACGTTCCCGGAGCGCTCCGGGGCGGCGTGGCGCCGGGCGGTCCGGATGGGCTATACAGAGGGCAGCAGTCGGGACACCGGGGGTGAGAGCGATGCGCCGCGACGACGAGGAAGAGGACGAGTAGGCGCGCGCCGGGAGCCGCCGCGGCGGGCGTCTCAGCCGCGGACCGGTAGTCTCGGCGCGCTCGGCATCTGCGGGCCCCCGGTCGCCGCGTAGTTCTCCTTGCTGATCTCGGCGGCGATCTGCTCGGCGACGCCCCGGAAGATGCGGCCCATGGGCGAGCTGGGAGCCGCCGCCATCAACGGCCGGCCGTCTCCCCCACCCAGCCGGACCCCGGGATCGAGCGGGATCTCGCCGAGGAAGCGCAGCCCGTGCGCCTCGGCGAGCTGGCGCCCGCCGCCCGTCCCGAAGACGTCGGTGCGCTCCCCGCAGTGGGGGCAGATGAAGCCGCTCATGTTCTCGATCACCCCGAGCACGGGCAGGCGGAGCTGGGTGAACATCTGGATGCCCCGGCTCACGTCGGCGATGGAGACGTCCTGGGGGGTGGTGACGATCACCGCGCCGCTCAGCGGGATGGACTGGGCGAGGCTGATCTGGACGTCGCCGGTGCCCGGGGGGAGGTCGATCACCAGGTAGTCGAGCGGCCCCCACTCCACCTCGTAGAGGAACTCGCGCATCGCTTTGGCGAGCATCGGCCCGCGCCACATCACCGGCTGGCCGGGCTTGAGGATGGTTCCGAAGCTGACCACCTCGATCCCGAAGGCGGAGAGCGGGATCATCTTCCCCGACTCCGCGGCCTGGGGCTGATCGTGCAGACCCATCATGATCGGGACGTTCGGGCCATAGATGTCCGCATCCAGGAGACCGACCCGGGCGCCGGCCTGGGCCAGGGCGATGGCGACGTTGACGCTCACCGTGGTCTTGCCCACCCCTCCCTTGCCGGCGCTCACCGCCAGCGTGTTCTTCACCCCCGGGATCTCCTGGCGGCCGGGCAGGCCGCGCGCACCCGAGGTGACGTCGCTGTCCCAGGCGACCGCGACCGAGCTGACCCCCGGTACCCGCTCCAGGATCGCCGCCCGCACGTCGGCCTCGATGCGCTCGGTGAGCGGGCAGGCGGGGGTGGTGAGCACGATGCGCAGGGCGACGGCCCCCTCCTCGACGCGCACGTCCCTCACCATGTGCAGGCTCATGATGTCGCGGTGGAGCTCGGGCTCCATGACGGTGGCGAGCGCCTGCTCGACGGCGGCGATCGTCGGGGGCTCAGCCATCGCTGACCGAGTATAGCCACGGCCATTCCCGGCCCCGCCGCCAGGGCCCTCCCCGGCCTGGCCCCGTGAACGGCCGCGACGGTGGGTGTCCGCCGTCCCGCCGCCGCGGTCACAATCCTGGAGATGCTCTCCCCGGCAGCCCGCCGCGACCTGGAGCGCCAGGTCGGCGCGGCCAATCTGCTCACCCGCCCGGCCGACCTCGCCGCCTACGCCTTCGACGCCTTCGGGGCCTCCGGAGAGCGCCGCCTCCCCGACGCGGTCGTCCTGCCCGCCACCACCGAGGAGGTGAGCGGGGTCGTCCGGGTGTGCGCCGGCCAGGGGCTTCCCGTCGTCCCCCGGGGCGCCGGCACCGGCTACGCGGCCGGGGCGGTGGCGCGCCACGGCGGCGTCATCCTCAACCTCTGCAGGATGAGCCGCATCCTGGAGCTGGACGCGGATCGGGGACGGCTGCGCGCCGAGGCGGGGACGGTGACCGCGGCGATCCACCGGCGGGCGGCCGCCGCCGGCCTCCACTACCCGCCCGACCCCGGAGCGTCGAGCACCAGCACCATCGGCGGCAACGTCGCCTGCAACGCCGCCGGCCCCCACGCCTTCCGGTACGGGACGACGGCGGACTTCCTGGTCGGCGCCACCGTGGTGCTCGGCGACGGGCGCATCGTGCGGACCGGCGAGGGCGGCGACCCGTCCCCGCTGCTGGCGTTGCTGGCGGGTTCCGAGGGCACGCTGGCGGTGATCACCGAGGTGGCGCTCCGCCTCCTCCCCGCCCCCGCCGGGCGCGCCACTCTGGCCGCCCCCTTCGCGGGCCTGGAGCCGGCGTTCGGGGCGGTGTCGGCGATCGCTGCGGCGGGGATCGTGCCCGCGGCGCTCGAGTTCCTCGATGCCAGCGCGCTGGAGGCCGTGGCCCGGACCGGGCTGGTCGCCGCGCCTCCGGGGATGGCCCTGGTGCTGGTCGAGGTCGAGGGCGAGGAAGCGGCGGTGCGAGCCGAGAGCGAGGCCGCCGCCGGCGCGCTCCACGCCGCGGGCGCCGCCCGGGTCGAGCGCGCCGCCGACGCCGCCGGGGCGGCCCGGCTCTGGGAGGTCCGCAAGGCGGTGAGCGCCGCCGTGGCCACCGTGATGGTGGGCAAGATCAACGAGGACGTCGTCGTGCCCCGGGATCGCATCGCCGAGCTGGCCGCCCGCACCCAGGCCATCGGCACCCGGCGTGAGCTCCCGGTGGTCAACTTCGGCCACCTCGGGGACGGGAATCTCCACGTGACCTTCCTCATCGACCCCCGCCGGCCCGGAGAGCGGGAGCGGGGTGACGCGGCCGCCTCCGACCTCTTCGAGAGCGTCCTGGGGATGGGCGGCTCGCTCTCCGGGGAGCACGGGGTGGGGACCACCAAGCTCGCCTATGCGGAGCGCCAGCTGGGCCGGGAGGGGCTCCGTCTGATGCGGCGCATCAAGCAGCTGTACGACCCGGCGGGGCTCCTCAACCCGGGGATCAAGCTCCCCGAGCCCTCGTCGGGGCCGCCGGGGACGACCGCCCCGGGGGAGCCCCCGAGCGCGTGGGCAGGGCGCGGAGGGAGCCCGGATCAGTTGAGCTCGCCCGCCGCCGCCAGCAGCGACCCCGCGTAGTCGGTCTCGCCGATCACCGCCGCCAGGTCGCGTCCGTCGGTGTCGACGTCCAGTGCCGCCTCGTAGACGAAGCTGTAGATGCTGTCGAGGTTCCAGTCGCCGAAGCCGAGCTGCTCCAGGGCCCCGGCCAGGCGCGGATCGCGGTCGCCCTGGGCGAGGGTCTCGGTCGCCGCCGCATAGAGGGCGCGCAGGATGCGCAGCTCGGCCTCGTACTCGTCGATGACGGCCTGGTCCGCCTCCTCGACGCGGAGGCGGGCGAGGGTGCGGCGCAGCGCATCGATCTCGAGCGCGTATTCGTCCACCTGCCCAGAGTCTAGTGCGGCGCCCTGGCGCCCTCGGGTCAGGTCAGCCGGCGGCGTCCGGGCCGGCCGGTTGCGGCGCCCGGAGCGCGGCGACATCCGCCCGGAGTCGCTCGAGGGCGGGGACGCGCAGCCGGGGGAGGTTCTGGGCGACCAGATAGCCGAACCCGATGTAGCAGAGGGGGTCCACGGTGAACCGGTACCAGCCGTAGTACTGGGCGCCCTCGGTGCTCGCGGTCACGGTCATGAGCAGGGCGAAGCCGGCGAAGGCGAGCGGGATGCGCGCCGAGGTCGCCAGCGGAGAGCGCAGCAGCATGGCGGCGAGGCCGACCATGCCGATGTACCAGAAGGGATCGTTGAGGGGGACGAAGTTCCAGAGCCCGGAGTCGACGGAGAGGAGGAACTGCACGCCGGCGACGGCACCGGTGTGGCGGGCGGCCTGCACCTGCCAGACCAGGACGAACTGGTGCCAGTCCACCAGGGCGCCGTAGCCGGCGAACAGGCCGATGCCGATCGGCGCCCCGAGCAGCGCCAGCGGCGCCATCTCCCAGCGCCGCTCGGTGAGCAGCGCCACCGCGGCCGCCCCACCGACGATCACGCCCGGCACCTTGACCAGCGGGGCCAGGACGCAGAGGGCGAGAAGGGTGGCGGTGGCCAGCCTGCCTCGGTGGCTGGCGAGCACGAGCACGGCGAGGAGCATCGCCGCCAGCATCCAGTCGCTCTCCACCAGCCGGCCGGCCGGGATCATCCAGGGTGAGAGGGAGAAGGCGGCCAGTGCCACCAGGGCGGTGGCCCGCCCCAGGTGGCGGGCGGCGAGCAGGTAGAGGAGCCAGCCGCTCAGCACCGTGAGCAGGATCGGCACGAGGCGGATGGCGTCGGGGCCCACCTCGGTCGGGGTGCGCTCACCGGCCAGCAGAGCCACCCCCCCGACCACCAGGCCGAAGAGGGGCGGATTGTCCAGGAAGGGGTGCACGTAGGGCAGGTAGACGCCCTGCGACGTCTCCATCGCGGTCACCGGCAGCTGCTCCTGGAGGTAGCTCCAGGCCGCCGGCACGTGGGTGAGCCAGAGGCTCTGCCCCAGCCACGCCCACTCCAGCTCGTCCTCGTTGGCGCCGAACGCGGGGTAATGCGTGTAGCCGTTGAGGCGGAGGAGGAGCCCGGCGACGAGGAGGATCACCACCAGGGTCGGCATCCATCCCCAGGGGTTGCCGTCGATCACGGCCGCCACCTCACGGGCCAGCCGGCGGCGCGGTGGAGGGCTCATCAAGCCGGGAGCGTACCTCGGAGCAGGTCCCACCGACGCCCGCGCTCAGCCGTCCCCCCGGCCGGAGAGGTCGGGGGGCTGGCCGGCGCGGGCAGCGGGTGGGCTAGAAGAAGAGGTGGTGGACGGCGATGATCGGGGCCAGCAGGATGGCCACGATGTTCATGACCTTGATCATCGGGTTGATGGCCGGCCCCGCGGTGTCCTTGTTGGGGTCGCCCACCGTGTCCCCGGTGACCGCGGCGGCGTGCGCGTCGCTGCCCTTGCCGCCGTAGTGGCCGTCCTCGATGTACTTCTTGGCGTTGTCCCAGGCGCCGCCGCCGGTGGTCATCTGGATTGCCAGAAAGATGCCGACGACGATGACGCCGAGGAGCATGGCGCCGAGCACCTCGGGCCCGAAGAGAAAACCCACCAGGATCGGCGCGGCGATCGGGAGCAGGGCGGGAACGATCATCTCCTTCTGGGCGGCGGCGGTCACCAGGGCAACGCACTTCGCGTACTCCGGCCGCCCGGTCCCCTCCATGATCCCGGGGACCTCCTTGAACTGGCGGCGGACCTCGATGACGACGCCCCCGGCCGCCCGCCCGACGGCGAGCATAGCCAGCGACCCGAAGAGGAACGGCATGATGCCGCCGAGGAAGAGGCCGGCGATGACCTTGGCGTCGGTGAGGTTGAAGCTGAGCGGGCTCAGATGGGCGGCACTCAGCTTGTTGTTGACGACGTCGGTGTAGGAGGCGAAGAGGACCAGCGCGGCCAGCCCCGCCGAGCCGATCGCGTAGCCCTTGGTGACCGCCTTGGTGGTGTTGCCGACAGCGTCCAGGGGATCGGTCACGGCCCGCACCTCGGCGGGGAGGTCGGCCATCTCGGCTATGCCGCCGGCGTTGTCGGTGATCGGCCCGTAGGAGTCGATGGCCACGATGATCCCGGTCATCGACAGCATCGCCATGGCGGCGATGCCGATCCCGTAGAGGCCGCCCAGGCTGTAGGAGACGAGGATGCCCATGGCGATGGTGAGCACCGGGATCGCGGTCCCCTGCATGCCGATCGCCTGCCCGGCGATGATGTTGGTGGCGTGGCCGGTGCGCGAGGCCTTGGCGATCGCCCGCACCGGCCAGAACTGGGCGCCGGTGAAGAACTCGGTCGCCACCACCAGAACCAGGGTGATGGCCACTCCGATCACCGCGCACCAGAAGAGGTTGTTCACGGGATGCGTGAAGGCCTTCACCTCGAAGTCGCTGTAGAGGAAGTGGGTGATCAGGAAGAAGAGTGGCAGGGCGATGATCACCGAGACGATCAGTCCCCGGTACAGCGCGCCCATGATCCACTTGCCCCCGCCCATCCGGACGAACAGGGAGCCGACCAGGGTGGCGATGATGCTGCAGGCACCGAGCATCAGCGGGTAGGCGACGAAGGCGAAGATCGGCGTGCCGGACGCGTCGCGGTAGAGCAGGCTGCCGAGCAGCATGGTGGCGACCGCGGTGACGGCGTAGGTCTCGAAGAGGTCGGCGGCCATGCCCGCGCAGTCACCGACGTTGTCGCCGACGTTGTCGGCGATGACCGCCGGGTTGCGGGGATCGTCCTCGGGGATGCCGGCCTCGATCTTGCCGACCAGGTCGGCGCCGACGTCGGCCGCCTTGGTGTAGATGCCACCACCCAGGCGGGCGAAGACCGAGATCAGCGAGGCGCCGAACGCGAAGCCGATGATCGCAGTGAAGTCGCCGAAGGACGCGTAGGCGAAGGTGACGCCGATGAGGCCGAAGCCGACCACGAACAGGCCGGTGACGGAACCGGCGCGGAAGGCCATCTTGAGGGCCGGATTGACGCCACCGCGCGCGGCCTCGGCGGTGCGCAGGTTGGCGCGCACCGATATGTTCATCCCGATGTAGCCGGCCGCGCCGGAGAGCACTGCTCCGACCACGAAGAGGATCGCCGCCTTGAAGGAGACGATGAAGATCAGTGCGACGGCGATGATCACCCCGATGACGGCGACCACGCTGTACTGGCGGATCAGGTAGGCCTGAGCTCCTTCCTGGATCGCCTTGGAGATCTCGCGCATCTTCTCGTTGCCCTGCGGCTGGCGCAGAACCCAGACGATGAGCGCGACCCCCCAGAGGAGGGCGATGAGGCCGACGGCCGCCACCGGCCAGAGCACGTTCTCGGTCACCATTCCCAGCATCGATCCATCCCGTGAACCCGAGCGGGACGTCTGACGGCCCCGTCCGGAATTGCTATGGCCGTTGGATTGTATCCAGAGTGCCGGGCCAATCCGCGGGCACGGACCAAGGGCGGTGCCGACTCGGGACCGCGGTCACAGGCTTCGAGGAACATTGGTCCCGCGCCGGGCGTTGGCACCGCCCGCGACCGCGCCACCGGCGCCGGCCTCCGCTCTGGCACCATCGGATCCGATGCCGCTGCCGCGCACGCTGCTGATCGTCGTCGGTGACGAGCTGCTGGGCGGGTTCACGACCGACGCGAACGGAGCCCTGGCCGCCCGCCTGCTCTTCGAGGCAGGCTACCCCGTCTGCCGCATCGAGGTGGTCGGCGACAGCGTCGGCGACATCGTGGCCAGCCTGCGCCGGGGGATCGACGACCCCCAGGTGACCCGGGTGATCGTCTCGGGGGGCATCGGACCCACGCCGGACGACCGCACCCACGAGGCGGTGGCGGCGGCGCTGGGACGTGAGCTGGTGGAGGACGCCGACGCGCTCCGCCATGTGGAATCGGTGGTGGCGCGGATGCACGCCGCCGGCTGGGTGTCCACCCCAGTCCCCAGCGCGGCCAACCGCAGGATGGCCCGGATGGCGGCCGGCGGCCGCATCCTCGAGAACCGGCGGGGGATGGCGCCTCCGCTGGCCATCCGGCTCGATGGGGGTCCGGAGGGGGGTGAGGCGGACCCGGGGAGGCCGACCGGACCGTGGGAACGCTGGCTCTTCGTGCTGCCCGGGGTCCCTCGGGAGTTCCGGGCGGTGCTCGAGGAGGCGGTCATCCCCACATTCTTCGCCGCCAGCCGGGGGTTGAGCGTCACCGAGCTCCGGTACCCGGGAGCGATCGAGGCCGACTTCGCCGAGCCCATGCGGCGCCTGGAGCAGGAGTTCCCCGACGTCGCGGTCGGCTCCTACCCCCAGCAGCAGGGTCGCGACCTGATCATCCGCCTGCGGGGCGAGGACCCGGAGCGGGTGGCGGCCGCCGCCGACCGCCTGGGAGAGATCCGGGCGGGGGCTGACCCGGTCCGCGCCGGAGCGGATCAGTTGCCCAGGTAACCCACCGCCGACCGGCTCAGCTCGACCTCGGTGAAGACGCGGGCGGGGCCCGCCTCCCACAGCGACGCGTAGAAGCGCTCGCGCTCCGCCGCGTCCTCCGCGGGCGGCAGGGGAGGAACCACCTGGCGACGCCGGACGATCCACGGAGGCACGCCCTGGCCCACCTGGCTGCGCCCCACCTTGACGCAGACCTCGGGGTCGCGGCTCTCGTCGGCCTCGACCGCGACCTGCACGGTGATGCCGGTGTGATCGAACAACTTCCAGCCGCGAACCCAGCGCCGGGCACCGCCACTGGTGGGGTGGACGACCCGCAGTGGCTCGGCCGTCACCTGGTCGTTGGTCCCGGGCCGGCAGAGGCTCTCGAGGAGCTGCAGAACGCGGGGTTCGAGGGCGTCGCCGACGTAGTCGGCGAGGGAGGGAGAGCGGTTGTCGAGATCGGGGAGCGCCTGGCCCATCTGGAACTCATCGGCGGACGCGGCGGTGATCAGCCGGGCGTGGCGGCGGCAGAAGGCCCGGCCGTCGACCAGGAGCTGATGGTCAGGGCACCAGGCGGTCGGGCAGCGGTGGCCGCGCCGGTCGACGTAGGCACAGGCCGCGCCATCGTTGCGGGTGCACGCGTACTCGGAGCAGGCCAGCGTTCCGCGTACCGGGCGGGGCCCTGCGGGCAGGCTCGCAGTGGGAGGACCGGCCCCCTTGTTCCAGAAAGGCATGGCTATGGTCCGATGTTAGGGTCCGATTCGATGCGTTGCGCACGATCGTGTCGCAGTCGTGTGACCGCGACGCCCTGCGATAAGCGGACCCCGCTGTGGCGTGGCGCCTGCGTCAGGGTCGCAGGACCACAACTCGGGCACCCGGCAGGGGTCACCCCGCGGCCCTCCTTGCTGGGCCCTCCGGCCCTCGGACCTACGAACCCTTGCGGAGGTTGCGAACCCGCGGCCCCTTGGGGCTGTCGACGAGGTCGAAGGTGACGGCCTCGCCCTCCTCGAGGGAGTCGAAGTCGACCAGGGTGACCTCGGTGCGGTGGAAGAACGCCTCGGCGCCGTCGTCGGCGCGCACGAACCCAAAACCGCGGTCAGGGATGATCTTCTTGATTCGGCCAGCGGGCACTTCGCGGGTCCTCCAGGGCAGACACTGACAACGAGTCACGGAGCCAACCGCTGACGGCCGCAGTCCGGGTGAGCACCGGTTTCCACGGTCGCAGTGTCGAGCGAGGCGGTGGTTTGGACGCCCTCACGTCTCGCTGCGGTCGAGGATAGCAGGCTCGTCCGCCTCCTCGCGGCGCCACTCCGCGGCCAGGTCGAGGAGGCTGTCGGGGAGGTTGGAGTAGTAGGCGCCGGCGTCGAGCGCGGCCGGCCAGGGGTGGGGAGGGACGGTCTCCAGCTCGGCCCGCGCCGATCGCGTCCAGGGTTCGAGGGCGGGTTTGGGGCTCCCGTCGCGGCGCACCAGACCGCAGCGGAGGAGCCATCCCTGGCGGTCGAAGGGGGCGCGCTCCCCCAGGCGGGGGTGGAGGTCACGCCAGCGGGTGGCGCGCAGCGCGTCGGCTCCGGCCTCGAGGCGGCGCTCCACGAGCTGGTCGACCACTCCGGCCGCCAGCGCCTCATCGACGCCCTCGGTGTCGCCGTCGGCGGGAGAGGGCAGCGCCACGGCCAGCCCGATGGGGCCGCCCGCCAGCGCCTGGCCGAGCTGGGCGATGAAGCGGAGCGCCGGTGCCTCCGGCATGCCGAGCCTGCGGAGCTGGGCGGGCCGCACCGCGATGTCGATGCGGTCGACGCGCCCCGCAAGGGCCGCAGGCCGCACGGCTCGCGCGGTCAGGAGGTCCGCCACCCCGAGGGTGAGGCGGACCGGGGCAGCGGCCTCGCCCAGCGGGGCGGCGGCCACGCTCACCCAGGCGGGGAGGTCGCCGATCCGCCGCGGTCTGATCACGCTCGCGGGGTCGTCACCCAGGTCCCAGGCGGAGATCGCGGGGTGGCCGGCGAAGCCCGCCGCCATCGACCTCGCCCAGCGATCGGCCAGCTCCAGCATCAGGGGGTCCGTCCACACGTCGCGCGGCCCGCCCGGCTCCAGCAGCCCGTCGCTCAACACCCGGGTCCCCCGCCGGCCGCCGTCGCGGCTGACCGCGCGCCCGGGCAGCAGCACACAGTCGCCGTGGGCCTGGACGAACAGGACCGGGACCACGCCGAGACCCTGGGCGAGCGCGGCGCGGAGGAGCACCTCGAACTCGGCCAGCCTCCGCCGGTCCACACCCCGGCCGTCGGGCATGAAGCTGTCCCAGGCCAGCCCCACACGCACCTCGCGGAAGCCGGCCTGGGCGATCAGCCCCAGGTCGGTGGTGACCGCCGCCGCGTCGAACGCCTGCCAGAGGAAGGGACCGGCGTCGCTGGGCTGGTAGTCGAGAGCGATGCTCGGGGCGGCCGTCAAAAGACGAAGAGGTCGATCCCGCCGGCGACGGTGATCACCTGTCCCGTGATGTAGCGGGCCTCGGGAGAGGCCAGGAAGACCACGGTGTGGGCAACGTCCTCGGGCTCACCGGCGGCGCGCGCCGCGGTGCGGAGCACCATCCGCTCGTTCATCCGCGGGTTGCCGGCGTTGAACGCCTCGGTGCCGATGATGCCGGGGGCGATCACGTTGCTGGTGATACCGAAGCGCGCCCCCTCCAGCGCCATCGACTTGCCGAAGCCGATCAGTCCCGCCTTGGTCGCCGAGTACGAGGCCTGGCCGAAGCCGCCCAGGGTCCCGGCCACCGACGACATGAAGATGACGCGCCCCCAGTTCTGCTCCCGCATGTAGGGCCAGGCGGCCTTGGTGCAGTTGTAGGCTCCGGTCAGGTTCACGCGCAGGTCGCGCTCCCACAGCTCGTCGCTCTGGCTCTCGATCTGGCCCATGTGGTCGAGGGTGCCGGCGTTGTTGACCAGGATGTCGATGGAGCCGAAGTCGCGCTTGACCTGGGCCATCACTTCCGCCACCTGGTCGCGGTCGGTGACGTCCATCTTGACCGCCACCGAGCGGCGGCCCATCTCCCGCACCTCTGCGCTGGTCCGCTCCGCGTACACGACGCTGTGGGAGGTGAAGAGCTGCGCCAGCGCCGACTGCGCGGACTCGGCCGTCTCCTGGAGGGTCGGGTCGGACTCGAGGAGGATGTCGGTGACTACCACGTCGGCCCCGGCCTGGGCGAGGGCAAGGGCATCCGCCCGCCCCAGGCCGCGCGAGCCGCCCGTGACCACCGCCACCCGGCCGCTGAGATCGAACATCGCCACCTCCACGAGGATGAGGCCCCGATTATGGTCGCGCGGCACGGCGCGTGTGGGGTCGAGAAGCGCACCCGTTAACCGAGAAGGAGGCCGGACAGCGGTCCGGCCTCCCTCGGCCTCAGGTCCGGCGGGTGGGAAGGGCGCGAGCCCTGCTCACCGCGTCGGTTCAGATGTTCTGGATGTGGGTCTTGCGGCTCCGCCGGGCGAACACGAAGGCGAAGCTACCGAAGAGAAGGAGGGCGATGCCCAGCACGCCCAGGGTGGTTCCGGACGCGCCGGCACCGGTGCTCGGGGTGCTGGCCGCCAGCACGCTGCCGGTCGGGGTCGCGGTCGGGACCGGGGTCGGAGCGGTGGTGACCACGAGCCCCGTGTCAGGGTCCTCGCAGACACCGGTCGCGCCGATGTACGGCGAGTCCTCGGCCGGGGTGAATGTGGCCTCGAAGGAGTAGGTGCCCGCAGCCAGCGGCCCCTCGGTGTCCGAGTTGGCACCCGTCCCGTCAGTCACAGCGCCGCCACCAGCCCCGATGGCCGTGCCGCTGCAGTCCGCGGAGTCGTAGAAGCTGTACGCCACCGTACCGTCGATCGGGCCGTCGTCACCCGCCGGTCCCACCGTGGCGGTGTCGTAGACCGAGGCCCCCGCGGTTTCGGGGTTCGACCACGTGGTGCTCGTTCCGGCGTCAATCGCGGTCGTGGTGACCGCGGGAGCGACCTTGAACGGCTCGCAGGTGCCCTTGGAGCCGTGGTAGTACTTGTCGCTGTTGGGGTCCCAGTTCCAGTTGCCGTTGCCGTTGTAGGTGAACTGGAAGCCGCCATCGACGTTGTACGACCAGCCGTCACCCGAATAGGCAGCCTCGAAGGCGTAGTCCCCCGGGACCAGCGATCCCTCGGTGCCCGATGTGGCCGTCCCGTCGGTGACGGTGACAGTCCCCACGTCGGTGCCGTCCCCGGTGCAGGTCAGGTTGTCGAAGAACCTGAAGTCCACCTTACCGGAGTACCGGTCGTTGTTGTTGTCGTACCGGTTCCCGCTGGTGGTGTCCCACAGCGTGGCCACGTCGTACACGGTGGACCCCTCTGGGGTGGTGTACCCGTTGGACCCGGAGGTCAGCGCCCCGCTCCCGTTGTACACCTGCGTCGACACCTTGGTACTGTCACAGTCGTAGGCGAACACCTGGCCGGTGAAGATGATCGCCATACCGCCGACGGCGAGTGCAGTTCCCCCGCGGGCCAGCCAGCTGCGGCCCGCACGCCTTGCTCCGCTCATCCCTCGCATTCGCCTCCCCCTTCGGAGTTGACACTATCTGCGGGCCAAGGTGCCCTTGGTCCGTTTCGCTCCTTTTGAGCTGTACGGAACTATAGCACGGTCCGTTACACGTGTCACGGATCGCCGACCCTCGGCGTAGGGCTCGACGGCCCCCAGGCGCACGGACGTATGGCCCGTACACCCGTTCCCCGCCGAGAGAGCACTCCCCGGGGCCGGTCACCCCCGGCTCGGGCGCCCAGAACGAAGGAGGGCCGGGCCACCTGGCCCGGCCCCCTTCATCCGGAGCTGTCGGTGGCGGGGAGGGCAAAGGCCCTCCCCCGCCGCTCTCCGACGGCTAGATCTCGCTGGGATCGCCCCTGTTCCGGCGGTCCATCACCAGGTTGAGCAGGAAGATGGCACTGCCGATGAGCATCAGCAGGAGGCCCCACTGGGTCACGTTGACCGTCGGCCCGGCGCCCGTGCCCGGGGTGGTGATGCCCTGCACGCCACCGGTCGGGGTGGGGGTGGGCACCGCTGTCGGGGTGGGGATGCTGGCCACGGTGACCGGCTCGCTGCTGCATGCCGACACCGCCCCGCGGTTGTTGGCGTCACCCGAGTAGGCGGCCTGCCAGTAGAAGGTCCCCGCCTCATTGAAGGTGACCGTCCCCGAGTCGTAGGTCCCGTTGCCGCTGACCGAGGCCGAGCCGCCCTGGTTGCTGATCTGGTCCCCGCTGCCGCTGGTCGCCACGATCGTGCAGCTGTCGTTGCTGTAGACGGTGAAGGTCACCGATCCACCGGCGTACGAGGTCGCCCCGCTGAGCGTCGCCGTGTCGTGGTCGGTCTCGCCGACCAGGAGCGTGGACGACGCCAGCTGGGTGGTGATCGAGGGCCCGTCCTTGGCGACGATCAGGGTCTCCGACTGGCACCCGCTCTTGGCGCTGTGGTCGTTGTGATCACCCGAGTAGAAGGCCTGCCAGTAGTAGGTCCCCGCCTCGTAGAAGGTGACCGTCGCCGAGTAGTAGGTCCCCGGGCCGCTCACCGCGCCCGTGCCGCCCTGGTTGCTGATCTCGTTGCCGGTCCCGGTGGTCGCCGGCGAGCGGCAGCTGTCGTCGGTGTAGATGGTGAAGGTCAGCGTCCCGGTCGCGTCCGGCGTGGTCCCGGTGAGATCCGCCGAGTCGCTCACGGTCTGCCCCGCGGGGCTCGACGACGCGGACAGCGTGGTCGTGATCGCGGGCTGCAGCTGGGTCACCGTCAGGGTCTCCGAGGTGCAGCCACTCTTGACACTCTTGTTGTTGCTGTCCCCGGAGTAGGAGGCCTGCCAGTAGTAGGTCCCCGCCTCGTAGAAGGTGACGGTCGCGGAGTAGTAGGTCCCCGAGCCGCTCACCGATGCGGAGCCGCCCTGGTTGCCGATCTCGTTCCCGCTCCCGGTGGTCGCCGGCGAGCTGCAGGAGTTGTCGGTGTAGACGGTGAAGGTCACCGTCCCGCCGGCATCCGGCGTCGCCCCGCTGAGGTCCGCAGAGTCGCTCACGGTCTGATCCACCGGGCTCCACGAGGTCGATAGCGTGGTGGTGATCGCGGGCTGCAGCTGGGTCACGGTCAGGGTCTCCGACGTGCAGCCGCTCTTGGCACTCTGGTTGTTGTTGTCCCCGGAGTAGGAGGCCTGCCAGTAGTAGGTCCCCGCGTCGTGGAAGGTGACGGTTGCGGAGTAGTAGGTGCCCGAGCCGCTGACCGTTGCCGAGCCGCCCTGGACGTTGATCTCGCCGCCGCTCCCCGTCGTCGCCGCTGTGCTGCAGGTGTCGTCGGTGTAGACGGTGAAGGTCACCGTCCCACCGGCGTACGGCGTCGCCCCGGACAGGTTGGCGCTGTCACTCACGGTCTGGTCGACCGGGGTGGAGGACGTCGAGAGCGATGTGGTGATCGACGGCTGCAACTGCGTGACCGTCAGGGTCTCGGAGGTGCAGGGGCTGGTTGCGTCCTTGTTGTTGCTGTCCCCGGAGTAGGAGGCCTGCCAGTAGTAGGTCCCCGCCTCGTAGAAGGTGACGGTCGCGGAATAGTAGGTGCCCGTTCCGCTGACCTTCGCGTAGCCACCCTGGTTGCTGATCTCGTTGCCGGACCCGGTCGTGGCCGGCGAGCTGCAGGTGTCGTCGGTGTAGACGGTGAAGGTCACCGTTCCGCCGGCGTTCGTCGTCGCCCCGCTGAGGTCCGCCGAGTCGCTCACGCTCTGGTCCGCCGGGCTCGACGAGCTCGAGAGCGTGGTGGTGATCGAGGGCTGGAGCTGGTTGACGGTCAGGGTCTCGGAGGTGCACGGGCTGGTCGCCATGTTGTTGTTGGCGTCACCCGAGAAGTAGGCCTGCCAGTAGTAGGTCCCGGCGTCGTAGAAGGTGACCGTCGCCGAGTCGTAGGTGCCCGGGCCGCTCACCGATGCGGAGCCGCCCTGGTTGCTGATCTCGTTGCCCGACCCGGTCGTCGCCTGGGTCGTGCAGCTGTCGTCGGTGTAGATGGTGAAGGCCACCGTCCCGCCGGCGTAGGCGGTCGCACCCGTCAGCGTGGCCGTGTCGCTCACCGACTGGTCGGCGGGCAGTGAGGACGCCGCCAGCTGGGTGGTGAGGGAGGGCCCGTCCTTGGTCACCGTCAGGGTCTCGGAGGTGCAGGGGCTGGCGACCTGGGTGTTGTTGTTGTCCCCCGAGTAGGAGGCCTGCCAGTAGTAGGTCCCCGCGTCGTAGAACGTGACCGTCGCCGAGTCGTAGGTGCCCGGGCCGCTCACCGTCACCGAGCCGCCCTGGTTGCTGATCTCGTTGCCGGTGCCGGTGGTCGCCGGCGTGCTGCAGATGTCGTCGGTGTAGATGGTGAAGGTCACCGTCCCGCTCGCGACCAGGGTCGTCCCGGTCAGGTCCGCCGTGTCGCTCACGCTCTGGCCCGCCGGGGTCGACGAGGTCGAGAGGGTGGTGGTGATCGAGGGCGTGGCCTTGGTCACGGTGGCGATCTCGGAGGTGCAGGTGCTGGTGGCGGAGTTGTTGGCCAGGTCGCCGGAGTAGGAGGCCTGCCAGTAGTAGGTCGCCGCCTGGTTGAAGGTGACCGTCGACGAGTCGTAGGTGCCCGAGCCGTCAACCGAGGCGGAGCCGCCCTGCTGGTTGATGTCGGCCTCAGGTCCCGTGGTCGTGGCCGGCGTGGTGCACTCGTCGTCGGTGTAGATGGTGAAGGTCACCGTCCCGCCTGCGCCCGCGGTGGTCCCGCTGAGCGTCGCCGTGTCGCTGTCGCTGGTTCCGACCCCGATCTCCGAGTACTCCAGCTGGGTGGTGATCGAGGGACTCGCCTTGGCCACCGTCAGGGTCTCGGAGGTGCAGGCGCTCTTGGCGGAGCTGTTGTTGCCGTCCCCCGAATAGGACGCCTGCCAGTAGTAGGTACCGCCCTGGTAGAAGGTCACGGTCGCCGAGCCGTAGGTGCCATCCCCGCTCACCAGTGCCGAGCCGCCCTGGGCGTTGATCTGGTTGCCGCTGCCGGTGGTGGCCGGCGTGCTGCACTCGTTGTCGGTGTAGATGGTGAAGGTGACGCTCCCCGCGGCATTGGAGCTGGCTCCGCTCAGGGTGGCGCTGTCACTGTCGGTCTGGTCGGCGCCGATGTCCGAGTACTTGAGGTTGGTGGTGATCGAGGGCGACGCCTTGGTCACGGTCAGGGTCTCGGAGGTGCAGGCGCTCTTGACGCCGTTGTCGTTGCCGTCACCCGAGTAGGCCGCCTGCCAGTAGTAGGTCCCCACCCGGTAGAAGGTGATCGTCGAGGAGTCGTAGGTGCCGTCGCCGCTCACGTTCGCGCTGCCGGGCTGGGCGCTGATCTGGTTGCCGGTCCCGGTGGTGGCCTGCGTGGAGCAGGTGTCGTTGGTGTACACGGTGAAGGTCACGGTGCCGGTGGCGCCCGAGGTCGCCCCGCTGAGCGTGGCCGTGTCACCGGCCGTCTGGCCCGCGCTGATCGACGACGTCGACAGCGTGGTGGTGACCGACGGCGACAGCTTGTTCACCGTCAGGGTCTCCGAGGTGCACGCGCTCTTGGCACCGTCGTTGTTGCCGTCACCCGAGTATGCCGCCTGCCAGTAGTAGGTCCCCGCCTCGTCGAAGGTGATGCTCGCCGAGTCGTAGGTGCCGTCACCGCTCACCGAGTCCGATCCCGGCTGAGCGCTGATGTCCTTGCTCTCGCCGCTGCTGGTGGCCGGCGCGGTGCACTCGTTGTCGGTGTAGACGGTGAAGGTGATCGTGCCGGTGGCACCCACGCTGGCCCCGGTGAGGGTCGCCGAGTCACCGTCCATCTGGCCGACATTGATCGACGAGGTGGAGAGGTCGGTGGTGATCGACGGGGTCGCCTTGTTCACGGTCACCGTCTCCGACGTGCAGGGACTGGTGGCGCTGTTGTTGTTGCCGTCACCCGAGTAGTGGGCCTGCCAGTAGTAGGTCCCCGCCTGGGCGAAGGTGATCGTCCCCGAGTCGTAGGTGCCGTCACCGCTCACCGTGTCCGATCCCGGCTGAGCGCTGATGTCCTTCCCCGCACCCGTGGTCGCGGCGTTGTCGCAGCTGCTGTCGGTGTAGACGGTGAACGTCACCGTCCCGCTGGCGGTGGGCGTCGCGCCGCTGAGCGTGGCGCTGTCGCTGTCGGTCTGGCCGACCCCGATGGCCGAGGAGGTCAGGTTGGTGGTGACCGAGGGCAGCGCATTGCTGACCGTCAGGGTCTCCGAGGTGCAGGCGCTGGTGACGCTGTTGTTGTTACCGTCACCCGAGTAGGACGCCTGCCAGTAGTACGTCCCCGTCTGGTAGAAGGTGACCGACGAGGAGTCGTAGGTGCCGTTGCCGCTCACGGAGGCGCTGCCGCCCTGGGCGCTGACCTGCTTGCCCGCCCCGGACGTGCTCGCCGCGGTGCTGCAGGTGCTGTTGGTGTAGATCGTGAAGGTCACGCTCCCGCCGGCGTTGGAGGTCGCCCCGCTCAGGGTGGCGGTGTCCGACACCGACTGCTCCGCGGGCGTCGAGGAGGTGGACAGGGTGGTGGTGATCGAGGGCGTCAGCTTGGTCACCGTCAGGGTCTCGGCGCTGCACTGGCTGGTGACGCTGTTGTTGTATTCGTCACCGGAGTAGACCGCCTGCCAGTAGTAGGTCCCTGCCGTGTTCGCGGTCACGACGGCCGAGCTGTAGGTGGCATCCCCGCTCACCGTCGCGGTGCCGCCCTGGGCGCTGAACGGCTGGCCCGAACCCGTGCCCACCGCGCTGCTGCAGGTGCTGTCCGTGTAGATGGTGAAGGTCACATTGCCGGTCGGGGACTGGCCGCCGGTCAGCGTCGCCGTGTCGTGAACCTCGCTTCCGACCGACAAGCTGGCGGCCGGCTCGAGCTGGGTGGTGATGCCCGGCGTGTTGCACAGGCTCGAGTCCGCCGTGGCCGGGCCGAACACCCCCTCACCGGTGTCGTCGACCCACTCGGCCCAGATGTGGTTGCCGGCCGAACGGGGGGTCGTGAAGGTGAACTCCGTCGAGTCGGAGGTCGGGTGGGACACCGTCGTCGGGGAGTACTCGGTCCAGGTGGGCGAGCCGGGAAGGGTGCCCGTCGTGTCGGCGGTCCAGTAGATGTTGTAGTCCGAGAAGCCGGACTCGTTGAAGTTGACCGTCCATGTATAGGTGCTGGTGGAGGCCGAGCAGTCAGCCGTCACCTGCGGGGGCTGGTCCCACGCCAGCACGGTGGCTCCGCCGACGACCATGGCCGCCCCTGCGATCGCCGCCGCGGCGGACAGAGGCGCCACCAGGCGCCGCAGCTTCGAAGTCCCGCGCATGTCAGATCTCCTCGTGCCGGTTGCGGCGCCCAACGCGCCGGTCGTGTCCTCCCAACGAGCCCGCGCGCCGTGGGTGGAGCTGCCTCCCTCCCGGGCCCGCGTCCCGCCCCCGCCAGCCGGCTCCGACCGCGGAGCCTGCACTGCTTGTCACCTTTGGGCGATGCGTTAGCCGCGTCAAATCGTAACTGACCGCGGCACTCAGAGCAAGCGGTCGAACCTCTCGCATCGTGGCTGCCCCCTACGACCTGAAACGACCATCAGGCATCCACGGCGGGTGCCGTTTGGCCGTATCGCTCTCTTAGCTGTGTCCGAGACTATAGCACGGTTCGTTAAAGATGTAACGGAACGCCTGACGCTCCTGTCGCAGAATGCCAGATTCTGGGATCCCGCGCCGGCGCGGATCGAGTACAGCGTCGAGCACGCCGCAGCGACGCGCCGCTGGCGCCGATGCACACGGCTGGGAGAGCCTCAGCCCGCCGCCATGCCGGCCGGCGCCTGTTCCTGGCGCGCCGCCACCGGCCGGGGGAGCGGCTGCCGCTCGCCGAGGATGCAGCGGGAGATCACCAGCCGCTGGATCTCCGCTGTCCCCTCCCAGATCTGGTAGATCTTGGCATCGCGCATGAAGCGCTCCACCGGGTACTCCTTGATGTACCCGTAGCCGCCCAGGATCTGGACCGCGTCGGTGGTCGCTCGCATCGCCATGTCCCCGGCGAAGAGCTTGGCCATCGACCCCTCCCCGCGGGCAAAGGGAGCGCCCCGCTCGATCATCCAGCCCGCTCGCCAGATCAGCAGCCGGGCGGCGTCGATCTCGGTCGCCATGTCGGCGAGCTTGAAGGCGATCGCCTCGTGGCGGGCGATCGGCCTGCCGAACGCCTGCCGCTCCAGGGAGTAGTCACGCGCGAACTCGAAGGCCGCCCGGGCGATCCCGAGAGCCCCCGCCGCGACGCTGGGGCGGGTGGCCTCCAGCATCTGCAGAGCGCCGACCGCCCCCGGACCGGTCTCGGAACCGTCCGCCTCGGCTCCCAGCCGCGCCTCCTCGGGGACGAGGCAGTCCTCGAGGATCACCTGGGCGGTGTGGGAGGCGCGCACGCCCATCTTCTTCTCCTTGCGCCCCTGGCGCATCCCGGGGTTCCCCTTCTCGATGACGAAGCCGGCGATCCCCGCCGGACCCAGGGTGCGGTCGGTGGTGGCGAAGACCACCTGGACGTCGGCGATCCCGCCGTTGGTGCAGAACTGCTTGGTCCCGTTGAGGACCCAGCCCCCCTCCACCTTGCGGGCGCTGGTCTCGAGAGCCAGGGCGTCAGACCCGGAGTTGGGCTCGGTCAGTCCCATCGCCCCGATCCGGAGCTGGGAGGGGTCGGCGAGCATCCCCAGGTAGCGCTGCTTCTGGGCCTCGGTGCCCATGGCGAGGATGGCCGCGCCGCAGAGGCCCGTGCCCTGGATGGAGACCGCCATCCCGGCGTCTCCCCAGGAGAGCTCCTCGGTGAGGATCAGCTCGCTGATGAAGTCGACACCACCACCCCCGTACCGCTCGGGAAAGGCGGAGGCCGCGTCCAGCCCCAGCTCGTGAGCTATGCGCATGACGTCCCAGGGGGTCTCCTCCCGCTCGTCGTAGCCGGCCGCTCGCGGACGCATCTCGTTCACCGCGAAGTCGTGGGCGAGGCGGCGGATCTCCTCCTGCTCGGTGGTGAGGGTGAAGTCCAGTGGCATGCGAGGACCTCCTTCAGTCGCCGAGGCGGACCACCGCCCGGCCGTTGGTCAGGACCCGCTCGCCACGGCTGGAGGTGGCCTCCAGCTGCAGCGTGACGGTGCCGGAGGCCTCCTCGAGGGAGACGACCCGGCCGGTGCACGTGATGGTCTCCCCGGGCAGGAGGGGCTTGGAGAAGCGGCAGCCCAGCTCGAGGACACCCTCGTACGAGCCCACCCAGCGGCCCACCGCCTCGGCGAGGATGGCCATGTCCAGCATCCCGTGGGCGATCGTCCCTGGCAGGCCCACCCCGCGGGCGAACTCGGGATCGAGGTGGATCGGGTTGGGGTCGCCGGCGGCCTTCGCGTAGGCGGCGATCTGATCCTGGCTCACCGCGCGCGAGAGGGGCGTCATCTCCTCGCCGATCCGGATCGCGGCCAGCGGGCGGAGGCCGCTCACCGGCCGCCGCCTCGGAACAGGAGCAGGGAGCGGCCCCGGCAGACGGTGTCCCCGGCCCCGTCCACGGCGGCGAGGTCGACCGTGAGGAAGATCAGGCCTCGCTTGCTCTCCACGGCGGCCACCTCGGCCGACGCCAGCAGCGCATCGCCGGGATGGACGGGGGACGCCCACTCGAAGCTCTGCTCGACGTGGATGAGGCCGGCCAGGTCGATGCCCAGCTCGGGGTCGGCGAAGACCTGGCCGAGCGCCGGCATGAGGCAGTACACGGCGGCGAAGGTGGGCGGGACCGACCCCGCCGAGAAGACGGCATCGGGGCCGGCGACGGCCGCCGCGTACGCGCTGACGCGCTCGGCGGCTACGACCTCGGCGGGGGCCTCGTAGCGGCGTCCCACGTGGGACGGATCGAGCATCGGCGCGGGCTCCCTCCGCTCAAAAGTTGACGTCCGCGTCAGCAATCCGCATCGAATATAGCAGCCTCACGCCAGCCGGACCTGATAGGGTCGCTATCACCTTGCTTTGACGGGGCCGCCGGTCCTCTGCTAGCGTCCCCGCCGCCGAAGAGGTGCCAGAGCGCATCGAGCACACCGGCGAAGGGGCTCCGGGGAGGATGGTCATCCGCGGTCTGCGAGTTCGCCTGCTGCGCCACGCATGGGTGCTCCTGATCGCCCTCCTCCTTCCGGTCATCGCACCCCGCCTCCCCGTCGGGGCATCCGCAACGCAGCCCACCGCCCAGGTCCTGAACGCGGTCATCGAGGGCACCCCGGCGCAGGCCTCGCCGCCCGCCGGCCCGGCGCTCACCGTGATCGCCCCGGCCGGGGCCACGGTCGCCTCCCTGGCCGCCTCCTACGACCGCAACGCCGCCGCGATCACCTGGGCCAACGACCTCCTCCCCGGCAGCGCGCCCCAGGCGGGCAACGCGGTGCTGCTGCCGCCCGGACCGGGGGCGCTGGTCGAGGTGCAGGCGGGCGAGCTCCCCAGCCAGTTCGCCCTCGACCTCGGGATCGCCCCCTCGGTGCTGCTCGCCTACAACATGCTCCAGGCGAACGTCCCGCTCGCCGCCGGCACCTACCTGCAGGTGCCGCTGGACTCCGCCCCGCAGGGCGCCCTCAACTCCGCGGCCTTCGTCCCCGAGGCGGCCGGCGTCCCCGAGGTCCCCCCCGAGGCGACGAACGGTGACAGCTTCCCCTACGGTGAGTGCACCTACTACGTGGCGACCCTGCGCAGCATCTCCTGGAGCGGCAACGCCGACGAGTGGTGGGTCAACGCGCAGCCCTACCGCCCGGAGGGGGATGTCCCGGTCGCCGGCGCCATCGCCGTCTTCGACTACGCGCCGGACGGCCACGTCGGCTACGTGGAGAGCGTCAACGCCGACGGCAGCTTCGTCGTCTCGGAGATGAACTACTCCGGATGGGGCCACGTCGACCAGAGGACCATCTCCCCCGGCGACCCCAACGTGGTCGGCTTCATCTATTAGTGGTGCGTATTGGTGGTGCGCCCCCCCGGGCGCACACCTCCTCATTCTCCGTCGGCGCGGGGGACACCGCGTTGGGAGGCGCGGGGTGGCGGGAAGCGAGGGCTCTGCGCAGGCGGCAGCTGCAATGCCGCCGAGCAGAGGGCGACGAGCGCCAGTCAGGGCGCTCGGACGCCCGGGCCCGAGCGCGGTGCCACCCCGCGCCTCCGCCCCGTGCGGAGGCTACCCGCTGAAGCGGTACCCGATCCCCGGCACCGAGTGGATGTAGGTGGGCTTCTCGGCGTCGGGCTCGATCTTGCGACGCAGCCGGTAGACGTGGGCGTCGACGGTGCGGGTCTCGATCTCCACCTCGTAGCCCCACACCCGGCGGAGCAGCTCGCCCCGGCTCATCACCTGTCCCGGGCGGGATGCCAGCAGGGCCAGCAGGTTGAACTCGGTGAGCGTGAGGTTGATCTCCTCGCCGTCGCGGAACACCTGACGCCGGCCCAGGTCGATGGTCAGGCCAGGGAACTCGAAGCGGTCGCGGGGCTGCTCCTGGGAGGAGATCTCGCTGCGGCGCAGGTGGGCCCCGATGCGAGCCATCAGCTCGCGGACCTCGAAGGGCTTGGTGACGTAGTCGTCGGCACCCAGCTCCAGCCCGACCACGACGTCGATGGTGTCGGCCTTGGCGGTGAGCATCAGGATGGGCACCCGGGAGCCCTCGGAACGCAGGCGCCGGCAGACGTCCAGGCCGCTCATCCCGGGCAGGTTGACGTCGAGGATGATCAGGTCGGGATTCTGCTCCCGTGCCGCCTGCAGGCCCTCCAGACCGGTGGCGGCCTCGAGAAGGGTGTGATTCTGAGCGCTCACGGCGAGCCGGACCACCTCGCGGCTGGGGGGGTCGTCCTCGACGATCAGGATGGTCTTGCCGCCGGCGGTCATGATGCGGCCGGCTCCAGGTACGTGGCGATCCGTTGCACGAAGCTCGCTACCTCGATGGGCTTGCTGATGTACCCCGAACAACCGGCGGCGAGCGCCTCCTGCTCGTCACCCTTCATGGCGTTGGCGGTGAGAGCGACCACGGGGACGTCGGCGGTCTTGGGATCGGACTTTAGCATCCGGGTGACGGTCAGACCGTCCATCCCGGGCAGCTCCACGTCCATCAGGACCAGGTCGTAGAGCGTCGCGCGGGCCTTCTTCAGACCCTCGGCCCCGTCGGCGGCGACGTCGACGTCGAAACCGCTGCCCTTGAGCACCATCCGGGCCAGCTGGCGGTTGCTGGCGTTGTCCTCGATGAGGAGGATGCGGTTGTGGGCCCGGCCGTTCTGCTGCTCCATCCCCAGCAGCGGGAGCTGGAAGGTGAAGACGGAGCCCCGGCCCACCTCCGAGTCGACCCGGATGTCCCCGCCGTGGAGCTCCACCAGGCGGCGGGTGAGGGAGAGGCCCAGACCCGTGCCCTCGACCTGGCGGGTGGTGGCGGTGTCCAGCTGGTAGAACTCGTCGAAGATCCGCTCGTGGTACTCCTTGGGGATGCCGACGCCGGTGTCGCCGACGTCGACCACCAGCCAGCCGTTCTCGGAACGCGCCGACACCCAGACCCGTCCGCCCTGGGAGGTGAACTTGATCGCGTTGGAGAGCAGGTTGTAGAGGATCTGCTTGAACTTGCTCTTGTCCGCCCGGGCCTCCAGGTCCTCGGGGTCGACGGTGATCACCAGGTCGATGTCGCGGCGCTCGCTCAGCGAGCGGATGACGTTGTGGACCTCGCGCACCGCGTTGCCCACGGTGAAGCGGTCGTAGGCCAGCTCCATCCGCCCGGCCTCGATCTTGGAGAGGTCGAGGACGTCGTTGACCAGCTCGAGGAGGTGCTTGCCGCTGGCGTGGATGTTCTCCAGGCACTCGTGCCGCTGGTCCTCGGAGAGCTCCACCAGGTTGTCCTTGAGGATCTCGCTGAAGCCGAGGATCGCGTTGAGGGGGGTGCGCAGCTCGTGGCTCATGTTGGCCAGGAACTCGCTCTTCAACCGGGAGATCTCGGCGATGTGGGCGTTGGCGATCTCCAGCTCGCGGGTCCGGTCGGCGATCTCCTTGATCTGCCGCTTCTGGGTGCTGTAGAGGCGGGCGTTGTCGATGGAAATGGCCGCCTGGTTGGCGATGATCTGCATCAGGGCCTGCTCGACCGAGGTGAAGGGCTTGACCTCCTTCCTCGCGATGGTCAGGGCCCCGACCAGGCGGCGGGGGGATTCCAGGGGCAATATCAGGACCGATCGGGGCGAGTAGCCCATCTCCAGATTCTTGAACCGGCTGTCCTGGGTGGCGTCGCTGACGGAGACGATCTTCCGTTGCTTGGCCGCCCAACCAACAATTCCCTCCCCCAGCTTGAAGCGAGCGACCTTGCCGACGTCCTCGGCGAAGGGGAAGGTCGCGATGGCGGAGAGGGTGCGGTCGTGCTCATCGAGGAGGAAAACGGTGGCCGCGTCACAGACGGCCAGGTCGCTGGCCGCCTTGAGCATGAAATCGATGGTCTCCTTCAGCTCAAGGCTGGACGTGAAAAGATTGCCTACCTGGCCGAGGAGATCGACGATGACCTTATCGTCCATCCGGGGCCGAGTATAGGGCACCCCTGCCATCTGCAATGAACCTTTGTTGCAATCCAGTCACCGAACGATGACGACGGGGGGGCCGATGTGACCCCACGTCGGGGGCGCGGCCTCCTGCGTGACCTCCTGGGGTGTGCCGGGCGGCGCTGGGGGCGCGCCGGGGGCCCGACCCGAGGGGTGCCGGGGATGGGTGCCCGGGCCGTCCCCTGGCCGGTGATCAGCCCTCCCGGGACCTCAGCTCGGCGGCCAGGGCGCGCAGGACGGTGACGGCGTCGCCGACGATGCCCAGGTCGGCGAGCTTGAAGATGGGCGCCTGAGGGTCCCGGTTGATGGCCACCACGCGCTGGGCACCCTTCATCCCCACCGTGTGCTGCATCGCCCCACTGATCCCACAGGCGATGTAGACGGTCGGCTTCACGGTCTTGCCGGTCTGGCCGACCTGCAGGGAGTAGGGCACCCAGCCGGCGTCGACGACGGCGCGGCTGGCTCCGACGGCGCCGTGGAGCAGACCGGCGACCTCGCGCAGCAGCTCGAAGTTAGCCGGGTCCTGCAGCCCGCGGCCTCCGCTGACCACCACCGGCGCGTCCTCGAGCTTCGGCCCGGCAGCGAGGTCGGGGGAGCGGTCGACCACGCGGGCCCGGCGGTCCTGCTCCTCGATGACGGCCGGGATCTCCACCAGCCGGGGTTCGGCGGTCCCGGCGGCCTCGGCCGTGAAGGACTTGGGCCGGAAGAGGGCGATGGCGGGCCGGTGGGAACCGAACTCGGTGCGCACCACCTGGGTGGTGCCGAAGATGGAGGTGGTCACCGTGATCGCCTCACCCGCCTCGACGTCGAGACCGTTGGCGATGACCGGCACGTCCAGCCTGGCCGCCAGCCGCCCGGCGACGTCGCGGCCGGCGTGGGTGCCGGCGAGGAGGACGAGGTCCGGCGCGCGCTCGACGGCCAGCGCGGCCAGGGTCGCGGCCGCCGGGCCACCCAGAAGGAGGTCGGAGAACCCGGGGTCGGTCGCGACATAGACGGTGGCGGCCCCGTGGCGGCCGAGCTCGGCCGCGGCCTCACGCGCCTCCGGACCGAGGCAGACCGCCTCCACCGCCCCCGCTCCGAGCGAGCGCGCCTTGGTCAGCAGCTCGAGCGCCCCGGTCGCGGGCCGCCCCTGGCTCAGCTCGGCGAAGACCCAGACCGTCCCGAGCGCCATCTCAGATCACCCGCGCCTCGACGAGCAGCTCCACGATCCGGTGGGCGCCCGTCCCGTCGTCGCTGACCACCTCGCCGGCCCGGCGCTGCTCGGCCGGGGTCACGGCAACGACCGTCTGGCCGGCGCTGGCTCCGCCGAGCCCGTCCAGGCCGAGGTCGGCGGGGGTGAGCCGCTCCAGGGGTTTCGACTTGGCACCCATGATGCCGCGGAGCGAGGGATAGCGCGGCTCGTTGACGCCGGCCGTCACCGCCAGCAGGCAGGGCAGGGTGGCCGCGATCCTCGCCGAACCGCCCTCGTCCTGGCGGGTCACGGTGAGGGCGCTGCCGTCGGAGGCCACCGCGGTGACGAAGGTGACCGCGGGCAGCCCGAGCAGCTCGGCGATCGCCTGGGGCACGACCCCGGTGTAACCGTCCGTCGACTCGGTGGCGGTGATCACGAGGTCGAAGGGCTCCCGGCCGATGGCCGCGGCCAGCACCTTGGCGGTGGTCAGCGCATCCGATCCGCGCAGGCCTTCCTCGCTCACCAGCACCCCGCGCGCCGCGCCCATGGCGAGCGCCTTGCGGATCGCGTCGAGGGCCTTCTCCGGTCCCATCGAGACGACCCTCACCTCGCCGCCGTGAGCCTCGACCAGCCGGAGCCCCGCCTCGATCCCGCACTCGTCCGCGGGGTCGAGCACCTGGTCCGCCAGGTCCCGGCGCAGCCGCCAGGTGGCCGCCTCCAACTCCCCTGGGGTGTTGGGATCCGGCACCAGCTTGATGCAGACCACCACGTTCACGCCCGACTTCCCTCCCAGCCCGCTCGCGGCGCGGGCCCCGACCTCACCGAGCTTAGCAGCCGCAAAGCTCGGCCCCCGCGGGCGCAACCGGCCCGTCTCTCAGGCCGGGCTCAGGTGCCGCGGCTCCGGGCGCGCTGACAATCGTCGTGGGAGCCGGCCTCAGCCGGCACCGGTCCCGCCCCAGGGGCGGACCCCACCCAGGAGAACATCGATCATGCCCGCCACCTCCACCTCCACCTCCGCCACCGGAAGGCTCGGCGCCTTTCTCGGCCGGCACGCCGTCGCCACCGGGATCTCGGTCGCGCTGGCGGCCGCGGTGGCCGGCCTCGGAGCCGGCTTCGCCATCGCCGCCCAGTCCCCCACCACCGCCGCGTCGCCCACCGCGGCGATCACGAGCGCGGTCACCAGCGCCACCACCACGGGTGGCGTGGCCGCCCACCCGATCATCCGCGGCCTGGTCGGCCTCACCATCAAGGACAGCGGCCAGACGCGAGCCCAGGTCCGCACCCTGCTCCGCCAGGGTGAGACCCTCACGGAGATTGCGGGCGGCCAGGCCTCCACGGTCGTCCAGGCGGCCGAGGCGGCGGTCACCTCGAAGCTGAACGCTGAGGTGGCGGCCGGCAAGATCACCTCCGCCCAGGCGGCGGCGCTCACCACCAAGGCGGACAGCCGGATCAACCAGGTCATGTCGCTGCCGGGTACCACGATCCTCAGGGCGCTGCGGGCCGGCGCATCGGCCACCCCGAGCGCCTCGCCCGCGGCAACGCCGAGCGCCTGATCGCCCATCCGGCTCGGTCCGGACCCCGTCCGACCACGGCCATAAGTCCTCTCCGCTCTCCCCCCCTCGACCGGCGTCCGCGCATCGGCGCCGGTCGCTCCTTGTCTAGACTTCGGTCATGCCCAAGCAGTACGCACACGCCGAGCAGGTGATCGACCCGCACGCCCGCTACCTGGCCACGCTGAGCACCACACGGGGTGACATCGAGATCGCCATGGAGGCGTCGCGTGCCCCCAAGACGGTCAACAACTTCGTCTTCCTGGCCGGCGAGGGCTTCTACGACGGCCTCACCTTCCACCGGGTGGTGGACGGCTTCGTCATCCAGGGCGGCTGTCCGGAGGGAAGCGGCCGGGGTGGCCCCGGCTACCGCTTCGAGGACGAGCCCGTCCAGGGCGATTACATCGCCGGGTCGGTGGCGATGGCCAACTCGGGGCCCAACACCAACGGCTCGCAGTTCTTCATCTCCACCGCGGACAACCGCCGCAGCCTGACCAAGTCGTACAACCTCTTCGGCCAGGTCGTGAAGGGGATGGAGGTGCTGGGCCAGATCCGGGTGGGGGACGTCATCAGCAAGGTGTCGGTCCGCCCCGAAACGCCGTGAGCGGCGCCTCCGAGCTGCGGCTGCTGGCCGTCCACGCCCACCCCGACGACGAGACGATCACCATGGGCGGGCTGCTGGCCCAGTGCGCCGACCGGGGCATCGCCACCTCGATCATCTGCTGCACCGACGGCCAGGAGGCGACCATCTTCGACCCCGAGTACGCCGCCAACGAGGCCGAGATCCGCCCCCGCCTCAAGCAGATCCGCGAGGAGGAGCTGCGCCAGGCGTGCGCCATCCTCGGCGTCTCCGAGCTGCACTTCCTGGAGTACGGCGACTCGGGGATGGCCGGCGCCGAGACCAACGCCCTGCCGACATCGTTCTGGCGGGTGGACATGGACGAGGCGGTGCGCCGGGTGGTGGCCGAGATCCGCCGCTTCCGGCCTCACGTTGTGGTCACCTATGACAGCAACGGCGGATACGGGCACCCCGACCACATCCAGGCGCACCGGGTCACCGTGCTCGCCGTGGAGGCCGCCTACCACTCCCTCTACAAGGAGCTCGGCCCCAGCTGGCGGGTGAGCAAGCTCTACTACACCGCGTTCCCGCGCTCGGAGGCGCGGCGGGTCGCCGAGCTGGCGGTGACGGCGGGGATGAAGCCGCCCTTCGGGGACGCCGACCCCGACAGCCTGGAGTTCATCACCCCCGACGAGTGGGTGACCACCACGGTCAACTGCCGGGACCAGCTGAGCCGCAAGCGTGACGCGCTGCGGGCCCACCGCAGCCAGCTCACCGAGGATTTCGCCCTGCTCAGCGTCCCCGAGGAGCTCCTTCGCGAGCACTTCCCCAGCGAGTTCTTCCAGCTCGCGCTCTCGCGGGTGCCGACCAGCACGCCGGAGACCGACGTCTTCGCCGGGCTGGAGGACGGGGGGGCGCCGGCGTCCTGAGCGGCGTGGTGGGGCGCCGAGGGCTCAGCGCACGGGGCCGGCGACGAGCTCCCCGCCGAACACCTCGCGGTACCGGTCGCTGAACTCCGCGGTCGTGAAGCGGTGGGCCTGCGGGCCCTGGTGCTCCACCGCGTAGGTGGCGGCGAGCGAGGCCATCCGCCCCGCGCCGGCGAGATCGAGGCCGCGGCGCAGCGCCGCCAGCAGGCCGGCCATGTAGGCGTCGCCCGCCCCGGTCGGGTCCACGACCTGTCGCGGCGGCACCGCTTCGACCGTCACCACCTGATCCCCGGAGAGGATCTGGCTGCCGCGCGCGCCCCGGGTGACGGCGACGATCGATCGCCGCGCCAGCTCGGTGGCATCGCGTCCGGTGCGGTTGCGCACCAGCTCCAGCTCGTAGTCGTTGCCGACCACAAGCCAGGCCGAGTCGAGCCCGGCCAGGAGCGTGTCATCCCCGATCGAGGGGATCTGCTGGGCGGGGGCGAAGACCAGCCGCGCCCCCATCTCACGCGCCTGCGCGACGTGGGCAGCCATGCCATCGGGGGAGTCCGGTGTCACCACCACGTGCTCGATGCCCTCCAGGGCGCGCAGGTCGATGTCGGCGGCACGTGCCATCGCCCCCGGGAAGAAGGCGGTGATCTGGTTGTCCTCGAGATCGGTGGTGATGAAGCAGGAGGCGGTGGGCACGTCGTCGCAGCCGAGCGTCGACGAGGTGTCGACCCCGGCCCTGCTCAGCGAGGCACCGTACTCGCTGAAGTCGCTGCCGACGGCGGCGCAGAGCAGCGGCCGCTCCCCGAGCAGGGCGAGGTTGTAGGCGATGTTGGCCGCTGTCCCGCCCCGGCGCCGCTCCAGGCGGTTGACCAGGAACGAGACGTTGATGAGGTGGGTCTTCTCGGGAAGGATGTGCTCGCCGAAGCGCCCGGGGAAGACCATGATCGTGTCGAAGGCGACCGAGCCGGTCACCGCAATGCGTCCCACCGGCCAAGGATACGGGGCGGCGAGGCGGTGGCGGGTCGAGCACCCGCGCCGGGGTGCGGCAGAATGGGCCCGTGCCCCTCCGCCACCTGCAACCTCCCTCGAGCGGCGTCGACGACCCGGCCCAGCCGGCCCTGAACGGGCGCGAGGCCACCATGGCCGAGGCCGTCGAGGTCTATCACCGCACCTACACCACCCTGCTCCGCTCCACCGGGGAGACCCCGCTGCGCGTGCTCGAGGCCTCCCACCGGGCCATGGGTTCCAGCCTGCACGGCCTGGCCGCCTCCAGCGAGGTGGACCTGGGCGCCTTCCTCTACGCGGTTCGCCGCCTCCCCCTGGCGGTGACGGGCGTGGAGCTGGTGGTCATGGGCCAGGCGGTCGAGGCCTTCGCCCGCAGCGGCTACCACCTGCCCGAGTGGGCGGAGACCTCGGCGCCGGGCCGGCGCCGGCGCTGGTACGACAACGGCCAGGGGACGCTCGCCGTGCTGATCGCCTCGGAGACCGACGTCGACGACCTCATCCCGACCCTGGTCGCCTTCCAGATCGAGTGGAACAAGCTGGGCGCGGCGCTCATCGGGGCCGAGGCACCGGCGGATCCCACCCCGGCGTCGCTCGCCGCCGGCTGCGGGGGCCGCGAGGACGACTGGGCGCAGCTCCAGGAGATGTGGGGCGACGCCTTCCGGGAGCGGCTGCTCCAGATCGCCGCCCGGAAGAAGGCGATCCGGGTGCGCATGCTCGGCGGCACCCAGGTGGGCTACGCGCGCGTGACCCGTCGCTGGTGGGAGCAGGTGACCGGGACCATGCGCAGCCAGTCGCTGCGTGACCGGCCCGTCTACTTCGTGAGCAGCAACTCGCACAGCCTCGCCAACCTGCTCACCGGGGTCGCCCGACAGCACGAGACATCGCTGGTCGAGCTGGTCGAGGAGCGGGGTCCGGACGACCTCCGCCGGGAGCTGCTGCGCTTCCGCGGCGGCCTGGCCGAGGGCGACTGGAACAACTTCCTCTATTACGCGGCCCGGCTCCACACCGGCAGCATCGCCACCGACGAGCGCGGTCACCTTCGCCACGAGGAGCGCGAGCGCGGGGTCCACGGGGTGGCCAGCCGGACCGCGCTCGACGTCGCCGCCCAGGTGATCCCCCTCGACCGGCTCGACCCGGCCCACTTCGACCCCCGCCTGGGCGCCGTCGACGCCGACCGCCTGCGCAGCAGCCAGGCGGTGATCATCAACATCGACTACCCGCTGGGGCTCGCCGCCTACAACATCCTGCGCGAGGTGGCCGAGACCGTGACCGAGCTGCGCGGCGTCTACATCCTCGGCAAGGCGGCCACGCTCAACGCCGACGTCGGCGACGTGATGATCTCCAACGTCGTCCACGACGAGCACAGCGGCTGCACCTACTGGCTCAACAACGCCTTCACGGTCGCCGACATCGCCCCCCATCTCCGCTTCGGCAGCGGCCTGGACAACCAGCGGGCGGTGTCGGTCAAGAGCACCTTCCTGCAGAACCGCGGCTACCTCGACTTCTACTACCGCGAGGCGTTCACGGTCGTGGAGATGGAGATGGGGCCCTACTGCAACGCCATCTACGAGCTGAGCGAGTCGGGGCGCTACCCGACCGGCGAGCCGGTCAACTTCTCGCAGCTGCCGCTCGACTTCGGGATCATCCACTACGCCTCGGACACGCCCTTCACCCAGGCGAGGACGCTGGGGGCGCGCGGACTCTCCTACTTCGGGATGGACTCCACCTACGCCGCCTCGGTGGCGATCATCCGCCGGGTCCTGCAGCGCGAGGGCGCGCTGTGCGCGCCGGCCGCCGATCCCGCGCAGGGGCCAGCCGCCGACCCAGCGCCTTGAGCAGGGTGCCGACGAATCCCCGGCGAGGCTCGGGGACACCATGCCGCTCCTGAGCGTCTCCGGGCTCGCCGTCGCCTACGGGGCCGACACCATCTTCAGCGGGCTCGACCTGCGCCTCGAGCGCCGGGCCCGGCTGGCGGTGGTGGGCGCCAACGGGGCCGGCAAGTCCTCGCTGCTGCGGGTCCTGGCCGGGGAGCTGGAGCCGAGCGAGGGGGTGGTCGACCGGCAGCGTGGGATGCGCAGCGCCTACCTGCCCCAGGATGCTCCGGTGCCGGTCGCGGACACCGTGCTCGAAGAGGTGATGGCGTCGCGCACCGACCTGGCCGCGATGCGCCGCGAGCTCTCCGTCCTGGAGACGGCCATGGGCCGGACGGGGCCGGAGCTGGAGGGCCACTTGAGCCGCTATGGCGACCTTCAGCATCGCTACGAGGATGCCGGCGGGTACGATCTGGAGGCGCGCGCCCGCGAGGCGCTGGGCGGGTTGGGCATCGACGAGGAGCAGCGGGGCCGCAACCCTGCCGAGCTGTCGGGAGGCCAGCAGCGGCGCGTGGAGCTGGCCAAGCTGCTGGTGGCCGACGCCGACCTTCTGTTGATTGATGAGCCGACCAACCATCTCGACCTGGAGGGCATCGAGTGGCTGGAGGGCTTCATGGCCGGGGTGGGCACCGCCTTCGTGCTGGTCTCCCACGACCGCCGCTTCCTCGACCACGTCTGCACCGGGGTGCTGGAGATCAACCACGGCATCGCCGAGGAGTACCCCGGCAACTACAGCGCCTACACGCGCCTGCGTGTGGAGCGGCGGACCCGCCGCCAGAAGGAGTTCGAGGAACAGCAGGACCACATCCACCACCAGGAGGAATTCATCCGCCGCTACAAGGCGGGGCAGCGCGCGCGCGAGGCCCGGGGCCGTCAGACCAAGCTGGACCGCCTGGTCCGGGTAGCGCCCCCACCCGACGACCGCCGGCCCCGGCTCCGCTTCGCCACCGCCCCGTCGTCGCGGGTCGCCCTGAAGGCCTCGGGGCTGGTGGTGGGGCGGGAGGCGCCGCTGCTCGAGCTGCCGCCCCTCACGCTCGCCCCCGGGGACCGGATCGCCGTGGTCGGGGCCAACGGGAGCGGCAAGTCGACGCTGCTCCACACCCTGGCCGGCGAGCTGCGGCCGCTGGAGGGGCGGGTGGAGCTGGGCCCGCGCACCGAGTTCCGCCTCTACCGCCAGGACCTCGGCCGGGGCCAGGTCACCGACGCCCAGAGCTTCGCCAGCAACCAGGACAGCACGGTTCTCGAGGACCTGCTCGCCGACCACCCCATCGGCCCCGAGCGCGCCCGCAACACCCTGGGCGCCCTGCTCTTCTCCGGCGACGAGGTCAACCGCAAGGTCGGGGAGCTGTCGGGCGGGGAGCGCGCCCGGCTGCTGATGGGCAAGCTGGCGCTGGAGCCGACCAACGTGCTCTTCCTCGACGAGCCGACCAACCATCTCGACCTGCCCGCCCAGGAGGTGCTGGAGGCGGCGCTCACGCGCTACCCGGGGGCATTGGTCCTGGTGTCGCACGACCGCGCCCTGATCGACGCCCTGGCCACCGAGACCTGGGCCATCGAGGAGGGGGGCAGGGTGCGGCGGGTCGTCGGCGGCTACACGGCGCTGCTCGCCGACCGCCAGCGCGAGCGGGTCTCCGCCGGCAGGGCCCCGGCCACGCTGGTCGCGGCCGGGCGCGTCGGTGCGGCGGGCGATGGCCGGGACGGCGGCGCTCCGCACGCGGACGGCGCGCCCGGCGCTCCCTCGCAGAGCCGGCGCGAGCGCGCCGCGGCCCGCTCGCACTCCGCCGAGGGCCGCCGCCTGGAGGCCGAGATCGCCGAGATCGAGACCGCTCTCGCGCAGACGCGGCAGCTCCTGCTCGATCCCGCCACCTTCGCCGACCCGGTGGTGGGCGCCGAGGTCGGTCGCGAGCACGACCGTCTCACCGGGGCGCTCGCCGAGCTCTACGAGCGCTGGGCGGGGATCGCCGCCGAGTAGGCGAGCGGGCGGGGTGGGCGCGGGGGTGGGGAGCCCCGGTGACGCGGCTACACTGCGCGCGTGTCCGAGGAAGGTCAGCTCGCGGTCGGCGGCGTCCTCATCGACGACGCGGCGATCCAGCGGCGCGTCGACGAGCTCGCCGCCGAGATCGACGCCGCCTACCCCGCCCTGGATCAGCCGCTGGTCCTGATCTGCGTTCTCAAGGGGTCGATCCTCTTCACGGCCGACCTCGCCCGGGCGCTGACCGTCCCCGTCGAGCTCGAGTTCGTCGCCTGCCGCTCCTACGGTGACGCCACCAGCAGCTCGGGCACCGTGGAGCTGGTCAAGGACGTCTCCATGAGCCTCAAGGAGCGCGACGTGCTGATGGTCGAGGACATCATCGACACCGGGTTGACCACCTCCTTCCTGCGCAAGCACCTCTCCAGCCATCACCCGCGCTCGCTGCGCCTGGTCTCGCTGCTCGACAAGCGCAGCCACCGGATGCGCGAGGTCCAGATCGACTTCCGCGGCTTCGACATCCCCGACCACTTCGTGGTCGGCTACGGCCTCGACCTGGCCCAGCGCCACCGCAACCTCCGCGCCGTCCACATCGTCGACGTCTCGTGAACGGCGGCGCCCGGGCGCCGCTGGTCGCCGTCTGCGGAGGCGCGGCGGCAACGGGAGAGGAGGCGGCCGCCGCCGAGGTGGTCGGGCGGCTGCTGGCGGAGCGCGGGGCGGTGGTCGTCTGCGGCGGGCTCGGGGGCGTCATGGAGGCGGTCTGCCGCGGCACCGCCGCGGCCGGTGGGCTGAGCGTCGGCCTGCTCCCGGGTGACGACCCGGCGGCGGCCAACGCCCACGTCGGTCTCGCCCTCGCCACCGGGCTGGGCGAGCTGCGCAACGGCCTGATCGCCCGCGTCTGCCGGGGGATGATCGCCATCGGCGGGGGGTACGGGACCCTCAGCGAGGTGGCCCTCATGCTCCGGCTGGGCCGGCCCGTGTGCGCGCTCGGCTCCTGGCGGCTGGTGCCGCCCCAGGACGGGGACGACGATCCCGCCTTCCATCGCGCCGACGATCCACGCGGCGCCGTCGACTGGCTGCTGGACCGGATCTGAAGCACGCCGGGCCCATGGCGAGGGCACGCACCGCAGGGCACCTCTCCCGCCGGCTCCCGCTCGGCCCGCCCGCCGGCCTCCGTCACACCTCGAAAACAGACACCCGGATCGCAGTCCGTTGGGGGTAAGTTGGGTCGCATGGCGATCAGGCGTCCGTCAGGGGCTCCGCGGGGCAGGGACCTCTTCCGCGCCGAGGTCAGCTCCCTGGTCGCCGACCTGGGCGGGCTGACCGGCGACGAGGCCCCGCCGGGGCCCGGTGGCGGGGTTCCGGCTGATCGGCCACCTCGCACTCCGCAGGAGCCGTTCGCCGAGGCAGGGCCTGACGCACCCGCGGTGCCTCTGGCGCCCACGACCAGCGCAGCTCCCCCTGAGGTATCCGCGGCGGACGGCGCGCCGCCGGCCCCACCGACCCCGCCGTCCCCACCGACCCCGACCGTCCCGCCCGAGCTCGAGGACCCCCCCTCCTTCTCGCCGAGCTACCTGCCTCCGCTTCCACCCGCGCTGCCTTCGACGGCGTGGACCGCCCCCGGCACCGGTCTCGGACCTCTCTCTCCGCCGCGCCCGGCACCGGCACCCGGCCCACCCCCCTCGCCGCCCGGAGGCTGGCTGGCGGCCGCGCTGGCGGCGGGCGCGGCGGAGCGGGCAGCACCGCCGGCCCCCCGTCACGCCGTGCCTCCTCCGGAGGCCTGGCCCGAGCCGCCGGAGCCCCTCCCCCCACCGGCGCCCGCCGGCGCCCTGGTCGAGCCCGACCCCTACTGGTTGACGCCCGCCACGACCACCACCGAGACAGCACCGCCCCCGTTCGAGCCGCGAGAGGCGGGTGGGGCATCCCTCGCGGGCTTCCGGGCCCCGGTGCCCGTGGCCGGCGCGGACGGGCCGGCACCTCCGGGGTGGCAGGCCGCCTCGGCGCCGGTGGCGGTGGTCCAGCCCGACCTCTCGGGCATGCCCGGGTGGGAGCTGCCGCCGAGCCCGGACGCGTCCGGCCGACCGCAGCCGGAGCCCCCTCTGCCGGAGCCGCCGGAGAGCGGCCAGCGATTCCGCAGCAGCCCACCGTCCGGTGCCGCCGCGATCGCGGAGCGGCTCGGGACCACGACCGAAGCGCTCTCCGCGCCGCCCGGCGTGACGCCCTCCGGTCCGCTCCCCAATCAGCGCCTGGGGTTGCCGCTCCTCCCCGGGGGTGCGGCGGCCCCGGTGTCGACCCGGCCCTGGAGCCTGACCGCAGCCACCCAGCCACTGCCTCCGCTGGGGCCCTCGCCGGGGCGCCTGGGGAGCTTCCCGGCCACCGAGCCCCCGGGGCCCGCGCCGGCCCGCCCGCGGGCTGGACGCACCGGCCTGCCCTTCGCGGCGGTTGTCGCCCTGCTGATCGGAGTGCTGCTCGTCCTCGTCGTCCTGATCGCGCTGCAGCTCCGCCCCTGAGCGCAGGCGGTCGGGAGACCGCCGGCTCGCCGGAAGGCCGGCAGGGTGCGGAAGAACCCCCGGCGAGGAATGGCGTTTCCCAGGCCGGCGAGGCGAAGGAGCCGACGAGAAGGCGAGGGAGCATACCTGTAGGTATTCGACCGAGCCCTCGCAGGAAGGCGACACCCGCATCGCCGAGGATGGGGGCGTCAGGACCGTCGGGGGTTCTTCCGCACCCTGCTAGGAGACGACGGGGAGTCCCGCCTCCTCCCAGGCGTCGATGCCACCGGCGACGCTCGACGCCCGGGGCCGTCCGGACTGCCGGAGGAACTCCGCGGCGCGGCGGCTGCGCCGTCCGACCCGGCAGTGGATGTAGACGTCGCCGTCGGCGGGCAGCTCGGCGAGGCGGGACGGAAGCTCGACCAGGGGGATCAGCAGAGCGCCCGGGATCCTCCGCTCCCTCCACTCCCAGGGCTCGCGGACGTCGAGGAGGAGCGCACCGGTCCGCGTGACGGCGGCGTGGGCCTCCAGGGGGCTGACCTCGACCGGGAGATCCATCGTGAGCCGAGTATATGCGGCCCCCGGACGGGGGTCGCCGGCCCGGGGACGGCGGCACATCGTCCCCGGAACAGGCTGTTACATTGGCCCGGCCGTGACCGCCGCGCCGCCCCCAGCCGCCGCACCCCTCCCGGTCACCGAGGTCCGGGCACCCTGGCATGAGTGACGACTACGTCATCGGCGCGGTCATCGGCGAGGGGCTGATGGGCCCGCGCTACGCGGGCCGCTACCGCCCCAGCGGCCACCCGGTCGCCCTCGAGGAGGTCCCGCCTCCCCTGCTCGAAAGGCGGGACTTCGTGGAGAAGCTCGCCGGCGCCGGACGTCAGGCCGCGGGCATCACCGACTCCCACGTGGTGGCCCTCTACGACCTGGTCCGGATCGGCCCCCATCTCTACGTGGTGACCGAGCTGATCCGGGCTCGCAGCCTCTCCGCGATGCTCGGTGGGGAGCCGAAGCTGCCGCCCGCGGCGGCCCTCCTCATCGTGGACTCGGTCCTGGCCGCCCTTCAGGAGATCCACCGAGCCGGTATGGCGCACGGTGACATCTGCCCCGACGTCGTGGTGGTCACCCCGACGGGGAGCGTCCGCCTCGCCGAGGTCGGGGTCGCGGCGGTCCTGGCGTCCGACCCGGCCATGCCGGGGTGGCCGGCCGTGCCGCCCCCGGAGGGGGGCGCTCCCAGCACGGCCGGGGACCTCTACGCCACCGGTGCGCTGCTCCGGGAGCTGGTCGGCGGGCTGCGCCCGGAGGAGGAGGGGGAGTGGGCCGGTCCGGGCCGGCTCGGGGCCCTGGTCCGGCGCGCGCTGGCCCCCTCCCCGGATCAGCGCTTCGCGAGCGCCGCCGAGTTCCGCCAGGAGCTGGAGGGCAGCGCGGCCGCGGAGCTGGGCTCCGGCTGGCAGGTCCAGAGCGACCTGGCGGCCCGGGCCACGCGACCCCTCGGCCCCCAGGCGCCGCGACGCCGCCCGGAACGGACGCTGAGCGCCGGCACGGATGTCGGAACGGCGGCAACGGCGGCCGCCGATCTCGCCGCCCCCGGCGATCCCGGCGTCGCGGCGGGCGGGGCAGCAGCGGGCCTGGCGGCGGGGCCGGGCGAGGGGCCGGCCGCCACCCCCCCTGCGGCGCCGGCCTTCATGCGGGAATCCGCTCCGCCGGAGCCGCCGCCCGTCGGCCCGGTGGTCCCCCCCGCCCCCTTTGCCTCGGCCACCGGGATGGGCCCCGACCCCTTCGAGCCTCCCCCGGTGGTCTGGGGCCACCCACCGGTGATCGGGCCGTATGCGTCACGCCCGCAGCGGGTGCCGCTGCCCCGCACGTCAGGACGGCGTCGGGGGCGGCTCGTCGTCGGCCTGGTGGCGCTGCTCGTCGTGGTGGCGGCCGTCGTGGCCGCGTTGCTCCTGCTCACCCCGGGCTCCTCGAGCCCGGCCAGCACGCCGCTGCGGGTCAGCGAGGTGCGCCTGGCGGTGCAGCCCGGCAGCAGCGGGGGATGCGGCACCACCTTCACCTTCACCGCCACCGGCTCGGTCAGCGGCACCGGCCGGCTCACCTACGAGTGGCTCAAGAGCACGGCCGGCAGCACCCCCCTCTACGACCGCTACACGGTGACGATCAGCCGCAGCGAGGGCTCCTTCCGGTTCACGACGCCGCTGCAGGTGACCGGCGAGGCCACCGTCAAGAGCACGGTCGGCTTCCAGATCCTCTCCCCGCCGACCGCGGCGAAATCCCAGACGGTCAGCTACACCTGCACCCACTGACGGCTCGGCGTTGCCCCGGCGCGCCGACGCTCGAGCCGGCGGCCCCACGAACCACGAGGCCGTCCCCGCCGCCGAGCGCGACAGGAACGGCCATCGTGGCCGGGTCGGACCGGCAGGTCAGCTGGCGGGGTCCGGGGAGCGCCGCCGCCGCGCGGCGATGGCCAGACCGAGGCCGGCGATGAGGAGCGCCGCGGCCCAGGGGAGCATCGAGCCGGAGCCCCCCTCCGCGCCGCTCTCGGGGACGGGGACCGAGGTGGACGCCGGAGCCGCGGCCCCGTACTCATAGGCACCGATGTCGCAGGTGGTGTCGGAGCCGGTGATCCTCACGTAGCCGCGCTCGTCGTCGGTGGGACAGGAGGACTTGAGCGCGGCCTGGATGGCGGGGCTTCCGGTCAGCAGCGCCTCGGTCTCCAGCGGGCCCCCGTTGCTGGCCAGGGAGCCGAGGTCGGGATTGGTGGATTCCTGGTCACCGGTGCCGGTGAAGCCGCAGGTGGTGCCGTCCTCGATGTTGTGACTGGTCGTCGTGACGGCGGTGTAGCAGTTCGTGCTCCCGGTGCTGTCGGTGTTGCCCGAGACGATGGAGTTGACGATGTCGACGGGGTCGCTCTCCGGGTCCGGTCCGGGGTCGATGCCCCCGGCGGTCTCCGATCCGCTGCCGGTGTTGCCGACGATGTCGCTGCTGGTGATGGTCAGAGTGCCGGTGTTGTCGATGCCACCGGCTGCCCCCGACCCTGACCCCACGTTGTCGGCGACGGTCACGTTGACGAGCGTGAGGGTACCGTAATTCTCCACACCGGCGGCGTAGGGGTCGGATGTGTCCTGGTTGCCGCTGATCGTCACATCGGTGAGGGTGGTGTCGTTGTTGCCGCCGTTGAAGAGACCGCCGACGTTGCCTGCCTTGTTGTTGGCAATGGCGACGTCGGTGAAGCTCACGGTGTTCGCGGTGCTCCCGGCAATGACATCGACACCGCCGTCCCCGGTGGATCCGTTGTCCGAGTCCTGGATGGTCAGATTCGCGAAGTCGACGGTCGCCCCGCTGGCTTCCACGGTGACGGTGGCCCCGCTCAGGGCGAGGGTGGTCACACCGTCGATGAAGGTTGTCGCCGCCGACGCCCCGACCACGCTCATCGAGGTGGTGATGTCGGGAAGGACGGCGGCGTTGGCCAGCGTGTAGGTGCCGGCCGGGAGGTCGATGGTGTCACCGGTGTCCCCGTCGGCGACGGTGATCGCCTCGCGCAGCGAGCAGGGGCTGGCGGCCGCGGGGCAGTCCGACGTCGCCGGATCGCCGAACGTGGTCACGGTCAGGGTCTGGGTGGCGGCGTGGGCCGGCAGAGCGGTCAGCCCCGCCAGGCCGAGGGTCGCCAGTGTCATCCCACCGGTGACGGCCAGCCTCCGGAACCAGGCGCGGGCCGCCAGGAGAACCGTGGCGCGCTGGGGCTGGTTGGGTCGACCCACGAGCGATCCCCTTCAGAGTGAGTGCTCAAGCGTGTGGACAGACCTTAGCCGAAGAGGGCCACCTGGCGGGCTCTCATTGGATCGAAAGACCCGTTGGGTCGAAGGACCCGTAGAGCACTGCTGAGGGAGGGCCCACGGCCGCCGGTCCGCGGGCTCGGGTGGATGAAGCGTTCAGCCGGCGTGGCCCTCGGTGGCGGCGTCGAGCAGGGCCTCGCCCTGGTCCTGGGGGCCCACGAAGGCGAGCCGGACCTCGTCGATCCCCGAGGCGATGCGCTCGGCCACCCGTTGGACCTCGGCCACCGTGACCTTCGCGATCGCGGCGGCGCGGTCGTCGGGCGTCTCCAGCGGGAGCCGCGCCCGCCAGCGGGCGCCGTAGAAGCGAGCGCTGGCCATCGCCGTCTCGGTGGAGCGGAGCAGGCGGCCGATCATCGCCGACTTGGCCGCCGCCAGCTCGGCCGCGGGAATCGGGCGGGCGGCCATCTTGCGCAGCTCGCGGAAGGAAAGGCGGACCGCCTTGGCGGCGTCCTTGGGCCGGGTCCCGGTCGCGATCGCAAAGACCCCGGTGTCCTCCATGGGCTCATGGTGGGCGAAGATCGAGTAGGCGAGGCCGTTGCGCTCCCGCACGGTGTGGAAGAGGCGAGAGGACATCCCACCCCCGAGGATGTAGGTCATCACCGAGAGCGCCGTGCGGTCGTCGTCCAGGGCGGGGATGCCCGGCACGGCCAGGGCCATCTTGATCTGAGGCTCCTCCTCCGGCGTGAAGGGCCGTACGTTGGCGGCGTAACGCTCCCCCTGGCCCCAGCGTGCCTGCGCCCGCGGCCGGGGCCGGGCGTGGGGGATGTCGGCGAGCAGAGCCGCCGCCCGGTCGGGCTCGAGCACCGCGCCGCCGGCGATCACCAGGCACATCGAGGCGGGCGCGTAGAAGGAGCGGTGGTATTCGAGGAGCTGATCGCGGGTCGCCTTCTCGATGACCCAGGGAAAGCCCGCTGCCGACCACGACACCGGCTGGTCGGCCCCGAAGGTCACCGTGCCCAGACGATCCCAGATCCAGCCGTCGGGATCGGCGAGCCGCGCCGACAGCTCCTGCAGGACCACGTTGCGCTCGCGCTCGACCTCCTCCACGGCGAAGAGGGGCCGGCTGAGCATGTCGGTGACGATGTCGGCGAGCTCGTGCATCGCCGTGGCGGGGCCCTCGGCGTAGTAGCCGACCTCCTCGGTGTCGGTGTAGGCGTTGGTCGACGCCCCCAGGCGGTCGATCTCGCGGGTGATCTGCTTGGTGGTGGGCCGGCGCTCGGTCCCCTTGTAGAACATGTGCTCCAGGTAGTGGGCCAGACCGGCGGTCTCCTTGGACTCGTCGCGCGACCCGGCCCGCACGATCAGGAAGATCCCGACGTTGCGGCTCGCCGACGGCGCATTGAGCAGGGTGACGCCATTGGGCAGAGTGATCACGTTGGGAGGGAGCATGGCGAGGGCGGCGGCGGGCGAGGCAGGGGACAACGCTGGTGACCTCCGAACCATTGAGACCAGGGAAAGGTAGCGCGCCAGCTCGACAGGGTGCGGAAGGGTCCTCCCAGGTCCCGCTAGGACGTGCCCGACTCCCAGGAAGCCAGGTAGCGGCGCTGCTCGTCGGTGAGCACGTCGATGGCGATCCCCATGCTGTGCAGCTTGAGGGCGGCGATCGCTTCGTCGATGTCGGTGGGCACGTCGTAGACGCGGGGCTCCAGCTCGGCGTGGTGGCGGGCGACGTACTCGGCGCAGAGGGCCTGGTTGGCGAAGGACATGTCCATAACCGCGGCCGGATGGCCCTCGGCGGCGGCCAGGTTCACGAGCCGCCCCTGGGCGAGCACGTTGACGGTGCGGCCGTCGTTCAGCCGGTAGGCCTCGACCGACGGCCGCGGCCGGGTGACGCCCGAGGCCATGTCGTCGAGTGCCGCCAGGTTGATCTCGTCGTTGAAGTGGCCGCTGTTGGCCACGATGCACCCGTCCTTGAGGACCTCGAAGTGGTGGCGGTCCAAGACGTTGATGTCCCCGGTGACGGTGACCACGAAGTCGGCCTGGGGTGCGGCCTCGGCCAGGGTCATGACCCGGTAGCCGTCCATGGCCGCCTCCAGGGCCCGGACCGGGTTCACCTCGGTGACCACGACGTGGGCGCCGTGGCCGGCCGCCCGGCTGGCCAGGCCGCGCCCGCACCAGCCGTAGCCGCAGACCACGAGGGTCTTGCCGGCGAGGAGGACGTTGGTGGCCCGGATGATCCCGTCCAGCGTGCTCTGGCCGGTCCCGTAGCGGTTGTCGAACATGTGCTTGGTGAGCGCCTCGTTCACGGCCACGATCGGGAACCGCAGCGCCCCATCCGCGGCCATGGCCCGGAGCCGGATCACCCCGGTGGTGGTCTCCTCGGTCCCCGCCAGCACCTCCGGGATCAGGTCGGTCCGGCTCTTGTGCAGCTCCGCGACCAGGTCGGCGCCGTCGTCCATGGTGAGCTGGGGGCGGTGATCCAGCACCGCGTTGATGTGATCGAAGTAGCGGCCGCTGTCCTCCCCCTTCACGGCGAAGGTGGGCACGCCGTGGCGCGCGGTGAGAGCCGCGGCGACGGGATCCTGCGTCGACAGCGGGTTGCTCGCGCAGAGGCGCACGTCGGCGCCGCCGGCGACCAGGGTGATGGCGAGGTTGGCCGTCTCGCTGGTCACGTGCAGGCAGGCGCCGAGCCGGAGCCCCGCCAGCGGACGCTCCCGCTCGAAGCGCTCGCGGATCAGGGCGAGCACCGGCATCTCCCGGGCAGCCCAGGCGATCAGCCGGTCGCCCTCATCGGCGAGGGCGAGATCGGCGACGTCGTGGGGGGAGGTCCGAGCGGTGCTGGTCATGCCGTCTCCTGTCTCGCGCTGGCGAGGCTGACTGGAGCGGCCATGGTACCCGAGCGCTTCAGAAGCGGATCAGCGCGACGTGACGGCGGTCGCCCAGGGCCTCGGCACCGCCCAGGTCGGAGAGCTCGATCAGGAACGCGATGCCCACCACCTGACCGCCCAGCCGCTCCACCAGCTCGGCGGAGGCCCGCGCGGTTCCGCCGGTCGCCAGCAGGTCGTCGACGATGAGCACCCTCTGCCCGGCCCGGATGGCGTCGGCGTGCACCTCGAGCACCGCCTCGCCGTACTCCAGGGCGTAGGCCACCGAGATGGTCCGCGCCGGAAGCCTGCCCTGCTTGCGCACCGGGACGAAGCCGACCCCGAGCAGGTAGGCGAGTGCCCCGCCCATCACGAATCCGCGCGACTCCACGCCGACCACCACCTCGACCTGGGCGTCGCGGTAGGCGTCGACCAGGTCGTCGATGGCGGTCCGGAAGGCCTCGGCGTCGCTCAGCAGCGTGGTGATGTCACGGAAGAGGACCCCCTTGCGAGGGAAGTCGGGGACGTCACGGATCAGGCTGCGCAGGCGCTCCGCGAGAGGATCGGTGGTGTCGGGGCCGCTGTGCATCCTCGCGGGATCTTAACAGGCGGCCCATCCCTCCATCGCGGGCCCCTCCACCAGCGACGCTGGCGCGATTGCTACACTGCCTCGTCGGCCCTGTCCCGCCCTCGCGGTGCGGCCGCCCACCCTTCATGAACCATGACAGCCACCGCTGACGCCCGGCGCCCCGGGGCCGGCTCCGCGCCGCAGATCAGCGACTTCCATCATTACCGGCAGCTGACGCTGGAGCTGGCCATCAGCCAGTTCAAGCTCCGCTACACGCAGTCGGTGCTCGGCTACGTCTGGTCGCTGCTCAAGCCGGCGATGCTCTTCGGCGTCACCTACTTCATCTTCGTCGACCTCTTCAAGATCAACGACGGGACCCAGTTCTACGGGATGCAGGTCCTGCTCGGCATCGTGGTGTGGACCTTCTTCGCCGAGTGCACGGGGTCGTCGATGGGGGCCATCGCCGGCAGCGCGGGACTCATCCGCAAGGCCTACTTTCCCCGCTCCATCGTCGTCATCGCGGCGTCGCTCTCATCGCTCTTCACGTTCCTCATCAACATGCTGATCGTGTTCGCGATCGCCGTCCTGCTCCACCAGATCGACATCGGGCTGCGCATGCTGATCGTCATCCCCCTGCTTCTCGAGCTGTACGTTCTGGCCCTCGGCCTCTCGCTCTTCCTGGCTTCGCTGCATGTCCAGTTCCACGATGTCGGCCATCTCTGGGACGTCCTCCTGCAGGTCCTCTTCTACGGCTCCGGGGTGATGTTCAGCCTGACCTACGTGCTGCAGAGGCTGCACTACGCCCTCGCCGTCGGAGTGAAGACCCCGAGCCCACCCCGCCTCACCTGGATCATCGAGCTGATGACCGCCAACCCGATCACCCAGATCATCGAGGACCTCCGCCACGCCCTGCTGGCACCCGAGGCACCCTGGACGGAGCTGGTGGTCACCGGACACCTGGTGGCCGACCGGCAGTACGCCGCCGTGAACGCCCCCTGGCTCCTGCCGGTACCCTTCCTGGTCGTGATCGCGATCTTCATCTGCGGGTCGCTCATCTTCCGAGCGCGGGCCCGCTACTTCGCCGAGAACCTCTGACCGTGTCCGACAGCTCCGTTGCCGTCCGGGTCGACCACCTCTCCAAGCACTTCCGCATCCCTCTGGATCGCAGCGCGACCCTCAAGCACCGGGTGACCCACTGGCGCAGCGCCTCGCGCTACCGCATCCTGGACGCGCTGCTGGACGTCAGCTTCGACGTGTCCAACGGAGAGTTCATCGGCATCATCGGTCACAACGGCTCGGGCAAGAGCACCCTGCTCAAGATCCTCTCGCGCATCTACCGGCCCGACGAGGGGAGGGTGGTCGTCAACGGCAAGGTGTCACCCTTCCTGGAGCTGGGGGTGGGCTTCAACCCCGAGCTCACCGCCCGCGAGAACATCTTCCTGAGCGGTGCGATCCTGGGGCTGGGCCGCACCGAGCTGCACCGCGTCTTCGACGAGATCATCGGCTTCGCCGAGCTGGAGCAGTTCGTCGACCACAAGCTCAAGAACTTCTCCTCCGGGATGGAGGTGCGGCTCGCCTTCTCCCTGGCCATCCAGGCCCACGCGGAGATCCTGATGATGGACGAGGTGCTGGCGGTCGGCGACGCCGCCTTCCAGCAGAAGTGCCTGGACATCTTCAACCGCTACAAGCGGGAGGGCCGCACCATCGTGCTGGTGACCCATTCCATCGAAGCGGTGACCACCTACTGCGATCGTGCCCTCCTGCTCGACCACGGCCGGCTGGTCGGGGACGGTTCCGCCATCGATGTCACCGCTCAATACCGGCGCGCCATCGGCCTCCACTCCGGCAGCTCCCACCTCGCTGCCGAGGTGGAGCGGCGGGGCTCCGGGGACGTGGTGGTGACCGGCATGCGCATGCTCGACGAGCGCGGCGGGGAGGACGCCAACCCGCTGACCGGAGGCTTCACCCGGTTCGAGCTCGGCTACCGGATCCAGAACGATGCGGTCTCCGAGTTCACCTGCGTGCTCTGCATCGCGCGCGGAGACGGGCTGATCATCTCCGAGTCCACGCTCCCCGTGAGCCAGTACGCGCAGGTGGGGGTGAGCCAGCGCGGCTCCGGCGGGACGATCCTCTACGACATCCCCCAGCTTCCCCTGCTCGACGGCGACTACAGCGCCACGGTCGAGCTCCAGGGACGCCGGGACGGCGCCACCTTCGACCGCCTGGAGCATGCCATCCGTTTCCACGTGATCGACAAGCGCGCCCGCAGAGGGGCGATCGAGACCGGCGGCGTCTGGTCGGTCGTGCCCAACGAGCAACCCGCCATGTGGGCGGCCCCGCCGGCCGCCACCCCCGAGGCCACCCCGCGTGAACGACGGCCCGCCCGCCGGCGCTGACCGGCAGGCTCCCGCCTCCGCCGGGGAACCGCCGGCCCCGGACGTTGCGGAGATTGTCGCCGAGCTGGAGGCGAGGGTCGCCGCCGACCGGGCGGCGGGCGTCTACCCCACGGCCCTGCTCGAACGTCTCGACACCCCATTCCACCCCGACGAGGGGCTGGATCCCCCCGAGGCCAGCGTGATCGTGCAGAGCGCGCGGCCGATCCGCTCCCGGATCCCGGTGCTCGGTGGGGCGGCCGTCTTCGCGAAACGGGTCACCCGGCGGATGCTCGCCTGGTACGTCGCCCCCATCGCCCAGGACCAGACGCGGTTCAACCAGGCGATCCTCCGCGAGCTGCGCGCCCTGGAGTGGCGGGTGGCTCGGATCGAGGAGTCCTCGCCACATCCGGACGGCGGGGACGGAGGCGAGGAGGCGGGAGCGGAGACCCCGGAGGGGTGACCGCCGTCCACCAGCTCCTGCCCGTCCTCTCCCCGGGCGACGCCATCGGTCAGGCAGCGCGGCGGATGCGCACGGCGCTGATCGAGGCCGGCTACCGGTCCGAGATCTTCGCCGAGGAGATCCACCAGCGGCTGCTCGGCGAGGCGCGGCCGGCGGCCGAGCTGCCCGGCGCGGTGGCGCCCGGCGATGTCGCCATCTACCACCTCAGCATCGGCGCCGCGTCCGCGGGCCTCCTCGCCGGGCTGCGCTGCCGGAAGGTCATCGACTACCACAACATCACGCCCTCCGAGCACTACCGGGCGGTCAGCCCGCGGGTGGCGTGGTGGCTCGACCGGGGGCGGCGCGACCTGCGCCGGCTCGCCCCCCTGGTGGAGCTGGGAGTGAGCGCCTCCGCCTTCAACGCCGCCGAGCTGCGGGCCGCGGGGTGCGCGGCCACGATGGTGCTCCCGCCCCCCGTCGACCTGCGGCGCCTGTCGCCCCGCCCGGCCCGCGCCGTCCACCCCGCGCGCCTCATCTTCGTCTCCCGGCTCGCGCCCAACAAGCGCCAGGACCATCTCATCAGGTTGCTGGCCGCGCTGCGCGCCGGCGGTCAGCCGGAGGCCACCCTGGTGCTGCCCGGCGGCTCGGACGACACCGAGACGTACCTGGCCGGGCTGCGCCGCCTGGCCCGCGAGCTGGATGTCGCGGGCGCCGTGGAACTTCCCGGGCGTCTCACCGATCGCCGGATCGGCGATCTCTACGCGGGGGCGAGCGTCGCCGTCTGCGCCAGCGAGCACGAGGGCTTCGGGATGCCCCTCCTGGAGGCGTGGGCCTTCGACCTGCCGGTGGTCGCCCGCGCCGCGGCGGCGGTCCCCGAGACGCTGGGGGACGCGGGCATCCTGCTGCCCAGTGCCGACCCCCTGCTCTGGGCGGCGGTCGTCGACCGCGTGATCCGCGACGCGGAGCTGCGCCGGATCCTCGTCGAGCGTGGCCGGCGGCGGCTGGACGACTTCTCGGACGAGGCGTTCCGGGAGCGCATGCGCGAGCTGACCGACCGGCTCCGGCTTCACCCCTGAGCCGCCGCCGAGACGGTGGAGCCCGCCACCCATGTGCCACCATCCGAAGGCGCGGAGCATCTCCGGGAGGGATGAGCATGAATCCGAACGACGGCCCTGACAGAGGCGCGGTCCACCGCCTGTTCACACTCCTCAGCACGGTCTGGGGCACGGAGTGGTGGCGGATGGAGATGTGGGACGGGACCGCTGTGGGGGATTCCACGTCCCCTCTATTCATCCTCCATATGAACAGCCGGAAGGCCCTCGACCGGCTGATCGGCGATCTGCCGGAGCGCGCCTTCGGCCGGGCCTACGTCGAGGGCAGCCTCGAGATCGAGAATCTCCACGCCTTCCTCGAGCACGTCACCAACCTGTCGATGGTCCGGGTGGCCCGGGTGCTGCCCCGGCTGGCCACCACCGCGCTCGCCCTCGGGGCCAGACCGGATCCTCGGACCCTCCCGGTCGAGGCGCGGCTCCGCGGCCGGCTGCACAGCCGGGGGCGCGATCAGGACGCCATTCGCCACCACTACGACCAGCCGCCCGAGTTCTACCGCCTCTTCCTGGGCCGCACCCTCACCTACTCGTGCGCCTACTTCGCCACGCCCGACACCGACCTGGACACGGCTCAGGAGGCGAAGCTCGACCTGGTCTGCCGCAAGCTGCGCCTGCGCCCAGGGGAGCGGCTGCTCGACATCGGCTGTGGGTGGGGAAGCCTGGTGCTCCACGCCGCCGAGCGGTGGGGTGTGCAGGCCGTCGGCATCACCGCCAGCCCGCGGCAGGCGGAATGGGCCGCTCGCACGCTGCGCGAGCGCGGCCTGGAGGGCAGGGCGGAGGTGCGCCTCGCCGACTACCGCGACCCTCTCGAGGGCGGCTTCGACGCGGTGGCGAGCGTGGGGATGGTGGAGCATGTCGGACGGCGCGAGATGCCCGAGTACTGCGCCGCGGTCCGCCGGCTGCTCCGCCCCGAGGGACGCGCCCTCATCCACGGGATCACCAACCGGCCCGGCGCGGGGGGCAACGGGGCCTTCCTGAACAGCTTCGTCTTCCCCGATGGACAGCTCCAGGAGGCAGGTGCCATGGTCACCTCCCTCCAGGCGAGCGGGCTGGAGGTCCGCGACGTCGAGAGCCTCCGCGAGCACTACGCCCTGACCCTGCGCGACTGGGTCGACCGCCTGGAGGCGGGGTGGGCTGAGGCGGTCCGCCTGGTCGGCATCCAGCGGGCCCGCGTATGGAAGCTGTACATGAGCGGCAGCCGGCTCGGCTTCGAGATGGGGGCCGTCGCGGTCCATCAGGTGCTGGCGGTGCGGCAGGGGGCGCGCGGGGAGTCCGGCGTCCCCCTCACCCGCGCCGACTGGTACCGGGAGCGGTCGACGGCGGAGCAGCGGACCGCGGTCCTCGTGTGACCGGCCCGGCGCCGGCGGAGCGGGGGGCCGGCCCGGCCACACGGATCCCGACGACCCCGCGACCGCGGCGGCTCCGCCTGGTCGTGCCCCGCTACGGCCCGGGCGTCAGCGGGGGCAGCGAGCTGCTGATGCGGCGGCTCGCCGCAACCCTGCAGACACGGCGCTGGGAGGTCGAGGTGTGGACCACCACGGCGGGGGACGAGGCCACGTGGGAGCCGGCCTTCCCCCCGGGGGACGACCTCGACGGCGGCGTGCGGGTGCGGCGGTTCCGGGTCATGGCGCGGCGCCCACCTCAGCTCTTCCACCAGATGAGCAGGGCGATGTTCCGGCTCCCGGTGGCGCTCAGGCCGGAGACGGCGTGGCTGGTCACCCAGGGTCCGTTCGCCCCCGCCCTGGTGCGCGCCCTCGCCACCGGAGCCGACCGGCCGACCCTCTTCATCCCCTACCTCTATCACCCCACGATCTGGGGGCTGCCGGCGGCGCCCCACCCCCGGCTGCTCATCCCCGCCGCCCACGACGAGCCCGCGCTGCGGCTGCGCGCCGTGGGCCGCGCGGTGGCGGCCACCGACGCCCTCTGGTACAGCACCGACGAGGAGCGCGCCCTCCTGGAGGCGGTCCACCCGGTCGCCGCGCGGCGCCGGCATGCGGTGGGCACGGTGGCGATCGACCCGCCTCCGGCGCTCGACCGCAACCTCTTCCGCCGGGAGCGCCACCTCGGCCCCTACCTCCTCTACGCGGGTCGTGCCACGCCGGGCAAGGGCCTCGAGCTGCTGCTCGACGGCTTCGCCCTGCTGCGCCGCCGCCATCCCGAGCTCTCCCTGGTCCTCATCGGCGATCCGGCGGGGCTGAACCCGGCTCCCGACGGCGTCATCGCGATGGGGTGGCTGGACGACGACGAGCATTGGAACGCCCTGGCCGGGGCCGCGGCGGTGGTGGTGCCGAGCCGCCTGGAGAGCCTCTCGCTGGTCGCCCTGGAGGCGTGGGCTGCCGGGCGCCCCTGCCTGCTCTGCGCCGACTCCCCGGTGCTCGCCGGCCAGGCGGAGCGGAGCGGGGCTGCCCTGCTCTTCCGCGATCCCAGAGAGCTGGCCGGCGCCGCCGAGCGCCTGCTCGCCGACCCCGCGGAGGCCGGCCGGCTGGGCGACGCGGGCCGGCGATTCGTGGCCCTCAACTACCGGTGGAACGCGGTGGTGAGCCGGCTCGAGGGCCTGATCACGGCCGGCGAGAGGGGGCGGAGGGCCGGGAGCGGGGCCGAACGGCTGCCGGGCGAGCGGTGAGACCGGTTCTCATCGACGGCCGCCCGCTCCAGGGGGACTCCGCCAGCCGGGGCATCGGCACCTACCTCCGCGGGCTGCTCGAGGGGATCTCCGAGATCGGATTCGCTCGCCGGGCCGGCCTCCTGGTGAGCCGGGGGGCGCCCTTACCCGCGGAGGTGGCGGGTCTCGGGCTCGCGGTGGGCGCTCGCGTGCCCCGGCTGGAACGCCGGGCCCAGGTCCTCGCCGACCCCCTCCTGGTGGGCGCCGCCCTGCGCCACCGGCCGCCCCGCCTCTACCACGCGATCGAGGGCGGCCAGCCGCGGCGGACCGCGATCCCGGTGGTGGTGACCGTCCACGACCTCATCCCCCTGCTGCTGCCCGGCTACTCGTGGAGATCGCGGCTGCTGCGCCGGCCAGGGATCCGCCTCCTCCACCACGCCGACGCGGTGATCACGCCGAGCCGCGCCAGCGCCCGGGACTGCGCCCGCCTCGCCGGGGTCGACCCCGGGCGGATCCACGTGATCCCCCACGGGCTGGCTGCCGCCTACCGGCCACCGGCCGCGGAGGTGGTCGAGGCAGCGCTCGCGCGGCTCCGGGTGCGCCGGCCGTATCTCCTCGGGGTGGGGACGTTCGAGCCCCGCAAGGGGCTCCCCCACCTGGTCGCGGTGACCCGGCGGCTGCGCCGCGACCACGACGTCGACCTGGTCGTGGCCGGACGCCAGGGGATGTTCGCACCGGCGGTGCGCGCCCAGCTCGCCCCGCTCGGCGGCCACGCCCGCGACCTCGGCTTCGTGGAAGCCGCCGATCTGGCGGCGCTCTATGCGGGGGCGGCCGCCTACGTCTTCCCCAGCGCCTACGAGGGCTTCGGGCTCCCCCTCCTGGAGGCGATGGGCTGCGGCGCCGTGGCGGTGGCGTTCGACAACAGCTCCCTGCCCGAGGTCGCCGGCGGCGCGGCGCTGCTGGTCGGCGACGGCGACGAGGACGCGCTGGCGGCGGCGCTGGACCGGCTCCTCTCCGACCCGGGCGAGGTCGCGGAGCGGCGGCGGCGGGGGCGGGAGCAAGCCGCCCGGTTCACCTGGGCCGCGACGGCGCGCGCCACCGTGGCCGTCTACGAGACGGTGCTCGGCGAGCCACTGCTCAGCTGAGGCGCAGCGCCCGCGGGCATGAAGTTGCTCGACTCCGCCGAGCAACCGGCCCCGCCACCTCGCTCGGGCCCGCGCGGAGCCTTCGCTACAATCGCAGCCCCATGGTGGACACCCCGGTCGAGAGCTCCGTGCGATCCGCTGCGCCCTCGCGGCCACGGCTCCGGGTCCTGAGCGGCATGCAGCCGACCGGCCGCATGCACCTGGGCAACTACCTGGGGGCGCTGCGCAACTGGGTTGAGCTCCAGGACCAGTACGAGTGCATCTTCTTCGTCGCCGACTACCACTCGCTGACCACGGTCACCGACCCGTCCGCCATCCACCCGGCGATCACCGAGATGATGCTGGACTGGCTGGCTGCCGGCATCGACCCGGAACGTTCCACCGTCTTCCTGCAGTCCGACCTTCCCGAGGTCGCCGAGCTGCATCTCCTGCTCTCCATGACCACGCCGCTGGGCTGGCTGGAGCGGGTGCCCAGCTACAAGGAGAAGGTGGCGCAGTTTCCCGACAACCAGAACTACGGGCTCCTCGGCTACCCGGTGCTGCAGGCCGCCGACATCCTCCTCCCCCGGGCCGACCGGGTCCCGGTCGGCGAGGACCAGGCTCCCCACATCGAGCTGACCCGCGAGATCGCACGCCGATTCAATCATCTTTTTGGCCAGGTCTTTCCAGAACCCCAGGGCCTGTTCACCGAGATCCCCCGGGTGATGGGCACCGACGGGGTCACCAAGATGAGCAAGAGCCGGGGCAACACCATCGGCATGCTGGACAGCCCCGAGCAGGTGCACCAGGCGGTGATGACAATGGTCACCGACGTGGAGCGGCCGCGGCGCGCTGATCCCGGCCATCCCGAGCACTGCAACGTCTGCAGCCTGCACCGCTTCTTCAGTCCCGACCACTACGAGGAGATCTGGGCGGGCGAACGGGAGGCGCGCACCGGCTGCGTGGAGGTCAAGCGCCGGCTCGCCGACGCCATCGCCGACCACTTCGCGCCGATGCGCGAGCGCCGCGCCGAGCTCGCCGCCCGGCCCGGCGTGGTCGACGAGGTGCTGGCCGACGGGGCCCGGCGGGCCCGGGTCGCGGCCCGGGAGACGCTGGCGCTCGCCCGCGAGGCGTGCGGGCTCGCGACCCCGGGAACCGGCGTCCGCTGAGGCGCCCGGCCACCGCCGGCGCGCTGCACTACACTGAGAAGCACTTCCACCGCTTGCGCTGAGTTCGAGGGATTCGACGATGTCCAGGCAAGGCGTCCGCTTCGCGCCCGGGACCGTGGTCAGCCCCGGCGAGTACCGCAACGTCGAGACCGGCCAGGTCCGCTACTTCGACGGCAACAGCCCGCTGCCGGGCAAGGTCAATGCGGCCTCGTGGCAGCAGATCTCCGACCACTTCCACGCGGGGGAGGCGGGCGGGCCCAGCCGGCACCACATGCCCGACCAGGTGACCCACGGGGTCCGCTTCGCGTCGGGGACGGTGGTCAGCCCGGGCGAGTACCGCAACGTCGACACCGGGGAGGTCCGCTACTTCGACGGCAACAGCCCGCTCCCCGGCAAGGCCAACTCCGCCTCCTGGCAGCAGATCTCCGACCACTACCACGCCGAATCCGGGCATCCCAACTGAGAGGCTCGGCATCCCGGCATCCGTCACCGGCCGCCAGGCCGTGACGGAGCTGCCCGCCGAGGTCGTCGAGGGCGCGCGCCAGGCGCGTGCCGTGCTCCGCGCCGCGGTCGCCCCGGAGGGGCTGCTGGCCTCCGCGGCCCTCCCCCACTACGCGGCCGTCTGGACCCGCGACGTCGCCTTCGCCGCGCTCGGGGCCAACGCCTCCTCCGATCCCGAGCTGGTCCAGGCGGTGTCGCGAAGCCTGGTCGGCCTGGCCCAGCTGCAGGCGGCATCGGGCCAGATCCCCAACGCGTGGTGGCCGCGGCGCGGCTACTGGGACTTCCACGAGGCGGGCTGCACCGACGCGACCTGCCTCTTCGTGGTGGCCGCGGCCCAGCACCTGGCGGCGCATCCCGACGCGCGCTTGAAGAGGCGGCTGTGGCCGCACCTGCAGCGGGCGATGCACTGGCTGGCCGACCAGGACGCCAACCAGTTCACCCTCATCGACTCCCCCTCGGGGGGTGACTGGATGGACTCCACCCTGCAGCGCTCCGGGAAGCTCCTCTACGTCAACGCCGTGTACCACCGGGCCCTGCTGGGGATGGCCGGGCTCGCCGCCGGCGAGGCCGGGGCGCACCTGGCGCGGGCGGCCCTGCTCCGCCGCAAGATCAACCTCCTGCTCTGGCCGGAGCCCGGCACCGACCACGCCCTGCTCCTCGAGGGGGCGGGCCACCCCCCGGGCACGCCGGCGGAGTTCCCCCACCCGGTGGGGCCCGCCGCCCGCCGGGCGGCGATGCGGGAGGACCGCCGCCACTACATCTCCCACGTCGACGGCGGCCGTTATGTGGACGAGTGCGACGTGCTCGGCAACGTGCTCGCGGTCCTGTACGGCGTCGCCTCCCCCGAGCGGGGGCGGCTGATCATGGAGTTCCTCCACCAGAGCCCGGCCGCCACCCCCTTCCCGATGCGCACCTACACGCGCAGCTTCGAGGCGGGCGACCGCTGGGGGATGCTCCGGCCGGACCTCGACGCCCTCCAGGATCCGCGCTGGCGCAACCCCCCCGGCCGGTACCACAACGGCGGGGTCTGGCCGTTCATCGGCGGCCTCTACGTGGTCGCCCTGCACCGGGTGGGGATGGTGGAGGAGGCGCGCACCGAGATGGCCCGGGTCGCCGCCGCCAACCGGCTGAGCCGGAGCTCCGGCACCGGATGGGGGTTCCACGAGTGGATCGACGCCGATTCCGGAGAGCCCGAGGGGGCCTCCGCGCAGAGCTGGAGCGCGGGCGTCTACCTCCTCGCCATGGAGGTCCTGAGCGGGCGCCCGGTCAGCCTCTGAGGGGATGAGCCCGCCGCCCTGCATGGCGGGGTGAGGCGAGCCCGGCTGAGCCGGGCCGCCGAGGGGCGGCGAGCCCCTGTGGAGAAGAAGGGGGTCCCCACGCGGCCTGCCGCGCGGGGCACGCTCAGTTCACTCCTTGGCGGTCACGTGGTACTCGAGGTAGGCGCCGAACATGAGGCGCGTCTGCGCCTCCAGGGCGGGGATGACCGAGAGGGCGAGCCCGACCACCGGATAGAGGAAGAGCTGGACGTCGGCGTAGATGCGGCGCCACCGCCCCCACTCGGCGGGCTTGGGACACATCGACCGGTCGACGACGATCAGCACCATGGTGTTGAGCAGGGTCATGGTGAGGATGACGGTGGTCAGCAGCCCCAGCGCCGTGGCGGCCGGGGAGAGGCTGTAGTCGAGGTCGATGAGGGCGGGCAGCGAGCCGGCGACGGGCAGGAGCAGGGGCAGGGTGGCCCAGGTGAGGTGGTTGAACATCAGGTAGCGGAAACGGCGAGCGCGCAGCCTCCAGGGGATCTCGGGATGAGCGAGCAGCCGGGTGCAGACGTAGGGCACGTCGGTCGCCCCCCAGGCCCAGCGCTTGATCTGGTTGTACTGGCTGGCGTGGGTGGAGGCGTAGTCGCGGGCCCGGGGAGCGTCCCCGTAGACGGGCAGGAAGGCGGGACGCACCCGGAGCTGCGCGCCGTAATGGAAGAACGCCTTCCAGAAGAAGCGCGAGTCCTCGGGGATCACGTCGCTGTCCCAGTAACCCACCTCGCTGAGCAGCTTCATGGGCATGGTGTACGAGGAGAACATCACCAGCCGGTCGGGGTGCTGGTGGAGGAACATCTGCCACTGGGTGGCGGCGGTGGCCATCACCCGGACCGCCGCCGGCACCCGCCACAGGTTGTTGAGGAACACCGGCACCGGCTGCCAGATCGAGGTGAGCGCCTCGTCGACGTGCAGGAAGTTCCAGGTCACGTACGCGAAGTACTGGGGATGCAGCCGGAAGTCGGAGTCCAGGTCGGTGACCAGGGTCCGTGCCGGGTCCAGCCCCAGCTCGTCGCAGTGGCGGCGCAGCACCGGCCCACCGTAGGCCATCGCCGCCGACTTGCCGACCACGATCCCCGGCAGCAGCGGGTCCCTGATGTGGATGAAGGCACGGAAGTGGTGCCCCAGCTCCTCGCGCAGGCGGTTGACGTTCTCGATGCCGCCGAGGTCGGTCTCGCGGGTGATGATCGCGCACACCTTGAGGTGCTCCGGGTAGTCCTGGGCGACCAGGGCGTCGACGGTGGCGCGGAGCACCTCGTAACGCTCGGTGTAGGTGGGGATGAGGGCGCAGTGGGTGATGTCGCCCGGACCGGTTGCGCCCGCGGCGGGTTGGAATCCCTGGCACTCCGCCCACCAGTCCTGCGCCTCCACGTAACGCAGCTGGGCGAGCGTCCGCCACATCCAGTAGACGGTGACCGCGGCGCGGAGGAACCAGTAGGCGTCGAGCAGCACCGCCCCCAGACCGATGACCCAGAGGTCGGCGGGATCGTTGAGCCGGATGGCGAAGGCGATGATGAGCGGCGTCAGCAGGATGGCCCAGGTGAACGCGCCCGGGATGATCTCGAGGAGCCGCTGCTGCGCGTGGGGGGAGAGCGCCGGCCAGGTGCGTACCGCCATCGAGGCCGATTCTATGCGGAGCCGGTCACCGCCCTCGCCCGCCGCCTCGGGCACGCCGGCTGGCCGGGCGAAGCGGCACAGGCGGTATCCTCGCAGTCTCAGAAGGCTTCCTGAAGTCGAGAAGGGACCATGCCCGGCGACGATCTAGACGACGAGCCTGCCGACCTGGTGGTCGATGCCGACGAGGAGGACGACCTCGAGCTGGTCGCCGTCGAGCCCCGCGACGTCGCCGATGTGGAGATCCCCGACGTGGTAGACGTCGACCTCGCCGACGACGCCGTGCCCGTGGTGGAGGTGGAGGACGAGGAGGAGGTCGACCCGGTGGTCGGACCCGTGCTGCCTCCCCCGGTCCGACCTCAGCCCGGCCGCCCGCCGAGCGCCCGCGAGGAGCCACCCCCGCCCTTCGCGATCGGCGAGCGGGTGGTGCTGATCCAGAACACGCGCCCGCGGACGGGCACCCCCATCGGAAACTACCCGGTGGGCGCCACCGGAAGGGTCGAGACGGTGCTCAGCCAGACCGCGATCGTCCGCTTCGACATGGCCCCGGAAACCAAGGAGGTGGTCGCCTTCACCTGCCTGGAGAGCGGGGAGAAGGCGGGATCCCGGGGATAGCAGGGCGCTAAAGGGCCCCCTGGACCGTCAGAGGTCGGTGGGCGCCCTGCCGGCTCCCACCGGGGCGAGTGGCTCCGCCCCGTTGCGGCCATCTCCCGCCACCCCGGCGAGGACCGCGGGACCCGGATGCGGGGACGCCGCGGCGACGGCCGCGGCCGCGTAGACGCCCCGGTACCCGACCGGGAGCAGCCGGGCGACCTCCGCGGCGACGGCGTCGGCGATCTCCTGGTCGGTGCCTCCCGCCACGGCGACGGGGCGGCCGTAGCGGACATGGATGCGCCCGCGGCGCGGCAGCAGCCCCCGGGTCCGGTGCAGGGCCGTCTCGGTGCCCCAGATCGCCACCGGGAGCACGGGCGTGCCGGTCTGGCGGACCAGGAAGCCGGCTCCGGCCTCGGCGGGACCCATCGTGTGCTGCGGCGAGCGGTGTCCTTCCACGAAGAGGAGCAGCCGCCGCCGCTTGCGCAGGAGGCCGAGGCTGATCCGCACCGCGCGGCGGTCGGCGGCGCCCCGCTCCACCGGGAAGCAGTTGCAGCCGGCGAGCCCCCAGGCGATCGGTGCCGGATGGAAGATCTCCCGCTTGGCGATGGCGAAGAGGGTTCCCGGGAAGAACGCCCCCAGGATGACCCCGTCCCAGTTGCTGAGGTGGTTGGAGGCGACCAGCAGCGGTCCCTCCATGGGCACCGTGTCACGCCCCTCGAAGCGCAGGCGGCCGAGAAAGAGAAGCCGGACCATGACCCGGGTGACCCCGGCCGCGATCCGGTACCGCCACGGCCGGCGGCCGTCTTCGCGGACCGGGAACCTGCTGGGGAATCCGGGGACCGGGGCGGGCACGGGGAAAATCTTGCGACATCCGGTGAGCCGTTCGGCGGCGCGGCGGGCGTGCGCTGCCGGGCCGCGCCGGCCACCGTCGCTCCGGTCGCCCCGGCGGTCGCGGAGACGGCGGGCATAATGCGGTCGGAGCCGCCCCCTTAGCTCAACGGCAGAGCAGCCGGCTTTTAACCGGTTGATGCGGGTTCGATCCCTGCAGGGGGCACGCCACCGGCTGCCGGCCGGCGCAGCTCGGCCACGTTCCGTGCACCGGCCCGCTCGGCAAGCGCGATCAGACCGTCGAGGACCTCGAGCGCAGACGCCGGGTTGACGAACGTCGCGGTGCCCACCTGGACCGCGTCGGCACCGGCGATGAGGAACTCCAGGGCGTCGCCCGCATCCATGATGCCGCCGACGCCGACCACCGGGATGCTGACCGCAGCGCGCACCTGGGCGACCGCGGCGAGGGCCAGCGGCTTGATCACCGGCCCGCTCAGACCACCGGTCCCGCGACCCGGGAGCACCGGCGCGCGGATGCCGCGATGGACCTTCATGCCCACGTAGGTGTTGACCGCCGATACCGAGTCGGCGCCGGCGTCCTCCACCGCCCGCGCCACCGCCGCGATGTCGGTGACATTGGGGCTGAGCTTGACTATGAGGTGGCGGGCCGTCCGGGTGCGGGCGGCGGCCACGAGCCGGGCCGCCGCGGCCGGGTCGCGGCCGTAGTCGAGGCCGCCGGCGATGTTGGGACACGAGATGTTCAGCTCGTAGCCCGCGATGCCCGGGGCGGCGTCGAGGCGATCGAGGCAGCCGAGGTAGTCCTCGACGCTTCCGCCGGCGACGTTCACCACCACCGGGATCGCCCAGCGGGCGAAGTCGGCGGCGTACACGGAGGCGACGTGCTCCACCCCGGGGTTGTGCAGCCCGATCGAGTTGAGCATTCCGCCCCGCACCTCGGCGACCCGGGGCGGCGGGTTGCCCTCGCGGGCGCCGAGCGTCGTCCCCTTGGTGAAGAGGGCGCCGAGGCGCTCGATCTCGACCAGCTGCCGCAGCTCGAAGCCGTATCCCGCCGTGCCGCTGGCCAGGCCCACCGGGTTGGGAAGGAGCAACCCGCGGCCCAGCTCCACGCGCAGGTCGGGGGCGCTCACGCCACGTGCGCCGGGGGCAGGGCCAGCAGCTCCGGCCAGGCCACGCTCGACGCCTCCATGACGGGACCCTGACGGCAGCAGAGCGCCCATCCGCCGCCGGCCGCGGCGGACGCCGGGAGGGCGCAGCCGAGGCAGGTGCCGAAGCCGCAGCCCATGGGCGCCTCCAGCGAGACCTCCATGCGCCGCGGCGTCCGGGGCAGGCCGCGCACGCTCGCGGCGAGCGCCGCCAGCATCTGGTTGGGACCGCAGCCGTACACGACGGAGGTCTCGTCGCAGTGCTCGGCGACCAGCTCGGTGACGAAGCCGCGATGGCCCCGGCTGCCATCGTCAGTCGCCTCGAGCACACGGACCGCCTCATCCCCGCGGCGGAAGCGCTCCGCCGGGTAGAGGCGGTCGGCGCTGGCGGCGCCGCTCAGCACGATCACCTCGCCACACCCGGAGCGGCGCAGCGCGCGGGCCAGGAGCGGAAAGGGGGCGCAGCCCAGACCGCCGCTCACGATGAGGGCGCGGGCCGGGGCCGGGTCGATGCCGAAGCCGTTGCCCAGCGGGCCCAGCGCCTGGAGGCGGTCGCCCGGCGCGAGCGCCGCCAGCAGCCGTGTGCCCACCCCCACCGCCTCGAGGACGAAGGCGCAGACGTCCCCAGCGGTCCAGGCCACGCTGAAGGGACGGCGCAGCAGCGGCTCGATGCCCGCCCAGGCGCGGAGCTGGGCGAACTCCCCGGGGCGGGCGGTGGCTGCGAGATGGGGCAGGCGCACCGTGATCTCCACCAGGCCACCCCCCAACCGCTCGACGGCGACCACCTCGCCGCTCTGGTCACGGGCCCGGCCGAGGTCCGAGAGGGGCAGGGTCACCCCGGCACCGCCGCCACGGCGCCCTCCCGATAGGCGCGCACCGTCGCCACCGCCATCTCCCCGCCCACGCGCTGGCGGGCGATGGCGTCCACCAGTGCCTCGGCGGTGTCGATCGAGGTGCAGCAGGGGATGCGGCGGTGCTCGGCGGCTAGCCGGATGCGATAGCCGTCCTTGACGGTGCGCCCGGCGGCGGCGAGCCCGCCGTTCCCGGAGGGCGCGACGCTCAGCTCGTCGGTCTCCAGGTTGGAGACGGTGTTGACGACCAGCGAGACCCGGCCCTCCTCGATGACGTCGAGGACGTTGGGCCGGCTCTGGCCGATCCGGCCCACGGCGGTGGCGCTGATGCCGGCACCGCTCAGCGCGGCGGCCGTGCCCGCGGTGGCGAAGATCCCGAAGCCGAGCGCCGAGAGCTGGGCCATGATCGGCAGCGCCTCCGCCTTGTCGGAATCGGCAATGCTGCAGAGCACGGCCCCCCGGACCGGAACCGACCCGAGCGCGGCCACGAACGCCTTCTCGACGGCGGCCCCCAGGCTCGTGTCGATGCCCATGACCTCACCGGTCGACTTCATCTCGGGCCCGAGCGCGCTGTCGACCAGGGCCAGCTTGACCGTGGAGAAGACCGGGGCCTTGACCGCGACCAGGGGCAGGGAGGGGAGCAGGCCTGTCGCGTAGCCGAGGTCGGCCAGACGCTCCCCGCGCATGACCCGCGTGGCCAGCTCGACCATGGGGACCCCCGTGACCTTGCTGATGAAGGGCACCGTCCGCGACGCTCGGGGATTGACCTCGAGAACGTGCGGGAGACCCCGCCAGATCACGAACTGGATGTTGCAGAGGCCGCGCACCGGGAGCGCCCGGGCGATGTCGACGGTGTTGGCGACGATCCGCCGGGTGACCTCCGCGTCGAGCCCCTGGGCGGGGTAGGCGGCCATGGAGTCGCCGCTGTGGACACCGGCCCTCTCCACGTGCTCCATCAGGCCGGGGATGACCACCGTCTCTCCGTCGGAGACCGCGTCGACGTCGACCTCGGTGCCGAAGAGGTACTTGTCGACGAGCACGGTGCCACGCGACCCGCCCGCCCGGTCCACGTCCTCGGGGAGCGCGGCCATCGCGGCGGCGACGAAGCGCTGCAGCTGGTCGTGCCCGTGCACGATCTCCATGGCCCGCCCGCCGAGGACGAACGAGGGACGCACCAGCACCGGATAGCCGATCCGCTCGGCGATGGCCGCCGCCTCGGCGGGATCGACGGTCGCCGCCCCGTGGGGCTGGGGGATCTCGAGACGGCGCATCAGGGCCTCGAAGCGGCGGCGATCCTCGGCGAGGTCGATGGCGTCGACACTGGTGCCGAGGATGTGCACCCCATGGCGGTCGAGCGGCTCGGCCAGGTTGATGGCGGTCTGGCCACCGAACTGGACGACCACCCCGCTCGCACGCTCGGCCTCGATCACCGCCAGCACGGCCTCCTGGTCGAGCGGCTCGAAGTAGAGGCGCGTGCTGCAGTCGAAGTCGGTGCTGACCGTCTCCGGGTTGCTGTTCACCATGATCGCGGCGACGCCCTGACGGCGCAGCGCCTCGGCGGCCTGGACGCTGCAGTAGTCGAACTCGATGCCCTGGCCGATGCGGATCGGTCCGCTGCCCAGCACCACCACCGAGTCCGGGCCCGGGACCGGTCTCTCGTCCTCGGCCTCCACGGTGGAGTAGTAGTAGGGAGTGGCTGCGGCGAACTCGGCGGCACAGGTGTCGACGCACTTGAAGGTGGGGACGAGGCCCAGCCGCCGCCGCGCCAGGGCGACGTCCTCCGGCGCGACCCGGGCCAGCTCGGCGATCCGCCGGTCCGCCAGGGCCATCCGCTTGGCGCTCCGCAGCGTGTCGTCGTCGAGCCCCTGGCGCAGCCGCTCCTCGACCTCGACGACGGCCCCGATGCGGTCCACGAACCACGCCGAGATGGTGCTGCGCCGGCTGACCTCCTCCACCGATGCGCCCCGGCGGAGCGCCTCGATGACGGCGAAGATGCGCCGGTCGTTGGGATTGTCGAGGAGCACCGGGTCCAGCATGTCGGCGGGTGCCGGGGAGCGCTGCTCCAGTGAGCGGAGCGCCTTGCTGAAGGCGGCCTCGAAGCTGCGCTCGATGGCCATCACCTCTCCGGTCGACTTCATCTGGGTGCCCAGGCGCCGGTCCGCGTCGGGGAACTTGTCGAACGGCCAGCGGGGGATCTTGACCACGCAGTAGTCGAGAGCCGGCTCAAAGGCGGCGCAGGTCTTGCCCGTGACCGCATTGGGGATCTCGTCGAGCCGGCGACCGGCGGCGATCTTGGCCGCCAGCCGCGCGATCGGGTAGCCGGTCGCCTTGCTGGCCAGGGCCGACGACCGCGACACCCGCGGGTTGACCTCGATGACGTGATACTCGGAGGCGTCCGGAGCGAGGGCGAACTGGACGTTGCAGCCGCCCGCGATGCCGAGCGCGCTGATGATCCGCAGCGCCGCGCTGCGCAGCTGCTGGTGCTCGCGGTCGGTCAGCGTCTGCGCCGGCGCCACCACGATCGAGTCGCCGGTGTGCACGCCCATGGGGTCGAGGTTCTCCATGTTGCAGATCGTGATGCAGGTGCCGGCGGCATCCCGCATCACCTCGTACTCGATCTCCCGCCAGCCGGCGAGCGACCGCTCCACCAGCACCTGGCCGATCGGGGAGACGGCGAGGCCGTTGCTCACCACCTCGACGAACTGCTCCTCGGTGGCGCACAGCCCGCCGCCGGTCCCGCCCAGGGTGAAGGCGGGCCGCACCACCAGGGGAAGTCCGATCTCACCGAGGAAGCGGCGGGCGTCGGCGAGCGAGGCGACCGTGCGCGACTCGGGAGCCGGCTCACCGATGCGCTGGAGCAGCTCCTTGAACTTCTCCCGATCCTCGGCGGTCCGCACCGCGTTCAGGGACGTGCCCAGCGGTCGCACGTCGTACCGCTCCAGCACCCCCGCGTCGTCGAGGGCCACCGCCAGGTTGAGGCCGGTCTGGCCGCCCAGGGTCGCCAGCAGGCCGTCGGGGCGCTCGGCGGCGATGATCCGCTCCAGCACCGCAACCGTGAGCGGTTCGACGTAGACGGCGTCCGCCGACTGGTCGTCGGTCATGATCGTCGCCGGGTTGCTGTTGACCAGCACCACCCGGATGCCCTCCTCACGGAGCGCCTTGCAGGCCTGGGTGCCGGCGTAGTCGAACTCGGCGGCCTGGCCGATGATCACCGGGCCGGAGCCGATCACGAGCACGCACTTCGGACGCTCTGCCGTGGGAGGCGGAGAGGCGGGGGTGGTGCTCCGCGCAGGCCCGGCCGTCCGATCGCCCTGACTGGCGATCGGCACCCTTGGCTCGGCGGCATTGCTGCTGCCGCCTGCGCCAAGCCTGCACTCCGCACGCACCCCCGCCTCCCCATCGGCTGCACCGCCGTCGGTTGCGCCATCGGTGCTCAGGTGAGCGGGGCCGTCGCCGTACGCCGCGGCGAGACCGAGGAACTCGTCGAAGACCTGGGCGCGATCCTGGGGACCGGGGGCCCCCTCCGGGTGGTATTGGACAGAGATGATAGGAAGGGTGCGGTGGCGCAGACCCTCGACGCTGCCGTCGTTGAGGTTGCGCTCGCTGACGAACCAGCCGGACTCCTCGGGAAGGCTCTGGGCGTCGACCTGGAACTCGTGGTTCTGCGAGGTCACGTAGACGGCGCCGCTCGTCTCATCGCGGACCGGGTGGTTGCCGCCGTGGTGGCCGAAGCCCAGCCGTGAGGTGGTCGCGCCGGCGGCCTGGCCGAGCACCTGGTGCCCGAGGCAGATGCCGAGAATGGGCACGCCCAGCTCGAGCAGCTGGCGCGCCATGCGCACCTGACCCGGCAGCCGGGAGGGGTCGCCCGGACCGTTGCTGAGCACGATACCCTGGGGCCGGTGGCGCATCAGCGCCTCCAGGTCGGCGTCGTGGCGGACGGTGATCACCTCGGCGCCGCGGCTGGTCAGGGCCCGCAGCTGGTTGCGCTTGAGACCGAGGTCGACGGTGACGATGCGCAGGCCGGCGAAGCGCCCCACCCCGCCACTTCTCAACACCCCCCGCTCCAGCTCGGCGGAGAGTGGCTCCTCCCAACGGCTCCAGGGCTCGGTCTGGGAGACCTCGGCGACCAGGTCGCGGTCACTCACCCAGGGGGCCCTCCGGGCCAGCTCCACCTGCGCCTCCGCGGTGAGCGCGTCGGCGAGAGCCAGCACCCCGCGCAGGGTGCCTCGGTCGCGGAGATGGCGCGTCAGCGCGCGGGTGTCGATACCGCGGAGCCCGGGCACTCCCTGGCGGCGGAGCTCCTCGTCCAGGGACCTGTCCGCCCCACCGTGGCCGACCCGCTGCGACAGCTCCCGCACGATGAGCGCGCGGCAGTGCATCCGGCCGGATTCGGCGTGGTCGTCGCGCACTCCGTAGTTGCCGATCAGCGGGTAGGTCATCACCACCATCTGGCCCGCGTAGGAGGGGTCGGTGCAGATCTCCTGGTAGCCGGTCATGCAGGTGTTGAACACGACCTCGCCCGACGTCGCGGGGCTGACCGGCGCACCGAACAGCCAGCCCTCGTGGACGACGCCCGACTCGAGGGCGAGCCGCCCCCTAGGCACCGGGGGTCTCCGGGCCGGCCGCGGTCGCCGGCCAGGGCAGACGCTGACGGTCGTGGTGGACCAGGGCTCCGTCGACGAGGGTCATGAGCACCCGGCCGCGCAGCCGTGCCCCCAGGAGGGGCGTGTTCTGCGAGCCCGAGCGGAGGTGGGCGGGCTCCACCGTCCATTCGGCCGATGGATCGAAGAGCACGCAGGTCGCGGCCTCACCGATGCGCAGGCGCGGCTCGCGCAACCCGGAGGCCGCCCCGAGCACCCGGTAGGGGCCGATCGTGAGCCGGTCGACGAGGGTGGGGATCCAGTCCCCGGCCATCCCCCCGAGCGTGATGCAGGTGGCCAGCGCGAGCTCCAGGCCGATCATCCCCGGCGCCGCCCGATCGTAGGGCAGCGCCTTCTCCTCCACCCGCTGGGGAGCGTGATCGGTGGCCACGGCATCGATCACGCCGTCGCGGAGCGCCTGGATCAGCGCCTCACGGTCCTGGTCGGTGCGGAGCGGAGGGTTGACCTTCAGGAGCCCGGGAAGGCGCGGTTCGTTGGCGAATGGGAGCCACATCCCGAGGTGATGGGGGGTCGCCTCGGCGGTGACGTTGGCACCCCCCTCCTTGGCCCGGCGGATCATCTCCACGGTGGCCGCCGCGGAGACGTGCTGCAGATGGACGTGACCCCGCCCCGCGTGGGCCAGGGCGCGGAGCGCGTAGTCGACGGCCCGCGTCTCGGCCTCCACCGGCCGCAGCGGGCAGCGCTGCACCGGTCCCTGCACGTTGTTGACCTGGGCGATGACCTCCTCGTCCTCGGGATGGATCATCACCGGACGGCCGAGAGCCGCGGCGCGTCCGATCGCCTCGCTGAGGAGGCGGGGCGAGAAGGCGTTGCGCCCGTCGTCGCTGAAGGCGGCCGCGCCGGCGGCGGCGCACGCCTCCATCTCCACCAGCTCCTCGCCCTGCAGACCCTTGGTCAAAGCGCAACCGGTGAGAACCTGGACCGAAGCGGCGACGGCCCGGAACGTGGCCTCCTTCACCCGGTCGGGGTTGTCGATGGGCGGCACGGTGTTGGCCATCGCCAGCACCTGCGTGAAGCCTCCGGCAGCCGCCGCTTCCGAGCCGCTGTGCAGCGTCTCCGCGCCCTCGTCGCCCGGCTCACGAAGGTGGGTGTGAATGTCGATGAAGCCGGGGCAGAGGATGACCGGGGTGCCGCCCGCGGGCGGGGTGAGGTCGATGATCGGGAGGTTGCCCTCCCCCATGTGCTTGTAGATCGCGATGACCCGGCCCTCGCTCAGCCAGACGTCCTGTCCGAGGGCGTCGCGGCGGGCCAGCGGGTCGATGACCCGGACGCCGCGGAGGATGCAGTTCACGGGCGGCTCACCAGGAAGACGCCGCCCGCATCGGGGCCCACCCCGTGCTCGATCTCCACCCACTCCGAGGCGGAGACAGGCAGGTTCTTGCCGACGTAGGTGGGACGGACCGGCACCTCGCGCCCACCGCGGTCGACCAGCACCGCCATCTCGATCGCGGCCGCCCGGCCGTGGGACGAGACGACGTCGAAGGCGGCCCGCATGGTCCGCCCGGTCTGGATCACGTCGTCGACGAGGACGACGACGCAGCCGTCCGGGGACGGGGCCGGCTCGGGCCGGGCGCGGCCGGTCACGGGATCGACGCCCTGCCAGGAGCCGTCCAGCCCGGGCTTGCGGGGGCGGTCGTCGCGGAAGCCGCTCACGTCCACCGCCACCAGGGGCACCTCGGCAGGCCGGATGTCGCGGAGGCGGGCGCGGAGGACGCGGGCCACTCCGACCCCTCCCTCGCGGATCCCGGCCAGGATCACCCGCTCGAGGTCGTCCGGGTGAGCCTCGACGATCTCGTGGGCGAGCCGTGTCAGCGCCCGGCCGACTCCCTGCGCGTCCAGGATCCGGGTCCGCGCCCACACGGGTTCGTCCGCCCCGGGGGCGGACGTGCGCTCGACCTGGGTCATCCGAGCAGCAGGTCCAGCACGGCCATGCGCACGGCGACCCCGTTGCGGGCCTGGCGGAAGTAGGCGGCGCGGGGGTCGCTGTCCACCTCGACGTCGATCTCGTCCACCCGCGGCAGCGGGTGCATCACGATGGCGCGCTGGGGGAGCGCCCGCATGACCTCGGCGTCGATGCGTATCGCCCGCCGGGCAGCGTCGAAGTCGGCCACGTCGGTGAATCGCTCCTTCTGAACCCGGGTCTGGTAGACGACGTCGACGGAATCGATGACGTCGTCGAGCCGGTCGGTGAGCCGGAAGGGAACGCCCGCGGCGGCCATCCGATCCTGCAGCTCCGCGCCGACCTGGACGACCTCGGGGGCCACGAAGGTGAGCCGGACCCCGGGGTAGAGGGTCAGCAGCTGAGCCAGCGAGTGGACGGTTCGCCCGTAGCGGAGGTCGCCGCAGAAGGCGATGTGGGCCCCCTCCACGGTGCCACGCTCACAGCCGATGGTGTAGAGGTCGAGGAGCGCCTGGGTCGGGTGCTCGCCGGGCCCGTCTCCCGCGTTCACGACCGGGACCGAGGCCACCGCCGCGGCCCGCGCCGCCGCCCCCGCCTGGTCGTGGCGGAGGACGATGACGTCGGCATACGCGGAGACCATCCGGATCGTGTCCTCGAGGGTCTCGCCCTTGATGACGCTGGAGAACTCCCGAGCCGCCTCGGTGCCGACCACCGCGCCACCGAGGCGGAGCATCGCCGACTCGAAGCTGAGCCGGGTGCGGGTTGACGGCTCGTAGAAGAGCGTGGCCATGATCCGTCCCGCCAGGCGGGTGTCGCGGCGTCCGGCCAGCGCGTCGGCGCGCGCAAAGATGTCGTTGAGGGTGTCGCGAGTGAACTGCCGGCTGGAGATGACGTGCTCCAGCCTCCGCGTGGTGGTGGCCGGCGTCATCAGCGATGCCCTCCATCGGCTGCCCGTCAGGCGGCCGCGGAGTGGCACCGGCACAGCCGGTTCCGATCCCCTTGCCGGCCTCACGGGACCCGCTTGAAGTGGATTCGACGGCCCGCACTGTACCACGGCGGCGAACAGGCGTGCCCGCCGCCGCGGGGCCGGATGACGGCGCGCTGCGACGATCCCGCGACGTTCACGTTGCACGTGATCGGGTCCGGAGCCGCGGTTCTACGCTTCCCCCAAGTCATGAGCCAGGCCGACCCGTCGCGCCGGCGCCTCGTCACCCGGCTGCGCATCCCCCAGCTCCGCATCACCTTCGCCGCCCGCCTGCTGCTGGGCGGCTTCGTGCTGTCGCTCGTGATCATCGCCGCCGTCAGCGCCTTCCTGCTGGTGAGCCGCGATCAGCAGACCCGGGTGGGCGCCGAGACCAACGCGCAGAGCAGGGCCGAGGCATACCGCGAGCTGGTCCAGCAGGTCGCCGCTCCGCAGGCCCGCTTCGCCGCTGAGAACGTCGCCGGGCTGCCCGAGATGGCGTCGGCGCTCGCCTCGGTGGACCCAGGGACCGAGGTGGCGCAGCTGCTCATCGGCTCCACCAAGGTGATCACGGATCTTCCCGACGAGGACGTCGCCGTCTTCGACGGCGGCGGGACCCTGCTCGCCACCAGCGAGCAGGTGGGCGTGCCCCAGCTCTCCTCCGGGCTGCCGGAGGTGGAGGGGGCGCTCCGCGGCAGCCCCGCCGAGGCCATCGAGTACCTGGACCAGCGCACTCCGGTCTACGACTTCGCCGCCCCGGTCATCGCCAAGGGATCCACCCAGGTGCTGGGCGTCGTCGTCTACAGCATGCCGCTCACCGACCAGCTGCTCCGGCTCCTGGGCGCGGTCGGCCAGGGCTACACGCCCGTGCTCGTCGCCAACACCCCGGGCGCGCCCCTCTACTCGCTCTCGGGCAATTCGGCCGACCCCAACATGACGGCACGTTCCCTCCCCTCCTCGATCGCCTCCGGCCTGGGCCGGTCGACGGGCGGCTTCGAGGGCTTCTCCTCGGTCGCCGGGTCCGGTGCCACCGCCCTCGCCCTGGAGGGGATGAATCCGAACGCCGGACCGCCCGTCCTCTACGTCGGGGTCGAGACGCCGATCTCGCTCTTCACCGGGGACCAGACCACCGACGAGCTGACCGTGGTATGGCTGGCGCTCACCGCGCTGCTGCTGACCTGGCTGCTGGTGCTGCTCTTCGTCAACCGGTTCGTGCGGCGCCCGGTCGCGCAGCTCTCGGCGGGATTCGCCCGGATCGCGGGCGGCGACTACAGCTCGGACATCCCGGTGCGGTCGAATGACGAGCTGGGGGTGCTGGCACGTCAGGTCAACCAGATGCGAGCTCAGATCGCGAGCAACGTCCACCACGTGGATGCCGCGGTCGCGCGCCTCGACGAGGTCTCGCGAGCACTGACCACGACCACCGCGGGAGTGGCCGGGCTGTGGTCGGCGGTCTGCGCCGCCGCCGCATCGCTCGCCGGCCCCCGTGCGTCGGCGGTCCTGCTGGCGCGCGAGGGCGAGGAGCTGGTCGCCCGCGCCCGGAGCGCCGGCGGCTCGGCGGGACCGCCCGACGCCTCCGGAGGCACGGCGGCGGCGGACGGCTTCGCGCTCCCGGCCGCCGCGGTGTCCCAGGTGCTGGAGGGGCGCCAGGTCCGGCTGAGCGCAGGCGCCGAGGAACCGGGGGCAGCGGCGGACGGGTCGCGGACGACGCTGGTCGTCCCCATGCTGTACAGACAGCGGGTGACCGGCGCGATCGCGGTCATCAGCCCGGACGCGGTCTCCGACGCCGACGCGCGCGCCCTCTCGGCGCTCGCCGGCAACGCCGCCATCGCCGCCGAGAACACCCGGCTCTTCGAGATGGAACGGGAGACGGTGCGCCGGCTCCGCGAGCTGGACGACATGAAGTCGGACTTCCTCGCCACCGCCCAGCACGAGCTGCGCACCCCCCTCACCACGATCGTCGGGCACCTGGAGCTGATCCGGATGGTCTGGGCGGAGGCCGACGATCGGCAGAAGCTGGCCATCCTCGACAACGTCGAGCTGGCGACCGGCCAGCTCTCCGACATGCTGGAGACGATGATCGACCTCTCCCTGGTGAGCGCCGACAACCTGCGCATGAACCGCCGCCCCGTCTCGCTGGCCACGGCGGTCGACGAAGCGGTGGGGGAGGTGACGCGGCGGTTCCCGCACGGCCTGCCGGTGGAGCTGGCCGTCGACGTCCCCGCCCGCTTGCGCGTGGACGCCGACCCTGAGCGGCTGCGCCAGGTGATCCGCTGCCTGCTCGACAACGCTGTGAAGTTCACCGACCCGGGCGGGCGGGTGACCGTCTCGGCCGCCACGGCGCCCGGGGGGGACCGCTGCACCATCGAGGTCGCCGACACCGGGATCGGCATCGACCCCGCGCTGCACGACCGCGTCTTCGAGCGCTTCTTCCAGGTGGACAGCGGGGGGACCCGCGCCTATGGCGGGATGGGGGTCGGCCTCGCCCTGGTCAAGGTCCTCACCGAGGCCCATGGAGCCACGGTCACCCTGGAGTCCGTCCCCGGCCAGGGCACCACGGTGCGCCTGGACTGGCCCCGCCGCCCCTCCGGCGAGGCGGAGGGGCAGGGGGATCACCAGGTCGACCTGACCGCGACCCGGCAGTCGCAGGTGAGCGTCGACCGGGAGCGGTGACCGGCCGGATCCTCGGCGTCGCGGTGACTCCGTTGCCGGCGCGTTGCACGCCGTCACGAAGCTGCCGCTTCCGCGTCCGACATCACAGGAATGTCATCGCTCCGCGAGGCGACTGACGGTCCGGCAACCGCCCTGTGGTCCTACGCTCGGAGAGCGATGCGAGGAATGCCGGTACGCCGTCTTGCGTGGCTGGTGGGCGCCGTGGCCGCGATGCTCGCCACTGCCGCGATGGGCGCGGCGGTGGACGCATGCTCGGTGGCCACCACGGTCACCCTCACCTCCTCGGAGAACCCCGCCGCCTACGGCGATCAGCTGATCCTCACCGCGACGGTGATACCGAGCACGGGCACGACGATCCCCGGCGGCACGGTCACCTTCGTGGACGAGGAGGCGAACCTGGGCACGGCGGCCGTCGGTTCCACGGGCCAGGCGTCCCTGGTCGACTCGACGATTGGCGCCGGGACGCACGAGATCGAGGCCGAGTACTCGGGGTCGGGAACGTTCGCGTCGTCGGTTTCGGCGGCCCTCCAGGAGGTGGTCTCGGTCCAGGGATCGACGACACTGCTGCTCCCGACCGTCAACCCCGCGACCTACGGCCAGACCCTCCTCTTCGTGGTCTCGGTCGCCCCCGACGCGGGAAGCGGGACCCCCACCGGCACGGTGACCCTGACGGACGGGAGCGCCGCGATCGGCAGCGCCACCCTCTCAGGCGGTACGGCTGCGGTGGTCGTGACCTCGCTGGGGGTGGGAGCGCAGGTGATCACCGCGGACTACGCGGGGGACGGCAACTTCTCTCCCTCGGCGAGCGCTGCGGTCTCTGAGCAGGTGGACCCCGCCTCGACGGCGACAGTCCTGACGGTGTCCCCGACCACGGTCGCGGTGGGCAAGACGGTGACGCTCACCGCCGCGGTCACCTCGGCGGGCGGCGAGCCGGGCGGAAGCGTCACCTTCTCGGACGGCGGCACCGGCCTGGGGACGGCGACGCTGAGCGGCGGGACGGCCACGCTGGCGACGTGCTTCGCGAAGTCGGGCACGCAGACGCTGACCGCGGCCTACCTCGGCAGCGACGACTTCAGCGCGTCCACGTCGGCCGCGGCCACCCTCGCGGTCGCCACGGGCTCCAAGTGCTCGACCGGCTGCGGCAAGCTCCTCGCGCTGGAGCGCGAGGCGAGCGGGATCACCCTCGCCGCGCAGCCGGCGGCCGAGCCGTCCCTTGCCACCCGGGCAACCCTCCTCTCGGCGAGCTCCACGCCCGCGTCACCGCAGCTGGTCACCGTGGGTGCGGCCCCGGCCACGGTGGACGAGGGACAGAGCGTGAGCCTCACGTCGGTCGTCTTCGGGCTGAGCGGCGCTCCCTTCCCGAGCGGGACGGTGGATTTCGCGCAGGGCACGACGCTCCTCGGTGCGGCGGCCACCGCCCAGGTGGGCACCACCGTCGACGCACTGGCGAGCCTTCGGGTGACCCTCGCGGCCGGCAGCTACCCGTCGATCACCGCGACGTACCACCCGGACTCCAGCGCTCAGCCGTATTACGCCGCGGCGACCTCGGCGTCCACGGCGGCGGTGACCGTCGAGCGGGTCGCCGCGTCGACCACGCTCGACGTGGCCACCTCGGTCAACCCGACCGCCAAGGGCCGGCCGGTGATCGTCACCGCCACGGTCAACCATCCCTCCTCCAGCCTCACCCCCACCGGAACGGTCAGCTTCACCGTCAACGGGGCCGGTGCGGAGACGGTCGCCCTCGACAGCCTCGGTCAGGCCTCGCTGACCCTCTCCTCCCTGCCGGCCGGAACGCAGACGATCGCCGCCAGCTACGCCGGCGACCCGAACTTCTCGGGCTCGTCCGGGTCCACGACCGAGACGGTGTCGGGAGCGACGGCGCCGACCGCCACGCCGAGCGCCGCCCCGACGGCGGTCCCGACCGCGACACCGAAACCGGGGACGACGGCCAAGCCGAGCGCAACCCCCGCGCCCTCGTCGTCGTCCACGGCCAGGGCCGCGGCTGCGGCGCCGGTGATCGTGCCGCCGGCCACCACCACGCCGCCCAGCCGCCCGAGCGGCCTCTCCGGCTCCGCCCCGCTGAACCCGGACCAGTTCGACACCTCGGAGGTGCCGCCGATCGATGCGATCTCCCTGGTCTCCGGGATCCACATGGGAAGCGCGCCCCAGATCATCCTCTTCCTGGTCATCCTCAACCTCCTGGTTCTGGGGGCGATCGCGGCGACCTCCCGTCGCGGGCACCGCCTGACCGTGCAGACGCTCGAGCACGCGGGCACGGCTCCGGCGGACGCCCGCCCCGAGCGCCCGTAGCGCGGTGTCCCAGCCGGCCGCTCCGGTCGTCCCGCGCCGCTCCGCGGCGGCTGCAACGCCGCGTGGCGGCACGGGTCACGAGTTGGTGGCTCCGTCGGGAGAGCGGAGGCCGCGCCGGATACTGAGTGGCGTGAGAGTGCTCGACACCATCCCGGCACGCCCCGCCAGCGGGGTTGCGCTCCGGCGGCCGGCCCGGGTGAGGGTGCGGCCTGCGGAGGGGCGGGCGGGGAACCTGCGCTACCTCCTCGCAGGGCGGATCATCCCCGGCCTCCTCTACAGCCTGCTCGGGTACGGGGTGGTCCTGAACACCATCCGGCTGGCCGAGACCCTCCACCCGGCGACCTGGCTGACGGTGATGGCCGGGCCGGTGCGGGAGGGGCTCTTCGCCGCCTTCTGCCTCATCCCGGTGGTCCTCTTCGTGGTCCGCCCCAAGCCGCGGGCCGCGGACCGCCGCGTCCTGCCCCGGGTGGTGGCGTTCGCCGGGACCGCGATCCTGCTCCTCTGCGGCACGATCCTCCCCGAGGGCATCGCCCTGGTCGCCATCCCGGCGTGGGTGGGTGCGGGCTGCTCGCTGGTGCTGGTGGTGGCGACGGCAGGGGCGATCTGGGGTCTGCTCAGCCTCCGCCTCTCCTTCGGCATCTTCCCGGCCGCTCGGACCCTGGTCACGACCGGGCCGTACCGGCTGGTCCGGCACCCCCTCTACCTCTGCGAGATCCTCTGCGGGTGGGCCATGGTGGTGGCCGAGGGCCACCTCGTGCCGCTTCTCGTGGTCCTCGTCTTCTGCGGGCTGCAGCTGACCCGGATCAGGTACGAGGAGGCGCTTCTCGCCGACGTCTTCCCCGCCTGGAGGCCGTGGGCCGCCGGCCGCGCCCGTCTGATCCCGGGGGTGTGGTAGCCGGTTCAGCCGGTTGCTCTGACCCCTGCCCGCCCGGCGAGCGCGGCGGTCTCGTGGTCCAGGAGCCACCGCTTGAGGGGGAGGCCCCAGCCGAAGCCGCCCAGGGTCCCGTCGGAGCGGACCACCCGGTGGCAGGGCACCACCAGGGGGATGGGATTGCGCGCGCAGGCCGTGCCGGCCGCGCGGGCGTGGCGGCGGTCACCGCCCAGCTCGGCGTAGCTGCGCACCTCGCCGGCGGGGATGCGACGGAGCTCTCCCCAGAGCCGCCGCATCGACGGGCTGCCCCCGGTCCGCACCGGAAGCTCGTCGATGGAGGTGACGTCGGCGCCCGTGAAGTAGGCGCCGAGGGCCCGCGAGACGGGTCCGAGATCGGCCCGCAGGCGGATCTCCGCCGTCGGGTCGGGAAGCTCGTCGCGGATCAGGTCGAGGTCGGCGGAGAAGCCGCTCGCGACGAGCGTCCCGTCGTCGGTGATCGCGCTGAAGGCGCCGAAGGGGGTGGCGATGGTCACGGCGTCGTAGGTCATCTCGATTGTTCTCCCGCAGAGGGGGTGGGTGAGGTCGGGGCGGCGCCGGGTGCCGGCGTGGAGAGGCTGCTCCAGAGCTGGATCGCGGCGTAGGCGCGCCAGGGGCGCCACGCCTCGGCACGGCGGGCGACGCTCTCCGGATCGCCGGGCTCGCCGAGGCGCTCCAGGGCACGGCGCAGCCCGAGGTCGGAGACGGGGATGGCGTCGGGGTCGCCGCGGGCCCGCATCGCGACGTAGGCACGGGTCCACGGGCCGAAGCCCGGCAGCGTCGCCAGCGCCTGGTCGAACAGCTCGGCGTCGGCGCAGGCCAGGTCGACGCTGCCCAGGGCAACGGAGCGGCTCAGTGCGCGGATCGACTCGATGCGCCGTCCGGTCAGCCCGAGCCCATCCAGGTCCGCGTCGGCGAGCTGCTCCGGGGAGGGGAAGACGTGGGTCACCTCTCCGACGGGGAGAGCGAGCGGCTCCCCATGGCGGGCGACGATTCGACCGGCAAGCGTGCGCGCGGCGGCGACCGACACCTGCTGGCCCAGGACCGCGCGGACCGCGGTCTCGAACGGCTCGGCGCTGCCCGGCACCCGCATCCCGGGCCAGGTGGCGAGCAGCGGGGCGAGCAGAACGTCGCGGCCGAGGTCCGCGGCGACCGCCCGAGGATCGGAGTCGAGGTCGAGGAGGCGGCGGCAGCGCCGCACGACGTCCTCGAGATCGGAGAGCTCGCCCAGGCGGACCCGCAGCAGCACATGGCCGTCGGCAGGGTGGAGGTCCACGACCGCGGTGCCACCCGGAGTGCGCAGGGAGCGCGAATAGCCGCCGGTGGTCGCGGCCTCGGTTCCAGGGATGGCCCGAACCGACAGGAAATCGAGGAGGGGCCGGGCAGCGAACGGCTCCCGGCGCGAGAGCCGGAGCGTGATCCAGCCGTCCGACCCCTCGCGCGCGTCGGGCCCGGCCGCCGCGAGGGCTCGGCGGTACTCCCCCGGGGGGATCCCCAGCTCCTCGCGCATCGCGTCGTTGAACTGGCGGAGGGAGCCGAAGCCGGCCGCGAACGCGACATCCACGAGCGGCATCGCGCTCTCCGCGATCAGCGCCCTGGCGGCCTGCACCCGCCGGCTCCGCGCCAGCTGGAGGGGCGTCGCCCCCACCGCGGCGGTGAACCGGCGGTCGAGGGTCCGCGGGCTGACCCCCAGGCGCCGGGCCAGCTCCCCCACCCCCACCTCGTCCACGACCCCGGCGGCGATCATCGCCAGCGCCGGCGCCACCAGGCCGGCGCCGGGTTCGACGGCGGCGTCGGGGCGGCAGCGCTTGCAGGCGCGGAAGCCCGCCGCCTCGGCGGAGGCGGGGGTGGGGAAGAAGCGCACGTGCTCGGCGTGGGGCGTCCGCGAGGGGCAGCCGATCCGGCAGTACACGCCGGTGGTCGTCACCGCGACCAGGAACCTGCCCTCGAAGCGGCGGTCGCGGCTCGTCACGGCGCGGTAGCGGGTCTCGAAGTCGTCCACCCGCCCCATGGTGGCGGCAGGTGGCCGCTCCCCGCTCGCGGATTTCGGACAGGGCGGTGAGCGGCATCCACATCAGTGGGCAGGCGGGCCCGCCGCGGGACCCGCATCGCGCTGCGGGCCCCGGCTGAGCCGCCCCCTCGCGTCAGGCGTCGGCGGGTGCGCGGCCGGCCACGGGCCGGTGGAGCACGAGGATGAGCACGCCGCCCACAGCAACGTGCATGAGGGCAAGGCTGGTCCGGGCAGCGGCGGTCGTGGCGATGATCAGGGGGAGGCTCAGCGAGATCAGCGTCCCGATGGCGGCGATGCGGGTCCAGAGTTGAGCGGGGCGAGCGCTTCGCCGCTCGAGCAGGGCGAGCAGGCCCCACCCGGCGAGGGAGCCCAGCAGGCTGGCTCCGATCACATACGCGACCCCGACGGTCTGAGCCGGCCCGCTGCCGAAGCGGATGAGCAGATCGACGCCGAGCAGGGGCACGGACACAGCCCACACCGCCAGGGCGGCGACGACCGCTCCGCCGACGGCGAGGGCTCGGGTCACGGTCGGGTGAGTACGGGCGGGCGCGGGCTGACGGCGGACGGTGGTGGCGACAATCATGGCTGGGCTCCCTGTGACCTGGTGGTGATCCCCCGTCCGATGGTGGAGCGGGGGAGCTAGACTGGTTAGGCGCTGAAAGGTTCAGCGCCTAATATTAGGCACCTAAGTATCTGGGAGTCAAGCGTCGTGAACTACGATCAGGCGGACACCCTCCACGAGGCTGTCCGCGCCGTCGGCATCCGACATCGGGCCCTCTGCATCGCGGCTCTGGCCCCCCTGGGCATCCACCCCGGGCACAAGCTGCTGCTCCTCGAACTGGAGCGAGCCGGGCCGCGCACCCAGGCCCAGCTCGCCGCCGCGAGCGGCTACGAACCTCCGACGATCACCCTGAGCGTCCGCCAGCTCGAGGCTGCCGGTCTGGTCGCCCGCCACCCTTCCCCCATCGACGGGCGGGCCACCATCGTCGCGCTCACCGACCAGGGGCGGGCCCTGATCCCTAAAGTGAAGACGGCCTGGCGGCTGGCGGCCCAGCAGGTGGTGGCCGGCCTCACCTCGACCTCGGTGGAGGAGCTGGTCCGGGTACTCGATGACCTGGCGTCCAGCCTCGCCTCCATCGAGCCGGCGCCCACGGATACTCCGCACTACCCAGCCCGGAACCGGCCTCGGACTGCCGGGCGGTCCGGCCAGGATGATCTGTCACGTCGCCGCGCCCGTCTTCCCGGCGTCGGCTGAGGGCGGCTGCCGGGGGAGACGGCTGGATCACGATCCGGCTCACCGACTCCCCCGCCCTCGATCATCCCCGCCCGGTATCAGTACAAGGTACCGAGGCGTCCTCCGGCCAGGGCAAGAGCCACACGCTCTCGCCCTTCGCTCCGTCACGACTAGTAGAAGACCTCCGCGAGGTGGTAGAGCTCGGCCGGGACCCGTCGCTGCTCGCGGACCACGTCCGCGATCGGGGCGGTCTCGACCGTGCCGTTGCGCACCACGGGCATCATCCCCCAGCGCTTCGCGAGCACCAGCTCGTAGGCGACGACGCCCACCCGGGTGGCCCAGATCCGGTCGTACGCGGACGGCGATCCGCCCCGCTGCGTGTGGCCGAGCACGGTGGTCCGGGTCTCGTGGCCGAGGCGCTCCTCGATCCGCTCCGCCAGGGTCTCGCCGATCCCCCGCTTGCTGAGCTGGGCGTGGCCGAAGGCATCCACCTTGCCGTCCGCCGGGCCGGCGTCGGTGACCCCCTCCATCTCCACGCCCTCGGAGACCACGACAATGCTGAAGTCGCTGCCGCTCTGGAGGCGCTTCTGCAGACGCTCGACCACCTCGTCGAGCGTCATCTTGATCTCGGGGATCAGGATCAGGTCCGCCCCCCCCGCCAGGCCGCCCATCAGGGCGACCCAGCCGGTGTCGCGACCCATCACCTCGACGACCATCACCCGGTGATGGGACGCGGCGGTGGTGTGGAGCCGGTCGAGGGCCTCGGCGACGCGGCCCACCGCGGTGTCGAAGCCGATGCAGTAGTCGGTCACCGAGAGGTCGTTGTCCATGGTCTTGGGCACGCCCACCACCGGACCGCCGTGCTCGGCCAGCCAGGCCGCCACCGAGAGGGTGTCGTCACCGCCGATCGCGACCAGTGCGTCCAGCTCGGCCCGTCCGAGGTTGCGCAAAACCTCCTCGCGGCCGCCCTCGCGCTTCATGGGATTGGTGCGAGAGCTGCCCAGCACGGTTCCGCCGAGCTGGAGGATCCCCGAGAAGAGGCGCCGGTCAAGCTCCATGATGTCGCCGTCACCGATCAGGCCGGCCCATCCGTTCTTGACACCGATGACAGTATCACCGTGAGCCAGGGCCCGCCGCCCCACCCCCCGGATCGCAGCATTGAGGCCGGGTGCGTCGCCGCCCCCGGTGAGGATCCCGATGCGCAAGCTCAGCTCCCGTACCCCGGGTCGTTGTTGAAGGCGCTCTCCTCGCTCTGGCCGAGCACGACGAGCACCCCGTCGCTGGTCGAGCTCGCCCCCGGGCTGGGCGGGGACACCTTGGTGACGGGGACACCAAAGTATGCCGCGAACCAGGCAGCTGCCGCTGCGTCGGCGCTGCCGCCCTCATCGATGACCTCTGTCCCGGATTGAGTCGGGACCTTGCCCAGGTCCTGGGTCGTCCAGCCCAGCTGCGTGAAGATCGAGGCCCAGCGGCCGGAGGCCCCCTCGCCGGTCCCGCTGGCGTCCTCGATGCCCACGGTCGGCTTCTCGGCGAGCGTCGAGGGGCTGACGAAGACGTTCTGGATGAAGTGGGCGACGGTCGCGTAGCTGCTGTCGTGGGCGAACAGGTAGTCGGCTCCGCAGTCGGTCGGATACCCGCAGTCGTAGAGGAAGTTGGTGTCGTCCAGGCTGACGTGGAGGATCGCCGACGAGCTGACCCCACTCACCAGGCTGTAGATGGCCTCGGCGTCGTCGATGCTCATGTTGGTGTCCACGTTGTCGCCGAGTGCGCTGAGCAGGTCGGGCAGGTCGCCGATGCCGCCGATGGAGAGCACCTTCTGCTTGAGCGCGTCGACGATCTGCTGCTGGCGCCGGCTGCGCGCAAAGTCGCTGCCCTGGCCGTTGTCACCGTGCCGCGATCGGGCGTAGATCAGAGCGGTGGCACCGTTCATGTGCTGCTCCCCGGCCTGGAAGCTGATCGTCTCGTAGGGGCAGGTGTCGGCGGCGCAGGCAGGGTACTGGTTGTCGGTGAATCCGGCGGGGACGTCGACGTCGATGCCGCCAACCGCGTTCACCGCCTCCTGGAAGGCGGTGAAGTCGAGGCCGACGAAGTAGTCGATGGGGATGCCGAGCAGGTGGGTGAGCGCCGCGTCCGCCATCTCCCCGCCGGAGTCGGTCTGACCGGCGGGGAGCCCCCCCTCGCCGTAGAAGATGCCGTCCTCGTACGCCTGGTTGATCCTCCCCTCGTCGACTCTCTGGCCGGAGGGGTCGTAGATGGGGACATACCAGTCGCGGGGGATGGAGATCTCGGCGACCTGGGGCGGACCGCTCCGCTGCGGCTGGATGGAGACGATCATGATCGAGTCGGTGAGGTACTCGCCGTCGTGGCCGGGTCCCCCGTAGCCGAAGAGGGCGATGTTGATCCGCTTCTCCTGGGCAACCTGGTTGGTCTCGATGCTCGAGCCGCTCTTGCCCTTGATGAGACTCCCGATCACCGACGGCACGTTGGTGTGGAAGATGCCGGCCAGGCCGTCCAGGGTGCGGTAGCCATAGACGCCGACCACCAGCACGACCACCAACGCCGCCGCGACGATGATCCGCCGGCCGGTCAGCCAGCCGGGCAGCCACCGGTACCGCGAGCGGCGACGGCGCGTGGTCCTCGATGCCATCTCGATCTGCTCCGTTGAGGCCCGGCGATGCGGGCGAGGGGTCGCCCGACCGCGGACCCGGAGGGTGGGGTCCCTGGGTGATACGTTGCGGGGACGGGGAAGGTTGCGCTCGGCGGCAAGGGTAAACCACCGCGTGCAGAAGATGGGGCTCCGGATATCGCGGGGACAGACCTCAGGCCGACCCCGCGGCCGCGCCTCCGCCGGCATCCGGGGAGGGTCCCAGGAGGTGGCGGGCGATCACCAGGCGCTGGATCTGATTGGTCCCCTCGTAGATCTGGGTGATCTTCGCGTCACGCATCATCCGCTCGACCGGGTGGTCGTTCACGAAGCCATATCCGCCCAGCACCTGGACGGCGTCGGTGGTCACCCGCATCGCCATGTCGCTGGCGACCAGCTTGGCGATCGCCGCCATCCTGGTGATCCCCTCACCACCGTCGTCGAGCAGCTGCGCCACCTGATAGGTGAGCGCCCGGGCCGCCTGGAGCTGCGCCTCCATGTCGGCGAGCATGAATTGGATCGCCTGGAACTCGGCGATGGCCCGGCCGAACTGATGTCGCTCGCGGGCATAGGCGACGGCATGGTCGAGCGCCCCCTGGGCGATGCCCACGGCCTGAGCGGCGATGGCGGGGCGGGTGCGGTCCAGGACCGCGAACGCGATCCGCAGCCCGTCACCCTCCGCGCCCAGCCGGTTGGCCTCGGGGACGAACACCTCGTCGAGGCGCAGCTCCGCGGTGTCGCTGCCCCTGATCCCCAGCTTCCCGTGGATCGGCGTCGCCTGGAAGCCCGCCGCCTGCTGCGCGTCCTCGAGGACGAACGCGGAGATCCCCCGCGCCGCCTCCGCCGGGTCGGTCCTGGCGAAGACGACGATGGTGGCGGCGACCGAGCCGTTGCTGATGAACGTCTTGGAGCCGGTGAGGACGTAGCCGGCTCCCCGCCGGACGGCCCGGCTCTCCATCCCGGCGGGGTCGCTGCCGGCCCCGGGCTCGGTGAGCGCGTAGGCGGCAAGCCGTGCTCCGCTGGCCAGGTCGGGAAGCAGACGGCGCCGCTGCTCCTCCGTGCCGGCGAGCACGATCGGAGTGGCTCCCAGCGCCTGGACGGCGAGCAGCAGCGAGGCGGTGGCGTCGACGCGGGCCAGCTCCTCGACGGCGAGGGCCATGGTCAGGGCGCTCCCGCTCACCCCGCCGTCCGCCGGGGAGAACGGGATGCCGTAGATGTCGTGGGCCCGGAAGAGGTCGACGTAGTCCCACGGGTAGGAGGAGGTCTCGTCCACCTCCCGGGCCCGAGGGGCGATCCGGGACCGGGAGAGGTCGCGGGCCGCCTGGCGGACCGCCAGCTGCTCCTCGGTCAGGCGCGGGTCCATGCCGGGACTATGGCACCGGTCCAGGCCGCGGCGGAGGGCCCATCCGCCGGCCGGAGGCGTCCCCGCCAAGCCGTCGCGAAGCCCACGCGAACGAGCGGTGAGGAGTTGTGGAGAGATTATGACAACCCCTCGTTCACTCAGAACCGGCGCGCGCCTGGTGCCAGAATCGGGCCGAGGCTGCGCCTCGCCGGCCCTGGGCCGCCGGACGCGGCCGCTCGTGCAGCGTCGCTAGGAGAGGCCGGTGGCCGAGAGGCGGGAGGGACCGCTCAGGGTCGGCGTGCTGTCGCCACTGGTCGCCGGCAGCTACATGAGCGCCGTCCTCTCGGGGATCGCCGGTGTCGTGACCGGGGCCGGCGGCCGGCTGGTTGCGGTCCAGACCCTGGACATGAGCCGCGGCGGCATGTCGGCGCAGGTACCGCAGTACGGCCTCCGCGCCACCTGGGAGCACGTGGCCGGCTTCGTGGTGGTGGTCAACGCCGTGGACCGCGCCTACCTCGAGGCGCTGCAGGAGGCCGGGAAGGCGGTGGTCCTCCTCAGCCAGGAGGTGGAGGGGTTCCCCTGCGCGGTGGTCCGCCCGGACAACCGCAGCGGGGTCCATCAGGCCGTGGACCATCTGATCGAGCACGGCCACCGGCGCATCGCCTTCGTGGGCAGCCTCTTCCAGGCCGACATCCGGGAGCGCTACGACGCGTACCGGGAGGGGCTGATCACCCACGGGATCACTCCCGACCAGAGCCTCCTCTTCGAGACCACCGACAACCTGGAGGGGACCGGGGAGGAGGCGGGCAGGGCGCTGATCGCGGCCGGCATGCCCTCCACGGCAGTGGTCGCAGGCACCGACTACAACGCCCTGGGCGTGATGAAGGCGCTCGGCGATGCGGGACTGCACCTGCCCCGCGACCAGGCCATCGTCGGTTTCGACGACATCGACGCCGACTCCGCGGTCCGTCCCACGCTCTCCAGCGTGCGCCAGGGATTCGACGCCAGCGGGCGTCGCGCCGCCGAACTGCTCCTGGAGATGATCGGGGGGCGGGAGGTGGCGGTGGGGCGCCATCTGATCCCGACCACGTTCGTGCCCCGCGAGTCGTGCGGGTGCGCCATCGGAGCGACGGTGGCGGCGAGCGGTGAGCCGGATCCGCTCGTCTTCACGACGCCCAGGGCGCGGCTCCGCGCCCGCCTCGAGGCCCTGCTCCAGGGCGCTGAGCCCCTTCCCCCGACGACGGCATCGGCTCTCGACGGCGCCGTGGAGATGATCGCGGCGTGCGCGGAGGGCAGCCACGACGAGGCGCAACCGGTGCCCTGCGACTTTCGCGGCGCCGCCCACGCGCTGTACTCGGTGAGCCCACGCTGGACCACCATCAGCGCCACGGTCGACTGCCTGCGACGTTACCGGAAGGACCTGAGCTCGGTCCCGGGCGCCGCCGCGCGGACCGTGCAGTTCGATGCGAGCATCACCGAGCTGGCGATCGAGCTGTCCCGGTCGCTGGCCGAGCGGGAGTCGACGGAGAAGACCGACCTCCATCTGCAGATGCGCCGCGAGCACCAGCTCAGCATGGCCATGCTGAGCGGCAGCACCGGCGACCCGCGCCGGCTGGGCTGGCTCGCCCACACCACCGCGCGGGCGGCCTGCCTCGGACTGTGGACGGCGGAGCGCGAGGAGGGGGGTGGCCACCAGCACCTGCTCCGGATCTCGGGCACCTATGTGCGGGAGGGGCTGTCCCTGCACGTCCCCGCCCAGGTGCGGGTCGAGGACTTCCCCACCCGCGCCCTCCTCGAGGACGTGGAGTGGGGTCCCGGGGAGATCGCGGTGGTCCAGCCGGTGCGGACCAAGGGCATGGATCTCGGTCTCATGGGGATGGTCGTCCCGGTCGAGATCACCCACGTGACCGGACGCGACCTGCACTTCGAGAACAACGCCCTGCTCAGCGTCGCGGTCGAACGCGAGGTCATGACCGAGTGGCTCCGCTCTCAGACCGAGGACCTGGCCCGCGCCTACAAGCGGGAGCGCGACCTGGTGGAGGAGATCCGGCGCAGCGAGGAGCGCTATGCGCTGGCGGCCCGGGCCGCCAACGACGGTCTCTGGGACTGGGAGCTGGACACCTCCAGCGTGTACTACTCGGAGCGCTGGAAGGCACTGCTGGGCCACCACGGCTCGGAGATCAGCTCGAGCCCGGAGGAATGGTTCGACCGGGTGCACCCCGCCGACATCGCACGGCTGCGACAGGCGGTCAACGACTGCGTCGACGGAAGGCGCGCGGTGATGGAGTGCGAACACCGCGTTCGCTCCGCCGACGGCACGTACCGCTGGATGCGCTGCCAGGCGCTGGCGGTCCGGGCGGCACCCGACGCCTCCGCCAGCCGCCTGGTGGGGTCGCTCACCGACGTCACCGACCAGCGCGAGCTGGAGGAGAAGCTCCGCTACGGTGCCCAGCACGACTCCCTCACCGGTCTGCCCAACCGCACCCTCTTCCTCGACCGCCTGACCCAGGGTCTGGCGCGGGCCCGCCGCAATCCCGACGCCCGCATCGCCCTGCTCTTCCTGGACCTCGACGGTTTCAAGCAGGTGAACGACAACCTGGGACATCTGGCCGGCGACCAGCTGCTGGTCCTCGTCGCCGAGCGCATCGGTCAGCGCCTCCGTCAGAGCGACACCGCGGCGCGCCTCGGCGGCGACGAGTTCGCCGTCCTGCTGGAGGATCTGCGCACGCCGGAGGCGGCGGAGGCGATCGCCGAGGACATATCTCGCCGCCTCTCCGCACCGTACGAGATCGAGGGCGAGGAGGTGACGGTCAGCGCCGCCGTCGGAGTGGCGGTGAGCGTGGCCGGTCGGGAACGCCCCGACGACATCCTGCGCAGCGCCGACGCGGCCATGTACCTGGCCAAGCTGAGGGCGCGGCGCCCGTTCACGGCGGACGCGCACGAGGGCGACGCCAGCAAGAGCGACCCGAGCGCGGATAACACGGACCAGGGCGACGCGGGCGAGGACGACACCAGCCGGGGTGACGCGAGCGAGGGCGACCCGACCGAGGACGTCGCGACCGCCGAGCGCTAACGCGCCAGGCTCTGGCCCACCAGGCGGATGACGTCCTCGATGGTGTCTGCCACCGCGGCGCCCGCGGCCGCGAGGGCATCGATCTTGCTCTGCGCCGAGCCGGTGGTTCCGCTGATGATGGCGCCGGCATGCCCCATCCGCTTGCCCGGAGGGGCTGTGCGTCCGCTGATGAAGGCGGTGACCGGCTTGTCGAAACCGGTGGAACGGATCCACTCCGCCGCCCTCTCCTCGTCCGACCCGCCGATCTCTCCGACCAGCACCACCGCCCCGGTGGCCGGGTCGTTCGCGAACAGAGGAAGGATGTCGACGAACGTCGAGCCGAGCACCGGGTCGCCGCCGATGCCCACCGCGGTCGTCTCGCCGTAGCCGGCCTCGGAGAGGCCCTGGATCACCTCGTAGGTGAGCGTCCCGCTGCGCGCGACCACCCCGACCCGCCCGGGCCGGCCCACGTGGTTGGGAATGAAGCCGATCTTGGCCTGGCCCGGGGTCATCACCCCCGGGCAGTTGGGCCCGATCAGGCGCATCGATGTGCGATCCACGAAGGCGGTGGCCCGGACCATGTCCAGTACCGGGATGCCCTCGGTGACGCAGACGCCAAGCCGGAGCCCCGCCGCGGCCGCCTCCATGACCGCGTCGGCGGCGAAGGGAGGGGGCACGATGGTGAAGGCGGCGTCGGCCCCTGTGCTCGCCACCGCCTCGGCCACGGTGTCGAAGACGGGCACGCCGAGCGCCTCGCTGCCACCACGGCCGGGCACCACCCCGGCCACCACCCGCGTTCCGAAGGCCTGCATCCGCTCGGTGTGGAAGCCGCCCTCTCGGCCGGTGATGCCCTGGACCAGAACCCGCGTGCTGGAGTCGAGGAGCACGGCCATCAGCCCGGCCCCCGCACGATCGTGCCCAGCGCAGCGCTCATGCGTCACCCCCCACCAGCTCGACGATCTTGCGCGCCGCCTCGGGGGCGCTGGTGCCGGGGGTGATCCCCGCCTCGCTGAGGATGCGCCGTCCCTCCTCCTCGTTGGTGCCGGTCATCCGCACCACCAGGGGCACGCCGATGCCCAGCTCGTCGCGGGCGCGGACGATGCCCCGCGCCACCTCGTCGCCGCGGGTGATGCCTCCGAAGATGTTGATGAAGACGCCGCGCACATCGGGATCGCTGAGCACCATCGCCAGCGAGTCGCGCACCTTCTCGGCACCTGCGCCGCCGCCGACGTCGAGGAAGTTGTTGGGCCGGCCACCGACCTGCTGGACCAGGTCGAGGGTGTTCATGACCAGCCCCGCGCCGTTGCCGATGCAGCCGATGTTCCCGCCGGGAAGGTGGACGTAGGTGAGGCCGCGACGCTTGGCCTCGGCCTCGTAGGGGTCCTCCCCGGTCCTGCCGTCGGCGCCCTCCAGGTCGACGGCCAGCTCGGCGGCGAGCTCCTGATGGCGGTACTCGGCGTTCTCGTCGACCTCCAGCTTGCCGTCGGCGGCCACCAACCCACCGTCGGTGGTGATCACCAGGGGGTTGATCTCGCAGGTGACCGCGTCGAGGTCGACCGCCAGCCGGTGGAGCGTCTGGGCGAGCGGCACGAGCTGGGCGGCGAGACGGCCGCGCCTCTCGGCCAGCACCGGGGCGTGGGCCAGTGCCGCGAAGGCGAGCGCGCGGATCTCGAAGGGCTGAGGGCCGGCGAAGGGGTCGGGCCAGAGCTTGGCGATGCGCTCGGGGGACTCCGCCGCCACCACCTCGATCTCCATGCCGCCGGCGGCGGAGAGGATGAGGACGAGGCGGCGGCGATCCCGGTCCAGGGTGACGCCGAGGTAGAGCTCGTGGGCGATCTCCAGACCGGCCTCGCACCACACCGAGCGCACCGGGTAGCCGCGGATTTCCATGGCCAGGATGCGGGCCGCCTCGCGATGGGCCTCCTCGGGCGTGTCCACGACGGCGATCCCACCGGCCTTGCCGCGCCCGCCGATCGGCACCTGGGCCTTGACCGCGACCCGTCCCAGCTCCCGGGCGGCGCCGGCCGCCTCCTCAGGAGTCCGCGCCAGCCGGCCGGCGGGCACCGGGATGCCCACCCGGGCGAACTGCCGCTTGGCCTGGTACTCGAGCAGCTTCACGTCCAGCGAGTGTACGGGGGGAGATCCAGGGGACGGTGCGGGTCGCCCGTCCACAGCCCCGCAGACAATGAGGAGGTATCAGTATATGTATACTTCCATTCATGGCCAAGATGACCGTCTACCTCCCCGACGACCTCGCCGGCGCCGCTCGCGCCGAGCGGCTCAACGTGTCCGCGATCACGCAGGAGGCCATCCGCCAGCACCTCGACCTGCGCAGCGTGAGGGACTGGCTCACCTCACTCCCCGCTCGGCCGTCCGGACGGCCGGTGAGCCACGACGACGTCATTGCCGCGGTGCACCAGGCACGAGAGGAGTTCGGTCTTGACTGAGCTGCCGGAGCTGGTGGTTGATGCGTCGGCACTGGTGGATCTGTTGGTCTCACCGGAGCTCGGCCCCCGGGTCGCTGCCGCCCTTGAAGGTCATCAGCTGCACGCGCCGTGCCACATCGATGCCGAGGCGCTCTCGGCGCTGGCGAGGATGACCCGTGCTGGGATCACCGGTGAGAGCCACGTCTCACGCTGCCTGAAGGCGGTTGCGACCGCGCCGATCGAGCGCCACCCGATCCAACCACTTCTCGAGGCAGCGTGGGGCTTCCGCGACAACCTGCGTGTCCTCGACGCCCTCTACGTCACCCTGGCCCAACGCCGGGTCTGCCCCGTACTGACGACGGACAGCCGGCTCGCGGCGGCGGCCCCGGCCAGCACCCGCCTCATAGAGGCCGACTGAACCCGCGGGCGACGATGTCTGTCAGGCGGGGTGAGCAGCCGCGGCGTTCGGTGTGGTGATCCCGCCGCCTGCCATGGAGAGCTGGTGCGTGGCGGCGACCATGAGAAGCGCGAACAGGAGGGCCGCTGACGACCCTCCCTGGAGGAGCCAGTAGCCGGTGCCGCCGGCGGTGGGGCCGAAGCTCGGCGACCCGACCGCCAGGATGGGGGAGCAGGCCCGAGGAGGGCTCGAACCGAACGGCTCTCTCGGCGCGGTTGAGCGAGGCACCTGGCCGCGACGGGCGCCCGCACCCGCCGCGAGGTCGGGCGCGAGCTCAGGCTGGGCTGCCCGCTACTGCCCCGCGGGCCTCCGTGCCGGCGCGATCTCGTCCAGCTCGACGAGGTCCTCGGGGGTCGGCACCCACTCCGCCGCCTGAACGTTGGCCAGCACCTGCTCAGGCTGGCTCGCCCCGGCGATCACCGAGACCACCGAGGGTTGGCCCAGCAGCCCCCCGATGGCGACACCGAGAAGGTCGGTCCCCTTGTGCCGGGCGTAGGCGGAGAGACCCTCGACGATGTCGAAGTTCTCGTCGGTGAGGAACGGCTCACCCGCTTCCCCGGACAGCCGGCCGCCCTCGGGCGGCTCCTCGCCGCGGCGATAGCGCCCGGTGAGAAGGCCCCGCATCAGCGGGAAGTACGGGATCAGCCCCAGGCCGAAGTGCTCGCAGGCCGGCGCCACCTCCTCCTCCGCCTTGCGGTTGAGGAGGCTGTACTCGTTCTGGGCGCTGATGAAGCGGCTGAGGTGGTGGATGTAAGAGGTCCAGTCGGCGTCGGCGATCTGCCAGCCGGTGAAGTTCGAGCAGCCGATGTAGCGCACCTTGCCCTCGCGCACCAGGTCATCGAGGACCGACAGGGTCTCCTCGATGGGCGTGTCGTCGTCGGGGAGGTGGATCTGGTAGAGGTCGATCCAGTCGGTGTTGAGCCGGCGCAGGCTCTGCTCGACGGCGCTCCGGATGTGGCGGCGAGACGCCCCCGAGGCGTACGGTCCCTCGCCCATCGGACTGCCCACCTTGGTGGCGATGATCACGGAGTCGCGGTTGCCCCGCAGCGCCGCCCCCAGGAGGCGCTCGGACTCGCCGGCCGCGTAGACGTCGGCGGTGTCGAAGAGGGTCACGCCGGCGTCCAGGGCCGCGTGCACGATGCGGGCGACACCGGGGCCGTCGACCCGGCGACCGAACTGGTTGCAGCCAACTCCGACGACCGACACCTCGAGGCCGGACTCGCCGAGACGACGAAACTCCATCTGCGTGACTCCCTGGACTCGGGACCTGCGGCCCGCTCGGAACGCCCATTCTGACCGAGCGGGCGCGGCAACCGGCGTGAGCGACACTCGCCGGCAGCCGCGGCCCGGGCTGCGTCCACGGACCTGGGGCGCCGTCGCGCGTCCCGCTCCTACACTGGGCGGATGCCGGAGACGATCGCCCTGATCGGCGGCACCGGCCGCCTCGGTCCCGGTCTGGCGCTCCGGCTTGCACGCGCGGGGCGACCCATCGTGATCGGCTCGCGCGATCGCGGGCGGGCCGCCGAGCGCGCCAGCGAGATCGCCGCCAAGGTCGCCGCGGCGGGCGGCGGGGCGGCCATCCGGGGCGCCGGCAACGCCGAGGCCGCAGCGGAGGCGGATCTGGCCATCCTCACCGTCCCCTACGAGGTGCAGGCGGAGCTCCTGCCCGGCCTCGCCGCCCCGCTGGAGGGCAGGGTCGTGGTCAGCACGACGGTTCCGGTCCGCTTCGACCGCGTCCTGGGTCCGGTGGCGGTGACGGTCCCCGAGGGCTCGGCGGCGGAGCAGGCCGCCGGCCTGCTGACCCGCAGCCGCATCGTCGCCGGCTTCCACACAGTGAGCAGCGCCCATCTCTCCCGTCTGGATCGGGAGCTGGACGAGGACGTGCTGCTGTGTGGCGACGACGAGGATGCCAAGCGGGAGGCGAGCGCGGTCGCCGCACTCATCCCGGGGGTCCGGGTCGTGGACGCCGGCCGGCTCGGCAATGCCGCCCATCTCGAGCAGCTCACCGTCCTGCTTCTCAGCATCAATCAGCGCTCCCACCGCCTGGTGGGCGTCCGGCTCACCGGCCTCTGACCGGGATCGGTGCCCGGCTCACCCTGGTACGGTTGGCAGCGTGTCCGAGACCACCGAGCCGGTGACGCCGGGGGGCCGGCTCGAGAGTGGAAAGCCCGCCGAGCACGCGCCGGCGGCCGACCATCCCCACGAGCACCGGCGCGAGGTGCACCCGGTGGTGCGCGTGCGCACGCTGGTGGCGGCCGCGCTCATCGTGCTTGCGGTCCTCGGCCTCATCTACGTCCTCGCCCAGGTCGCGAACCTGGTGCTCCTCTTCCTGATCGCCGTGATCATCGCGGAGGGCCTCCGGCCCCTGGTGCATCGGGTCCAGGAGCTGCGCCTCCCGCGCGCCGCGGCCATCGGCGTGGTCTTCCTGGCACTGCTCGTGGTCCTGGGCGGGATCGTGGCGCTGCTGGTCCAGCCGGTGGTGAGCGAGGCCGAGAGCCTGGCCACCCACTTCCCCAGCTACGAGAGGGCGGTGGTCCACTTCATCACCACCCTCGAGAAGCACCTCGGCATCAGCAGCGCCCAGCTCACCGGCCAGGTGGAGGGTGCCCTGGGCCAGGCGGGACAGTACCTGCTCACGATCGGGGGGACGATCGCCGGCGTGCTCGCCGACCTCATCCTGGTGCTGGTGATCAGCTTCCTCTGGCTCACCACCAGCGGACGGCTGAAGTCGTTCGTCGTCGACCTCTTCCCGCCGCGCGCCCATGAGCTGGTCACCGAGGTGATCGGGGACATCGGCTACCGGATGGGGGGCTACCTGCGCGCGGTGGCCATCAACATGCTGGTGGTCGGGGTGGTGACCGGCGTTGCCTGCGCCCTGCTCCGACTGCCGGACCCGGTCCTGCTCGGGCTGTTCGCGGGCATCACCGCGGCCATCCCCATGGTCGGCGCCTTCCTCGGCATCGTGCCGCTGGCGCTGCTCGGCTTCACAGTCTCCCCCGAGTACCCCCTGCTGGTGCTGCTGGTGCTGGGGCTGGTCCAGCTGCTGGACGCCAACACCGTCGTACCGCTGGTCATGAACCGGGTCCTTGCCCTGCCCGCACTGGCGGTGGTGCTGGCCCTGGTGATCGGCTATGCGCTCGCCGGCCTGGTGGGCTCCCTGCTCGCAGTCCCGGTGGCGGCGGCCATCCAGGTGCTGGTCTCCCGGGTGCTGGTTCCCTACGTCCACCACACCCAGGGGCGGCCCGACCCCGCGTACCTGGCCGCCTTCGGCCCGACGCCGGTCGCCGCCGGCACGGAACCGGGGGTTGCGGCCGCGGCACCCGACTGATCGAAGCAGAGGACGGCCGGCGGCATCACGCCGCCTGGGCGGCCACGGCCTCGCGGGGCCGAGAGCGCCCCACCACCAGCAGCACCAGGGCGGCGATCACGATGAGGCAGGGCTCGACGGCCAGCGCCCGGAGCACCCCCACCCGGTCGGAGAGCACGCCGAGCAGGAGCGGGGCGGTGCCGATCGCCAGCCCGACCGCGACCTGGGTCCTGGCCATCGCCCGGTCGGTGCTGCCGCCGCCGGCACCGAGCGCCATGGCCAGGCTGAGCGGGTAGAGGTTGCCCACCCCGAGACCGGTGACGAAGATGGCCACGGCGGCGATGGCCAGGTCCCGGCCGAGCCAGAGGGTCAGGAAGCCGGCCAGGGCGACCCCCAGGGCCACGCCGATCAGCGGCACCGCCCGCCCCGGCCGCCGGGTCACCCACGAGCCCGCCAGCCGCCCGCCCAGCTCGCCCGCGATGAAGAGGCTGAGCACGGCCGCGGAGCTGGCCGTCGAGAGGCCGACGCTGATCCCCAGCAGGGGGACGCCGTAGAAGATGACGGTGAACTCGATGGCGACGGCGAGCGCCACCAGCAGGCAGGGCCCCCAGAAGGACCGGGGCAGACGGTGGCGCGCGGCGGCGAGAGGAAGGGCCGGCGCGGGGAATTTGACCCGCCCCAGCACGACGTACAGCGCTCCCAGGGTCAGCGCCGGCAGGAGCAGGGCCGAGCGCCACCCCAGGACGGTGCCGGCGAGCAGACCGAGCAGCGCGGGCACCGCCACCCCGGTTCCGCTGGCGCCGACGTTGGCCTCGACCAGGGCCCGGTCACGCTGGACCCCATGGCGGTCGGCGAGCGCCACCGAGCAGCTCGCACCCAGGTAGGTGCAGCCGACACCGAGGACGAATGCGGCGGGGAGCGTGACCGCGACCTGGTGGCCGGCGAAGAAGAGAACGGCGCCCGCCGCCGTCGCGGCCGCGGAGATCCAGAAGACGGGCCGGCGGCCCCAGCGCCGGGTGGTGAGATCGAAGGTCAGACCGGTGATCACGGCGCCGGCCGAGAAGACGGTGGAGTGGACGCTGGTCAACGTGTAGGAGAGGTGCAGCTCCTTGTGCAGGAAGGCGAGCACCGGGCCCAGCGCATAGAGGTAGAAGGCATAGCCGGAGATGCTGATGTAGGCAAGCCAGGTCAGCCGGTCGCGGGTGAAGCGAGGGGCCTCGGCCCCGTTCAGGGACGCCACCCCGAGGGACCCGACCCGACCAGGTCGCGTGCCACCCGGCGGGACTCGCGCCGGATGGTGAGGCGATCCTCCCCCTCCGGGTGCAGGGCGCCGTAGGCGAGGGTGCGCCGGACCCAGTCGACCGACCGGCCCAGCACCTCGGCGACCTGGTCGTCATCGAGGCCCCGTCGCGACTTGACCCGGCGGATCGCCAGGGCCACCTGGCCGACGTCGGGACTGTCGAAGTCGATCTCGGCGAGCACGCCGGCCGAGGAGGCCTGCCGGGCCGGTATCCCGGCCCGCGCGAGCACATGGTCGGTGATGGCCGCGTAGGCCAGCACCGCGGCGTGGAGCGGCAGATCCCGGCCGGTGCCGTACATTTCGGCGTGCTGGCGGACGGTGAGCCGTCCGTCGTTGGCCTCGGAGATCCGCGAGCTGTGGGGGATGATCACCGGACAGACCAGGTCGCCGAACCGCTTCTGGAGAGAGGCGATGACCTCGGCGTCGGCGATCCCGTTGTGCTGGCGCCGCCAGATGGCGATCTGGGAACGGCGCACGACACCGTCGGTATCGAGACCCACCCGCTGCCGGACCCGGATCGCGGTTTGGAGCATGTCCATCGCGTGGCGGGCGTCGGGGGCGCTCGCCGTGGTCGGGAGCAGGAGCTGGTCGGCGGCCACCACCACCGCGGCGATGAGCGGCTCGGAGTGGCCGGTGTCGATCACCGTCCAGTCGTAGCCCTCCGCCACCACGCCGAGCGCTCGCAGGAGGAGGAAGGGCCCGTCCTCGGCATCCGCCAGCACCCGGTCCACGTCGGCGAGCTGGGGCGAGCTGCCGAGCAGGTCCAGGTTGTCGCCGACCGGACCGATGTACGGACGGGGGTCGAGGGAGGCGGGCGGGTGGGCGAGCACCGCGTCGAGACCCAGTCCGGCCAGGCGCGGACCGCGCGCATAGCGGGTCAGGTCGGCCTGCTTGTCGGCGTCGACAGCCAGCACCCGCAGTCCGCGCCGGGCCATCTCGGCGGCGACCTGGAAGGCAAGGGTGGACTTGCCCACCCCACCCTTGTTCGCGGCGACAGCGAGGACGTGCATCACGGACGAGACTGCGAGGACGCAGGACCGGCCACCAATCCCCCTGAGCGCGCACGAACGAGGACCTTGAAAGACGCGCCACAGCGGCGCGCGCCCCGAGCCTACCCTTCCCCCTCTCCGGGTGTCAACCCGGCCGTGGGTGATCGCACAGTGGTCGGGTCGGCGGTGGCGGGCAGCCGCATCGAACGGGCCACATAGACGGCGATGTCGTCCACGGCGACCCGGTCTCCCGCCTGCCGCGCGGCGATCCCCTCGTCGAACATGGTGAGGCAGAAGGGGCAGGCCGTGGCCACCCGGGTCGCCTCGGTCTCCATGGCCTGATCGAGACGCCGGTGGTTGACGCGCGGTCGACCCTCCTCCATCCACATCCGGCCCCCACCGGCGCCGCAGCACATCCCCTCGCGGCGGCTGCGCTTCATCTCCACCAGGCGCATCCCGGGGATGCGCTCCAGGATGTCGCGAGGTGGCGCGAAGACGCCGTTCCAGCGCCCCAGGTAGCAGGAATCGTGATACGTGACCGTCTCGTCGATCGGCCTCTCCAGAACGATCCTGCCCTCTGTGATCAGCCGCTCGATGAGCACGGAATGATGGATGACCTCGTAGTTGCCGCCGAGGTCGGGGTACTCGTTGGCGATGGTGTTGAAACAATGAGGACAGCTGGTGACGATCCGGCGGATGCCGTGCCCGCCCAGCACCTCGATGTTCTGGCGGGCCCGCTCCTGGAAGAGATACTCGTTGCCGATCCGCCGCGCCGGGTCGCCGGTGCACCGCTCCTCGTTGCCCAGGATGGCGAAGTCGACACCGGCGGCCTGGAGGATGGCAGCCAGGGCGGTGGCGATGCTGCGCGCGCGCTCGTCGTAGGCGACCGCGCAGCCGACCCAGTAGAGGTACTCGGCGTCGGGCCGCTCGGAGATGAGCGGCACCCCGAGCCCGGCCGCCCAGTCGGCCCGGCTCTGCGGGGAGATCCCGTAGGGGTTGGCCACGTTCTCGATGGCGCGCAGCGCGGTCTCGGCCTGGCGGGGCATCCGGGACTCGTCGAGCACGAGATGGCGGCGCATCTCGACGATCTTGGGGACGTGCTCGATAAAGACCGGGCACTGGTCCATGCACGCGCCGCAGGTGGTGCAGGCCCAGAGCGTCTCCTCGTCGATGAGGCCGCCGATCAGGGGGCGCTCGCCGCCGTTCGCCGCCACCGCCGCGCTCACCCGCTCGGGGCTGAGCCAGGAGGGCTGGAAGCTGCCCGGGAGGCCATGGACCGCTCCCCGATCGCCGTCGCCGGTGGCCCACATCGCGCCACCATCCGGGCCGGGGCTCCCGCCGGCGTCGCCCCCCTGGACGACATGGGCGCTGTGCTGGGTGGCGGCGTAGCCGCCCTTGAGCCGCTCGTAGGAGCCGTCGCGCAGGTCGGTGATCAGGGTCTTGGGCGAGAGCACCTTCCCGGTCAGGTAGGCGGGGCAGTGGGACTGGCAGCGCCCGCATTCGGTGCAGGTGTAGAGGTCGAGCACGTCCTTCCACGAGAAGTGCTCGAGGGCGCCCGCGCCGAAGTGCTGGTCGCGCTCGTCGGCGGCCGACATCACCGCGTCGATGTCGATGGGACGGAGCCGGCCCCGGGGGCCGCGTTCGGCGAGGACGACGTTGAAGGGCGCGGTGATGATGTGCAGATGCTTGCTGTAACCGAGGTAGACGAGGAACCCGAAGACCAGGCAGAGGTGCGCCCAGAAGAACACGCCGTGGAATGCGACCAGCGCCTGACTGTCACTGCCGAGCGGCGTGAACAGGCGGCTGAGCGCTGCCGCGAAGGGCCGGTCGGCGGCCAGCGCTTCGGGAGAGTGCTCGGCGATCAGCGTCGCGTAGTTCAGCTCCATGCAGACGAGCAGCGCGGCGATCCAGCCCAGGATGAGCAGGGCGTCGCCGGTGTGACTGCCGCGGAAGCGGATCGGCCTGACCACCAGCCGGTTGACCAGCGCCAGCAGCACCCCGGTCAGCGCCAGGACGCAGAAGAGGTCCTGCAGATGGGCCACCACCGGCGCCACGACGGGGATGGTGTACAGCCTCACACCGACGACCAGGGCTTCGACGATCGCCTGGGCGATGGCGGTGAGCAGCACCAGGAAACCCCAGAAGATGAGCGCGTGGAGCAGGCCCGCATAGGGCCAGCGGAGCAGGCGTCCCTGGCCCAGGACGTTGGCGAGGAAGGCGCGCGCGCGTCCGCGGATGTCGCCGCCACGGGGGTCGGGGCGGCGGGAGAGGCGCATCAGCGCGACCAGGCGGCGCCACCTCAGCCCACTGAGGGTGAATGCGGTCCCGGCCAGCGCAACCATCGCAATGGGCGAGAGGACCGCGACGATCATCGGGGTCCGCTCCGGCGCAGAGCGTGGGGGGCGGCCGGCCTCACCGGCCGCGCCATGTCGGCGGGCGCTTCTCCAGGAAGGCGAGGACTCCCTCGCGGGCGTCGTCGGTACCGAGCAGCCGGGTGAACTCCTCCTGCTCGACTGCCAGCCCCGCCTCCAGGCTGCCGTCGAGGCCGCTGTGCACCGCCCGCTTGGTGGCGGCGACCGCCAGCGGAGGGCGCTGGGCGAGCACGCGGGCCAGCTCCAGGGCCTCCTCGCGGAGACGTTCGGCGGCGACGACGCGGGTGACCAGCCCGCATTCGAGCGCGCGGGCGGCACCGACGGGGTCGCCGGTCAGGAGCATCTCGAGGGCGGGCCCACGGCCGATGAGCCGGGGCAGCCGCTGGGTGCCGCCCCAACCGGGCATGATGCCGAGCTTGATCTCGGGCTGGCCGAAGCGGGCGGTCTCGGCGCAGATCCGCAGGTCGCAGGCGAGGGCGATCTCGCAGCCACCCCCGAAGGCGATCCCGTTGACGGCGGCGAGCACCGGCAGGCGCGACGCCTCCAGCCTGCGGGTCACCTCGACGGATCCGGCCACGTCACCGCCGGTGGGGAACTCGGTGATGTCGGCCCCCGCCGAGAAGTAGCGCTCCCCCTCCCCGGTGATGAGGAGCGCGCGGCATTCGGGATCGACCTCGGCGGTGCCCAGCGCCTCCAGGATCCCGGCCGCGACCGCGCGGCTGATGGCGTTGACCGGTGGGTGGCAGATGGTGACGAGGGCGACGGCTCCGTCGCGCTCCGAGCGGACCGACTCGGTGGTCTCGGCCATGCTGCGCACGCTACCGTACCCGGCGGGTGGTTGGGGGTTCGGCACGCCCGTGGTGCGGGAGGCCGGGGTCAGGAGAGGGGGGCGAGGAAGTGCCAGCGCTGACCGACAGCGTGCTGGTCCGCGCGCTCGGCGGCCGGGAGCAGGCTGCCGGGACGTCCCAGCGCCATCCCCTGACCCAGCAGCACACCCATCGCGATCATCTGCCCGACGGCGTAGTCGTTCTCGATGCCCTCGGCGATCACGGCTGCCCCGCTGACCTCGGCGAAGGCGACGGCGGCGCGGATGGCGGCACGGGAGCTGGAGTGGGGGGCGGTCATGGTCAGGCTGCGGGCGATCTTGATGAACTCCGGGCGCGCCGCCGCCAGCAGCTCCAGCGTGGAGTGGCCCTCGCCCACGTCGTCGAGGGCGAAACGGAAGCCGTGCTCGCGGTACTGGGCGAGGACGGTGCGCACCCGCTCCAGGTCGGAGATCAGCTCGCGCTCGGTGATCTCCAGGACGATCTGGCCGGCACGGGCTCCTGACGCCTCCAGAAGCATCAGCATCTGGTCCACGTCGTGCACGGGGTCGAGGAGCGGCACCGCGCTGACGTTGACGAAGAGCGCCCACCCCGGGGCGACGGCGGGCCAGGGGACCGAGGAGATCGCTAGCCGCCGGCAGAGCCAATCGATGTCGCGGATGCGGCCGGTGCGATGCGCCTCGCTGAAGAGGTCCTCCACGCTGTCGGCGGCGCCGAAGCCCCGGGGACGCGCGAGCGCCTCATGTCCGGCGACGGTGCCGTCGGCAAGGTGGACGATCGGCTGATAGAGCATGGTGAGGTCCCGCAGTGCGAGCACCTCGTCGATGCGCGCCGACCACTCCGAGCGGTGCGCGGCGAGCCCACCCCGTCGATGACGCGGAGACCCCACCACCCGGTCGCGTCCGGCGCGCTTGGCCTCGTAGAGGTGGGCGTCGGCGAGCTCGACGATGTCGCGCGGATCGGATCCCGCCGGGCCGGTCGCCCAGCCGACGCTGACGCTCACCTGTCCATAGGGGAGCGAGATCGCCCGGACCACGTCGCGGACGCGCTCGGCGGTACGGGCCGCGTCGTGCGCGCCGACGTCGGACATCAGCACCGAGAACTCGTCGCCGCCGGTGCGTGCCACCACGTCCCAGCCGCGCAGGGCGGCGACCAGGGTGGAGGCGACCGCGCGCAGGGCGACGTCCCCGGCCTCGTGGCCGAACTCGTCGTTGAGCCGCTTGAGGTTGTCGAGGTCCGCGGCCAGGACCGCGAAGCGCCGCCGGGGGATGGTGGCGAGGAGCCGGTCGAACTCCCGCCGGTTGCGAATCCCGGTGAGGGGGTCGGTGGCGGCGACCTCGGCCAGCCGGGCCACGCTCTCCTCCAGTGCGGCCTCGGCACGCCGGCGGCGGACGAACTGGGCAATCTGGTCGGCGACGCTGTTCACGCTCTCCAGAGCGTTCGCGGCGATGGCCGCGCCTTCCCGCCGGAAGAACTCGAGGAGCGCGATGACCTCCCCGTCGCGCCGCACCGGCAGGGCCAGGGCCGGCGCCACCGCAGGCGGGAGGGCTGCGCCATTGGGCAGGGCGCTCCCCTCCCGGGCTCTCCCCGCGAAAGCCTCGCGGGCGGCGTCCGCCAGCGTGGGCGCCGCCCAGACTCCGCTGAGGGTGAGACCGGCACCGACGCGGGACCGCAGGCTCAGCTCGGCGAACTCCATCTCGAGGGCCTCCGCGATCAGCTCGAGCAGCTGAGGTCCGGCCTCGGCCAGCGATGCGGCGTCGGCCAGCAGCCGCGTGACGGCGAACTGCATCGAGCGCAGGGACTCCGCGCGCTTGCGAGCGGTGAGGTCGGAGATCACGACTACCACCACATCGCGTTCGGCCCAGCGGGTGGGGTTGAGGGCGATGTCCGCCGGGAACACCGTGCCGTCCGCCCGCTGGACGCTGAAGGCCGGCGCAGTCGTCCCGGTGGGCCGGTGCATGGGTTTGGCCTCGTAGGTGCGGCGATGGCTCACGTGCTCGCGCCGCAGTGCGGCAGGCACCAGGACCTCGACGGGCAGCCCCAACAGTCCCTTCTCGGCGTGCCCGGTCATGGCGAGCAGCCGGTCGTTGACGAAGACGATGCGGCCCCGGTCGTCGACCAGGAGCAGACCATCGGGCATGCCCTGTGCCAGTGCCTGCGCCTCCTCGCTGAGGCTCAGCCGGGCGGCCTTCAAGGCCGGCCGGGCGCGGCGCGGTTTACCGACGTCGGCGAGCACTGCGAGCCCTCGATCTCCCCATCCTGGTGGCGAAAGGATCCCCTTGCACGGTGTGAGCCCTGCGAGCGTAGCCTGGGCTAACCTGGTCGGCTCGACGCGATCCGCCCTGTTGCCCGGTCGTGACCCAGGTTCGACACCGTTTCCGAGGCGGTGGCTTCCGATCTCATCGGGGAGCCGGCCGGCGCCATGATGGAGGTTGGATGTCCGAGCCGCCCCCGCCGACGCCTCCTCCCCCGCTCCCCCCGCGTGTCGAGCCGGAGGGGCTGCGCGACCTGGACCCGGCCGGGTTGGACGCCGAGACCGCCCGTCTGGCCGAGGTCGAGAGGGCGACCCGGACGGCCATGTCGCCGTACGATCGCCAGCTCCGCGAGATCCACGCGCGCCAGCAGGAGGTCGCCACCGAGCGGCGGCGCCGGGAGCGGGCGGAGCGGCACGCGGCCCGGATCTCGGTCCGCGAGCTGGCGGGGAGCGGAGGCATGCCCACCCTCGCCGACGCCCTGCTGGCCGAGCCCACGCCGCTCGCCGGGGAGCTGCCGCTCGGAGCCGTGCGGGCGTACCTGGCGAGCGGCGGGGAGGTGGGATTCGGCTACCCCAGCCGTCCCGGCACGCTCAGCTTCACCGACGGCCGCCAGATCAGCACCGCCTCCTCCTGGGGCGAGGCGCGGCAGCTCTACGCGGACGGTTGGGAGCCCGGCGCGCCCGGCGCCGCCGGGGTGCGCGGCGTCCGGGTCCACCTCGCCGGCACCCGGGTCGAACGGGTGGTCGGGCTGCAGGACGTGGTCGTCGAGGTGGCCGGCCCGGAGGGTGTGGGCGGCACGCCCTCCTGAGCCGGACCGGAGGGACCGGGGGAGATCAGGCCGCCCGGCGCCGGCGCCTCGTGGTCACGATGCCGGCGGCGCCCACCAGGATCAGCAGCGCCGCCAGCGGCGGCACGCCGGCGGGAATTCCCGCGCCGGTCGTCGGCACCGGTACCGCCGCGGCGCTGATCGCGAACACCTCGGTGGTCCCGTTCCACGGGTCGCCTGGGCCCGCATCGAGGCCGGCCGTACCCCCAGAGTGGCCGCCGGCGAGATCGGCGTCGAGGGTCAGCGACCCCGGCGCCTGGAAGCCGGTCGCCGCGGGTGGGGACGTGAGCGTGGCGGTCACGTCGTCGGTCCCCGCCGGGAGGGTCGAGGTCGTGCAGGCGGCCGCACCGTCCGCCACGGAGACGTCGCTGCACAGCGTGGTGCTCCCCAGCGTGAAGGTCTCCGTGCCGCCGTCCTCGGAGAGCGGCACGTATGCGGTGATGGTCACCGAGCCGCCCGCCGTGACGCTGAGGCTGGTCGCCGCCGCCCAGTAGATGGTCGCGATGCCGTCGCCCGATCCGACCCCGCCCTCGGTGGCGCCGGGAAGGCTGCTGGACACGTACCCGCTGCCGCCGCCACCGCCGCTGCCGTTGGCGTCATCCGACTCGCCGCCGCCGCCGCCGCCGTAGTAGCCGCCGCCCCCACCGCCGCCGTTGCCCCCGGCGGCACCGCCGACGGCGCCCACGCCCGGGTCACCCGTCCCATCGGCGCCCGACCCGGCGGCGCCCGGACCGCTCTGGGTTCCCGGCCCCCCGCCGGTCGTGTAGTCGGGGTTGCCACCCGTGCCCCCGCTCACCCCACCGCCCTCACCGCCGCCAGACGCGTATCCGGCCGCGCCCGACCCACCACCACCACCACCGGCCACGGCGGCCACTGAGGCGGTGGTGCAGTCGAGCGAGGCAGCGCAGGACCCGGTGCGGACATCGGTCGCGCCACCCCCGCCGCCGCCGCCTCCGACGCTGAAGGAGCCGTTGCCGCCGCCGTTGTAGCCACCGTCTCCATAAGCCGAACTGGAGGCGTTGCCGCCCTCACCCCCGACCTGGACCTCGAGCGTCGAGCCAGGCGCGGTCGTCAGGCTGGCCACGGTGAAGCCGCCGTTGCCACCGCCGGCATCGCATTCACCGCCGCAGCCATAGCCCTCACCGCCCCCGGCGCCGTAGAGCTCGACGGTGACGCCCACCACACCGGAGGGGACGACGAACGCCTGCGGCGAGCCCGTCTCCCCGAAGATCGTGCAACCGGTGGTGCAGGCGGGGATCGCACCCGCCGGCGCCGCGGTGGCGAACAGGAGGGCCACAGCCGCGGCCGGGATCGCGGGAAGAGCACGGCCAAGTCGCATCTGGAGCCTCCAGCCGCCGGGCTCTCCTGCGGGGTCCCACACGACCACGCAGGCGGCGCTTAGGTCGAGCATACAGGAGGGCGCCCGGTTTTCAGGCAGCCCGGCGTTCCCCCGTGTGGTGACGCCCGGCCGACCTGTGATCGACGCGTTTGAAGTGGGCGATCGCGCCACCGCGACGGCGCGATCTCGCACCCCCCGACGCGGAGCGGGTCAGGCAGCCCGGCGCCGGCGCCTCGTGGTCACGATGCCGGCGGCGCCCACCAGGATCAGCAGCGCCGCCAGGGGCGGCACGCCCGCGGGGACGCCGGCTCCGCTCTCCGGCACCGGGACCGCCGACGCGACGCTGACCGCCAGGACCTCGGTGGTCCCGTCCCACGGTGCTGTCGCGTCGGGGGTTGCCGTGGCGGGCGCGGAACCGCTGCCGAGGTGAGAGTCGAGGGTCACCGACCCCGGCACCCGGAAGCTCACGGGCGCGGTTGCGCTCAGGGTGGCGGTGACGTCATCGGTCCCGATCGGGAGTGCCGAGGTGGTGCAGCTGGCCTCCCCATCCGCCACGGTGACGTCGCTGCAGAGGGTGGTGCTCCCGAACGTGAAGGTCTCGGTACCGCCGTCCTCGAAGAACGGGACGTACGCGGTGATGGTCACCGACCCGCCGGCCACGACGCTGAGGCTGGTCGCGCCCGGCCAGTAGATGGTCGCGCTGCCGCTGGTATCGCCCGGCGCCCCGGCCCCGGCTTCCGAGTAATCCGCCGCGGTGGGGTCGAGGATGTAGCCGCCACCGCCACCACCGCCGGTGCCGTCATCGTCGGCGGAGAGCCCGCCGCCGCCACCACCGTAGTAGCCGCCGCCGCCGCCGCCGCCGCCGTTGCTGCCGGCGCCACCGGTGTCGCCGACGCCCGTGGACCCGCCCCCGCCTCCGGCGCCCGGACCACCCGCGGCCCCGCCGCCCCCGCCGACCGTGCCGTCGGCAGCGGTCCCGTCGACGCCACTGGCGCCACCGCCGTCACCGCCCGCGCTGGCGGTCACCGATCCCCCACCCGTGCCCCCACCGCCTCCCGCGATCGCAACGCGGGCGGCATCGCCGCAGGAGAGGGTGGTCGCGCACGACCCGGTGCGGATGTCGGTCGCACCCCCGCCCCCGCCGCCACCGAAGGCGTCCTCGCCCCCGGAGTAGTAGGCGCCGTCGCCGCCGCCGTTGTAGCCGCCCGCTCCGTCGGCGGTGCTGGTGCCGTTGCCGGCGGTCTGCCCGACCACCACCTCGAGGGTGGAGCCGGGGGTGGTCGCGAGGGTCCCGATCAGGAGACCTCCGTGGGCGCCCGCAAGCTGCGTCTCATTCGCCATGTCGTATCCGGAGCCGCCGCCGGCGCCGACCAGATCGACGGTGACCCCGAGCACTCCGGCGGGAACGGTGAGCGCCTGCGGCGAGCCCGTCTCCCCGAAGATCTGGCAGCCGGTGGTGCAGACGGGGATCGCACCCGCCGGGACGGCGGTGGCGAGCAGCAGGGCCACCAGGCCCACCGGGATCGCGGGCAGGGCACGGCTCAGACGCATGGAAACCTCCCGGCGCCGGGCTGTCCGCACGGTTCCCCTCGACCGCGCCGGCGGCGCCGCCTCGAAGCATACCGGGGGGCGCGTGGGATGTCACCCAGGGTCCGGCCGGGGTCGGGCCGCCCGGCGCCGGCGCCTCGTCGCCACGCGTCCGCCGCTCAGCCGGTGGGCGGACCCTCGGTCAAGGGCGCGGTCAGCCCCCGCTCGGCGAGCCGGAGCAGGGCCACATCGCGAAGCTCGGCGAAGACGACGGCCGGGGGACGGCTGGCGTCGATGCGCACGATCCGCTCCGGGTCCGCTCCCGCCAGCTGGACGAAGCCCTCCTGGACCGCGATGTGGAAACCGTCGGCGGCGGTCTCGAAGCGGTCGAGGGGGAGCTGCTGCGAGCGCTGCCGCTCCTCGGCGGTGGGGCGGGGCAGCTCGAGCAGGAAGGTGAGATCGGGCCAGACGTCCCGGCAGGCCTCGCGGTGGAGCCACTGCAGCGCCGGCAGCGGCAGGCCCCGACCGGCTCCCTGGTAGGCGAGGGTGGAGTCCGCGTAGCGGTCGGCGATGACGATCGCGCCGCTGCGCAGCGCGGGCATGATCCGCTCCCGGAGCAGCTGCACCCGGCCGGCGACGAAGAGCAGCGCCTCGGTCCAGGGGTCGACCGAGACCTGATGGTGCTGGAGCAGGTAGCCGCGCACCAGGTCGCCCAGCTGCGTGTCACTGGGACGGAGCGTGACCACCGGGTGGCCGATGCGGCTCAGCTCCCCCGCGAGCGCCGCTCCCTGGGTGCTCTTGCCGGCGCCGTCGATCCCCTCGAGAGAGATGAAAAAACCGGGCCAGGACGCCACGGGGACGGAGTATGAGGCCCCCGTCGCGGGCGGCGTCACGACCGTCAGCGGGGCGCCACGGCGACCGGTGTCGGTCCGTCCAGCCGCCCGGAGACGACCAGCCAGACCGCCACGGCGGCGACCGGGATGATCCCCAGAAGCCCGACGGGAGGGGTGAGCAGCGGATTGGCGTGGGTCAGCGCCAGGAGGACGAGGCCCGCCTGCGCGTTGAGGGCGCCGTGGGCGAACGCTCCCGGCCAGACGCTGCCGGAGCGGAAGCGGAGCCAGGCCAGGATCACGCTGAGGGGAATGGTGAAGAGGCAGAAGAAGAAGGGCCCCAGCCAGGGGTATCCGGAGTACTCGTAGCCGAAGATCACGATCAGAGGGGCATGCCAGAGCCCCCAGACCACTCCCACGGCCAGCGCGGCGCGCAGCCGCCCCCAGGGGGCCAGCCGGATCAGTAGGTGTCCGCGCCAGCCCAGCTCCTCGCCGGCCGCGAAGAAGCCGTTGATCGCCGGCGCCACGGTCAGGGCGGCGGCGGTCTCGATGGCCAGGAGCACCCCGGTCGGCGGCAGCGAGCGCAGCTGGGAGGCCGTGGATTCGGAGGTGAGGGCGTGGCGGAAGTTGGCGAGCAGGTCCCAGTGCTGGCCGCCGATGGCGAGGGCGAGGAGGAGCCCGGCGGCGAGCACGATCGGAGTGCCGATCCAGGCATACGCGTACCAGCGATCGGGCGACCCCGTGGACGAGATGCCCAGCCCCATGTCGCCCAGGCCCTCGCCCAGGACCCGCCGGGTCAGCAGCGCCGCGGCGGCCGGCCCGAACATCCCGATGACGGCAAGGACTCCGAAGGGAACGCCCAGCGCCGCCAGGACGATCCACACCGTCCAGCTGAGCCCGTAGGCGAGCAGCACGAAGAGGCCAACGCTTCGCCACGCCACTCCGCCGCCGCTCCCGGCCTCGGGCCGGGCCGTCGAGGGGGGAGGCCCCGCGATCACTCCTCGGCGGGGCCGAGGATCACAAGGTGCCGGTTCGGCTCCTCGCCCTGGCTGCGGGCGACCATCTCGTGCTCCTCGACCAGCTGATGCTGAAGGCGTCGGACGTAGGAGTTCTGGGGGGCCAGCTCGACCTCGGCGCCGAGCTGGCGGGCCCGATCGATCCCCTCCCGCGCCTCCTGGAGGGCGGAGTCGGTGGGGTCGGCCGTCTCCACGCCGTAGACGCGGGCGAGCGCACCCTTGATCTGGGACACCGTGTTGCTCCGCAGCACCTCGATGGGGATGCCCGACGACTCGGCGACGCGGACCGGCGAGTCCTTGCGCCGGTAGTAGTTCTTGAGGGTGAGCACGATGTCGGAGTCCTCGACGTGGTGCTGGATGCGCACCGGCAGGTGCAGCTCGCGCACCGACTGCTCGAGGTAGCTGCGCGACACCCCGTAGGGGAAGATCGAGAGCGGCTGGGCGAGCCGCGACGAGCCGTTGCCCGGCCGCTCGCCAGGCTCGCGCCGGCTGCGCTGCTGGCTGGCGGTGTACTGCTCCACGTCGAATCCGCGGTGCCGGCGATCGCGGTCGCGCCCCCGGCGCCCGCCACCCCCGAAGGGCGGGGGCTCGTACGCGCCGGGGTTGCCGCCGGTCTCGATCCGGCTGATGATCTGGCCGGACTCGCCGCGCATCCGGATCTGGGGCGGCTTGAACTGGCCGCGGAGCGCCTCGTCCACGGTTTCGTCGACGGGCATGTGAACGGCCACCCGGTCGCGCTGCTGGATCTCGACCAGGACGTCGAAGGTGGGCGGCGACTTGCGCTCGAGCACCGACTTCTGGGTGCCGCGGCGGCGCGCCTCCTCGTCGGAGAGGGTGACGGTCTGGATGCCGCCGAGCAGGTCGTTGAGGGTGGGATTGACGAGCAGGTTGTCGAGGGTCATGCCGTGGGCGGTTCCGACCAGCTGGACCCCGCGCTCGGCGATGGTCCGGGCCGCAACCGCCTCCAGCTCGGTGCCGATCTCGTCGATGACGATCACCTGAGGCATGTGGTTCTCCACTGCCTCGATCATCACGGCGTGCTGCTTGGTCGGGGTCTGGACCTGCATCCTCCGGGAGCGGCCGATGCCGGGATGCGGGATGTCACCGTCGCCACCGATCTCGTTGGAGGTGTCGACGATCACCACCCGCTTGCCCTGGTCGTCACTCAGCACCCGGGCGCACTCGCGGAGCATGGTGGTCTTGCCGATCCCGGGGGCGCCGAGCAGGAGGATGGAGCGTCCCTGGATCACGATGTCCTTGATGATGTCGATGGTGCCCGTCACCGCCCGCCCGACCCGGCAGGTGAGGCCGACGATGCCGCCGGCCCGGTTGCGGATCGCGCTGATGCGGTGCAGGGTGCGCTCGATCCCGGCGCGGTTGTCGTCGCCGAAGTCGCCCACACGCTCGACCACGTAGGCGATGTCGTCATGGGTGACCGGGACGCGGTCGAGGATGACCTCGCCGTCCACGAAGCGGGCCTCGGGCTCGCGGCCGAGGTCGAGGACCACCTCCAGGAGGTCGCCGCGATCGGCCGCCGCGGCCTGAGCGGCTGCGGACACCCGCGGGGGGAGGGCGTCGAAGAGAAGGGCCAGCTCCTCGCGCCAGCCGGCGCCGTAGGCGGCGGTTGTCTCTACGGCCGTGGCGATCGCTCGCTCCTCCGGCTCAGCACGCGGAGGCTGGGCGCTCCGTCGGCGGGCACCGTCTGCGCCAGGTGGGCGTGCACCAGCACCGGCTTCTCGCGCGAGCGCGCGGTGCGCAGCCGCACCTTGGTGGCGAGGTCGCGGACCAGCAGGACCTGGGTGCCGTAGATCGCGAAGCCGCGCTTCTGCAGGCTCCGGATCAGCTCCGAGTCGTAATGGCGCAGAACCGACGACACCGGGCCGGGGGGGAGCTCGCGGAGCGCGCTGTCGATCACCGCCTCGCGCAGCCGCGGGTGATGCCCGTCGCACATCAGGGAGAGCTGGGTGGGCCGCGTCGACGAGGCCGGGCGGATCGCGGCCCAGGCGACCACCCCGGGATTCTCGAGCACGAAGTGACGCACCTCGTCGTGGGTGATCCGGGTCATCGCGCCCTCGGCGAAACCCGCCTGCCAGACCTTGAGGGACGACCCCTCCAGGCTGGCGACGTGCGAGGGCGTGGTGCGCAGGTAGAGGAGGTAGATGGCGCCGACGTCCTCGGGCCGGGCGGGGCGGAGAGAGGGGCCGTGGCTGCCGGCATCGATGGCGGGGACGTCGTCGCTGTAGAGGATCTGCTCGGTCGCGAGCTGGACGAATCCCTGCTCCAGGAAGGTGCCGGTGAGCGGATGGTCCAGGGGCAGGCGCACCACGAAGCGGTGGATGCCGTGCTCCAGGGCGTGATTGGTGAGCTGGGTCAGCAGCTGGGCGCGAGCGAAGTGGCCGCTGGCGCTGGCGGCGACGCAGAGGTTGAGGATCTGCAGGGTGGCGGCGCGCTCCCCCGACGTCTGCGCCTGGATGAAGCCGACGATCCCCTCCCGGGTCTCGGCGACGAACAGGGTGTCCCCCGTCGTCCCCACGTTGAAGGGGACCAGTGAGGAGACCGTCTTGCTGAGCGCGTACCAGAGCCGCAGCAGGGTCGCCTGCGGCACCGGGTGGTCGGGGGAGAGCTGGAGGGCCTGCTCGTCGCCGCTGCCGGCCTCGCTGTAGAGCTGCTCGATGCGGGCCAGGTCGCGGAAGGAGGCGAGCCGGATGTTCACGCGGCGCTGTCCTCGGAGGGGAGGGGCACCTCGGCGACCCGCTCCAGGAAGAGGCGGTGGAGGCGGGTGTCGGCGGTCATCTCGGGGTGGAAGGTGAAGCTCAGGTGCTGGCCCTGGCGCACCGCCACGGGGCGGTCCTCGACCGTCGCCAGCACCTCGACCCCCGGCCCGCAGCTCTCGATGACGGGGGCCCGGATGAAGATGGCGGGGAAGGGATCGGCTCCGGCGGCGGGCAGGTCGAGGTCGCACTCGAAGGACTCGACCTGGCGGCCGTAGCCGTTGCGCCGGGTGCGCAGGTCGAGGGTGCCCAGGGCGATCTGGTCCTCGGTGCCGTCCAGGATCTCGCGGCTGAGCAGGATGGTGCCCGCGCAGGTGGAGAAGGTCGGCATCCCATCGGCGAGGCGGCGGCGCAGCGCGGCCTCCAGTCCGAAGGTGCGGATCAATCGGCTCATGGTCGTCGACTCACCCCCCGGCAGGGCCAGGGCATGAACGCCCCCCAGCTCCTCGGCGGTCCGCACCGCGACGGCCTCGGCCCCCGAGCGGCGGAACGCAGCCAGATGCTCGCGCACGTCCCCCTGCAGAGCGAGCACACCTACGCGGAGGATGGCTTCAGGTCCCCCGGACACGCGAGCCACCCCGGGGGGATGGCACCAGCGGCATCTCGGTCACTGCGGCCAGTGTACCCAAGGAAGGGGGCGCTGTCGCCGCGCCGATGTCACAGCCGGGGATGCGGCCCGGGCCGGGGCGGGCGCCCCGGCGGGGTCTCGAGGCCTGACCGGGCTCACCAGCCGCGGGTGGCGAGCAGCTCCTCCCGGGGCATGGAGGCGACGTCCAGGCCGCGCATGGCCCTGCCCAGGCCGGCGCTCACGTCGGCGATGACGTCCGGCTTGTCGTAGTAGGTGGTGGCGGCGACGATCGCCTTGGCGTAGCCGAGGGGGTCGTCGCTCTTGAAGATGCCGCTGCCCACGAAGTTGCCGTCGGCGCCGAGCTGCATCATCAGGGCGGCGTCGGCGGGGGTGGCGATGCCGCCGGCCGAGAAGTTCACGACCGGGAGCCTCCCCGTCTCGGCGACCTCGGCGACCAGCTCGTAGGGGGCGCCCAGGAGCTTGGCTTCGGCCATCAGCTCGTCGTGACGCATCGCCTGGAGCTGGCGGATGCCACCGAGCACGGCGCGCATGTGGCGGACCGCCTCGACCACGTTGCCGGTGCCGGCCTCCCCCTTGGTCCGGACCATGGCCGCCCCCTCGCCGATCCGGCGCAGGGCCTCGCCGAGGTCGCGGGCACCGCAGACGAAGGGCACAGTGAACGCCCACTTGTCGATGTGGTGCTCCTCGTCGGCGGGCGTCAGCACCTCGGACTCGTCCACGTAATCGATGCCCAGCGCCTCCAGGACCTGAGCCTCGACGAAGTGGCCGATCCGGGCCTTGGCCATCACCGGGATGGTGACCGCGGCCATGATCGCCTTGATCAGGGAGACGTCGCTCATCCGAGCCACCCCGCCCTCGCGGCGGATGTCGGCCGGGACCCGCTCCAGGGCCATCACCGCCACCGCCCCGGCCTCCTCGGCGACCTTGGCCTGCTCGGCGGTGACCACGTCCATGATCACCCCGCCCTTGAGCATCTCGGCCAGGCCGCGCTTGACCCGCAGCCCTCCGCGGTGCTCGCCGTTGGGGGTGGGTGCGTCGGTGCCGTCAGCCGTCATCGGGTCGCCTGCCTTGGTGCAGTTGGTGGTTATCCGATCCATTCTAGACGCCCGCGCCGGCCTCGCCGCCAGGGCGAGGCGCGTCCGGAAGCGGCGTGCGGCTGTGTCAGGATGGCCCGGTGGGCCGGATCGGGACCCGGCCGGCACTGAGGAGGCGAGAGTGATGGCGGCTCCGAGCATCGAGCGACCGGCGACAGCCAGTGGCACCTTCGCACTGGGGGGCCAGCTCGCCGTCCATCGCCTCGGGTTCGGCGCGATGCGGATCACGGGCCCCGGCATCTGGGGCGAGCCCGCCGACCGGGAGGAGGCGATCCGCGTGCTCCGGCGAGCGGTCGATCTGGGCATCGACCTCATCGACACCGCCGACGCCTACGGGCCGTACGTGAGCGAGGAGCTGATCCGCACCGCGCTGCACCCCTATCCCGAGCAGCTGGTGATCGCAACCAAGGCGGGCCTGGTGCGCACCGGTCCCGGTCAGTGGCACCCGGTCGGGCGCCCTGCGTATCTGCGCCAGGAATGCGAGATGAGCCTCCGGCGATTGGGCCTGGAGCAGATCCCGCTTCTCCAGCTTCACCGCCCCGACCCGCAGGTCCCGCTGGAGGAGAAGGTCGGCGAGCTGCTCGCACTCCAGTCGGAGGGCAAGATCCGGCTGATCGGGCTCTCCAACGTGAGCGTCGACCAGGTGAAGTCGGCGCGGGCGGTCGCCTCGATCGCGACCGTCCAGAACCGCTACAACCTGGTGGACCGGGGCTCCGAGGATGTGCTCGACCTCTGCGAGCGCGAGCGCATCGGCTTCATCCCCTGGTCGCCACTTGCGACCGGTGACCTGGGGCGCGACGACGGACCGCTCACCGCCTTCAGCCGCAAGCTCGGCAGCACCCCCGTTCAGGTCGCCCTGGCCTGGCTGCTGCACCGGTCGGCGGTGATGCTGCCCATCCCCGGGACCGCCAGCGTCAGCCACCTGGAGGAGAACGTGGAGGCCGCCCTGATCGGCCTCACCGACGACCAGGTCGCCCAGCTCGGCAAGCTCAGCTGACGCCCGGGGAGACCGGGGCCTGCTCGCGGAGCAGCTCCAGGAAGGCGCGCATCCAGGCGGGGTGGTCGGGCCAGGCCCGGGCCGAGACCATCATCCCGTCGACGACGGCGGCCGCGTCCACGAAGGTCCCTCCGGCGGCCTGGACGTCGGGCTGCAGGGCGGGGTAGGCGGCGGTGCGGCGGCCGCGGAGCACCCCGGCGGCGGCGAGCGCCAGCGGCGCATGGCAGATCTCCGCCACCGGTTTGGGCGCCGCGAAGAAGTGGTGGATGATGCGGAGCACGTCCGGGTCGTTGCGGATGTACTCCGGTGCCCGGCCCCCCGGGATGACCAGCGCGGCGTACCCGGCAGGATCGACCTCGGCGAAGGCGAGGTCGGCGGGCCAGGTGTAGCCGGGCTTCTCGGTGTAGGTGTCGAAGCCGTCCACGAAGTCGTGGATGACGAACTGCAGGCGCTTGCGGGTGGGACCGGCGATGTGCACCGTGTACCCCTCCTCGAGCAGCCGCTGGTACGGGTACATCACCTCGAGGGACTCGGCCGCGTCCCCGGCCAGGATCAGAACCTTGGGCATCGCCCACGCCTCCCCGGGCGACCCGCCCCAGCCAGGGGCGCGGCGACCGGCGCGTAGACCCTAGCAGGGTGCTCGTGGTCGCTCCGGCGTTCAGGCCGGGTCCGAAGCTGGGAGGGGCGGGTTCGAAGCGTCCGGGCCGACCGCTCCCTCGCTGCTATCATGCCGACGATCGGGAAGTAGCTCAGCCAGGTTAGAGTGCACGGTTCGGGACCGTGAGGTCGCGAGTTCGAATCTCGCCTTCCCGACGGGCGCCGCCTCCCTCATGACTCGCGGGCGCCGGCCTCCTCATGGCTGGCCGGCGACGTGCCGGCGCGGGGATCGCCCCGGCCGCGGGCGGTCCTGCAGGGCCAGGTCCCGCTGGGGTAGGCTCACGCCTCGTCCCGTCCGGCCGCCGCCGCGACCTTGAATCCGCAGACCCGGGGAGAGGCTCAATGCTCGCATTCAACGTGTTTGGAACCAAGGAGATCATCGTCTACGTGGTGGTGATCGTGGTCATCATCGTGGCTGTGATCTGGTTCATGAGCAGGGGCAAGGCAAAGAGCTGAATCCCACGGTCTGGCGGCGAGGTCCGCCAGCATCCGTCGCCACCCGGGTGGTGACCCCCTCGCGGCGCGCGACGCGTGCCGTGGCGGTCGAGATCGCCGGCTCGGGCGGAGCCGCTCCCTCGCAAAGCGGCCTCCGCCGAGCGGGGCGTGTCACTCTATGAGGGTGAAGAGCAGGACCGGATCGCAGATCGAGACGGTCCTCGTGCTCAGCGGCGGTGGGGGCCGTGGAGCTGCCCAGCTGGGAATCCTTCGCGCCCTGGCCGAGCGCGGGCTCGAACCCGACGCCTGCGTGGGGACGAGCGTGGGAGCCCTCAACGCGGCGGTGGTCGCCAGCCACCCGCTCCCGGTGGCGCTGGACATGCTCGAGAAGGTCTGGGCCAGCCCGCAGACCCGGGCGGTCTTCCGCTCCCACCCGCTGCAGATGCTGGTGAACCGCGCCCGGCGGCGGCCCTGGATGCGCAGCGACGACGCCATCGGCGACCTGGTCGACTACGCGATGGGGGTGACCGGGATGACCACCTTCGAGGAGCTGCGCCACCCTCTGGAGGTCATCGTCACCGACCTCCAGACGGGAGACCCGGTGGTGATCACCCAGGGCCCGCTCCGCGACCCGCTGCGGGCCTCCGCCGCCATACCGTGCGTCTTTCAACCTGTGCGCCTCGGCGACCGGAGCTACGTGGACGGCGGCGTCACCGACAACTGCAGCCTCGCCACCGCGGTCCGGATGGGGGCCGCCCAGATCATCGCGGTGGACCTCACCGCGGAGCCTGCGGTGCCCGCGCTGCGCCGCATCTCCGACGTCTTCGAGCGGGTCACCATGGTGGCCCTCCACCGCCGGCTGCTGGCCGACTTCGACCGCTTCAGCAAGCACCTCCCGGTGACCCTCATCTGCCCCCGGATCGCGAACCCGCTCAAGGTGGCTGATTTCTCCAAGGTCCGCGAGGCGGCGAGAACGGCCATGGAGTCGCTGCTCCAGAGCATCGGCCTGGCCGATGGCCTGGTCGCGCCCGGCCTCTTCTATCTCCCCATCGCCATGGACGGGAGCCCCGCCGCCGGCTGACGTCCGCGGCACCGGCGGGCCGGGACGATCGAACCGGCGTTCGGCCGCCTGGTAGGATGAGGACCATGGCCAGGGCCGCGGGCAGTTTCGACATCGACCGCTTCGACAGCGAGGAGCCGCACGACAGCCGCGAGGGCGTGACGCTGACGCGCGCTCACATCTCCAAGACCTTCCACGGCGACCTGGTGGGCACCAGTGAGACCGACATCGTCATGGTGCACACCCGGATCCCCGCCGCCTACGCGGGCATCGAACGCTTCGACGGCGCAGTGCACGGCCGCTCCGGCAGCTTCGTCCTGGAGCACAACGCGGGCAGCACGAGCGGCACGCTCTGGATGACCTGGAAGATCGTCGAGACGAGCGGGACCGGCGACCTGGACGGTATCCGCGGCGAGGGCCAGATCACGGTCGGGCCCGGCGGCGAGCACACCTATACCCTGGACTACGAGTTCTAGGAAACGGCCGGCCGGGTGGGCTCGATGAAGCCGCCGAGGGCGTCTGGCCTGCCCAACTGATCGAGGGACCCTCCTAAACTGGGCGCCGGGCCCCCGTAGCTCAGTGGATAGAGCAGAGGTTTCCTAAACCTTGTGCGCTGGTTCGATTCCGGCCGGGGGTACTTTGGACTTCGTCACGACCGCCTGCAGGGCCGGCCGTGCCACGGTCGGCATCCTGTCCTGTTGGCGGTCGACCCTGCGCTCCACTCGGGCCGCCGCGGAGCGCCCCGCGCGCAAGGGCAGGAGACACCGCTGAGCGCTGCAGCGCACGCTCACGGTGACAAATGTCACCGCGACTTCCGGAGCTGCGCCACTGACAGGTCGGAGCCAGGAAACCCTAGGCTCGGGACATGGTCGGCCGCGCACCGTCGGGGTGGCGGCGGACCAGTTGAGCCGGGGCTTACCGCGACACTTTGCCAACGGCCGAGAAACGTTTACTGGGAGGTGGGTTTGACATGGACTGGACCACTCTGCTGGGCTGGGGTTCCCCGATCGGGCTCGGCGTGCTCCTGGCCGGGATCGGCTTGATTTGGAGAGGCTGGGCGAGCCTGCGCGCTGCCTACGCACGCACCAAGGCGTCGGGCAGCTAGGCCTCAGCTGGCAGCTACGTTCTCGACGTCGACATCCGACATGCGGGGGGCGCGACGCGCGCAGGGTTGACCAGGGCATGACGCCGAGCGGGACGCCTCGAGATCGTGTGGGAGGCGTTCTCCCATGCGCTGCTGAGAACGACGAGACCCGCGATCATCGGAGCGCAGCGTCGCAGAGGAAGGCATGATCGTCTGCGGGGTCGCCGGCTGCTCCGAGGAGGCCACCGACTACGCGCTGCACGGAGGTGTGCTGGTTTGGGCCGTCTGCGCCAAGCACAGCGACGTCGACCGGTCGAGGGTCGAGCACGCCGGGGCCCTCTCGGAGCGTGGGAGTCCACCCCCTGTTACGATGCCGCCGATGGCGGACCCGCTCGCTGATGGTCCTCCGAGGGCACGCCTCGACCCAGGTCAGCGTGCGTCGCGGCGGGATCCCGCGGCCGGTCCGATTTCGGAAGGCTCGTTCGTCGCGGCGCGGCCCTCGGGGCTGCTCGACCGGTTGTCGCGAGTCGACACACCCGGGGTGCGGATCCTCTATCGCCTCTTCTGGCCCGGCATCTGGCTGGTGTTCGTGGCCTTTCCGATCAGCGAGATCCTCACCGGCGGCTGGAGCACCGCCAGAGCGGTGCTCGCGTGGGCGCTACTGTCCCTTTTCGCGGCTCTGTACCTGACCAGCATGTGGCTCGCCACCGGATTCCGCAACGAGCCGGAGCGCCGGGTGAGCTTGATCCCCTATGCCGCCTTCATCGCCGTCACGATCGGCCTCGCCCTCGGATTTGGAGCCGGCTTCGGAGGCCTGCTGATCTACGCGGGGGTCGTCACCGGGTGGACCCTGCGTCCCCCGGCAGCCACCCTCGGCGTGATGCTCCTGGCCGCCCTGACCGTCGGTGGCCTGGCGGTCGGGTACAGCCTCCCCCAGGTCGCCTTCTACGCCCTCATGACGGTCGCCCTGGGTGTCACCGTGATCTTCTACCGTGCGGTGATCTGGCTGATGATCGAGCGGCGCCGTGCGCGGGAGGAGATCGCCCACCTCGCGGTGGTCGAGGAGCGCCTCCGCTTCTCTCGTGACCTCCACGACGTGCTGGGGCACAGCCTGTCGGTGATCGCTCTCAAGAGCCAGGTGGCACGCCGACTGATGGCGCGCGATCCGGCGGCGGCCCAAACCTCCCTGGAGGAGCTCGAGGCGGTCGCCCACGAATCGCTGACCGCGGTGCGGGAGATGGTGAGCGGGTACCGGCAGCTGTCGCTGGCCGAGGAGTTGCGGAACGCCGACGAGATTCTGGGTGCCGCCGGGATCCGCGTCGACGTGCCCGGTGACTGGCCGCAGCCGCCGGCGACGGCCGACAGCCTTCTCGCCTGGGCGGTCCGCGAAGGGGTGACCAACATTCTTCGCCACAGCCGCGCCGACAGCTGTCGCATCTCGCTCGGGTGCGACGGGAGAGGATTCTGGCTGGAGATCGACGACAACGGATCTGGCCCCGGCGGAGGCGCGGACCATGTGGCCACCGGCCGGCGCGGAAGCGGTCTGAGCGGCCTCCGGGAGCGGATGGCGGCAGTGGGAGGCACTCTGGAAGCGGGTCCCGCACCGGGCGGGGGATTCCGCCTCCGCGTCCAGGTGCCGGTCGGGTGATCCGCATCCTCATCGCCGAGGATCAGGGGATGGTCCGTGGCGCCCTGGCAACCCTCCTCAACCTGGAGCCGGACATGCAGGTCGTGGCTCAGACCGGGTCGGGCGACCAGGTGCTCTCGCTGGCCCTGGAGACCCGGCCTGACGTGGCTCTTCTGGACATCGAGATGCCCGGGAGCGACGGGGTCACCGCGGCGGGGATGCTGCATGCGAGCCTGCCCGGGTGCGTGATCATCATCCTCACCACGTTCGGTCGCCCCGGTTACCTGCGCCGTGCCATGGAGGCCGGGGCGTCGGGCTTCCTGGTGAAGGACGGGCCCGTCGAGGCTCTGGCGGCTTCGATCCGGCGGGCTGTGGCGGGCGAGCGTGTCCTCGATCCCCAGCTCGCTGCCGCGGCGCTCAGCGCGGGCCCCAATCCCCTCTCACCGCGCGAGCGTGAGGTTCTGGCCGCCGCCATCGACGGCTCGAGCATCGCCACCATCGCGACACGACACCACCTCTCTGAGGGGACGGTGCGCAACTACCTCTCGTCGGCCATCCAGAAGACGGGAGCTCGCAACCGTATCGAGGCCGTTCGGGTCGCGGAGCGCCTGGGCTGGCTGTGACGGGGAGAGCCGGCCGCACCTCGTGGCCGGATTTCACCGCATCTGGCAATCCCGGATGCGGTGAGTGGTAGGTCTGGATGAGAGAGGCGGGGCGGCTTGGACCTCGGCTCGCGCTGTGACACCATCACCAGGTGCGGGTGGACATCATCGTGTACGACGGCGTCGACGAGCTGGACGTCACCGGGCCGGTCGCGGTGCTGCGCAGGGCAGGCGAGGCGGGCGCCGACCTCACCGTGCGCCTGGTGTCCCGCACCGCGACCGAATGGGTCACCGGCTCACTCGGTGTCCGCCTCCAACCCGACGGGGTATTCGAGCCGGGTGCCGACGTGGTGGTGGTTCCCGGCGGCGGCTGGGTGGCTCGACACGACGCGGGATCCTGGGGCGAGGTGCAGCGCGGTGACTGGATGCCACTGCTCGCGCGCGCCGCGCAGGGGGGCTCGATCATGGCGGGCGTGTGCACCGGCACTCTGCTGCTGGCGCATGCCGGCGTCGTCGGTGATCGAGGCGCGGCCACCCATCACCAGGCGCAGGCCGACCTCGCCGCCCTGGGCGTCGATGTCGTCGACCAGAGGGTCGTGGACGAGGGCAGCCTGGTCACCTCGGGCGGGGTCACCAGCGGCATCGACCTGGGCCTCTGGCTGGTGGCGCGTTTCTTCGGAGCCGAGCTCTCCGACCCGATCGCGGACGCGCTCGAGTACCCGCGCAGCATGCCGTCCCGCCGGCAGGAGAGGAGCGGACCCGCGCACAATCCGCGCTCGTGAGCGTCGAGGTCCGTCCCGCCGTCGTGGCCGACATTCCGGCGCTGCTCGACCTCTACGCGCAGCTCGCCGAGGGGTTCGCCTCGGGGCCGCAGCTGAGCGTGGCCGAGGCCGAGGCCAACTTCGCCGGCATCGCCGCGGACCCGGACCGCACCCTGCTGGTCGCCACGATCGACGGCTCCGTGGCGGGGACGGTCGACCTGCTCATCGTCCGGCCCAGCCTCACCCACCGAGGCCATCCGTGGGCGGCTGTCGAGAACGTGGTGACCGGCTCCCGCTTCCGCCGCCAGGGGGTGGGCCGGGCGCTCATGGAGGAGGCGGTGCGCCGGGCCCGGGCGGCGGGATGCCACCGCCTCCAGCTCATCTCACGAATGGAGCGAATGGAGGCCCACGCCTTCTACCGGGCCATCGGCATGGAGGCCAGCGCCCAGGGGTTCCGCATTTACTTCGACTTCGATCACCTCTGAATCGTCACCCCCGATGCCCGGTTACCTGCGAGAATCTTCACCCTCCCCACAATCGACCCAAGAGCTACTCCGGCCGCTCCCCTGGAGGTTCCCAGGCCATGACCACTGACGCCAAACAGCGCATCCTCGATTGGTGCAGCGCCGATAGCACCGTGCGGTGTGTTGGAGAGGAAAGCGACCCGGCCGCCGAGTTCACCCTGGTGCTCGTGAGCGGTGGCGCCGAGCTGACAGCCGGACTGCCGAGCGGGACAGACCTGCTTGCGCTGCGCAGCCTCGTGGACCTCGGCCAGGGGGTCCAGCCCGCGGGCGGCTCCCTCGCCAGCGACCTCACCGACCTGGAGGAGCGCCGTCCGGGGCCGGTCACGGTCGGTCTCGACGCTGACGCGGAGCGCGTCGAGGTGGCCACCTGGGTGATCCTCGACGGGCTCACCAAGCACAGCTTTCTCACCGCCGTCAGCGACGTCAGCCGCACCCGCCTGGCCGTGCTCCGCCTCGCCGGGCTGCCCGTTGAAGCCCCCGAGGCTGCCGGCGCCTCCCTGGCCGGCGTGGCCACGAGTTCGCTGGCCGGGGGCGACGGTGGTGCCGCGGCCGGGGTCGGAGTGACCGGCGCCCCCGCGGACCTCGGCGCCGCAGCCCCGGCAGACACGCAGGCCGGCGCGCCGGTCGCGACGCCCTGGGAGTGGCCCCCCGTCTCGACGCAACCCGCGGTTCCGGCGGCTGACCTGGCGTCGGCCGCCCCATCCGACGAACCGGCTTCGGACGCCTTCGCGTTCCGGACCGAGGAGCGGACCGCCACACCGAGCCCTTGGGCATCGGAGGCGACGGTCTTCGAGCCGGTCGCCACCCCGGCTCAGGGCGCCGCCGATCCGGGCTCGGCCGGCGGACTCGGGGCCACCCCCGGACAGGACTACGGCCAGGTCTTCACGCCGGCAGCCGAGCAGGCGCCGGCCCCGGCGCCTGGGCCGGACCAGTGGACGCCCAGCCACCGCGTGCCGCCCCAGGGGATGCAGGCGTGGGCGGCCCCCGATCCCGCCGGAGCAGTGGTCGCCACCCTCGGAGGTCACCTTCCGGTGCAGGTCACCGAGGTGCGCGGAGCCTGGGCACACATCGTCTGCTCCAACGGCTGGACCGGCTGGGTCGACGACCGTCTGCTAGTCGTCGGGGCGTGATCCGGACGCGATCAGTCACGGGGCCGGGCGCCCTGGAGGCACCCGCCGGCGGTGACGGGCGCCACCGCGGGGTCGGAGCGGGCTGACGGACCATGGAGGTCCGGGCCGAGGTGATCGGCAGCCTCTGGAGGATCGTGGCCGAGGTGGGCCAGCGGGTCGAGGAGGACGAGACGATCATGGTCCTGGAGTCCATGAAGATGGAGATCCCGGTGACCAGCCCGATCTCCGGCACGGTCACGGCCATCCTGGTGCAGCCCGGTGAGGTCGTCCAGGAGGGTCAGACGGTGGCCATCGTCGAGTAGCCGCGACCGAGCCGTCCGCCGCGCGACGATCGGAGGTGACAGCATCACGAGCGAAGTGGCAGTGATCACCCACCCAGCGCCCAATCGGTTGCGACGCACCAGGGCGATGCCGCGGAGATGACGACCGGTTACGACACCCAGCGGGTGACCACCGCCGACAACGTCGGCATCTCCTTTCGCGTCGCGGGTCTGGCCACGCGCCTCACCGCCGCGATCTTCGACGCGCTGATCCTCACCTGCATCCTCACCGTCGCCACTGTGCTGATCGTCGCCATCGCCGACGCGGCCACCGGGAACACGAGCGGCAATGGCGCGGTTGAGATCTTCAGCCTGGCCTCCTACCTGCTCGCCGCCGCCTGGCTCCTCATCGTCGTCGCCTACTTCACGGTGGCCCAGGCGGTGAGCGCCGGCCGGACGCCGGGCAAGACCGTGATGGGCCTGCGCGTGATCCGCGCCGACGGGGGGACGGCGAGCCTCGGTGAGTACTTCCTGCGCAGCGCGGCGCTGATCGTCGACGCCCTCCTCGGGGTGGGCCCTGTGCTGATGTTCTTCCACCCCCAGTCACGCCGCCTCGGCGACCTCCTCGCCGGCACCGTGGTGGTGCGGGAGCGCACACCGGTGACCCTCCAGGCGGCGACCGTGCCGTCGCCCGTCTACCTCCGCAGCATCGATCCCGGCCCGGCCATCGACGGCCTCAGCCACCTCGGCGAGCACGAGCTCGAGGGGGTCCGCACCTTCCTCAGCCGGACCGGGCTGCGTCCCGACATGCGGACCGACCTCGCCGGCCGGCTGGCGGCCCGCCTGTTCGACCGGATGGAGCTGCCCGCCGGCGCCCCGGAGCGGATGTGGCCGCCGGAGCTGTTCCTGGAGCGCCTCTACCTGCAGCTGGTGCCGCGGCTCGACAGCGGGACACCGTACCCGGTGTACCGGCTCGACCTTCAGCCCGGGCAGGCGGGGCGGCCCCCGGTCGCATCGTGAAGCTGGAGGCGTTCATCGCCGGCCGGCGTGCCCGCTGGGCGGAGCTGGAAGGACGCACCGCAACGCTCGCCGGGAGCCGGCTGCGCAGGCTCCGGGCGGAAGACGTCGAGCGCTTCGCCATCCTGTACCGGAGGACCGCCAGCGATCTCGCCATCGCCCGCCGCGACTTCCCCGACCAGGCGATCACCGAGTACCTGAACTCGCTCTGCGGGCGCGCTCACGTGCTCCTCAACCGCGGCTCGCCGCCGCGGCTGGGCAACGCCCTCGGGTTCTTCGCGACCGGCGCCCCCCGCGCCTTCCGCGCCAATGCCGGCTACTTCCTGGCCTCGCTCGGCTGCCTGGTGGCCGGGGCGGTCGCGGGCTGGCTCGCCTACGCCCTGCGGCCCGACCTGCGCGGGGTGTTGGTGCCGTCCTCGCTCTTTGCCGAGATGGCCCAGGGCACGCCGGGCATCGGCGTGCCCCAGCCCTTCCTGGCCGCGCCCAGCATCTTCCTGCACAACATCGAGGTCGCCGTCGTCCTCATGGTCCTCGGCCTCTGCCTGGGGCTGCCCACCGCCCTGCTGATCTTCTTCCAGGGGTGGAGCCTGGGCACGCTGGGCGCCGCCGTCCACGCCGGGGGGTACGACTACGCGTTCTGGTCGCTGATCGCCGCCCACGGGGTGCTGGAGCTGAGCATCATCGTCACCGCCGGAGCCGCGGGCCTTCGCCTCGGCGACGCGCTGCTGCGCCCGGGTCTGCGCAGCCGGGGCGACGCGCTGGCCCGCGCCGGGCAGGAGGTGGTGGGGCTGGCGGTCGCCGTCATGCTGCTGCTGGTGATCGCCGGGACCCTGGAGGCCTTCGTCTCACCGAGCGGCCTCCCCGGCGGGGTCAAGATCGCGATCGGTCTCGGCGTGGGCGCCTGCTTCTACGCCTGGCTGCTGCTGGCGGGACGCGGGCGGCAGGCCGTCGTCACCCTCGACCTGGATGCCGTCGCGCCGGCGGGAGGCGGCACCCACGAGCGGATGGCCGGAGCCTGATCGGGGGCAGGCGGGGAGCTCGCGTAGACTGGCCTCATGGAGGTCGTGCGGATCCGCCCCCGCGGGTACTGCCACGGGGTGGTGGAGGCGATCCGGCTGGCCAAGCAGGTCGGGGCCGAGAAACGCGGCGAGCCGGTGACGATGCTCGGCTACCTGGTCCACAACGAGCACGCCACCCGCGAGCTGGAGGAGGCGGGCGTCCGCCTGGTGGCCGAATCCGACCGCATGAAGGGCCTCTCCCAGATCACCGAGGGCACGGTCATCTTCACCGCCCACGGCATCTCGCCCCAGGTGGTGGAGGCGGCCCGGGAGCGCGGGCTGACCATCGTGGACGCCACCTGCAGCGATGTGACCCGCACCCACGACCTGGTGCGCGAGCTGACCCGAGACGGCGTTCACGTCATCTACATCGGCAAGCGGGGCCATCCCGAGCCGGCCGGGGTGATGGGCGTGGCGCCTGCCCAGACCACCTTGATTGAATCAATCGAGGACGCCGACGCCCTGCAGTTCCCCCCCGGCACCCGCCTGGCGGTGACCTGCCAGACCACCCTCTCCATGTGGGACACCCAGAGCATCATCGACCGGCTGGTCGAGCGCTTCCCCCAGATCGAGGTCCACAACGAGATCTGCAGGGCCACCCAGGAGCGGCAGGAGGCGGCGGTGCTGGCCGCGGACGACGTCGACTGCGTGGTGGTGGTGGGGAGCCGGCGGAGCAGCAACAGCCTGCGCCTCGCCCAGGTGGTGGAGGAGCTGGGCCACAAGCCGGCCCACCTGGTCGACAACGCCGCGGAGCTGCGGCCGGAGTGGTTCGAGGGCGTGCACCGGGTGGGCGTCACCTCGGGGGCGTCGACGCCGACCCACCTGACCCGCGAGGTGGTCGCCGCCCTGGAGGCGATGCCCGACCGGGAGCGGGCCCCCCTGGCTCTCTGAGGGGGCGGTGATCTCCGCCAGGGCGCGGCGGGCGGGGCCTCGCCGCAGATCGGCAACGAACTGACCACGAGATCATCCGGTTTTCGGGCCCCGGCCTAATCTCCGCCCATGAGCTTCGGCACCCGGCAGCTCGCCGTTCGCCTGCGCGCGGCGCGGGCGATCGTGTACTGCCAGGCCGCCATCCTGGTGCTGACCGCCGTCTTCGCGTACGGCGTCGCGGCCATCAGCGGCCAGACGTCATTCACCCTCTCGGGGCTCGCGTCGCATGCCTCGATCAGCGGCAGCGGCGTGCTCTCCTTCTCGCTGGTCCTCCTGGTGGTGGCCGCGGTCCTGGTGGCCGTCGAACGCTACGCGGCCGCCCACGGCGGCGGAGCCCAGGTGGCCCTGGTCGTGGCCGAGGTCGCGATCTGCGTCTACCTGGTCGTCTTCGTGGATGCCGCCCCCGGGGGATGGGCGTTCGGGCCCGCGGCGGGTGCCGCCGTGCTCCTCCTCCACCTCTGGCCGCAGCTCACCTCCCACCTCGCATCCCGGGCCGGTGCCCCAGCGCCCGCGGCCACGACGGAGGGCCGGCGGCCCGGCGAGTCCGGGCCGGACGTGGCCCCCTCGCCCCCTCTATAGTCGCTGGATGCCGCGGGCCACTCGGACCGCCGGCTCGACCACCAGCGAGGGAGCGACAGTGATGCAACGACCGCCAGTTCCCGGATCGGTCACCCTGGGCCGAGTCCTGCTGATCGTCGAGGCCGCGCTCTGGCTGCTGGGAGGCCTCGCTGTCGCGGCGGTCGGCATCTTCTTCCTCTCCGCCGGTGCGACGATCAACAACGACCTCGCCAAGATCGGCTACACCGGGACCAACGTGGTGTCCACGGCGGCCGGCGTCGTCGGCGGGACCGTGCTGGCCTTCGCCGTGGTGATCTTGATCCTCGCCGTGCTCGGGATCTGGGCCGGGGTGGCCCTGGGCCGGCTGACTAGCGGCCCGAGGGTGACCGGTCTGGTGCTGTCGACGCTGGGGCTGATCCTCGGCATCATCAGCGCCCTCAGCGGAGCGAGTCGGGTGACCGACGGTGGGACCGGCATCCACGCCAGCCCCATCCCCGGCATCGTGCTGATCGTCATCAACGCCCTGATCATCTACACGCTCGGCTTCGCCGGCAGCGCCCGCACGGCGTTCCGGGCGCTGCCCCCTCCCGCCTACCCGATGGGCGGGGGCTATGGCCCGCCTCCGGGCGGCTACCCCCAGGCCTTCGGACAGCCGGCCGGCCAGCCCGTTGTGCAGTACGGCCAGCCGGGAGCGGGTGCGGCCCCGGCAGCGCAGCCAGCTCCAGGCGCTGAGCCCGCTGCGGCCGCTTCGCCGCAGGACTTCCCGGCTCCGCCCCCGCCGCCCCCGCCGCCGCCGCCCCCGGACCTCTCCGGCGGCTTCCCCCCGCCGCCGCCCGCCCCAGAGTAGGGCGCGGACCGGCGAGGTCCGGCCCCTTCGCTGATCGGGTCAGGGCGGGAGCCCGACACCGGCGCGTGGCCTCACAGCCGCGAACGGCGCTTCAGCTCCAGGTAGCGGTTCACCAGGCGCGGGGAGAGCGTCCGCGCATCGGCGTCGAGGGTCTCCACCCCGCTCCGCCGGAGCAGTGACAGGGTCTGCTCCCGGTCGGCGATCAGCCCGGACGCCACCGCTCTCGCGTAGGTCGAGGCGGCGTCCTGGGGCCGGGCTCGGGCGGTGTCCTCCAGCGCCGGGTCGCGGACGGTGACGACGAGCGGCAGGTGCTGGCGGGCCAGCCGGGCGCACTGGCGGACCAGCGCCTGTCCCTGGTCGGGGTCGAGCACGTCGGTGAAGATCACGACGAGCGCCCGGCGGCGCTGCCAGCGGCTCAGCTCGGCGAGTGCCTCGTCGTAGTCGGATTCGACCTCGCCGGCGGTGAGCGGCCGCACCGCGTCCAGGAAGCGCCGCATCTGCAGCCGCCCCGGGCGGGCGGGCAGGGTGGCAGTGACCCGGTCGGCGAACGCGAAGAGGCCGACCCGGTCGCCGGTCGCCAGGGCCACATGGATGAGCAGGAGCCCGGCGTTGACGGCGTGGTCCAGCTTGATGAGGGAGCCGGCTCCGACCCCCATCAGGCGGCCGTGGTCGAGGCAGACGATCACCGGCTGGGCCCGCTCCGGGATCAGCTCGCTCGCCATCAAGCGGCCGGTCCGCGCCGTCGCCCGCCAGTTGATGAGCCGCTGGGGGTCGTCGGGGACAGCCTCGCGGATGCGTTCGAACTCGGTGCCCTCTCCGGGCCGCCGCTGCGTCCGCACCCCCAGCTCGGCGAGCTGGCCACGCCGGGCCAGCGACTCGTAGATGCGGATCGCGGCCAGGTCGGCGTCGACCCGCACCGTCTCGCCCCCGCCCACCGACGACTGGCGCAGGCCGAGACGCCAGGGTCCGGGACAGCGGACCACGGTGGCGCCGAAGCGCTCCTCGCCGCGGCCCACGGGGGTGACGGTGTAGCGCAGGGTGCCGGGGATGCCGAGGCGGCCCACCGCGCCCTCGGCCGCCAGCCGGGGCGGGCTCTCGTCGCGCACCACGGCGGGGAGCGGCGGAGCCGGGGAGTTCATCCCGATGTGCACGGCGATCGGATTCGCCCGTCCGGCGGAGAGGATCTCGTCGTGCTCCCGGCTGACCGTGAGACGGTCCGGACCGGGCGCCCGTCGCGAGTCGGCGAGGACGGCGACTGCCGCCAGCGCGAACACGGCGATGCCGGGGAGCAGGAGGGCGGAGTAGGCGGCGCTGGCCGCGAGCGGCACCAGCGCGACGAGGAGGAGCGCGGCCCCCCAGCGGGTCATCGCGGGATCGGAACGCGGTTGACCGCCCGCTCCACGGCCGCCACCTCGCCGACGCCCTGGATCTCGGCCTCCGGACGCCGGATCAGCCGGTGGCGCAGCGCCGGCACGCAGATGTCCTTGACGTCCTCGGGGGCGACATAGTCCCGGCCCCGCAGCGCCGCCATCGCCTTGCCGGCGTGGAGCAGCGCGATGGCACCGCGGGGGCTGGCGCCCAGGGTCAGGTCGGGGCTGGTCCGCGTGGTCGCGACGATCTGCCCGATGTAGGCGACGATGGCATCGCTCACCGTGACCGCGGCGATCTCGGCACGGGACGCGGCCAGCGCCGCCTCGGTCACCACCGGGGCGATCCCGGCAGCGGCGAGATCATGGGGGTCGAAGCCGCGGTCGAAGCGGCGCAGCATCTCCGCCTCGGCCGCCGCGGCGGGGACGGGGACCTCGAGCTTGAGGAAGAATCGGTCGAGCTGCGCCTCCGGGAGCGGGTACGTCCCCTCGTACTCGATGGGGTTCTGGGTGGCGACCACCAGGAACCGGGGACCGAGGGGCATGGTCCGGCCGTCGCTCGTGACCTGGCGCTCCTCCATCGCCTCGAGCAGCGCCGCCTGGGTCTTGGCCGGGGCGCGGTTGATCTCGTCAGCCAGGAGCGTGTCGGTGAAGATCGGCCCGGGGCGGAACTCGAAGCTGCCGGTGCCGGGACGGTAGACGCTGGTGCCGATGATGTCCGAGGGGAGCAGGTCGGGGGTGAACTGGACCCGGGTGAAGCGCGCATCCATGGCCGCGGCGAGGCAGCGGGCCATCAGCGTCTTGGCGGTGCCGGGCACGCCCTCGAGCAGCACATGGCCACCGCTCAGCACGGCGAGGAGCAGGCCGTCGATCACCTGCTCCTGACCGACGACGGCGCGGCCGACGGTCGTCTGCAGGGCGGTGCGGAGGTCGATGGTGGCGGGCATCGGGGGGCATTGTCGCAGGCGGGCGGAGGCGGATCTCCGCCGTCAGCGGACCGCCGCAGCTCCCCACTCCGTCTCGAGCGTGTCGACGCTGCGGGCCAGGCCGAGCAGCTCCGCCTCCGTCGGCCGGCCGGAGGCCAGCCGGCGCGCCTGGTCGAGGACGGTCCCGGCGGCACGAGCCCGCTCCTCACCGTACCCGGAGAGCGCGCGGACGAAGTCGGGGTCGGGGAGGCGCGGCTCCACCCCCGTGACCCGGCCCACGCGCAGCTTGAGCTCGTCGGCGTAGCGGGAGGCGACCGCACCGCGTTCCCGGCTGCGCGCCAGCAGCTCGCCGACCGCCCCGATGTGCTCCAGGACGCTGGGGACCCGCGCCGGGTCGCGCCCTCGGAGCGGCCGCCCCAGACGCCGGCCGCTGGTGACGAGAAAGAGGAGGACGACCACCACCAGGAGCAGGGCGGCGGCGAGGAGCGGGCCCTGGAAGACGGCGCTCAGGCCCTGGTCGGACGCCCCGGCCACCCCGAGGTGATGCACCTCGTCGAAGGCGACGCGATGGCCGCGGGCGCTCTGGAGCAGGCCGAGCACGAACGCCGCCGAATCCCCGCGGCGGAGCCCGTCGTTGCTGAGCGGGTACTCGCTGCCGAGGAGGTAGAGGTGGCCGGCGCCCACCGTGACCGCGGCCGCGACCGGTGCTCCGGCCCCGCCCAGGAGGGGCACCAGGTTGCCGTCGTCACCCGTGAACGACCAGACCGCCCCGGACGCCGAGGCCCCCGGCGCGACCAGGGGCACGCCGGCGACCGCGCTGCTCCCGGGGAAGGGCTGGGCCGGGCCGGCGCTGGTCAGGTTCGAGGGCTGGGCGGCGATCCCGAGCGGCTGGAGCACGGCGTCGATCGCGGCCGGGTCCTGGTACACGGCCAGGATCGCCTCTCCTCCTCCGCGCAGGAAGGCGGTGAGGGTGGCGGCGTCGTCCGACGTGTAGGCGAAGTCGTCGAGAGGGCCGGCGGAGATGAGCACGTCGATGCCGCTCAGGTCGAACTCGGAGTAGAGCCGGCTGACGCTCGCGCCCCCGGAGGGGAGCCAGTCGTAGAGGGCAAGGGTGCCCGCCGTGCCGTTGGAGGTGCTGGAGGGGTCCTGGTCGGAGCTGGGCACCGGGGCGACGATGGCGACCGCCACCAGGGCGAGGGGGACGGTCACCAGGATCGCGACCGGGGCCAGCGTGCTCCGCCTCATGCCGGACCCCGGTGCCGGCCCGCCAGCACGCGCATCGCCTCGCAGTGGCCGCGCACCTCCTCCCACCCGTCGGCGCCGACCGGCGCCGCGGAGTACCAGGCGCGGTCGAATCCGGCGGCCGCCGGCACCAGCCGCGCCACCAGCTCCTGGTCGCCGCGGGCGTGGGCGACCAGCTCCGGGGTGGTCCACGCCGGCTGCACCGGCAGCCGGCCGCCCCGGGTAAGGCTGATCAGGGCGCTCCGGAAGGCGTGGCGGATGGCGGTGCGGAAATCTCCTCGCTGGGCGGCGTCGAGGGCCCGGCCCCACTCCGCCTCGGCATCGGTCCCGGCCGGCAGCTCCCAGGGGACGCTCCGGGGCTGGCGGCCCGAGGCCATCACCTGGCGGACCCGCCAGGCCGCGAACCCCGCCACCAGCGCGAGCAGGAGCGCGGCGAGGAAGACGGCGCCCAGCGGGCCCAGCGTGTTGACCGCCCGGCCCACGAAGCCGCCCAGGGCGTTGAGCAGCTGCTGGACCCAGCTGGGCGCGACCGGCTGACCCAGGTTGGCGAAGGCCGGTGAGGCGTAGATGGCCGCGAGCGCTCGGTGCTCGGCGGCGCTCTCCCCGCTGCAGCCGGAGCCGTTGCGGAGCTGGAGGGCGCCGGTGGTCGCGCCGAGAAGCTGCTCGGCACCGCCGAGGTCGCCGTCCTGCAGGTCGGCGATGACCGGGTCGAGGGCCGCCGCCTGATCCACGCTCGCCAGCGCCTGCAGCTGTCCGATCGCGAGCGGGATGGAGCCGCCGGCCAGCAGATCGCCGCGGACCTGGGCGAGCTGGGCTGTGTAGGTCGCGCTGCAGGTGGCGGCCGCAGCCGGGACGGTGCTGCCGAAGAGCGCGGCCGCGCCGGCCAGCAGCACGGCCAGCAGGAGGGGGCGGCGGAGCCCGGCCATCACGGCGTCAGAGCGACTGGGCGAGCATCTCGATGTCGAAGGCCTCACGCCGGATCCGGATGTCGTAGTAGATCAGGGTGAGCAGGATGAGGATGAAGGGAGAGGTGAAGATGTCGATGACGCCGGAGGCGACCAGCTCCACCGATGCCTGGGTGATGGCGGGGGCGCTGCCCACGAAGATCCCGGCCAGACCGTTGAGGATGCCGCTCAGGACGGCGCTCGCCACCGCGATCACCAGGTAGGCAAGCACGATCCGCCAGAAGGAGCGGTCGGTGAGCCGCCAGCTCCGGCGCAGGGCGGCCACCGGAGACAGGCGCTCCAGGACCACGGCCTGGATGCCCAGGCTCATCTTGATGAAGACAAAGATGACGTAAACAAGCCAGGCCAGCGTCAGCACGACCAGCAGACCGGCGCCGGCGTCGCCGCCGATCAGCAGCGCCAGTGCCACCGCCGGCACCAGCGGGCCGAGGGCGACCGTCAGCTCGAGCAGGACGTAGCCGACCAGGCCGCCGAGGCGGTGCAGCGCCGTGCCCAATCCGGCCCCCACGCTGGTGGAGCGGTCCAGGTAGTCGTCCCCGACCACCCGGATCACCGCCCCCTGGGCCAGGGGGACGAGCAGGATGTAGTAGCCGAGGCTGATGGCGAGGACCACCAGCAGGTCGGCGAAGATCGTGCCCAGCTCGTTCTGGAGGGCCGTCTGGCTGATGGTCTGAGCCTGGGACGAGAACGTGGTCAGGCTGGCCAGCGCCGACCTCTCCCCGAAGAACTGCAGGGCCAGGTAGGGCAGCTGGAAGAGGGCCATGATCGCCAGGATGGGGAGGAACTTGCGCCGGTAGACGGTGAACGTGGAGTCCAGCAGCTCGCCGAAGGACTGGGCGCGGAACCTGCCGGAGCCGGTGACCGGCTGCGCCCAGGCCCAGCTCGGGAATCCGGGCGGAGGAGCGATCCCGGGAGGCGGGCCGTACCCGGGGGGCGGGCCGTAACCGGAGGGAGGGCCGTATCCGGAGGGAGGGCGGTATCCGGGAGGTGGCCCGTAGCCAGGAGGCGGCCCGTACCCCGGAGGCGGCCCGTAACCGGAGGGAGGGCCGTATCCGGGAGGCGGCCCGTACGCGGGAGGGGGGCCGTAGCCGGGGGGAGGGGGGCCGTAGCCGGGAGGGGGGCCGTAGCCGGGAGGGGGTCCGTACCCCGGAGGCGGGCTGTACCCGGGAGCGGGAGCGTTGCCAGGAGGGGCGTCCCCGCCAGCGGCCGGGCCCGATTCGGGGGGTTTGCCCGACCCGGCAGGTGCACCGAGGCCCGGGGCCGGGTTGGCGCCGGAGGCTGGACCCGAACCCGCCGGGGGGGGCTGCGGGTCGACGGGGTCGGCCATCCTCGCCATTGTGGGATACGGCGGTGGCGCATCGGGGGCGATGCGGGCGTCCCGTTGCAGCGCCACCCGGGGCAGCGTGGGGCTCAGCGCGGTGGCGGCGGGGCTCAGCCGGGCGGGGCGTCCTCCGGCGGCGGGGGCGGCTCCGACCCCTCCCGGCGCCGCCGGTAGGCAAGCGCCTGCAGCACGCGCTTGACACCCGCGTTGTCGACCACCATCCGGGGCCGCTGCCTGCGATCGCGGCGTCGTATGCGCGCGCGTTCGCGATCGTCGAGGGAATCGGGCTCGTCGGCGCTGGCCATCCTCCGACTGTATCGCGGAGTGGCCGGCCCGACCGCAGCGGCAGGGATCCTGATCGGGGCGCTCGCCGGAGGCGGTGCCATCATGTGCCGGCTGTGCTCGAACTTCTTCGCGCGCTCCTGGCGCGCCGGCTCGAACCCGCCCACCAACTCCTGCTCGGCCAGCTGGTGATGTTCACGGGCATCGCCGCGCTCTTCCCGGTGGTGCCCCTCTACGTCCGCGCCCATGGCGGCAGCTCCGCGGACATCGCCCTCTTTGTCGCCGGTCCGCTGGTGGCCAGCACCCTGGTCCAGGTGCCCGCGGGACACCTCGTGGACCGTGTCGGGCGCAAGCCGGTGCTGATCGGGAGCCGGCTCGTGTACGCGGCCCTCTCTGGCGGCCTCTTCCTGAATTGGGGGCCGCTCTGGCTGCTGGCCCTGCTCCGGGTCGGCCAGGGCGCGAGCGGCGGCGCCTATGTCCCGGCCATCCGGGCGGCGCTCGCCGACCTCACCCCGACCGGCCAGCGCGGGCAGCGCTACGCGCAGCTCCAGGCCTGCGAGATGGTGGGGCTTCTCCTCGGGCCGGCGATCGGCGGGGCCATCGCTCTCTGGCGGTACTCGGGGATCTTCGCGGCGTCCGGCGTTGCCGTCCTCATGGGCATCGGCGCCATCGCCCGGATGCCCGAGACCCGCAGCGCGCACCCCGACAACCTCTCCGGGAGCCGTGCCGCGGCTCCGGCCCCCGCGAGATGGTGGCTGCGCCCCAGCCTTCTGGTTCCCAGCGCAGCCCTGGCCGCGACCGGGGTGATGTTCAACATGTACGACGTCGTCTGGCCCCAGTACCTGAGTGCCCGCGGTTACAGCAGCCTGGTCATCGGGCTCTCGATCTCGTTCTTCGCGCTGCCCATCCTCGTCTTCGCCCGCCAGGGGGGCAGGCTCAGCGATCGCTCTGACCGGCGGCTTCTCGTCCCCGTTGCGCTGACCCTGGTCGCCGCGTGCGCCGCCACCTATCCGTGGCTTCGGAGCATCTACCCGATCCTGGCCGTGGGGACGGTCGAGGCAATCGCCTTCATGGTGGTCGAGCCGACCCTCTTCGCAGTCATCAGCGAGTCCACGGCAGCGTCGCTCCGGGGCAGGGCAATGGGCGTCGGTGGGCTCTTCGAAGCCGGTGGCGGAGCCTTCGGAGCAGGCGTCCTGGGAGCCCTCTACGGGATCGCCGAGCCACTCCCCTTTCTCGGGGGTGCCGCCGCGTGCGTCCTGGCGGCGGCGGTGTGCGCCCGCGCCCTGCCCCGGCGCCCCACGACCGGGGCGCCGCATGAGCTCCGGCCACCCGGCATCGTCCGCGCCGAGCTGGACGTGGTCTGACCCGCACGACGAGGGAGACCCGGTCTCCTCGCTCGGCCGCCTAGGTCGTGGCCAGGTGGAGGCGGTGGCCGCGGCGCCCGATGATCAGCCGGACGCCGATGGCGGCCGCGATCGCGGTCACCGCGGCGGCGCCCCCGATCACCGCGACACCACGGCCATCGAGCCGCTGCCAGAGCCGCCGTGAGCCCAGCGCGGTCTCCAGCCGGAGCACCGCCTCCGCGTAGATGCGCTCGCGATCGGCGGTGGTGAGGCAGCCAGCGTGATAGGCGTCGCCGATCACCGTGGCCATCTCCACCAGGTCCCGGAGCGCGGGGGAGAGGTCCTCCACGCGAGCCCCGGTCCGCTGCCGGTTGAGCGCGGCATCCAGCCGCTCGACTTCGTCGCTCATGTCTCGCCTCGCGCATGTCCCGATCGGGGACTGTGGGTCCGCGGGGTGTCCGCGGCGGCCGGTGATCCGGGGGTTCGGCTCTCGTTGGGCAGGGGCGCGCCGAAGCGCTTGCGCAGGGTGGTCAGGGCCCGGAAGGTGAGCAGCTTCACCGCCCCCTCGCTGCGCCCCATGATCTCGGCGATCTCGCGGTTGTGCAGCTCGCCGCCAAAGCGCAGCGACACCGCCTGGCGCTGGTCGTCGGGGAGGGTCCGCACCGCCGCCCGCACCGCGGCGGCGCTGTCCTGCCTCTCGATCTCGTCCTGGGGCGAGGCCTCGTCGCTGGCCAGCCCGGGGCCGAGCTCGATCCACCCCGGGTGGCGTCGCTGCCGGGCGACCAGGTTGGAGGCGACACGGTAGAGCCACGACGAGTAGGGGACGCCGCGCCACTCGAAGCGCGGCAGCTCCTCCAGCCCCTTGGCGAATGTGGCGGCGGTCACGTCCTCGGCGAGCTCCCGATCCCTGGTGAGGGTGTAGGTGTAGGCGAAGATCTGATCCACGTAGCGCTCGTAGAGCGGCGCGTACGCCGCCCGGTCGCGCTGCGCGGCCAGGATCAACTGACGCTCCTCCTCGAGCTCGGCGTCGGTGCGGCGTGCGATGTCAGCGCCTCCCCCGCGGAGGTGTCACCGACCAGAAGCCCGTCGCCGTGGGGCCGTTACGCACGTTTCCACAGGGTCCGCCGGACGTGGCGACGGCGCTCGCCGGGCGCGACGCGACAGCTCCCTCGCGGCTCACCCGTGGAGCAGTCCGAGCCGCCGGCCGGCGTCGGCGAAGGCCTCGAGCGCGCGATCCAGCTCGGCGGCGGAGTGGGTCGCGGTCACGATGGTCCTCACCCGGGCCCTTCCCCGGGGCACGGTCGGGAACCCGATCCCCTGGGCGAAGACGCCCCGCTCCATGAGCAGGTCGGAGAGCTGCATCGCCACCGGCGCCTCACCGCACATGACCGGGGTGATCGGCGTCTCGCCGGTCCCGATGTCGAAGCCCAGCTGCCGGAGCCCCGTCTTGAAATGCCGGGTGTTCTTCCAGAGCCGCTCGATCAGCTCGGGCTCCGCCTCCAGGACGTCGAGCGCCGCCACGCAGGCGAGCGCCACCGCGGGTGGATGGCTGGAGGAGAAGAGGAAGGGCCGGGCCCGGTGGATGAGGTGGTCACGCACGATCTGGCTGGCCGCGACGTAACCGCCGACCACGCCCACCGCCTTGGAGAGGGTGCCGATGTTCAGCGCCACCCGTCCGTGCAGGCCGAAGTGGTCGGTGGTCCCCCTGCCGTGGTCGCCGAGGACGCCGGTGGCGTGGGCGTCGTCGACCATCAACGCGGCGCCAAAGTGCTCGGCGCGCTCCACCAGCCCGGGCAGCGGCGCGATGTCGCCGTCCATCGAGAAGACGCCGTCGGTGACCAGCAGGATGCGCCGGTACCCCTTGGCCCGGGCCTGGGCCAGGGCACGCTCGGCGTCGTCGAGGTCGCAGTGCTCATAGAGGATGCGGTCGGCCTTGGTGAGCCGGATGCCGTCGATGATGGAGGCGTGGTTGAGCTTGTCGCTCACCACCACGTCGCCCTCCTCGAGCAGCGCGCTGAGGACGCCGACGTTGACGGTGTATCCGCTCTGGAACGTGAGCGCGGCCTCGGTCCGCTTGAAGGCGGCAAGCCGTGTCTCCAGCTGCTCGTGCACCGACTGGGTGCCGGCGATGGTGCGGACGGCGCCGGTGCCCGCACCCCACGTTCGCGCGCCCTCGATGAACGCCTCGATCAGGCGGGGGTGGGTGTTGAGGCCGAGGTAATTGTTGCTGCTCAGGTTGATCAGCGTCCTGCCGGCGATCACCACCTCGTGCCCCTGCGGGGACTCGAGGACGCGGAGCGGCCGGAGCAGACCCTCGGCGCGGAGCCGGTCGAGGTCCTCGGCGAGAGAGCGGTCGAGCGCCTGGACGGTGTCGGAGGGGTGCGGGGTGACGGTCATGGCCTGAGCGACACCTTGCCACAGCGTCCCGATTTGATGAGGGCGACCGCCTCCTCGATGTCGGCCATCGCGAAGTGGTGGGTGATCAATGCCTGGGCGTCGATGGCGCCGCTGCGCAGGTGGGCGGAGGTCTCCTCCCAGGTGGCGTAGAGGCGGCGCCCGGTCACCCCGTGCAGGGTGACGCCGCGCATCACCACGTCCTGGGAGAGGTCGAGCGTGGTGGGCGCGTCACCGATGCCGAGCAGGGAGACCCAGCCCCCGGAGCGGACCACCCGGGTGGCGGCGACCACCGCGACCGGGGCTCCGCTCATCTCCAGGGCGCAGTCGACCTCGCCGCGCGCGGCCCGGTGGACCTCGGCCTCGGCGCTCTCCGGTCCCGCCTGGACCAGGGCGTCCGCCCCCATCCGGCCGGCCAGCTCCAGCCGGTAGCGGTTGGGCTCCACGGCGATGACCCGGGCGGCCCCCCGCGCCTTGGCCACCGCCACCGCGGCGCAGCCGATCGGGCCGCAGCCGAAGACGGCGACGGTGGCGCCCTTCATCTCCCCGTAGGAGCAGGCGTGGACCGCGTTGCCGAAGGGCTCCATCGCGGCGGCCACCTCGGGCGCCACCTCGGGTCCGACCGGCCAGACGTTCTCCTGGGGGAGGGCCACCAGGGTGGCGAAGCCGCCGTCGACGTCCACGCCCAGGATGCGGGTGGCGGCGCAGACGTGGAAGTCGCCGCGCAAGCAGGCGGGGCAGCGGTGGCAGACGAGGTGGGATTCGACCGCCACCCGGTCGCCGGCCCGCACCCGCCCGTCGACCCCCTCGCCGAGCGCGATCACCTCGCCACAGATCTCGTGGCCCATCACCCGGGGCAGGTGGACCCGGGCCTGGGCCCAGGGGTTCCAGTCATAGAGGTGGATGTCGGTGCCGCAGATCGAGGCGGCGACCACCTCGATCAGCACCTGGCCGGGACCTGCAGTGGGTTCGTCCACCTCGGTGATGGCGATGCCGGGCCGGGGGGAATCCTTGATGACGGCGCGCACGGCCAGCCGATTATGGGCGTCGGCTCAGGGCGCCCGGGCGGCCACCGCGTCCCGGGGGACGCGGGGCGCGGCCGCGACCCTCTCGGCCAGGGCCCGGAAGTGGAGCAGGGCGGTGGGGACCAGCAGGGGCAGGCCGACCGCGGCGTTGACGAGGGTCACGGGCCCGCCGGCCACCCGGACCAGCATGCAGACGAAGAGCACCAGCCCGGTGAGCATGGTGTTGTAACGGCCCCACGGGGTCCGCACCAGCTCGGGCCGGCGGCGGAGCAGGAAGACCACCGGCGTCAGCAGCAGCGGTGCGCAGTAGCGGAAGACGATGAGCGCCATCAGCCACCAGGTGAAGATGCCCAGCCACAGGCTGGCGATCGCGCCGACGGTGAAGTACAGGGCGTCGGTGCCGGGGTCCATCGCCTTGCCGAGCTGGGTCACCGGGCCGAAGCGGCGCGCCACCCAGCCGTCGACGGCGTCGAGCATCCCGACCGAGCCGCCGACGAAGACCCAGAGGGCGAGACCATCCCGGCCCGGGAGCGACCAGCCGGTGCAGAGGAGGAGCGGGGGGCAGAGCCAGGCGCGGAGCGCCGAGAGCCCGTTGGGGACGCCGTAGAAGTCGACCGGGGAGCCGTCGGGGCGGACGAGCATGGCAGCTCCGGCGGCCATGACCAGCCCGGCCAGCACCCAGAACCCCAGGGTGAGCAGACCAGCCACCAGGGTCCCCGAACCGTGGAGATGGGCGACCCAGAGGCTGAAGGCTTCGCTGGCGAGCAGCCCGACGGCCAGCCAGCCGGCGAGCGACAGGCGCAGCCGCGCACTCCCGCGCAGCCGGGCCGCCGACCCCGCCAGCAGGACGGCGAGGCCGGACGCGCCGGAGCGGGGCGGTGCCGCCCCCCCTATTGGATCACCAGGCAGGTGATGGTCTTGAAGACGCCCTCGGCGGCCTGGACCTTCTCGACGATCAGCTTGCCGATGCCCGCGACGTCGGCCGCCTCGACCTCGGCGATGACGTCGTACTCACCGGTGATGGCGTCGGCCTTGACGATCCCCTCCTGGCCCTGGAGCTTCCTGGCCACCTCCAGCGTCTTGCCGGCGGTGGCACCGATGAGGACGTAGGCGCGAACCATCTCTGCTACCTCCCTTCCCGACTGCGCCGCGAATGTACCACGGCGCCGCGGGCACCACCGGCCCGGACGGCGACCGCCACCCGCCGCGGTGCGGCGGGCCTCCGTACCATGGGGTGGTGCCCTGGAGCTGGATCACCAAGTTTCTCCTGCTCTTGATCGCCTGGCGGGTCATGCGCTCCCGGCAAGCGGGCAAGCCGGTGGTCGACACCGAGGCGGTGCGGACGCGGGTGGCGTCGGCGCGGGAGCCGGCGGCGATCGCCGCCCGCGTCGTGACCGTGGCGGTGCTCGCCTGCTTCTGTGCGGGGCTGCTCGCCGCCGGAACCCCGGCGCTCCTGCTCGGCCCCAGCTGGCTGGGCTGGGCGGCGTTCGCGGTGGCGCTCGTCGCCGCGCTGATCTGCGTGCCCCAGGTCGCCGGTCTCCGGCGCGCGCTGCACGCCCGGCGGCTGCGCCTGCGCGAGCGCGAGGTGACGCGCGAGCTGGAGGGCACCCGGCCCGGGTTGCCCCCGGCGCGGGCGCCGGGCGACCGGCGAGGAGCCCACAATCCAGGCCATGCGGAGCAGCCGTGGCGGTCACCTTCCGGCCATCGCCGGGGTGACGGGGGCGATCGGCGGGCCAATCGCGATCACGGCCGTGCTCAGCCTGGTCGGCCCGTCCACGGCGCGGGACTACGTCTTCGTCTACGTCGCGCTGGTCGCCGTGCTGGGCACGGTCAGCGGGCTTCGCGCCGCTCTGGGCGGAGCCGCTCTGAGCTTCCTGCTCGTCGACTGGTTCTTCGTGCTCCCCCTTCACACCCTGACCATCGACGACCCCAGCGACCTGGTGGACCTCGTCGTCCTGATCGCCGTCGCCGCCGTCGCCGGGGGCGTGGGCTCCGGACGCCGCAGCGCCCAGTTCGAGGCGGAGCGGCTTGCCTCCCAGCTGCGTCGCAGCAACGCGGAGTTGGAACGGCTCGAGCGCGAGCAGGCGGAGGCCGCCGCCATGGCGGTGCGACTGGCTCAGACCCAGCAGCAGGTGCGAGTCCTGGAGGCGGCCGACAAGCTGCGCTCCGACCTGCTCGCCAACGTCTCGCATGAGCTGCGCACCCCGCTGGCCAGCATCCTGACCGGGGCCACCGACCTGCTCGAGCGCCCCCGCATCCCCGAGGAGGTGCGCGGCGAGCTGGACTCGATCATCGGGGAGGCCCGGCGGCTGGAGCGGCTGGTCTCCGACCTGCTGGACATGGCCCGGATCGAGGCCCACGCCCTGACCCTGAACGCGGTGGAGATCGACCTGGGCGAAGCCCTGGAAGCGGCGGCTGGCCGGCTCCGCCTCTCCTCGGTGGGCCGGAAGGTGGAGATCAGCCTCCCGCCCACCGGGCTGGAGGTGCTCGCCGACTGGGAGCGGCTCGGCCAGATCCTGGACAACCTCCTCCAGAACGCCGACCGGCACGCGCCCGCGCGCACGGCGATCAGGGTCACCGCCGCCCCGGGCAAGCGCTCGATGGTGGTCATCCGGGTCATCGACCGGGGCCCCGGCGTGGCGGTGGAGCAGCGCGAGCGGATCTTCGAGCGCTTCGTCCGCGGCGTCCCCGACGGTGCCGCCCGGGAGGGGGATGGCCACGCCGCGCCCAGCGGCACCGGGCTGGGGCTGGCGATCGTCCGCGGTCTGGTCGAGGCCCACGCCGGCCGGGTGTGGATCGAGGACTCCGAGGAGGGCGAGGGGGCGCGCTTCGCCTTCACCCTCCCCGCGGCCTAGCCCAGCGGGGTCAGTCGGTCGCCGCGACCACGTGAACGTCGACGTTGGCAACCAGCCGGATCAGCTGGCGCAGCGTCCGGGAGCTGCTGTTCCTCATGCTCCGCATCACCAGGATCTCGGTGATCCGGTGGCCGCGGGCGTAGGCGGCGACCGTGGCGGCGACGTCCCGCCCGTCGATGGTCACGAACTCACCGCCGAGCTGATGGGTGAGGGTGGCGTAGCCACCGAGGATGCGTTTCTCGACGTCGCTGCGCGGCCGGCGGCGGACCGAGACGGCGGTCAGGGCGTCGTCCCGGCGCACCGCGTGGGCGGCGGCACGGCGGATGACGGCCTCCTGTCCGGGTTGAGGCGGGACCAGGACCAGCACCCGGGGACGGGCTTCCCACGGCTCGTTGATGCGAGCCGTGCTCATGTACTCGATGAGGCGCCGGTCGCAGTGCTCGGCGACCCGGCGCAGCGCCAGCTCGCGCAGGGCGGTGAGCACCTCGGGGCGGAACTCGCCCTGGAGAGCCTGGATGGCCTCGGCGGGCGGCATGATCTCGCCCTGGCGCAGCCGCTCCTCGAGCTCGGCCGGCGGGACGTCGATCAGCTCGATCTCGTCGGCGGGGTCGACGGACGAGTCGTCCAGGATGGGACGCTCCTTGGGGCGGTTGAGCAGCGGCCCCATCACGCTCACCGTGCTGCGCAGGTCGGTGAGGTGGACGGTGCCAATGACGTTGATGCCGGCGGCGCGGATCCGGGGCAGCACGTGGGCCACCAGCCGTCCGGTCGTGGTCACGCCGGCGAGGTCGTCGATCGCCACCACGTCGGGGTTGCGGCTCATCAGCGCCTCGACGTCGAGGACACCCCGCGCCGCCGGTGAGGCGTGCCCGCCGAGCAGGGGAAGGGTGCCCAGCCGCGACGCTCCTCCACCGCTCACCGCTCCGACCACGACGTCGGTGCCGCGGGCCACGCGGCGGCGGGCCTCGTCGAGCATCTGCGTGGTCGCGCCCGCCCCCCGCGCGTAGCTCATGTAGAGGCGCAGCCCGCCACGGGGCCGGGTCATGCTCAGGTCGCGGAGCAGGGAGTCGGGGTTGGGCCGGTCCTGGGGGGCGTAGGGAGTGGCGGAGTATCGCGAGATCACGTGGACGTCGGCGTCGGGCAGCCCCTCGATGACGCGATCGACGATGGATTTGCGCATCCGGCCGAAGAAGCCGCGCGGGTGCGGCTCGCCCATCACCACGTGGCGGCTACCCCGATCATGGGCGACGGCGATCAGGGCCGCGGCGATGTCGGTGGCCTCCGGCTCCACCAGCGAGGTCTGCAGCTCGGCGGCCAGCCGGCGCCAGCCCTCGTCGCTGCCGGGCCCGGGGACGGGGTCCTCCACGGTCCGGACGTGGACCACGGTGCAGAAGCCGCGCCGGCGGCGAGCCTGGCGGACGCCGCGCCGGATCAGGGCCTCCGCCGACACCCCCCCGCCGACGGCGGCGAGGACGTCCTCGGGAGGTGCCTGGACGCCGCCGCGCTGGCCCTCGACGCGCTCGGCGACCAGCCTCAGACCCAGCTCGCGGAGCGCACCGAGATTGCCCGGCCGGAAGAAGTTGCGCAGCGCCATGTCCACCCGGTCGGGCGGGTAGATGTTGCCGTGGCGCATCCGCTTACGGAGGGCCTCGGGGGTGATGTCGATGAACTGGACCTCGTCGGCGCGGTCGAGGACGCTGTCGGGCACCGTCTCGTGCACGGTGATCCCGGTGATTCGCTCCACCACGTCCTTCACCGACTCGAGGTGCTGGATGTTCATGGTGGTGATCACGTCGATGCCGGCGTCGCGGATGTCCTCGATGTCCTCCCAGCGCTTGTGGTGGCGGACGCCGGGGGCGTTGGTGTGGGCCAGCTCGTCGATGAGCGCCACCTGGGGATGGCGGGCCAGCACCGCATCCACGTCCATCTCCGAGAGCTTGGTGCCGCGGTAGTCGACGCTCAGCCGGGGCAGGACCTCCAGGGTGCCGACGGCCTCCTGGGTGCGCGCCCTACCGTGGGTCTCGATGAAGCCGACCACGACGTCCTCGCCGGCGTCGCGGCGGTCGCGTCCCTCGCGGAGCATGGCGAAGGTCTTGCCCGACCCGGGCATGGCGCCCAGGTATGCCTTGAGCCGGCCCCGCGGCGGCGGCGGCGGGCCCGCGACGTCCGCGGGTACCGCGGCCGTGGCCTCACTCGCGGCGACGGCGGCTATCTCATGTGGAGATTCGGTCATGGCCCTCTGGCCCGCCGGCCGAGCCGGCCCGGCGCGGGCTGATCCTGGGGCAAGTGTACCCGGGGAGGCTCTGGGCAACCCCGGCGGCTCTCCCCACCCGAAGTCGCCCCACGGGTCAGCCGAGCGCGGGTGGCGCGCCGAACTCCGCGTTCAGGGCGATGTTGAGCTGGAGGACGTCGACGTCCGACTCTCCGAAGATCCAGAGGATGCGGCCACTGATGTTGTTCTCGACCAGGGCGTGCACCTGGGCCTCCGAGAGGCCGCGGGCGGAGGCCACCATGTCGACCTGCGCCAGAGCCGCCGCCACGCTGATGTCGGGATCGAAGCTGGTGAAGTCACCGGTCGCCAGGTCGATGGGGATGGGAGTTGTCGTGGCCCCGGTGCTCAGGCAGTCATGGGTCGGGTCGGTGGCGGCGGCCTGGAGCTGGGCGGCGGTGAAGGAGCCGCTGGTGTCGATGCCCACGCAGTGCAGGTAGGCCGCGTAGGTGTCCACCTGCTCGACGAGCAGGGCGTTGCTCGGCGCGAGGTTGCTGCCCTCCGACGACGCCGGGTTGCAGGGCGGGTCGAGGGGAACCACTTCCACGGTCCCGTCGGGCTCGGTCACCTGGGCATACGAGGGGCGCCCCTGGAAGTAGCGGGGGTCGACGGTGTAGAAGGTGTGGCCCTGATACTGGGTGGTGGTGTAGGTCAGGGTTCCCGAGACGCTCTTGGTCTCGTAGAAGCACTGGCCGATGAGACTGGAACCGACCACAGTGCCGCTCTTGTTCTTGATCAGGCTGCCGTTGGCCTGGCTGTTGAAGGCCAGCTGGGAGAATCCGAACAGCACCAGCGGATAGACCAGGCCGCCCAGCAGGGCGATGACCAGGGTGACCCGCAGCGCCACCAGCAGCTCTTTGGGGAAGTTGCGAAACATCTCTTTTGTCCAGATCAGATCAGGTGAAGGGAGGTGATCACGATGTCCACGACCTTGATGCCGATGAAGGGGAGGATGATGCCGCCCACCCCGTAGATGAGCAGGTTGCGGCGGAGCAGCGCGGCGGCGCCCACGGCCCGGTACTTGACCCCGCGCAGGGCCAGCGGGATGAGCGCGACGATGATCAGGGCGTTGAAGATCACCGCCGAGAGGATCGCGCTTTCGGGCGTCTGCAGCTGCAGGATGTTGAGTGCCCGCAGCGGCGGGAGGGCCACCGCGAACATCGCCGGGATGATCGCGAAGTACTTGGCGACGTCGTTGGCCACGCTGAAGGTGGTCAGCGCGCCTCGCGTGATCAGCATCTGCTTGCCGGTCTCCACGATCTCGATCAGCTTGGTGGGGTCGCTGTCCAGGTCGACCAGGTTGCCGGCCTCCTTGGCCGCCTGGGTGCCACTCTGCATGGCCACGCCGACGTCGGCCTGAGCGAGCGCGGGAGCGTCGTTGGTCCCGTCACCGGTCATCGCCACCAGCTTGCCGCCCGCCTGCTCGCTGCGGATCAGCTCCAGCTTGTTCTCCGGGGTCGCCTCGGCGAGGAAGTCGTCGACCCCCGCCTCCTCGGCGATCGCCCTGGCGGTGAGCGGGTTGTCACCGGTGATCATGACTGTGCGCAGGCCCATCCGGCGCAGGTCCTCGAAACGCTCCTTGATGCCGGGTTTGACGATGTCCTTGAGGTGGATCGTCCCCAGCACGGTCCGGTTCTCGGCGACCAGGAGAGGCGTGCCGCCGCTGCGGGCGATGGTCTCGACCTGCTCACGCACGGTGTCAGGCAGCTCGCGGCTCTTCTCGCCCGAGCACCAGAAGGCGATGGCGTCGCCGGCCCCCTTGCGAATGCTGGTGCCGTCGTGGTCGACGCCGCTCATCCGGGTGTTCGCGGAGAAGGGGACGAACGCCCAGGACTGGATGTCGGGCTCTTCGGCGATGCCAATGCGGCGAGCCAGGGCGACGATCGAGCGTCCCTCGGGGGTCTCGTCGGCGACGCTCGCCAGGTCGGCCGCCTTCACCAGCCGCTGCATCTCGATGCCGGGGGCGGGGATGAACTCGGAGGCCTGGCGGTTGCCCCAGGTGATGGTCCCGGTCTTGTCGAGGAGGAGCACGTCGACGTCACCCGAGGCCTCGACTGCGCGACCGGACATCGCCAGCACGTTCTTCTGCAGCAGCCGGTCGATGCCGGCGATCCCGATCGCTGAGAGCAGCGCTCCGATGGTGGTGGGGATGAGGCAGACGAGCAGGGCGATGAGCACCACGACCGACACCGAGGCCCCGGCAAAGAGGGCGAAGGGCTGCAGGGTGACGACCGCGATGATGAAGATCAGAGTCAGGCATGCCAGGAGGATGTTGAGAGCGATCTCGTTGGGGGTCTTCTGACGCGACGCCGACTCGACCAGGCCGATGATCCGGTCCATGAAGGTCTCGCCGGGATTCTGGGTGATCTCGATCACGATCCGGTCGCTGAGGACGCGGGTCCCTCCCGTGACCGCACTGCGGTCGCCGCCGGCCTCCCGGATGACCGGCGCCGACTCGCCGGTGATCGCCGACTCGTCGACGGAGGCGATGCCATGGATGATGCTGCCGTCGCTGGGGATGATGTCCCCGGTCTCGCAGACCACGATGTCACCGCGGCGCAGCTCGGGGGCAGGGACGCCCTCCTCCTGACCATCGATCCCACCCACCAAGCGGCGGGCGATGGTGTCCGAGCGCGTCCGCCGGAGGCTCGCCGCCTGAGCCTTGCCGCGGCCCTCGGCGACCGCCTCGGCGAAGTTGGCGAAGAGCACCGTGAACCAGAGCCAGAGGCAGATCTGACCGACGAATCCCTGGTTCCCGTGGTTGAAGAACCCGGAGATGAAGACGTAAGTGGTGATCGCTGCGCCGACCTCGACCACGAACATCACCGGGTTGCGTGCCATCCAGCGAGGATCCAGCTTCTTGAAGCTGTCGCCGATGGCGGGGACCAGGATGGCCGGGTCGTACAGGCTGCTCTGGCGGCGTCGCTTATGCGCCTGGGGCAGACCGTCGGTGCCGGTGAGGGCCGTCATTTGTCTGTGAGCTCCTAGGGGTGCGAAAGGATGCCGGCGTGCAGCTGGAGCTGTTCGAGGATGGGACCGAGAGACAGCGCCGGGAAGAACGTCAGGGCCCCGACGATGAGGATGGTCCCGATCAGCAAACCCGTGAACAGCGCGGTGTCGGTGGGGAAAGTCCCCGCGCCGGCGGGGACGATCTTCTTGCCTGCCAGGGATCCGGCCAGCGCCAGCACCGGGATGATGAAGATGAACCGGCCCAGCCACATGCCGATGGCCAGCAGCGTGTTGTAGAACAGCGTGTTCCCGCTCAGCCCGGCGAAGGCGCTGCCGTTGTTGCCGGTGACTGAGCTGAACGCGTAGAGGATCTCCGTGAAGCCGTGCGGGCCCGGGTTGAGCGGGCCCGCCTGACCCGCCGGGCTGAGCACGGCGATGGCCGTCAGGCCGAGGATGGAGAGGGGCAGGATGAGGATGGCCATGGCCGCGTACTTGATGTCGCGCGCCTCGATCTTCTTGCCCAGGTACTCGGGTGTCCGCCCCACCATCAGCCCGGCGAGGAAGACGGCGACGATGGCGAAGGCGACCATCCCGTAGAGACCGGAGCCGGTCCCCCCGGGGGTGATCTCACCCAGCTCGATGAGCACCAGCGGCACCATGCCGCCGAGGGGGGTGAAGCTGTCCTGGGCGGCGTCGACCGACCCTGTGCTGGTGCCCGTGGTGGCGGTGTTGTACTGGGCCGACTGGATGGCACCGAAGCGCGCCTCCTTGCCCTCCATGTTCCCGCCCGGGTTGGTCGCGCTGGCGACCTGGCTCACCTCGGTGGTGCTGAAGGCGGGGTTGCCGGCCTGCTCCTGCTGGGCTGCGAAGGCGGCGCCGCCGATCAGGATGATGGCCATCGCGGCGAAAAGGGCCAGACCCTGCTTGACGTTGCCGACCCACTTGCCGAAGGTGACCGCGAGGCCAAAGGGGAGGCAGAGGCAGAGCACGATCTCCAGCGCGTCGGTCAGGCCGGTCGGGTTCTCGAAGGGATGGGCGGAGTTGGCGTTGAAGAAACCGCCGCCATTGGTCCCCAGGTCCTTGATGGCCTCCATCGCAGCCACCGGGCCCTGGGCGATGGTCTGGCCAACCCCGGAGAGAGTCGTGACCGGCGTGTAGGCGTTGAGGTTGTCGATCGAGCCGCTCGCCACCAGGATGATGGTTCCGACCACGGCGATCGGGATCAGCACGTAAAGGAAGCAGCGGACCATGTCCACGTAGAAGTTGCCGATGGTCTTGGCGGAGTGCCGGGCGACCCCCCGGATCACCGCCACCGCAATCGCGATGCCGGTGGCCGCGGAGAGGAACTGGTGGAACGTGAGGGCGAGCATCTGGGAGAGGTAGCTCATGGTCGCCTCGCCCGTGTAGTTCTGCCAGTTGGTGTTGGTGGTGAAGCTCACCGCGGTGTTGAAGGCGAGCGCGGGGGGCACCCCGGGGAAGTTTTCGGGGTTGAGGGGCAGGCTGCCCTGGAGGCGCAGGATCACGTAGGTGAAGACCAGCCCGACCACGGTCACCAGCAGCATCGCGACCAGATAGCCCTTCCAGCCCTGCTCGTGCTCCTCGTCGATCCCGCTCACCCAGTAGATGACCCGCTCCACCGGGCGCATCACCGGGTGCAGGAAGGTGCGCTGACCCTGGAACACCTTGACCATGAAGAGGCCGACGAACCAGGCGACGGCGAAGACCGCGAGGTAGGTGACGATGACGGCGATGATGTCCAGGGCCACGGCTCAGAACCTCTCGGGGAAGAGCATCGCCGCGATCAGGTAGACGGTGACGGCCACCGCGACCACGAAGGCGACGATATATCCGAAGGCCTCGCTCATCAGAGCTTCCCCAGGCCGTAGACGTAGAGGAAGCTCGCGGCGACGAGGATGGCCAGGATCGCGAGCATGAACAGGTCGAGCATCAGTGAGCTTGCCCGAGGCGATGGACACGGAGCTTCATGCGTGGGAGTCTCCCAATCCTGTGATCAACGTTCGGTCAACGACTCGGCCGGTGCGGGAACGCCGATCCGGTAGACGCGCCAGCCGGGGCGGCGCCACAGCCGGCCCTGATCGTCGATCTCGACGTCGTCGAGTGCCACCCGGAGCGCCCGCCATCGCGGCCCACCCTCCCTCACGAGGAGGTCGACGGCTCCATCCAGCCGCGCCAGCACCGCGGCGACGCTGCCAAGGCTTGCGCCCTCGACGTCGAAGACGGTCGCCCCTTTGAGCTCGCGCGCGTCCAGGAAGCGCAGGCCGCCGAACTGCCCGTGAGCGTCCACGGCAACGATCCTGGGCGCCCAATCATCAACGTTCGGTCAACGACCGGGCGCGCAGTGCCGAATGTCAGACGCCCGATAGGGGAACGGATTCGGCCGGCGGCCCGAAGCGGTAGCCGCGCCGGCCCGCGGTGACGATGACGTGGGGGTCCGCCGGGTCGACCTCGAGCTTGCGGCGCAGGCGCTGTGCGAAAGTGCGCAGGTAGTTGCGATCCCCGGCGTACATGGGTCCCCAGACCCGAGTGAGCAGGGTCCGATGGTCCATCACCACACCGGGATGGCGGGCGAGCTCGGTGAGCAGCACGTACTCGGTCGGGGAGAGCCGGACCTCCTGCCCCGCGCGGGTCACCAGCCGGGCGCCGAAGTCGACGAGCACGTCTCCGCAGCGGACCACCTGGGCAGCCTCCGCGGTACCCCGCACCCTGCGCAGCACCGCCCGAACCCGGGCCACCAGCTCTCCGGCCCCGAAGGGCTTGGTCAGGTAGTCGTCCGCACCGAGGTCGAGAGCGCGCACCTTGTCCCGCTCGTCGCCCCGGGCGCTGATCACGATCACCGACGGCTGGCGCTGGCCCTCCAGGGTGTCGAGTAGGCGCCAGCCATCGATGAAGGGGAGGCCGATGTCGAGCAGCACCACCTCGTAGCCACCGCGTGCCAGCTTCTCGGCGCCGACCAGACCGTCGGCGGCGACGTCGACTCGGTGTCCGGCGCGCTCCAGGGCGGCACAGAGGATCCGGCGCAACGCATCGTCATCCTCGACGACGAGCAGGCGTCCGGACGGGCCCCCAGAGGTGGACGGGTCCGACGCTGACATGGGGGGAGATTCTCTGCCTGTCGGGGGCCTTCGGGTGGTGGTCAGCCCCGGGCCAGGGCCTCCCCAACCGCCGCCACGTCGGTCAGCTGCGAGTAGACGACCAGCTCGTCACCCGGCTCGATGACGACCTCCGGTTGGGGGATCACCGGCTTTCCGCCGCGAACGATGCAGACGATGATGCCCCCCTTGGGTATGGCCACCTCGGAGATCCGCTTGCCGACGTACGCGGACACGGCGGGGAGCGCGAGGTCGACGAGACAGGTGCCCGACGCCTTGACCGCGACGCCCCGCACCAGCTCCGAACCCATCTCGGCCTCGATCAGCCCCATCAGCAGCTCGGTGGCCGAGACGGGCGCGTCGACGCCGAGGGCACGGAAGACGGCGACGTTGTGGGGGTTGCTCACCCGAGCGATGGTGCGAGGCACGTTGAATTTCAGCTTGGCCAGCTGGCAGACGATGAGGTTGTCCTCGTCGTCCCCGGTGGCGGCCACCACGACGCTCGCGCGCTCGATGCCAGTGGTGGCCAGAAAGGCCATCTCATCACCGTCGCCGACCATGATGCTCACCGTGCCGAGCTGGTGCTCGATCCACTCCGCACGCCCGGCATCCTTCTCGACCAGCGTGACCTCGTAGTCGCGCTCGATGAGGTGCTTGGCGAGGTGGAATCCGACCTTGCCGCCGCCGACGATGATGACGTAGGGCGGGTCGGGGGAACCGCTCACGAGGCGCGGACCGCGGGCCGATCGACCTCCCTGGTGGGGTGCCCCCGGTTGACCCCCTCCCGGAAATAGTCGCGGATGAGATTCGCCCCCAGCGTGGTGGGGCAGAAGGTCTCCAGCCCGAGCTCGCTGTAGACGGACTCGCGGATGGGGTCGTACACCCGGGTGATCACACGGCGCACCTTGAAGATGCGCTGGGCGATCTGGGCAGCCATCAGGTTGCGGTTGTCGCCGTTGGTCACCGCGACGAAGCAGTCGGCGGACGCGACGCCCGCGCGGCGGAGCACCGCCTCGTCGATGCAGTTGCCCACGATCATCTCGCCGCCGAAGTCGCGGCCCAGCCGCTCGAAGGCGGCCACCTGCTGGTCGACGACGGCGACCTGGTGATCCTCAGCGTCGAGCTGCCGGGCAAGCTGGGCGCCGACCCGCCCGCAGCCGACGATGATCACCTTCATTTGGGGCGATTGTACGGCTTGCCGGCCCCACCGGCCGGCCGGCGACCGGGCTAGGATTCCCACGAGATGCCCGGTTTCACGCCGCACCACATCCTCGTGCCCGTCAATGGAACGGACACCGATGAGGAGGCCATTCGCTTCGCCTGCCGCCTGGCGCTCCGCCCGCACGCCTCGGTGCTGGCGGTGACGGTCGTCGAGGTCCCCCGGGGGCTGGCCCTCAGCAGGGTCGAGAACCCCGAGGTCGAGGCCGCCGAGAAACTCCTGGATCACGCCGAGGAGATTGGCCGCTACTACGAGGTCGAGGTCAAGGGCGAGGTCCTCCAGGCGCGCGAGGCGGCACCGGCGATCGTGGACGAGATCACCGAGCAGCAGATCGACCTCGCCGTGGTCGGCCTGACCTACCGGGAGCGGTTCGGCGACTTCTACATGGGCAAGACGGTGCCCCACATCCTCCAGCACGCCCCGTGCCGGGTCTTCCTGCTCCGCCTCGCGGCACCGAGCTGATCTCCACCGCCACCTTGGACCGCCGATTCCGAGCGCGCTGAACACCGCGGCGCCTGCGGCGAGAGCTCCAGGATCGGGGCGAGACCTACACTGCCGACGCCATGGCTGACGCCTCGGCTCCCGAGCCCCCGACACCCCCGCCGACGCTCCCGGACGCCGAGATCGCCGCCCTGCGTGAGGCCGGCCGCGCCTGGACGGCGGCCCCCGCCCGAGCGGCCGGCGGTGAGGTTGCGCCCGGCCTGGACATCGCCGAGACGAGGGGACGGCCCGGCGAGCACTACGTCCGAGTGGTGCGATCCCAGACCCGAGGGTTCGAGCCGGTGGCACCCGGGTGGCTGGAGGCGACCCCGCGCGCCGCCCAAGCGGACACCCCCGTGGGGAGGTTCGAGCGGCGGCTCCGGGCAGTGCTCCTCGGAGCGCCTCTGGCCAACCGCCAGATGGTCCACGAGCGACTCAACAAGGTCAGGGCCCTGGCGGTCCTCTCTTCCGATGCCCTCTCCTCGGTTGCCTACGCCACCGAGGAGATCGTGGTCGTGCTCGCGGTCGCCGGGGCCACGGCGATCACTACCGACCTGCTGCCGATCATGAGCGTGATCGCCCTGCTCATCGTCATCGTGTGCCTCAGCTACCGGCAGACCATAAAGGCCTACCCCCAGGGTGGCGGCTCCTACATCGTCGCCAAGGACAACCTGGGGCCGGTGCCGGGGCTGATCGCCGGCTCGGCCCTGATGACCGACTACATCCTCACCGTCGCCGTCTCGGTGGCTGCGGGCTACGACCAGATCCAGAGCGTCTTCCCGGCGGCGGTCCACTATCGCGTGGTCGCCTGCATCGTGGTGGTCGTGCTCATCGCCCTGGCCAACCTTCGCGGGCTGCGCCAGGCGGGGAACATCTTCGCGGCGCCGACCTACCTCTTCATCTTCGCGATCCTGCTGACCGTGATTGTCAACTTCGTGCGTCTGATCACCGGCAGCATCCATCCCACAGGCGTCTCGATCCACGTCCCCACCAGCACCAGCTTCACCGACCTGGGAGGCATGCTGCTCGTCCTCCTCTTCCTCAAGGCGTTCTCCTCGGGATGCTCAGCGCTCACCGGGATCGAGGCGATCAGCGACGGGATCCTGGCGTTCAGGATCCCCGAGTGGCGGAACGCGCGGACGACCCTGACGATCATGGCCGTCCTCTGCGTGGTCATGTTCTGCGGCATAACGATCGGCACCGAGCTGCTCGGGGTCAGCGTCCGCAACTCCTCCGATCCCTGCTACCAATCGGTCATCCTGCAGCAGGCGGCGCATGCCTTCACGGCGCCGCTGCAGTGCATCAACGGTCACCCGGTGTTCCAGTCGGCCACTGCCCTGGGTGAAGGGCTCTTCATCTTCGTGGGCGTGGCGACCACGGCCGTGCTCCTGCTCGCCGCCAACACGTCCTTCTCCGACTTCCCGCGCCTCTTCTTCTTCCTGGCTCGGGACGAGTACGCGCCCCACCAGTTCCGCCGCCTCGGCGACCGGCTCGCCTACAGCAACGGGATCATCATGCTGGCGGCCCTCGCCTGCCTGCTCATCTTCGTCTTCCAGGGGGACGTCTCACGGCTCATCCCCCTCTACGCCATCGGCGTCTTCCTGGCCTTCACAATGTCCCAGGCCGGCATGGTGGTCCGCTGGGTGCGCCGCCGGGAGCCGGGCTGGAAGCGCGGTCTGCCGCTCAACGCGGTGGGCATGTGCATGACCTGCGTGGTCTTCGTGGTGACCGCCATCTCCAAGCTCCCCGAGAGCCTGATCATTCTGGTGATCGTGCCCTCCGCCGTGACCCTCTTCCTGGGAATCCACCGCCACTACGCCGACGTCAAGGACCAGCGCACCACCGAAATCCCCACCGAGCCGGGCAACATCCATCCGGTCTGCATCGTGCCCATCGACCAGCTCAACAATGTCGCCCTCCAGAGCCTGGCCCTGGCCCGCTCGCTCTCCGAGGAGGTGGTGGCAGTCCACATCTGTCCGAATCCCGATCACATCGCGCTGCTGCGGGCGCGCTGGGAGGCGTGGGGGAACCACGTCCCGCTGGTGATCATCGAGTCCCCGTACCGGTCGATCCTGCGGCCTCTGCTCCACTACATCGACGCCATCGACAAGCAGGTGACCGACCGGACCCTGGTGATCGTGCTACCCGAGCTGGTCGCCACCCGCTGGTGGCAACAGCTGCTCCACAACCAGTTCCCGCTCCGGCTCAAGGCGGCGCTGCTCTTCCGACCCGGGACGGTGGTGGTGAGCGTTCCGTACCACCTGCAGAAGCGTCGCGCCCGCGAGGCCGACCTGGAGGCACTCTGAGCGCGCCGGGACTGGTCGCGGACCGCCGGCGACGGCCGCGGCCGGAGGCCCGGGGTCAGCCGGCGGCGGCCCGGTAGCGCTCGGCCAGCTCGGGACGGTTGCCCTGGCGGAGCATCTCCCGCTGCGCCTCGTGGTAGCGGTCGACCGCGGCCGGGTCCTCGAGGCCGGGGACGCAGACGACCTCTCCCGAGTCGAGGGCGCGCAGCGACGCGGCCACCACCTCCTCGGGGCTCATCGCCGCCGGCGGACGCGGAACCCCGGCGACATCGTGGAACTCGGTGACGACCGCCCCCGGGCAGCAGACCTGGACCCGGATGCCGAGGTCGGCGACCTCCTGGGCCACCAGCTGGGTGAAGGTGACGATGAAAGCCTTGCAGCCGGCGTAGGTGGCGCGGTTGAAACGGCCCAACACCGCCGACTCGCTGAACGCGAGCAGGGAGGCGACGTTGATGATCGCCCCCCGCCGCCCGGGGGTCATGGCACGGACGGCGGCACCGGTGAGACGCGTCACCGCTCGCACGTGGACGCCGATCAGCGAGTCGGCGACCTCCGGCGGCAGCTGGGCGAAGGGCATGTAGCCGGCGAAGCCGGCGCAGTTGACGACCAGATCCACCCCGCGGGCGACCCGCGCCTCGACGGCGGCGAGCCCCGCCGGGTCGACGAGGTCGGCGACCAGCGGCTCGACGGAGACGCCGGCGCCGGATCGTAGCCGGGCGGCGAGGGCCTCCAGGCGGTCGGCGCGGCGAGCCACCGGGACCAGGTCCCAGCCGCCCTCGGCGAGCTGGCGTGCGTAGGCGTGGCCCAGGCCGGCGGAGGCGCCGGTGACCAGGGCCACGGGGCGGGCGGCGGATGCGGTCATGGTCATGCCTCCCCGGGGCGAGCCCCGTATTCCAGCCGTCCCAGCTCGATGAGCTGATCCAGATCCTGCAGCTCCTCCGGACCCAGCACCCGGCGGGCAACCAGACGGACCGCCTCCAGGGTGAGCGCGTCCTGGTGCCCGAGCATCCGGGCGATGTCGCCGCCGTCGACGGTCCGGCCCGCGATCATCTTGAGCAGGATGAGGTGGGGCAGGGTCGCAAAGGGCGCGCCGCCCTCCCGGCTGGCCATGGCCGTGTCCACCAGCTCCCGCCCCCAGACCCCGGGGACGGTGATCACGTCCACCGGCGCACCGTCCGCGGCGTGCCAGGCGAACCCCGTGATCGGCGGCCGAAGCGGGAGTGGACGCACGCGCTGCCACCCCGCCGCCTCCAGGGACGCGCCGGCGGCCGCCTCGTCGCGGTCACAGACGGCGAAGTCCAGGTCGCGCGTCTGCCTGGGCGGCATGAACCGGTTGGCGGCGACGGCTCCGATCACCGCCCGCGGCACCGACCCGAAGCTCGCGTCCCGCTCCTCAACGTCGTCCACCGTGACCTCCCTCTCCGCCGCCGCCGCCGTGCCCGAGCAGCGCCCAGAGGTCGCTCCCCGACCCGGCGGCGCGCCGCCGCCAGGCGATCGCGGTGATCGTGTGCAGCGGGGTGGCCTCCAGGGGGCGCGGACGGGACAGCCATCGCAGGGGCCGGCCCGGCTGGAGGGCGACGCCCCGGCGCGCAAGGCACCGGCTGACCGTCGAGGGGTGCCAGCGCCCGGCGCCGCCCGGAGAACCCACCCCGGCGCGCTCCAGCGCCTCGGCGATCTCGCGGGCGCCCAGTCCGTAGGCGCGGTGCAGCTCCACCAGCCGATCGCTCAGCCCGGCGGAGACGGAGGGAGGGCGGCCTCTGGGCATTTGCGCAACATTATACCCAATTGCGCAACATTACTGCCAGCGAGTGCCGGCGAGGGTCTGGAAGTGGGTGCAGGGCACCCCCCATGCTCCGACCACCGGTTTCGGACTTCTATGTCCGAAACCACCTGGAGAGGGATGGGGACCGGCAGGGAGCCGCCGGTACTTGGGTGGAGCCGGCGGGGAGCCGCCAGGTGCTGAGCTGGAGATGCCGGCGCGGTGGAGGGGCAGAGCCGGCGGGGAGACCGGCCCGCTCAGCTCAGATACGGGGCCAGCCCCTCGGCCTGCTCTGCCGCCTCCATGACCAGCTCGCTCACCGTGGGATGAGCGTGGATGATGTCGCCCAGCTCGTCGACGGTGAGAGCGTCGCTGATCGCCACCCCCACCTCGTGGATGATCTCGACGGCGTGGACGCCCATCACGGTCGCCCCCAGGATCTGGCCGGTGCCCGCATCCGAGCAGAGGTGGACCAGGCCGTCGGGCTCGTTCTCCCCCACCGCCTTCCCATTGCCGATGAAGCGGGCCTGACCCACCTTCACCTCGTGACCGGCGGCGGCCGCCGCCTCGGCGCTCAGGCCGACCATGGCGATCTCGGGGTGGGTATAGATGCAGGAGGGGACGACGGTCCGGTCCATCGGGCGCACCCCGACGCCGAGCGCGTTCTCGACCGCCCGGGCGCCCTCGGCACTGCCCAGGTGGGCGAGCTGGAGGCCGCCGATGCAGTCGCCCGCCGCCCAGATCCGAGGGCTGGCGGTGCGCAGCATGCCGTCGACCACGATGTGACCCTGCGCGGTCAGCTCGACCCCCGCCGCCTCCAGCCCGATCCCCGCGGTCTGGGGAGCGCGCCCGACCGAGACCAGGACGAGGTCGGCTTCGATGGAAGTGCCGTCGTCGAGGGTGGCGGTCACCGAATCGTCCCGGTACTCGACGCCCGCCACCCGGCGGCCGGTGTGGAAGGTGATCCCCTCCCTCTCCACCAGGCGGCGGAACTCACGCACCACCCGCGACTCCACCCCGGCCAGGATCTGGGGGAGCAGCTCGACCACGGTTACGGCGACCCCCAGCGGGGCGAAGAAGGAGGCGAACTCGCAGCCGATGACCCCGCCACCGATCACCAGAAGACGGCGGGGAAGGCGCTCCAGGCGCAGCACGCCGTTGGAGGTGACGACGCAGGGGTGACCCATCTCGATGCCGGGCAGCCCGCTGGGCTCGGTGCCGACGCAGACGATGAGCTGGTCGTACTCGAGGCGCTCGTCGCCGACCCGGACGGCACCGTCCTCGAGGACCCCCTGCCCCCGGACCACCCGCACCTTGCGGCGCTTGCAGGCGGCCTCGACGCCGCCCCGCATGGCGGTGACCACCTCCTCCTTGCGCTCCATCATGCGGGGGAAGTCGAGCTCCACCTCACCCACCCGGAGCCCCAGCTCGCCCGCCCGCCGGATGCGCCGGAGCAGGTCGGCGGTGGCGAGCAGCGACTTGGTGGGGATGCATCCCCAGTTGAGGCAGGTCCCGCCCAGCTCGGCGCGCTCGACGAGCACCACCTCGGCGCCCCGCTGGGCCCCGCGCAGGGCGGCGACGTCGCCAGCCGGACCGCCGCCCAGCACCACGACGCGGGGGCTCACAGCCGGGGCCCAGGGCGCCGGGGCGTCACCGGTTGCGCGGGCGTGACGCGGTCACGGGCCTCCGGTCAGCGCCGCCCGCCGCGCCGTCCCCCGTCGCGCCGTTCTCCGTGGCACCGCTCTCCGCGACGCCGTTCTCCGCAGCACCAACCTCCGCGGACGGTGGCGACTGGTCGTCCGCAGGCTCCTGCGAGCGGGAGCCGGCGGCGAACGCCTGGGCCGCCGGCGAGGTCATGAGCGCCTCGCGCAGGACGCGCTCCTGCTCGATCACGTGGGAGCCGTGGTATCCCTCGGAGGGGCTGGCCCGGCGCGGCCGGCCGATGTAATCCCAGCCCACCTCGTAGGGGCGGTTGCGTCCGATCCGGCGCTGGACGTGAGCCCAGGCTCCCATGTTCTCGGGCTCCTCCTGGACCCAGTAGGCCTTCTCCAGGTTGGGGTAGGCGCGGAACATCGCGATGATCTCGTCGAGCGGGAGCGGGTCGAGAAGGTCCACCCGGCCGATCGCCAGGTCCTCCGCGCGCTCGCGCAGCTCGTGGGCCTCCAGCTCCCAGTACACCTTGCCGGTGCAGAGCAGGAGCACGCGGACCGCCTCGCGCCGCGCCGCCATCCGGGGGTCCTCGATGACCGGCTGGAATCCGCCGTCGGTGAGGTCCTGGGCGGCACAGCTGGTCTCCGCGGCACGGAGCAATGACTTCGGCGTGATGCACACCAGCGGCCGCGGCAGCGGCGCCAGCGCCTGGTCGCGCAGCAGGTGGAAGTACTGAGCCGAGTTGGAGCAGCTGGCGACCCGGATGTTGCCGTCCGCCGAGAGGGCCAGGAAGCGCTCCATGCGGGCGCTCGAATGCTCGGGCCCCTGGCCCTCGTAGCCGTGGGGGAGGAGCAGGACCAGCCGGGAGCGCTGGCCCCATTTGGCCTGAGCGGCGACGATGAACTGGTCGATCACCATCTGGGCGTTGTTGGCGAAATCGCCGAATTGAGCCTCCCAGAGGACGAGGCAGCCCGGCTCGGCAGCCGAGTAGCCGTACTCGAAAGCCAGCGCACCCACCTCGCTGAGGGGGCTGTTGTGGACCTCGAAGGTGGCGCGGGCCCCCTCCAGGTGCTGGATGGGCGCCCACGCGGTTCCGGTCTGATCTTCGTGGAGGACCATCTGGCGGTGGCTGAAGGTGCCGCGCTCGGTGTCCTGGCCGGTGAGCCGGATGGGGACCCCGTCGAGCAGCAGTGACCCCAGCGCGAGGGCCTCGGCGTGGCCCCAGTCGATCCCCCCCTGCTCGAGCGAGGCCCGGCGCCGCTCCAGCTGGCGGGCCAGCTTGGGGTTGACGGTGAAGCCGTCGGGGACCTGGAAGAGGCCCTCGTTGATGGCGGCCAGCTCGGCCGCGCCCACCCGGGTGGGCGGGCCCGGCGGCTCGGCGACGCCCTGCTCGCCGTGGCCGTTGGAGGTGTCCTCGTCGATGAGGGTGGTGAGATTCGCCCTGATCCGCTTGTGCGCCTCGGAGATCCGGGCGGTGACCTGGTCGGACTCCTGCTTGGCCTCGTCGTCGGTGATCAGCCCCTCCTGCATCAGCCGGCGGACGAAGAGCTCGCGCACCGTGGGGTGTTCGCGGATGCGCTGGTACATGAGCGGCTGCGTGTAGCTCGGCTCGTCGGCCTCGTTGTGCCCGAAGCGGCGGTACCCGACCAGGTGGATGACGACGTCGCGATGGTGGGTGCGCCGGAAGTCATGGGCGAAGCGCGCCGCGGCGACGCAGCCCTCGGGGTCGTCCGCGTTGACGTGCACGATGGGGACGTCGAAGCCCTTGGCGAGGTCGGAAGCGTAGCGGGTGGAGCGCAGGTCGGCCGGGTCGGTGGTGAACCCGACCTGGTTGTCGACGATCACGTGGACGGTGCCGCCGGTGGTGTACCCGGCCAGCGACTGCAGGTTGAGGACCTCCTGGACCACGCCCTGGCCGCTGAAGGCGGCGTCGCCGTGGATGAGGATGGGGATCGCCGCCTCGGGGTCCAGCTGCAGCGTCGCCCCCTCGCGGTGCGACTGCAGTGCCCGCGTCCAGCCCTCGACCACCCCGTCGACCGCCTCCAGGTGAGAGGGGTTGGAGACCAGCCGGACGTCGACGCGGAGGTCGTGATCCGTGATGTAGGTGCCGGTCGCGCCGAGGTGGTACTTGACGTCCCCGGTGGGGTCGTCGGCCCGCAGCTCGCCCTTCTCGAACGACTGGAGGAGCTGCTCGTAGGGGCGGTTGACGACGTGGGCGATGACCGCCAGCCGGCCGCGGTGGGGCATGCCCATCACCACCTGGGTGATGCCGTCCTCGGCCACCAGGCCGAGCAGCTTCTCGAGCATCGGCACCAGCATGTCGACGCCCTCGCCGCTGAACGTCTTCTGGCCGATGAAGGCACGCCGGAAGTAGCGCTCCATGGCGTCGACCTTGGTCAGCCGCCAGAGCAGGCGCAGCTCCTCCTGGGTGGAGAGGGACTGGCGGTAGACGCCGGATTCGATCTTCTCGCGGAGCCAGTCGCGCTGCTCGTGGCTGGAGATGTGCTCGATCTCGTAGGCGACGGTGCCGCAGTAGGTGCGGCGGAGGTTGGGCAGCACCTCGGCCAGGGTCGCCCCGGGGACGTGGACGCCGAGGACGTCGGCGGGGATGGTCGCCATCAGCTCGGGCGTCAGGTCGTAGGTCTCGGGCCGCATCGACGGGTCGCCGGGCGGGGGCGTCCCCAGCGGGTCGAGGTGGGCACCGAGGTGGCCGTGGCTGCGGTGCGCCTTGACCAGCGAGGTCGCCGCGCGCACCGCGACCATCAGGGCCCGCTCGTGCTCGGGCACGGCCGCCGCGTGGAGGAGGCTGGGGGGCATGCCGGCGGGCACCTCTTCGGCGACCGGCGCGGAGAGGCCGAGGCTCCGGAAGACGTCCTGGTAGAAGTCGCCGGTGCCCGCGAGCAGCGCCTCGATGCGGCCCAGAAACTCGCCGGAGTCGGCGCCCTGGATCACCCGGTGGTCGTAGGTGGAGGTGAGGGTCACCACCCTGCCCACCCCCAGGTCGCGCAGCCGCGCCTCGCTCTCGCCGCGGTACTCGGGCGGGAAGCCGATCGCGCCGGCGGCGATGATGCAGCCCTGGCCGGGCATCAGCCGGGGGACAGAGGCGACGGTCCCCAGGCCGCCGGGGTTGGTGAGGGTCAGGCTCGCGCCCTGGAGCTCGTCGGGGGGCAGTGTCCCGGTACGGGCCCCTTCGACCAGGCGCTCGTACTCGGCACGGAAGGAGGCGAAGTCGCGCGGAGCGGCATCCCGGAGCACGGGCACGACCAGGAAGCGGCTCCCGTCCTTGCGCCGGGTGTCCACGGCGAGCCCGAGGTGGACGCCGCCCTCGACGCGCAGCGGCCTGCCGTCGGCGTCGCGGGCGAAGTGGGCGAGCATCCCCGGCATCTCGGCGGCCGCCCGGGCCAGCGCGTAGCCGATCAGGTGGGTGAAGGAGATCTTCCGCCCGCCCGGCTCCCGGCCGAGCGCCGCGTTGAGCTGGCGGCGGCGGGTGTCCAGGAGCGTGACGGGGATGGTGCGGATCGAGGTGGCGGTGGGGATGTCGCGGCTGCGCTCCATCGCCTCGACCAGCGCCGCGTGGGGCCCGCGGATCGGGGTGGCGTTCTCCCCGGGCGCGGGCGCCGGAGCGTAGCCGGCGGCGGGGGTGGCCGTGGCGGTGCCGCCATTGAGGTCGGCGCGGCGGATCGTGCCCCCGGGCCCGCTGCCGTGGAGCGCCGTGACGTCCACGCCGGTCAGCGCCGCGCGCCGGCGGGCGAGCGGGGAGAGCTCTGGGGCCATCTGCGGAGCGGCGGGGACCGCGGGCTTGACGAGGGGCAGCCTCGGGGTCGGGGGCTCGGTGGACACGGGGGGCTGAGCCGGCGCAGCGGCCGTGGGGGTCGGCGCCGGCTGGGAGGCGGGCGTGGCCGTGGGGGTGGGCGCCGCCTTGGCGGGAGCGGCGTCCGCCGCGGGCGCCGGTTCCGTCCTGGGGGCGCCGGACGCCGGCGCCGGACCGGGGACGATCAGGCCGAGCGTCCCCCCCACAGGCACCGTCTCCCCCTCGGGGGCGGTGATCTCGGTGAGCGTGCCCGAGGCGGGCGCGGGGACCTCGATGTCCACCTTGTCAGTGGTGACCTCGACCACCGTCTCGCCCTCGGTGACCGGGTCACCGGCCCGCTTGACCCAGTTGACGACGGTGCCCTCGGTCACCGACTCCCCCATCGCGGGGAGCGTCAACGGGACTGTCTCAGGCACAGGTGAGATCAACTCGTGTGGGTGAGGGAATTCCGGGAAGCTCGCGGCGCCCTCGGCGCCCGCTCGATCCCTATCCTCTCATCCCCACGTGGGAGCACGGCCGGATGTCACGTCCCGTCATGGGACGGGGCCGTGGTTTCGCACCAAAGGCGGCGAGGTACCCACCAGGTGATCCCCCCAGCGGGGACGGCTCACACTTGACGAGATGGCGACCACCTTCAAGGACTACTACGCGACCCTGAGCGTCCCGCGCACGGCGACGGAGAAGGAGATCAAGGCCGCCTTCCGCAAGCTGGCCCGCAAGTACCACCCCGACGTCAACCAGAACGACAAGGGCGCCGAGGCCAAGTTCAAGGAGCTGACCGAGGCCTACGAGGTGCTCGGCGACCCCGAGAAGCGGAAGACGTACGACGAGCTGGGCTCCCAGCCCCAGGGCTTCCCGCCCTTCCCGGGGGCGGCCCGCCCCGGGACCGCGGGCGGTCCCCAGGTCGAGTACCGGACCGTCTCCCCCGAGGAGATGGAGTCCCTCTTCGGGACCACCACCAACCCCTTCTCCGACTTCTTCCACGACGTCTTCGGCCGGGGCTCGGGCGCCTTCCGGGGCGGGACCGGAACGGCCGGGTCAGGCCGGACGCGGCAGCCCATCGCTCCCACCCCCCGCCGGGGCACGGACGTCGAGGGCGAGGCCGAGATCAGCCTCGAGGAGGCGTTCCGGGGCACCACGCGGACCCTGGAGCTGACCGGCGCCTCGGGAACGCGCCGTGTCGAGGTCCGCATCCCCGCAGGCATCAGGGACGGCGCCAAGGTCCGCGCGACCGGTCAGGGCAGCCCGGGCGCGGACGGAGGGACCGCCGGCGACCTCCTGGTGCAGGTCCGGCTGCGGTCACACCACACCTTCACCCGCGAGGGGGACAACCTCCGGGTCCACGTCCACACCCCGCTTCGCGTCGCCCTCCTCGGCGGCAGCGTCGAGGTGCCGACGCTGGGCGGCAAGCGGGTGTCGCTCACGGTCCCCGCCGGGACCCAGAACGGCGCCCAGCTCCGGCTGCGCGGCCTGGGGATGCCCCGGCTCAAGGGGGACACGGCCGGCGACCTGATCGCCGAGCTGGACGTCCGCCTCCCGACCCACCTCACCGACGAGCAGCGCCAGGCCGCGGAGGCCTTCCCCGAGCGCTGAGGGCCGGTCCCGCTCGGGTCCCATCACGGCGCCTGGGCCGACCAGCCACGACCCTCGGCGATCGGCCGCCAGCCGGGCGGCGGGGTGATGGCGTTGCCGCTCAGGTCAAGGCTGACCCGCAGCCTCTGGCCGGGCTCCGGGCCGGTGACGGTGTAGGTGAGACCCGGGTTGGAGACCTCGCCAACCTCGAGCTCGGCCCGGGTGAGCCAGGGGCGGTCGCGGCGCACGGCGATGAGCTCACGGTGCAGGCGGAGCGCCGCCGCCTGGGCCGCGTCCGCCGGCTCCGGCGAGGGGGGCAGCGGTTGGCGGACCGCGTCGTCACCGCCGGGGCCGTCCTCCCTGCGGCCCTGCCAGGCCAGCTCGTCGCCGTAGTAGACGCAGGGAACACCGGGGACGGTGAGCAGGACGGCGATGGCGGGGCCGAGGAGGGCGGGATCGCGGAGCTGGGTGGCCAGCCGGGTCACGTCGTGGTTGCCGAGGAACGTCACCGGCGTGAACGCCGCGCTGAACTCCCGGTGCCGCTTCAGCGCCCAGGCCAGCTCGAAGAGGTTGGCATCGTTGAGGGAGCTCCAGATCGCCTTGTACAGCTCGTACTGGGTGACGCCGTCGAGCCGGCTCTCCGCCACGAAGCGGGCGTAGTCGCCGTGCACCTTCTCGCCGAAGAGGAAGGTCCCCGGGTGGGCGCCGCGGACCGATTGGCTCAAAGACGCGAGGAAGGTCTCGGGGATCAGGTAGGCGACGTCGAGGCGCCAGCCGTCGGCGCCCCGGTCCAGCCAGTGCCGGCAGACGGCACTCGCCCATCCGAGCACCTCGGGGTTGCCGTGGTTGAGCGCCACCAGCTCGGGGTGGCCCTCGAAGTCGGCGTAGGCGAAGCCGTCGGGACCCCCGGTCGCGAAGTCCAGATGGAACCAGGGCGCGTAGGGCGAGGCGGCGCCGCGGGCGAGCACGTCGCGGAACGCGGGAAAGGCGCGGCCCACGTGATTGAAGACGCCGTCGAGGAGGAGCAGCAGGTCGCGCTCGTGGCAGGCGGCGGCGAAGGCGGCGAAGTCACCCTCGTCGCCCAGGCGCTGGTCGATCCGGAAGGGATCGACGGTGTCGTAGCCGTGGCTGGCGGAGACGCAGATGGGGGTGAGCAGCACCCCGCCGCAGCCCAGCCAGCGGACGTGGTCGAGCCATCGCTCCAGCCGGTGCAGGCCGTGCCCGGACGGCTCCGCGGCGCCGGGGTCGGGGTTGGCGGCGGGCACTCCGGCGGCCCCCAGGCTATGGAGGTGGTACAGGACGCGGCCCGGCACGCCGTCGGGGGGTTCAGCCATGAATGGAGCGTAGTGGGTGGATGCGGTCCTGCTGGCGCTTCGGTGGCCGAGCCGAGTACGAGGTTGGCCGTGCGTGTAGGTTGACGCAGGAACACTGACTTGTGTAGTATCCGGGCGTCGGCCCTCGGGCCGGCGGCCGGAGGGGAGGCCATCGCCAGCATCGCGCCCGGGAGGCCGCTGCGATGGGTCAGCTGACCACGCTCGTCAACAGTTGGGTGTCCGACGCCCAGGGCATCGTGGCGGCCATCGGCGCCCTGGCCCTCCTGATGGCCTTTGTCTACCGGATCGTGGCCATCGACCCGCGCAGCGCCTACGAGGCGAGGCGGTGGATCGGGCGGATCGTGGTGGGGACGATCGGGGCGGAGCTCGCCGGCACGCTGACCCACGCACTGATCGCCACCATCCCCAGCACCATGCACTGACCCACAGAGATGGGCTCTCTTATGCTTGGCGCCACGTCCTCCCTGGGCGGCCTGATCGGTCAGCTGCTGAGCGAGTTCTCCTCGAGTGGCCGCAGCGACGTGCTGAACCTGCTCAACCGCTACCTCCTCAGCACGGTGGACGTCTCACGCCCGGGGTCGCTGCCGCTGACGAGCAATCCGGCGCTGGCAGCTCTGAACCATGACTTCTGCAAGGCGGCGTACGCACTCATCGCTCTGGTGGTCGTGGTCATCGCATTGCGGGCGATCGTGGATAACGGCGTTCACTCGCAGCACGACCTGCGCGCGCTCGCGCCCAGCGTGCTGGTCGGTGTGGCCCTCATCTACGCGTCGCTGGGCGTCGTCCAGATCGCGATCGACCTCAACAACGCCCTGGCCGCATTCGCCAACAGTCCCGGTGCCAGCGGCGGCGCAATGCCGTGGACCGACCCGCTGTCTGCGTCAGCCCTCACCAGCTCGAGCCTGGCCCAGGACCTCTTCCAAATCGTCGTGGTGCTCGCCCTGGTGGTGACGGTGGCGCTCCTTGCAGTCTCCTACGTGATCCGGATGGCCGTTCTTCAGGTGCTCATCGCCACGGCGCCACTCGCCGCTCTGGCCACAATCCTTCCGGAGACCCGCGGATACGCGCAGGCGTGGGCCCGGCTTCTCGTGGTCGCCGTCTTCATGCAGGCGGCCCAGGTCGCGGTGCTCCGGGTGGCCACGGTCACCGGCCTCGCGTCCGGGAGCGGCCTGGCGGAGACCCTCTACGCGCTCGCCACGCTCTGGATCAGCCTCAAGGTGCCCGGCTTCCTGGCGTCGGCCGCACGGGTCACCGGCGGCGGCCGGACCGGACTGGCACGGCAGTTGCGTCAGGTCCCCCTCCCCCTGCCACCTCGCGGGCCTTTGATCCAGGAGCAAGGATGATGCTGCGCTCGATCGCGACCCTCACCGCGGCCCTTGCCGTGGGACTGGCAATGCTCGGGGGCCTGGCCAGTTACTCGACCGTGGCCACCGGCTACCCGGCCGGGGAGTGCACCGCCTACGTCGCGTCGCAACTGTCGTGGATTCCCGCGGATTGGGGGAACGCGGCTGAATGGCTGTCCGACGCGACCAGAGGCGGCTTCACGACCATCGAGAGCTCCGACCTCGGCGCGGTGCGACCCGGGGACGTGGCGGTGATCGCGGCCGGAACCATGACCACCCACGGCCAGGCGTCGAGCGACGGCCACGTCGGCATCGTCACCGCGGTCGACCAGGACGCGGCCACCGTGACTCTCTCATCCGAGAACTGGCCCGAGGGCGACGCCACCCCCAGATCCCTGACGTTCGCCGCCTCAGACATTGAGGGCTACATCGCTCCACCAACCGATGCGACCGCACCCATCGCAGCCAACCAGCAACCGTAGGAGACGGACATGGTCAACAGGGTCATCCTGATCGGCAACCTCACCAAGGACGCGGAGAGCCTCCCCTCGAGCGGCAAGCCGATGACGCGCATGCGGCTGGCCACCAACAGCACCTGGCGCGACGCCGAGGGAAATCGCAAGGAGGAGACGGAGTACCATGCGGTGGTCTGCTTCGGCCGCCTGGCCGAGGTCTGCGCCCTGTACTGCACGCGCGGACGACGGGTCTATGTCGAGGGCAAGCTGCGCACCCGCGACTACACGGGCGGCGATGGGCTCCGTCGGTTCAGTACCGAGATCGTCGCCGAGTCCGTCAAGCTGCTCACCGCCCGCCGACCCAACGAGGACCTCGCGAGCGATGACGTCGACGAGACCGCGCCCGAGGCGCTCCCCGTAGCGAGCTGAGGGCGCCACGAGCACTCCCACCGGGGAGCGCTCATCTCGAGCACGACCGGCGCCGGTGAGCGATCGGCGCCGGTCCGTGGAGCGGGCATTCCCCGCAGCTGACCGCGTCGGCAGACGTCTTCCTCTCTTTGACGCGCCGCGCGCGCCAGACGCGTACGGCCCGTAGCCGACGGGAGAGCGCGCGTGGTGGCGTGAATGCCGTGGGGCGGGGCGTTCAGCACTGTGACCCTGGCTCCGTCGGTCCATCTACCATACCGCCGAGCCCATCCCCGGCCAGCCCACGCCGGACGGGCCACGAACGCTCACCAACTCGTGGCGAGGGAGCAGTGACAGAGATCGACTCCGTCGACCCGTTCGCCACATGGGTTGCGGGGAGCCACAGGCCGATCCCCCTGCTTCCGCGCGGCACGGCGCTGTTCGAGTCGATGCCGGCTCGCGCGATCGTGTTCGAGGCGCTGGGCCCCGCCATTGGCAATGGGGCCATCGTCGTGCGCGGGCCGCGGGCCGTCGGGGTGATCCTGATCCGGGACGGGGATCTGATCGAGAAGCACGCGTTCGAGGGGGCGGAGCGCCTCGACGGCGAGGATGCGCGGCGGCGGATTGAGAGCTGGCAGGACGCCACGGTGAGCGCAGATCGATTCGAGCGCGTCGTGGTCAGCATCGCACCCGCGCTCCTGCGGGGCGGCGTCGAGTACGAGGGTCTCCGGCTCGGGTGGACCGACTGGGGGGAGTTGCTGGCCGATCTCCGCAGCCGGGACGGCCTGTACGCAGTCGAGCTGGACACACCGGCGGGTCGCGGCGTCACCCTGATCGGCGCTGGGCGGCAGATAGCGACGTACACGGACGCACATCCGGAGCTCGGCTCGCCGACACTGCTCGATCCCCTCGTGGCGACGCGACGCGGCACCATCCGTGTCCGGCACCAGGACGGCGGCGAGGCGCTCGCCGAGATGGGGGGCGTCGACTGGGCAACGCCGACCGTCGCCACGTCAGAGGCACCGGACGGCCCTGGGGTTCCGGCCGTCTCACAGGCGATACCGGAGGAGCTGGACGCCACGGAGGCCGCAGGTCCCGATCCCGGCGGCCCGGACGACGAGGCGTCCAGGATTGATGCGCCGGGTGGCGCACCACCCGACGCCGGGGTCTCCGCCGCCGATCAGGCCGACGCTCCTGGGAGCGACGCTAGATCATCCGAACCGGAGGTGCCAGAGGGCGTGTCGCCCCGCGACGTGGCCCAGGCCTCGGCCGGAACCCCCGGTGATCAGGGGCTGGCGGCCAGCAAAGTCCCGCCCACCGCAGCCGCCAGGGGCGCTGCCTCGGCCCCCGCCGCAGCCACGAGGGACGGTACACCGGTTCCCACCGCGACCGGGGCGCGCCGCCCTCCGGCGCGCCGGGACTTCTGGGGCGACCTCTGGTCTCGCCGGCGCGGACGGCAGGTCGCGCTGGTCGCGAGCTGCATGCTCATCCTCGCCGGCTTGGGGCTCACCGCGCCGTCGCTCATCGACCAGGCGAAGGTGCAGCAGGCCGTGGCCGCGCGCGGGGGCAACGACCTCAATGCGGTCAACAGCTGGCTGTCGGGGTCAGCATCAGCGGACCCCTCCTCATCCCAGGCGGGGGTCGTCGCGGCGACCGGGAGCACATGTGGGGGAGCCGCCAGCGAGTCCGACGCCTATGCCCTGGTCGAGTTCACCGGCCTTCCCCAGTACGGCTACGTCGGAGTGGCCGTCAACGGCAACTGGACCCAGCTCGACGACCGCTCGATGGTTCACTGGTACGGCAGCCCGGCGCCGGGTGGCGATGGCAACGTGATCATGGCCTTTCACCGCGAGCCCGACTTCCAGTACATCGACCAGCTGACCACCGGGGAGACGGTGACCATCGAGGACCGCAGCTGCCAGACCTACGTGTACACCATCACGAAGCACTGGGAGCTGGCCCCCAGCGATGTCAATCAGCTGGTCCCGACCGGCGGCCAGCAGCTGACCCTGATCACCTGCACGCCGTGGTGGCAGGACTACGACCGGCTGGTGTGGCGGGCCGATCTGACCAGCGTCAACGGCGCCCCGGTCGGCTCTTCCCCGTGAATTCCCGAATGACTTCCCGGCGCTGCGGGACAGCGGACGAGGGGCCCCACGGTCAGGTCCGGGCCGCCGCCGTGCTCCGAGGCTCCTAAGCCGTCTACGATACCGGCGATGAGCGCGATCTTCCCCGCCGACTCCGTCGAACTCCCCGCCGGCCCGCCTGGGCCGCCCGGCCCCGGATGGGGGCCCCCGCTCGCCATCCCTCCGGTACCGGTGAGGGCAGCGGAACCACCCGCACCCGTCGACCCCTACGCGGGCTGGGTGGCCGGAACCCACGACCTCATACCGCTCCTCCCGCGGGGCACGGTCCTGTTCGAGGAGATCCCGGCGCCGGCCATCGTGATAGAGGCGCTCAGCCCCGCGATCAGCAACGGCTTCCTCCTGGTTCGCCGGCCCGGCTCGGTTGGGGTGATCCTGGTAAAGGACGGGGATCTCTTCGAGGAGTACGCCTTCGAGGGCGGCAGCCGGGTGGAGGGCGGCGAGGCGCTCCGTCAGATCGCGCGCTGGTACGACGCCAGGGTGAGTGCGCATCGCTTCGAGCCCATCGTGGTCGGTGTCGCTCCCGTGCTCCTTCGGGGCAGCCTCTGCTATGAGGATCTCCGGCTCGAATGGACCGATTGGAGTGGCCTTCTGGCAGATCTGTGCACCCGCGATGGGCTGTTCGCGGTCGAGCTCGACACTCCCGCCGGCCGCGGCGTGACGCTGGTCCTGAACGGCCGGCAGGTGGCGACCTACACGGAGACCCACCCTGAGCTGGGCGACCCCGCGCTGCTCGACCCGCTCGCGGCGACCAGGCGGGGGACGATCTGGATTCGCCGCGAGCCGGGCGGGGCGGCGTTCGCTGCGTCGGCGGCGGCCGAGCCGCTGGCTGACGAGCCAGCGGCACCTGAGCCGGGGGCTGCTGAGCCCGTGGCCTACGAGCCGGCGGACACGGGCGCCCTGCCCCAGGAGGCAGGCATCGGCTTCGAGGCCAATGACATCCCGGAACCGGAGCAACCGGTCACGGAGACCGATTGGTCGTCGCCGCCTCCCTGGCGAGCGGAGGGCGTGGCGGAGACGGAGTCGCCCTACTATCCTCCAGCGGCTCCGGCAGGTCTGCCCGTGGACCCCTTCGCTGGGTTCAGCCGAGAGGACGAGGAGGAGCCCTCTGCGCCCCCGAGCTGGGGCGACTACAGCCCCACACCCTACCCGGACAGCTCGCGGGCGCCCTTCCCCCCGCCCTTCTCGGTCCCGGTCGCGCCGATCGCCACCGCTCTGAAGCAGGTGGCCCGGCTTCGCCTGCAGCGCTCCTCACCACGGGTGGAGGCGATGGTGGACGAGGCGGCGGCGCGGGACCTGGCGCTGGACACCCTCCTCGACGAGATCCGTGGCCTGGTGATCCGCGGGGTGATGCAGTCGACCCTCGATCAGGTGGTCGACGAGATGGCGGCCATCGCTTCTCCCCCCCCGGGCTGATACCCTTGATGCGTTATGAGATGGCGCTTCCGGGCGCGGCGGTTGGCCCTGCTTGCCGGGGCAGTGCTCATCCTCACCGGGCTGGGTATCACCGCTGGCGGGCTGGTCAACGACGCGAAGGTGCAGCAGGCGGTGGCCGCTCGCGGGGCCAACGACGTCAACGCGGTCAACAGCTGGCTGTCGGGGGCGGCATCGGGAGCGTCCTCGGCTGATTCCGCGCCCGCCTCCACCTCGCCGACCGACAGCACCTGCGGCGGGGGCGGGACCGAGTCCGACGCCTACGCCCTGGTCGAGTTCACCGGCCTGTCCCAGTACGGCTACGTCGGAGTGGCCGTCAACGGCAACTGGACCCAGCTCGACGACCGCTCGATGGTCCATTGGTACGGCAGCCCAGCTCCGGGGGGCGATGGCAACGTGATCATCGCCTTCCATCGCGAACCTGACTTCCAGTTCATCGACCAGCTGACCGCCGGGGAAACGGTGACCATCGAGGACCGGAGCTGCAACACCTACGTGTACACCATCACCCAGAACTGGGTGCTGGACCCCAGCAACGTGACCCAGCTGGTCCCGACGGGCGGCCAGCAGCTGACCCTGATCACCTGCACCCCGTGGTGGCAGGACTACAACCGGCTGGTGTGGCGGGCCGACCTGACCAGCGTCAACGGCGTCGCGGTCTCCTCGTGATCACGCGCGCGCAGGTCAGCGCCCGAGGTCAAACGGCAGGGGGATGACGTCGGCCCCCTGCGGCACCGAGACCGTCAGCTGCTGACCGTCGCTGCAGCGCCGCTGCCAGCTTCCCGGGGCGGCGAAGCGGAGAGTGTCGTCGCATGTGACCGAGGCGCCACCGATTTCGAACAGACAGCGCTCGCTGATCAAGGTCGCCGAGGGCGGCCCGAAGGTGCACACGCCGGTCACCCGCTGGCCATCCAGGAAGGTGACCGAGGATGCGACGACGGAGCCGTCGGCGCGGGTGACCATGAGCAGCGTGGCCGGGCCCGTGTAGAGACGCCCCACGTCCACTCCGCCATTGTTTGCTGGGTGGTGGAGTGTCAGATCACCGACGTGAACGGTGTCGCCCTCCATGTAGGCGGCGACCGGCGGTCGGGTGACCGTCACACCGGCTGCGGCAACCGCCAGGAGGAGTCCGCTGGCCGCGACCAGCTCGGCCCCACGCCGCCGCCAGAACCTCAGCGGCGCAGGCTCGGGTCGCTGTCGTTCCGGTCTGAGCCCCGCGATGGGCACGGGGAGGTTCTGTGGATCACGGTCGATCAGCCCTGCCCGGCCGGAGCGCCAGCGCACCGCGTCACCCGCGCGGTCGCCGCGGCAGGATCGCGATCACCTCGGTGAGCTCCCGATACGAGTGGCGGAGGCGCGACGAGAGCCGCTCCACGGGCACTCCCTCCATCCCCGCCAACCGGACCGCGTTGGCTTCGTCCGGGACCTCAACCAGGCTCAGCGCGCGCTGGCGGATGGCACGGACGTACTCGAGGGTCGCCGGGTTGTCGCGCAGCCGGCGGGAGTCGGGCACGATGTAGGCGACGACGGTGGGAGGAAGGCCGCCCACTTCCATGAAGTCGAGTGCCCCGTTGAAGTCGGCCCGAGCCGAGGTGGTTGGAAGGACGAGGACGTCGGCGACCTCCAGCCAGTAGGCGGCAACCGCCGCCTCGGGCCCGGCCGTCGGGTCGGGCAGCCGGTTGGACATGTCGACGACGATGAACGTGTAGCGGCGGCGCAGATGCTCGGCCAGTCGGCGGATCGCCGTGCGCGAGTATTCGATCGTCTCGCGAACCTCCGGGTAACAGGCGAGAGCCGGAGTCGCGGCGTGCACGGGCGGGGGCGTGTCCCGGTTGGCGAGCAGTGCCGAAACGGTGTCGCGGACCGTGGCCGCCCCGCCGGGAAGGTTCATCTGACCCCACGCGTCGGGATTGGCGATGTTGGCGTCGACGAGGCACGCCATGTGCCCAATCTGGTCGAGCACAGAGCCGGCGGCGATGGCAATCCCCGCGGCAAAGCTGGTCTTGCCGACCCCACCTTTGCGCGAACCAATCGCGACGATCGTGGTCCCGCGCCCGGCGAGCTGATGGGCGAGCTCGGAGTCGGTGCGCTGGTGGGACCTTCCCCGGCGACGGAGGACTCCGGAGAGGCCCCCCGTGGGGAGACGCAGCCGGGACGCTCCCGGGCGCGCCGGCGCAGCGCCAGCGGGAGGAACTTCCACGGACCAGCCCGCGGCGGACGTGTCGACCGGTGCGCGTGCGGCTGTCTCAGCAGCATCGGCAAAGGTGGTGGGCGGAGCAACCGAAGCGCCGGCGGGCATGGGCCGGCGAGTGCCAGAGCGAGTCGCAGCGCTGAGCGGGCGACCGTCGGGCAGGAGCGGCAGAGAGCCACTCAGCGCGGCCACCCTGAGGGCGTCTGCGGGATCGAAGAGAGCAGGGACTCCTCCCCTGCCCCCGCTGTGGTCCTGCACGACCGCGGCGGCGAAATCCATCGGCCCCGTCGGAACGAAGCATTGGGCCCGGCCGTCCGATGGATAGGCGGACACGCGCGAGACGTCGGCCACCCCCACGTAGAAGGTCCCGTCAACCCCCGGCAGCCAGTCCTCCAGCCCGTCCGCGTCCATCAGCAGGTAGACGGGGCGAGCGGAACCGGGAATCTCGGCGGACCACCAGGTGTCGAGCTCGGCCTGCCGCGCGCTGTCGGCAAAGAAGGCGAGGCCGCGCACGGGAGGTACCCGGAAGACCGCGGAGACGGGGCTCTCCGGGCGCCGCAGCCCGGCGAGGAGCCGGGTGAGGGCCAGCGAGTCGGCGGCATCGTCCAGCAGGGCCAGGAAGGCGTACGCGCCTGGGTCGCGGTCAGCGAGCAAGGGATACCGCCTCCCGCACCTGCTGCGGACCACCTCCGCAGCAGAACCCGCCCCCGGTGTCGAGGCGGTTGACCACGCTCAGGCCGAGGAGGACGACGCCGGCAAGCACCAGGGCGACGGCGCGAGCGGAGCGTCCAACATTCCGCCTTCCGATTGCCATCCGCATCCCTCCCGCCACTGCCACCCCGGCCCCGCCCAGGGCCACCGTATAGCAAAGCAGCGAGAGAAAGGCGAGAGCGGATGGCATCGAGGGATAGGCTCCGCCAATGAAGTCTCCGGCTAGGGTGAGGTTGGGAGGACCGAGGGCGAGTGCGGAGGCCGAGATGAGCACCCCTGCCATCACGGTGCCGCCGACGGCGCTCACGACCCCACCCCCCTGGTCAGCCAAGTCCGAGCCCTCCGCTGATGGTGGCGAAGATCGGGGCTCCGATGAGCAGTAGCAGGGGAAGAAGCATCATTGCCACCGGGATGGTGACCAGAGTCTTGGCGCGGGCTGCCTGGAAGCGCGACTCCGCCAACCGGTCCTGGTAGACGGAGTTGGCCACCCGAGTGTAGGTCTCACGTTCGCTCATGCCAACATTCGCATTGGCAGCGGCGTCGGCGACGACCGCGAAGAGCGGCACGCCGTACTGGGCGGCGATCAAGCGGTAGAGCTCGATGGTGGTCTGGTGGGGTTGGTGAACCAGACGTTGCCAGCCCCGGCCGTCGACGATCGACTGCAACGATTGGTGATCGACGCATCGGGAGAGCACGCGAACCGCGTCCTCCAGCTGGAGCCCGCGATCATCGGTCACGATAGCCACCAGCATCATCATGTCGCCGAGAGCTCGACCGGCCTCGTCCTGACGGTTACTTGCGCTGGCCCGCAGCCAGGAGATCTGCAAAGCGAAGGCCAGAGCGCCGACCAGCAGGGCGAGCGCAGGCGGCGCGGGCCAGGTCCCCGCGCCGACCAGTCCTATCGCCAGCAGGACAAGGAAGGCGGCCGCGGAGAGAAGCGCCACGAAGAACACCCGGAGAAGGTAGCCCGCCGGGGAGTCGGCCCAACCGGCGATGGCGAGCTGCCGGTTGAGGTCGAGCTCGTCTTGGAGCCGGCGCAGAGGTGGTAGAGCGCCGGCCACCCTCTCCAGCCGGCCTGCCGGGCCGGCGAAGCGGCGCAAGGCCACCAGGCGGCGCCAGGCACGGACATCATCGGGAGTGAACACCTCGAGGCGGGCCAGGCCCAGCGCCCAAATGGCAACCGCCAGGAGTCCGAGCAGCGCGAACGGGACGACCCGGCTCACATCAGCCACCGAGCCGGTCCTGCTCATCGGCTAGACGCCGGAGGTTCCAACGGGTCCAGCTCTGCGGCCGCACGATGAGGCCGAGCAGCACCACCAAAGCGGTGAAGAGCAACCCCACCACGACCAGGACCACCTGGCCGCCAAACGACTGGTAGTAGGCCCGTAGAGTGTCGACGCTCAGGGCGATGGCCAGCATCACCGCGATCAGCGAGGACATCGCGAGAGTGACGGCTCGCTGCTGAGCCAGCGTCACCAAGCTCTCCTCCTGGATGGCGAGCTGGGCTTCACCGACGGGGATCAGAACCGTGTCGATCGTCTGGATCAAGAACTCCGAGCTCCGACTGCGAGCCCAGATCAGCACCGCCGCGGCCTGCTCGACAATCGGAGAGCGAGCGCGGACCCCCATCTCGACGATGTTGGCGATGGTGGAACCACCGCGCGCCAGTGGTGCAAGCACGTTGCTGAGATCCGGACCGGGGTTGCGCCCTATTTCCTGAAGGGCGGTGTCCAGCGACTGATTGGACACTGCCATCCGGTCCCGAAGATTGCGGAGCTGGCCGATGAAGGCGCGTTCCATGCGCAGGCGCCGGCTCGCGGCGCGGCCAGCGAAGGCAAAGCGAAATCCGACCGCTCCCGCGATCGGCCCGATAAGCCAGAGGAGCGTCACTCCGGTGACCCAGGCCAGCAGCAGCCCGACGCCGATGAAGGTCACACGAAGCACGACCCAGCGCTGCCATGGCCAGCCCAACCCGGCGGCGATGTCCTTCTCCCGTTCCAGCAGGGCGAACCGTCGATCCCGCGGCGGCTTCAGCATCCCGAGATCGACGTCGAGGATCGCGGCCGCGACCGCACAGGCCGACGCCAGAACGACGATCACGCCCACCACCAGCAGCACCGGGAGTTCCGCCACCAGAGCCATCAGCGTCACAGCGGCGGCACCTCGTCACCCCGGAGCTGAGGGCGCAGCCGCACGGCCATGCGGGAGAGGTTGCCGATCAACTCGGTCTTGCGCTCCCAGCCGCCCGTGGCGGTCTGGCGGTACACCCACTTGTGATTGCCACCGCGCTCGACGGTGAGGATGCCGGTCACGCGACGCCGGCCTTCCTGGTTGGCGAGGTGTATGACGACGTGAATCGCCTGTTCGACGATCCGGTGCGCCATCTTCTCGTTGCCGGTGAAGCGGGGATTCTCCATGACGTACTGCACTGCCTGATCGAGCGCCAGCTCGGCATCCTCTGCGTGGATGGTGGTCATGGAGCCATCGTGCCCCGTCATCAGCGCCTTGCAGACGGCGGCCATCTCCTCCCCGCGCGACTCTCCGAGGACAAGGCGGTCGGGCTGGAAGCGCAGCGCGTGGCGAACGAGGCCGAACATGGTCATCTGCCGCGTCTCGGTGTCAGCGCGAATGGACGGCACCGTGGACACGGCGGTGGTCAGCCCGTGCCATGGCTCGCCGTCACCACGATCCTGGTCGAGATGGAGCTCAGCGCCATCCTCGACGACCACGATGTGGTCGGCAGGTGAGGCCAGGCCGCACAGCACCCTCATGAGGGTGGTCTTACCGGTGCCGGTCCCCCCGGCGATCATGATGTTCGCCCGAGCGCGCACGAGGGCTTCGATGAAGACGGCCATCGGCTCCGGCATGACGTGCTGCTGGACGTAGTCAGCGAGGTCGCGCACGCGGCTCCGGGCTGGGATCCGCACCGACGCCTTGACGCTGGACAGGCCCGAAACCGCCGGCCGTTTGGCCACCACGACCCGGACCACCGAGCCGAGGTTTGCCTCGGCGATTGGCATCGCGTCCGTGATCGTCTGGTCCCCGGTGACGCCGCGGAGGCGCAGGACGCGCCGGAAGTACTCGATCACGTCGTCATCGGTGGCGAAGGGCGAGTTGCCCCTGAGCACAGCCTTGCGCCCGATCGTCGAGACCATCCAATGATCGTGGCCGAGACAGGCGATGTTCTCCAGGTCCGCCCCGTAGACGAGGAGCGACAGGGGCCAGAGGTGCGAGGCCAGCATCATGGCGTTGCATTCGGTGGTCATCCGATACTGGGGGTCGCCCGCGAGGCCCGCAACGACAGGCAGGGGCAGCCCGCTCGCCTGAGGCGCCTCGATTGCCCGCCGCACCACCGCGGCCACATCCTCCTGCAGCCGCTCCTCATGCAGCACCGAGGGTGGCTCGGTGCCGCGCATCTGGGCCACCCTGGCGGCGATGACGTGGGCGATCTCGCGATCCTCCGATGGGATGCTTGGCCACTCCCGAACCACCACCGGGTCGCCCGACGGGAGGTGGTCGCCGGCCCTCGAGGCCGGAGCAGAATCATTCATAGCCGGAGCTCCTGGGCGACGCCATCCATCGCCATGGGGACGCCGCTATCCCCCATCCGTCCGGCTGCCCCCTCGTCCCAGCGCCAGGCATCGCGAATTGGCAGGTCGGGCACCTCGCGCTCGATGGTCTCGGCGATGGCCCGGAGGTGGGCGCGCGAACGCTGCCGGCAGATGACGATCTCACCGTGGGAGAGGCGTGCCGCGCGCAGCACAGCGATGCTTCGGGCAACCAATGCCGGCTCGTCACGGATAACGGTGAAGACGCGGTGAAAGGTTCCCGATACCGCGTCGGCGCTGGTTCGCGGAGAGCGAAGTCCCGGATGGGCGAAGGGGTGGCCGAGGTCGGCGATCACCACATCGGCGTCCAGGTCCGAAATCGCCGCCCCCACCCGGTGGAGGCAGTCGGAGATCTCATACCCATAGCTTCCGCGGAGGCCCGGGATGACACGCAGGTTGGGACGCTGTGGAACGGTGATCGCCTGGTCATCCACCTCGGCGGTACGGGAGGGCCGGTCGCCGAAGCAGTTGCCCAGGCCGCGATCGCCGCTGTCGAGGTAGAGGAGGTCCGCGATCGTGCCCCCTTCCATGTCGCAGTCGACGAGAGTGACGGTCCGTTTCTCGGCGAGGCTCCAGGCGAGCGAGGTGGCCCAGTACGTCGATGTCTGCCCGGCCCTGGTGGTGCAGACGCCGATCAGCATCGTCATGGTGACGGCGTCGGGCTGGCTGCCGCGGAGGTCGCAGAGGCCGGTGCCGGTACCGAGGTCGATGGGGCGGAGCTCCCGCCCGCGGCGCAGGAGGCGGGGGAGAGGTCACAGATGGCCTCCGCAACGTCGCTCGGGGGAAGACCGGTCGCTGTGCTTGCCTCCGAGACGACGGCGTGAAGAGCAGTGTTGGATGCGGCGATCTCCACCCATGCCAGCTCGTCCTGGCTGCTCACCAGCACCGTCAGCTCGCCTCCGCTGACATCGACGACGGGGACGGAGTGGCCGATGAGAACCTGGGTCTGGCCGAGCGATGCGAAGACGTCGATCGACTGCCCCGGTTGCACCGGGGGGGGCTCCGTGACGGTGAGTGTGATCTCGACCTGGGCCCCGGCAGGCACCAGGTCATCGGGGCTGAGCAGGTCGCCCGCCTGCAGCGTGAGCGCGTAGCGGGCGCCCTCGGGCACCGAGCCGGGGGCCTCGTAGTTGACGTCGCCCGGAGCCATCCGGAGGGGGACTACGTCGACATCCTCTGTCGAGAAGGCGGCACCCTCCTGAACGACGGTGCGCAGTCGCAAGACGCTGACCGTCTGGCCGCCGCTGACGATCTCGGCACCAATGATCACGCCGAGAACGGCAACCATCACCGCGCTGAAGAAGACCGCAGCGGCCACCCTACGCCGGTTCAAATTGACCCCCTCCCAACAACTGAGGAGAATGGATGGTACCGGACGGGCAGGGGGTCGGGCAGGGCCTGCGAGACGCCCCCCCCTGCGCGGAGACGGCCATCCCACGTTCCGGCTGCTGAGGAGGGACCGAGGTGAAGGCGGTGGGCGCTCCCCTTGGATTGCTCGCTGTGGAGAGCGACCGCTCCCTGGTGGTCGTCGCATCCGACGGCGAGCTGGCGGTGGGGATCCGGGACGGAGTTGACCGCGCCCGGGTGATGGTGAAGGACGCGCGGCCGGAGGAGGCCACCGCCGTGATCGCCTCGTGCCGACCGTGGCCGTGGATGGTGGTCGGATCGGGGCCCGGCCTCCCACGCGGGCTCGCCCGTGTCCTGACGTTCCACCCCGTGGTCACCCTGTGGCTCGGAGTCGAGCCCTCGGGGCTGCCCGCCCAACACCACGGTTTCGCCCACTTCGCGCCATTGCTGGCTGAGATCAGGCGGGCCGCCTGCGCGGCCGTCGACGGAATGCGGCTGGCGCCGGGCGCGGGCGTGGAACTCCCCGGCGGCGGCATCTCGGGCAACGCGGAGCTGCAAGCGCTGATCTCCGTCCGCCCCGGCGGCTTCGGCCTGCCGCTGCAGGCGTTCCGCTCCGCGGATCGGGTTCTGTCCCGGCGCGGGATCTCGCTGCGCCCTCGGCGTGATCCGGTCACAGGCGTGGTATCCCTGCGGTGAGGGCCAACGCCGAGGTGCTCATCCTCGAAGATGACGCCGAGAAGCTCGCTGAGCTCCGCGGGCACTTCGCCAGGAAGGGCCTGCATCCCCTGGCGTACCGGAGCGCCAGCCCCGCTATCGCAGCCATCCGTGAGGGCGGCCCTGCCACCCTCCCTGTCCTCGCCATCGTCGACTGGGACCTCAGCTTGGCGCCCGACCAGGCCGCGAGCAGCAGGGACGCGCTGTGCGTCCTCGCCCGCGACCTGCCCGAGTGCCTGGTCATCGTCTACACGGCGAGAGTGGACTCCTTCGCGGTGCGGAGCGAGATCCACCGCGCACATCCGCGCGCCTGGCTCCATGACAAGCTGGAGGGCGACGGCTCGCTCATGGATCGGATCGACCGGATGCTCGACCACCCCGTCGCTGACCTCCGCGTCAAAGACGGCAGCATGGTGATACACCTCCCGACCCTGGACCAGTGTCACCACCGCGAGGCGGTCCGCCTCGTGATCCGCCATCCGGAGATCGTCGCCTTCCACTCCGACACCGCGACCCGCGCGATTCGCCGATTCGGAGATTGGCTGGCCCGACACGAATCTCCCGCCAGCGTGGTGAGCCACGGCAACCGCCGATACCGGCTGGCCGTGTCTGATCTCGGCTCCGGACGGTCGGTCTCACGCCGTTGAACCTGACGATCGCCGAGATTCGGGAGCTGCCTCTCGCCGCGGCCCTGCTCGACCGCGACGAGGAGGTCATCGCCGCCACACCCGAGTGGTGCGGGACCGGGCCCGGAACGGTCCTCTACGCCCTTCGCGGAACCCGCCTCGCGGTGGCGACCGCGGCTGCGGACCGCGCCTCCGCTGCCCTTCTCGACCGGCTGCTGAGCGCGATGGAGGCGACCGCCGACGCTCTCGAGGGCACCCAACGCCTCCGCGTCGCCATGCTCGCGTCATCGCTGCGCGTCGTGGCAGGCCGCCGGATCGCGACGGTCGGAACGTCGCACGACGTGATCGATCTGGCGGTGGCTGGCATCAGTGCCCGCACTGCTCTGGAGATTCGCGTCGAGGGGCGGCCCGCCTCCCGCGTCGACGCCCCCGAGGTGGTCGCGCTCGCCCTGGTGCAGCTGGCGGTCAACGCCGAACGACACACTCGGACAACCTTCGTAACGCTGATACAGGAGGGTGGAGCATTTCACGTTGCGTGGCCCGGCGCCTGCGCCGGACCGACGCCGACCAATCAGCGCAGCCATCGCGACCGGCAGGGATGGGGACTGGGCTTCTGCCGCATCGCCGCAGACACGCTGGGGGGCGCCGTCTACCCGCCCGCTGACCGCGGTGATGGCACGGTCGCCGCCACCGTGGAGCTGGGTCTGCGGGATCTGGCGCTACCGGTGGCGGCGATACGCGGGCAGCGTGTGCTCAAGGCGACCCGGACCTGGGACGAGGAGACCGGCTGTCCGCCCGGGGCAACGGTCGAGCCGGGATCGAGGCTGGCGACATGCGTGGAGAGCGCCGGTGGCGCCCGAGGGACGGTGACGAGGCGGGACGGATGGACGAGCCGGCTGGGCCGGGGGCGCACCTGGGTGGCGATCCCCCCGGACGACATCGTGGAGCGGGCTCGCGACGTCCTCGACGGCATCGCCCACGAGCGGGCCCTCTGGGACGGCATCCCGGCCGGTCTCCAGGTGCCTGTCTTCGCCCTCACCTCGCTCCTCGCGGCCCGGCTCGGCACGCCCCTGCCCCGCGTCCCCGCACGCATCTGGAACCACCGGATGGCCGCCTTCGGATCGTCCCTCGGTCTCCGGATGGAGGTGCCGCAGCTCACCGCCCTGGGAGCGCTGGATCCGCGCATCGCCGCGTACCTTGCGGCCGAGCTGGGCGTGGCGATGGTCGCCGACGGTGACGACCTCCTGCTCGGCATACGCCCGGGTATGCAGGGGGACGTGCGGCTCGCCGGCCTGGTCCGCGTCGGCGACGCCATCCGGCTGACCTGAGCCAGACCGCTCTCAGGCCGGCTGCGGCTCCGCGGCGGGCGAGCTCCGTCGCAGGGTGATCTCGCCGTCCTCGACGTCCACCTCCACGATGTCGCCCTCCTGGTAGCGGCCCTCCAGGATGGCCATGGCGATGGGGTCCTGGAGGCGGCGCTGGATCACCCGCTTGAGGGGCCTCGCCCCGTAGGTGGGGTCGTACCCCTCGTCCGCCAGCAGGTCCAGCGCCGCCGCCGAGACGTGCAGGTCCAGCTTGCGGGCGGCCAGGCGGTCGCGCAGGCCGCGGAGCTGGATCTCGACGATCTGGCGGAGCTGGGCGCGGTCGAGCCGGGAGAAGAGGATGACCTCGTCGACCCGGTTGAGGAACTCGGGGCGGAACTGCAGGCGCAGCGCCTCCATCACCCGCTGGCGCACGTGCTCCAGCGCCTCCGGGGAGGCGTCGTGGGGCAGCTCGGCGATCAGGTCGGAGCCGAGGTTGCTGGTCATGATCACGACCGCGTTCTTGAAGTCGACGGTCCGGCCCTGGCCGTCGGTGAGCCGGCCGTCCTCGAGCAGCTGGAGGAGGATGTTGAAGACGTCGGGGTGGGCCTTCTCGATCTCGTCGAGGAGGAGCACGCAATACGGGCGGCGGCGCACCGCCTCGGTGAGCTGGCCGCCCTCCTCGTAGCCCACGTAGCCCGGCGGGGCGCCCACCAGGCGGGAGACGGTGTGCTTCTCCATGTACTCGGACATGTCCAGGCGGACCATCGCCTGCTCGTCGTCGAAGAGGAACTGGGCCAGCGCCCGGGCCAGCTCGGTCTTGCCGACCCCGGTGGGGCCCAGGAAGATGAAGGAGCCGATCGGCCGGTTGGGGTCGGAGAGCCCGGCGCGGCCGCGGCGGACGGCGTTGGCGACGGCGGCGATGGCGTCGTCCTGCCCCACCACGCGATCGTGGAGGCGCTCCTCGATGTGGAGGAGCTTCTGCATCTCCCCCTCCAGCATCCGGGTGACCGGGACCCCCGTCCAGTTTGCGACAATCTCGGCCACATCCTCCGCGTCCACCTCCTCCTTGAGCAGGGGGTGGTCGCCGCGGACCTGGCCGAGGCGGGCCTCCTCGGCGGCGAGCGCGCGCTGCAGGTCGCCGAGCTGGCCGTAGCGCAGCTCCGCCGCCCGGCCGAAATCGGCGGCACGCTCGGCGCGCTCGGCCTCGTGCTTGACCTGCTCGATCCGCTCCTTGATGTCGCGGATCGCGTTCATGGCCCCCTTCTCCTGCTCCCAGCGCTGGCGCAGGCCGCGGGCCCGCTCCTGGAGGTCGGCAAGCTCTCGCTCCAGGCTCGCCAGCCGGTCACGGGAGGGTGCATCGGTCTCCTTCTTGAGCGCCTCGCGCTCGATCTCGAGCTGGCGGATCTCCCGCTCGACCACGTCCAGCTCGGTGGGCAGGGAGTCGATCTCGATGCGCAGCCGCGAGGCCGCCTCGTCGATCAGGTCGATGGCCTTGTCAGGGAGGAAGCGATCGGTGATGTAGCGCTGCGAGAGGGTGGCGGCGGCGACGATCGCCGAGTCGGTGATGCGCACGCCGTGGTGGACCTCGTAGCGCTCCTTGAGGCCGCGCAGGATCGAGATGGTGTCGGCCACCGAGGGCTGGTCGACCAGCACCGGCTGGAAGCGCCGCTCCAGGGCGGCGTCCTTCTCGATGTGCTTGCGGTACTCGTCGAGGGTGGTGGCGCCGATGCAGCGCAGCTCGCCGCGGGCCAGCGCCGGCTTGAGCATGTTGCCGGCGTCCATCGCCCCCTCGGCGGCGCCGGCGCCGACCAGGGTGTGCAGCTCGTCGATGAAGAGGATGACGCGCCCGTCGGAGGCGGTCACCTCCTTGAGCACGGCCTTGAGGCGGTCCTCGAACTCGCCGCGGTACTTGGAGCCGGCGACCATGGCCCCCAGGTCGAGCGCCACCACCCGCCGGTCGCGGAGTCCCTCGGGGACGTCCCCGGAGGCCACTCTCTGGGCCAGCCCCTCGGCGATGGCGGTCTTGCCGACCCCGGGCTCGCCGATCAGGACGGGGTTGTTCTTGGTCCGGCGCGAGAGCACCTGGATGACGCGGCGGATCTCGTCGTCGCGTCCGATGACGGGGTCGAGCTGGCCGCGGCGGGCGGCATCGGTCAGGTCGCGGCCGTACTTGGCGAGAGCGTCGTACTTCTCCTCAGGGTTGGGATCGGTGACCCGCTGGGAGCCACGGACCGCCTCCAGGGTCGAGTAGACCTTCTCGGGGGTCACCCCCGCCTGCTGCAGCATCCGGGCCGCCTCGCCCTGCGGCTGACGGGCGATGGCGAGCAGGAGGTGCTCGGTCGAGACGTACTCGTCCTTGAGGCGCGCCATCTCGTCAAAGGCGGACATCAGCACCGCGCGGAGCGCGCTGCCGACCGGTGGTTCGGTGACGCCGACCTGCTGGGGCCGCTGGTCGAGGGCCGACTGCAGGCGGGCGGCGAGGGTCTCGGGCTGGACCTCCATCCTGCGCAGGAAGGCGGGCACCAGCCCGTCGTCCTGGTGGAGCAGCGCGAGCAGGAGGTGCTCGGGCTCGACGGTGGGGTGCTGGAGGCTGGTCGCAGCCGTCTGGGCAGCCTGGAGGGCCTCCTGGGAGCGTTCGGTGAATCGGTCAAGGCGCATGACATCTGCATACCACGCCGGCCCGGGGGCCCAACCGCGGAGGAGCGCCTGCGCGCCGGTTCGGGGCTGCCTCTCCGCAGCCGTGGCAGCCGCCCGCCGCCGGCACGCACGGTAGGCTTGCGGGGTGCCGGTGCTCCTCTCCGTCCTCGGCAGCGGCAGCGCCTTCAGCGGCTGCGGGGGCAACGCCTCGACCCTCCTCGACGGGCGGGTGATGGTCGACGTGGGCTCACCGCCCCATGTCCTTCTCCCCCGTCTGGGGGTGGCCATCCACGACCTGGAGCTGGTGCTGCTCACCCACTTCCACCTGGATCACAGCGGCATGCTGCCCCACCTGCTGGGGGCACTCGCCTACGCCAACCCGCCGCCCCAGCCGGGGCGGCTGACCATCGCCGGGCCGGTGGGCACCCGCGAGCTGGTCGGCCGGCTGGTGGTCGCCGGCTTCGGGAGCGCGACCCAGAGGCAGGTCGAGGCGGTGGTGGCCCCCGCCTACGTGGTCCTCCAGGACGGCAGCGACGTGGAGATCGGCGCCAGCCGGGTGCGCAGCCATGCCATGGTCCACAGCACCGGGCCCTCGCTCGGGTATGCGGTGACCCGGGGCGGTGTGCGGGTCGGCTTCAGCGGCGACACCACCCCCTGCGCGGGATTGCGCCGGCTGGCCGGCGAGGTCGACGTGCTCGTCTGCGAGTGCTCCGGGATGGAGGGCCCGGTCGCGGGGGGGCATCTGTGGCGTGGCGACGTGTCCACCCTGATCGGCGAGCACCCCGACCTGCGCGTGATCCTCCAGCACCTCGGCGGTCGCACCCCGATCCCGGGGGCGCTCGTCTCCCACGACCTGCTGACCCTGGAGCTGACCCCCTAGCCGCTGCCGCCCGACCCCGCCGGGCCGTGGCGCCGGGCGCCCGGAGCGGGAGCCCGCTCAGACGGCGGGGCGTCGGCGGAGCAGGCGTCGGCGGAGCAGGCGGGGGACCGCGGGTCCGAGCGCTCGCCAGGCCTCATGCCAGAGACGGCGATCGGCGTCCTCCAGGCCGCGGGCGGAGAACTCCGCCTTGCCGCTCACCTCAGCGACGGTACTCAGCTCGGTGCCGAGCAGGGGCGGCCCGGCCCCGCCCAGGGCATGCGCGAGCCGGCCGGCGAAGTCCGCTCGGGTCTCCGCCTCGTCCCAGCGCAGCCCGGAGAGGCGGGCGGCCAGGGCGAGCCGGCGCCACACCCCCGCCAGCGAGCGGGGCCGGCGCCACCACAGGAGCTCGCCGAGGAGCAGCACCAGGATGACCGCGACGACGCCCACGGGGAGGCCGATGAGCCAGTACGGGGTGCCGCCCGAGGGCGGCGCGGAGGCGGGGAGCCCGGACGCCAGCGGCGTGGGCTTGACCGGCTTCGGGGTCCTGCTCGGCAGCGGGGCGGCGCTGGGAGTGGGGGTGGAGCCCCCGCGTGCAAACGGCAGGTAGCCGCCGTAGGTGGACTGGGGGGTGGGCTCGAAGGGCACCCAGCCGTAGCCCGGGAAGTACGCCTCCACCCAGGAGTGGGCGTCGGTGCTGGTGACCTGGAAGATCGGCTGGTGGGCGGTCGTGAACTTTCCGGTCGCCGTCCCCGGGCCGTATCCGCTGAGCAGGATGGTCGGGATCCCGAGCGAGCGCAGCATCGCCCCCATCGCGCTCGCGAAGTACTGGCAGTAGCCCTGGTGGCTGGTCTGCAGGAAGTAGACGATCGACCACTGCCCGGCAGGGGTCGCCGGGGGGGTCAGGGTGTAGACCCAGCCCGCGCCGCGCAGGTGGTTCTCGATGGCCGCCGCCTGGTCGTAGGGGGTGGTCGCCCCCTGCGTCCACTGTTTGGCCAGGGCGGCGATGGCGGCGGCCTGGGCGACCTCGGCCGCGGAGGCACCCTTGGCGACCAGAGGAGTGGCGTCGGGGAGCACCCAGGACGGGTAATCGGTTCCGGCCGCCTCGAGCTGGGCCACCGAAGCCGTGCTCACCGAGCCGCCGGTGGTGTAGGCGTCCACTTTCCCCGGGGGAAGGTCGACCTCGTCGACGCTCAGGAAGACGGGGGAGGAGCCCCCCGACGGGCAGAGGTCACCCACGCACTGGTAGCCGGGAGCGGGAGACGGGGTGGGGGAGGGCGCGCTGGTGACCACGGCGCCGACGACGGTGCCCGCGATGCTGGTGGAGGTCGGGTCGCCGGGGTAGATCCCCAGGCTCCCCCCCGAGATCCCGGTGGCGGCGGTGCTCGAGGAGCTGAAGTTGATGTGGACCGTGGCCGTGGTCCGCGAGCCGCCGAGCGCGACCGGGTCACGGGGGATGGCCCCGGGGGCCACCGTCTGCCCCACCGCGGTGTCGAAGTCGGGGATCCAGTCGCCGGCGCTGAAGACGCTGTCGTCGACGGCCTGGAGGTAGGCGTCCTGGCCGGAGTCGGTGTAGTAGGTGAGGATGTTGGTGGGGTCGTTGACCAGCGAGCCTCCTGGCGCCACCACCGTGCTGAACCCGACCGGGGAGACACCCTGACCCGGCCCCGCTCCAGGGCCGCCGCCGGCACCGCCGAAGAGGTCGGACGAGATGTCCGTGGAGGTGACGGGGGGGATGAGCAGGCTGGCGGCGACCACCCCGATCGCGGTGACGGTGACGGCGGTCGTGAACCGCGCCCGGAGCCCCTGCAGGGTCGGCACCCGCCGGGACCGCCAGCCCGATGAGAGCGCGCCGAGCTGGACGATGCCCACCACCAGGATCGCGGCGAGCAGGGCGACGACCTCGGCCAGCCCGATCGAGGAACCCGGCCCCGAGTGGAGCGTGACCGAGGGGGCGTTGAGGACGTTGACGGCGAGCACCACCAGGGCGGGGAGCACGGCGAGCACCCCGCGCTGCTCGCGGAAGCCGACCCAGCCCAGCCAGAAGCCGCACAGCCAGATGACGGTCGCGAGCCCGACCATGAAAGCCCAGCGGACGAAGTCGCCACCACCGCTGGCGAACAGCCCGGCGATGGCCTGGAGGATGTACTCGCCCACGATGTGCTGGAAGCCGTGGGCGGTCACGGCGGCCGGCAGCAGGCTGATCGTGGTCGGGACCACAACGGCGGCGCAGAGCGGGATCGCCAGGCCGACCGCGGCCAGGCGCCCGACCCCGGAACGGCCGAGCAGGATCGCCTCGACGACCGCGACCACGGCCACGAGAACGGTCGCCTGGGCGCCCCCGATCCAGCCCCCGGCGAGCACCGAGACGGTGGTGGCGACGATCAGCAGCAGCGCGATCAGATAGGCGCCGATCCCGGAGGGGGCCACCGGCTCCGCGCTCGCGGCGATGGCGCCCGGCAGGGGGAGGTGGCGAGCTCTCCCGGCGCCCGCCCGGCGCGCGACGGAGGGGGGGCGCCCGGCCAGCCCCGTCCGCGCCGAGCCGGCGGGGGCGGTGGCCCAGCTCGGGCCCGAGGGGGGACCGGGTCCGATGCCGCTCACAGGGCCGCCCGCGCCATCGCCGCCCGGCTCACATCCCGGCGGCGCGGGTGTGGCGGGGCGCGGAGAGGACGTCGCCCCGCCGGACGATCCACCAGTCGAGGGCCAGCCGCCAGGCGGCGCTCACCCGCATCGGGCTCCCTGGGGCGCCGAAGCTGGTGGGGTCGACCATCACTGCCAGATGGCGCTGGCCGCGCGCCCCGGCCTCGACCAGGGTCTCGACCCAGTCGGGGTCGCGGTCGCTGGTGATCACGATCAGGCCGCCCCGGCCCTGCCAGCCCCGCCCGTGCTGCTCGATGGTGGCGGAGATGGACCGGCGCCCGTTCGCCTGGGCGGTGGCCAGGAACTCGAGGATGCGAAAGCGCTGGGCCTCGCCCCGACCGGGACCGATCGCGGTGGCCACGCGGTCGTTGGTCACCAAGCCCACCGCCTGACCACGCGCCAGCGCCGCATGGCAGATGGACGCGGCCAGCGACACGGCGTACTCCAGGGTGGACTCGGGGGGGTCCCCGAAGTGGCTGCCGCGGCTGAGGTCGAGCAGGACCATGACGTCGGAGCTCTGGCGGGACTCGTAGAGGCGGCTCATCATCCGCCCCGCCCGGGCGGTGGACGGCCAGTGGATCCGGCTGAGCCCGTCATCGGGCGAGTGCTCGCGGACCGACGAGATGTCCGGGGGGACGTCGAGACCCCGGCCGTGGCGGGCCTCACCGAAGGACCCGCCCACCCAGACCGGACCCAGCACCCCGTCCACGGCGTGGATGGCGGGGTAGATGGTGACCGAGCCCGTCTCCTTGATCCGCACCGTCCTCGGCCAGAGGCCGAAGGGGTCGCCCAGGCGCACCTCGAGCGGGCCGAACGCCAGCTTGCCCCGCTGGGTGAAGACGCCGCGCGCGATCCAGGCCACCGCCCCTCCGGGGTTGAGGGCGCAGGCACGCCCGGGCGCGTATCCAGGGATCGCGCTGCGGTCGTGGACCTCGCAGTAGGGGAGCGTCAGGATGCTCCGGTTGCGAAGGGTGAAGCGCTCGGCGAAAGCCTCCCCGACCATGTGCGCGCCCTCAGGCGGATAGCGGCGCACCTCCAGCCGGCGGACCAGGACCGCCGACCAGATGAAGGCCACGGCGAGCAGGAGCAGGAGCGCGTAGGCCAGCGTGTAGGCGAGGTGGACGCCGGTGATGCCGGCGAAGAAGCTGAGGACGATGAGGACGGCGAGGAGCGGCGTGCGGCTGCTCATGCCAGACGCCGCGTCGCCGTCGGGACGGCCTCGGCGGCGAGGATCTCGTCGATGACGCTGGACGCCGTGACCCCGCGCAGCTCCGCGTTGGGGGTCAGGATCACGCGGTGGGTCAGCACGCCCGCCGCCAGTCCCCGGAGGTCGTCGGGGAGGACGAACTCGCGGCCGGCGGCCGCGGCCCGCGCCTGCGCGGAGTGGAGAAGGCCCAGGCTGCCCCGCGGCGACGCGCCCAGGGCCACGTCGGGGTGCTGCCGGGTCCGCTGGACCAGGCGCACGCAGTACTCCTTGAGGGCGGGGTCACAGTAGACGGCCGCGCACGCGGCCTGGCACTCACCCAGCTCCTCGGGGGTGGTGACGGCGAGCAGGTCGTCGAGCGGCGACGAGGCCTGGAACCGGTCCAGCATCGCCACCTCGTCCTCGAGCGGCAGATAGCCCAGGTCCACCTTGAAGAGGAAGCGGTCGACCTGGGCCTCGGGCAGCGGGAAGGTCCCCCCCAGCTCGATCGGGTTCTGGGTCGCCAGGACGATGAAGGGCTCGGGGAGCCGGTGGGTCTGGCCGTCGACGGTGACCTGGTCCTCCTCCATCGCCTCGAGCAGCGCTGATTGAGTCTTGGGCGACGCCCGGTTGATCTCGTCGGCGAGCAGCACCTGGGTGAAGACGGGGCCCCGCCGGAACTCGAACCCGGTGGTGCGCGGGTCGAAGATCGAGACCCCGGTGACGTCGCCGGGGAGGAGGTCGGGGGTGAACTGCACCCGTTCGAAGGTGCAGCCGCTGGCCCGCGCCAACGCCTTGGCGAGCATCGTCTTGCCGACGCCCGGGACGTCCTCGATGAGGATGTGGCCCCGGCAGAGGAGGGCGAGCACGCACAGCTCGATCTCGGCATCCTTGCCGACGATCACGGTCCCCACGCTCTCCACGAGCCGAGTGACGAGGTCGCGCACCCGTGCCGACATCCACTGTCCTCCCGGCCGCCACAGGGCCGACGACTGCGTCAAGTCAGTATAGGGGCCGCTCCGCCGGCGCCCGGATCTGATTTGGCGGGGCGCGCCGCTCCGTCGTTGGCGGCCCCGGTTGCGCGCCCCGACAGTCCCGCCGAGTGGGGACTGGGGAAAACGTGACAAGCGCGCCAAAGTCCCTGTACACTGGCAAATGCCCGACGAGGCCAAGTCGTCGGTGGTCAGCGGTGGCTGGCTGACGGGAAAGGAGAGGAGACAACGATGGCTCAGAACGAGGACCAGATCCTGACGACCGGGGAGGCGGCCGCCCTCTGTGGCGTCTCGCGGTCGACGCTCCGGCGAGCGGTGGCCCAGGGCCATCTGCAGGCCTGGCACACCCCGGGAAAGCACCTCCGGTTCACCCGGTCGGCGTGCCTGGACTTCGCCCGGTCGCTGGGTCGCGTGGACCTGGTGGGCCAGGCGTACGCCGGGTCCGTTGCGGAGACGGTCGCTCGCTGACCTGACCCCGGATTCGGAGAGGGCGGGGAGCGGCGGCCGGCAGAGGCCGAGGGATCCTCAGCCACCGGCCGCGAGCGATGATCCGGCAGTGCGGATCATCGGGCTCACCGGTGGGATCGCCACCGGCAAGTCGACGGTGGCCGCGATGCTGGCCGCCCGCGGCGCAGCGGTGGTCGACGCCGACCAGATTGCGCGCGAGGTTGTCGAGCCGGGCACGCCCGGGCTCGCCGCGGTCGTCGAGACCTTCGGCGACGAGGTGCGCGCGGACGATGGGGCGCTGGACCGCGCCCGGCTGGCGGAGATCGTCTTCGCCGACCCGGCGAGCCGGCACCGCCTGGAGGCGATCACCCATCCCCTGATCCTCGCCCGGATCGCGGAGCGTGTCGCCGCCCTCGCGGAGCGCCGTCCGCCGCTGATCGCGGTCGACGTGCCCCTTCTCTTCGAGGCGGACCGCCGCTCCGACTTCCCCGACGGCGTGCTGCTGGTCTTCGCCGACGAAGCCACCCAGCTCCGCCGGCTGCGGGCCCGGGACGGCCTGAGGGGCGAGGCCGCGCGGCGGCGTATCGCGGCCCAGCTACCGATCGATCGCAAACGCGATCTCGCCACCTGGGTGATCGACAATGGCGGGAGCCGCCACGACACCGAAAGGTCCGCCGACCTATGGTGGCGGGAGAACATCGATCAGAAGGAGCCGCCCGTGTCCACCCTGACCTCCCGGTCCGGCGGCCGTCCCCATGCCGGGCGGTAGTGAGGCGACCCTGACCCCGATGCGGGGGTCCGACGGCCCGGTGCGCACCGCGGGCGAGGCGCCTCCGGAGATCGATGACCTCGAGGAGCCGGAGAGCGGCGGGGCGGGCGCCTGGTTCCTGCTCGCCCTCGCCGTGGTTGGGCTCGGGGTCTCGGCCTATCTCACCACCGTCCACTACGCCGGGATCGCGGCCATCTGCCCCGCCGGTGGCGGCATCGTCAACTGCCAGGGGGTGCTCTCCAGCGTCTACTCCGTGGTGCCGGGGACGTCGGTCCCGGTGACCGTCCCCGGGATGCTCTGGTTCATCGTCAGCGGCGTCCTCGCCGCGGCATCGCTGCGGGCGGCCCGCCAGGGCCTCGCCGAGCCGACCTGGTTGCGCCCCGCCCACCTGGCCTGGGCCGCGGCCGGAATGATCGGCGTTCTCTACTTCGTCTTCTGCGAGATCGTCGAGCTGCACGAGATCTGCCTGTGGTGCACCAGCGTCCACCTGATGGTCCTCGCCAGCCTGCTGGTGGCGATCTCCCGGCTCCAGCCCGGAGGCCTCGCCGCCGAGGGCGAGCCGGAGTGACGCCGCCACACTCCAAGGCCGGCGTCCCGACGACCCCTCTGTGTCAGGTGTTTCAATTCACCCGAGGTTTCAAATGGCTCGACCGTCCCGTCGCCGACGGCAGGAGCTGACAGCGGGCGGCACCCCGGCAGCGGGGCGCCCGGCCACGGCCAGGACACCGTCGTCGATCCCCTCCCGTTATCGCACCCAGCGCGTCAATGTGCCCCGCCCCTGGTGGCAGAGCCCGTGGGCGTGGGGGAGCGCGGTCGTCGTCGTGGTGGTGGCCGTGGTCGTCGTCTTCGTCGTGGTGGCGAGCCAGCCGTCGGCCACCTCCGCCGGGTCCAACGCGGCCCAGCCGGTGCCCGCCTCCGTCCTCTCCGACGTGACCGGGGTCAGCTCCTCGGTCTCGTCCACGATCGCTGCGGGCGGGTTGTCCGATCCCCTCGAGCCCGTGTCGGGCTCTCCCACCGCGCTCACCGGTCCGGACGGCAATCCCGAGCTGCTCTACGTCGGCGCGGAGTACTGCCCCTACTGCGCCGCCGAGCGCTGGAGCGTGGTGGTCGCGCTGAGCCGCTTCGGGACGTTCAGCAACCTGCACGTGATCACGTCGTCGAGCACCGACGTGTACCCGAACACGAACACGTTCTCCTTCTACCAGTCGAGCTACAGCAGCTCCTACCTCGACTTCGTGCCCCTCGAGACCGAGACCCGCACCCAGACGACGCTGCAGACGCCGACGGCGGCGGAGCAGACGCTGATCTCCACCTATGACTCGGCTCCCTACTCCAGCCAGGCGGGCGGGATCCCGTTCATGGACCTCGGCAACAGCTTCATCGTCAGCGGCACCGCCGTTCCGCCCACGGACCTCCAGGGGATGACCTGGCAGCAGATCGCTGCCACCCTGAGCAACCCCAAGAGCCCGGTCGCCCTGGCGATCATCGGCGACGCCAACTGGCTCACCGCCGGCATCTGCAAGGTGACCGGAGGCCAGCCCGGGTCGGTGTGCGGGAGCTCGACGATCACCGCGCTGGAGAGCGAGCTGGCCTCCTCCTGACCGCGCTTCGATAGCGGGGGTTGGTCTCCACCCGAACCCGGCGTGGCGATCGGCCCGGCGTCTGGTCGGGGCGCCGCCTGCCCGGGTTAGGAGGGGGTGGGGGTCGGGGTGGGCGAGGCCTTGGCCGAAGCGGACGCGCTCGCCGAGGCGGACGCGCTCGCCGAGGCGGACGCGCTCGCCGAGGCGGACGCGCTCGCCGAGGCGGAGACGCTGGCCGAGGCGGAGGCGCTGGCCGAGGCGGAGGCGCTCGCCGACGCGGACTGGCTCGGGGTCAGCGTCGCCGGCGGCTCGGTGGGTGGCCCCGGGCAGTTGGAGAGCGCGAAGGGCGTGGGGGTCGCGACCACGCCCGGGCTCGGCGTCTGCCAGGGCGTGTAGGAGGGGCACGGCGGCGGGGTCGGCTCGACGGCGCCGTGTCCGGCGCCGATGGCGAAGGAGATCGCGACGGCCAGTGCCCCGATCAGCACGGTGGCGACGAACGTGAAGGCGCCCCACTCGCGACGCAGCATCCGCATCATGCGAGCGCCGCCTGCAGCCCGGGGGTCCTGCCCAGCTCGCGCGCCAGCCGGACGTTGGTGGTCAGCCACCCGTCCGGGGTGCCGACGTCGAGAAGCTCGCCCTCGAACTCCAGACCCCAGACCTCCCCGGAGCCGAGCAGCCGGGAGATGCCGTCGGTGAGCTGGATCTCACCACCCTCCCCGGGAGCGGTGGCCCGCAGGGCGTCGAAGATCTCGGGGGAGAGCACGTAGCGGCCCATGATCGCGAGGTCGGATCGGGCCTCCCCCGGCTTCGGCTTCTCGACCACCCCGGTCACCCGGTGGAGCCGCCCCCGGTGCTCCGCCACGGTGGCGCAGCCGTACCGGGAGATCTCGTCGCCGGGAACGCGCATCAGCGCCAGCACCGGGGCCTGGACCTCGTCCCAGGCGCGGCGGAGCTGGGCCAGGATGGGGGTCGGGGCGTACGAGAGGTCGTCGGGGAGCATGCAGAGGAAGGGATTGTCGCCAACCACATCGGCGGCGCAGAGTACCGCGTGGCCCAGGCCGAGCGGCTTCTCCTGGACCACGTAGCGGATCTGAGCCAGCTCCTGCGAGTGACGGACGGCGGCCAGCTCGACGCTCTTGCCGCGCCTCTCGAGCACCAGCTCCAGCTCCGGCTGGCGCTCGAAGTGGGCCTGGATCAGCTCCTTGCCATCGGCGATGACCAGGACCATCTCCTCGGCGCCGGCGGCCATGGCCTCCTCGATCGCCCATTCGATGACCGGGCGGTCGACCACGGGGAGCATTTCCTTGGGGAGAACCTTGGTGGCGGGGAGGAATCGGGTGCCCAGCCCGGCGGCGGGGACCACGCAGTGGCGGATCGTGCCCATCGGGCGGGCATTGTCCCATTTGAGGCCCCCGGGCGCAGCGAGGCGTTCGCCCAGGCAGCGGATGCCGCGGGCATGGGAACAGCCGCCGGCGCCGCTCCGAGTACGATCCGACCCCATGCTCGACGTTCGCACGGAGCTCGTCCACGCGCTCCGCGGCGTCCTCGTCAGCTCCGGGGCCGGCGACCAGGTGGAGGCGGCCTTCGACCGCTCCGCCCGGCCGGAGTTCGGCGACTTCTCGTCCCCGGCGGCGCTGCGCGCCGCGCGCGTGCTGCGCCGGCGCCCCATCGACATCGCCGAGGAGCTGCGGGCCGGGCTGGAGGCGCTCCGCCTGCCGTTCGTGGCCGGGTGGACGGTGAGCCCTCCCGGCTACGTCAACTGCCATCTGGACGACCGGGTGTGGGCGGGCGCGGTGATCGACCAGGCGCTCGCGCTCGACCCCGCCACCCCCGTGCTCGTGCCCGGCACCGCGGCGGTGGAGGGGCGGACCCTGGTCGAGCACACCGCCACCAATCCCAACAAGGCGGCCCACGTCGGCCACCTGCGCAACGCCTGCATCGGTGACAGCGTGGCCAGGATCCTCCGCCGGCTGGGACAGGAGGTGGAGATCCAGAACTACATCGACGACACCGGGGTGCAGGTCGCCGACGTGGCCGTCGGGCTCCGCCGGCTGGGCATCGGCCAGGGGGCGGACGAGCCCTTCGACCAGTACTGCTCACGCGTGTACGTCGAGGTCGGTCGCCGCTACGAGAGCGACCCTGCCCTCGTCGAGGAGCGTCGCCGGACGCTGCAGCTCATCGAGGCGGGGGACAACGACACCGCCACCTTCGTCAAGGAGCTCGCCTCCCGGGTGGTGGACTGCCACCTGGCGACGATGGGGCGCTTCGACATCGGCTACGACCTGCTCACCTGGGAGTCCGACATCATCGCCTACGGCTTCTGGACCCAGGCGTTTGACCTGCTGCGTGAGACCTCGGCGATCGTGAAGGTCTCCGAGGGCCGCCACGCCGGCTGCTGGGTGATGCCCTCCGATGGCGAGGACGCCGGTGAGGACGACGCTAAGGTCCTGGTCAAGTCGGACGGGGTCGCGACCTACACGGCCAAGGACATCGCCTACCAGCTCTGGAAGTTCGGGCTGCTCGGGCGCGACTTCCGCTACCGCCGCTGGCACCCCGACGACCCCACCTCACCGGCCACCACCACCACCGGGGAGGCCGAGCTGCCGGCGGCCGCCTTCGGGAGGGCGTCGCGGGTCATCAACGTCATCGACGCCCGCCAGGCGTATCCCCAGCAGGTGGTGAAACGCGGCCTAGCCCGGACCGGACACCCGATGGAGGCCGAGCGGTCGATCCACCTGGCCTATGAGGTCGTCGCCCTCTCGCCCGCCGCCGCCGAGACCCTCGGCATGTCCGTCGAGGACGGCAGGAACGCGTACGCGTTCTCCGGACGGCGCGGCATCGAGGTCCGCGCCGACGACCTGCTCGACAAGGCGCGCGAGCGGGTGGGCGAGAAGGCCGCCGACCCCGGCACGGCGGCGATGCTGGCAGCCGGGGCGGTGCGCTACTACCTGGAGAAGTTCACCCTCAGCCAGATCATCGCCTTTGATTTCGACGACGCCCTGCGCACCACGGGGGATACCGGCATCTACCTCATGTACAGCCACGCGCGCGCCGCCGGGATCCTGCGCAAGGTGGAGGCGGGCTCCGGTGGGCAGACGGAGATGCCCGAGCTGGAGGCGGTGGAGCGAGCCCTGCTGCACGCCCTGGACGACTACCGCCACGCCCTCGCCGAGGCGGGCGCCGGGCTCTCACCGTCGACGCTCTGCACCTACGCCTTCGAGACGGCGTCGACGCTCACCGACTTCTACGAGCACACCGAGGCGATCGTCCGCGAGCGGGACCCGGTGCGCCGTGCCTTCCGGCGCCGGCTGGTCGACGCCACCCGGGCCACGCTCGCCGACTGCCTGTGGTGCCTGGGGATGCCCGCCCCGGAGCGCGTGTAGGGGGCCCGGCCGGCGAGAGGACCGCCGCCGCGCTTGCCGGCGAGAGTGACGGGGTTGCAGCCCAGGCCGATTGGGGCTGCGTAAAGTCTGCGACCGTGACGAGGCGGCGCTGCGTCCTCTGTGTCTCCGTCGCCCTGGCGGCGGCCACGACCAGCGCCTGCGCAACCATCTCCTTCTCCTGGGGGGCCACGCCCACCCCCGCCGCGGCCAGGCCGGCGCCGAGAGGTGTGAGGGCCGCCCCGAGCGTGCCCACGGGGATGACCGCCCTCCAATACCAGGCCGCAGCCGAGTCGATCTCGCTGACTGCGGGCGATCTCAGCCCGCTGAGCGTCCACTCGCCGGTGGCGGCCGTTCCCGGGGCGGCGGCCTCTGGATGGACCGTCATCACCGACCAGGCCATCAACGTCGACGAGATAACGCCCGGGTGCCTCCCCGAGCTCTATCCCGAGATCGCCGCATGGGATCGCGCGTACAGCTACGATCTGCAGCCGAATGACGCCGAGGAGGGGCACGGCACCCTGCGCGTCTACGTGATCGACACCGCCGCCCACGCCGCGGCGGAGCAGGCGGCCGTGGTCACCGCGTCCTATGGCACGTGCTACGCAGCGCAGGTCCCGGACGACCTCTCGGGGACTGGCGCCGTCGCGACCGGGCCGGTCACCATGGTGGTGGAGAGCGTGGATGCCGGGGTGTCCAGCTACACGCGTCTCTACACCTTGCCATACACCTTCGCCGGTGAGGCCAAGACCAATTACGACAGCGTCGTGTGGCTGCAGTCCGGGCGGTATCGGGCCATCCTCGACCTCTGGACCTGCTGTGGCCAGCCGCCGGCCTCCGACTTCCAAGCCGACACCCAGCTGCTTGGCGCGCGGATGCAGGCGGCACCGGCGTAGTCAGGGACTGCCCGCCTCGACCCGCGAGCGCTGGACACGGTCGCGGGCCGCCCGAGCCCGGTGCCCGCCGTCGGTGGCAACGACGCCGGGCGACCGTGGACGGGGCCGAAGAACGATAATTCGGCAGGTCTGGCGCGCCCCGTTCGTCTAGAGGCCCAGGACACCGCCCTCTCAAGGCGGAGATCGGCGGTTCGAATCCGCCACGGGGTAGGCCTCAGGCTTGGGCTGGGGTGGCGGCTTCCAGCCCGCTCCAGGTGCGCAGCGCCCGCAGCGTGAAGTCTTCGAAATCGTCGAGGAAATCGAGGCCGGGCCTGAACCGGTTGGTGATGATCCCGAGGCGGGCCAGCTGCGGCTGCCAATCGCGCCAGAGCCGCTGGATGCGCGCTGCCCGCGCCATGGGAGACGTTTCCGACACGTCGGTTGCCTCCAGGATGCCCGCCATTATCGGGAAGACCACCGACCAGCCCGTTACCAGCGCGGGCTGGGCCCCGATGAGCCTCACCAGGTCATCCCTGCGTCCAAGTAGGAAAACGCGCTGATTCGCTGAGGTCGTGGCGTCGAGAAGGCCCCCACGGTGCAGGTTGTCGAGCGCCTCGGCGATTGCGTCCTTGCCGTACGCGGCGCGGGTCGCCACCTCGCTGATGCCCATGAAGCGGCCGCTCTCCGGCAGCATCACTCGGAGGGCTTCGGCTCGTGCTGACACTCCCCAGAGGGCTCTGAGTCGCAACTGGATGAGTGCGGGACGTTCCGGTCGGGGAGCCTCGGACCTGCCAGCCGAGGTGAACCCGAGCGGGGAGCCGGGGTCAGGCCAGCGAAGCCCCGAGTTGGCGTTCACGGTCGCAGAGAACTCGTGCATGGCGCGCTGCGTGGGTGCGGCCGCGTCGCCGGTTAGGTGCTTCAGACGAATGGCCGATGCGATCCGGCCGTGGGCGACACACCAATCCAGAGCCTCGTTGCGGAGTCGAGTGTCGCGGTGGCCGATGCGCGCCGTGACGATGATCAGTGCCTCGAGATCGATCGCGACGTCACGATGGTGCCTCTCCCATCCGCTGAGCCCGAGTTCGGCCCACTGACTCCAGAGCGTCGCGAAGACCAGGTCGCGAACCTCCTCGCCATAGGTCGCCATCGTCGACCTCATGCCGATATTATACCGGCGAATCACCGGTATAACAACGGCGTCAGGAGGACTCCGCCGGGACCTCGCGGGTGCCGGACGGAGGTGCCGCCGCCCTCCAGGTGACCACCAGGACGCGGCCCCAGTCGCCTCTGGCCCGGCGCCGGCCCACCTCCTCGTAGCCGAGGGCGCGCAGCCGGGGAGCGTCGGTGACCATCATTCGCGGGTTGTTGTACACGCGCTCCAAGCGGGCGGGGAAGCGTCCGGCATCCAGCCAGCCACGCTCCTCTTCCGCCAGGCGGCGGTCCTCCCGCACCGCGCGGATCGGCCCCAGGACGATCAGCACGAGGGCACCCACGATGACGAGGACCAGCACGACGGTGACGAGAACGCTCATGGGACGCTCAGCGGGGCGACGGGCAGCGCGGACACGGAATGCAGGGGGGGGCCGCCCGGCCTCGTGACCGCGCGGTGGCAGCCCGCGGCCGGTGGGTGGGTACAATCGGCAGGTCCGCCGTCCCCTCGCAGGAGCCTGCTCGCATGGCCAACAACCTCAAGGAATCCAAGGGCGTCCTCTCCCAGAAGGAGATCCTGACCGGAGTCCGGTGCCCCGTCTGCCATCAATTGATGCGCCAGAACGAGATCGGCATCGAGATCGCCTTCCGGCACGCCCGCAAGCCCGGCGAGCCCAAGCGCGAGCGGATCGTCAAGCACACCAAGAACTGCAAGGCGGCCTGAGCCTCGATCGTCGGGGCTGTCCACCGGGGGCCCGGACGGCGTTGCCGCGGTCAGCCCAGGTCGAAGTAGAGATGGAGCGGAGCCGAGCTCTCCGCATCCGAGCCGGGCAGGTACTCGTAGTCCTGCACGGTCGCGGCCTTGGAGAGCGCGAGCCGGAAGGCGAGCGACGAGCCGCTCTGGCGGGTGACGCCGGTGACCAGGCCACCGCTTCCCGCGACCGAGATTGACGCCGGGGCGTCCACGCTGGGGAAGGTGACCACCATGGTCGTGGGGGTTGGGAAGGTCACCGTCGCGGTCGGGTTGGCGCCCGTGGATCCGGCCAGGTCGAAGACGATCCGGGTGTAGCCGCTCCCCGCCTCGACGTCGCAGCAGCGGAGGTCGTCGAGCTGCCAGCCCGCGCCACCGGCCCCGTACGTCTGGGACGCGACGACCGGCGTGGGCACCGGGGTCGCCGCCACGCTCGGGCTGACGCTGGGCGCCGCCGAGGCCGACGTCCCGATCGAGGAGGAGGGCTGTGCCTGCGGAGCCAGGCTGACCGCGGGGGCGGGGTGCGCGGTGGCCCCGGCTGCGGCCACGCCCCCAACCCCTCCCGCTCCCGCGTGGGAGACGAGCAGGGAGACCATGAGCACGAGGATGGCCAGGCCGGCGACGGCGACCCAGACCCGGCCCGGACGTTCGCCCAGGCGGCGCACCCGCTCCGGGAGGTCGCCGAGGCCGCCCCCCGCAGGAGCGCCGAGACCCCCTCCCGAGCCGAGGGCAGCGTGCCGGCCGCCCAGCCGCCGAGAGTGCCGCCCGGTCGGGCGCGGTCCGCGGTCCAGCTCGAGCACCCTCGATGGGCCGGCGGGCCGCGGGATCTCCTCCGCGCTCGTCGGATCGGCGGGAAGGTCGCCCCAGGATGCGCCCGCCCCCCAGCCGGAGGTGTGCCTGGCGGGGCCTTCTCCCATCCAGGTGGCGTGCTGCTCGGTGCCGGGGGGATCCATCCGGGCCCGCATCGCGGCGACCACCGGGCCGACCGACTCAGGTGGCGGGGGGCCGCTGTGGGCGGGGGCGGCGACGTCGTTGTCATCCTCCTCGCCGGCATCGGCGGCGGCGCCCACACCACGCATCAGGGCGAGGCGCAGGGCGACCTGGTCGCGAAGTCGGGAGATGAGGGTCGGCCGCACGAGCTGAGGCGGCCCCAGCGGCCGGGGCGGGCGCGCCACCCGATCGATCAGGGGGTCGACGAGGGGGTCGGGAATGTCCGGGTCGGGGTCGCGGAGGCCGGCCTCGACGCCGTAAGAGCCGGCGGTGGAACGTCCGTCGACCTCCGCGAGGGAGGGCGCGTCGTCACGTGGTGCCCAGCTCCAGGGGTCGTCGTCCCCGCCGGCCCTGCTGACGGGGGGCGGCGCGGTGGAGGGGGCGGGCCAGAGGGCGGCGGCGGTGGGTCGCGGCGGCGCCGCCGCCGGAGGGGCCGCGGGGAGCGGTGGTGGGGGTGGGAGCGGGGGGGCCGGCGCGGGCGGGAGGGACGGCGCGGGCGGGAGGGCCGGCGATGACGGGGAAAAGGCGGCCCGGGGAGCGGATGCCGTGCGCCCGCCGTCACCGGGGTCCGCCGGGAGCCGGGGCCCGACGGGGGCGACGTCTCCAGGTGCGGGCTCCCCTTCCTGAGCGGCGGCGCCAGGGTCGGATCGGGGGATGGGAGCGGCGATGGCCGCGTGCCCGATCCGCCGGATGGCGACGCCCTCCAGCGCGACGCTCTCCAGCGGCCAGCCGTCGCCCGAGCCGGGGCCGGGATCCAGGGGGATGGGGTCCGGCGTCGCGCGGGGGGGCGTGGGCGCCGCCTGGCCGTTGAGGTGGATCTCGGCGCTGCCCGCCGGCCACCCCGCCGCCGAGGTCAGAGGGGACACGCCGGGGAGCGTCAGGGAGTCGGTGAAGGGGAGGGTCGGCTGGTTCGCGCCCGGCGGCTCCGCGGTGTCCGCACGCGGCGTCCAGGGGAGGCCATGGCCGCTGCCGGTGCCGGCCACGCCCTGCCAGGGGAGCACGTCCCGGGGCGCGGGAGGGGGCGGCGCGGGGCGTGGCGGCAGCGGATCTCCCGGCCCGAGCAGCCCCAGCTGCTCCATGAAGGCATGGATGGCGCTGTCCGGCACGTGCACACGGCCCAGGGCGCCAAAGCGATCGGTCTCCTCGCGCAGGTAGTCGAGGCCCTTGCGGCAGCGCTCGCAGCCCACCAGGTGCGCCTCGACCTCCGCCCTATGCGCCACGTCCAGCTCGTCGTCGAGGTAGCTGCTCAGGGCGAGCAGGCTGCACTTCATATGGCGATCTCGCGGTAGATGGCGCTGAACTGGCGCCGCGACGCCGCCAGCATGCGCGCAGCAGCCTCGGGTGAGCACTCGAGGGCACGGGCGATCTCCGCGTAGCGCAGCCTGCCGAGGTTGCGCAGCAGCAGCGCCGCGCGGCGCTCGAAGGGGAGGGTCATCAGCGCACGCTTCACGGTGTTCATCCGGCTGGCGACATCCCCACCTCGGAACTCCGTCTCGATGGGGGCCGGACTGCGACGCCAGAGACGGGACGCGCCGCGCGGGCGCGGCGGATAGCGCTCGCCCGTACGGCAGGCGCGGGTCACACCGCGGTACAGGGCCGCCGGACCGTCGACGCGGAGCCGCGCGGGCGGGTACTTGGCGGCGTGGCAGATCCCGGCGGCGGCCAGCTCCACGGCGGAGTCGGCGTCGCCGACCAGATGGGCGGCGTAGGTGATGAGTTCGTCGAGATGCTCGGAGACAAGCTCTGCGAACTCGCCACTGAGGGCTGGGACGTTGAGTGGGGCGTTGATCATGAGTCCACCCGGAGGGTGGCTGGTGGCGTCCGCGCCAGCATACACGGCTGTGGTAGCGCGGTCAAGACGAGCGACGCCCCGCCGAGGTGCTCAGCCCGGCGATGTGACCCCGGCGACAGGGGTATCGGTCGGTATCGTCAGCAACTCGCCGCCCCTGACAAGGCTCGGCGCCAGGAGGCCGGCGGCCGCCCACGCGGCGGCCGGCATCCCGATGTCGGCGACCGTGATCTGGCCGGCGTGACCCCGCCCCACGGCGGTCCAGAGTCCGGCCTTCACGGCGGTGAGGGTGCAGGTCCGGAGCGCCCTGACGGTCGGCGTGCCGGCATCGCCGCTGCTGGCGTCGAGACCGCTGGGGACGTCGACGGCATGGGTGCGCTCCGGGGGCAGCCTCGAGATCGCCTCCGCCTGGGCCGGCCGGGGATCGCCGCGGATGCCGCTGCCCAGCAGGGCGTCGACCACCATCGCCGCGCCATCGACGAGCGGCCCGGGGACGCGGCCGTCGGGGACGACCTCGACGGGCACGCCCAGGGCGCGCAGCGCGGCCAGATGAGCCGCTGCCGGCTCGCCGAGGCGGTCGGGGTCGGCCACCAGCGCGACCCGCACCGGACACCCCCAGGTCGTCAGATGACGGGCCGCCACCAGGCCGTCGCCTCCGTTGTTGCCATGTCCGGCAACAACCAGCACGCCCGTGGGGCGACCTCCGGCCGCGGCGAACAGCCAGCGGGCGACCTGCCAGCCGGCGATCTCCATGAGCTGGAGGACGCCGACGCCGAGAGCGCCGGCGGCCCGGTCGAGGGCCGACTGCTGCTCGGAGGTGAGGTTCCCATAGGCGCTGCGGGCGTCGTCGAGGGGTCCGCTCATCGCAGCTCGACGCTGACGGGAGTGCCCACCCGGATCCCGGCCAGGTCCGCGGCCGGAGCCTCCCGAGCGGCCAGCTCGAGATGCTCGGAGCTGTTCCAGAGCACGGCCAGCCCGGAGTCGATCTCCGCGTAGGTCCGCACCGTGCGGGCGGTTTCACCGCCGGGCCAGGCGAGCCCGGCGGGGTGCCCCTCCCCGACGTCGCTGCGCCGCACCCCGGTGACGCAGTTCCCGAAGTGGTCGACCGACACCACCAGCGACCGCAGCCGGCCGGCCTCGGCGACCGGAGCCAGCTGGTCACGCAGGCGCGGCGCGGCGACCGGCTCGCCGCACGCCTCGAGCGCGCCCCCGGCGGCAAGGCGCGCGGCCACCGGGGCGAAGAGATCCCGGCCGTGGAAGGTCGCCGAGGCGCCGGCGGGGATCGCCAGCCGGACCGCCCGCCGCTCCCGAGACTCGATCCACAGGTACGAGACCAGGCCGGTGTCGGGGGCGACGCAGGTGACCCCGTCGCACTCCACGGCCACCGCCCCCCGGTCGCCGCCGACACCGGGGTCGACGACGGCGCAGAGCACGCTGCCCGGGCCGAAGGCGCGCCCCAGGGACTTGCAGCGGTAGGCGGCGGTGAGGACGTCTCCGGGCGGGACCAGGTGGGTGCCGTCGACGCAGCGCATCCCCGGCGCGACCGACCACGCGGCGGCCCAGAGCTGGGCGGCGTAGCCGTCCTCCAGACCGTAGTCGGTGACGAAGACCAGGATGCCGGACACCGCCCCGCAACGTTAGCAGCGCCGCGGCCGGCCGATCAGCGGTGCGCCCGGCACGAGAGAGGGGCGGCCGGGCACCTGCCCAGCCGCCCCTTCAGAGGCGAATCTCGCTTTCGACTAATAGTCGGGCATGGGCGGCGGCGACTGGCCCTTGTTCTTCTCGGGGATGTCGGTGATGAGCGCCTCGGTGGTGAGCAGCAGCCCGGCGATCGACGCCGCGTTCTGCACCGCCGAGCGGGTGACCTTGGTGGGGTCGATGATCCCGGCCGTGACCATCGTCACGTACTCGCCGGTGGCCGCGTCGAGGCCCTGGCCCTTGGGCAGGCCCTTGACCTTCTCGACGACGACCGAGCCCTCGAGCCCGGCGTTCACCGCGATCTGGCGGAGCGGCTCCTCCAGCGCGCGCCGGAGGATGTTGACCCCGGCCAGCTCGTCGCCCTCGACCTTCACCTTGTCGAGCGCCGCGATGGAGTTGAGGAGGACCACGCCGCCTCCGGGGACGATCCCCTCCTCCACCGCCGCGCGGGTGGCGGACACGGCGTCCTCCATCCGGTGCTTCTTCTCCTTGAGCTCGGTCTCGGTGGCGGCACCGACCTTGATGACGGCCACCCCACCGGAGAGCTTGGCGAGACGCTCCTGGAGCTTCTCCTTGTCCCAGTCGGAGGTCGACTTGTCGATCTCCGCCTTGATCTGCTCGATCCGGCCCTTGATCGCATCCTGGCTGCCCGCGCCCTCGACGACGGTGGTGTCGTCCTTGGTGATGGTCACCCGCCGGGCACGTCCCAGCTGGTTGAGGGTCGCGGAGTCCAGCTTGAGGCCGATCTCCTCGCTGACCACGGTGCCATCGGTGAGGATGGCGATGTCCTGGAGCATCGCCTTGCGCCGGTCACCGAATCCAGGGGCCTTCACGGCCACGGCGTTGAAGGTGCCGCGGAGCTTGTTGACGATGAGCGTGGCGAGCGCCTCGCCCTCGACGTCCTCGGCGATGATGAGCAACGGCTTGCTCATCTGGACGACCTTCTCGAGCAGCGGCAGGAGGTCGGCGACGGCGGAGACCTTGCGGTCGGTGATCAGGATGTAGGGCTCCTCGAGGACCGCCTCCATCCGCTGGGCGTTGGTGACCATGTAGGCGGAGATGTAGCCCTTGTCGAACTGCATCCCCTCGACCAACTCCAGCTCGGTCTCCAGTCCCTTCGACTCCTCGACGGTGATGACCCCGTCCTTGCCGACCTTCTCCATCGCGTTGGCGACGGTCTCGCCGACCGCGGGATCGGCCGCGGAGATCGACGCCACCTGGGCGATCTTCTCCCGCTCGGTCACCGGGATGGACTGGGCCTTGATGGCCTCCACCACGGCGGCGACGCCCTTGTCGATGCCCCGCTTGAGGAGGATGGGGTTGGCGCCCGTGCCGACCTGGCGCAGGCCGGCCTCGATGAGCGCCTGGGCCAGCACCGTCGCGGTGGTGGTGCCGTCGCCGGCGATGTCGTTGGTCTTGGAGGCGACCTCCTTGACCAGCTGGGCGCCCATGTTCGCGAAGGGCTCCTCGAGCTCGATCTCCTTGGCGATGGTCACGCCATCGTTGGTGATCGTCGGGGAGCCGAACTTCTTGTCCAGCACGACGTTGCGGCCCTTGGGGCCGAGGGTGATCTTCACTGCGTTGGCCACGGCGTCGACGCCGCGCTTCAGGGAGGCACGCGCTTCGACGTCATAGGAAAGCTGTTTGGCCATGAACCTCCTCCACCGCCTGCCCGGCGGGCAGGGCTCCTGGAACGATCGGGACGAACCGTCGGCGGTTATCTTAGCACTCGGGGTAGGCGAGTGCTAGCGACCGGCGGCCACGAGTGCCAGCCCACCCCGAGGCCGGCGCGGCTGGATTGGGCGGCCCGGGGCGCCTGGAGCGCATATGATCGCGGCATGCTGGCCGGGCGCCCGCTGATCCGCCGCACCGCGGCGCTGGCCGCCGTGGGCGGCGCCGTCGCGCTCTCCGTGCGCGCCCTCTCCCGGCCTCTTCCCGGAGCCGAGCGGCGGCTGTTCGACTGGGAGGCGGTGCGCCAGGCCGCCCGGGCCCGCTCCGGGCAGCGCGCCGGGCTGCGCCCCGGGGAGGCGGAGCGGCTCGCCGTCCGCTACGAGGCCATCGCCGCCGAGATGGTGCCGTTCATCGCCGAGGTCTGCGGCACCCCGCCGGCCTCCATCCCCCGGCTCACGGTCCTCGACCGCCACGGCTTCATCGACGCCAACCTGGTGATCGTCCGGCGCCTCATCGATCCCGTGGAGGCGCTCCGCGCGGAGACTCCGGAGACGACCCTCACCGCCTTCGGCCGGCGGCTGACCAGCCGTTATGTCGGCGAGGTCCTCGGCTTCATGTCGCAGCGGGTGCTGGGCCAGTACGACCCGGTGCTCATGCTCCCCGGCCCCGCGCTGGCGCCGCCCCCGAGCGGCGGAGGGGCGACCCCTGCCCTCTATCTCGTCGAGCCCAACGTGCTGCTCCTGGAGCGCGGCCAGGACGCGCCGGCGGAGCCACTCCGGCGCTGGTTGATCCTCCACGAGGCCACCCACGCCTGGCAGTTCGAGGCCCACCCCTGGCTGGGCCGGCACATCGGCAGCCTGATGAGAGACCTCTTGGGAGAGGGGCTGGCTCCGCCCGCCAAGCAGGGGCTGGGACCGGAGCTGGTGCGGCGGATGGGGGGAGGCGTGAGCGGCCAGCTCCGCGGCATCGGCCGGCTGCAGGCGGTCATGAGCGTCCTGGAGGGGTACAGCAACCTGGTGATGCATCGGGTGGGACGGGCCCACATCGAGGGCTTCGACGAGCTGGAGGCCGCATTCCGGAGGCGCCAGAAGGAGCGCAATCTCCTCGAGCGCCTGATCCTCGCGGTGACGGGCATCTCGGTCAAGCTGCGCCAGTACGAGGCGGGCGAGCGATTCGCGGAGGCGCTGATCGCCGGCGGCGGCTACCCCCTCCTCAATCGCGTCTGGGAGGGTCCGGAGATGATGCCCTCCATGGTCGAGCTGCGCGCCCCCGACCGCTGGATCGCGCGGGCGCGGAAGAGCGCCTGACCGCCGCCCCGCCGCTCCGGTTGACAGCGTCCGCAGACGGCCGAGAGTCTCCCGGCGTGACCGCCCCGCTCCCCGACACCCCCCGGTACGACCTGGTCCACGCCCGGCCGCGCCCGTGGGAGGACGGCTGTCCCCGGACCGCCTCGCTGCTCCAGCTGGACTTCGACTTCGCGGGATCGTCGCTGCCGCTGGAGACGGCCAGGGACCAGCGCCGTGCCCACGACCGGCATGGGATCACCACGCTGATCGTCCCGGTCCGGTACCGGACGCCCACGATCACCCTCGCTGACGCGACCGACCGGGCCTGGGCCGCGGCCCGCGCGGCGGGCCCTGAGCCGCGGCCCGACCCGCCCCGGTTCCACGCCGACCACCCCATGTTCTTCACGTTCCTGGTCCCGGCGGCGGAGCCGCAGGGGCCGTCCCCAGGGGGTGCCGCCTCGGGGCTCCTGGTCAGCGTGGACAAGTGCGACGGTCACATCTGGAGCGACGAGGAGATGAACGAGTACTTCGCCCTCGTCGGGCCGCGGTGAGATGAGCGGCGGGGCGCCCCGGCGGGTCCTCTGCGCCCCCAACGCCTTCAAGGGGACCCTCACCGCCACGGCCGCCGCCCTGGCCCTGGCCGCGGGGGTGGGCGACGCCGGGGCGGCGGCTCGGGTGCTGGCCATGGCCGACGGAGGTGACGGCACCCTCGACATCCTGCTGGCGGCCTCGCCCTCGGGCCGGGTCGAGCGCTGCACGGTCTGCGGTCCGCTGGGGGGACGGCTGGTGGCGCGGCTCGGCTGGATCGACACCACCACCGCGGTTGTCGAGCTGGCCGAGGCCGCCGGCCTGCGCCGCCTCCGCGGCCGCCTCGACCCACTCCGCGCCACCTCCCGAGGCGCCGGCGAGCTGATCGTCCGGGCCCTCGGCGGCGGCGCCCGCCGGATCCTGGTGGGGCTCGGCGGCTCCGCCTGCACCGATGGCGGAGCGGGCCTGCTGGCGGCCCTCGGGGCCCGGCTGCTCGATGCCGCCGGCCACCCCCTGGGTCTCGGCGGGGGTGCGCTCACGGATCTGGACCGCGCCGACCTCGACGACCTCGATCCGCGACTCCGCGTCTGCCGCGTGGAGGTCGGCGTCGACGTCAACAGCCCGCTGCTGGGGGAGCGGGGGGCGGCGGCCGTCTTCGGCCCCCAGAAGGGGGCCAGCGGTCCCCAGGTGGAGCAGCTCGCCGCCGGGCTGGAGCGCCTCGCCCGGGTGCTCCAGCGTGACGCGCGGATACCGGTGGGACTGCGCGAGCTGGCCGGGGCCGGGGCCGCCGGTGGCACCGGCTACGGGCTGGCCGTGGCGGGGGCGGCGCTCCGACCCGGCGCGGCCCTGGTGGCTGGCGCCGTGGGTCTCGACGAGGCCATCGCGGGGTCGGATCTCGTCGTCACCGGCGAGGGCCGTCTCGACCTCCAGACGGCCGCCGGCAAGGCACCGATGGAGGTGTCCAGGCGGTCAGCCCGGCTGGGCGTCGCCTGCGTGGCGGTGGCCGGAGAGGTGCAGGCCGACCCCGGCGGCTTTCGTCGCGTCATCTCGCTGGCCGATCTGGCCGGCCCGGGAGAGGATCCCCGCCGCATGCCACGGCGCCTGCTCCGGCGGGCGGGTGCGCGGATCGTCCGCGAGATGCTGCCGGGCTGAGCCCCGCGCCGAGTCCCCGCGATCCGTCACCAGATCGGGCTCAGCCACTCCATGTACTTGGGGTTGGCCCCCCTGACGATGCCGTTGAAGAGGTCCTGAACCCGCAGGGTGAGCGGCCCGGGCTCGCCGTCGCCGACCGTGCGCCGGTCGACCTCCACCACAGGCGCCACCTGGGCGCCGGTCCCGCACATGAAGACCTCGTCGGCGATGTAGAGCTCGCTCCGGCCGACCGATCGCTCCACCACGTCGAGTCCCATCTCCTCGCGGAAGATGTGGATGATCCCCTGGCGGGTGATCCCCTCCAGGATGTTGTCCGCCGGCGCGGGGGTCGAGATCACCCCACCGCGGATGAGGAAGATGTTCTCCCCGCTGCCCTCGCAGACGTGCCCCGAGCCGGTCAGCATGATGGCCTCGTCGAAGCCGGCCTGGAGCGCCTCGGACTTGGCGAGCGCGCTGTTGATGTAGATGCCGGTGCACTTGGTCCGGGGCGGGGCCATGCTCTCGTCGATCCGCCGCCACGAGGAGACCATGCAGCGCATCCCCCCGGTGGGGACGTAGTCCCCCATAGGGGCGGTGGCGATGGCGAAGCTGTCGGGCATGTCGTGGAGGCGGAAGCCGATCGTCTCCGCCGACTTGAAGATGAGCGGGCGGATGTAGGTCGTCTCCCGGCTGCCGTTGCGGCGGAGCAGCTCGTGGGTGACCTCGCACAGCTCCTCGACGCCGAGGGGGACGCGCATCTGGAGCGCCCGCGCGTTCTGGTGGAAGCGCCGGTAGTGCTCGGGGAACCAGAGGCCGAAGAGCTGCTCGCGCTCCGCGCTCCAGTACGCCCGGATGCCCTCGAAGACGCCGGTCCCGTAGTTGAGACCCTGCGTGAGGACGCCGATCCGGGCGTCGCGATAGCGGCGGAATTCGCCGTCGAAGTAGATCCAGGAGTCGTCGCGGCGGGCGTCGGCTTCGGTGGCGGCCGGGTAGGCGGTCTGGGTCATGCGCGCAGGTTACACCCGGCACCGGGGACCAGGGCTGAGCGCCTCGCCGCCGGCCGCCGGATGGCGCGACGCGCCGGTCAGCGGGCCAGGCGGGGGAGCAGTGCCGCGGCGGCGAGCACGCCGGCCACCACGGCGACCGCCAGCACGCCGAAGTCGAAGGCGAGCGCGGTGGGAATGCCGAGCAGCATCCCCCGCAGGGCGTCCACCTCGTAGCTCATCGGGTTGGCCGCGCTCAGCCCCTGCAGCCATCCCGGCATGACCTTGACCGGGTAGAGGGCGTTGGAGGCGAAGAAGAGCGGCATGGTGATGGCCTGGCCCACTCCCATCAGGCGCTCGCGGTGGAGGACGATCCCGGCGATGCTCATGGAGAGGCAGGAGAAGAAGGCGGCCCCCAGCACCACCGCCGCGGCGACACCGAGCAGGTGGAGCGGGTTCCAGTCGAAGCGGATCCCGAGGATCGCCGAGAGCGCCAGGATGACCACCACCTGGGAGACCGAGCGCACACCGGCCGCGAAGGCCTTGCCGCTGATCAGCGCCAGCCGCGGCGTCGGGGTCGCCATCAGCTTGGTGAGGATCCCGGAGTCGCGCTCCCAGATGATCTGGATGCCGAAGAAGATGGCGATGAACAGAGCCGACTGGGCCATGATCCCGGGCGAGAGGTAGGCGAGGTAGGAGATCCCGTCGGGGACGGGGATGACGTGAAGGCGGCTGAATGTCTCCCCGAAGATGAGCAGCCAGAGCACCGGCTGGACCGCCCGTGTATACAGCTCGGTCCGGTCGTGCCGGATCTTGCGCAGCTCCACCAGCCAGAAGGTGAGGATGCGGCTGGGGTAGAGCCGCCACCAGGGCGGCATGACCGTCCCGGGAGCGCGCAGGTCAGCCGAGACGCCCGGCAGTGCGACGTGTGCGGCGGACATCGCGGCCTCCTCCTGTCAACTCCTCGTCCTCGATGGCGGCGCCGACGTGGTGGCGGAAGACGTCGTCGAGGGTCGCCCCCGGCCCCAGGGCGGCCTTGAGCTCGGCGGGCGTGCCCTCGGCGCGGATGCGGCCGTGGTGCATGAGCGCGATGCGCTCGCAGAGCACGTCCGCCTCCTCCATGTAGTGGGTGGTGAGGAGCACGGTCATCCCGGTCTCCTCACGGAGCTCGTGAACCCTCTCCCAGACGTCCCCCCGGGCCAGGGGGTCGAGCCCGATGGTGGGCTCGTCGAGAACGAGCAGCGCGGGCCGGTTGACCAGCGCCTGCGCCAGCTCCAGGCGGCGGACCATGCCTCCGGAGTAGGTCCCGACCAGGCGGTCACGGACGTCGTCCAGCCCCATCGCCGCCAGCACCTCACGCGCCCGCTCGCGCCGTTCCCGGCGGGGGAGGTCGAAGAGGCGGGCGAAGAGCCAGACGTTCTCGTACCCGCTGAGCTGGAAGTCGGCCGAGAGCTGCTGGGGCAGGTAGCCGATCAGGTGGCGCACCAGCATCGCCTCGCGGCGGGTGTCGTGCCCGAAGACACGCATCGCGCCGGAGTCGGCCCGGATCAGGGTGGTGAGCACACGGATCGTGGTCGTCTTGCCGGCGCCGTTGGGCCCCAGGAGGCCGAAGACCTCGCCCGGAGCGATCCCGAACGAGATGCCGTCGACGGCGGTCACGGGCCCGAAGCTCACCCGGAGGTCGGAGCAGGCAACCGGGAGAGCGGCGGAACTCTGGGGGGTCACGGCGGGCGGAGCGACCTCAACCGGCACGTGCGGCCTCCGCCGGGAGCGTGAACGGGCCGTCCGCTCGCGCCGCTGCCGGCGCCGCGACGGCCGCGGTCGACGCCGCCTCCAGGGAGAGGGCGATGCTTTCCAGCAGGAGGAGGGCTCGCGCCAGCGTCTGGCGCTCGTGGCCGTCCAGCTCCACGAGTCGCGTGGCGAGGAGGTCGCTGCGCAGGTCGCGCCGGCGCTGGAGCAGCTGCTCGGCCGCTGGACTGAGGTGGAGGTGCGTCACCCTGGCGTCGGCGGGGTCGGCGCTGCGCTCGAGCAGGCCCGCGTCCGCGAGCTGGTGGATCAGGGTGCTCACCGTGTTGGAGGCCAGCCCCAGCTCGACCGCGACGTCGTGCACCCGCAGTCCCGGCCGCCGGTGCAGAAGGCGGACGATCTCCAGCTGAGCCTCGGCCAGCGCATCGGCGCCGCTGCCGGCGCGCACCTGGCGGTTGAGCGAACGGCGCAGCCTGCCCATGGTGCGGGCGAGACCGCCGGCGAGGGCATCGAGGTCGGGGGGGGGCTCCTCCACGGGCCGATGCTATCACATCTGTCGCAGACAGATATACAACTCACCCCCCGGGCGGCCGCCCGATCGAGCCGGGGCATTCGCATCGCCCGCACCTGGAGCGGATGCACCGGATGACCCACTTCGTACCGGGGCGGTGTCGCCTCGGTGACGAGGTCGTGACCCGGCGTCCAAGACATGCGGATTAGAGCGGACTAGCCTGATGTCAGCCATGTCCAGCCCCGCACCCAGCTCCGGTCCGCGCGGGCTGCTCCCGCCCGCGGGAGGCCGCCGCCGTGGCTTGCACCCTGAACCGCCGCGCGCGGACCTCACCACCCGCCAGCAGGCGTTGATAGAGCTGGATGCCATCCTGGGCCAGATCGCCGTGGCGGCCGCGGAACGAGGACTCCGCCTGAGCGCGGCCAACGCGGGCGCCCACGATCCCGCGGCGTTCGGCGGCGAGTTCCGGGCGCTGCGCGCCGACGCCGACCAGATCGCCCGGCAGGTGGCGCGCTGCGCACGCCTGCTGTGCGGGGCCGACGCTGCCGCCGTCGAGGTCAGGGTTGGCGGGGAGTCGGTCCACCGGGCCGGCGCGGGCGCCGGGGCGGCCCGGATCACCCGGGACGGCACCGTCCCCAACCGGGCGTGGCGGTCTCCCGCGTTCACCACGCTCCGGTCCTGCGAGGACACCGAGACCGATACGCGGGTGCATCGAGACGCATGCAGCCGGATGCGGGCACGTTCGTTGATGACCATGCCGCTTCGCTACCGAGGCCAACCCATGGGAGCGATCACGGTGATCTCGTCGCGGCCCCGCGTCTTCGGCGAGGAGGAGGCCGCGTTCCTGCGGCTGCTCGCCCGCCGGGTGACGGCGTCGGTGATGCGACTTCACCTCATCGGAGAGCTCCGCAAGCTCGACCTGGAGCACGTCACCGCCCTGGTCGGCAGCGAATCGATCTTCCGTCAGCTCTTCTATCAGAACCCCCAGCCGATGTGGGTGATCGACACGGAGACGCAGCGGTTTCTGGCGGTGAACGACGCGGCCGTCGTCAAGTACGGGTACTCGGCCAAGGAGTTCGAGACGATGACCGCGGCCGTCATCCGCCGCGACGCCGCCAAGTGGGCCGCCGACCTCAGTCGCGCCCAGGCGGGGGTGGGAACGCTCAAGGCCCGCCACCGCCTGCGAGACGGCCGCCTGATCGACGTGGAGATCACCACGGGGCCCCAGGAGTTCAACGGCCGTCCCGCCATCCTCTCGTCCATCAGCGACGTCACCGAGCGCAACCGGCTGGAGCGCGAGCTCCGGGCGGGCGCCTTCCGCGACCCGCTCACCGGGCGCGCCAACCGGGCGCTCTTCTCGGAACGGGTCATGCACGCGCTGACCCGGACCCAGCGCCACGGAGCGGTCGTCGCCGTCCTCTTCATCGACGTCGACAACTTCAAGGCGATCAACGACAGCATGGGATACACCACCGGGGACGCCGTGCTCCAGGCGGTGGCGGACCGGCTGGCGCTGACACTGCGCCCCGGCGACACGGTGGCGCGTCTGAGCGCCGACGAGTTCGGCGTGCTCCTCGAGGACGCCGGCGACGAGAGCCGCGCCGTCGAGGTGGCGGAGCGGCTCGGCGATTCCTTTGCCGCACCGCTCGAGTACCCGGGGGGGCAGCTGACCATCGGGCTGAGCATCGGCGTCGCCGTCTCGTCCACCTCCGGAGCGGACGTCGTCGCGCTGCTCCGGGACGCGGAGCTGGCGATGCAGTCCGCCAAGCGGGGCGGCCGGGGTCGGGTCGCGGTCTTCGCGCCCGGCATGCACACCTCGGCGATGGACCGGCTGAGCCTGGACCAGGACCTCCGCCACGCCGTCGACCGGGGCGAGCTGCGCGTCTACTACCAGCCGCTCATCTCCATGGCGAACGGCGCTGTGGTGGGCTGCGAGGCGCTGGTGCGCTGGCAGCATCCCATCCGCGGCCTGGTCCCGCCGGACAGCTTCATCCCGCTCGCCGAGGAGACCGGCCTGATCGACGCCATCGACACCTGGGTGCTCCGGACGGCGTGTGCGCAGGTCGCGGCCTGGCGCGCAAACGGCCATCCCGATCTCTTCGTGGCCGCCAACGTCTCCGGTCGCGAGCTGGGCCGGGGCGACCTGGTGGACCGCATCGAGGCGGTGGTCTTCGAGAGCGGCCTTCCGCCCGAACGCCTGGAGGTGGAGATCACCGAGACGACGGCGGCGGCGCAGACGAGCGAAACCCTCGAGGAGCTGCGCCAGCTGCGCCGGGCCGGCATCAGCGTCGCCATCGACGACTTCGGCACCGGCTACTCCAGCCTCAACAAGCTGGCCACCTTCCCGGTCGACCGGCTGAAGATCGACCGCTCCTTCCTCAGCACCATCAGGGGCGAGCAGGACGACGACCCGCTGGTGGCGGCGATGATCGGGCTCGCCCACCGGCTCGGCCTCCAGGTGACCGCCGAGGGGGTGGAGACCCCGGCCCAGCTCGCCTTCCTGCGCCGCTGCGGCTGCGACCTGCTCCAGGGCTACCTGTTCAGCCCGCCCGTCCCGGCCGACCGCTTCGAGGAGCTGCTGGCACAGGTACCCCAATCCCTCGGGGCCGCCTGATCAGAGCTCAGCGGCTGATCCGGGCGATGATCTCCACCAGGTCGTCGGGGGCCGCACCCTTCACCACATAGTCGGAGGCCCCGGCGCGGCGCATGCGGCGCATCGTCTCCTGGTCGTCCCAGGCGGAGAGGGCCACGATGCGGGTCCCGGGCGAGGCGGAGCGGATGCCCTCGGCAGCCCGCACCCCACCCCCTCCGGGCATCTTGACGTCGAGGATGGCCACGTCGGGGCGGTGGACGCCGGCCAGGTCGATGGCGCTCTCCGGGTCGGCGGCGAGCCCCACCACCAGGTAGCCGGGCTCGCTGCCCAGCATGTCCCCCAGCGCCCCGCGCATGGAGGCGTTGTCGTCGGCGATGAGGATCCGGACGGTCACGACGCCGTGCTTCCCGTGAGGGCCGCCCCGCAACCGTCACCCGGCCCCGGAGGCGGGCTGTCGCCGGCCAGGAGACGGCTGCCCACCAGGTAACGGACGGTGGTCCCCACCCCCGGCCGGCTCTCCACGCTGAACCAGCCCGCGCTCTGCTCGGCACGCTCGCGCATCACCAGCAGGCCGAGGTGACCGGGGGGGGCCGGCTGGGGACCGGAGGCGTCGAAGCCGCCGCCGTCGTCGGCGATCTCCACCATGACCCCTCCGTCGTGCTCGCTGAGGGTGACGTCGATCCGGCTGGCCTGGGCGTGCTTGCAGACGTTGGAAACCGCCTCCTGGGCGATCCGGTAGACGACCGTGCGCGCATCGGGCTCGGGCTCGCGGCGGAGGCGGTCATCCAGCGAGTACTCGAGACCCGCCTCGTCCGCGATCTGGGCGAGGAAGGCCTGGAGCGCCGCGCCGACGCCGTGGGCCTCGAGGGCCGGCGGCCGGAGCATGAACATCAGGTGGCGAAGCCGGGTGATCGCCTGGCGGACGTCGTGCTCGAGGTTGAGCACGAGGGGATCGAGGGCGGCCTCGCCGAGCCGGCGCCGCAGGGTGGCGAGGCGGAGCGCGACCGCGGTCATGACCTGGACCGAGTCGTCGTGGATGTCGTCGGCGATCCGCCGCCGCTCCTCCTCCTGCGCCTGGACCACATGGGCGAGCAGCCGGCTGCGGTCCTCGGCGCTCTTGCGCAGCTCGCCGACCGAGAGGCGGAGCTGAGCCTGCACCCGGGCTCGCTCGCCGGCCAGCGCGAAGAGGTTGGCCAGGCTTCGGGCAAACGCGATGTCCTCCTCGGAGTACGCGATCTGCCGCCGCGATGCCGCCAGCAGCACCCCGGCCATGCGTGGCCCGGTACGGATGGGCACGATCAGCGCGCTGGGAGGAACGGGCGGCTCCGGCACTCGGGCGGTCGAGGCGGTGGCCTCGCCGGCACCGGGCCGGATCAGGGGCTCGCCGCTGCGCAGGACCGCCGAGCAATCGGCGTCCGCCCAGGCCAGCTCGGCAGCCAGCTCCTCGGCTGGGCACCCGACCGCGGCCGCGGGGTGAAGCCCCTCGGGTCCACGCTCCAGGATCACCACCAGGTCGGCGGTCAGGTTGGCCGCCGCCGCCTGGCAGGTGGCCTCGGCCAGCTCCGCCAGGTCCTCCCCCCCGCCCAGCGCGCTCTGCCCGAGGCCGGCCACGGCGGCCTGCTGCCGGAGGCGGCGCTCGGCCAGGACGGCCACCCGCTGCCTGCGTTCGATCGAGGCGAGGACGCGGCGACACCGGCCAGCGAGGGAGCCACCGTCGCGTCGAACCGGCCGCGGGCCCTCGCCGCCACCAGGACCTGGCTGACCCCGTGCCGGCCCAGACCGGCCGCCACCGCCGTGCGCTGACCGCTCAGGTGGAGCAGGGCAGAGATCGAGCCGGCTCCCCTCCCCACCCGCGCGGTGAGCTGGACGTGCTCGGCATCCACCAGATGGAGGTCGGCCGAAGCGCCGACCAGTCCGTCGGGAGGATGGCCGAGGCCGACGTGCTGGAGCACGGAGATCTCGCGATCGGACGGCGCCACACCGATGAGGGCGACGGCGTCGGCGCCGCAGCGCTGGGCCACGGCGGAGAGGATCTGCTCACGGACGCTCTCGGGGCTGCCCTCGGCGAGCGCCAGCAGGGCCGCCTCAGCGACGAGGGGGTCCACCCCCACGTCCGCCGGGGGCGAGCCCCGGATGGCCGCCCCGGCGCCGGGTACCTCGGTCGTGCCCCTCCGATCCCTAGCCGATGACATGGAGGTTCCATACCACCGCTGCGACTCCGACCAGGGTGGCGAGCACTGCGAGGGCCCGGGCGCTGCGGCCCCGCAGCCTGGCCATGTTGAACACGACCACGGTGGCGATCACGACCTTCTCGACGAGCAGCCCCCCCACGCCCCAGCGCCCGATCACGGCAGCGCTCAGGGGATTGGCCTCCGCCCAGTTGCTGGAGAGGGCGAGGACGGTCGAGGCAGCGTCCGCAAGCTGAGAGACGGCGACAGCCCAGGCCAGCCAGGCGAGGACCTGGTCGGCGGCGAGGGCCCGGAGGTCGCGGAGCAGCCCGTCCCGGTAGGCGGCGAGGTCGCCGCGGCAGCTCGCCAGCAGCCGGGAGACGAAGCCGGCCCTCCGGCGGGGAAGGCTGACAGTGCTGATCACGTCCGGTCCTCGGGTGGATGAGGGGTACGCCACCATGGTCGTCTCACCTGGGTGGCGCGGCCAGACGCGGACTGCCGCAATTCCTGTGGTGTGGGTGCACTAGGGGTGTTCGCCGCCGGACCGACCTGAGCCAGCGCGCCGTCCCACACTGGTGACGAGGATGCAACGGGCGTCCAACTCGGACACACTGACGTGACAGTCCGAAGAAGACGGCCGCCGCGATCCGGCCCCCCGCCGAAGAATGGGCGTCGAGAGGCGTCACGCCTCGAAACCGAGGAGATCCCCGTGCAGGGTGCGCTGCCCCGAACCATTCGGGTGTTCATCATCGACGACCATCGGATGTTCACCCAGGCGGTGTCGGCGGCGCTCTCCGAGGAGCCGGACATGGAGGTGGTCGAGGCCGTCGACACCCTGGCCGCCGCGCGGCAACGGCTGGAGGCCGTGGAGGTGGACGTCATCCTCCTCGACCAGCGCCTCCCCGATGGCCAGGGAACCCACGCGGCCGCCGAGCTGCGCGCCCTCCGCCCCGGCGCCAAGGTGGTGCTGGTCACGGCCGCGATGGAGCCGAGCGTGCTCAGCGAGGCGCTGGCCGCCGGCTGCGCCGGTTACGTCACCAAGGGGGACAGCATCGACGCGCTCGCCGCGGCGGTTCGGGCCGCGGCCTCCGGCGCCACCCCGGTGTCACCGGCGATGCTCAACCGGCTGACCAGCACCGACGGTGGCAACCCCAACCTGACCGAACCGCTGACCCCGCGGGAGACCGCGGTGCTGCTCTTCCTCGCCGACGGAATGAGCAACGACGAGATCAGCAAGCGCCTGTTCATCAGCATTCACACGCTGCGCAATCACATCCAGAGCATCATCGGCAAGCTCGGAGCCCATTCCAAGCTGGAGGCGGTCTCGATCGCCATCCGCGAAGGCCTGATCACCGCCCCCGGCGCCGACTACTGAGGGCGACGGAGCGAGGAGCGGGAGCCGAAGGCTTTCGCTCCGCGCGGAGGACCCCTCAGTACCGTGTACTGAGGGCGACGGAGCGAGGAGCGGGAGCCACAGGCTTTCGCTTCGCGCGGAGGACCGCCAGCACACGGTACTGAGGGGTCCTCCACACCCGCCTAGCTCGCGTACGGCAGCCTCATCACGATGGTGGTGCCCCGCCCGAGGGTCGAGTTCACCTCGAGCAGCCCGCCTGCATCCTGGACCCGCTGCCGGACCAGCAGCAGCCCCATGTGACCGTGGCGCTGCCGGTCGGCGAGCGCCGCCACGTCGAAGCCCTGTCCGTCGTCGCTCATGCGCATCCAGAGCCCGTCGTGATCCTGGCCGACGCTCAGATCGACGTGGTGGGCGGCGGCGTGCCGGGCGGTGTTGCGGACCAGCTCCTGGGCAACGCGATGGACGAGACTGCGGGTCCGCGCGTCGCAGTCCAGCTCGCCGACGGAGATGTCCACATGAACGCCGTTGTCGGCGAGCGGGACCAGGAGGGCGCTCAGAGCGCCGGTCAGGCCGCCGCTGTCGATCTCGTCCCCGGCGAGGGCGCCCATCAGGCCCCGGAGATCGGTTGTGACCGCCTGGAGGTCGACGGTGATCCGGTCGAGACCGTCGATCGCCGCACCGACCCGCTCCGGCGACTGCCCCCCCTCGCGACGCAGGCCGCGGGCCAGGGTGGCGGTCCGGAGGGTGACGGCACTGACCAGCTGGATGACCCCGTCGTGGAGATCGGCGGCGAGCTGGCGGCGCTCGCGGTCGGAGGCGACCAGGGCCTGATGGAGGAGCTCCTCACGCTCCGCGGAGAGTTCCGCCTCCCTGTCGGCGGAGAGCGTCGCCTGGCGCCACCAACGGCTCGTCCGGCTTCCCGCCAGGCTCGTGAGGCGAAGCTGGAGGGGGAGCACCACCAGGGCGACGGATAGAAGCGCGCCGCCCAGGCCGAGGGCCACCAGGTCCACCCAGGAGGTCGCGTGGAGGGCTTCCACGCCGGCCGCCACCAGGGGCACCACCACCAGGCTCGACCCGAGGGCAGCGGCGGGAAGCACCCACCGCGCCCCCCGGGGAGCGGCCCCCAGGCCGGCCGGGAGCGTGTCCGGGCCCTCGCCCTCGGGTCGGGGGGCGCCCGACGGCGACGCAGGAGCGCGAGCCCCCCGATCTGCCGCCAGTTGCATCGGCACCGCCCAGGCTACCTGGGCGCGGTAACGAACGGGGCAGATCCCGGTCGCAAAGCGCTATGGATGCGGCGACGCAGCGACCGCGAGCGGGTGACCGTGGCTGCCCGTCAGCGGCGCGGTGGCGACCGGCATCCCCAGGTCGGCGAGCATGGCGAGGTCCAGCTCGGCGCTCCGCCCCAGGGTGGTCAGGTAGTTGCCGACGATGAGCCCATTGGCCCCGGCGAGCATGCCGTAGGCCTGGAGGTCGCGGAGCACCAGCTCCCGGCCGCCGGCGTAGCGGACCACCGCGCTGGGGTTGACGAGCCGCATCATCGCGGTGCAGCGGAGGGCGTCGAGGGGGCGGAGCGGCTCCGCGTCCCCCAGCGGGGTCCCCGGCCGCGGGTCGAGGAAGTTGCAGGGGATCTCGCGGGTGCCGAGGTCACGCAGCGCGAAGGCGAGGTCCAGGCGGTCGGACCAGGTCTCCCCCATCCCGAAGATGCCCCCGCTGCAGAGCTCCATCCCGGCCGCGATCACCCGCCGGCAGGTGGCCTGGCGATCCTCAAAGGTGTGGGTGGAGCAGATCCTGGGGAAGAAGCGGGGACCGGCCTCCAGGTTGTGGTTGTAGCGGTGGATGCCGGCAGCGGCGAGCTGCTCGGCCTGGCCGTCGGCGAGCAGCCCCAGCGAGGCGTCGACCTCGATGTCGACCTCGGCGCGGATCGCCCGGGCCGCCTCGCAGACCTGGTCGAGCAGCCGCCGGCTGGGACCGCGCACGGCCACGACGATGCAGAACTCGGTGCTCCCCAGCGCCCGTGTGTGCCGGGCGAGCTCCACCAGCCGGGAGGTGGCCAGCAGCGGATGACGGGCGACGTCGGTCGTGTAGCGCGCCGACTGGGAGCAGAAGGTGCAGTCCTCGGGACAGCCACCGGTCTTGGCGGAGATGATGGATTCGACCTCCACTGCCGGGCCCATCCTGTGCGTGCGCACACGGTGGGCCAATCCGATCAGCTGGGGGAGCTCGCCGTCGTCCAGCCGGAGGAGATCCTCGACGAGGTCACGGTCGATGTCATGCCCCTCCTCGATCAGCCGGGTGGCGGCCAGCTCGAGGGGGGCGGGAAGTGGCGGCATTGCGGCGAGGATACGAGAAGCGTGTGTCGGGAGCGTCACAGAACGCGGAACCGCGCGGCTCGGATCGAGGGTCCGCCCTACCCTGGCCTTCGAGAAGCGGGTCAAGGATGAGTGGGATGGCAGTAGCGAACCTGGCATTGGTGTCCCTTGTCGACGTCCGGGCCGCGCCCCGGGCGACCCCGGTGGCGGCCTGCCGGACCCGCGGGTGCACGGTCCCCGGCTCCCTGGAGTGCGCCTACGTCGACAGTCGCGGCCACGCCTGCGGGACCCGCTGGTGCCCTCGCCACCTGCAGCGGATCGGGGCCGCCGGCTACTGCCGGCGTCACGCCAGCACGGTGGCCGCCCTGGGCGGCAAGGCCGACGACCCCCGGGCACTCCCCGCGGTCGACTATCGCGGCGCCTCTCTGGTGAGCTGGATCTGCGCGGAGGGGCACGCGCCCCTGCAGGAGGCCGTGCTCGCCGGGCTGCGGCCGGGAGAGGTCGTCTTCCAGGAGCGCTCGGTGAACGTGGCCCGGGTCGCCGGGGGCCAGCGGCGCTGGAAGCAGGGCTGGCGGATCGGCACGCAGGCCGGGATCACGGGCAAGGTCCTCATCGGCGTCGACGAGAGCGACGACTCCCTGGTCTTCCTCCAGGTGGACGAACGGGTGGTGGCGACCGGAGTGCCCCCCTGGGTCACCCGCCGGCTCGCCAACCAGCGCGTCTCGCCAGAGGTGGACCAGGCCGACCGGGCGAAGTTCTACGGCTTCCTGGTCGACCACATCCGGGTCGCCCTGGCCGCCCGCGGCTGAGCCCGGCCCCTCGCCCTAGGGTCCGGGAGGGGCGGTGGCCGGGCAGGCGGTGGTCACCAGCGCGATCAGCTCGCCGGGAGTGAGGGTCGCGACCTCCAGGCGGCGGCCGCTGCGCAGCCAGCCGGCCTCCATCGGGGTGAGGTCCGCCTCCACTCCCGCGGGCAGCCGGGCGGGAGCCCCCTCGATCACCTGCAACCCGGCGTCGGAGGCGGGGGGTCGGAGGCCCGCGTCCACCACGGCAACGGCCCCCGCCTCGCGCAGTGCCGGGGCGACGGCGCAGCCGGAGGGGCCCGCGTCGTGGACCGCCACCAGGGGCCGGCGGCAGAGTGCCGGGGCAAGGGTGTCACCGGCGCCGAGCAGCCCGGCCAGGTCGACGACCCCCACGCCCTGGGGGAGGCGAGCGGCATTGGCGGCCAGGACGTCGGCCGTCTCCCGGCGGTCGCAGACGATCAGCGGAGTGGAGGCGGCGCCCTCGGATTCGGATACCAGGGGCGCCGACGACCCGGCCACGGATTCGGTCTCCGGGGGCGCCGAAGCCCCGGCGACCGACGACGACCCCAGATCGATCATCGCCGCGAACGCCTCGGGGCGGTCGTGGCGAGCCTCCTCCAGGGGCCCGGAGACGAAGCCGTCGTAGCTGTCCGCCAGCACCCGGCTCGCCCCGGCACTCCGCCGCGCCCGGCCGCGCTCGACGGCGCCGTTCAGGGGGGCGGCGAGCAGCAGCACCACCCCGATCACGGCGAGGATGAGGGAGAGCGGAAAGCTGTGGACCCAGAGGACCGCGCCGGCGAGGACGATCAGGATCGCCCCCAGACCGATGAAGCCACGGGTTATCGAGGCGGGGGGCCGCTCCACCGCCCGGCACGCCGCGTAGTACAGCTGGCGCGCGCTGTAGCGATGACCGTCGGCGCCGAGACGCCGCGCCTCCCCCACCAGGACGTCGGTCGTGATCGGGAGGAGCACCGGCCGAGTGTGCCATGCGCCGCCACCCGGGGCGGCGACCGTCGCACCTCCGCGACCGCCTCCTGAGCCTAGGCGGCCGCCGGGGCGGCGCGGACGTGCGTGGCGAAGAAGGCCAGGGTGCGTTCCCAGGCGTCGGCCGAGGCGGCGGCGTCGTGAGCCTTGCCCTGGTCGTTGAAGAACGAATGGCGCGCGCCCGGGTAGATCTTGATGTCGTGGACCACGCCGTACTCGGTGAGGCGGGCGTCGAGCCGGCGCGCCCCGCGCGCGGTGAAGTCCCGGCCCGGGTAGCTGCCGACCACGGGGCAGAGGCGGCGGGCGGCGCTGCGCGGTCGTGGGTTCATCCCATAGAAGGGGGCGACCGCCCGCAGCCGCCCGTCCCGGCACCCCCAGGCGAGAGCCAGGGCCCCTCCCATGCAGAAGCCGATGACGCCGATGCGATCGCCGTCCACCTCGGGCTGGGCGATCAGGAAGTCCGCGGACGCGCGCAGGTCCGGGATCGCGAACGGCTCGGCTCCCAGCAGCGCAGCGCCCATCAGCCGGGCCATGCAGATCACCTGGTTGCGCCCGTTGAAGAGGTCCATCGCGAGCGCCGCATACCCCTCTCTGGCGAAGCGCTCGGTGATGTCGCGGATGTTGTCGTTGAGCCCGTAGACCTCGTGGATGACGAGCACGCCGGGGTGGGGCCCGGGTCCGTCAGGCAGTGCCAGGCAGCCGCGAAGGCTGGAGCCGGCCGAGGCGATGACGACGTCCCGAGCACTCATGGGTGACGCGCGGAGAGTACGCCGTCGGCGGGACGGCGCGGGCGCGGATGTGGTCTGATGGCCGCCACAGATGGCCAGAGCGCACCACGGCGACGCCGCCCACTTCGACGAGTGGGCGGCCACCTATGACCGGAGCCGGGGGCAGTTCCTGTTCGGCAGGATCCACCGCCGGGTGATCGCGGCGCTGGCCACGGGGAGGGCCGCCCCCCGCTCCATCGCCGACATCGGCTGCGGCACCGGCCGGCTCCTGGAGGTGCTGCACCGCCACCTGCCCGAGGCCGTCCTGGTGGGGATCGATGCCTCCGCGCCGATGATCGAGGTGGCACGCCACCGCTTCGAGGGCGAGCCCCGGGTCCGCCTGGAGGTCGCCGGTGCCGACCACCTGCCCCTCGACGACGCCAGCGTCGACGTCGTGACCACGACGATGTCCTTCCATCACTGGGAGCACCAGGACGCGTCGCTCCGCGAGGTGGCTCGGGTGCTCGCGCCCGGTGGCCGCCTGGTCCTCGCCGACGTGCTCGGCATCGGCTTCTTCGGGCGGCTGATCCGGCCCCGGGGGCGCCGCCACGGCGCCGGCTATCGGGACCAGGCGGAGCTCGCCCAGCTCCTGCGGGATGCCGGGTTCAGCTCCTGGAGGCGGCGCCGGATCTGGCCCACCGTCCCGATCTTCGTGGTGGAGGCCCGGCGGCCCGCACGCCCCTGAGCCGAGGGCCGGGAGAGCGGCCACGGCGCGGCCGATCGGGTGGTGCGGGCGGGCTCCCCACGCCGGGTCGGGCGCGAGGAGCCCGCGACGCGGGCTCGCCCTCGAGGTGGTCCGTGTCTGAGGAGGACTGAGGAGGACCGGGAAGGCCGGGCAGGGTCAGGATCACATCCGGCCGGGGAGCCGATCCCGCGGGCGACGGCCTCGTCACCAAGCTGCGGCCGGGGGCGCACCCCGGGGCGTACGCTGCGGTGATGGCGAGCAGAGAGGCGATCGGCGGCGGGCGCGAGTTCCGCAGCTACGAGGAGTACTTCCCCTTCTACGTCAGCCAGCACAGCCGGCCGGAGACCCGGTGGCTCCACTTCGCGGGCGTGCACCTCGGGGCACTGGCGGCCTCCGCTGCTCTGGTGGCGCGGCGCCCCGCCGGCATCCTCGCCCTCCCCGTCCTCGGCTACGGGCTGGCCTGGTGCAGCCACTTCGCGATCGAGAAGAACCGGCCGGCCACCTTCGGGCACCCGCTCTGGAGCCTGCGCGGGGACCTGCAGATGATCTCGATGATGTGGCAGGGCCGGGACGACGAGCTGACCCGGATCGCCCGTGACCAGACGACCATCGTCCTCGAGGTGGACGGGCCGGCCAAGGGCGACTAGCCGGGCGTCGGGGGCGCCAGGACCGGCGGGTTTCCCATCGCCCTGCCGGAGCCGGGCCGACGGGGCGGCCACGGCGAGGGTGGGTCAGACGGTCACGGCCGGGAGCACGTGGACGTCGGCGCCCGGAGCGCGACGCAGCAGCTCGTGAAGCACGGTGCGGCGCCGGCGGCCGGCCCTGCGCCGCCCCAGGATGATCTCCGTCACCAGGTTCTCGCGCGCGTAGTCGGCGACCGCACGCCCCACCGGTGACCCGGTCAGCGTGACCAGTTGAACGCCCATCTCGTGAGCCACCTGCGTGTAGTGGGCGAGCGCGGCCGCCCCGCGCGTCGACGGGGTGTGAGCCTGAACGGTCGCGATCACGTACTCGCCGTCGAGCAGCGCCGCGTGGCCCGCGGCGACGCGCACGATCGCATCCATCCCGGGGTGCGGGGGGACGCAGGCCAGCACCCGCGGTCGGATCTCCGACGGCCGGTCGGCGCGCCTCTCCCGGAGGTAGGCGCCCAGCTGCTGGTCCGCGTAGCGCGCCACCAGGCGCAGGGCACCGTCGCGCTGGGTGGTGAGCCGGTCCAGGGCGAACTCGCCCGCCAGACACCGATCCACATCGGCCGCGCCAACGACCAGGCCGCCTCGCACCCGGTCGACGAGCGCCGGGGGCGACAGATCCACCAGCTCGATCTCATCGGCCGCCGCCAGCACCTCCTCGTCGCCGGCGCCGGGCCCGGAGCCGGCCGCGCCGGCACCACCCTCGGGGGCGGTGGACGACGGATCGCCGGCCTGTGCGGTGGCGATCACCGCGATGCCCGCGGCGACCAGCCGCCGCGCCCCGTCCAACCGGCTCTCGCCGGACGCCGTGGGCCCGGCGAGGTCGTCGATGCAGACCACCTGGGGGTGCCGCGCCAGCACCGCGTCGACATCAAGGACGTCCGCCCCCGGACCCTCGGGCTGCGCGCCCACCACCTCCAGGCCCTGCAGGTCGCGCTCCACCGCCGGCTGGCCGTGGGTGTCCGCCGCGGCGATCACCACGTCCGCTCCTCGCGACGCCCGCCGGTGGGCCTCGTCGAGCATCGCCGACGTCGCCCCGCAGCCGCGGGCGTAGCCGAGATAGACACGGAGCGCACCACTTCCGGCGGCGCCAGGCGGGACGGCGGAGGAGAGGGCAGCGGCCGGGGCGGCGGCGGTGTCCGCCTCAGAAGGAGCGCTCATCGCCGGGCCGGTGGGGGCGAGGATGTGGAGGTGGAGGTCGGGCAGCATCGTGAGCAGCCGATCGGCGAGGGTGGGACGGAACCGGCCGAGCCAACCGGGAGGCGCGGGCATGCCCATGACCACGTGACCGGCGACGAGCTCGCGCGCCACCTCCTCGATGGTCCGGCTGACCTCGTCGCTGGCACGGACCATGAAGCGCGCCCCGGTGAGCGCGGAGAGGTCGCGGAGGTGCTCGAGGCCGGGGTCGGCGTCGACGTCGGCGTCGGTGTCCGGCGGCATGACCGCCAGCACGCTGCAGCTCCCCCCGGTGCGGCGAGCCAGGCGGGCACCCCGCCCGATGAGGTGCTCGCCACTGGGCAGGCCGGACACCGCCACCAGCACGTCCTGTCCCGGGCCCGCGGCGGGGCGACCGCTGGCCACCCGGCTGCTGACCACCTGGAGCGCGATCTCGCGCAGCGCCGCCAGGTGTGCGATGTCGAAGGTGGTCTTCAGAGCGGAGTCGATCTCCGCAGCGGCGTAGATGTTGCCGTGGCGCAGGCGCTGGCGCAGCGCGACGGGGGAGATGTCCACGAGCTGGATCTCGTCGGCACCCGCAAGCACACTCTCGGGGACGGCGGCCCCGGCCGGGGCTCCGGTGACCTCCGCGACCAGGTCGCGGACGCTGCCGACGCTGCCCACGTCGAGGGTGGTGATGATGTTGATCCCGGCCGCCTGCATGGCCTCGACATCCTGGTATCGAGCATGGGTCGTGCCATCCACCGCGGCGCTGTGCTCCAGGTCGTCCACCAGCGCCGTCTGGGGCCGGCGCGCGAGCACCGCGGCGAGGTCGATCTCCCGAGCATCACCGTCCGCGCCCTTGACGACCTGCGCCGGAACGACCTCGAGGCCGTCCACAGCCTCCCGGGTGTGCGGTCGTCCGTGGGCGTCGACGACGGCGATCACCACGTCCTCACCGGCCGCCCGGCGCGCCTGGCCCTCGCGCAGCATGGCGAACGTGGTGCCGGCGCCGGGCGCGGCTCCCAGGTAGATCCGCAGGGTCCCCCTGCCGACCTCCCGCGCCTCCTCCTCGGCGACCAGCGTCATGGCCTCGTCCTCGCGCAGGATCACCTCACGGGACGCATCGAATGCGTACAGCTCCGCGTAGCGGCCCCAGTTGATGGCCACGTGCAGCTGCGTCTCCGCCGCCTCCTCGCCGTAGGTGCGTCCCAGGATGTCGGTGAAGAAGCCGGCGGGCAGACTGCCGTCGGCGGAGCCGCGCAGCGCGCTGGCGATGGTGCGCACCAGCGGCGCCCGTTCCAGGACGGCGCGGGCGAAGATCCGCTTGCTCTCCTGGATGTTGGCGGCCGCGAACGTCTCCCCGACCGGCGTGAGGCGGAGGTTGTCCTCGTCGAGGGCGGCGAAGCCGAGCAGGACGAGGGCGTCGACCAGGGGCAGCAGGTCGTCGATCTCCAGGGAGAGGATCTCGGCGAGATCGGCCAGGTCGGAGCGCCCGCTGCGGGTGTGGAGGAGCTCGGTCAGCCCGGAGAGGCCGTCCACGGTGGCGTGGGGGAGCGGGGTGTCCCCCGGCGTTCCTCGGCGCACGCGGGTGGGAGCCGCGCTGTCGGCGGGTCCGGAGCGGCCGGTCATGATGCCGTAGAGCCGGTCGACCAGCTCGTCGAAGCGCGGCGTGCGGCGCTGGCGGGGTCGCTCCAGAGGGTTGACGATCTCGGCGTGGATGCGGCCGGGATTGCTGCCCAGGACCAGGATCCGGTCGGCGAGCAGCACCGCCTCCTCGATGTTGTGGGTCACCATCACTATCGACTTGGTGGGGAAGCGCTTGCCCTCCCACAGCTCGAGCAGCTCACCGCGGAGGTTCTCGGCGGTGAGCACGTCCAGAGCGCTGAACGGCTCGTCCATGAGCAGCACCTTGGGCTCGACGACCAGGGCCCTGGCGAAGCCGACGCGCTGGCGCATGCCCCCGGAGAGCTCCTTGGGGAAGGCCTGCTCGTAGCCGTCGAGGCCGACGGTGTCGATGGCCCTCAGCGCGCGCGTCGTGCGCTCCATGGACGGGACCCCGCGCGCCTCGAGGCCCAGCTCGACGTTCTGCTGGACGGTGAGCCAGGGCAGGAGGGCGAAGGTCTGGAACACCATCGCCGTCCCCCGGTTGGAGCCGACAACCCTCTCGCCGTCGAAGATGACCTCGCCGTCGGTGGGGGCGATCAGCCCGGCGATGCAGCGCAGGAGGGTGGACTTGCCGCTCCCGCTGCGGCCCAGCAGGGCCACGAACTCGCCGCTCACGATCTCCAGGTCGATCCCCTCCAGCACCTTGACCAGCTTGCCGCCGGGCAGCGCGTAGGCCTTGGTGAGGGAGCGCACGCAGACGATGGGCGGGGCCTCCACGGCCGCGGGCGGGGTGGCGACGGGCGAGCTCATGCTGACTGCAGTATTCCTAACCGAGCGCGAACCTGGTCTCCGCCAGCCGGTAGAGCCGGCGCCAGAGCACGGAGTTGACCCCGACGACGAAGAGTGACATGACCAGGAGCCCGGCGAAGATCTCGTGGAAGTCGCCGCGCGCCGTCGCGCCGGCGATGAAGGCGCCCAGCCCGTGGGCGTTGATGATGTGGCCGTTGTAGGAGACCGTCTCCGCGACGATCGACGCATTCCACGCGCCCCCCGAGGCGGTGATGGCTCCGGTCACGTAGGCGGGGAAGATGCCCGGCAGGATGAGGCCCTTCCACCGGGCCCAGCCCCGCACCCCGAGGTTGTCCATCGCCTCGCGCAGGTCCGAGGGCACCGCGCTCGCCCCGGCGATCACGTTGAAGAGGATGTACCACTGGGTGCCGAGCGCCATCAGGAGGATGCCGCCGACGTCCAGGCTCACCCCGAGGTCAATGAACACCAGGATGAAGAAGGGGAAGAGGAAGTTGGCCGGGAAGCTGGCCAGCAGCTGGACCACCGGCTGCATGAAGCGGGCGACCTTGGGGTTGAACCCGATCCACACGCCGACGGGCACCCAGATGATCGACGCCACCACCACCAGGATGGCGACGCGGCCGAAGGTGAGGGCGCCGTAGAACACGACCTCGGGGAGGACACCGAGACCGGCGGGGCCGGCGGCGATGTAGGTCAGCATGCTGTAGAGGCCGAATCCGACGGCCACCGTCACCAGGACGGCGACGGCGATGTCGCCGACGCGGCGGCGTTCCTCGTGGGCCACCAGCGAACGGTCGTCGGTGCCGGTCACCACGCCCATCGCCCGGTTGACCGGTCGCGCCACCGCGGTCCGTGCCCGCGTGAGGAGGGCCGGCCAGTGGGAGCGGCGCAGCGCCTCGAGAACCAGTGAGCGCTGCGTGTCCTTGGCCTCCGACTGCTCGACCCGGAAGCGCTCCACATAGGCGGTGAGGGGGCGCCAGAAGAAGAAGTTGACCAGGAGCACCATGACCACCATGGTCAGCATCGCGAGCAGGACGTCGCCGAGGTCCCCCCTGGCGGAGGCCACGCCCACGTAGGAGCCGATGCCGGGCAGCGTGTACCGTTGGTTGAGCACGCTGATCTGCTCGGACGCGGTCAGGAAGAACCAGCTGCCGCCGAAGCTCATCATGCCGTTCCACACCAGGCCGATGGCGCCGTTGGGCACGTCCAGGGTCCAGAAGCGCTTCCACCGCGAGAGGCCCAGCAGCCGGCTGGCCTCGTCGAACTCGGCGGGCTCGGTGATCAGGGAGTGATAGAAGGAGAAGGTGATGTTCCACGCCTGGGCCGTGAACACCGCAAAGATCGAGGCCGCCTCCAGGCCCAGCTCGGAGCCGGGGAAGAGGCTGATGAAGAAGATGATCGTGATGCTGAGGAAGCCCAGCACGGGAATCGACTGGAGGATGTCCAGCGCCGGGATCAGCACCCGGCGCGCTCGGAGGCTGTGCGCCGCGGCGTAGGCGTAGGCGAAGCTGAAGGCGTAGGCGAAGCAGAGCGCGATGAACATCCGCAGCAGGCTGCGGGCGGCGTAGTAGGGGAGCAGCCAGGGCGAGAGGTCGAGGGTGGAGAGCGAGCTGGGCGTGTACCTGACGTCGGCGCTCCGGCCCAGCCTGAGGACGGCGTAGAGGATGAGCAGCACCGCCGCCCCGAACACCAGGTCGAGGGGCCGAAGCCCCCGCCGTCGCCCGACGGCCCGCGTGGGGTAGGTGGGGCTGACCGCCAAGGGTGCGCATCCTCGTCGAAGCTGCCGGCGCCGGGGTGCGGCTGGCGCACATCATGCCGCGGCGAGCAGAGGGAGCGCGCCGGGACAGGCGTGCGGGCCGGGCGGCGGGCACCGGCCGCGCACCTGGCGCGGCCCGCCGGCCGGATCCGGTCGGGCTACGCAGCCGGCTGGAGCTGGGCCAGGAGCCGGTCGGTCGCCGCCGAGATCTCGGCCACGGCGGCGTCGAACGCCTCCCGGTTGCGCCGGGCAGGCTGGCGGTAGCCGCTGATCTTGCGGACGTACTGCAGGGCGGCCGCGGTCACGTCATCGGCCGATGGCGGGGGGTCGGCGCCACGCAGGGTCTTGATGCTGCGACACATGGGAGGAGATTAGCGCGCCCCGACGGCTCCGACCGCGCCGCGGAGTCCCCGACAGCCAACGCAGCCGATGCAGTCCACGCAGTCGACGCAGGCGACACAGCCGATGCAGCGGGTGCAGCGCGTGCACATCAGGGTGGCCACGCAACCCGCGATGGCGGCACCGAAGATCGTGAGGACGCTGCCCGCCACCGCGGCACCGCCCAGCGTCAGCGCGCTCCCCGCCACGGCGGTGGAGGCGGCCGTCAGCGCGCTCCCCGCCACCATCGTCGAGACGACCGTCGCCGCGCTCCCGGCGACGGCGGCGGACCCCAGGGTCGCGGCGCTGCCCGCCACCGCGGCGGAGTAGGCGGTGGCGGCGCTCCCCGCCACGGCGACGCTGCGCAGCACCGCCGCGCTGCCGGCCACGGCGGCGCTCTCCACGACTCGCGCACTCCGCACTACCGCGACGCGGTCCGCTCCGCCGGACGCGCGGCCCGTGGCGAGACCGAGCAGGGTGGCGACGACGCCTCGTGGACGCATCCGGGTGCTCACCTCCCGTGGCCCTCCTCGCTGACCGTCCCCGCGCCCTCAGCGACCAAGGATCTGGTCGATGCGCGCCATCTGGGCGGCGGAGAGCGGGTCGAAGTTCATGGCGGCGACGTTCTCCTCGACCTGGGCCACGGTGCGGAACCCGGTGATCGGCACGGTGGAAGGGCTGCGCGCCCAGAGCCAGGAGAGCGCCCCCTGGACCAGGGTGCGCCCGCCGTCGGTGAGCACCTCGCGCACCGAGTCCAGCTTGGCGAGCCAGCGGGCGTTGCCGCTGCCGTCGGGGTTGAAGAGGTCGCCCCAGCCCCGCTCCAGCACCTGGGTCCGCCAGTCGTCACCGGGGAGCCGGGCCTGGGCTGAGTACTTGCCGCTCAGGAAGCCGGAGGCGAGCGGGCTGCGGATCACCGCGGTCATGTGCTGCTTCTCGCAGAGCTCGATCATCCCCGGGGTCTCCTGGAGCACGTTGCAGATGAACTGCACCGCCGAGCAGGTGCCGCGCTCGGCCCACCGCGCCGCCTGGCCCGCCGCGTCGCAGCTCCAGCCGAACTCGCGGATCTTGCCCTCGGACTGGAGCGCCTCGAGGGTCTCGACCACCGCATCCGAATCGGCGTCGGAGAGGCTGCCGATGTGGAGCTGATAGAGGTCGATGTCGTCCCGCTGGAGCCGGCGCAGCGAGGCCTCGCAGGCGCGCCGGATGTAGGCCGGGCTGACGTCGTCACCGTGCCCTCGCCGGCTGCCGTCGTCGTCGAAGGTGTGGCCGAACTTGGTGGCGATCACCACGTCCTCGCTGTGGACGCCCAGCGCCTGGGCCAGGATCCTCTCGCTGTGGCCGGCCCCGTACTGGTCGGCGGTGTCGAAGAAGGTCACGCCGAGGTCGAAGCCACGCTGGATGGCGCGGATGGACTCGGCGTCGTCGACGTCGCCCCAGCCGGTGACCTGGCCGTCGTCGCCGACGACGGGACCGCCGATGGCCCAGCAGCCCAGACCGAGCGGGCTCAGCCGGATGGACGAGCGGCCCAGTCGCCGCGGCGCGATCTCGTACCAGGTGGTCACGTCATCCTCCTTCGGCGGCGGCCGCGGGCCGGCGATCCTGCTCCACGATCTCCGGGGACCCCGCGCGGGGCGAGAGCTCCCAGCCGCTGCCCTCGCCCTGGTGGCCGTCGCGGACCTCGATGCCGCACCCCGTGAGGAGGTCGCGCAGGCGGTCGGCATCCTCGAAGCGGCGCTCCGCGCGAAACTGCCGGCGCAGGGCGAGGATGGCCTCGACGAAGGGGGCCACCCGCTCCCTGGGATCGGCGGCCCCCTCGGTGGCAAGCTCACCGAGCCGGGTCACCATGCGGCGGAGGAGCGCACGGCCCCGCTCCCGCTCGTCGGAGGAGAAGGTCTCCCCCGACCATTCGTCCAGCGCGGTCTCGACGGCCAGGATGGCGGCGACCATCGCCTCCACGTCGCGGGCGTCGCGGGCGCGGTCGAATTCCTCCTGACGTTCGGCGAGGAGGGCCGGGAACGGGTCCTGCTGGTCGGGGGGCTCCGGGGCGACCTCCACCACGTCCGTCGCGGGCGGACGGGCCGCGGAGACGCCCGCTCCGGAGAGCATGGCCTGGAGCTCACCGAGGCTGATCTCCGAGCCGGAGGGAAGGGCGGTCTCCAGCCCGCCCCGGCGCACCACCGCGCGGCCTCTCCCGCGCACCTCGACGCGCCCGGCCGCCAGGTCGAGGATCAGCGCGGTGTGCTCATCGACCCCCAGTATGGCGGCCCCCTCCGGGAGAAGGGATTCGAGCTGGGAGAGGCGGACCTCCCCCATGTAGCAGAAGCGGGTGTCGTGGGTCCCGCCCTCGGCGTTGTCCCAGTGGGTGATCAGCGCCGCCCTGATCCCGGCTGCGCTCAGGAGGTCGAGGCCCTCCAGCCAATGGACCGGCTCCCCCACCTTGTAGATCTCGTAGACGGGCAGCGACACCACGCCCAGCGTGATCGCGGCGGCCGAGGCGAGGGTCACGCAGCCGCCGCGCTCCAGCTTCTCACGGAGCAGGCCGGGCACCTCCGTGTCCCGCCACTGGCGAAGCGTGTAGCTCGGGCTCCCGGGCCCCGAGAAGAGATAGTCGGCGTCGTGGATGCGGCTGTAGGCGGCCTCCCGCTCCACCTCGGATGCGCGCTCGACCCGGCGCAGGCTGGCCAGCTCCAGGGGGTGTCCGATGCTGCGCTCGAAGTGCTCCTGCGCACGCGCCACCAGCTCGTCGGCGTTCTCCTGAAAGCCGAACGGGGTGTCGAGGAGGACAGCCCGGGCGCGCGTCCCGCCCACCCTTTCGATCAGGTCGCGATGGACGGGCGACATGGTCGGGGCCGTCTCTCCCGAGCCCATGATGCAGAGGATGCGGGCACCCGTCACCCGGTCCATGCTACGCACCCGGCACGGTCGCTGCGGACCGGGGGCCGATGGGCGCGGGTCAGCTCTCGCGCGCGGGCACCTCGGTCGCTGGCGCAGCGTAGCGGCGCTCCATGGCGGCGACCCGGCGGACGTTGCCGGCCTCCTCGGGGTCCACGCCGCCGCTGCCCAGGAAGGCGTCCACGATGGCCTGGGCGCTCTCCGGGCTGGCACCGTCGAGGGCCAGGGCGAGGACGTTGGCGCCATTCCACCGGCGCGCGGCGCGGGCGGTCTCGGCGTCCTTGCAGAGCGCCGCCCGGACGCCGGGCACCTTGTTGGCGGCGATGCTGACCCCGGTCCCGGTCCAGCAGAAGACGACGCCCGCCTCGGCGACGCCCTGGGCCACCAGCCGGGCCACCTGCTCGGCCACCTCCGGCCAGGGGGTGGCGGCCGCGTCCACCGCGCCGCAGCGGATCACCGCGAATCCCGCCTCGTCGAGCATGGCGGCAACGGAATCGGCAACGGCGTCGCGGGTGTCACTGCCGATGGCGATGCGGCTCGAGTCCGACATGCCAGGGATGGTACGCGGGGCAGGCCGGGCTGCCCTGATACATTTCGCCCATCGTGGGTGAGCGGCAGTACCACCTGCAGGTGGAGGCCGGCCAGGTCGGGAGCTACGTGCTGCTGCCCGGAGACCCCGGTCGATGCGCCCGCATCGCCGCGCACCTGGAGGGGGCCCGCCAGGTCGCGTCACACCGGGAGTTCACCACCTACACCGGAGCCCTGGATGGCGCGACGGTGAGCGTCACCTCCACCGGGATCGGCGGACCCTCGGCGGCGATCGCCGTCGAGGAGCTGGTCAGGGTGGGGGCCCGGACGCTGGTGCGGGTGGGCAGCTGCGGGGGCCTCGACCCCGGCCTCCACTTCGGGGACGTCGTGGTCGTGCAGGCGGCAGCGCGGGGCGACGGCACCCCTGACCACTACGCGCCGGCGGGGTTTCCCGCGGTCGCGGATCTCGACGTGGTGCTGGCCCTGCGCGAGGCGGCCGCAGCCGCCGGCCACCCGTGCCGGGTGGGGGTCGTCCTCACCAACGACGCCTTCTACGCCGAGATGGAGCCGGAGACCTTCCCCCTGGAGGCCCGGATTCGGGAGGGATGGCACGCGTGGACGCGCGCGGGCTGCATCGCGGCCGAGATGGAGGCGGCCACGGTGCTGACCGTCGCCCAGGTGCGCCGGGTGCGGGCCGGCGCCGTGCTCGGGGTCATCGACAGCCCGTCAGACGGCGTCGCCGGGATGCCCGACCCGAGCCGGCTCCCCCTCGACGCCGCCATCGAGGTCGCGGTCGGCGGTCTGCGCCGTCTGATCGCCCAGGACGCCTGATCCCGCATCCCCCACGGGGCTCCCACGGGCCCCCGCCAGCTGCGGGAGCGCCTCGTGGCCGATCACCGCGGCGAGCACCAGCGCGGCGCCCAGGCCCTGGACGGCGTCGAGGCGCTGGCCGGCCAGGAGGACGGAGAAGAGGAGGGCCCAGGCCGGTTCCATGGCCAGGATCAGGGCTGCCCGGGTGGCGCTCATCTTCGACTGGACCCAGGCCTGCAGGGGGAAGGCCAGGGCGCTCGCAAAGACCCCGGTGATGACCACCCCGAACCAGACCACCCCGGTCGGAGGCTCGAAGGAGGTGGCGCCGGCGGCGGTGAAGACGGCGAAGCTCACCAGCATCTGCATCAGGGCCAGGTCGAGGGGGCGGAGCCCGGGAGCGCGGCGCGCGAGGAGCACCAGCTGAAGGGCCCAGCAGACCGCGCCGGCGAGCACGAGCAGGTCGCCGAGCCCGACCGCGGCGGTGGGGTCGCCGCCGGCCAGCAACGCCGTCCCGAGCAGGGCGACGCTCACGGCCACCCAGGTCCTGGTGGCGATCCGGCTCCCGAAGAGGCGATCGATCACCGGGGTGAAGACGACGAAGAGCCCGGTGATCAGCCCGGCGGTGCCGGGCGCCGTGCTGGTCAGGCCATACGTCTGGAGCCCGTAACCGGCGGCGATGGTGGCGCCGATCAGCGCCCCGATGGCGATCGAGCGGCGCTCGGGGAGGCGCCGGGAGATGAGCAGCAGCATCAGAACCGCCAGCCCGAAGCGGAGCGCCAGGAAGGGCGCCACCGGGTAATGGAGCAGCGAGTCCTTGATGACGACGAACGTCCATCCCCAGACCGCGGTCACGGCGGTCAGCACGAGGACGTAGATCACGGCGCCCCGCATGGTGACCGACCGGCGCGGGAAGCCGCCCTCGCCGCGTGTGCGGCTAGGCGACGGGCGTCGAGGCCGCGGGCTCCCGCACCGGTGCCGGGATCACCATCACCGCAGGCACCGGGTTCAGCTCGTCGAGCCGGTAGCCGACGCCGCGCAGGGTGGTGATCCGGACCCGGGCGGCCGCGGGAAGCTTCTGGCGCAGCCAGGAGATGTGGACGTCCACGGTGTTGACCCCGCCGGTGAAGCGCGGGCCCCAGACCAGGTCGAGCAGCTCGTGGCGGCGCAGCGCCCGCCCGGCGGAGCGGGCGAGAGCGACCAGCAGGTCGAACTCGCGGGGCCTCAGCTCCATCTCGACCCCGTCGACCTGAGCACGTCGCCCCGGCGGGTCGAGGGTGAGGTCACCGACCCGGACGGTCTCCACCTGGTGCCGGACGCGCGGCTGCCAGCGCCGCAGCAGCGCCAGCAGATGGGCCTCCACCACGGTCTCGGTCTCGGTCTCGGCGAGGCAGACGTCGGCGCCACAGGTGAGCCCCGCGACCCGGTCGGTCGGCGCCTCTCCGCCCACCACGAGGAGCGGAGCCCGGCTCAGGCGGCGCACCGCCAGGGCGAGGGCCGCGGGGTTCGCGGTGTGAGCCATCACCACATCCACCTCGAGGGGGTCCGGCGCCTCGATGGGCCACCCGCTCGCGCGGCGGACCAGGCACCCGTCGATGGCGAGCCGCTCCTCGATGGTGGCGGCCCGGGACTCGGGGACATCGATCAGGAGAACCGTGGGCACTGGAAGGCCCTCAGTAGGTCGAGATGTTGAGGTCTTCGATGCGGCCGGTGCCGAGGTAGACGGTGCGCTCGCAGAGGTTGGTGACGCGGTCGGCGATGCGCTCCAGGTTGTGGGTGGCCCAGAGCTGATAGGTGCAGGGCACCACGGTGTCGGGCTGCGCGGTCATGGTCGCGATCAGCTCGCCGTAGACGTCGTCATAGAGGCGGTCGATGGCATCGTCTTCCCCGACCAGCAGCCGGGCGGCCTCGACGTCCCGGTCGCGCAGGACCGCCACCCCGCCGGAGAGCATGGTGCGGACCATGGCGCCCAGCTGCAGCACGCTGGCAGGAAGCGAGCGCATCGGAGGCCGCCCCAGCATGAGGGCGACCCTGGCGATCCCCTCGGCGTGGTCGCCGATCCGCTCCAGGTCGGCGATCACGTAGAGGACGGCGATGAGCAGGCGGAGCCGCTCCTCGCCCACCCCGGAGGCCAGCTCGGCGGTGACCCACTCCTCGACCTGGTAGCGGAGGCGGTTGACCTCCTGGTCGGCGTGCACGACCACGTCGGCACTCTCGAGATCGGCGTCGGCGAGGGTGCGGAGCGATTCGGCGACCTGGGTCTCCACCCTCTCGGCGAGCTGCCAGACCCCCGCCAGCACCTGGTCGGCTGCGGCCCCGTCGGGGCCCTCGATCGTTAAGGGCATCTTATCGGCACATTTTCCACTGTTTAAACGGGCCTTCGGGGCCGCGAGGGTGGGCGGCACCGGCCGGATCAGGTTCCGGACGGTCGACGGCCCCCCCTTGATCAGGCTCCCGGCTGGTGTCGTGGAGGTCCGATGGCCCTTGAGCACTCCCGAAAGCCATGATCAGGCCCATCGCCGTGCGGATCAAGAGGTGGGCGGCCGCGGGTGCGCTCGCGGTCCAATGTCGGGTTCCGAGCACTGCCCGCCCCCGCAGTTGCGAAGATGCGGCGATGATCGGGTGGACGGACCGGGGAGCGGGATGACCGGACTGGAGGCCGGGTTCATCGCCGGGGCGGGCGTCCTCGCCGGGATGGCGAACACCATCGGGGGCGGCGGCTCGCTGCTCAGCTACCCGGCGCTGCTCGGCGCGGGTCTCAACCCCCTCGCCGCCAACGTGACCAACACCGTCGGGCTGGTCCCGGGCCTTCTGAGCGGGAGCCATGGCTACCGCGCCGAGCTGTCCGGCCAGGGCCGGCGGATCGGCCGGCTCCTCGTGCCGATGGCGGTCGGCGGCGTGCTGGGGACCGTCCTTCTGCTCCTCACCTCCCCCGGCGTCTTCACCCGGGTGGTGCCGTGGCTGATCATCACGGGCTGCCTGGCCCTGCTCTTCCAGCCGTGGCTCGCCCGGCGGATGGACGGCAATGCCGGTGAGGGGTCGGTGGTTCTCCGCGCCGGGCTGGTGCTCGGCGGCGTCTACGGCGCCTACTTCGGAGCAGCCCTGGGCATCATGCTGATCGCCCTGCTGTCGCTCTTCATCCAGGACACCCTGCAGCGGCTCAATGCGGCGAAGGTCGTCTGCACGACCACCGTCAACGCCATCGCCGCCGTGGGTTTCGCGATCTTCGGGCCGGTCCACTGGCTGGACGCCCTGGTCCTGGCGGGGGGCACCGTGGTGGGCGGCGCCCTGGGAGCCGCCGCCGGCCGCCGCATCCCCCCCGCCGCCCTCCGCTACGGGATCGTGGGCGTCGGCATCGGGCTGGCGGTGAAGCTGCTGGTCGCACCCTGAGGCGGGCCCCCCTCGCTTGCCAGAATCGGCAGCCATGCTGATCGGAGCCCACGTGCCGGCCCGCGGCGGCATCCGGAACGCCGTCGACTGGGGGCTGGCGATCGGAGCGGAGGTGATCCAGACCCACCCGACGCCCGCCCAGATGTGGCGGCCGCTGCGCCTGGAGGAGCCGGAGCGCCGGCTCTACCTCGACCACTACGCGGCCTCGGGCCTGGGCGGCCACTACCTGCACGCCGTCTACCTGATCAACCTGGCGTCGCCCAAGGAGGCGCTGCTCCGGTCATCGGTCGATTCCCTGGTGCATTACATGGAGCTCGCCCACGCCCTCGATGCCGACGGGGTCGTCTTCCACCCCGGCTCCCACCTGGGCGCGGGTTTCGACGCGGTGCTGCCCCAGATCGGGGCGGCGCTCCGTGAGGTCGTCGAGCGCAGCCCGGCCGGGCGTGCCGCGCTGCTGGTGGAGAACAGCGCGGGCGCGGGCGGCGGGGTCGGGCGCGACTTCGAGGAGATCGCCCGCATCCTGGAGGCCGCGGGCTCGGAGCGCGTCGGGGTCTGTCTCGACACCCAGCACGCGTACGCAGCCGGCCACGACCTGCGCTCCGCGGACGGGGTCGCGCGGACACTCGCCGAGCTTGCCCGGGTGATCGGCTTCGACAGGCTGAGCCTGGTGCACGCCAACGACTCGGGGTCGGGGCTCGGCAGCCGGTCCGACCGCCACGCCAACATCGGACGGGGGGAGATCGCCGAGGCCGGCTTCCGGCTGCTCCTCTCCGACCCGCGCCTGCGCCGCGTCCCCTGGGTCCTCGAGGTCCCCGGTCCGGAACGGCAGGGGCCCGACCGCAGCCAGGTGGACCTCCTCCGCGAGCTGGCGGGCCTGGAGCCGTCGCGGCCGACCCCAGCCGGGGACGCCGAGGCCCCGCCGGCAGCCGCGGTGCGCCGCCGCGGCCGCCGTCACCCCCCGGCCGGCGGCGCCGGAGGGGAGGGATCCGAGCCGCCCGGGGGCGCATCCGGAGCTGAGAGGGGAGCGTCCGGCACGGGTCCGGGCGGACCGGTCCCGGGCGGCCCCATCCCGGGCGGCCAGGGGGAGGGTGGGGTCGTGGCGGCCGGCGCGCCCGGCGACAGCAGCACCACCAGCTGAGCCCCCAGGTTGTAGACGCCGGCGACGCCCAGGGCGATCAGGGCGAGGATGAGCCCGATCCCGACGGTGACGGTGTAATAGGAGTTGAGCGACGTGGTCAGGTAGTTGGAGACCTCCCCGCCCAGCCCGCCGGCGCCGGAGGGCAGGAGGCCGGAGAGTGAGCCGAAGGACGCATTGGAGATCCGGTCGAGGATCTGGGAGCTCACCTGTCCCTGCTCCACCAGCAGCAGGATGACCGCCGCGATCGCGCTCGCAGCCACCGCCAGGCCCCGCAGGGCGAAGCGCGTCAGGCTGAGGAGCAGGCCGAGGAGCATCGCCGCCAGCGCCGCCAGGAGCAGCGGCTGCACGCCGATCCCGCCCTGCCCGGCGGGGACGGCGGTGGGGATGGAGCTCTCGGCCTCGGCCAGCGCCGCGCAGCCGCTGGGCGTCCCGCCGCCGGCGCTCGGGGCCGACCCCGCCGCCAGGTTGACCCCGGAGTAGGTGGCGATCGTGTAGTTGTTGAGACTGTTGAGGCAGCCGGTCAGAGCCTGCGTCTCCGAGGAGCTCACGCCTCCTCCGCCCAGCTGCTGGGAGATCGAGGAGAGCGACCCCAGCTCCGCGCTCGCCGAGGCCGTGTTGCACGAGACGCCGGCGAAGGGGAGCAGGAAGCAGAGCCCGGCGAGCACGAAGAGGACCGGCGAGATCAGCCGCGGGGCCGGATCCTTCACGACGGCCGCCATCTGCCCTCCCCTGGTGACCGCGTCAACGGGTGAGGCCATGGTATCCGGTGTTCGGAGCCGCCGCGAGGGGCGGTCAGCGGCTGGGCGGTCTGCCCCCGTCGTCGAGCGGGGCCAGGGCGAGCCTGGCCCACTCCAGGCCGGCCGAGCCGAGCTGGGCCAGGATCACGAGCAGCAGCAGGGCGGCGACGATCCACAGCCCGAGGTCCGGTCCGCTGGAGATGGCCGACGACCCCTGGTGGAAGTGGTGGGCGAAGACCTGATCCAGGTCGAGCGCGGTCACGCCGAGCAGCGCCAGCGCCGGCACGCAGAGCCCTCCCGTCAGGAGACGCTGGAAGCGCGGTCCCCAGGCAGTGAGGGCGGCCGCGGCCACGATGACCAGCAGCGCCAGCAGTGCCAGGGGCTGGACGCCCAGGTTCGCCTGGCCCGTGTCATGGATCTGGGTGAGGCAGGAGCCGTTCACGCTCGGCGCCCCCCCGGCGGCCAGCGCCAGCCCGCTGTAGGCGGCGATCCCGCCGTTCACGCACGCCGCCGGCAGCGGGCCCAGGGAGAGCTGCTGCAGCTCGGAGATGAGCGCCGGCGAGAAGGAGATCCGCACCATGCCGAGGCCGAAGCTCCCCAAAGCGGCGACGAGGAGGACGAGCGAGACGGCACGGAGGAAGCGGTGGCGGGGCCGGGCGGCGGCGGCCGGCATCCGGATGGGCGAACCGGTATCGGGGCCCGGAGGCGGCGCCGCGGCCGGGGGACGCTGCGGGCGGGACATGGCCTGCCACGATAGCGGCAGGCTTCCCGTCATGGCCCGTGCCGGTCATACTCGGCTGCCGACGGGAGATCTGATCGAGGGAGGTTTCGACCATGCACCGACGACGACTCGCCGCCGTGGCCGGACTTGCCGTGGCGGCCGCGGTGGCGACCGCAGCGTGCGGCGGCTACTCCGGACCGTCCGCCGCCACCCTGCTGCAGAAGGCCACGACGACCTTCAACCAGACCTCCTCCTTTCACTTCCAGCTCACCAGCCAGAACACTCCGGGCACGGGACTGGAGCTGACCGGGGCCGCCGGGGACGCCGTGCGGCCCGACGGCTTCTCGGGCACGCTCACCATCGAGGAGTCGGGGTTGCCACTCGATCTCACGGTGGTGTCCACCGGCGGCACGTTCTACGTGCGGCTTCCCTTCACCGCCTCCTTCGTGACGGCGAATCCGTCCGAGTACGGGTTCGCGGACCCGGGCGAGCTGCTCAGCCCCAGCATCGGTGTCTCCACCCTGCTCACCGCGGCCGAGAAGCCGAGCCTCGGCTCCTCGACCCGCTACAACGGTGAGTCGCTCCAGGAGGTGGACGCCACCCTGCCCGGCAAGGCGGTGGCATCGCTGCTGGTGGATGCGGAGCCCAGCCAGCCGGTCTCGGTGGTCTTCTCCATCGACACCGGCACCTACCAGGTTCGAGAGGTGGACCTGACCGGCCCCCTCTTCGAGGCGGGCCACCAGAGCACCTTCCACGTTGTTCTCGACAAATATGGCGAGAACGTGAGCATCACCCCGCCCGCCACCTCCTGAGCCGGTGGACGGCCCGAGTCCCGGCGCCGGGACCGTCGCGGGCGCCGCGCTGAGCAACGGGGAGCCCGCGGAGACGGCGGCGCCCCGGGGTTCGGGCTGGCGGCTGGCCTTCGCGGCAACCGGCGTCATGCTGGCCGCCGCCGACACCTACGTGGTGGTGCTGGCGCTCCCCGCCATCATGGCCGACATCGGGTTGAGCCTCGACAACATTGAGGCGGCGACCCCCATCATCAGCGGCTTCCTGCTCGGCTACGTCGCTCTGCTGCCGCTGCTGGGCCGGCTCTCCGACATCCTCGGCCGGGGACCCGTCTTTGTCGGCTGCCTGCTGGTCTTCGCCTTCGGGTCGCTGGTCACCTCGTCGGCTCAGGACCTCACCGGGGCCGTGGTGGGACGGGCGCTCCAGGGAGCGGGCGGCGGCGGCCTGGTGCCGGTGACGCTGGCCATCGTCGCCGACCTCTGGCCGGCCGGAAAGCGGGGCCTCCCCCTCGGGGTGGTGGGCGGCGTCCAGGAGATCGGCTCGGTCCTCGGCCCCCTCTACGGTGCCGTGATCCTCACCTTCTCGACATGGCGGCTGATCTTCTGGCTCAACCTCCCCCTGGCCGCGGTCCTCGGGACCGGCTTCCTGCTCTCCCGCCCCACGCCGTCCGCCACGCCGGGCGGCCGGGCTTCGCCGCCGGGCCTGCCCGCCACACGCGCCGGTGGGAGGCACCGGAGGTGGGACATCCCGGGTGGAGCGATGCTCGCGGTTGCTGCGGTGGCGGCGGGTCTCGCCGTGGCGGCACCCGGCCCGCTGGCCGGCGATCCGGTCTGGGGTGTCCTCTGGGCTCCCCTGGTCGGGGGCTCGGCCTGGACGACGCCGCTGGCGCTGGCCGCGCTGGCCGCCGCCCTGCTCTCGGTCGCCTGGGGTCTGGCCGGGGGGGCGGGTTCGCCGCGGCTTCTCCGTCTGTACCAGCTCCCCGATGTATGGAGGAGCGTCGACGGCCCCGGCGGGGCGCTGCTGGCGGTGATCCTCGCCTTCGTGATCGTCAGCTTCGCGGCCGCCGACCCCAGCCAGGGCCTGGTGGCACCGGCCGCCGTCGTGCTCCTCCCCGCCGCCCTGGTGCTGGCGGCCGTGCTGGGGCTGCGCGAGGCCCGCACCGCACACCCGCTGCTGCCGCTGGGGGACCTGCGCGATCCGGCGGCCGCCGGGGCCCTGCTCGCCAACCTGGTGATCGGCGCCGCCCTGATGGCGGCACTGGTCGACGTCCCCTTCTTTGCCCGGGCCACGTCCGCGGGCACGCAGCTGGGCGCAGCGCTGGTGCTGGTCCGTCTGCTGGCGGCGGTGCCGGTCGGGGCCGTGCTCGGCGGCTTCCTCTGTGAGCGGCTCGGCTACCGGCTGACCACCCTGCTGGGCATGGCCCTGACCACTGCGGCGTTCGTGCTCATGGGCGGCTGGACGGCGAGCGCGCTGGGGCCGGGGATCCGGCTCAGCGACGCTGTCCTGGTCGGCTGTGGATTGGGATTCGGGCTCGCCATCGCGCCGATCAACGCCGCCATCCTCGGGGCGGTCGCCGCCGCCCGCCACGGGCTGGCCGCCGCCCTGGTGGTGGTGGCCCGCATGGTGGGGATGCTGGTCGGCATCTCGCTGCTCACCGCCATCGGCCTCCACCGCTTCTACGAGGTGGCCGCGACCATCCCGTCACCGGCCAGCCTCTGCCCGAGCCATCCGCTCAGCTGCGCCCCCTACAACGTCCTGGAGCAACAGGCGCTGCTCGTGGAGCTGCGCACCATCTTCCTGGCGGCGGCCGTCTGCACCGCGGCGGCCGGGGTGATCGGGGCGGCGATGCTGCGCCGCCACAGCGGGAACGATCCCGGCGCCATGGCGGCGGCCCTGGGGGCCTGATCCACGGCGTCGCGGCGGACCGGGCCGGCGGCGGATCCTCGCGGCCGGCGTCCTCCGGCGCCTCTACACTCCAGCCTCATGCCCGCCCGCGTGCGCACGGTGCCGCCGCGTCTCGACCTCCCCCGCCTACTCGCGGTGATCCGGCTCTCCGCCCAGGAGCTGGGGGTCGATGCCTTCCTGGTGGGCGGCTTCGTGCGGGACCGGCTGCTCGGCCGGGAGGGGAAGGACATCGACGTGGTGGTGGTCGGCGCCGACGGCGTGCCGCTCCTGGCGCGGGTCGCGGCACAGCTCGGCTGGCCGCGTCCTGCCGTCTTCGAGCGCTTCGCGACCGCCCAGATCCGCGGAGGGGATTTCGTGGTCGAGGTCGTGCAGGCACGCGCCGAGCGCTACGACCCCGGGTCGCGCAAGCCCGACGTCCGCCCGGGCAGCCTGGAGGACGACATCGCCCGGCGCGACTTCACCGTCAACGCGCTGGCACAGACGATGGACGGGCGGGTGCTCGACCTCACCGGCCGCGGTCTCGACGACCTCCGGAGCGGCATCCTGCGCACCCCGCTCGACCCCGCGGACACCTTCTCCGAGGACCCCCTCCGGATGTTCCGGGCGGCCAGGTTCGTCGCCCAGCTCGGCTTCCGGCTGGCCGGCGGGCTGGAGGAGGCGATGAGGGCGATGGCGCCGCGGGCCGCCATCCTCTCCGCCGAGCGGGTCCGCGACGAGCTCGAACGCCTGCTGGTGTCGGACCACCCCCGGGAGGGGATGGAGGTGCTGCACCGGACCGGCCTGCTGGCGGTCGCCATCCCCGAGCTGCTCCCCATGGTGGGTGTCGAGCAGGGGGGGTGGCACACCGACGACGTCTGGGAGCACAGCCTGCACGCCGTGGAGCTGGCCCCGAGGGATCTGGTGACCCGGCTCGGCTGCCTCTTCCACGACGCCGGCAAGCCCCGGACCCACGCGATCGCCGCCGACGGCCGGCACACCTTCTACGACCATCCGGCCGCGGGTGCCGAGATCGCGGCCACGGTCATGGCCCGGCTCCGCTTCAGCAACGAGGAGATCGAGCAGGTGAGGGCGCTGGTGCTCCACCACATGTGGCCGATCCAGTACCGGCCCGGCGAGGTCGGGGACGGAGCCGTGCGCCGCTTCATCCGCACGCTCGGAGCCGGGCGGCAGCGGTGCCTCGACCTGGCCCGGGCGGACACGCGCGCCTCCGCCTACCCCGATGTCGATGCGATCGACGAGCTGGAGCTGCGGGCGGCGCGCCTCGACGCCGACAGCCAGGTGTCGCTCCTCAGGCCCCCGCTCGACGGCCACGCCCTGATGGAGGCGGCCGGGCGCGGGCCCGGGCCGTGGGTGGGCCGGGCGCAGCAGGCGCTGCTCGACGCCATCCTCGACGGCGAGCTCCCCGCCGATGACCCGGACGCGGCCCACGGGTACCTGCGACGCCATCCCGAGCTGCTGAGGGGCGGGTGACGTGCCGGCGGCGGATCAGCGCCTCAGAAGAACGCCCCCGACCATGGCAGGGGCGACCAGCGAAACATCGCCGTGGCCCGGGTCACGGCGCCGGTGGTGCCCTCCTCGACCTCTCCGGCGCGCTGGAGGAGCTCGACCGGGGTGTCGCCGAGGCAGATGGAGCCCAGCGCCGCGATGCCGAGGCTGAGGTCGGGAGAGGCCGTGGAGGCCACGCAGGTGGCCCCCTCCAGGCCGCCCTCCAGGCGGAAGCGTCGTGCCGGCCGGCCGTCGGGCTCGTGGATCTCGAGCACCAGGCCGTCCTCGCGGCCGTAGCGGCGGGCGGCGAGCAGCGCCGCCGGGTCGATCGGACGCAGCCAGAGCCCATCGCTCAGGGTCTGCTGCCAGGCGCGGGGATTGGCCATGCGGAGCTGGTACGGCACGTCCGCGGGTCGCCATTGCGCGGTGACGCGCGTCATCAGGTCGTGCTCCAGGCAGAGGCGCCACAGCGACATCTCGCTCTCCGGCGTGGAAGCCCACATCTCCTCGACCTGAAGCTCCCCACGGGGAGGGTTGCTCCACATCCAATCCAGATGGCTCCGGTAGGCGAGCAGGCCGTCCACCGCGCCCCCGGCATCGCGGTGGAGGGCGAAGCGCATCGCCCCCATGCCACCCACCTCGCGGTCGGCGTCCCGGTACCTGCGGCGAGCCCGGAAGGGGTTAAGGCTGACCATGCCGTTGCGAGCCGCGCACACCCTCTCGTGGAGGCCGGGCAGCTCCGCCCGGGCAGTCGCGAGGTCGGCGACCTCCACCCGGCCGGTGTCGACGAACGGCTCGCGGAGAGCAGCATCACCGGTCTCCACCTCGACCCGAGCCACCCGATCCGCGGCCCCGAAGCCGAAGCGACCGTAGATCGGCGCCTCACTCGCCATCAGCCCGGCACAGGGGGCGCCCGTCTCGCGGGCGTCGTCGAGGAGGGCCCCCATCAGCCGGCGGAGCACGCCCCGGCGGCGATGGGTGGGGAGGACCCCGACCTCGGTGACCCCGGCGATCGGAATCCGCGCACCCCCGGGCACGGTGAGCCGGACGTCGATGAGCCCGCCCACTCCGACCGGACGCCCCTCCGCCAGCGCCAGCCAGGCGCGGATCCCGGCCAGGTCGGCGACATCCTCCGCCCTGTGGTCGGGGGAGGGACGATGCCCGAAGGCGGCCGACAGCACCTCGACGAATTCCTCGCCGTCGCCGGAAGCCGCGCGCTGGACATCCACCTCCATGCGGTCGCCATCATCCCCCAGCCGGCTGTCTCCGGCTCGGGGCCGGGCGGCGCGTAGAATCGGTCCCCCATGTTCGACAGGCTGCGCTGGTTCAAGAACCTCTTCCACGACCTGCCCCGTCAGATCCGGCTCGCCTACTGCCTGGTCCGCGATCCGCGCGTGCCGATCGCCCCCAAGGCCGGCGTCATCGCCGCGATCGGGCTGGTGGTCAACCCGGTCGTCGACCTGCCGGAGGTGATCCCGCTGGTCGGTGAGCTGGACGTGCTCGCCCTCACCATGCTGGCGCTCCGGCTGTTCATCGCCGTGTGCCCGGCCGAGGTCGTGGCCGAGCAGGAGCGGCTGATCGCCGAGCACCGGAGCCGGTTCGACGAGGACGTGGAGGCCGGCGAGCGGGTGGCGCTGCTGGTCGGGCACTGGCTGCGTCCGAGGCTGGGGCGGGGCGCGGGTGTGGACGCGATCGCCGAACACGACGACGTTCTGGAGACGAAGGGCGCCGGACGGGCGCGGGAGCGGAGGGGTGCGGTCGCATGAAGGTGCTGTTCCTCAAGGAGGTTCCGGGGACGGCCCGGGCGGGCGAGGTCAAGGAGGTCGCTCCCGGCTACGCGCGCAACCACCTGCTTCCCCACAAGCTGGCCGTGGCCGCCGACGACAGGATGGTGGAGCAGATCAAGCAGCGCGAGGAGGCCACCCGCCGGCGCGCCGAGAAGGCGCTGCGCGACGCCAAGGAAGTCAGCGCGCGTCTGCGCAAGCTCACCGTCACCATCTACGCCAAGACCGGTGAGGCGGGACGCCTGTTCGGCTCGGTGACCAACGCCGACATCGCTCAGCAGCTCAAGCGCGAGGCGGGTCTCGAGATCGACAAGCGCAAGATCGCGGTGGAGCCGCCCATCAAGTCGCTCGGCCCGCACGAGGTCGAGATCGAGCTCCACCCCGAGGTCACCGAGACGCTCCGGGTCGTCGTCGCCGCCAAGTGAGCATGCCTCCGCAGGAGCTGCGGGGGTCGGCGAACGGGGGGCCGGCGATGCCGTCGGGCCGCGTCCTGCCCCACGACCTCGATGCGGAGCAGGCGGTGCTGGGCTGCCTGCTCATCGACGCCGAGTCCATCAACGTGGTCCGGGACCTGCTCGACCCCGGCGACTTCTACGCGGAGCGCAACGGCCACCTCTTCCGGGCGGCGCTCGCCCTCTCCGACCGCGGCGAGCCCGTCGACGTGCTGACCCTCAAGTCGCAGCTGGAGCGCGACGGCACCCTGGCCCGGAGCGGCGGCATCGAGTACCTGGCCGAGCTGAGCCAGAAGATGCCCACCGCGGCCTCGGTGCGGCATTACGCGCAGATCGTCGTCGATCACTCCCTGCGCCGCCGCCTGATCGCCGCCGCCGGGGAGATGGCCCAGCTCGGCTTCGACTCCGGCCAGCGAACCGAGGACATCCTCGACACCGCCGAGCGGCGCATCTTCTCGATCGCCGACTCCCGGCGCAGCCTGGAGATCAGCCACATCGCCCAGATGCTCACCGAGACCTGGGAGCTGATGGAGCGGCGCGCCCAGAGTCGCCAGATCGTCCACGGCGTGCCCACCAACTACAGCCGGCTGGATGCGGTGACCCAGGGTCTGCAGCCCGGCGAGCTGATCGTTCTGGCCGCCAGGCCGGCGGTGGGCAAGACGTCCTTCGCCCTCAACATCGCGCGCAACGCCGCGGTGCTGGCGGAGCGGAAGGTGGTGATCTTCTCCCTCGAGATGAGCAAGCAGGCGCTGGTGCAGCGGCTCATCTGCAGCGAGGCCAAGGTCGACGCCTACCTGATCAGCACCGGCCAGGCCGACGCCCACGCCTTCGAGCGCATCGCGGGAGCGATGGACCGGCTCTCCCAGGCCAACATCTGGATCGACGACACGCCGGCCCTTCCCATCAGCGAGCTGCGGGCCCGCGCCCGGCGGATGAAGGCGCAGCAGGGCGTCGACCTGGTGGTCGTCGACTACCTGCAGCTGATGCGCGGCGGACGCCAGGACTCGCGCGTCCAGGAGGTGTCGGAGATCTCCAGCGGGCTCAAGACGATCGCGAAGGAGCTCTCCATCCCGGTGCTGGCGCTCTCCCAGCTCTCCCGCGAGTCGGAGCGCCGCGAGAACCGCAAGCCGCAGCTGAGCGACCTGCGGGACTCGGGGTGCCTCACCGGGGAGAGCCTGGTGTGGCTCGCCGGCGAGAGCCGTCCCGTCCCCATCCGCGACCTGGTGGGGCGGACCGATTTCGAGGTCCTGGCGCTCAACCCAGAGACCTGGCGGCTGGAGCGGCGGCGGGCGGTCCGCGCCTTCCACTCCGGGGTCAAACCCGTCTTCCGCCTCTCGCTGCGGTCGGGGCGCACCATCCGGGCCTCGGCCAACCACCGGTTCCTCACCGTGGCGGGCTGGCGGCGCCTCGACGAGCTGGCCCCGGGCGACCACCTGGCAACCCCGCGCTGGCTGCCCAGCGGGGACCACGCCAGCATGAGCGACGAGGAGCTCGCCCTCCTCGGACACCTCATCGGCGACGGCTGCACCCTTCCCCGCCACGTCATCCAGTACACGTCCAAGGACCGCGAGCTGGCGGAGCTGGTCGCCGGCCTCGCCACCGGGGTGTTCGGCGACGGAGTGGCCCCGCGGATCAGCGCGGAACGCAGCCGGTACCAGGTGTACCTGACGTCGGCGCAACGCCTAACCCACGGCCGCCGGAACCCCGTCGCCGCCTGGCTGGACGGGCTCGGCATCTTCGGCCTGCGCTCGTACGAGAGGCGGGTGCCGGATGCCGTCTTCGGACAGACCGTGAGCGGCATCGGCACCTTCCTGCGCCACCTGTGGGCGACCGACGGCTGCATCCACATGTCCGAGGACCTCACCGCAGCTCCCGGCGTCTACTACGCGACGAGCAGCCCGCAGCTCGGCTTCGCCGTCCACTCGCTGCTCCTGCAGCTCAATATCTCCTCGCACATACGACGCGTCAGCCAGAGCGGCAAGGGCCGCGATCAGTATCACGTCGGCATCTCGGGAGGTGACGAGCTGCTTCGTTTCATCGCCCTTGTCGGGGGTCTCCGCCCCGGGGCCGGCGACCACATCGCCCGGATCGCCGACCGGCTGGACCGAACGGTGAGGAACCCGAACCGCGATGTCATCCCATCAGCAGCTGGGACGACGATCGTCCAGCCGGCGACGCGCGTCGCCGCGATCAGTGGCCGCACTCTTCAAGACGCACTTGGGACCGCGTACAACGGAGCCGCTATGTACGCCCATGGGATGAGCCGCGCCCGCGCCACGCAGGTCGCCGAGGTCGTGCGCAGCGAGGAGCTCTTCCGGCTCGCCGAGAGCGACGTCTACTGGGATGCGATCTCGACCATCGACCCCGACGGCACGGAGGACGTGTTTGACATCACGGTCGACGGCCTGCACAATTTCATAGTAAATGACATTATGGTCCATAACTCAATTGAGCAGGACGCGGACGTCGTCCTCTTCCTCTATCGCCCCGGCATGCACAAGGACGACATCGACCGCTCGGTGACCGAGCTGTTGGTGGAGAAGAACCGCAACGGGCCGACCACCAAGATCGACCTCCACTTCCAGGCCAACCAGATGGTCTTCTACGAGCCGGCGCGGGAGTGAGGCTCGCCAGGGCGGGACCGGGCCGCGGCTGACCGGCGGCGACCCCTCGCCGGACCTCGAGGACGCGCGTCACCGGCTCCGGCGAGGTCCGTCACGGCTTCGTGACGGTAGGTGAGACACCCCGGGCGGGCCCAGCTTTAGCGTCGGCTAACACATGGGGGCGAGCGTTCCGCTTCGACCGCCCGGGACCGCGGCCGACGACCGGCGGCGGGTGGGACGAACGCGGGCCACTCGCCCGATCCCGGACCTCATCTCCTTCCCCACCGAGATCCTGGACTCGGCGGCGAGCCTGGAGGCCGTCGCGCTCCGCGCCGTGGAACGCATCCTCGCCGCCTCCGGCGCGGAGGGTGCGGTCGTCGAGATCGCCGCCGCCGAGGGCACGCTCCAATGGGGGCAGGTCCCAACCGGCGCCCTCCGAGGCGCCCGGGGCGCCTCTCTCTCGGAGACGGTGTGGCGTCACCCCCCTGGCAACACCGCCCGGATCTGCGCCGACAGCGAGGTCGACATCCGCGTGGACCGCCCCGCCTGCCGCCACCTTCGGGCGCGCTCCCTGGTCACGATCCCGCTTCTCCACCTGGGTGTCCGGCTGGGGGCGGTGTCGGCGCTCTCCGGGCGAGCCCAGGCCTTCGACGAGGAGCAGGTGGACGCCCTGTACGACGTCGCGGACGCGGTCACGGCGGCGGCAGTGGGGGCGCGGGTCATCGCCGAGCTCCGGCAGATCGTCGCCGACAGCGGCGGTGCGCTCGCCGCCAGCGAGACCCGCTACCGCCGGATGTTCATGGAGAGCCCGCTGCCGATGTGGGTGCTCGACGCCGAGACGCACCGCTTCCTCGCCGTCAACGATGCCGCCGTGGTCAGGTACGGCTACTCCGCTGAGGAGTTCGCCACGCTCAGCATCACCGACCTCCGACACGACGGCTCCCACCTGGCGATCGACTTCCACGGGGCGCGCGCCGGCAAGACGACGTACAAGGCACGCCACCGGCTCCGCGACGGGCGGCTGATCGACGTCGAGGTGACCGCGGTCCAGCAGGAGTTCGACGGGCGCCCGGCGGTCCTCTCCATCGTCAACGACGTCACCGAGCGCAATCGACTGGAGGCCCAGCTCCGCGAGGGCGCGTTCCGCGACCCCCTCACCGGCGGCGCCAATCGCGCCCTGCTGGAGGAGAGGCTGGCCCACGCCCTGGCCCGGATGCGCCGCCACCATCGCACCGTCGCCGTCCTGGTCATCGGGCTGGACCACTTCAAGGATGTCAACGACAGCATGGGCCACGCCGCCGGCGACTCCCTCATCCAGGCGGCCGCCGCGAGGGTGCAGACCGCGATCAGGCCTGGCGACACGGTCGGCCGGCTCGGCGGTGACGAGTTCGCCGCCCTCCTCGAGGAGGTGGACGGCGTCAGCGGCGCGCTGCAGGCGGCGGAGCGCCTGGATGAGTCCTTCCGGTCCCCCCTGGACTTCCTCGGCGGCAGCCTGGTGGTCGGCATCAGCATCGGTATCGCGATACCGGAATCGGCGAGGACGCCTCCTGCCGAACTGCTCCGCGATGCCGAGCTGGCCATGCACGCGGCCAAGGCTGGGGGCAGGGGCAGGGTGGAGCTCTTCGTACCTGGGATGCACACGATGGCGGAGGAGCGACTCCGCCTGGAGCAGGACCTGCGCCTCGCGGTCGAGCGCGGTGAGCTGCGCCTCTACCTGCAGCCGGTGGTGTCCGCACAGAGCTCGAGGATCGTGGGCTGCGAGGCCCTGGTGCGCTGGCAGCACCCCACCCGTGGCCTGGTGCCACCGGATGCCTTCATCCCTCTGGCGGAGGAGACCGGCCTGATCAGCGCCATCGACACCTGGGTGCTGCGCGCGGCCTGCGCCCAGGCGGCCGCGTGGCGTGACGCGGGGCTCCCCGAGCTGCTGCTCGCGGTCAACGTGTCGGGTCGCGATCTGGGTCGCGGCGACCTGGTGGATAGGATCTCGGCCGCCCTGCTTGTGACCCGCTTCTCCCGCACCCACCTGGAGATCGAGATCACCGAGAGCTCGGCCGTCGCTCAGCCGCAGGAGGCGCTCGACGAGCTGCACCGGCTCCGCGCCGCCGGGATCAGGGTGGCCATCGACGACTTTGGCACCGGCTACTCGAGCCTCAGCAAGCTGGCGAGCCTTCCCGTCGACCGGCTCAAGATCGACCGCTCGTTCATCAGCGAGATCAGGAACGAGCACGACGACGCACCGCTGGTGGCGGCGATGATCGGTCTTGCCCACCGGCTCGGTCTGGCGGTCACCGCGGAGGGGGTCGAGACACCCGAGCAGCTGGCCTTCCTGCGCCACAACGGATGCGATCTTCTCCAGGGCTACCTCATCAGCCCGCCGGTGCCGACGGAGCGTTTTGAGGCGCTGCTGCGCCACTCCGGACAGCCAGAGACGCAAAGCCTTTCATCCTGACCATCAGAGCCGATCGCTGTGGTCGCGTGTACACTCGGCGGGGCATGACCGGGCAGCTCGCCGACTTCCTCGCCGCTCACTCCGAGCGTGTCGCCGAGATCTGGGCTCAGCTCCAGGGCAGCGCGCCCGAGCAGGGGGCGTCGGCCGGCAGCCGCGGTCCGCGTCAGTTCCTGAGCGCAGTCCTGGTGGCCCTCTCCGCCGACGATCTCGGCCCGCTGATGGCCTTCTATGAGGTCGACTTCGACAGGGCGTTCGAGCTCGACCAGCATCTGGAGAGAGCGCTGCTCCACCTCGCAGCGCTCCGACCCGCGACCGCCAGGGTCGCGGTCGAGGCCGGGCTCGACACCGCGTCCCAGCTCTCCCTCGCCCTGGACGCGGCCGAGGACCTGGCGGTGGTGGCCACGCGCCTGAGCGTCACCGTGGCGCGCCGGCTGGCGCAGCAGAACTCGTCCATGAACACGGCGAGCAGCGCGCGGGGGACCTCCCTCTCCATCACCATGCACGAGCTGCGCCGGCCGCTCACCATCCTCAACAGCTACGGCCAGCTCCTCTCCACCGGAATGCTCGGTCAGATGCCCGATAGCGCCACCGTCGCCATCGAGGGGATCACCGCGAGCACCGAGATGATGGTGCGCATGGTCAATGCGCTGTCCGAGCTGTCCCGCCTGGAGGACCCCGAGGACAAGCTGACCATCGAGCCGACGGGGCTCGCCGACCTGATCGCCGGCGCCGTGGAGACGGTGGCGATGGAGGCCAAGCTGCGCGACTGCGCGCTGGTCCAGGAGGTGGCGCCGGACGTCGCCTTCCGGGGCGACCGCCGCCGCCTGACCCTGGCGCTCACCAACATCCTGGGCAACGCGGTGAAGCACGCCCCCAACGGATCGACGATCACGGTCCGGGGTTGGGAGCAGGATCAGCAGGTGCACTTCGCCGTGCGCGACGAGGGACCCGGGTTCGCCCCCGAGGACGCCACCAAGCTCTTCGAGAAGTACTACCGGTCGGCCGCGGAGCGGCACCGCAAGGTCCCCGGCAGCGGTCTCGGCCTCTACATCGTCAAGACCGTCGCCGAGCGTCACGGTGGCAGCGTGACGGCACGTTCCGAGCCGGGCAAGGGGGCCGAGTTCGAGATGATCATCCCCAAGGCCGAGAAGCGCTGATGGACGCCGGCGCCGCGCCCCCCTTTCGCAGCGAGCGCGACTCCATGGGAGAGATGGAGGTCCCCTCCGGCGCCTACTACGGCGCCAGCACCATGCGGGCCAAGCTCAACTTTCCGATCAGCCCGCTCCGGCCTCCCCGCGACTTCCTCCGCGCTCTGGGGCTGATCAAGGGGCAGGCGGCGCGGGTCAACGTCGAGCTGGGGCTTCTCGATGCCCGCCGTGGCGGCGCCATCGCCGCCGCCGCCCAGGAGGTGGCCGAGGGCAGGTTCGACGACCAGTTCGTGATCGACGTCTTCCAGACGGGCAGCGGTACCTCCACCAACATGAACGCGAACGAGGTCATCGGCAACCGGGCGATCGAGCTCCTCGGCGGGACCCTGGGGACGCGCGACCCGGTGCACCCCAACGACCACGTCAACCTCTGCCAGTCGTCCAATGACGTGATCCCCACCGCGATCCACGTGGCCGGCGCGGTGACCATCGCGCGCGACCTCCTCCCCGCCCTCGACATCCTGGAGAGCTCGCTGCGCGCGCGCAGCCAGGAGCTGTGGCCGGTCGTGAAGACCGGCCGCACCCACCTCCAGGACGCGACCCCCATCCGGCTGGGCCAGGAGTTCCTGGGCTGGGCCGGCCAGGTGCAGCGGGCGCGGCGGCGCTGCGCCCAGGCCCTGGACGAGCTGTGCGAGCTGGCCCTGGGAGGGACCGCCGTCGGCACCGGTGTCAACAGCCACCCCGAGTTCGCGGCCCGGGTCATCGCCGGCCTCGCCGGCGACCTCGGCCTTCCCCTCCGGGAGACCGACAACCACTTCCAGGCCCAGGGCACCCTGGACGGGGTGGTCGCCGCCCACGGGGCGCTGCGCGGTGCGGCGGTCTCGCTCTACGCGATCGCCGCCGACATTCGACTGCTCGCCTGCGGGCCGCGCGCGGGGATCGCCGAGATCGCCCTGCCCGAGGTGCAGCCGGGCTCGTCGATCATGCCGGGGAAGGTCAATCCGGTCATCGCGGAGTCGCTCACCATGGTCGCGGCGCAGGTGATCGGCAATGACGCCACCGTCGCCTTCGCGGGGGCGGCCGGCTCGCTGCTCGAGCTCAACGTGATGATGCCGGTGGCAGCTCACGGTCTTCTCGAGTCGATCGCGATCCTGGCCAGTGCGAGTGTCAACTTCGCGACCAGGGCGGTCGACGGCATCACCGCCACCGGCAACGGACCGCGGCTGGTCGAGCAGGGCCTGATGACGTGCACCGGGCTGGCACCGCGGATCGGCTACGACAGCGCGGCCCGGATCGCCAAGGAGGCCTTCGCGAGCGGGCGCACCGTGCGCGAGGTGGCCCGCGAGCAGACCGCGCTCACCGACGAGGAGCTGGACGAGCTGCTCGACCCCGAGGCGATGACGGAGCCGTCGCCCGACCGGATCGGCGCCGGCGGTTAGCCCGCGCCGGTTCGGGCGAAATGGGCGGCCAGCTGGGCGTCGAGCTCCTGGCGGTTCCAGAGCAGCACTCCGGACGAGGCGGCGAGCTGGCGCGTCTCTTCCCGGAAGTCGACCGTGGTCACGATCATGCCGCCGATCTGGGCGCAGCCGAGCCTGCCCAGGGTGGCGGCGTGCTGCTGGATCGCGAGCAGGAGTGCACGGACCACCTCGGGGCCGAGAGGAGCGTTCCAGCGCTTGACCTGGACGACGATCCCCTGGTCGCCACGGCAGACGAGCAGCGCTGCGCCCACGTCGCCGCGGCTGGGCACCGGCCACACCGTGTAGCCGTGGCGGCCGAAGAGGTCACAGAGGTGGCGCTCCAGCTCGTCGCCGCTCATCAGGGTCAGGTTGAACTGACGGTGAGCCGGGGTCGCGGCGCCGCCCGCAGGCCGCTTGGCGGACGCCGCCCGGCGCTCGTCCTCTGCTCGCCCGCGACCCCGTTCCCTGGCTCCGCCGAACGTCGACGGATGGGAGATTCCTTGACCGAGCAGCACAGTGGACACCCCGGGGAACCGCCCGCCGGAGGGGACCGGAGGGCACGGCGACGCCCTGACGATAAGGCGGCCGCCGTTCCGGGCCTGCGACCGAGGGGTCACAGATCGCCCCCGGCATGACGCGAATCGCGGGGGTGTCGAAGCCCGGGGATGGCTCCCCGAGAGTACTGCGCCTACTCCCGAGGGGCGGCGCAGGCGGCGCAGAGGCCGGGAAGGAGGAGGGGATGCTGACCGAGGACGAAGCCGGTCTCCCGGCGGAGCCGGGCGGCGAGCGCGTTGACCGCCTCGACGTCGACGTCCGCGGTGGCGCCGCAGCGGGTGCAGACGGCGTGGTGGTGGGCCACCTCCTGGATCTCGAAGCGGGCGATCCCGTCGCCCAGCTCCACCTGCTCCAGGAGTCCCGCCCCGGTGAGGTCGGCGAGCACGCGGTAGACGGTGGAGCGGTCCAGCTCCCCGCCTCCCTGGTGCAGCCGCTGCCAGACGTCCTCGGCGCTCAGGTGGACGCCGCCGGCCCGGGCCGCAAGGGCGAGAACGGCGACCCGCTGCGGGGTGGCGCGGAGCCCGGCGACGCGGAGGGTGGCCCGAGTCGCCGCCTCGCCACCCGGTGGCGCCTTTGGGGTGGGCGACCTCATCGGCGCAAGTGTAGCCGCCATGGCGCGTGCTCCAGGGCGGGGCGCCGAGGGAGCGGCGCTCGCGGGCCGACGTAGCAAACTAGGAGGCGGAGCCCACACCCAGGAGATGCCACGTGTCTGAGCACGTCCAACAGCCCCTGCCCGGAAGGACCGAGCACGCCACCCTCGACCTTCCCCACCGAGAGAAGCTGATCATCATGGTCGCGGTCCTCCTGGGCCTCTTCCTGGGAGCCCTGGACCAGACCATCGTGGGGGTCGCCCTGCCTCGCATCGTCAGCGACCTCAAGGGCAGTGACCTCTACACCTGGGTGGTCACCGCCTACCTGCTGACCAGCACGATCACCGTCCCCATCTACGGCAAGCTCGGCGACGTCTTCGGACGGCAGCGGATGCTGATCGTGGGCATCGTCATCTTCCTGGCCGGGTCGGCCCTCTCCGGGCTCTCCCAGAGCATGGGCGAGCTGATCGTCTTCCGTGCCCTCCAGGGGTGCGGCGCCGGGGCGCTCTTCCCGATCTCCCTGGCGGTGATCGGCGACCTCTACACGCCCCGTGAGCGGGGCCGCTACCAGGGGCTGTTCGGCGCCGTCTTCGGGATGAGCTTCATCGTCGGCCCCCTGCTGGGCGGGATCATCACCGACGACATCAGCTGGCACTGGATCTTCTACGTCAACATCCCGGTGGGGATCGTCGCCCTCTACGCGATCGCCACCCGCCTGCCCAACCTCAGGAGCACTGCAGCCCGGCTCCGCGACCTCGACTACTCGGGGATCGCCATCTTCACGGTCGGCGTGGTGCCCATCCTGATCGGGCTCACCTTCAAGGGGATCACCAGCGGGAGCGGCAGCCTCTACGCCTGGACCGACTGGCGGGTGGGGGGGCTGATCGTGCTCGGGCTGGCGCTCATGGCCCTCTTCATCGTCAACGAGGCGCGGGCACAGCATCCGATCATCCCGCTCGACCTCTTCTCCACCCGGACCCTCGCCGCCACCAACGTGGCGGTCTTCATGGTCGCCTGCGCCATGTTCGCGGCCGTCATCTTCATCCCCCTCTACTTCCAGGTGGTCAAGGGGGTGAGCGCGACCGTCTCCGGCTACTCGATGTGGCCGCTGCTGGTCGGCCTGATCGCCACCAGTGTGGGCGCGGGGTTCTACCTGACCAAGACCGGCCGCTACAAGCTCCTCCTCGTCATCGGGCTCGCCGTCCTCTGCGTGGGCAGCTTCCTGCTCACCCACCTCAGCCCGACCACCTCGACGGCCACGCTCTGGATCTGGCTGGCGCTGACCGGTCTCGGCATCGGGCCCTCGATGTCCGTCTTCACCGTGGTCATCCAGAACGCGGCCCCCCCGGAGCGGCTGGGCACGGCGACCAGCACCCTCACCTTTCTCCGTCAGGTCGGCGGCGTGGTGGGCCTCGCCGTGGCGGGCACCATCTTCAGCCAGAGCCTCACCAGCGATCTGCCCAAGCAGCTGAGCGCCGCCCATCTCCCCAGCCAGCTCACCTCGCACTTCGCAGCGAGCGGCACCTTCACCGAGAACAACATCGCCTCGGTGGGCAACCTCGGCCAGACCATCCTCGCGGCCGTGCCCGCCGCCCAGCGGCCCGCCATCCAGCCCTATCTCGGCCAGATCGTCAGCGCTCTGCACGACGCCATGTCGCTCGCGCTCGGCAACGTCTTCTGGGTCGCCCTGGCCGGCGCCGTGCTCGCCCTCCTCGCGACCCTGCTGCTCCGGGAGCTGCCCCTGCGGGGCTCCGTCCGGCAGCCCACGGAGACGGCGGGCGAGCTCGCCAAGGAGGAGGAGGAGTCGGAGATGGTCGTCGTCGGCTAGTTCAGCGGTGGGTTGAGACTCCTCGGGATGCGCCGGTAGCCGAACGAGCCGGGAGGCCCGCGCCGCGGCGGCGCCCGTCAATCCCGCGGCCGGCCACCTCTGGCAAACCCGCCGCCGCAACTCCTCCGCCGCAACCCCTTCCGCCGCGACCCCTTCCGCCGCGACCCCTTCCGCCGCGACCCCTCCGCCACAACCCCTTCCCCCGAGACCCCTTTCGCTGGTGGGCCCCGAGGGGGTGGGCCTCCAAGCAGGTTTCGGACTTCTATGTCCGAAAGGGGTGTGTGTGGGGCCGGGTGCCCTCCCCGAGCGGCTCGCCCGCGGGGCCGTCCGGGGCGCACCCGGAAACCCGTGGGTGGAGGGCTCAGGCCAGCCCGTGCCCGATCGACCGGCGGCGGAGGATCTCCAGCGCTCCGAGGACGAGCACGAGGCCTCCCCCCGCGCCGATGCCGACCCAGAGCCAGGGTGATCCCGGGGGCGGCACGGGGGAGGTGACCGCCACGTGCACCGATCGATACGTGGGCGGCGCGTAGATCTGGGCGCTCGCCTCCGGCACCACGTCGATGTGGCCGGTGGTCAGCGACCCCCCGGCGCCGCCCGCCACCAGCACCGCCCCACCGGGCAGGCCGATCACGGCGGCAGCGAGGCGCGCGGAGGACATCGGGGCCGCCGCCGTCCACTGGTTCGAGGTGAGGTCGTACGTCTCGGCACTGGAGACAGCGGTGCCGTCGACGTCACCACCCAGGGCGAGGGCATCACCGTCAGGAAGGTCGACCAGGCCGGGGAACACTCCCACGGGCGCGTCCAGCGACTCGGTGATGCTCCAGACCCCGGTCAGCGGGTCGTAGAGGTCGGCATCGGGTCCGTCACCGGCGATCAGGACATCGCCACCGGCGAGCACCACCGCCTGGGCCATGTAGCGGGGCAGGGACATCTCCCCGGCCAGGTTCCAGGCGCCGGTCGAGGGGTCGAAGACCTCGGCGGAGGCGAGCGGTCCCGCGCTGCCCATCCCTCCCGCCATCAGCACCTGGCCGGTGGGCAGAGCCACCGACGCGGCGAAGGCTCGGGCGGTGCTCATCGGAGCCGCCGGGGTCCAGGTACCGGTGGAGGGGTCGTACTCCACCGCGCTGGCGAGCGAGGCGTGCCCGCTGCCCACCCCGCCCGCCAGCAGCACGCTGCCGTCGGGGAGCAGCGCCGCGCCGGCGAAGCCGCGGCCGCCGGGTAGGGGGGCGACCGTGGTCCAGGAGTCCGAGCCGGGGTCGAAGATCTCGGCGGAGTCCAGGGGTGTGCCGCCGGTGCCGAGGCCGCCCGCCACCAGCACGTCACCGCCGTTCAGCACCACGGCGGACGCGCCGATCCTGGGAATGCTCATCGGCGAGGCAGGTGACCAGGCTCCCGTCGCCGGGTCGTACACCGCAGCCGAGGTGGTCGGCAGGCCGTCCACCCCCAGGCCGCCCGCCACCAGGACCTCGCCGTTGTCGAGCAGAGCGGAGGCGGCGTATGCCTGGGCCTCGGGCAGGGAGGCCGTCGTCTGCCACGCGCCACTCGGACCGGGGGCGCTCGGCGCGGGGCCGACGATCACGGGTCCCGGACCCGGCATCGGCGTCGAGTTGGACGAGCTCAGGTCATCGAAGAGCCGCGCGCCACCGCCGGCTGCCGGTGAAGAGGCGGGGGGCCCCGAGCCACCCGAGGAGTGCACCGGAGCTGCGAGCGTCACCCCCGATCCCGAGCCGGGAACCACGTAGCCGTCGGAGACCGACACGCTGCCGTCCCAGTCGAAGGTGAAGGAGTAGCCGTCGGCCTCCAGGGTGATCCCGCTGCTCGAGATCGAGAACCCCGTCTTGCCCAGGGTGAAGGAGAGGTTCGTGTACTCCCATTGGAAGTTGCAGGGATAGGGGACGACGTCCTCCCAGTAGCAGGTGGACTGGGCCAGGTAGGCGCCGAGCTGGACCGCGATGCTGCCCCAGATGTAGGCGGAGACCCCGCTGGTGCTGATCTCGATCTGGGCGGTGGCCGAGAGCGACCCGCCCACCGAGACGGCGGGGCCGAAGTCGGTGGAGCCGGGACCCAGGGAGAGGGTCCCCTGGAACTGGAACTCGAAGTTGCTGGGCGAGGCGTCGATGGTCAACAGCACCGGACCGATCGAGAGCGAGCCGATGTTGACCTGGGACATCGTGCCGGTGAAGCTGAAGCTGGGCGGCGAGAGGCCGATGTCGGCAAGGACGCTGATCTGCACCCCCTCTATGCTCGCCTGGAAGTTGAGGCCGAAGCCGGCGGGGTAGGTGGTCTGGCCCACCGTCACCGAGGTGGGGGCGATGTAGAGGTCGGCGTAATAGACCTCGAGCAGGCTGCCCTGGCCGAAGTACTCGAGCGGCTCCAGCGCCGGCGTGCTGGAGTTCTCGCTGCCGATCGAGAGGTCGAGCAGGAAGGGGTCGAGGTTGAAGGCGAAGGTGATCGGCGCCCCGTCCTGATAGCCGAGCACGCTGGCGAGCGTCGAGGGCAGCGAGGTGATGGTGCCGTCGAGCCCGATGGTGGGGATCCCCTCGAAGGTGATCCCGCCCTGCAGGTCGGCGCATTCGACGGTGAGCCCGCTGATCCCGAAGGCATTGACCCAGCCGGCGGTGCCGGTGGCGCAGTCACCCAGGGAGAGGCTCACCGTGATCGCCTGGGTGCTGACGTCCAGCTCGCCGGAGATGGGGACCGAGGAGGGGCCGCCGTCCGACCCCGGGGAGGGAACGTTGAGGGTGGCGTCCAACCCGATCCCGAACTCGGTCGCGCCGCCGCCGATCTGGATCTTCAGGTAGCCGTCGTCGAGCACGAGCGACGTGCCCCCGCTGGAGAAGAGCGTGATCCCACCCGCGGCCAGGGCGTTGATCTCGATCTTGAACGTGAAGACGTCGGCGGCGAAGTTGATGGTGCCGATGGCGATGAGGTCGGTTCCGGTGGGGATGCTCACCCACCGGCTGAGCGCCGAGGCCACCGACTCGGGGATCTCCAACGTGAGCGCGAAGCTCAGGCCCTCCGCGAGGTTGATGGATCCGATCGCGGGGTCGCCGGTGGCGAAGCCGGTGACCGGCGCGCTGGCGTAGTAGAGGTAGACGGTGTCGCCGGTGGAGCCCAGCCACTGGGAGAGGTTGGCCTCGACTCCGGCAACGAAGGTGCCCCCCGACTCGAAGGTCAGGGTCACGGTGGCGCTGAACGTGCCGCCGCCGGGCATGGTGGCGCTGATGGGCACGGTTGCGGTTAATCGGTAGCTGCCCGCCGACTCGCTGAGGGTCACGGTCGGCCCGTCCAGGCGCACATTGCCGTCCGGGCTCGTGAAGTCGAGGGCGGGCAGGGTCGCCGTGAGTTGGAGGGCGTCCGAGGTCAGGTCGAAGCTGCCGGTGACGGCCACCGAGCCCGAGACCGCTGCCAGCGAGAGGCTCAGCGAGCCGCTGACACAGAGCCAGAGGTCGCCGGCCGTGGTGACGCTGCACCCCGTGGGAGGCGTCCCGTTGCCGAGCTGCAACGAGGTGACGGTGACCGTCACCCCGCTGACGCTGAGGGTGAAGAGGCTGTGGCCGCCAGCCCCCGTCGCCGAGAGCACGAAGCTCACCACCCCGGCGGTGTCGGTCAGCGTGCCCGAGAGGCTCGCGTCGATGGTGACGCTGGGGGCCGGGGTCCAGGACTGCGCCTGGGTGGCGGTCACGGTGAGCGCCCAGGTCTGCAGCGACGTGAGGGTGCCCGACACCGCGAGGCTGCCCAGCCCCTGGACGGTGGCGGTCCCGCTCACCGAGATGCCGGACGTGCCGAGGCTGAAGGAGACGTCGGTGAGCGTGAGCGGCACCCCGGAGAAGGGCGTGAACGGCCCCGCGATCGCGCCCGGGGTGCAGGTGTTGCCGTCGGGCTGGCAGCTCTGAATGTCGGCGGTGATGGTGCCCGACGCCGAGCGCGAGAGCGTGCCGGTGAAGCCGACCAGCTGGCCGAAGAGCTCGAAGCCGGACACCGTCACGGTTCCCGAGAAGGAGCCGTTGGCGGTGTCGATGGTCAGCCCCATGGTCACGCTGGCGGCGGTCTGGTCCGGCACCGGGATGGTGCCGTCAACGTCCAGCGTCAGGGTGTCGGCGGAGAACGCGAGGACGATCGAGGTCAGCGAGCCGCCGTCGGGGAGGCTGAGGAAGGGGAAGCCGGTGGGAGGGGTGACGCTCGCCACGAAGCTGGGAGTGCCCCCCGGCTGCCAGGTCGCGGTGAAGGCGACGACGGTCCCCGCGCTCAGGTTGAACCCGGCCGCGCTGAGCGCGGCCGCCACCCCGCTGGGGAGCGTGTAGACCGCGAAGGCGTTGAAGCCGGTGACGAGGTTGACCGACCCGGCGGTGCCGATCGAGGCCATCCCCGTGGCGTAGCCGGGGACGGCCCCGGTCGTGTAGGCGAAGAAGCCGACCACCGGGATGCCGGCCGTGGTCAGGTCGATGTTGCTGATGGCGATCACGAGCGCGCCCGACGCGTTGGTGACCGTCACGGTGATCGGGCTGGCGTCCAGCGCCGGGATGGTCGCCGAGGCCGCCCCGGTCACGGTCAGCCCACCGCTCACGCTGCCGCTCACGGTGAGGCTGTCCAGGCTGAGGGTCAGCCCGCTCACCACCTCGATGGAGGCGCTGGTGGTGGCGGCGTCGAGGGCGAGCGAGGCGGTGCCCTGGCGGAGGTCGAGAGTGCCCACCAATCCGGCGGTCAGCGAGACGCTGGCCGACCCCAGGGCGACGTAGCCGTCGATGACCAGGGTGGGGTCGGTGGGAGGCGAGGTGGGGGCGCCGGACGCACCGCAGGTCGGCGTCACCCCGTAGGCGAAGGCGATGCAGCTGAGGTCGACGGTGACCCCCGGGATCGGGTTCCAGGCGACCAGCGGCGTCCCCGGCGTGCTGCCGGAGGGATTCGTGCCCCCCTCGATGTCGAAGCTGACCGACCCCGAGCTGAGCGAGATCGACCCGGAGAGCGTGAGGTCGGAGAAGGAGAGGCTCGAGAAGGGATGCCAGCTCAGGCCGGTGGCGGCGCTGAGCGACAGGGTCCAGGTCCCGGCGCTGTAGCCGCCGGAGAGGTTGACGGTCACCGTGGTGCCGGTGCTTCCCAGCAGGGCCTCCGCGGCGACGCTGAGGCCGGAGCCGCTGGAGACGGTGAACGCCACGTTCTCGATCTGCAGGCCCGGCGCCGGGGAGATCGGCGAGCCGGTGAGGGCGTCGACGGTCAGGCTGCCGTCGATGCTCCCGGACGAGCCGGTGCTCACCGTGAAGGTCCCGCTGACCGGGCCGCCGGTGAAGAGGTTGCCCACCGTCACCTGGCCGCAGGCGTTCGCTGCACCGCTCGCCACGCTGAGGGTGATCGAGGCGTCGAGGTAGGGCGACGTCCCCAGCGATCCCTCAGGAGCGAAGGTGAGCACCAGCTGGTCGGCGTTGGGGCTGCACGAACCCGAGGGTGCCGACGGCTGGAAGGCGAGAGAGAGGGCGTAGCTCAGCGAGCTGTCCGGGCTGCCGAAGGGGAGGGTGATGCCGGTCGCCTGGAGCTGCGCCCCGGAGATGCCCCCCACCGTCATCGAGGTGCTGGTTGCTGCCGTGATCGAGAAGCAGATCTGGTTGCTGCTGCTGGACGTCCCCAGGCTGATCCCGGGAAGGTGCCAGCCGCTCGGGAAATCGAGGGTCCCGCCGTCCAGGCAGAGCTGCGGGTCGCCCCCCGCGGCGGTGGCGTCCTCGACGTAGCCCGAGAGGCTGCTGGAGGCGAGGGTCTGGCCGTAGAGGGAGAGGGTCGCCCCGGTGACCGAGATCGAGGTGTCCGGAGTGCACGGACCGCTGGTCGCCCCCAGGGTCGCCGTCGAGGTGTCGAGGGTGGACCCGAGCGAGCCCAGGCCGAGGCTCAGAGCCGAGCCTCCCGCGGCGCTCCAGAGCGTCGCGAAGCTGGCGGAGCAGCTGCCCACACTGTAGCTCAGGGACCCCGACGAGCCCGTGAAGTTGCCGTCGCTTGCCGGGGTGTAGGTGGCGGAGAACGCAGGGGTGCTGCCCGCGCCCGGCGCGGAGATCGCGCAGCCCGCCACCGACTCGGGCTGGCCGGACACCGGCACCAGGGCCACCCCCGTGCAGGAGGCGCCACCCGAGAACCCCACGGTCCCGTCGGGGGCGGCCGTCGATCCGGAGGAGGAGTCGGCGACCGTGGCCGTCACCAGCACGTCGGAGGAGTTGGAGGGGTCGGCGCCGACGGTGACGGTGGTCGTGGTCGTCGCGGCGGTGACGTTCACGCTCACGGAGGTCGAGGTCGAGCTGAGGAACGTGGACGAGGCGTCACCGTAGGCGGCCTGGGCGCTCAGCGAGCCCACGCCCGGCGGTGGGGTGAGCGCGCACACCGCCTGACCTCCGGTGACCGGGACGTTCTGACAGGCGGCCGTCGACCCCACCGTGAAGCTGACCGTCCCCTCCGAGACGGTCCCGGTCGCCGGAGGCTGCGGGGTGACCGTCGCGACCAGGTCGAGTGGGACACCGAACGCGGCTGAGCCGCCGGCGACATCGGTGCCGCCCGGGATGTCGATGTCGACCGTGGTCGTCGTCGAGGCACCCGCCACCAGGATGTAGAGCGGGTCGGTGGCCGCGTCGGAGCTGGAGGCGCCGGTGTCGGGGTCGGGGCTGTACTCGGCGACGATGGAGTTGAGGGTCCCCACCAGCGGGGTGAAGTCACAGCTCGCGGTCCCCGAGGTGCCGGAGCTCGTGAGCGTCAACCCGGTGCAGGACGCGATCGCGCTGCCGTTGTCGAGCAGGCTGACCGTGCCCGCAGGTGTGGCGTCACCCCCTGCCGACACCACCCCGGCCGTGAGCGCCACCGTGATGTCCACGCTCTGCTCGACGCCGGCGGTCAGGGAGATCGGCCGCTCCGAGGTCGCGGTCGGGCTGACCGAGGTGGTGGTCGGGTCCGGGCCGGTGGCGTAGGTGTCCGCCGTCGCCGGGCTGCTGGTCACCCAGTCGGCGCAGGCGGCAGCGCTTGCGCCCGACGGGCAGTAGGTGGCGGTGAAGGTGTCGGAGCCGGTGGTGGCCCGGCCGGCCACCGTGCAGGTGGCGGTCGACTGGTTGGGGTCTGTGCCGCTCTTCGGAACCGCCGTCACCGCCGAGCAGCCGCTGATCGCGGTGGCACTGCCGTCCTCGAAGAAGGCGACGGTGCCGTCGGGGCCAGGACCGGTGTTGGAGGTGTTGGTGACGGTGGAGGTTACCGTGACCGGCACGCCGACATCGTCATAGCCGCCGGCGCCGGCGGCGGTCACCGCTGTGCTGGTGCCGGCCCTGCTCACCGAGAGGATCAGCGGCGACGAGGAGCTGCCGGTGGCGTAGCCGTCGGCGTTGAAGTCGGCGGTGATGGCGGTGTCGGACACCGCGGGGGTGAACTGGCAGTTGGGGGCCGTGCCATTGCTCGCCACGTCCACCGTACCCGAGCCGCTGGCGTTGCAGTCCACCGCGCTGCCGCCCTGGTACTCGTAGGTGAGCGTCGCCGTCGCGTCGGAGGCCGGCAGCCCGCTCACGTTGGCGCCGACGGTCACCGTGGTCCCGTAGCTGACCGTGGCCGTCGAGGATTTGAGGCTGATCGACGTGCTGGTCGACGCCTGGAAGACCTGGCAGCCGGACGGGGTGCAGGAGACGACGCTGTCCGACGAGCCGATGTAGTCGGTGCTCGCAGCGGTGCTGGTGTAGTCGGTGCCGCTGGGGGTGTAGGTGGCCGTGAAGTCGTACGTCGCCCCCGCTATCAGCGTGGTGAGGGTGCAGGACGCGGTGGCGTCGAGGTCGGAGTACGGCGAGACACTGGTCGGGAGGGTCGACGAGCACGCCGTGCCCGAGGCGAGCAGGTCGGCCCCGTGGTACGCATCGTAGGTGAAGGCCACGCTCCCCACCGGGCTCACGTCGGTCGCCGACACCGTTGCGCTCAGCGCCCACTGCGCGGCATCCGACCATGAGGTCGCGTCCGTGCCGCCCGATGTCTCCAGCACCGCGCTGAGGGCGGTCGTGTCGGTCGGTTCCTTGGTGACGTAGAGGCTCGTGGAGGTGCTCTGCGGTTCCGCCGTCTCGTCTCCGCTGTACGAGGCGTAGAACTCCTCGGGGTTGGGCAGCACCCCGCCACCGTCGCCGAGGTGGACCTGGCAGGACGCCTGACCGCTGCCGTTCAGCGCCACGTTGGAGCAGATCGTGGTGTCCCCGGGGCCGGCGAAGCTGACGCTGCCGGTCGGGGTGTAGCCCAGGTTCGAGGGTGTGGTGACGGTCGCGGTGAGGGTGGCGTCGTATCCGTAGTGAGCCCCCGGGGCGCTGGCGCTCACGTCCGAGGTCAGGTCGACGTTGCTCGCGATCTGCTGCCAGGAGACGCTGGCCGAGCCCTCGTAGCTGCCGCTGGCGGTGGGTTCGGCGGTGACCGTGCAACCGAGGGTGTCGCAGCCGCTGCCGCCGCCGCCGCCGGCACCACCCGAACTGAAGACGCTGCCGCCGCCGCCACCGCCGCCACCGGGGCACCAGCCGCCGCCGCCACCACCCCCGCCGCCCCCTCCGGAGCCGCCGCCGCTCCCGCCGCCCCCGGTCGTGCTGGAGGGATGGCCGCTGCCGCCGCAGATCGCACCGGTCGAGGCGGGATTGCCGTTGTTGGGGCTCTCGTCGGCTCCATAGCCGCCGCAGCCGCCAGCGCCCCCTGCCTCGACGAAGACGACGCCCCCGATGACGAGCTGGGTCCCGCCGCCGCCGCCGCAGCCGGCGCCGCCGCTCTGGGTCAGGTCGCTGCTGCCGCCGCCCGCCGAGCCACCGTCCGGCCATCCACCAGGGGTCTGGGCCTGGCCGCTTTCGCAGCCCGCGCATTGGGCGACATTGATCGTCAGGTCGAACGAGTAGCCGGGGAGGAGCAGTGTGCCGCTGAAGCAGGCTCCTACGGGATGCGCCGACCCACCACCCGCGCCTCCGCACACCGTGAAGTCGATGCTGGTGACCCCCGCCGGGATCGTCAGCGTCTGGCTGCTCCCGGTCTCCCCGTAGGTGCACGTGACGGTGGCGCCGGATGAGGAGCACTGGGACGGCAGTGCGTCATCGAGCGCGGCCTGGTGAGGTGCGTTTCGTTGAGCGGTCGTGGCGCCGGCCTCGAGGCTCTTGATCAGAGCGCTCATCGCCGTGGCCGACAGGGCCGGAGGCGTGGTCGTCGGCGCGAAGAGCGGGCCCAACGCCAGCGGACCGGAGGCCAGCAGGACCGCCACGGTGGCGGCGGCGGCGGCGGCCGTCCTCAGACGGCGGCGAGAGTGCGCGGGCGGAGCGTCCTCGCCGGAGGCGAGCTCCTTGGTTCTCATCTCCCCCTGCTTCTCCCCCGCTCAGTCGAGGTGTGATGCGACGACGCCACGCGACGAGATCGCGCGACGAGCCGATGCGGGCGTCCACGTTGCCTGGGCAGCAGTCACCGTCTCTCCGTCCCCTCGGGTGATGGGGCGCGCGACCCCAGCGGCGGTGGGCTCTTCTCGTTAGCCGCAGCTAAGACGCTGACAACTTTAGGGGGGCCCGGAGGCCGCGTCAAGGGGACGAAACGCCGAATACGCCGCTCTCGCTGCGCCGGCCTCGCGGTCTTCCGGATACCCTGGCCGCGATGAGCGGCGGCGGCACCCCGGTGTGGGACCCGGAGCAGTACAACCGGTTCGCCGACGAGCGGGAGCGTCCGTTCTGGGAGCTCCGCGCCCTGCTCGATCCGGTGATCTCGCCACGCGTCGTCGATCTGGGATGCGGCGACGGACGGCTGACCGCGGCGCTGCACCGCGATCTCGGGGCGGCGAGCACGATCGGCATCGACCTCTCCGAGGCGATGCTGGCCGGGGCCGCGCCCCACACGGGCGGTGGCGTGAGCTTCGCCGGCGGCGACATCTCGACCTGGACCGGCTCCGGTGTGGATGTCATCTTCAGCAATGCCGCCCTGCAGTGGGTCCCCGACCACCCGGCGGTGCTCCGGCGCTGGCGCGAGGCACTCGCCGCCGGGGGCCAGCTCGCGGTTCAGGTCCCGGCCAACGCCGGCCACCCATCGCACGTCGTGCTCCGCGAGCTGGCCGCGGAGCGGTGGGGCGCGGACGCGCCGCCCGACCCTGTGGCGAGCAACGTGCTCGGCCCCGAGCGGTACGCGGAGCTGCTCGACGGGCTGGGCTTCGAGCGCCAGCACGTCCGCCTCCAGGTGTACGCGCACCGGTTGGCCTCAACCGCCGACGTGGTGGAGTGGATGAAGGGCACGTCGCTGAACCGCTTCAAGCCGGCGCTGAGCCCCGAGACGTACGCGGAGCTGGTCGACGAATACCGGCGCCGGCTCCTGCTCGCCCTTGGCGAGAGCCGGCCGTACCTCTATCCCTTCCAGCGCATCCTCTTCTGGGGACGGCTCCCGGGGTAGCCGGCGGGGCAGCGCCGTCATCGACACTGGACCATGACCGCGATAGAGTTCGTGGTGACGGGTTCCTGAGAGACACCGTCGCGTTGGGGGAGGAGCCGCGTGGGACGTGTAAGAGGACGTTGTCTGCTGGCACTCCTCCTGCCCCTGGGCGCGGCTGCCTGTGGCAGCGGAACCACCGCCACCACCGCTCCCACCAGCTCGTCATCCGGCGCCGTCGCGACGATTGACTCCTGCCTCGTGGGTACGTGGACGGCGACCAGCGTGACGCTGTTGGCGGGGGAGGCCTCCGGTCTCGCCGGCATGACGATGACCATCCAATCCGGCGGCAAGACGGTGCTGGATCTCTCGAACGCGACCCCCATGGACATCCCCGATGCGGGCACCACCAACACGTTCACCGGAACGGACACGTTCACGATGACATCGGGTCAGGGGCAGACGGACATCACGACCGACCAGACCAACCTCGACTACACGATCGCGAGCCCCGGCGGCGGGGCGACCAAGCCGCTCGGGGAGCCCTTCTTCGACGCGTCGACCTACACGTGCTCCTCGACGTCTCTCACGATGAACTTCAACGTGGGTCAGGAGGGCACCTACCTGACCGGGTACGTGGCGACCTTCACCAAGTAGCGGGCGGTCGGAGCGACGGGTGCCTACGCCGTCGCCAGCCCGAGGGCGACGAGGACGTCGGCGACTCCGGCCCGACCCGGCGGCGGGCAGGTGCAGGTGGCGACCTCCAGAACCTCCTCGAGCGCCCCCTCCACCGCCACCCCGAAGCCCACGGCCTCGAGCATGTCGATGTCATTGGGGGCGTCGCCGATGGCGGCCACCCGGGAGGGCTCGACCCCGAGGTCGCGGGCGAGCCGCACCACCGCCGGCCCCTTGCCGGCATGCGGGCTGGAGATCTCGAGGAACTGGGGCAGCGAGGGGGTCACCCGGGCCCGGTCGCCCAGGGCCGCGGTCATGGCCTCCCGGCAGCGCACCGCCTCGGCGGGGTCGAGCATGACGCAGACGACCTTGACGGTCCCGCCCGCGACCGCGGCCGCCAGGTCGTCCACGAACGTGATCGAGACGGCCCCGACGTGCGCGTAGGCGCGCGCCTCGGCCCGGTCCTCCTCGCAGAGGAGGGTGTCGTCGACGTAGGCCTGGCGATGCCAACCGTGCTCCCGGGCCACGTCGATCGCCAGGCGGGCGACGTCGGCGTCGAGCACCTCGGTGTGGATCACCGGGCCGTAGGCGAGGCCGCCGGGGTCGGGGTCGGGCATCGCCTGGAGCAGGGCGCCCTGGTAGCAGGCGAGGGGTGCCCGCACTCCGAGCCGGCGCGCCCAGGGCAGGGCCGACCGGTACATCCGCCCGGTGGCGATGACCACGGGCACCCGCTCCCCCGCCTGGCGGACCGCCCGCTCGATGCGGGGGTGGAGCTGCTGGTGGAAGTCGAGGCAGGTGCCGTCGAGGTCGAGGACCACCATCTCGATCCGCTCGGGGAGCACCGCCCGGGTGAGCGGAGGAGGCGCGCTGCGCCCGATCACCGGCGCACCGCCGCGACCGCGGGGTTGACGCAGTGGACCGGCAGGTCCCCCGCCAGCACCGCCAGAACGTTGGCGGCGGTGAGCTCGGCCATCGCCGCACGGGTCCGCACCGTGGCGCTCCCCAGGTGCGGGGCGAGCACGGCGTTGCGGCATTCGGCAAGGCCGGGCGTCAGCTCGGGCTCGCTCTCGTAGACGTCGAGGCCGCAGCCGGCGATCCAGCCCTCGCGCAGCGCCTGGACCAGGGCGTGCTCGTCGACGACCGGGCCGCGCGCGGCGTTGATCAGGATCGCGGTCGGCTTCATCCGGCGCAACGCCTCCTCGTCGATCAGGTGGTGGGTCTCGGCAGTGAGCGGCATGTGCAGAGAGACGACGTCGCTCTCGGCAAGGAGAGCCCCCAGGTCGTCGAAGATCTGGACAGATCCGGCCAGATCGTCGGGGACCTGGACGCCGTGGTGGCCATGGGCCGCAAGACGCATGCCGAAGCCCCGGGCGCGCCGGGCCACGGCCTGCCCGATGCGGCCGAATCCGACGATGCCGAGCAGCGCGCCGCTCAGCTCCATGCCGAGCAGGTAACCGGGTTCCCAACCCCGGAACTCGCCGGCACGCAGGGCGGCGTCGCCCTCCACCAGGCGGCGCGCGGCCGCCAGGAGCAGGGCCATGGTCAGGTCGGCGGTGGCGTCGGTGAGCACCCCCGGGGTGTGACCGATCGCGATCCCGCGCTCGGTCGCGGCCGCGACGTCGACGTTGTTGTAGCCGACCGCGTAGACGCAGACGCCGCGCAGCGTGGGCAGGCCGGCGTCGAGGACGGCGGCGTCCACCCGGTCGGCGAGCTGGGGGCAGAGCACGTCGACCGCGCCCTCGTGGAGGGCGGCGCAGAGATCGGTGTGATCGGGAATCCGGCCCAGCACCCGCAGCGACGCCGCCGGCGAGACCCGCTCCGTGAAGGGATCGGGTAGCGGCAGCGTGCACAGAACCGCTGGCATCCGAACCATCGTACGGTTCGCGGCGCGGCCCTCGCCGCGGCCCGTGGGCCCCGGAACGAGGGGCCGGATCGCCGGCCTGCCCGGCTGCGACGCTCCTCCGCGAGCCCGGATTCTCGATCCCGATGTGCCGATCCGGCCCGTGAATTGTGCCGATCCAGCCCATGGGAGTCGCAGAACGGCGTCTCTCGGGTAGACTGGGCACCAAGTTTGCGTTCCTCCAGTACGATGCGGTCGCGGCGACCGCCGGTCCTCAGACCCCGACCCACTCCTGTCGCAGCGGAAGAGGACCGAGATGCGCTCTACTCACCCCAGAGCTTCGACAGCCTCGGTCTGAGCCCGGCGATGCTGCGCACCGTGGCCGAGCTGGGCTTCACGCAGTCCACCCCGATCCAGACCGGCGCCATCCCCCCGGCGATGCTGGGGCAGGACGTGATCGGGCAGGCCCACACCGGGAGCGGCAAGACCGCCGCCTTCGGCATCCCGATGGTGGAGCGCCTCGACCCTGATTCGGACACCCTGCAGGCGCTGGTGCTCTGCCCGACCCGCGAGCTCGCGGTGCAGGTCCACGACGACCTGGCACGGCTGTCCTCAGGCAGGCTCCGCTCCCTGGCCATCTACGGGGGGGATTCCATGGCCCGCCAGATGGACGGCCTGCGCCACCATCCCCACATCGTGGTGGCGACCCCGGGCCGGCTCCGCGACCACCTGCAGCGCCGTTCGCTCTCCCTGAGCGGGATCCGGATCGCGGTCCTCGACGAGGCCGACCGGATGCTCGACATGGGCTTCGCCCCCGACGTCGAGGCGATCCTCCGCGAATGCCCGAGGCAGCGTCAGACCCTCCTCTTCAGCGCCACCATGCCGGACTGGGTGCGGCGGATCGCCGGTCGCCACATGCACGAGCCGGTGACGGTCGAGGTCAGCACCCGGCCCGAGATTCCCGGGGAGGTCCGGCAGCTCTACGTGCGCACCAGCTGGGCCGACAAGGTGGACACCCTCTGCCGCATCCTCGACCAGCCCGACGTCACCATGGCCCTGATCTTCGTGGAGACCAAGCGCACCGCCGATCTCCTCCAGGTGCAGATCGAGCGGCGGGGGTACACGATCGGCGTCCTCCACGGCGACCTCACCCAGAAGGAGCGCGACGAGGCGATGCGCCGCTTCGTCGCCACCCACGTGCGCTCGCTGATCGCGACCAACGTCGCCGCCCGCGGGCTGGACATCGACGACATCAGCCACGTCATCAACTACGACGTCCCGGGGACGCCGGACGACTACCTCCACCGCGTGGGCCGGACCGGACGGGCGGGGCGGAGCGGGGTCGCCATCACCCTGATCACGCCGGCCGAGATCCTCAAGCTGCGCGACGTCGAGCGGCACGCCCGCACCCGGATCGAGGAGGCCACGCTCGACGTGGACTTCCCGCTCCAGCCGGTCTCCACCACCGCCTGAGCCGATGACGGAGGGCGGCGGCTCGTCCCCTGACCCGGAGCCCGAGCCGGCTGGGGATCGCCCCGCACCGCCGGCACTCGCCCTCCACGACAGCGGCGAGGGGCCGCCCGTCCTCTTCCTGCATGCCTTTCCGCTTGATGCGTCCCAGTGGGACCACCAGGTCGCGGCGCTCTCGGGGGACCACCGCTGCCTGCGACCGGACATGTGGGGATGCGGGGCGTCCCCGGAGCTGGCCGACCCGCTGAGCGCCACCATCGACGGCTGCGCCCTTGCGGTCCTGCGGGCCCTGGACGCGGCCGGCGTGGGTCAGGTGGCGGTGGTCGGTCTCTCCATGGGCGGCTACATCGCCCTGGCGCTGCTGCGGGCCGCCCCCGAGCGGATGAGCGCGCTCGTGCTGGCGTCCTCGCGCGCGTCATCGGACACCCCCGAGCAGGCGGAGAACCGGCGCACCATGGCCCACCTGGCGCTGCGCGACGGGGTGGAGACCGCCGTCCCCATGGTCAAGCGACTGCTCGGCCCCGGAGCGCGGGACGAGCCCCACATCGCCGATCCGGTGGTGGGACGGATCCGCCGCTGCCGTCCTGCCGGGATCGCCGCCTGCCAGGCGGCGATGGCGTCCCGGCCGGACAGCACCGCGCTGCTCGGTGACGTGACCGTGCCGGCGCTGGTCATCCACGGCGAGCACGACGCCATCGTGAGCCTCGAGGAGGCCGCAGCCGTCGCCGCCGCTCTTCCCCGAGGCGAGCTGGTGGTCCTGCCCGGGGTGGGCCACCTCACCAACCTCGAGGACCCGCCCGCCTTCAGCGCGGCGCTCCGAGGGTTCCTGGACGGGCTCCGCTGAGCCCTCCTCCCGGCGTGACGAGGAAGGTGACGCGGGGGCTTGCTCGGACGCGGAGCTCCCGTGCGCGTGGCGCGTTCTGGTCGCGGTCTACGGGATCGCGATCAGATCAGAAGCGCCAGCACCCAGACGGCGAAGGCGGCCCACGGCAGAGCGGCATCGAGGTTGCCGGACCAGCCGGCGAAGATGCCGATGACGTAGAGGACGAAGAGGACGAACGCCACTATCAGGAGGAGTTTGCTGCGACCGACCGTGACGGAGCGCTTGCTACCCATGAGAGACCCCCAGGACGTGCGGACTGCGTCCCGGCATCATACGGGCATCACCGGCCGAGCCATGCCGGGCTGAGCCGGCGTCAGGCGGTCGCGGCGAGCGCCCGTGACTCGGCGGCAGGCGCCGTCAGCGGCACCGCGCAGAAGCCCTCGTAGTCGATCGGCTCGGTGATCGTCGGGTGCTCCCCGCAGACCGGGCAGTCCGGGTCGCGGGGCACCCGGAACTCACGGAAGCGCATGTCGAGGACATCGATGTGGAGCAGGCGCCCGGCGAGCGGCTCGCCGATCCCCAGGATCAGCTTGACGACCTCGGTGGCCTGGAGCACGCCGACGATGCCGGGCAGCACCCCGAGCACCCCCGCCTCGGCGCACGAGGGGGCCTCCTCGGGAGGCGGCGGCGCCGGGTAGCGGCAGCGGTAGCAGGGAGAGACGAAGGGCAGGATGGTCGACACCTGACCCTCGAACCGGAAGATGCCGCCGTCGACCAGAGGCTTGCGCTCGAAGATGGCGACGTCGTTGGCCAGGTAGCGGGTGGGGAAGTTGTCGCAGCCGTTGACGATGATGTCGTAGTCGCGGAAGAGCCGGGGGGCGCTCTCGCTGTTGAGCACCTCGTTGTGCTCCACGACCCGGACATCCGGGTTGAGCGCGGTCAGCGCGATCCTCGCCGACTCCGTCTTGGCCATCCCGATGCGGTCCTGGGTGTGCAGGACCTGGCGCTGGAGGTTGCTCACGTCCACGGTGTCGAAGTCGACCAGACCGAGGGTGCCCACACCCGCGGCGGCCAGGTAGAGCGCGGCGGGCGAGCCCAGGCCACCGGTGCCGATCAGCAGCACGCGGGCGTCGAGCAGCTTGCCCTGCCCCTCCTCACCGATCTCGGGAATGAGCAGGTGCCGGCTGTAGCGGAGCTTCTGGTCGGAGGTGAGCGCCCTCGGGAGGACGAACTCGTGTCCGGCCTGCTTCCAGGCGCCGAAGCCGCCCGACATCGAGGCGACGTCCGTGTAGCCCATCTCCCCCAGGATCTGGGCGGCGAGCAGGGAGCGGACCCCCGCGGCGCAGTACAGCGTGACCGGGGTGGACCGGTCGGGGACGGTGTCCTCGATCCGCATCTCGATGAAGCCCTTGCTGATGTGGATCGCCCCGGGGATGTAGCCCTGGTCCCACTCCTCCTGCTCGCGGACGTCGATGAGCAGCCGTCCCCGCATCTCCCGCACCTGCTGCGGGGTCAGCTCTCGGACGGTACGGCGGGCGGCGGCGAGCAGGTCACGCGAGGTCTGGGACATGCGCCAATAGTACCCGGTGCATCGGGAATCTCGACTTGAAGGGTCGGGATTTGGCGCGGCCACCGCCGTCAACTCGGCTGGATCGAACGGCGTGTGCTATGACTCGTGGAGCAACGGAGGGGAGATTCCCATGATGGTCGAGGAGAGCCCGAGCCTCGCCGAGAAGCTCGAACGCCTATTCCAGACGGTCCACCCGGCGGGGCGTCCGCCACTCAGCAACGCCGAGGTCGCGACGGCCCTGCAGCGGGAGGGAGGGCCGACCGTGTCGGCCACCTACCTCTGGCAGCTGCGCAAGGGCCTCCGTGCCAACCCCACCAAGGCGCACCTGGAGGCGCTGGCCCGGTTCTTCGGGGTGAGTCCGAGCTACTTCTTCGATGAGGCCTCCGCCGCCGACATCGACGGTCAGCTGGCCCTGCTCGCGGCCATGCGCGACGCGGGGGTGAGGGCAATCGCACTGCGCTCCTCGGGCCTGTCCGAGGCGAGCCTGCAGGCCATCCAGGGGATGGTGGAGAATGCGCGCCGTTTGGAGAAGCTCCCCGAGACCCGACGCCGCAGGTAGTGCGAGGTGCGCCCCGCCCCCCCACGTCGCCGGACGGACGCGCCCCTCCTGACACGGCCTCGGACCCGCTGCGAGCAGGTCCTGCGCGCCCTGGGGCTTCCCGCGAGGTTCCATCTCGAGGACGTCCAGGCCCGCGTCCCGGCGATGACCGGCCGGCCGCTGCGGGTCGTGCTGGCCGCCCAGACCTTCCCGGCCCCATCGGGGGCCTGGCTGCGCACGGCGACCGGGGACGTGATCGTGATCGACCGGGATGCCAGCCCCCTGCACCGCGACCACATCCTCGCCCACGAGCTGGCCCACGTCCTGCTCGGGCATGACCAGCTGGACGGCCACGCCGCCACGGCGGTCCTCCCCGGGCTGGACCCCGCGGTCGTCCGCGGCGTCCTGGCCCGGCACGGCAGCCGCCACGCCGAGGAGCGAGAGGCGGAGCTGCTCGCGTCGCTGATCATGGTGAGGGTGACGTCACCGTCGCGCCCGGGTGCCGCGGGCGGGTTGCCGGACGGCCCGATCCGCGCCTACCTCGCCCTCCAGCGCCTGCGCCCGCTCTGGCGTGACTTCGCCGAGCCCTACGATGACATCGCCCTCGATCGCCCCCGGCGGCGCGACGACCTGCTCGGCTGGCGGGACCTCTCGCTGCGTCTCTATCGCCGCGTCATCGAGATCTGCGACGGGTACCGCGCCGTCCGCCGTTACCAGACCGACGACGCGCCGGCCTCCGCTACGCCCGGCGGGCGGCGGCCCGCCATCGGCGAGCACCTCCTCCGCGAGGCGGTCGCACTCCACCACGCGCGACTGCGACGGACGGCCGGCGAGTGGCCGCCCGCGACGCCGCGGCCCGCGGTCTCGTCTCCCCGCCCGGCACCCCTGGAGGCGGAGACGGGCTGCCCGCTCAGCGCCGAGCTGGCACGGCTCCAGGCACACGCCAGGGCCCGTCGGTACGCCAGAGCGCAGGCGGCCGGAAGTGTCGGGCGTGCGGTGACATCTGGCGCGGCCGGCACCGCGTAGTCAGCCGCCGGCGCCGTCGAGGACTGCCGCGACGGCGCGGTGCAGCTCGGCGTTGCGGCGGCGGTCGGTGACCACCTCGACCAACTGAACCCCGCCCGCGGCCGCGGCCCCGGCGACCGCGGGCACCAGCTCCGCGGCACGGCCCACCCGCCCGTGACCGGCGCCGGCCGCGGCGGCGAGGGCGCCGAAGTCCACCCCGTGCGGGGTGGCGAAGAGCGCCTCGTGCTCGGGGAGCCGGGACTGGTCAAGAAGGTCGAAGATCCCCCCGCCACCGTTGTTGATGACAACGATGACAAGATCATGAGGGTGTCGCGCCGACCAGAGCAGCGCCCCGGCGTCGTGGAGGAGGGTCAGGTCGCCGAGCAGGGCGAAGGTGCGCGTCGACGGCGTGGTGGTCGGCGACGAGTCGGCCGCCGCCAGCCCCAGCGCGGTGGATACGGAGCCATCGATGCCGCTGGCGCCGCGGTTGCCGACCACGCGCAGCCCCGACCGGGGCAGCATGAAGCTGTCGAGGTCGCGGATCGGCATGCTCGACCCCGCGAACAGCGTGGAGCCGTCGGGAAGGCAGGCGGCGAGGTCGCGCGCCACCCGCCCCTCGAACAGCTCGTCCCCCAGGGAGTCGAACCAGGTGGAGAGCTTCGCGAGCGCCCACCGGTCCGCCTCCGACCACTGCTCCGCCCACGCCGTGGGGCCACGAGGGGTGATCCGTCCGGCCACCGCGATGGCCAAGGCGGCGGGGTCGCACTGGACCCGGAGCGATGCGGCTCGGGCGGGGTCGGCCTCCGCTCCGGGGGGTGTGACCACCACCAGGCGACCGGCGCGGGGCCCGAGAGCCAGCACGCTGCGGGAGGTCGGGGTCGCGCCGAACTGGATCACCAGGTCGGGGGGAAGCAGCTGCTCGGCGTCCGTCGCTCCCAGCAGAAGGGGGCCGGCGGCGAGGGCGGGGGGGCCGGTGCGCAGCCCCGAGGTGGGCTCGGCCAGGAGTGGCCACCCCGCCACCACCGCCAGCCACGGGATGGCCTCCCCGCCGCCGGCGTCGCCGCCGGCCACGATCAGACCCCGGGGGCTGGCGTCGACCCAGCCCGCCAGCGCCTCCACCACCGTCGAGTCGGGCGCCGCCGCGAGGTCGGACCGGGGTGGGCGCCGCCGGCGGCCCGGGCGCCCGACCTCCACGCTCTCGCCGGTGGGGACCACGGGCTCCCGGAAGGGGAGGTTGACGTGCACGGGTCCGGGGGGTGGCCCGAGCGCCCTGGCCACCGCACGGGCGGCCAGCGAGCGCCACCGGCGGGCGGCCGCCGGACCGGGTTCGGGCACCCCGGCGTCGACGGACCAGCGCACGAAGCGGCCGAAGATCCCCACCTGGTCGATGGTCTGGTTGGCGCCGGTGCCGCGCAGCTCGGGGGGGCGGTCGGCGGAGAGCAGGAGCAGCGGAAGGCGGGCCATGGCCGCCTCGACGACGGCCGGGAGCCAGTTGGCGACGGCGGTCCCCGAGGTGGCGACGACAGCGACCGGGGCCCCGCGGCCGCGGGCCAGGCCCAGGGCGTAGTAGGCGGCCGAGCGCTCGTCCAGATGGACGTGGAGCCGGAGGCCGCCGTGACGGGCGAGGGCGAGGGTGAGCGGGGTGGACCGCGAGCCGGGGGAGACGCAGACCTCGGTGACTCCGAGGTGGTGGAGCTCGTCGGCCATCTCGATCATGCAGGCGAGGGCCACGTCGCCCGGCCCGGCGGAGACGGTCATCGCAGGGAGGCGAGCAGCAGGTCGGGCTCGACCCGGCGCGGGACCATCGCCCCGTCGAGCGGAAGCAGGGGGCGTTCGGTGACGTCGCCGCCCAACAGCACGGCGGTGCCGATGCCGTGGGCGTGCGCGGAGAGGGGCAGGGCGGCGGCCACGGCGAGGCAGGCGGAGAGGCCCACCGACGTCTCCAGCGCACTGGAGACGATCACCGGGACCTCGGCCAGCTCGGCCGCGCGCAGCGAGGTGGCGATGCCCCCGATCCGCTGCGGTTTGATGACGAGCACGTCGGCAGCCTCCAGCCGGCGCATCTCGCTCACGTCCGCCAGGGTGCGGATCGGCATCTCCGCGGCGATCGGCACCGGGCAGCGGCGGCGCAGCCGGGCCATCTCCTCGAGCCCGCGGACGGGGTCCTCGACCAGCTCGATGTCGAAGCGCGCCAGCGAGCCCAGGGCGCGCAGCGCCTCCTCCAGGTCCCAGTCGCCGTTGACGTCGAGCCGGATGCGAACCCCGGGCCCGACAGCCTCCCGCACCGCCGCGACCCGGTCCGCCCCGGCCGCGTCCCCGACCTTGACCTTGATGGTGGAGCAGCCGGAGTCCACGGCCAGCCGGGCGGCCACGTCCGGCGCCACCCGGGGGACCATGGTGTTGACCGTCACCGAGTCGCGGACGGGCTCCGGGTAGGGGCGGTCGGCCGCCTCCAGGGCCCCGCGGTAGGCGGTGGCGCTCTCCTCCCGGCTCCAGCTGGGCAACGGCGACCACTCCGCCCAGCCGGCCTCGCCCTCGATCAGCCAGCCGGAGCGGGAGGTGACCCCGAGCACCGGTTGGAGGAGCTCCACCGCGAAGGGGAGACGGCGGCCGGCCATGGCCCGGTCCTATACCACTCCGGCGGCCCCGTCCGGACGGTGGCCACCCGTCACGAGCCGATGGCACCCCGGGTGGCCAGGACCGGCGGCCGGTACAGTGCGGGTGTGAGCGTCGCTCCGACCCCCGCCGAGGGCGCGCCCCTCACCGAGCTCCTGCAATGGGCCGACACCGAATGTCATGCCCTGGCGAGCGCGGCCGGCGACGCCGTCACCGAGCGCCTCTGGCGGATCCGGATGGCTCTGGAGGCGCGCCAGCGGCAGGAGCTCGACCCCGCCGCGGCCCGGACCCTCCTCAACCGGATCGACGCGATCAGGGAGGCGGAGGCTGACCTCGGCTCCCTGAGGGCCGTCCTCGAGACCGCGGGGGGGCCGATCACTTGGCGCGACGCCACCGACCGCCCCGGAGCGGCCTCGGCCCTGAGCTGACCCCCGGCCCGCCGGTCCCGGCTACCAGAGGTGGGCCATGCCCACCTGATGGGGCAGGAGCAGGGAGGCGAGCAGGGCGGCGGCGAGCAGGCCGCCGAGGGCCAGGTGGAGGCGGACGGTGAGGGGCAGGAGCGGGACCAGGCCACGCCCCTCGCGGTGGCGATCGGCGGCGACACGTAGCGGGGCCGCCAGGGCCGGGGCGGCCAGCAGCGAGAGCAGCGCCAGCAGCGGAAGCTGGCCGAGCGCCACCCCGATGAGGGGCACCAGCACGCCGCCGGTGATCAGCGCCGCGTAGAAGACCCGGGCCGGGCCGTCACCCAGGCGCACCACCAGGGTGTGCCGGCCGGCGTCGCGGTCGGTGGCGAGGTCGCGGAGGTTGTTCGCGACCAGCACGGCCACGGCCAGCAGCCCGATGGCGACCGCCGCCCACCAGGCCCGGGAGGGGGCCCCGGCGCCCTGGACGTCGGCGGTCCCCACCGTCGCCATCAGGCCAAAGAAAGCGAACACTGCGAGGTCGGCCACCAGCCCGGTCGCCGCGTAGGGGCGCGGGCCCCCCGTGTAGAGAAGGGCGGCGGCAACCGCGGCGGCACCGGCCAGCAGCAGCCACAGCAACCCGCTGGCGAGCGCCAGCCAGAGACCGGCGGCCGCGGCCACGGCCAGGCAGCAGAGGGCGGCGGCGAGCACGCTGCCCGGCCGGACCAGCCCGCTCGCCGTGAGCCGCTGGGGCCCGACCCGGGCGGCGGTGTCCACCCCGCGGCGGCCGTCGAAGTAGTCGTTGGCGAGGTTCGCCCCCACCTGGAGCCCTACCGCGACGACCAGGGCCCCCAGCGTCGGCAGCGCCTTGGGGTGACCGCTCGCCGCCGCCCCGAGCAGGACCGGGACCACCCCGACGCCGAGGGTGCGCGGCCGCGCTCCCATCACCCAGAGGCGCGCGCCCGCGCCCGGGCGATGCCGCCCGCCGGCCGCCAGCTCGGTCACGGCCGGCGCGGGAAGCGGGAGAAGTCGGGGGGGCGCTTGCCGAGGAACGCGTCGCGGCCCTCCTGGGCCTCCTCGCTCATGTAGTAGAGGAGGGTGGCGTCGCCGGCCAGCTGCTGGATCCCCGCCAGGCCATCGGCGTCGGCATTGAAGCCGGCCTTGAGGAGGCGGAGCGCGAGCGGGCTCATCTCGAGGATCCGGCGGCAGACCGTCACCGTGCGGACCTCCAGGTCCTGGACCGGCACCACCCAGTTGACCAGGCCCCAGCGCTCGGCGGTGGCGGCGTCGTACTGCTCGCAGAGGAACCAGATCTGCTTGGCCCGCTTCAGGCCGACGGTCCGCGCCAGCAGGCCGGCACCGTAGCCGGCGTCGAAGGAGCCCACCCGCGGCCCGGTCTGGCCGAAGACGGCGTTGTCGGCGGCGACGGTCAGATCGCACACCAGGTGGAGGACGTGGCCGCCGCCGATGGCGTAGCCGGCGACCATGGCGACGACCGGCTTGGGCAGGCGCCGGATTTGCACCTGAAGGTCGAGGACGTTGAGACGGCCGACCCCGTGGGCGTCGCGATAGCCGTCGTCGCCGCGCACCCGCTGGTCGCCACCCGAGCAGAAGGCCTGCGTCCCCTCCCCGGTGAGGATCACCACGCCCACCTCCGGGTCGTCGCGGGCCAGGTCGAGGGCCCGGGAGAGCTCGAAGAGGGTGGTGGGCCGGAACGCGTTGCGCACCTCCGGCCGGTTGATGGTCAGCTTGGCGATGCCCTCGGCGGTCTGGTAGCGGATGTCGGTGAAGTCGCCGTGCGAACTCCACTCGGGAAGCTGGGATGCCGTGTCGTCGGGGCTCATCGTGCTGTCGGGTAGCGTAACCAACGTGAGTGAAGCGGCGCGAACCCTCCAGCTCCGGCGCGGGGACGTGGTCGCGGCCACATCTCCCCCCGGCGAGACGTGGCTGGAGCTGGTCACCCGGACCTGGACCGCCGAGGCGGCCCTCCTTCCCGTCGACCACCGGCTCCCCGAGCCGGCCGCCCGCGACCTGCTGGAGCGGGCGGCCCCGACGGTGGTCGTCGACGAGGCGGGCTGGCGGCGGCGGGCCGCCGGGCGCCCCGCCGATCCCGAGGTGGCACTGATCGTCGCCACCTCCGGCTCCTCCGGCCGGCCCCGGCTGGTGGAGCTGACCCGGAATGCCGTCCAGGCGGCGGTGTCGGCGTCGCTGGGTGCGCTGGGGGCGGAGCCGGGCGAGGGCTGGGTGAGCTGCCTGCCGCCGGCGCACATCGGCGGGCTCCTGGTGGTGCTGCGCGGGCTCCTGGGCGAGGCCCCGCTGCTCTTCCGGCCAGCGGGAAGCCTCGGACCGCTGGAGGGGTTCCCCTTCATCTCGGTCGTGCCGACCCAGTTGGCCCGCTGTCTCGACGCCGGCGTGGACCTGCGCGGGTACCGGGCGATGGTGGTCGGGGGAGGTGGGATGGAGGCGGCTCTCGCGGCCCGCGCCGCCGCTGCCGGCGCCCGCTGCGTGGTCACCTACGGGCTCACCCAGAGCTGCGGCGGGGTCGTCTATGACGGTCTGCCGCTGCCCGGGGTGGCGATGCGGATCAGCGCGGCGGGGGAGGTCCAGCTGGGCGGCCCGACCCTCCTCCGCGGTTATCGCGACGGCGCGGATCCGGGACTCAGCGCGGACGGATGGCTGCCCACCGGCGACGCCGGGTGGATCGACGAGAGCGGACGCCTCCACGTCCACGGCCGCCTCGACGAGCTGATCGTGACCGGGGGCGAGAACGTCTGGCCGGAGGACGTCGAGAATGCGCTGCGCACCCACCCCTCGGTCGCCGACTGCGCCGTCTTCGGCCGCGACGACCCGACCTGGGGACGGCGGGTGGTGGCGGCGGTCGTGCCACGCGACCCGGCTGCGCCACCGACCCTGGAGGCGCTCCGCGACCACGTGGGCGCCGCGCTCGGGCGTCACCGCGCACCGCGCGAGCTGGTGGTCGTGGCGGAGCTTCCGAGGACTGCGCTGGGGAAGCTGCGCCGAGGTGCGCTGCCGAATCGCGGGGATCCCCGCGAACCGAACTAGTCAAGAAACCGCAGCCGGGTTGTGGCGTCGGGCGCGGCGCCCGACCCTGTCGAAGTCACCCCTGGAAGCGGATGATGCGCGCGATGGCGCCGCGGAGCGAGGAACCGCAATCGCCCGGCTCCAATGAGACCGATCTCGATCCTGAGGATGCATTCCTCGAGGAGGACGAGCACGGCTTTCTGGTGAGCGAGGGCCGGAGCTGGCACCTCCCCACAGACCTCGACGCGTGGGTCATGTGGGCGGCACTCGTGGCCGTAGCCGTTGCCACCTTGCAGACGTTGGCGGCGCTCGCTGCGGGGAGCCTGGCCGCCTGGGCGGCTGGCGCAGGCGATCTCCCGCTGCCGCTGCCCGCCGGCTATTACTCGCTCATCCTCCTCGGCGGCATCGTCCTGCTCGTGGTCCGGCGCGAGGCCGACGCTGTCGCCGGGCGGGAGCGCTGGGTGCGGGGTGCTGCCTGCCTCGTCGTGGGCACCGGGAGCTGCCTCATCATCGCCCAGCTGGCCGGCAACATCGGTCTCATCGTCCGCCCGCCGGGTGAAGGAGCGTTCGGGGTGTCGTCAGTCACCGCTGCCACCGACCTGGTCACCGCGATCGGAGGCTTCGCCGACGTGATCGCCTCCGCGGTCGCGGCCGCCCTGGGGTTCGGGCTCTTCCGGTGGTCCTCGACCCGGGCCGTGGAGGAGAGCAGGCCGGGCGCGGTGCCGGGGCACACCGGTGGGGGAGGGCCCGCTCTGGCCTCGGCGCTCCTCGGTGTGGCCGTGGCCGCCGTTGCTCTGATCGCTTTTCAGGTCGGCGTGGCCAACAATCCCAACGACCTGCTGTCGCCGCTGCCCTCCCACACGCCAACCCCCTCGTATTCCCTGCTCCCCTACACCCTCCCACTGGGACAGGCGGGCGCTCCTTCCGGATGCACCAGGGAGGAATCCGGCCAGTGCATCGGCGGATCGACCCCAACCGCACCCTCAGCGTCACCCGCCCCCTGACCGTCACCGCGACCTGGGGGGCGGCTCGGGGATGATGGGAGGATCGTGACCCTGCCCGCCCCCCTTCCCGAGGCCGCCGAGAAGGCGCGCGTCGTCGAGGCGATGTTCGACCGGATCGCCCCCCGGTACGGGCTCATCAACCACCTGATGACTGGCGGGCTCGACGTGGTCTGGCGGCGTCGCGCGGTGACCGAGCTGCGCCTGCCCCGGGGGGCGCTGGTCGCCGACCTGGCCTGCGGCACCGGGCAGTTCTGCCGGGTGCTGGGCGGGGCGGGGTACCGGACCATCGGGGTGGACAGCTCCGCCGGGATGCTGGCCCGGGCCAGCGGAGCGGACGAATTCGTCAAGGCCGACATCCTTGACCTGCCTTTCCCGGCGGCGAGCGTCGACGGGGTCACCTCGGGCTTCGCGCTCCGCAACGTCGTGGACATCCCCCGCTGCGCCGCCGAGATGGCGCGGGTGGTGCGGCCCGGCGGGCGGCTCGCCGTCGTCGACCTGGCCGAGCCACGGGCCGCGACCCGCTGGCTGCAGGCCACCTGGGTCGAGCAGATCGTGCCGCGACTCGGCGCCCTCCTCTCCGACGCCGAGGCCTACCGCTATCTGCCGGCCTCGACCGCGTACCTGCCCGACGGCGGAGCGCTGGTCGAGATCTTCCACGGGGCAGGGTTCAGCGACACCCGGCGCATCCTGCTCGGGTTCGGCGCCGTGCAGCTGCTGGTGGGGACGCGGAGATGAGCGCGACCTCGCACTCCCCCGTGCTGGCAGGCCCCGCCGGGGCCCCGTCCGCGCACCCCGACCTGCTCGCCGCCTGGAGCCCGGGCGGCTTCCTCATGGAACGGGAGGGTTCGGGAATCGTCGCCGGCGGCGAGCTGCGAGGCATCGAGGTGCCGCCCGGCCCCGATCAGGCGGGGATGGCGGCGGAGATCGCCGAGGCGGTGCTCGCCGAGCTTCGGATCGACGGGGCGGTGGTCGCAGGCGCGCTGCCCTTCCGCGGCGACACTCCGGCCCGGCTGGCGGTTCCGGAACGCGTGTGGATCACATCGATCGCCCCGCGCGACCTCGACCTCGCAGCCCACCGGGGGGGGCGCGATTCAACCGACGCGGACGGCATCCCCTCCCCGAGGACAGTGCCGCAAGCAACCCCCCCGTTGCGCCGGTGGGACGAGCTGCTCTGGCAGGACGACCCTCCGGTCTCCGACTACCGGTCGGCGGTCGCCGAGGCGATCGCTCGGATCCGGGCCGGTGAGCTGGAGAAGGTGGTGCTGACCCGCAGCCTGATGGCCGCGAACCCGGGGATCGACATCTCCGCGCTGCTCGCCGAGCTGCGCCGGCGCGACCCCGGCTGCCATCTCTTCGCAGCCCCGGCCGGCGTGCGCGGCACCTTCGTGGGAGCCACACCCGAGACACTGGTGCGCCGGGAGGGGGACCGGGTGCTGTCGCTTCCCCATGCAGGGACGGCGGCGCGCTCGACCGATCCGGACCGGGACCGCCAGGCGGCCGAGGCCCTCCTGCACTCTGCCAAGAACCTGCATGAGCACATCGCGGTGGTGGAGGCCGTCGCCGACGCCCTCGCCCCCTTCTGCATCGAGCTGCATGTGGACAGCGAGCCGCACCTCACGGCGACGGCCACCGTCTGGCACCTCGCCACCGCGGTCCGGGGGCGCCTGCGCGCGCCGGCGCCAAGCGCCCTCGCCCTGGCGGCTGCACTGCATCCCACGCCGGCGGTCTGCGGGACACCGACGGCCGCGGCCGCGACCCTGATCGCCCTTCTCGAGCCCCGCTCCCGGGGGCTCTACGCCGGGCTGGTCGGGTGGGTGGACAGCCGCGGCGACGGCGAGTGGGCGGTGAGCCTCCGCTGCGCCCTGGTCGGCCCCGAGACGGTGCGGATCCAGGCCGGGGCGGGGATCGTCGGCGAGTCCCAGCCGGACCTGGAGGTCGCGGAGACCGAGGCCAAGTTCCGGACCGTCGTCGATGCCCTCGAAGCCTGCGCGGGTGCGGCCGGCGAGGCTCCCGCGTAGGCGGGAAGAGAGCGACCGGCAATGCGCCTCTCCGAGCTTCTGCACCGCTCCGGGCTCGACCGCGCCGGGCACCCCGATGCCGAGATCACCTCGGTCGAGTACGACTCGCGGCGCTGCGGCCCGGGGTCGCTCTTCGTCGCCGTCCCCGGCTTCCACGTCGACGGGCACGACTTCGCCGCCGACGCGGTCCGGGCAGGCGCCGTCGCCGTCGTCGCCGAGCGCCCGCCGGTCCCACCCGTCCCGGCGGACATCGCCATGTTCATCGTGCCGAGCAGCCGCCGGGCGCTCAGCGCGCTCGCCGCCACCCTCGCCGGGGACCCGTCGAAGGGGATGACGGTGGCGGGGATCACCGGCACCGACGGCAAGACCACGACTTCCACGATGCTCTGGGCGGCGTGGCGCGCCGCGGGCGAGAGGGCCGCCTGCATCACCACGGTGGACACCCGGATCGGTGAGGAGACCCGCCCCAACCTGGGCCACATGACCACCCTCGAGGCCACCGAGCTGCAGCACTTCCTCGCCGCGGCGGCCGCCGCGGGCTGCACCCGGGTGGCGCTCGAGACCTCGTCCCACGGCCTGCACCTGCACCGCGTCGACGACGTCGACTACGACATCGCCGTCTACACGCGGATCACCTCCGAGCACCTGGACATCCACGGCAGCCGCGAGGCCTACCTGCACAGCAAGCAGCGGCTGCTGCAGATGGTGGGGACGCGGCCGGGGGGGCTGGCCGTCCTCGACCGCGACGACGACTTCGCCTTCGCGCCGCTCGCCTCCATGCCGGTCGCCCGGCGGCTCCTCTACAGCGCCTCCGGCTGCGCCGAGGCGGATCTGATCGCCGAGGACGTCCGTGTTGATGCCAGAGGTGTCTATTTCACAGCGGCCACCCCGTGGGGCCGGGCGCCGGTCGAGCTGCGCCTGGCGGGCGCCTTCAACGCGGGCAACGCCCTGGCGGCGCTCGCCGCGGCCTGCGGGGACGGGGTCTCCCTGGAGGCGGCGACACGGGGGCTGGCCGGCCTGGAGCGGGTCACGGGCCGGATGGAGCGGGTCGACATCGGCCAGGACTTCACGGTGGTGGTCGACTACGCCCACGCCACGGCGGCGCTGGAGAAGGTGCTCGAGGAGCTGCGCCCGGCGACCCGGGGACGGCTGTGGGTGGTCTTCGGCTCGGCCGGCGAGCGCGACCGCGAGAAGCGGTCCGCCATGGGGGAGGTGGCCGGCCGCCTCGCCGACATGGTCGTCGTCACCGACGAGGATCCCCGCGGCGAGGATCGCCTGGCCATCGTCGAGGCGATCGCGGCGGCGGCAGAGGCGGCCGGGGCCCCGCGGGGCAGCCGGCTGCAGGTCATCCCCGACCGGGACGCGGCGGTCGACTTCGCGATCCGCGGCGCCGCGGCCGGCGACACCGTGCTGCTGGCCGGGAAGGGCCACGAGCGGACCATCGAGACGGCACACGGATCCCTTCCCTGGGACGAGCGCGCGGCCGCCGAGGGGGCGCTGCGGCGGCGGGGTGGGGCCGGGGGGGCCGCTCCCGGGGCCGAGGCCTGACCCGATCCTGGCAGCGGGTCAGGCCCCGAGGGGACGGCGCGCGGGCACCCCGGAACGGCGCGGGAAGCGCTCCGGGGTGGCGGCCACCTTGGTGACCGCGAGGACCCCGGGGGCGAGCGCCGCGGGCGGCCCGCCGCCGCAGGCCGTTGCGGCCGCAATGGCCGTGACGGCGTCGGCCGGTGCATCGCCCACCAGCGCGACCAGCCGGCCGCCGATGCGCAGCAGGGGCAGGGCCAGCTCGCAGAGCACCGATGCGGGCGCGGTCGCCCGGGAGACCACCAGGTCGTGGGCCTCGCGGTGGGCGGGGTCGCGGCCCACGTCCTCGGCGCGCCGGGCCAGCACCGCCACGTGCGGGCAGTCGCAGACCGCGGCGGCATGGACGAGGAATCCCGCCTTGCGCCGATCGGCCTCGACCAGGGTCACCTCGAGGTCCGGCCTCAGGACGGCGATGACCAGGCCGGGCACACCCCCGCCCGCGCCGATGTCGACGACGCGGGCCCGGGCGGGCGGATCGGCGTGGGCGAGCAGTGATCGCGACTCGTCGAGGTGGCGGCCCCCCGACTCCGAGCGCGGGACGCTGGTGAGGTTGATCCTCTGGTTCCAGAGGTAGAGCTCGTCCAGGAAGCGCTCCAGCCTCGCCTGCGTCCGCTCGCCGGCCGGCGCTCCGTCGCTCACCGGCCGCCCCCGGAGCACCCCCGGATCGGGGACTGCCCCGCCCGAGCCACCCGTGCCATCATGTCGTCACCCGGCAGGACGACCTCGGAGGAGCTGATGGCCACGCCCGACCCGTGCCCCCGCTGCAGCTCTCCACGTCTCTCCGTCATCTATTACGACGCGGACGGTAACCTGATCGGCGGTCGCCTCGAGTGCACCGACTGCGGGCCGCGACAGGCGGTCGAGCTGGTCATCAGCGAGGACGTACGGGCCCAGCTCCTCAAGCGCAAGGCCTCCTGAGCTCCGCCCGGCGCGACCGGGAGGCGTCGAGCCCATCGCCGGGGAGCCCCTCATCGGACGACCCCGTCACGCCGCTCGTGTCACCCCCGGTCGACCGGATCGCACACCTCCGCGACCACTCGATAACGGGGCCGTGACATCGTCACCGATCGGCCGGGGCGCCTCCACATACTGGCCGCGCTATGGGCCGAAACCGACCCGGGCGCGCTCCGCGCCCGACCCGGATAGGCGCCGGCCTGGTGGTCGCGCTGGCCGCCGCACTCTGCCTGGCGGGACCCACGGCGCGGGCGGATGACGGTTCGGACGGCAGCGACTCGCTCTCGGCAGCCCAGCAGGCTCTGGCCCAGGCCGAGATCCAGGCGACGCAGGCCCGCAACCAGGTAGCCGAGGCCAGCTCGGAGCTGGCCGCCGCCCGGGCGGCGCTGGCTCAGGCTCAGGCGCAGCTGGCGGCCATCGACACGCGGATCACCGCGCTCAACACCGAGGTGTCCACGGACCAGGCCGAGGTCGCCCAGCTCACCGCGCAGATCCAGCAGGACAAGCAGGAGCTCGCCGCCTTCCTGCGGGCGAGTTACGAGAGCGGCGGCAGCGAGACGACCATCGAATACCTCATGGACTCGCGGAGCATCGGCGACCTGGTGGAGAGGGTCAGTGAGGTCCAGCACGTGGCCGCCGCCGGCAACGTGCTGGTGGATCAGATCGACGCCGAGCAGGAGCAGGAGCAGCAGGCGCTCGACGCCGCCGTGCAGGCGCGCACCGAGGCGCAGGCGGCGGAGCAGCAGGCGGCGACCCAGGAGGTGATCGTCGAGGACGACGAGGCGAGCGACACCGAGGAGCTGAGCCTGGACCGGGCCGCCGAGAGCCAGGCGGACGGCGCCGTCACCTCGGCCCAGGACCAGTACGACCTCATCTCCGAGGACGGCACCAGCTACGCCGACGCCGAGGCCGCGCTGGAGGCGGCGAGGGCCGACGACACGATCTTCGCCCCGGTCGCGGGCCCGGCCTTCACCGAGGACACGGACCTCACGCTCCCCTCGGGGGAGAACGCGCAGACCATCGACGACTTCCTGGCCGGCACCGCCCTGGCCGGGCTCGGGTCCACCTACATGGAGGCCGAGCACGACTACGGGGTGAGCGCGCGGTACCTGGTGGCGCACTCGATCGAGGAGTCCGGCTGGGGGACGAGCGCGATCGCCCAGGACGACAACAACCTCTTCGGATGGAACGCCGACGACGCCGATCCCGCCGGCGACGCCTCGCGCTTCCCCAGCTTCGCCGCCTGCATCCTCTTCGTCGCGCAGGCGGTCAGGGTGGAGTACCTCACCCCGGAGGGCGAGTACTACCACGGTCCGACGCTCCGGGGGATGAACGTCGACTACGCCTCCGACCCCTTCTGGGCCTCCAAGATCGCAGCCATCGCCCAGAGCATCCCCCGGCCCGGCTCCTGAGCCTCCGGTTCGAGGCGGGCGGCGGCGGAGCCGGCGGGCCAGGGCACCCGCGGAGCGGGGGCGGGAACGTCATCGACCTGACAGGAAGCGGCTGGTAACTCTGAGGGCGCAGTCCCCGCTGCCCACAGCCACCGCAACCAGAACGGTTCCACGGACGTATACACAGACATGATCTCTCCGCTTCAGGTCACCAACGACGAGATCGCCGAGCAGCTCCGCAACCGCATCCGCCGGGAGTCGGAGAGGCGGCGCATGGAGCGGCCGATCGAGGAGATCGACCGGATCATCGCCGAGTGCGAGGAGCTGCTCCTGCTCGGCCGCAAGCGCGTCCCGCTCTGCATGGAGGGGCGGCTGGAGCGGCTGGTGGGGAGCATCGGTCCCTGCGCCCCGGAGCTGCACGCGGGCGTGACCATCGTGCGGCTGATGGACCAGCTCTTCGACCTGCAGGCGAGCCTGCTCGGCCGGCGCATCGACCGGACCGCCTTCCCGGACCCCGACGAGCTGGACTGACCGGCAGCCTCACCCCGTGCCGGAATCGGGCGGCGGATGCGCCGCGCAGTAGCCGGTGCTGACGCTGCCCAGCGGCTCGCGGAAACCCAGCTCGACACCGCGCCCGGCGACGACGGTGACGCATTCCAGACCGAACTGGCTGAGCTCCGATCCGGTCAGCAGCGGGGTGAGGGAGAACGTGGATGCCACCTGCGGGTCGACGGCGGAGCTGAGGAAGCCGGGGATCTCCTGATCCCCCACGTCGACCTCCGCGATCGTGGCGGTCACCGGCGCCCCGGGGTGGAAGGCGAGGTCGAGCCGGGCCGTCACCACCGCCGGGAAAGGCCCCAGGTGGCTGTCCGCCGAGACCCAGAGATGGCCGCCCCGAGCGCGGACCTGAAGGTCGCCGAGCGCCTGGGGGTCGGGATTGTCGATCACCGCAAGGATCGAGAGGTCCTGCTCGCTGACCACGACGGTGGCCCCGGTCGCGCCCGGTTCGGCCAGATCTTCGCCCACCCGGACGGCGAGGGTGGCGGCGATGTTCAGGGCCGTCGAGCCGTCGGCGGGTCCCGCCGGCGCGGCCCCCAGGTCCGGGGTGCCGGTCAGGCGCACCAGCAGGACCAGGGCGGCCACGGCCAGGAGCAGGAGCGCGAGGAGCCCGGCGCAACAGCCCCGCAGAAGGCCCCGCTCGGCCGCCCGGCCAACCCGGGTGGCCGGGGTCACCGGACGCGGAAGAAGAGGAAGAAGGCGGTCCCCGCGATCACGGCGCAGACCACGATGCCGAGAAGGAGGATCTCGGGGAGCGGTGATCCCCCGCCCGCCGGTCGCGGGACGATGCCGGAGTTGACGGAGATCGGCGCGATCGTCGGCAGCGACTGATCGGGGTTGATCTGCTCGGCGTAGGCGGTCGGGGGGACGGTCGCGGCCGCGGTCGCTGGGATGGGGGTCGGGGTCGGCGTCGGCGCCGGGGTGGCGGTGGGCGGCGGCGTCTGGCGGAACGTCGGCGTCTCGGTGGGGCGAATTGTGGGCGTGGGTGTCGGTGCCACGGTGGCGCTGGGCGTGGGCGTTCCCAGCGCGTCGGTGGCCCCGACCGTCGCCACCGGGCCGCCTCCGAGCAGGGCGGTTGCCACCAGCCCGACGGCCAGGAGGGCGAGCGCCACCGCGAGGCTCCCGCGCAGGGTGGCTATGCCGCCTCCCACGCCGGCGCGCCCCTCCGATCTCCGAGCGTCGCGTCGCACCGCCCTGCGCTCCCGATGGGGGCAGCGGTCGGCTCTCCCTCCCGCGCGCCGGGCGACCGGCGGGCGGGGCGGGATCCGGGTGGCCCCAGTTCGGGAGGATAACGCGGCGTGCCCACCCCGCGGGGATCCCATCCCGGCGAGCGTCGTCCCATCCGGATGCCGGGGAGCGCGTACCATCGCTGCGGTCCATGGCCGTGAGGACTCCGCTCCACGCCCGACACCTGGCCGCCCACGCGGTCATGGTCGAGTTCGCGGGCTACGAGATGCCGCTCCGCTACTCGTCCATCCGGGACGAGCACCTCGCCGTGAGGACCCGCGCTGGGCTCTTCGACCTCTCCCACATGGGAGAGGTCCGGCTGCGCGGCCAGGGGGCCCAGGCCACCGCGCAGGGGCTGGTCGCCAACGACGTCGGTGGGCTCGGACCCGGGCATGCCGTCTATGCCGTGGTCTGCAACGACGACGCGGGCATCGTCGACGACGTGATCGTCTACCGGGTCGAGGACGGCTACCTGATCGTGGTCAACGCCTCGCGCCGGGCCGTCGACCTGGAGTGGATGCGAGCGCACCTGGCCCTGGGCACCCAGCTCCGCGACGAGAGCGACGAGACCGCCCTGCTCGCCGTCCAGGGCCCGGAGGCGGTCGCCATCGTCCAGTCCGTCGCCGGCCTCGATGTCGCGGCGCTGCCCACCTTCGGATCGGCCACGGGTGTCGTGGCGGGGGTGAGCTGCCGCGTCTCCCGCACCGGCTACACGGGAGAGGATGGGATCGAGCTGTACTGCGACGCCCAGGCGGCGCCGCCGCTCTGGGACGCGCTGATGGAGGCCGGCACGCCCCGGGGCATGCTCCCGGTCGGGCTGGGGGCACGGGACACGCTCCGCCTCGAGGCCGGACTGCGCCTCTACGGCCAGGACATGGACGAGACCGTGGACCCGTACAGCTGCGGTCTGGGCTGGACCGTGAAGTTGGGCAAGGGCGAGTTCGTGGGCGCCGGCCGGCTCCGCCGGCTCGACCCCGAGCACCCCCGGCGGCGGTTCATCGGCCTGGCCCTGGGCGCCCGCCAGATCCCCCGCCACGGGATGGCGGTGCTCGCCGGGGCGGAGCGGGTCGGCGAGGTGACCAGCGGGGGCTTCGGCTTCAGCCTCGGCCACGGCATCGCCACCGCGTACGTCCCCCCCGACCTCCCCGACGCTCCGCTGGGCGTCGACATCCGGGGTGAGGCGGTGCCGGCACGCCGCGTCCCCCTCCCCTTCTACCGCCGCCCGCGACCCGTCTGAAGGAGCTCAGCGATGCCCGACCTCTCCGGTTACCGCTTCACCCTCACCCACGAGTGGGTGCACCGTGACGGCGACGCCGCCACGATCGGGATCTCCGACCATGCGCAGGCGCAGCTAGGCGACGTGATCTTCCTCGACCTCCCCTCCGTCGGGGCGAAGCTGACCGCGGGCGAGCGGTTCGGGACCGTCGAGTCGGTCAAGGCTGCGAGCGACCTCTACGCGCCCGTCACCGGCACGGTCAGCGCGGTCAACGAGGAGCTGGCCACCACCCCGGAGCGGGTCAACTCCTCCCCCTACGAGGAGGGCTGGCTGCTCCGCCTCGCGAATGTGAGCGAGGGGGAGGTCGCCCTCCTCGACGAGGCGTCCTATCTCGCCCGGGCCGACGAATAGATAGACTTCGGGGTTCTCCGGGGTCAGCTAGCTCAGTTGGTTAGAGCGCGCGGTTCACATCCGCGAGGTCGAGGGTTCGAGTCCCCCGCTGACCACCAGGCCCCCCGCTTCGGGGTGACGGGCGAGGAGGGGCGGACGTTCCGGGAGGCCTCGCGGGCGAGGCGCGAGCGCTCGGCGTCGAGGAGGAGGTCGCGACGGTGTTCGCGGCCCAGCAGCGGGTCGAGGTGTGGGTTCATCATGCCGCTGAGCCTATGCCGCTATGCGGACAGGCTCGGTCCTATATCCCGGTATACTTGAAGAATGGACCTCTCCAAGGAGCGGCTGCTCACCCTGCTGGAGCTCCTCCAGGTGCACCGGCGGATGAGTGGAGACGAGATCGCCCAGCGGCTCGAGGTCACCCCGCGCACGGTCCGCCGCTACATCCTCGGCCTCCAGGAGATGGGCATCCCGGTGGAGGCGGAGCGCGGCCGGGCCGGCGGCTACCGGATGCGACCGGGGTTCAAGCTGCCGCCGCTCATGTTCACCAACGAGGAGGGTCTGGTCCTCGTCCTCGGGCTGCTGGCCGTCGAGCGTCTGGGGCTGGTCGGCTCCGGGCTCGCGGTGGAAGGGGCGCTGGCCAAGCTCGACCGGGTGCTCCCCGACACCCTTCGCAGCCGCCTGGGGGCGGTCCAGGAGGCGCTCCGCCTCGGTCTCGCCCACGATGCCGCCGATCGCGGGCATGCCGACGGTGAGACAGTGATCGCCCTGAGCGCGGCCGCCCGCGACGGGACCCGCCTTCGCATCCGATACCGCTCCGCGCAGGGGGAGGAGACCGAGCGGCGGGTGGACCCCTACGGCATCGCCTTCCACGGCGGGCACTGGTACGTCGCCGCCTGGGACCATCTGCGCGAGGAGATGCGCACCTTCCGGCTGGACCGCGTGCTCGGCATCGAGCCGACCCGCGAGAGCTTCACGCGGCCGGAGGGGTTCGACCTCTGGGAGCAGGTTCACCGCAGCCTGGCCAGCGTGCCCTACCGGTGGAGGGCGGTGGTGAGGCTGGACGTGCCGCTCGAGGAGGCGCGCCGCCGGGTCAGCGAGAGCGTCGGGACGCTCGAGGTCGAGGACGGTGCGGTGCTGCTGCGGATCGGAGCCGACGACCTGGAGTGGATCGTCCGCCATCTGTCGGGCCTGGGGGTCGGCTTCTCCGTGCTCGAGCCGGCGGAGCTGCGTGCCGCGCTGCGCAGCGAGGCGGCGCGGCTCGCGGCCTGCGCCGGGGACTGAGGCGAGGTCAGGCCCAGGTGACCGGGAAGACGGCCACCGCCGCCGCGGCGGGGGTGCGCAGGAGCCTGACCAGGGCGATCGAGTTCAGCACCAGCGTCAGCGGAGTGGCGACCACCGAGACCAGGCCCCACCAGCCGAGCAGCGCCGTGTCCAGGGTCATGTGCCTCCATGCCACCAGCCCGCACTCCCGGCAGAGGGGCCCGCGCAGGACCACGTGACGGAGCCCGAGACCGCGGCCGCTGTGCTGGTGGAGGGTGGCGACGGCGGCGGGCCCGCGCAGGCAGAGGCGGCAGCAGGGACCGGCGCTCTCGTGTGCGCTCATATGTCGGGTCGAGTCTGAGGCGCGCGGTCGCGTGAGACGCCGGCGTCCGCCCCTTGTGGCCCAAATGCACGGCTTCCGTTACCTGCCGGGCGCACCGCCGCGGGTCGCGGCCCACCCCCCTCCGGCGTACGCTGCTCGGCATGAGTGACGGCTCGGCCCCACGCCCCCCCGAGGCATCCGAGCCCGAGCCGGCGGCCGCGGGTTCGCGGCGCCACGACCCGCGGATCCCGCCGGCCCTGGTTGAGCTGATGTCACGGGACTGGGCGCCGACTAGCACCCTGCCGGATCGCCCGCATCCCGCCGCACCCCGCTACGCGGAACGGCGGCGAGCCCTCTCCCAGCTCTTTCCGGGGGTCAACCTGGTGATCCCCACCGGCATCCCCAAGGTGCGGGCCAATGACAGCGACTACCGCTTCCGCCCCGGCAGCGACCACTACTGGCTGACCGGCCACACCGAGCCGGAGGGCGTCCTCCTGCTCCGCGCCGAGGGGGACGGACATGCGGCGGTGCTCCATCTCGACCCCCGCTCCGACCGCTCGACGCCCGCCTTCTTCACCAATGCCAAGAGCGGTGAGCTGTGGGTGGGCCCGCGCTGCGGCGTGAAGGAGACGGCGCTCCTCCTGGGCATCGACTGCGCGCCGCTGGCCGAGCTGGAGAGCGCGATGGGCGGCCTGGAGGGGCCGGTGCTGGTCCTGCGCGGTCAGGACCCCACCGTGGACGCCCTGGTGGCCGGTCCGGAGGACCGCTCCGAGGAGGGGCGGCTGGCGCAGGAGCTGAGCGAGCTGCGGCTGGTGAAGGACGACCACGAGGTCCGGATGCTGGAGCGGGCGGTGGCGGCGACCATCCGCGGCTTCGAGGATGTGGTCCGGGCCGTGCCGGAGGCGATGGAGCAGGGGGAGCGGGTGGTGGAGGGGGTCTTCAACCTCCGCGCCCGGGTCGAGGGCAACGACGTCGGCTACGACACCATCGCGGCCAGCGGGTCCCACGCGACGACCCTGCACTGGAGCAGGAACGACGGCGAGGTGCGCAGCGGCGACCTCCTCCTGCTCGACGCCGGAGTCGAGTGCGAGGAGCTGTACACGGCCGACGTCACCCGCACGCTGCCGGTGTCCGGTCGCTTCACCGCCGACCAGCGCCGCCTCTACGAGCTGGTCTACCGGGCCCAGCAGGCGGCGATCGCCGAGGTCCGTCCGGGGGCGGCCTTCCTCGATCCGCATCGGGCCGCCATGCGGGTCCTGGCCGCGGGGCTGGAGGAGCTGGGCATCCTGCCCGTGAGCGCCGAGGAGGCGCTGGCCGAGGACAGCCAGCTGTACCGCCGCTACACGCTTCACGGGACCTCGCACATGCTCGGCCTCGACGTCCACGACTGTGCCCACGCCCGGGAGCAGGAGTACCGCGGCGGCAGGCTCCGTCCCGGCCACGTGCTGACCGTCGAGCCCGGCCTCTACTTCCAGGCCGACGATCTCACCGTCCCCGAGCGGTGGCGGGGCATAGGGATCCGGATCGAGGACGACGTGCTGGTGACCGAGGACGGCTGCCGGGTCCTGAGCGCCGCGCTCCCCCGCGACCCCGACGAGCTGGAGAACTGGATGGGGGCGCTGCGCGACCAGGAGGTGCAGCTCCGGCGCCCGCTGGGCTGATCCCGCATCCGGGCCTGGTACACTCTGCCTTCCGCAGCTTTCCTGCGTCCGGCATCGCCGCCTTGGCCACCTCGGCGGCGCAACCAATCACCGCCGGGCGCCGTTCAGCCCACAGGAAAGGAGGTGCGCGCGTGGTGCGCGACTACGAGCTGATGTACATCGTCCGGCCGGACCTCGACGACGAGGCTCTCCGGACCGCCACCGAGTCGGTGGACGCGCTGATCGCCGGTCTCGGGGGCACGGTCGCGAAGACCACCCTGTGGGGCAAGCGGCGGCTCGCCTACGAGGTCGATCGCCTCCGCGACGGTCACTACGTGATCACGCTGCTGCAGCTCGACGGCGAGCGGGTCACCGACCTGGAACGGGCGCTGACGATCCACGACACCGTCTTCCGCCATCTGCTGGTCCGGCGCGACGAGACCGCGCCTGGCCTCGAGATGGACGAGGTCGTGGGGGCGACGGAGGACGAGGCCGGCCCCGAGGCCGGCGACATCACGGAGAGGCCGGCTGACGACGAGGAGGTCGCCGACGAGGACATACCCGAGGCGGAGATCGCCGCGGAGGATGAGGAGTAGCCATGGCCGGGTCGCTCAACAAGGTCATGCTGATCGGCAGGCTCACCCGGGACCCGGAGCTGCGCTACACGCCGAGCGGCACCGCGGTCTGCAACCTCGCGCTGGCCACCAACCGCTACGGGAGCGACGCGAGCGGAGAGCGGCGCGAGTACACCGACTACCACGACGTCGTGGTCTGGAACCAGGGCAACCGCAAGCTCGCCGAGCTGTGCAGCCAGTACCTCCAGAAGGGCCGCCTGGTCTACGTGGAGGGCCGCATGCAGACGCGCTCCTGGGACGACGCCCAGTCGGGCCAGAAGCGCTACCGCACCGAGGTCAACGCCAACGACGTCCAGTTCCTCGACAGCCGGCAGGACGGGGGCGCTCCGAGCGAGAGCTCGTCCAGCCCCACCCCGGCCACCGCCGGCCCCGAGGCGGGTGGTGACATCGACCCCGACGACATCCCCTTCTGAGGTTCGAGAGATCCATGCCTGACTTCGACCGCCGCCGCCGCAAGGTGTGCAGCTTCTGCCTGGAGCACCAGGACGTCATCGACTACAAGGAGGTGGCCCGGCTGCGCCGCTACCTGTCGGACCGCGGCAAGATCCTGCCGCGCCGGATGACCGGCGTCTGCTCGCGCCACCAGCGGCGGCTCACCGTCGCCCTGAAACGGGCCCGCCACATCGCGCTTCTCCCCTATAGCGCCGATCTGCGCTGATCTGCGGTCGGCCGCCGCGAACGCGCGGCGCGTCGAGGGCCGTCCCTGCCGGATTTCGTGCCAACGCCCCCGCCGCGCCGGGCGCGTCTAGAAGGCGAGGGTGGCCTGCGGCAGCGCGAGGTCCGAGCGGACCAGGTTGGAGTCGGCCCCGTCCACGACGGTGTCCTGGCTGAGCTTGATCTCCCAGCCGGCCACGGTGGCATAGGTGACGGTGTCCAGATCATTGAGGTCGGCGATGATCACCTTGTTCTCCGTGATCAACGTCTGGACCGCTGCGGCCGCGTTCGCGGGCCAAGCCGTCGACGACAGCGCCTGGTCGAAGTTCTCCTCCGCGGTGATCAGCGGGGCCGCGTCGGCCTCGGTCTCCGCACGAGTGGTGGAGAGGCTCCAGGTGGTCACGTCGGTCGCGAAGACGGTCCCCGCAGTACGGACCGGGGCGACGTCGTTCAGGTAGTCCTGGCGGGCCTGGGCCGCGGCCAGTGCCGCGCTCCCTCCGCACGCGGCCACTAGGGCGGAGGCGGTGCAGAGGACCGCGACGGAGAGCGAAACCGGGCGCAACGAAGCCGGACGTCTGGACATGACGGTCACCTCCCTCGCAACCACCCGAAGAGTCGCACATCCCGCTCCGCGCGACAAGGCTGTCGTCTCCGGCGCGGCGCGGCAATGCATCGAACGCGCGGGACTGAGATCCCACCCACGCCGCAACGGCGAGCACATTCACCCTCCTCGCATTCACCCGCCACCGAAGCACGTGCCCTATACTCGGCCCAGGTCTCCCCCATGCGCCGGGCCCGTCTTCTCCACGTCCTTGCCTGCGCCCCCGCTGCCGTCCTGGTGACGGTCGCCCCCGCGCTGTCGACGCCTGCCGTCGAGGCGGCGTCCGTCCCGCCCCCCTTCATCGTCTGCATCGACCCCGGCCACGGTGGCGTCGACCCGGGGGCGATCGGGCTCGACGGTCTGGTGGAGAAGGATCTGACCCTGGACGTCGCCGACCGGCTGGCGGCACTGCTGCGGGCCGACGGGGTGACAGTGGTCATGACCCGGACCACCGACGCCAGCGTCAGCATCACCGAGCGTGCCGAGATCGCCAACAGCTCGCACGCCAACGTCTTCCTCCCCATCTACTTCAACTCCTGGACGACCCCCACCCCGGACGGGTCGGTGGTCCTCTACCCCTACGCGCGCGACATCCCGTTCGCCGAGGAGATGAGCAAGGCGGTGACGACGTACATCGGCCCCTATGGGGACAGCGACGGCGGAATCGTGCTCCGCAACGACTGGTGGCTCACCCCGACCATGCCGGTGGCGACCGTGGAGAGCCTCTTCATCTCCAATCCCCACGACGCCGCGCTGCTCACCCAGCCCAGCTTCCGGGAGGGTCTGGCCGAGGCGCTCCGCAACGGCATCCTCATGTATCTGCCCGGCATCCTGCAGCGGTTGAAGGAGGTCCCTACGGTCGCTCCGGGCAAGCTGCGCGCCGCCAGCGGGCCGCTTGCCGCCCCCAACCTGGCCCGCTCCTCCGCCACGGGCGGTGGGCGGAGCGCGGGCGCGGCCGGGGCCGCGTCCTCCGCGGGCCTGTCGGCGGTGGTCCAGGTCCTGGGCTGGCTGCTCCTCATCGGCCTGCTGCTCCTGGCCGTCCGTCACCGCCGCCGCCTGATCCCCCTCGCGGGAGGCGCGCTGGGGCGGTTGGAGAGCTGGTCGCGGAACAGCGGTCTCCATCACTGGGTGCTGCGACGACGACGACGGCGGGTGCGCGAGCGCGCCGACACCCTGGGTGGCGACGAGGGCGAGGTCGCTCCTCCCCTCTACGTCGAGCTGTTCGCGCCGACCGGCGGAGGCTGGAGGCCGGCGACGCCGGACGGCGAGCGTCCCGCCCCGGAACGTGCAGCGGGCCCGTCGGTTGAGGTGCGGGGCCGGAAGGTCCCGGCGGTGAGCCGCCCCTCCCTGGACGAGCTGCCACTCTGATCCGGGAGACCGCCACCGCCAAGTGGCCCGCTCCAGGGCATGGCAACCGACCCTGCAGGGGGGCGTTGGGCGATTGGTAAACTCTCGCGAAGCGCCCGCCCTTCCCCCTGCGAGGAGTGTCATGGCCCTCGAGCAGCAGCTTCGCGTACCTGGTCCGACCCCCCTCCCCGAGCGCGTGGTGCGCTCTCAATCGCGGCCGATGATCAACCATCGGGGGCCCGAGTTCGCCGCGCTGATGGCCGACGTCTGCAGTGGCATTCAGCAGGTGCTGCGCACCGGCAATGACGTTCTCCTCTACCCGTCCAGCGGGACGGGGGGCCTGGAGGCCGCAGTCGCCAACCTGTTGAGCCCCGGGGAGAAGGCGCTCTTCTGCTCGGTCGGATCGTTCGGTGACCGCTGGATCGACATCGCCGCCAACTATGGAGTCGACGTGCTGCGGCTCAAGATGCCCGAGGGCGAGGCCATCGACCCCGAGGACGTCGAGCGCCTGCTGGCCGACAACCCCGAGGTCCAGACGGTCTTCGTCACTCACAACGAGACCTCCACGGGGGTGACCAACGACATCCCCGCCATCGCCGCCGTCGTCAAGGACCGTGGCAAGCTGATCGCGGTCGACTCGGTGAGCGGGGCCAGCTGCCTGCCCCTGGAGACCGACGCGCTCAAGCTGGACGTGGTGGTCTGCGGCTCCCAGAAGGGCTGGATGGCCCCTCCAGGTCTGGCCATGATCGCGGTCTCGGCGGCCGCCTACGCGGCGGCCGAGCGGGCCAAGCTGCCGCGCTGGTACTTCGACTTCGCTCGCGAGAAGAAGTTCCAGGAGCGCAACCAGACCTACACGACCCCGCCGGTGAGTGTCATGTACGCCATGCAGGAGGGCCTGCACATCCTGCTCGAGGAGGGCATCGAGAACGTCTGGGCGCGCCACGCCCGGGTGGGCGCGATGATCCGCGCCGGAGTCGAGGCCGCCGGGCTTCGCCTCTTCGCGGCCCAGCCCTACCGCAGCAACGCCGTCACCCCGATCCACAACCCGGCCGGTACCCCCGAGGAGCTGTCCAAGCTCCTCAGCCTGCTGCGCACCAAGCACGGTCTGGTGCTGGCCGGCGGGCAGGGCGACCTGAAGGGCAAGATCTTCCGGATCGGCCACCTCGGGTTCATCGACTCGGGCGACGTCTACGCGATCCTGGCGGCTCTGGAGCTGGCCCTGAGCGAGCTCGGCCTGCTCAGCCGGGTGGGGCTGATGGTCCCCGCCGCCCAGGCCGTGGCCCGCGAGACGGTCGCCGCCGCCGAGCCTGCGGGAGTTCACTGATGACGGTCGCCACCCCCGACACTGCGGGCGGCCAAGCCGCCGCCCCTGCAACCGTCCGCATCCTGGTCTCAGACCCGATCGCCGACGACGGGGTGGAGCGCCTGCGCGCGGCGGGCGAGGTCGAGGTCGCCACCGGCCTCTCCCTCGAGGTGCTCAAGGAGAAGATCGCCGACGCCGACGCGCTGGTGGTCCGCAGCGAGACCAAGGTCACCGCCGAGGTCTTCGACGCCGCCCGCCGCCTCCGGGTGGTCGGGCGCGCCGGGGTCGGGGTCGACAACATCGACCTGGAGGCCGCCACCCGCCACGGGGTGCTGGTGGTCAACGCCCCCACCGGCAACACCATCGCCGCGGCCGAGCACACCGTGGGCATGATGTTCTCCCTTGCCCGCAACATCGCCCCCGCCGACGCGTCGATGCACCAAGGGAAGTGGGATCGCAAGGCGTTCATGGGCACCGAGCTCCGCGGCAAGACCCTGGGGCTGTTCGGGCTCGGCAAGATCGGCTTCGAGGTGGCCCGGATCTCGGCCCAGGGGCTGAGGATGCGAGTTATCGCCAACGACCCGCTGGTCACCGCCGAGCGCGCCGAGCAGGCGGGGGCCGAGCTGGTCGACTTCGAGACCCTGCTGACGCAGTCCGACTTCCTGAGCGTCCACGTCCCGCTGAACGACAAGACCCGGGGCGTCATCGGCGCCGCCGAGCTGGCCCGGATGAAGAAGGGGGCGCGCCTCATCAACGTCGCCCGGGGCGGCATCATCGACGAGCAGGCTCTCGCCGATGCTGTGAGCGGCGGGCACATCGCGGCAGCGGCCATCGACGTCTTCACCAAGGAGCCGGCCCCTGCCGACAACCCCCTGCTCGCCGTCCCCGCGATGCTGCTGACCCCCCATCTGGGCGCCAGCACCACCGAGGCGCAGGTCAACGTCGCGACCGACGTCGCTGATCAGATCGTCCAGTACCTGGCCGGGGGCGGTCCCGGCTCGGCGGTCAACCTCCCCTCGATCAAGCCTGAGGATCTTGCCCGGCTCCAGCCCTATCTGATGCTCGCCGAGAAGATGGGGTCGCTGGCGGCCCAGCTGGCCGGCGAGAAGATCAGCCGGGTGATCTGCAGCTACGCCGGCGAGCTCAGTCAGCTCGACCCCAGCTACCTCACGGCCGAGGTGCTGCGCGGCCTCTTCAGCCACTTCTCCGACACCCGGGTCAATGCCATCAACGCCAAGCTGGTGGCCAAGGATCATGGGGTCTCCGTGGAGGAACGCACCACCACCCGCGACCTCGACCACGCCGACGCCCTGCTGGTCGAGGTGATCGGCAAGGAGCGACTGATCGTGGTCGGCACCCAGTTCGAGGGTCAGCCTCGGATCACCCGGATCAACGACTTCCGGGTGGACATGGAGCCGAGCGGCGTTTTCCTGGTGGTCCAGCACAACGACCGCCCCGGGGTGATCGCCAAGGTCTCGGGGCTTCTGGCCAGCAATGACATCAACATCGCGGGCATCGAGCTGGGGCGCGACCGCCCCCGAGGCCAGGCGGTGATGCTGATGCAGGTGGACGACCCGGTGGGCGCCGACCTGCAGGCCGCGCTCCGGGAGATCGCCGACCTGGCATCGCTCCGGGTCGTCACGCTCTAGGGCAGGGCTAGTTGGCCCGACTGCTCCCCCTCCGGGGGGTCAGGTACAACCCCGAGCACGTCCGGCTCGGGGGCGTCCTGGCGCCCCCCTACGACGTGATCGGCCCCGCTCAGCAGGAGGAGCTCTACGGGCGCGACCTGCGCAACATCGTCCGCATCGACTTCGGGCAGGCCTACCCCGGCGACGTCGCCGGCCGGAGCGACGTCTACACCCGGGCGGCCGCCCACCTGCAGAGCTGGATCGAGCTGGGCATCCTGGTCCGGGATGAGCGTCCCGGCCTCTACCTGGCGGCCCACGAGTTCACGGGCCCCGACGGCCGGCCGCAGCGCCGGCTGGGCCTGCTGGGGAGGGTGCCGGCGCTGCCCTGGGAACGTTCGGAGGTGCGCCCTCACGAGCTGACCCTGCGCGGACCCAAGGAGGACCGGATGGCGCTGCTGCGCGCCACCCGCACCCAGACCTCCCCGGTTTGGCTGCTCTGGGATCAAGCCCCGGGGCTCGACCGCAGGCTCCTCGAGCTGGCCCAGGGTCAGGCGCTCCTGGGGGGACGCTTCGACGGCGAGATGGGATCGGAGAAGCTCCTGCTCTGGCAGCTGTGCGAGGAGCGCGAGGTCGCAGATATAACGTCGCTGCTCGCCCCGGCCACGCTCTACATCGCCGACGGCCACCACCGCTTCGAGACCATGGCCGCGTACGCCGCAGAGCGTCGCGCCGCCGGCGATGCGCCGGATGCCGACAGCCAGCACGCCCTGGTCTACGCCTGCGCCGCGGACGACCCGGCGCTGGTGGTCCTGCCCACCCACCGCATGGTGCGACCCCGCCAGGGGCTTCCAGCCGGCCTCAGCGACCTGCTGGCCCGGCTCGGCGACGAATGGGCGCTGGAGCCCGTGGAAGACGCGGCCGTGGCCCTCTCGGGGCTCGAGGATGGGCGGGAGGCCTCCCACGCCTTCGTGGTGGTGGCGGCTGATGGCAGTGGCGTGCTCCGGCGGCCGCGTGGCCAGACCGCGTCGCCTCGCGATGCGCTCGACGTCGCGGTCCTGCAGTCGCAGGTGCTGGGGGTCTGCGGCATCGGCGAGGCGGACCTTCGCGAGGGCGCCCTCGCCTACACCCGGGACCCGGCGGAAGCGGTCGCGGCCGTGCACCTGGGACGGGCGGCGCTCGCCTTCCTGGTCACGCCATGCACCAGCCGGGAGGTCCTGGCCGTCGCCGACGCCCGCGAGACCATGCCCCAGAAGTCGACGTACTTCTACCCCAAGGTCCCCACCGGCTTGGTGCTCTCCCCCGTCTGAGGAAGGGGGCCGCCCTAGGGTCTCAGAGATCCTCGGCGAGGTACTCGGCCACAGCCGCCTCGAAGCGCTTGCGCTGGCGGAACATGAAGAAGAGGTGGCCGCCGGGGAAGACGGTCATCCGCGCCCCGGGGATGCGGCTGCGCATCTCCTCGGCGAGGGCGAGCGGGGCGCTCCGGTCCCGCCTCCCGTGGAGGATGAGCGTGGGCACCATCAGCTCGTCCAGGCGCCCGGTGGCGTCGTAGCCGGCGGACGCCGCCATCTGGCGTTGGAACGCGTAGCGGGGCTGCGGGTACTTGCTGCGCCCGAGGGGCAGCCCGGCGAGCAGCGGGTAGAGGTGCCGGCGGCGCCAGCTCGGGATGGTCCGCGCCGAGGTCGAGAGCAGGATGAGCTTGTCAACGCGGTCCGGGTGCCGCAGGGCCAGCTCCAGGGCGATCCGACCGCCCAGCGACATGCCGAGGATGTCGGCATGGCCAACGCCGAGCAGGTCCAGGACGCCTAGGGCGTCGGCCGCCATAAGCTCGATGGTGTAGGGGGCGTCCGGCTTGTCGCTCCGGCCGGAGCCGCGGTTGTCGAAGGCGATGACCTGGGAGTGGGTGGCCAGCGCGTCGATGAGCGCGGTGTGCTCGGAGACGTCGGCCCCCAGGCCGAGGATGAGCAGCAGGGGCCGCCCGCTGCCGCGCACCTCGCAGTGGACGTGGATGCGGTCGATCACCGTGGTCGCGCCGCCCTGCTCGTCGTCCGTCATCGGCCACCTCCGGTCGGCGGCTCCACCGAGCCGGCCCCTGCCCATCCGATGGCCGCCGGCCAGGCTCCCGCCCCGTCCGCCGGCCGCCCAGCGCACCCTACGCCGCGGGCGGGCCCACTCGCAGCAGGTCGCGGACCGCGGCCTTCAGCGCCGCGGCGAGCTCCACCGGATCCGTGGCGGGGCTGCCGGCCTGCATGGTGAGGGCCCAGCCGGCGACGACCGTCGTCAGTGAGCCCGCCCTGCGGACCCGGTCATCGAGGCTGAGCGTCGGGTCACTCAGCATCCGGCCGATGAGCTCTTCCGGCTCCATCCCACCGGCGTGCTCGTGGTCCTTGAACTGGACCTCGCGGAAGACCGCGGCGTTGCGCTGGTACAGGAGGAAGTACCGGTGGTGGGCTGCCAGCTCGTCGATCACCCAATCGACGAAGGTGATCCAGGAGGCGCTGCTGGGACCGTCGGAGAGCCGAGCGGCCATGCGGCCCACCAGCTCGTGCATCGGCAGATGGAGCGCCAAGAGGATGTCGTCCTTGGACTCGAAGTGGTAGTAGAGGGCGGCCTTGGTGACTCCCACCCGCTCCGCGATCTCCCGCAGCGACGTCTTCTCGTAGCCCTGCTCGACGAAGAGGTCGAGGGCGACGTCCAGGATCCGCTGCCGGGTGCCGGTCTGATCGCCCCCGGGCTCCGGCGGCTCGCCGGGCCGGACCAGGACGCGGTGCCCCCAGCGGCCCCGCGGAGCAGGATCGGCGCCCGTCGTGGCGGGCTTGCTCGCCGGGACCTCGAGATCTCCGGACGTCACGAGGAAGTTACTTGACGGCCGGTAAGTTGATCGCTTACCATACGGTCAGTAAGTATAGACCGCTGACCGCCGAACGGCGCAGCGGCCCGCAGCCGGTGCGGATGAGTTGCATCTGAGAACTATCACGATATATCTTTAGCATGTCTGCAACCCCACGAGGTGCCCCTCATGAACCACAGCCAAGCAGTTGCCCGGTACTCCGGGCTCCATCCCCACCGGGAGGCCTGAGATGCCCACCACAGCCATGATCGAGGCGGAGGGGCTGGTCAAGCGGTATGGGCCGACCGTCGCTCTGGCCGGCGTCGACTTCTCCGTCCCCGCCGGGGCCATCCTCGGGGTCCTGGGGCCCAACGGCGCCGGCAAGACCACCGCGATCCGGATCCTGACCACCCTCAGCCACGCCGACGAGGGACGGGCCTGGGTTGCCGGCTTCGACGTCGCCACCCACCCCAACGAGGTCCGCCGGCGGATCGGCGTCGCGGCGCAGGCGACCACCCTCGATGAGCTGCTCACGGGCCGGCAGAACCTGGTCATGATCGGCGAGCTCAGCGGTCTGAGGCGTCCCGACGCGCGCGGCCGGGCCGCCGACCTCCTGGAGCGGATGGAGCTGAGCGAGGCGGCGGACCGCCTCACCCGGGGGTACTCCGGGGGGATGCGGCGGCGTCTCGATCTGGCCGCCAGCATGATCATGGCGCCACCGGTGCTCTTCCTCGACGAGCCCACCACCGGGCTGGACCCCGCCAGCCGCCTGGCGGTCTGGGAGGTGATCCGGGAGATGGTCGGTCGCGGCTGCACCGTGCTGCTCACCACCCAGTACCTCGACGAGGCGGACCACCTCGCGGACTCGATCGCCGTCGTCGACCATGGCCGGGTGATCGCCAGCGGGACGGCTCAACAGCTGAAGGCGGAGACGGGCGCGGCCCGCCTCGAGGTGACCCTCACCACTCCGCGGCCGGAGGCCGTGCTGGCGCTCCAATCCCTACTCGACGGCGAGGCGCACCTCAGCCACGACGGCCGGCGACTCCGCGCTCCGGTGCGCAACCAGGACGGCCTGGCCACCGCAGCGGTTCGGGCCCTCGACCGCGCCGGCATCCTGGTGGACGACGTGCAGGTGCATCAGCCCTCCCTCGACGACGTCTTCTTTGCCCTCACCGGGCGGGAGACGGCCGAGGAGGATGCGGACGACGACGACGAGGAGGCCACGGCATGAGCGTCCAAGCCATTGCCATCGACCGCGCCGAGCCGAGCCGGCTGGGCCGGACCCTCCACGAGATCGGCGTGCTGGTCCGGCGCAACCTGATCCACATTGCCAGGGAGCCGATGCAGCTGTCCGACGTGACCATCCAGCCGATCCTCTTCACCATGCTCTTCATCTTCGTCTTCGGCTCCGGCATCCCCATCCCGGGCGGCACCTATACCGCCTTCGCGCTGGGAGGGCTGCTGGTCATGAACCTGGTGATGTCGAGCAACGGCACCGCGGTGGGGCTCAGCACCGACCTCAGCACCGGGCTCATCGACCGCTTCCGCACCCTGCCCATGTGGCACTCGTCGATCCTCATCGCTCGCTCGATCAGCGACCTGCTGACCGCGGTGGTGTGCGCCACCATCGTCGGCGTCGCCGGCTTCGCCGTGGGCTGGCGGCCGGAGGACGGGATCCTCTCGGTGTTCGCCGCCTTCGGCCTCGCGCTCCTCTTCACCTACGCCATCAGCTGGGTCTTCGGCTGCGTCGGCCTGTGGGCCCGCAACGTGGAGGCGGCGATGTCGATCGGCTTCCTCGTCCTCTTTCCGCTGGCGTTCGTCTCCAACGCCATGGTCCCGACCCAGGGCATGCCGGCCTGGCTGCGCCTGATCGCCGACTGGAACCCGGTCAGCGCGCTCTCCTCGGCCTGCCGCCAGCTCTTCGGCAATCCCAACCCCTCGGCGCTGCTCCAGGACTGGCCGATGCAGCATCCGGTGGTGGCTGCCCTGCTCTGGTCGGCGGCCCTGCTTCTGGTCAGCGTGCCCCTCGCCGTGTACCTCTTCCGGCGGAGAACCGCCGACTGAGGGCTCAGCTCGAGGTGGGCCTCCCGGAGACGGCCAGGCCCACCCCGAGCCCGATCATCACCACACCGCTCCCCCACTGGAGGCGGTGGAAGCGCCGGGACGATCCCGTGAACCACATGCGGGCGGCGCTCGCCGCCAGCGCCCAGACGCTGTCGCAAAGCAGGGCGATCGCCGTCCAGACCAGGCCGAGGACGAGCAGCTGAAGGGGGACGTGCCCGAGGCCGGGGGCGGCGAACTGGGGCAGCACCGCCGCCAGGAACACCGCGGTCTTCGGGTTGCTGACCCCCACCACGAAGGCTTGCAGCAGGACTCGGCGCCGCAGGATGCCTGCGGACCGCCCCGGGGCGGGGCCGGACGATGCGCCCCGGCCGCGGACCGTCTGGATGCCCAGGACCACCAGGTAGGCGGCCCCCAACAGCTTGATCACGGTGAAGGCCGTCGCCGACGCGGCGACCAGCGTCCCGATCCCCACCGCCACCGCACACACCTGGGCGAACTCCCCCAGCTCGTTGCCGGCCACGGTGATGAGGGCCGGCACCCGGCCCAGCGAGAGTGAGCGACTGACGATGAAGAGCACGCTCGGCCCGGGGAAGATGATGACCAGCAGCGCCACGCCCGCGAAGGCCAACACGCGGCTCGGATCCATGACCGCAGCATATCCGGACCCCGCGTGTCGCCACCCGCCCAGGCGCTTGACGGCGGGTCTCCCGGGGATGAATAGTCGAGCGGATGGCTGAGCACCCTGTGTCCCACGCCCCGGTCGACCCGGCCACGGCCGGCGGAGCCGACGAAGAGGTGCGCGCCGTCCTCGAACGTCGCGTCCAGTGCCTGTGGGAGAAGGATTCTCGCGGGCTCGTGGAGCTGTACGACCCCGGGATCGTGAAGTTCGACCTCGCTCCGCCGCTCCTCGAGGCGGGTGCGGCGGTGAGGGACACGGCCGGTTGGGAGGCCTGGTTCGCAACCTGGGAGAGCCCGATCGGAGTGGAGATCACCCAGCCGGCGGTCCGCGTCGAGGGTTCTCTCGCTCTCGTTCACAGCCTCAACCGGATGCGTGGCACCAAGGTCGGCGGGCAGGAGGTCGACCTCTGGTTTCGCGCCACCGTCGGGCTCCGGGAGGTCGACGGAGCCTGGCTGATCGTGCACGAGCACAACTCGGTCCCGTTCCTCATGGACGGGTCCGGGCTGGCGGCGCTCGAGCTGCGGCCCTAGCGCCGACCGGCGGAGGAGGCCGGCCGGGGCCAGACACCGTCGGCCCGACGGGGGCCGCGCAGGTGGCAGAGTTCGGACGATGAGCCCAGCCGTCACCGATCAGCCCATCGAGGCGGTGGTCCTCGACATGGACGGGCTGCTCATCGACACCGAGCCGGTGTGGCGGACGGCGCAGGCGGCGGTCTTCGGAGAGCTGGGGATCCGGCTCAGCGAGGCGGAGATGGTCAGCACCATGGGAGTGCGCGTCGTCGACGTGGTCGCGCACTGGCGCCACCACCGCCCCTGGCCGGGTGCCGAGAGGGGGGAGCCCAGTGACGAGGCCGTGGCCGGGCGGATCGTCGACCGGGTGGTGGCCCACATCAGCGCCCACGGGGAGTCCATGCCCGGGGTGGTCGAGCTGGTTCGGCTCCTCCAGCAGCTGGGGATGCGGACGGCCATCGCCTCCTCGTCGTCCCACCGGCTCATCGACGCGGTCTGTTCCCGGCTCTCCCTGGAGTGGATCGAGGTCCGCTGCTCCGCCGACGACGAGATGCGGGGCAAGCCGGCCGGCGACGTCTACCTCACCGCCGCCCGCCGCCTCGGGCTGAGCCCCGGGGTCTGCCTGGCGGTCGAGGACTCCCCCAACGGGGTGCTGGCCGCGCGGGCCGCCGGGATGCGCTGCGTGGCTGTCCCCGACCCCCACCTGGAGGCGGACCCGGCCTTCCGGGAGGCGGCCCGGGTGCTGGGGTCCCTGTCGGAGCTCGACGAGCCGCTGCTGCGCTCCTTGGGATGGCGGCGCGGGGCCGGGGAGGGATGAGGCGCTACCATGCCGCCATGGGGAGACGGGTCAACTTCTACCTGGACGACGATCTGATCGAGGCGCTGAACCAGCACACGCAGGTCTCGCCGCTGTCCCGGAGCGAGATCGTGGCGATCGCGCTGCGCCGTCTTCTCCGAGAGGAGAGGCGCCGCGCCCAGGTCAACGTCCCGGCCACCGAGATGGCTCGCAGGATCGCGGCCGGTGAGCTTCCCTCACGGCGGGTGGACGGCCCCCGGCTCCGCGCGTTGCCCCCACCCTGGGAGAATTGACGCGTCCGAGGTTTGGCTGACCACCCCCTCGGGTATGAGCTGACTGGTTCGATTCGAGAGTCCCTGTGCCAACGTACGGTTACCTCTGCCCCCAATGCCAGACCGAGTTCGAGGTCCTGCAGCGCATGACCGACGATCCGGCCGCCGACTGCCCGCGGTGTGGCAGCCCGGGGCGGCGGCTCTTCTTCCCGACGGGAATCGTCTTCAAGGGAAGCGGCTTCTACAAGACGGACTCCCGCCGGGCAGCGACCGCCTCGGTCAACGGCGGTGGGGCCGGAGGTGAGGCCAAGACCGCGGCTGGGGGGAAGCCGGCATCCGAAGGCGGGAAGCAGGCGTCCGAGAGCGGAAAGTCCGGCTCGGGAGAGAAGGCAGCCGGAGGCACCGGGACCTCGACCAGCGGAACCGCCCCCGCCGGGGGTGTGACCAGCACCTGAGGTCGCCGCTCGAGGGCGGCGTTGTTAGCATCGTTCATGTGGACGGACAGGGCTCCGTCACAACCAGGAGGCCAGGATGGCTCACCCCGTCACGATCACCGATTCCAACTTCACCACCGAGGTCCTCGAGTCGGACACCCCGGTGCTGATCGACTTCTGGGCATCCTGGTGCTCGCCCTGCAAGATGATCGCCCCCATCGTGGAGGACCTCTCCGCGGAGTACGAGGGCAGAGTCAAGGTCGGCAAGGTCGATGTCGACGCCAACCCGGTGACCCCCGGGATGTTCGGGATCATGAGCATCCCGACGCTCATGATCTTCCAGGGTGGCAAGGCCGCCGACCGCATCGTCGGCTACCAGCCCAAGCCGGCGCTCAAGGCACGGCTCGACGCGATCCTGACCCCGGCCCACTGAGCTGCGGCGCCGCGCTCGGTGACGAACGCGGCGCTTGCGGGCTTCAGGCCGTCTGCGTCAAACTGGCGGTAAGGAAGGAGTCGCCGGTTCGGGGAGGGCGGTCGTGGCGGAGCGCACCCGTGGGGGCGTGGCGCGCATTCGGGAAGCGCTTGCCTGGCGCGACGTCCAGGTGGTCGTCGGCCTCTTCTGCTGCGCCCAGCTCCTCGACGGCCTGACCACCTACATCGCCCTCTCCTCCCACCAGTTCCAGGAGGCGAACCCGCTCCTCGGGGGGATCCTCGACAGCCACCCCCTGGCGGCGCTGGGGGTCAAGCTGGTGCTGACCACGGTCGTGGCCGCGGCGCTGCTCACACTCCGGTTGCGCTGGCGGCTCCGTCTGACCGTGATCGCACTGTTTGCCGCGGCCAGCCTGGTCGCGCCGCTGGCCAACCTCGTTCGCCTGATCGGGGCCTGAGGCCGCCGGCTGCGCCGGGTGAGCCGTCGTCCGTCTAGCGCGGACGCCGCCCGCGACGGCCGCGACGCGCCGGCGCGGCCCGCCAGCACACCTCGATGCTGCGACCGATGTACTCGAGCGACCGACGGACGTTGATGGACGAGGACTCCCGCGTGTAGCGGGTGGGGATGGCCACCTCCTGGATCCGGAAGCCGCCCACCACCGCGGCGACCAGGATCTCGGTGTCGAAGACGAAGTCGTCGGAGAACGAGTCGAAGTCGACCGACTCGAGGAAGCGCCGGCTGTATGCCTTCAACCCCGAGTGCAGCTCGGTGAAGTGGGTCCGCAGCAGCAGATTCTCCACGGTGGTGCTGAAGCGGTTCCCCCAGTAGCGGTAGACGGGCATCCCCCCCGACCTCGGGTCGCCGGTGCAGGCGAAGCGGGAGCCGAACGTGAAGTCGGCGACCCCGGCCAGGATCGGGGCCACCAGCGCCGGGACGGCCCCGGGGTCGTACTGGTAGTCAGGGTGGAGCAGCACCACAACCGTGGCGCCGAGATCGAGCGCCTCGCGATAGCAGGTCTTCTGGTTCGCGCCGTAACCGCGGTTGACGTCATGCACGCGCACGTCGATGCCCATGCCCAGCGCCAGCGCGACTGTCCCGTCGGGAGACGCGTCATCGACCAGGAGAAGGTGGTCGGCACTGCCGGCCGGGAGGGCACCGATGGTGCGCCTCAGCGTCCCCTCCGCCTTGTAGGCGGGGAGTGCCACGACGGTGAATTGTTCGCGACCGCCGGCTCGGCTTGCCACCGTGGGTCGTGCGATCCCGTCTTCCGCGGGGCCGCCCGGCGCGGGACGCGCATCATGGTCGCTGCCGGCTCGAGCCGCGCCGGGCCCCGGGGGGCGTGCTCCCGAGCGGCCTGGCCCTGCAGGACTGACGCTCATGGCCCGCCGATGGTAGCAACCGGGTCAGCCCGGCAACCGCTCGCGGGCGTTCCGTCGCGCGACACGGGGCGTGCCCGAGGCGTCAGATTCGCGACATCACCGCGCCCACCAGGGCCAGTGAGCCGCAGACGAGCACGAGACCCGAGCCACCCGCGAGGCGCCGGGCCTCCGCGAGCGCCGCCCCGACCGGCTCGATCGCGACACCCCCACCCAGCATCCCCACCAGCTTCGCGGCGGGGGCGGGTCGCTCGCCGCCGACGCTGGTGAAGACCACCCGGGCCGCCATGCGGGGAAGGCAGAGGAGCATCTCCTCGAGCTGCTTGTCGGCCATGGCGCCGAAGAGGGCGATCACCCGCCGGTCACCGGCGAGGACGGCGACCTCCGGCGCCAGCGCGGCCAGCGCCGCCGGGTTGTGGGCCCCGTCGAGCAGGAGCGGCGGGGTGCCGTCGATCCACTGCAACCGGCCGGGCCAGCGCACCATGGCGGCCCCCGCGGCGATCGCGCGGTCGGGAATGCCGAGCATCTGCGCGGCGGCGGCGGCCACCGCCAGGTTCTCGACCTGGACGCGACCGGGGAGTGGCGATCGGCAGTGCAGTGGCGGTCCCACCGCAGCGGAGCCGGGGGCCGGGAGCAGCTCGACCTGGACGCCGTCCCGCCCACGGACCTCGCCGTGCCAGTCCCGCCCGGCCTCGAGCACCCGGAGGGACGCGCCCTGCTCCCGGGCCCGCGCGGCGATGATCGACCGAGCCGGCTCTGCGGCGGCCGTGACCACCCAGTCGCCGTCCTTGACGATGCCCGCCTTCTCGACGGCGATCGCCTCCACGGTGTCCCCGAGCCACTCCCGGTGGTCGAGGGCCACGTTGGTGATGACGCAGCCCCCGAGGTCCGCGACGTTGGTGCTGTCCAGCCGGCCCCCCATGCCGACCTCGCAGACCACCGTGCCGGCGCCATGACGGTCGGCAGCCAGGAAGCCCATGGCCGTGAGCATCTCGAACTGGGTCGGATGCTGCCCCGGAGGAGCCGTGCCGGCCACGCCGAGCACCTCATCGGCGAGCAGGGCGAAGCGGGCGCCGTCCAGCGGCTCCCCGTCGAGGACGATCCGCTCCCCCCAGTGCACGAGGTGGGGCTTGGCGAGCAGGGCGGTGCGGCGTCCCGCCGCCCGCGCCATCGATTCCAGCAGGGCGGCGACCGAGCCCTTGCCGTTGGTCCCGGCGACCAGTACCCCCTCCAGCCCCAGCTGGGGATCGCCCAACCGGCCGAGCAGCCAGCGGGTGCGCTCCAGGCCGGGGACGATGCCGAACCTCCCCGCCGCCTCCAGCCGGGTGATCGCCGAGGCCAGGCGCCCCGAACCGAGGCCCGGGGGGGGCTCTGCGCTCACGGCGCCGGTCGAGGCCTCCAGGGCCACTCCACGGCCATCGCCTCGTCCGCGGACGGGCGCTCCAGAGCCGCGGCCAGCACCTGCAGCCAGGCCCCAAGCCGCTCCTCGGGGCCGGCGATCGCCTCGATGCTCGGGTTGCGGTACAGCCGTCCGGTCTGGTGGGCGAGCATCGCCTGCAGCTCCTGGTACTCGAGCACCGCCGCCGCCTCGAGGCGTGCCGGCTCCGAGCACCCCGGGACGCGGGCCTCCACGTGGAACACCCGTCCCCGCTCGTGGTCGAAGCTCGACACCGGGTGCATCTCCACCGTGTCGACCACCGGCATCAGCGCCGCCAGCCGGTCCAGCCATGCCGCCTGGGCGTCCGCCTCGGTGGTGGCCTCCTCGGGGACGAAGAGCTCGCCGGCCAGGGCCAGCACCGCCACCTGGAACTGGCGGTGGTAGAGGAGGTCGGCCCCGCTCACCGCCACCGCCCCCAGGGACGCACCGCCGTCGTCGGAGAAGCTGACCATGAAGGGCCGGGCGTAGGGCTTGCGCGCCTCCTGCTCCGACCAGCGAACGCTGATGGCCGGCATCAGCTGACCGGCGCGGGCCGATGGGCGCGGGCGAGCGTCAGCGTGTTGCGCAGGAGCATCGCGATCGTCATCGGACCCACGCCGCCGGGCACCGGGGTGAGCCAGCCGGCGACCGGCTCGACGGAGGCGCGATCCACATCCCCCACCACGCGCCCGTCCAGCGGCGTGGTGCCGACGTCGATGACCGCCGCTCCGGGCTTGACGAAGTCGGAGGTGATCATCCCCGGCCGGCCGATGGCGGCGACCAGGATGTCCGCCTCCCGGCAGACGGCCGCCAGATCCCGGGTCTTGGAATGGCAGACGGTGACCGTGGCGTCCGCGTTGATCAGCAGCAGGGCGAGCGGCCGGCCCACGATCACGCTCCTGCCGACGACGACCGCACGGCTCCCGGCGATCGGCACCCCCGACCGCCGGAGCAGCTCCATGCAGCCGAGCGGGGTGCCCGGCAGGACCCCGGTGGCGGCGCCCGCGGCCAGCCGGCCGAGGTTGAGGGGATGAAAGCCGTCGGCGTCCTTGGCCGCGGGCACCGCCTCGAGCACGGCGCCCGAGTCGATGTTCCGCGGCAGCGGGAGCTGGACCAGCATGCCGTCGATGTCGGGGTCCGCGGCCATCCGCATGCAGAGCTCGACGATGTCGGAGGTCGAGCTGTCCCCGGGAGGCGTGTGCAGGGTGAAGCGGATGCCGGCGCGCTCCGCCGCCCGGCTCTTGTTGCGGACGTAGGTCGCGCTGGCGGGGTCGTCGCCGCACAGCACCACCCCGAGATGGGGGGTCGCGAGTCCGGCGGCGGCCATCCCGGCGACCTCCACCGCCAGCTCGGCGCGGATCTCCTTGGCGATCGCGCTCCCGTCGATGATGGTCGCGCTCACGGCCGGGTGCGCTCGACGGTGACGCTGAAGCGGTCCACGGCGGCGGGCAGGGGTGGCCGCTTGGCGACCCGTACGCGCACCGAGCTGGCCCGTGGCTCCTCCAGCAGCGCCTGGGCGAGCCGCTCGGCCACCGTCTCGACCAGGTGGTAGCTGCCGTCCTCCACCACCCGACGGCAGGTCTCGACGAGCCGCGCGTAGTCGACGGTGTCCTCCACCCGGTCACTGCGCGCGGCGGCGCGCGTGTCGGTTCTCAACTCGACGTCCACGTCCAGGTGGACCCCGGACTCACGCTCGTTGGCGAGGCAGCCGTGGTGCCCGAAGAAGGTCATCCCCTCCAGCCGCAGGAGGTCCCGTCCGGTCACGGCATCCTTGGACTGGGAGCCGCCCGTCGGAGCAGCCGCGTGGGGAGTGGGGCTCACCCGGCCGATTGTAGTGAGGTTCTGCGGGCAGGCTGCCGCGGACCCTCAGGCGGAGCGGGGCTCCTCCACGGGCTTGAGCAGGGTCTCGTGGTGATCCACGGGGTTGATCATCACGACCTGGAAGAGGTCCTCGAAGTCGCACTCGAAGAGCTGCATCAGCTGCTGGCGGAGCTTGGGGCCGGGGTTGCGGGTCCCGGCCTCCAGGGCGGGGATGTAGTTCTGGGTCACCCCCAGGCGCCGGGCCAGCTCCCGCTGGGTGAGCTGGTGCCGATCCCGCATGGCGCGGAGCCCGGTGGCGCGCACCTCGACGTTCATGCGTCCCAATGTAGTACCCGGAAGTGGTTTCGTCAACGCACGGGAGGCTCCCCTGAGGATCGACCCGGAGCTCGTCGCTCCTGCGACCACCCATCCCCTCAACCCAGGGGAAGATGACGCCGTTGACCGGTGTTCTTCGGCCCTCTAGACTCGTGACCAGCGGCCCGCCTGAAGGGGAACGAGAGGGGGTGGGGTGCTGCTCGCCGCGCGAGATGTGCGGCCCGAGCCACGCCGGCCCCAATCTGCGACGATCTGGGTCCGATGTGCCGGGTGTGTCAGAAGCGTCCCGAGATCCCCGATGAGCGGAGCGGCCGCTGCGAGGCCTGTGTCAAGGCGGGACGCATGGCGCTCCGCTTCCGGCTGGCACCGGGGCCCGGCGGCGCCGGGCTGCGGGTCAAGGCCGGGGAGATCTCGCCTCGGGCGCTGCGCCAGAAGTGGCTGAGCCAGCTGCAGGCGTACACCGCCCAGCCCGCGCCACGCCCCCACCTCGGCCTCCACGAGCTGGAGATGGTGGTCGCCAAGGATCACCTGGAGACGATCCGGATCGCCGCCGACCTCGCTCCCCAGGCGGCCGTGGCGGTCCAGGCGCTCCGCCAGGCCAGCGAGAGGACGGACGCCGCCTGGTAGCGGACGAACCGCCAGGCGGCCCGTCAGTGGGTGACGAGCCACTGCCACGACGGCTTGCCGAGACCGCCGGTGGCGGTCACTCTCCAGGTGGCGAGAGTGATCCCGGCGAGGCTGCCCGTCACGTGGGCGATCACGGTGCCGGCCCTGATCGTGGAGAGGTCGAGATGGGGGACCTCGGTCGCGGAGAGGCTGAGCGTGGCCCCGATCCTGGCCTCGACCGCAGGGGAGGCGCTCTCGAAACTGATGCGGAGGCCGGCCCGCGTGCCCCAGGCGGAGCGGACGGAGCCCGAGAGCACGGGTGGGGTCAGCGCGCTCGGATCGACCGTCGCGTACGCCTCGAAGGCGACGGCCACCGCCGTCGCCGCCTCGCTCAGAGCCTCCGTCAGCCCCTCACCCAGGTCGCCATCGGGGGGGAGCTGGCCCAGGATGGCGCCCACCACGTCGACCTCCGGCCCACCTCCCACCGGGCCGGGATGCTGGGCGGCGAAGAGGAGGCAGCCGCCGGCCTCCGAGGTCGATCCGGTCTTGATCCCCAGCCAGCCCGGGGCCGTGGTCAGATCGGTGTCGACGTTGTGGACGGTCGTGCCGTCCGGCATCACCGCCACGGGGGTGGCGACCAGACCGGCGAGCACAGGGTTGGCCAGGGCCGCCTGGCCGAGGGCCACCAGATCGGCGGCGGACGAGACCGTCTGCGGGCTGAAGCCGCTGGCGTCGGCGAACGTCGTCTGGGTCATTCCCAACGACTGCGCCTCCGCGTTGAGCTCAGCCACGAAGGCGGGCTGCGAGCCGGCGACCCAGACCGCGAGCGTCTCGGCGATGTTGTTGGCGGACGGCAGAAGCAGGGCCAGGAGGAGCTGGCGCTCGCTGAACTGCTCGCCCACGGTGACCGGTATGTTCGACCCGTCCTCGGCGACCACCTGGTCGTAGAAGGCCACGTCCTGCGACGTGATCGTGTAGGTGGGCCCGGGGGAGCCGTCGGTGAGCGGAAGCTGCTGGAGCACGAGCAGGGCGGTCATGACCTTGGCGATCGAGCCGATCGGCACCACTGCGGTGGCATGGAGTGAGGCGAGCTGGCCCAGGTCCGTCGACACCATGTCGAAGCTGCCCATCGCGGGCACGGGGATGGGCGGCATGGTCCCGGGCGCGAGTGGGATCGTCGCGGGCAGGCCGAGGCGCAGCTGGGGTGGCGTCGGGGTCTGCGCGACACGGACACCCGCCGGGACGCCGACACCGAGCAGCAGTCCGACCAGCATTGCGCAGCCCACCGCGACCAGGCGAACGCGGCGCCGCAGCGGCGATGGTGCGCTGCTCACGACAGCTCCGCCGCCGCCACCACTACGACATCCATCTCAGCGCTCAGCGCGGGTCAGCGCTTGGCGCGGCGGCCACTCCCCTGCATGGTCGCCGAGAGGGTGGCGGAGGGAGCGAACCGGATCACGTTGCGTGCCGCCACCGGGACCGCTTCACCGGTGCGGGGGTTGCGGCCCATGCGTGCCGCACGATGCTGGACGGTGAAGTTGCCGAAACCGTGGATGCGAACCTCGTCACCGCCGAGCAGAGCATCGCTGATCGCATCGAAGAACCAGCGCACATCGTCGCGCGCGCGGGTCATCGCGTAGGTTGCGCCCTCCTCGTCCTCAACCTTGGCCTTCCACATCTCGGCCAGCGAGTCGCGCGTTATCACCTGGGTCATGCTCTCTCTCCCGTGCTGGTCGGATGTGGCGGAGGCTCCGAATTGTACGGAGGCGCATCGCGGTTCTCAACTCGCCGTAGTGCTAGGGTGCGCGGGTGCAGGGAATCGCGGCCGGCCCGCCCGACGCCGAATGGGACCGGGAGCTGTTCGCCCACGGCGGCCATGTGATGCAGTGCGGCGCGTGGATGGCGGTGCAGGAGGCACTGGGCGACCAGGTGACCCACCAGTCCGGTGACGGGTGGCGCTGGGCCGGCGTTCACCATCGCGGCCGTGGACTCAGCTACCTCTACCTCCCCTACGGCCCGTCCCTCGACGCGCCCGACCGTCTCGGCGACGCCCTCGATGCGATCAGAGCAGCGGGGGCGGAGCTTGGCGTGGATTTCGTGCGGGTCGAGCCAGACCTGGAGGTGGAACCACCCGGCACGGCACCCGGCCCCGACGCCGTGCTCGGCGCCCGGGGGGCGGTGCGCGTCCGCAGCGTCCAGCCGCGGCACACGCTGGTCCTCGATCTCCGGCGCTCGGAGGACGAGCTGCGCGCGGAGATGCTCTCCGGGCGCCGTCGCAGCATCAACGCCGCGTCAAGGAAGGGGATCTCGATCCGGCGCACCCGGGAGGCGGGTGCGGCCGATGAGTTCATCCGATTGATCCGCAGGACGGGGGAGCGCAATCGCTTCGACCCCCACCCCGACCGCTACTACCGCACCGTGTGCACGGTCCTCTTCGAGCGCCAGGCGGCGTCGCTCTATCTCGCCGACGTGGAGGGGGAGAGTGTCGCGGGGGTCATCGCCTTCGAGTCGCCGACCACCGGCTACTACGCCCACGCGGCGGACGACCCGGAGCGCTCGCGCCAGATCGTCGCCGCCGCCCCCCTCGCATGGCGGATCGTGCTCGACTGCCGTGCCGAGGGCCGGACGGCGTTCGACTTCTGGGGGGTGATCCCGGACGACACCGCCGACCACCCCTGGGCGGGCTTCAGCCGGTTCAAGAAGACCTTCGGAGGGCGGTTGGTGTCCCGGCCGGGCACCTTCGACCTGCCGCTCCGTCCGCTCCGCTACCGGGCCTACCGGAGGCTCCGGGAGGCCCGGGCGGCGCGCCGGAGCGGGCGGCAGCCCGCCGGCGCATGAGGCCCGCCACCGACGCCGAGATCGACGGCTGGGACGATCTCCTGCTCGGCAACCCCGACGGGGGCGGCATGCTCCAGGCGCGGGCCTGGGGTGAGTTCAAACGGGGCTGGGGATGGAGCCCCGTCTACCTGGTCTCGGACGACCCGGCGGCACCGGTGGCTGCCCTCTTCCTCCGCCGCCACGTACCCGCGCTGGGCTGGCTCTGGTACGCGCCCAAGGGACCCGGCGTCGCGTCGGTCGATCAATTGATCCGTCTTCTCCGCCACCGGGGTGCCTTCCCCGGAGCCTTCTGCGTCCAGGTGGAGCCGGAGCTGGCCGACACCGAGGAGCACCGGCAGGCGCTCGCGGACGCGGGCCTGCGCAAGGCGGAGGACGTGCAGATCTCCCGGGCCACGGTGATCGTCGACCTCTCCCCCGGCGAGGACGGGCTGCTCGCCTCCTTCCGGCCCAAGACCCGGTACAACATCCGGCTGGCCGGACGTCACGGGGTGACGGTGGACCGCGCCGGCTGCGGTGACGCCCAGGTCAGGGCGATGTACCGCCTGATGGCGGCCGCCTTCAGCCGGGCCGGCTTCCCCCTCCGCCCGCTCGCCTACTACTCCGGCTACTGGCGGCTGTTCGAGGCGAACGGCCAGGGCCAGCTCTTCCTCGCCCGGCTGGGCGACGAGGTGCTGGCCGGCGCCTACGTGGTGCACCTCGGCGACCGCGGCTGGTACAAGGACGGCGGCTCGGTCACCCGCCACCACGAGGTGATGGCACCCCACCTCGTCCAGTGGGAGGCGATGCGCTGGCTGCTGGCGCGCGGCGCTCGGAGCTACGACCTCTTCGCGGTGCCGACCAGCGACCAGCTCGCCGTCGACGGCCATCCACTGCAGGGCCTGCAGCAGTTCAAAACCGGCTTCACCTCCGACGTCCGCGAGTTCGTGGGGACCTGGGACCTGGTGCTGGACGAGCGCCGCTACGCGCTCTGGCGGCGGGCGGCGGAGCCGCTCACACGGCGGCTGCGCTGGCGGCTGCGGCGCGATCTGCTGTACTGACCTCGCGGCCTCCCTGGCGATGATGTCGGGGAGGGCAGGCGGCGGGCGCCCAGCTCAGCCAAGGGCCCCCGGCACGCCCCGACTGCTCAGCCTGCCCCGGACCAGTCCGCGTAGCTCCAGCCGCCGGCGTAGTACATCTCCCAGAGGCTGTTGCCCGAGCCCTCCCAGAAGACATCCTGGTCACCGTCCGGGAACACCAGCAGCGAGGGTGGCCCCGCCATCGCCGCTCCGGCCGGCAGAGTGGCGGTCAGGTTCTGCGCCGCCCAGCCCCCCGTCGCCGCCGAATACCAGGCCTCG